>ERZ1643249.44-NODE-44-length-214670-cov-65.097384_pt1 | contig 214670 bp, 190 predicted proteins | sample MGYA00579263_ERZ1643249 | MGnify/ENA primary metagenome ERZ1643249 (study PRJEB29033, sample SAMEA4952264) | chicken gut metagenome | biome: Broiler Chicken; feature: Gastrointestinal Tract; material: Caecum | place: Ireland | collected 2018 | study: Broiler...
AAGCCTGCCGCTAGCGTTCATCCTGAGCCAGGATCAAACTCTCCATTGTATGAAAAATGTATTGTTAGAGTCCTGACTGCTTTCTATTTCCTAAAGGAAATTGACAGATAAATACTACATTCTTTTTCTCTCAAAAATAACCAGTAATTCAAAGAACCTTGTTGAAAAAAATTCGCAATTTACAGTGCGAAAGGACTGTAAAGATAAATCATCTTTTTTAATCCTGCAAATATTTTTTCAAGAACTTCGCATTTTTCGAAAATTCCATCTTCCGAACGGACTTTCCGGTTCGTTTATTGTGAACCTTCAGAATTTTTCAGAACCATGTTTTTCTCAAACGCGGATGCAAAGGTAGGGACTTTTTCCGAATCTGCAAATATTTCGGCATCTTTTTCCGAAAAAACCTTCATTTTCTTTGTTTTGACAATCTATACCTTATTTTATATATGGCAAAACTTTCTCTTCGTTGATTTTTTAACCGCCTTACTCTTGACGTCCGCTGAACGGATTGCGGCATACGAACGTAAAATGCGCACCGGATTTTTCTTACGCTCGGCACTTGGACCGTTTCGCCCACAATCGGAGGACAAAGACAGCGGCTCTTATCGTTTTTCGGTACGGGCATTTGCATTTTTCCTATCGCGCAGGCAGTCCAAGTGTCTGATGCGGACACGAGCATTGTATCCCGCTTTTATTCGCGCAAAAGGTCGTAATCTCTAAATCCAATCATCATAGTGCGGGGGAGGGTGGCGTTCCCTCCGTCGTCGGCCCGGCGGAGGGCGGTCATTTTTCTTCAGTGCGTCTTCCCGCTCCTCTTCCTCCGCCCCCCCCCATCGGAACTGCACGGGATAAAGCCGGGCTCGTCTTGCATCTGAAAATTTCCGCGACCATTCACGGTCGCATCCGATATAAATCCGTATCTTTGCGACGCAAATCGACGGTCGTCCGTCGCTTACAACGTGAAATTTATGAATCTGAGAAAACTCACACTCCTCGTCGTACTCCTCCTGATTGCGGATCAGGCTCTCAAAATCTGGGTCAAAACCCACATGACACTCGGCGAATCGATCACGGTCTTTCCGGACTGGTTCCAGTTGCTTTTCATCGAAAACAAAGGAGCGGCCTTCGGCATGCACATTCCCACTGCCGGCGGTTTCGATTGGGGCAAACTGCTGCTCGGACTTTTCCGCGTGGCGATGATCGGCGTCATCGGCTACCTCATCTGGTACGGCGTGCGGCGACGGAACGACGTGCCCAATGGCGCGCTCATCGGCGGAACGCTCATTTTCGCAGGCGCACTCGGCAACATTCTCGACAGCGCCTTCTACGGGCTGCTCTTTTCCGAATCGACACCCCTGACCGTCGCCCATTTCGGCGGGCACTATGCCGGCTTTATGATGGGCAAGGTGGTGGACATGTTCTATTTTCCGCTTTTTCAGTGGAACAACGCCCCTCAATGGCTCGGCTTTCTGCTCGACAGCCGCAATTATTTCTTCGGCCCGGTCTTCAACCTCGCAGATACATATATCTCTGTAGCAGTAGTCTACCTTCTCATTTTCCAACATAAATTCCTGTTTCGCTGATTTTCCGGATAAAAAAATGTCCGAAAACTTTGCAGAAAAAGGAAAAAGTGCTACTTTTGCACACCGTATTCCACGGAATGCCCAGGTGGCGGAATAGGTAGACGCGCACGTTTCAGGTGCGTGTGCCGCAAGGCGTGCAGGTTCGATTCCTGTCCTGGGCACAGAAAACCCCGTTAGAGGAAACTCCGACGGGGTTTTCATTTGAATTTCTCATCACACCCACTCGCTCAGCAATAACGGCCATTCGCCACTCATCCGCAGTTTTTTCGCCTCCGGCAGTTCCGGCTCACACGCCCTTTGGAACATCGCGCATCTGTACGGAAATGCAATCGGAGCGGCCACATGGGGGGGGGGCATCGGCCCCCTTTACCGAAGGCCCCCCGCCTTCGCCGGACTATGAACCACACGTGTCGCCGGACGAGAAGACTTCCGGTACAAACACAAATAAGGCTGTCTAACAAGTCTTAGACAGCCTTTATTATTCGTACTGCTATTCGAGAGTTTTCCCGAACCGGCAATTCTCAAAGGGTTGAAAAGAGAACTTGTCGGACAGCCCCATTACACGCTCAGCGCCGCCGAAGCAGCCCTTGATGCAGAGACCGCCGCCTCCACGTGGATCTCTATTCCGCCTCGTAGCGATAATCGCAGGAGCCGTTTTGAACGGGAAGCGAAACGACGTTATTCGTATAAACGGCCGCTCCCTCCTCCTTCATCACATAGATAAGCACCCTGCAATTGGCGAGGTTCCATTTTCTGTCTGCGGTAAACGCATATTCACAGGGGTATTCGGTACCGGCCTCGCATTCGCCTAACGTTACGCCCGTGCGGGAGGTAGCGAAAGCGCGAAGCACCTGATTGTAATATCCGTCCTCCGAATATCCGTCCATGTACTGAAGCCCGTCCTCGACCACTGCGCAGCACACGCGGTAACGCCCCTTCTCCGAGAAACGGATCTTGGCTTCGACATTGATCCGTTCCAGTCCGGCCTCCGATTCGGCAGCAATGCCGCAGACGGCAGGATAGTCGTCGAGTTCGCCTTCGAGCGCCTTTTCGAGTTCGGTAGCCACATATGTCGCAAGCACACGATAGTCGAACACGGAGCTCGGAAGGCCCACAATCCGGAAATCGTCGGCCAATTTCTGACACTCTATAATGGAAAACGCATCGTTGCAGTGCACGGCCATGACGATCATGCGATCCGGCACCTCCTGATCGAGGTTTTCGAGTCCCGAGGTCATCAACGGACAATACTGACACCATGTAGCCGTAAATTTCTGCACGAGTACCTGCCGGTAGAACTCCCCCTGCGGTTCGAACGAACCGACCGCCGTCAGGGAAACGGGTTTCGAGACACGTCCGTCCAACTCCGCTTCGAAACGGTACACCCCCGTCTCTTCGGGAACGAAAGCAGACTCGACATAGGTCTCCGTCTTGACGTTGCGGATCCGCGCCGCCGCCGTTACATCCGTCCCGCCGTCCAAGACGGTAAAGAAGACTTCCGTTCCGATACGGACCTTATTTTCGCTCACCACGAGTTCGAGCTCTTTTTCTGCGGGCGTTCCTTCGCCGTCCGAATCGCCGCAACCGGCGACCGGCAGCACCAATGCCGCCGCACACAACATTCCGAGAAAATGTTTGAAATACATCGTCATAATATAATTAGAAGTTTAGTTTGCCGTCTCCGGTACCGGTTCGTATTCGAAATCGGATTCGCCTCCGTCGAGCGCACAGGCAGAAGTATTGTTCACATAGACGGTCTCGCCGTCCTCTTGCAGTCGCAGCGCATAGACGAAAACCGTACAATTCTCCTTTTTCCACTCCTCCGGCACAGGGAAAACGAATTCGTGTTCGAACTCCTCGCCCGCCTCGCGGGTACCGACATCCTCTCCGAACCGGTCGGTGATGAACCGACGCAGTACGTGGTAATAGTTGCTGAGGCCGTCGTCGGACGAGCCTCCGTCGTAGCGCAGTCCGTCCTCGACCACCGCGCAGCAGAGCCGCAACCGGTCTTCCTGCGCGACCCGGATCCTTGCTTTTACGGCGGCCTCGCCATCCTCGACCGCGGATCGGAGTGCGATTCCGCAGATAGCCGGCTCCTCGGCCAACATGTCGTCGAGCGCTGCGTTCAGCTCAGCCGCATTATTCGAAACGCTCGTCTTGTAATCGAACACGGCGTGCGGAAAACTCGTAATCTGATAGTCCTGCACGAGTTCTTCGCTGACGTCGGACGCGAAAACATCGCCCGAATGCACGGCCATGACGGCGGTTCGGCCGGGACGCTCCACTTCGATTTCGCCCAAATATTTGTACATCAACGGACAAGCCGAACACCAAGCCCCTGTGAATTTCAACACGAGCGACTTCTTGAAAAACTCCCCTTCGTCGCGGTAGGGCACATAGAATCTCACGGGCTGATACGAAGTGGACGATTCGTTATAAATAGCCGCAAAATACCGGGTACCGGCTCGGTCCGCTTTGTAATTCGGGCTGCATGGCGTCTTGTCGCCCTTCATGCGGATGATCGCATTCGCCGTAACATCCACATCCCCCTTGTATACGGTAAAATTCACCGTATCCCCGACTTTCGCATAATTCGCGCTCATCTCCAACCGGAGTTTTCCTTCCGGTTCCGCTCCCGATTGTCCGTCGTCGGCCCCGCTGCATCCGGCACACAGGCCGCCCGTCATAAAAAGCGCAATTCCTACGAGCCACAGCCGATAATTCGTAAAATTCTTCATCGATACACTTTTTACCCGTAAATTCGTTACAACCCTCCTCGAAGACCGCTTCGACATGCGATACACTCTCTACTGCCCTGCAAGGTAGTCAACCTCCGCCGAATTCGCAAGCCGAAAGCGTTTTTTCTATTTCGACCTTCGCTCGTTTCAGGGAACGGGGCTTTGACAAGGCGTCTTCTTCCGTCGACGCCCCCATCGTTCGTCTCATGCGTCGTCCCGACCGATTGCGTCGAATGCGTCGCATCCGTCGTTCCCGTATCCGAAGCGATCCGGTCCGGCACGACCGGCCGCCGATCCCCGGATGCTTCGAGCGCTCCGGCCGCTGCTTCGCAGATACGCACCCGACTTCCGGCCCTCTCCGATTCGTCCCGTGTTACGGGACTCCGGGCAAAAAGCCGTCGGGGGAGTGTAACGGCACCTTTATATTCACTATCTTTGCTCCATGTTGACGCCTTTCTTACAATACCTCGAAGCCGAGAGACGCTACTCTCCGCTGACGCTCCGCAACTACCGACGCGACATCTCGCTTTTTTTCGAGTGGCTCGGCACGGACGAAAACTCCTTCGATCCGACGCGCATCACCGCCGAGGATATCCGCGAGTGGATCCTCCACCGTACGGAGACCGCCCGTCTGGGCGCCGCCTCGATGAACCGCGAGGTCTCTTCGCTGCGTTCCTTCTTCCGCTGGCTCCACCGCACGGGCCGTACCGCAGAGGATATCTGCCGCACCATCTGTTCGCTCAAGACGCCGAAACGACTTCCGGTCTTCGTTCCTCAGAGCCGCATGGCGGATATCGTACACGATTGCGGAACCGAAAGCGACGATTTCATCACAGAGCGCAACGCATTGATCGTACTCATGTTCTACGCCTGCGGACTTCGCCTCGCCGAGCTGGTGGGCACCGACCGCAGCGATTTCACGGACGACTACACGTCGCTGCGCGTGCGGGGCAAAGGCGACAAGCAGAGGATCGTACCGGTCCTCGATTTCGTACGGGAAAAAATTTTGCGCTACCTCGGCATCATTGAGAGGCAAAATATTTGCAACTCTGCGGAAAAAGCACTATTTTTAACTCAGAAAGGAGAACGTATATCCCGCAGCGTGGTTTACAGGGTCGTGAAAGCGGAATTGCAGCGCGGCGGGGTGCAGGGCAAGAAAAGTCCCCACGTACTGAGACACACTTTCGCTACGCACCTTCTGAACGGAGGAGCCGACATGCGGGAGATTCAGGAGCTTCTCGGCCACGCATCCCTCCAAGCGACACAGGTCTACACGCACAACAGCATCGCCACGTTGCAGAGCATATACACCAAAGCCCACCCGCGCGGAAAGTCCGGGAAGTAATTAACCTATTTAATTGCACAGCTATGAACGTACAGATTCAGTCAGTGAAGTTCGATGCCGACCGCAGGCTCGTCGATTTCGTAGAGGCGAAGATGGCCAAGATGGACCGTTTCGCCGAGCGCTCTACCGGAGCGGAGGTCATTCTGAAACTCGATAAAGACCACGAAAAGGGAAACAAGGTAGCCACCGTTACATTGCACATGCCGGGCGAAGATCTGGTCGCCGAGCACCGTTCGAAGGCTTTCGAAGAGTCGGTGGACGAAGCGATCGACGCCCTGAAACGCCAACTCGAAAAATTCAAAGGCAAATTCGAGAAATGACGTGCATACGGTCTGCAACAGAAAAGACGGCTCCGGCCGTCTTTTTTCTTTCCGCATCAGATCCGGCGCATCCGCCAGCGTCCGCCGCGCATGTAAAGATAGGACAGCACGAAGGTTACGAAGTAGTAGAGGTGGTCGGTCGTCCAGCAGACGGCGACATCGGCCCGCAGTCCGAAGGTGAGCCACACCGTGTAGCCGACATAGAAGACGATGGCCGCCAGCACGATCGCGAGTGTCATGCGCGTGTTGCCCGTACCGGACACACAGAACTGGTAGACGAAAGCCGGCACGCAGACGACGAAACTCGACAGCATCACCCACATGGACGGCACGCCGCGGGCCACCTGCGCCGCATTGTCGGAGTAGAGCCCGAGCGCTTCCGAGGGAAAGAGCGCGAGCAGCACGGCCAACGGCACGACGAAGCAGAAGCAGAGCCCCGTCATCCGGCGGCAGAGCGGCATCACGGCATCCGCCTCACCCGATCCGATCAGGTTGCTCACCAGCGAGCTGGCCGTCGAGGCGAACGCATTGACGAAGAGGAAGACCACCGACGAAATGCTGCGCACCATGTTCGTTACGGCCAGTTCGGCGGCTCCGAGATGTTCGATGCAGACGAAGAAAATAAACCAACTGAGGAAGGCCATCCCCTCCTGCAACATGATCCAGACCGACACCCGCAAAATTTGACGGAGCTGCACGGGTTCGAAACCTCGGAAACGAAAAAGGCGGTAACGCCGCCAGTCGATTCGAAAATAGGTGTAGACCGCGAAGAAAAGCACCGAAACCCCTTCCGCCACCGACGAGGCGATGGCCGCACCGGCGATCCCCATTTCGGGGAATCCTCCTTTGCCGTAGATCAGCAGATAATTGAGCAGAATATTGGTCAGCACCATCACCACCGAATTGGCCGTCAGAATGCGCGTGCGGGTCGTCCCGACGTAGAAAGCACGGAACATCAAGGCCGTGAACGAGAAGAAAAAGCCGTAAACCCTGTATTCGAGATAGTCGCCCGCCGCACGGCGCACGGCTTCCGTGCCGATCATCCACGAGAAAACATCCCGGGCGAAGCACTGCGACAACGTAAAAAGCACCGCCGCCAGCAACAACAGAAAGAGCGTACCCTGCATGAAGATCGGGCCGATCTCGCGGTATCGTCCCTCGCCGTTGCGGCGTGCGATCAGCACTTGGGCCCCGACGCTGAAGCCGAAACCCAACATGAAAATCACCATATAAAACACGCCGGCGAGCGCCGAAGCCCCGAGCTCGGTCTGTCCGTCCCCGTAATGTCCCAGATAGATCGTATCGGTCAGACCGATCATCTGCTCCATCAGCAGACTGACCAACACGGGAAACGTGATTTTCAAAATCTCCTTATTCGTATAACGGGCCATGCGGAATTGCCGAGAAAAAAGTTGAATTTATTTCGTCCATTTCCCGCCTCGGCAGAGCCCGAACGAGTTCGGCTCTGCGCTCGGCTCAATGAAATGGTTCAAAGATACATCATTTCGCCCAAACGAAGAAAACCTTCGGACGAAAATCCCCCCCCCTCGCTCCTGCTCCTCCGCCTTCCGGCAGCATCCGACGCAAAACCGGAAGCGCTCTTCCGTTCTGCGCAAGAAGCTGTCCGACAGAGTTCCGTATAACGGCCCCCTGCCGAAGCGAACTCCGACAGAAGCGATTCCCAACTGCCGAGATTCGCCGGTCAACCGCCAGCCCTTGCGGCTCGCAGTGCGGACCGCCCCTCTTCGTGCCGAAAAGGCCGTCGTCTCCGGCCGGGCGACCCGGCCGCAACGCCGCCGGAGGATAGACATGCAAAACGACCGCACTTCCGTACGGTCGTCTGGTAGTGGATAGGGGATTCGAACCCCTATGTCATGCGTGAGAGGCATGTATCCTAACCCTTAGATGAATCCACCATTGCTGAGTTTCGTGGTGCAAAGATAACGTCTTCTTTCGAATCTCCAAAAAATTATGGCCCGAATCTGATATTTTTTTTACTATGCGGCTCCGACACCGGCATTTTAGCTATATTTGTCCTACCAAATACCTCCGTACTTATGAAACATGCGTTCCGTCTTGGCGCCGTTGTCCTTCTCTGGGCTGCCGCGGCCTGCGGCCCGAAATCACCTGCACCGGAATTCAAACTCCTCGCCATGGACACCACGCTCGTCTGCGGTCCGGTCGGCTACGATGTGCAATATCGTTTCACCTCGATCGCCAATGCCTCCCATTCGCCGGCCTTGCAGGCCATCGAGGAGGCCAACATCCAATATTTCTTCGGATTGGAAGACTTCACCGGCACAGCCTCAGAAGCGATCGCGGCAGCCCTCGATCGCGTCCGTCGGCAGATACGGGACGATCTGCGGTCCGACGAAAGCGGGCCCGTTTCGACGGACGCTCCCGTACGGGAATACAGCGAATCGTCCGAATCGGAGGCCACGGTCATCGACACGCTGCTCGTCTATACGATCCGCTCCTCGGGTTACTCGGGCGGCGCCCACGGCATGTATGCGACCATGGCGCACAACTACTCGCTTGCGGGCGGATACGAACTGACGCTGGACGATCTTTTCACCCCCGCCCAGCTCACCGTACTCGATTCGCTCATCCGCAACCGGCTCTACGACCGCTGCGGCGTATCGAGCGACGAAGGGCTGGCCGAGCAGGGATTCTTTCCCGAATACATCGGCCCCACCGGAAATTTCGCCGTTACCGAAAACGGCATCACCTTCTACTACAACCCCTACGATATCGGCTGTTATGCACTGGGCGACGTCTCGGTCGACATCGACCGCGATGCGCTGAACCGGCTCGGCATAGGTCGATAGCCGAATCACAAGGCTGCGGGAACGACCGTTTTCGTGCGGTTACGGAAGCCTCTTCACCCATGGAGCCTTCCGTTTTTCGTACGAATATCCGCAAAAAAAGAAAAACCTCAGAAACGGGCCCGGCCCGAATCTTCAGTTTTTCTCAACCAACCTAAAACTACTAACCTAACGGATTGCTTTCCCTGTCCTGCGACACCGAACCTGCCGGAGATCCGCCGACAGCGGAAAACACTCCCTGAAACCTTCAAAACTTCGTTGCAAAGATAGAACCTTTTTTCGACTTATGCAAATATTTTACGAAATAAGTAAATAAATTTAACATTTTCGTAACACAACCGCCCGACTGAGCGTGCGTGCAATTCGATACCTCGTAACATCGTGTTTTTCCAATAATGCGATTCGACTAAATAGGATCGTCGCTCCCGCATCCCGAGCGAACGGTCGCATGCGGCTCCTTCGCGGATCGAACCACGGCCCGTTCATGATATTCCGGAATATGGGCCGCGAGGGCTCGAAATACAGCTCGATAAAGCGGGAATTTGAATTTTCCGAGCTTATATATTCGAACCCCATACCGTCGAAACGTACCGCTGCTCACTCCATAGCAATCTGTTTTCAAATACGAGTTTTTTGTATCTTTATTCGTGTCGTAATTCGATGTTGGAAATTTCACTTTTGTTATAAATAAGGTATGAATTTTATGAGTCGTCCGAATTGGAGAGAGAAACAACTTGCGCAATAATTGCACAAGTTCGGAGGGACTACGGCAAGTGCGGCGTATGGTTCCATATTACAACCTCGATATGATTCCATCGGTAGGTTATCGTGTCAACTCCAGAAACACCACGCAGTTCCGTATCCGGGCGAACAAAGTGCTGAACGAATACCTTATAAAAGATTATTCCGTCCATAACCAAACAAAAGCCGAGCAGTCGGAGGAACGGAAACTGGCCGTCCGCCTGCTCTCCAATGTCTTGGTTGCGAAGGATGTTACGAAATCCGAGGCGGTCGGAATCTCTATCCGAACGTCGAGGGAAAAGACGGCCAATCCGCCCTACCCGACGGTCAAGAACCGCTCGTTCAGCCACGGCAACAAGCGTATTGCGGCGTTCCTGTTCCTCTGGTTCTTGGAAAACAACGGATTCTCTACCGCCCCGACGGTCCGCGCATTTGAGATAACAACACGTCGGTCGCTCTGACGCTGATACTTGCCGCAAGCCGCACCGAGGAGAAAGAGGTAATGACGAAGGTTGCGGTGAATCCGATCAACAGGAACAATTAAAGCGTTTATGAATATATCGGAAAATTGTTTGTAAATTTCGACGCAAATTTTTGATTTGTAGTCGTTGTATTTTTCCGATCCCGGAAAAATTACAGGAATTGAGAAATCGTCCAAAAGCTACGAACACGGCTCGGACAGAATTGAACCGCCCGGCATCGAATCTTCGTTCGACAGTTTTGTCTGCGGCCATTCAAGCCGGAGAAACAAGCGACGAGACAATCGGATTCGATTCTCGACCTCATTATCTCATGTTGAAAGCGCAACGATTGAAGCGGATATTCTGTTTGATGTATTTCCTCCCATGCGGCAAGATAATTCTACAAATCAGGAATTCTGTAAGTCCGCAAATCTCCTATCCTCAGATTGAGTATTCACTCAACTCAAGAGAGGTATATGGACTTGCTTCAAATCGTCCGGTGAAAAAAGTAGCGATGCGAGTCGTCGCAGATGAAAAAGATCATCGCAAACTGCATCTTACGCTCAACGTAATTCAGTGTATGAAAGTGATTTCAGGTACAAATCGAAAAACGGACTTGAGGCAGAACATACAACCGAAGACGGAAAGCCGGAGCATGAAAATATCGCCAGAATCCCACAAATATAAACCGAGGCCAAACAAAAACAAGTCTACTACAATAATCGGTCTCTATATTTTGCAATGATACCCTGTAATGAAAACATCGCATGCCCGGAAGTGTCCGTTCATGCCTATTCGACACCGAAATACAAGAGGTATCACAGAAATATTCGCGACAGACGAGGATGCGCATGATATTTCTCCGTTCAACGGAGGTAACAGCGACGGCATTTATGGTGCCGCCGGCTTTTTATACCATATGCAAATAATCCCAAATTGGAAATAACAAAGTTGCATTTCAAGGGGCTCCGCATTTGGAATAAAAAATTGTTTTGCGGAAATTTGCACTGAATTTTATATGAGTGTTGTTCTATGTGAAAATTATTCTGTATTTTTGTCTTGTCGCAGATGCGGCAGACATACAGAAAGTGTTTTCGCACTGTTCCTCAAAGAAAATCTGACAGTTTTCAAAAGCAAGAGAACGACGAACAGCACTCATTTCTTGTTTAGATATATGCGATCGGGCATTTTCATTGCTCATGGATCCCATATCTATTCAAGTGTGGGGTATCCGTATCGTTTATTCTTGCTTGGGTTTTGTCAGAACCTTCTTTGAGATAAACGAAATCGACTCCACACTTTCTTTTTGTATCAGCCTACCGTATAGGAGCCGGACGGTAAAATTGAAACTATTGTTTAATTAAATATCAATTTTACTATGCAAAAGTCGTATGTTTTGGCTGTCCTCGCCGGAGCGTTCTTGTTTGTTGCTTGCGGAAGCTCTAAAAAAACAGTTGCCTCAAAGACTGTCAATCCTTATGGGAAAGTTGTCGAGGCGGAACCGTGTATCGAATTATACGAACAGTCGCCCTGTAACAGAGCCTATGGCAACGGACAGCACTTCAAAGAAGCGACGGCACGGAATATCGCGGAATTGCAAGCCCGTGCAATGTTCGCTCGCAAGATCGAATCGGCTATCTTATCTGCCACCGAGGACATGGGTATTTCAATGGAAAAATACGCAGCAGACGATCAATCGGGACAATCGGTAGCCGATCAATCGGGAGAAGCAAACGATTTAGCAATGGGTATTGCCCAGCAGGTCGTCCGGAATATTCATACCATCAAAACGACAAGATATCTTAAATCGAATAATCAGTTCACCGTCTTCGTATGTATGGAATATGCCGGAGACGAGAATACATTGGTCGACCAAATAGAACGAAGTGTTCAAGATAAAATTTCTCAAGACGACCGAACAAAAATTGAACAACGGCACAATGAATTCCGTCGGCGAATTTTAGAACGTTTAACGGAATAAAACATGAGCTATCGTATTTTGGGAGCATTTATCCTATTATTGGGGAGTGTCATACGATCCTCGGCTCAAAACAGTTCGCCCCTGAAACCCCAATGGGTCGGGAATGTTCCCTGCAACTACGCCAGCGATTTTTACTTCGTTGAAGTGCATTCGGACATGGGAAGTTCATTGTCCGGAGCAAGAACGTCCGTCATGCAGGAATTGTCTGCCGGCGTCGAACGCACGGATAAGGTTTCGGTAAGAGAAATTTATGAAGATTCTTCGACACAGCAATATTCTTCGGACAGAATACATGGTTATTCCTCCGATTTTTATCAATTGGAGTTGCAGGTAGACGGAGAATCGCAGCCGATACGATCCCGGCGTATCGACGAATATTGGAAAACTTCATTTCGCGGAGGATCGAAAATATACGAGTATTATGCTCTTTACGCTGTTGAGAGACAAGGACATCATGCCGATTTTTCGATTATCTCGACAACGTCATCCTACGGCGCCCGCGGACTGTGGCGGTCGGCTATCATTCCGGGCTGGGGCCAATTCCACAAAGGAGCCAATCTCAAGGGCGGCCTGATCCTCGGGGGGTGTGCGGCATTAGCGGCAGGAATCGTCTTTACCGAAAGCCAGCGTTCGGACTATGCCCGGAAAATAGCCCAAACACACAATATAAATCACATAAAAACTTATTCGACCAAAGCCGACCATTTCGCTACTGCACGCAATATTTGCATCGGAGCCGCCGCCGCACTCTACGTCTATAATTTAATCGATGCGATAGCGGCTCCCGGAGCACGACGCATCGCGGTCCGTCGGAGAAATAGCAACGGACAAACATACTCTTTTGTACCGGCCGTGATGCCGGACGGCAGTGCCGGAATGGTCGCAGCGGTTACTTTTTAACGGATATTCATCATCTTATGAAACGTTTTTCTCTTTTCTTGATGCTCTTGCTTTGTTTCGGATGCAGCGAGAGCGAAGTGGATACTTTCGGCGGTATCTACGGTATTATCACCGATGTGGAAACGAAAGAACCCGTCCGCGGTGCGGACGTCGTACTGGCACCGGGCAATATATCTTCGACTACAAGTACCGATGGCCGTTATGAATTCACAAGCCTTGAGCCGGGTCAATATAAATTACAGGTGCAGGCCACGGGATACACGACCAACAGTCGGCAGATAACGGTCTCGGCAGGGACGCGAAATTCCTGCGACCTCGTCCTTACACCGGAAACAGTCAGCAGCAAAATCAAACTGACCACCACAACATTGAACTTCGGGACGGAATATACGAAGCTCTCTTTCTCGATTCAGAACATAGGAAATGCGGGAAGCATCGACTGGTTGATTACGGACGTGGCGAATTGGCTGACCGTTTCGCCGCTGCAAGGCCAAACCGACATGGGAAAATCGAGCGCCGTAACCGTTGAAGTCGATCGCTCTTCGATCACGAATGAGTGCTCAACGACCTTCATCGTAGTTGCCGACGGGGAATCCATCCCTATCTTTGTTTCGGTCAAACCGGCAGCAAGCTACACCCTTTCCATTACCCCCGAACAATTGGATTTCGGCACGACTGAAACCATCAAGACGTTACAGCTATCCAATGTCGATTATAACGGTATCGTCGATTGGAATATTTCGAATGATTATCCTGCGTGGATCGCATCGATCGTTCCATCATCCGGCTCGCTGCGTAAAACGGAAAGCGCCACGGTAGCCATAGAAGTGAATCGTTCGGAGATTTCGAGCAACGTATCTACAACGTTGTATGTGGCAACCGGCGAAAAAGTCATTCCGTTCATTGTGTCCTGCAACTATTTACCGGCAGAACAAACTCCCTTTACGGAAATTTCGCCGGCATCGGCCATTGCGTTCGGATTGACTCGGACAACCGCAACCGTGAAACTCAAATCGCACCATTCGGCAACGAGTTACACGGCTTATCTGAAAGACTGCATCGGTTCATGGGTCAGTCTGAATAAAACCAGCGGCATAATCCCGGATTATGAAATATCCCAGCGGACGGAAGAAATCATTCTGACAATCGACCGTTCGAGAATGTATTCCACGAATGAAAATTGCACGCTCTGCATCGACGCAGGTAATGACGAATATCAACTCAATATCACGGCGCAAAAAAAATCATCGGACGGAGGAGGAGCGGATGACGCAGATCAGGAAGATTACTCATCAGCATCAATCACCTCGTGCGACTATCGGGTCAAGCCTCATATCGTCAGTTGCAAACGCAGCGGATCATCCGTTGTATTTACCTATACGCTCGAAAACGACGGATTAGGGACGATCGACGATTGGCGGATCTATCCCCCATCGGCTATGTCGGTTATTCAAGGAGGCAGCAAATCGGTAATCTCGGATAATACGGGCAAAGAATATCCCTACCCCGCCATGACATTTCGAAACGCATCGACAACAGGAGTGAATATATTGAATACCAGCTTTCCGGAAGGCATGCCATGCCAAGGGACGATAACTATCGACGATGTCCCCGCATCCGCAACCGCAATTACGGCCCTGATCGGAGTTTACGCCTACCCGAACTCACAATACAATATGACCGGCTCCGAAATAACATTCAAGAACGTCCCGATCCGTTGATTGGATGTTCACGCGAGAGTATCGATCGTTTACCGGTCATCGATCAATAAATCTTTGAGGGATGGGCTGGAGATTATACCACTTATCTCTTTTTAATAATTCTTTGCATTATGCGTTTACTTTTTTCATGGATTTGTCTTGGTCTGACCGCCACAATCTCCGCCCAGTCTTTCGATGAATATCGGAAACGCGCACTGTCCGACTTCAATTACTACAAGACCGAGCAGCAAGACGCCTTCAAGGAGTACCGCGACCGCGTAAATGCCGAATTTGCGGAATATATGCGTCGCGCATGGCCGCAGTTCGATGCACAGCCTGCCGAGCCGGTTCCCGACCGTCCCGAGCCGCCGCGACCGGCGGTAAAAGACCCGAATGCAGGGCCGTCGAACGACCCGATTCCATTCGACAACGTGATCCCGAGTCCCGATCCCGTACGGCCCCCGCAGCCGGTCGTTCCGCTACCGGTACCGGAACGGCCCGTACAGCCGTCATTCGCATTCGAGTTTTACGGCACTCCCTGTACGGTATCGCTCGATGCAGGCCATCATTTCACATTGCGAAATATCAATGAAAATGCGGTGGCCGATGCGTGGACACGATTGTCGTCGGATGCTTATCTCACGATCGTCGCCGAATGCCTTGCATGGCGCGACCGGCTGCGTCTTTGCGACTGGGGTTACATGCGTTTGGTCGAATGTATGGCAACCGCTTTTTTTTCAGATTCGGAACGGAACGAAGCTCGTCTGTTGCAAATGTATATTCTGACTCAATCGGGATATAAAGTGCGTATTGCCCGTACCGACGACCGGCTCGTGTTGTTGTTGCCATCCGAAGACGATATATATGAAATGCCCTATTTGACCGTCGACGGACACCGCTATTACGTGGCAGACCCAACCGTACGGCAGCAGTCATTTCACGTTTTCGACCGCGAATTTCCGAAAGAACAGTTTTTCTCATTGCAAATTACTACGGAACCGTTGTTGGCGATCCGTCCTTCCGAACCGCGTCGGTTCGCATCAGAACGTTATCCCGACATTTCGGCTATCGTTAAAACCAACCGTAATTTGATCGACTTTTACGACGAATACCCCCGTATCGGATGGGATTTATATTCTCGGAGTTCGTTGAGTGCATGGGCAAAGGAGCAGTTGTATCCCGTTCTGCGCCGGTGTATTGCCGGAAAATCGAAATCGGAGGCTGCCAATACGCTGATCGATTTCGTACAAACGGCTTTCGAGTATAAAACAGATGAGGAGCAGTTCGGGTACGAACGACCGCTTTTCGCCGACGAAACGCTCTATTACCCTTATTCGGACTGCGAGGATCGCGCGATTTTCTATTCGATTTTGGTGCGCGACCTGCTCGGATTGGACGTCGTGTTGCTCCATTATCCGAACCATCTGGCTACTGCGGTATCTTTCGGTGAAGAGATTGCAGGAGACTATCTTATGCTTGACGATCGTAAATACCTTGTTTGCGATCCTACTTATATCGGAGCGCACATCGGAAACGCCATGCCGCAGTTCAAGCAGATAGCAGCCGAAGTCATCAGAATAAATTAAGTATTCAGGACGCGAGAACGTGCTACCATGTGAGACGGAGACAACTGTTTTGCAGAAAAAGATTGTAGTATAATCTTACTGTTAGATCTCCGTAAAGATAAAATCCAAAGTCCTGTCAGGTTTCAATAATCGGCAGGACTTTCTGTTACTGAATCAAATGCAGACAAAACGCGGACGTGATGAATGATAAATAGAATAAAAGCGAAAATCGTTTATAATCGATCGTTCGCACTCTATTGGAAGCCCCCGGAAATGTTTTCGCAAGGATATTTGCAATGAATTCTTATTGTTGATACAACCTATCAACCGGTTTGTACCGGACATGGGGACTGCCCTAAGATGCAATACTTTTCCGATCTACCACGCGCTTTTGGATAGGCTGGGGGGGGGGAAAGGAAATATATGGACACGAACAGATGCGATTTCCATATACCATAATCTTCATATTCCGGGCGATCTTTATCAAGATCCTTAACAGTCGGTTCTTGATCCCGGTCAAACAGACCAATTATTTTATCGGCATGAGATACCTTGCTTAATCGTACCAATAAGATTTCAAAAAAAGGATGGCAAATGTCTCATGACGTCGATTATTTTTTTTGGGGGGGGTAACAAAATACCTGCAAGAGAGAATTATTGCGATGCAAAATACAGCATAACAGCTCATTATAAGTTTTCGAGGTGGCGATTCCGTTTTCGGAGGTCCGAAATCGTCTCTGCTCGCCTTTTTGCCACCCGGCGTTTTTTCCGGATTGCTTTCCGCGTCCGGTTCGGGAAGTCGTCCGAATCCCTCGAAAACGGCGACATACAACGATTTTCTTTCTTTTACGCCGAACAGACAACGAAAAAGGAGCCCCGGACGAAGGCTCCTTTGTGCGGATAAAGGGACTCGAACCCCCACGCCGTAAGGCATCAGATCCTAAGTCTGACGTGGCTACCAATTACACCATATCCGCAGTATGCGAAACAAAGGTACGAAAAAATTGCGAATCGCAACCGGCGCTTGGCTTTATCCCGCTTTTTTTGCCTATTTTTGCAGGCGGCAAGCCGCACGGTTCCGTACCGCCGCAAGCCCCGAAAATTATGCCGTACACCGTTACACTCCAGCTCACCCCCCGCGAAGCCGCCGACCCGGCCCGCCGCACCGCGCTGGCCGCCCGTCGCATCGGCCTCGAAGAGACCGACATCGCTCTGGTGCGGGTCGTGAAACGTTCGATCGACGCCCGTCGCGGCGCACCCAAGGTGAACCTCACGCTGGAGCTCTACGACGACCGCGAACCGCAGCCCGCCCCCATCCGTTTCGACTACCCTTCGGTCGCAGGCCGCACCGAAGCGGTGATCGTCGGATCCGGTCCTGCCGGACTTTTCGCGGCCCTGCGACTGATCGAACAAGGCCTGCGCCCTATCCTCCTCGAGCGGGGACGGGCCGTCCCCGAGCGTAAGCGCGACATCGCGCAGATCAACCGCAACGGTGCAGTCGACCCCAATTCGAACTACGCTTTCGGCGAGGGCGGCGCAGGCACCTTCTCCGACGGCAAGCTATTCACCCGCAGCAAGAAACGCGGCGACTGCAACAAGGTGCTCCGCACGCTCGTCTTCCACGGCGCCGACCCTGCGATCCTTTACGAAACCCACCCGCACATCGGCACCGACCGCCTGCCGCGCATCATCTCGAACATCCGGCGGACGATCGTCGACGCAGGCGGCACGTTTCTCTTCGAGAAACGGGTTACGGACTTCGTCGTGCGCAAGGGCCGCATCACGGGCGTCGTCTGCGGCGGCCAGACCGTCGAGGGTGCCGCCGTCATACTGGCCACGGGGCACTCGGCGCGCGACGTCTACGAACAGCTCCACGCCCGAGGCGTCCGGCTCGAAGCCAAGCCATTCGCCATGGGCGTGCGGATCGAGCATCCGCAGCCGCTCATCGACTCGATCCAATACCGCTGCCCCGAGCGGGGCGAATACCTGCCCGCAGCCTCCTATTCGCTCGTGAGTCAGGAGGGCGGCCGCGGAGTTTATTCGTTCTGCATGTGCCCGGGCGGCTTCATCGTTCCGGCGATGACCGATGCCGCACAGTCCGTCGTGAACGGCATGTCGCCCAGCGGACGCACCTCGCCCTTCGCCAACTCGGGACTGGTAACGGAGGTCCGTCCCGAAGATTTCGCCGCCCTGCAAGCTCGGTGGGGTCCGCTGGCCGGACTGAAATTCCAGCAGGACTTCGAAGAGACCGCCCGCCGCTTCGGCGGCGACCGTCAGGTCGCACCCGCCCAGCGGGTCGCGGACTTCGTGGCGGGCCGTGCGAGCGGCACGCTGCCCCGCTGCTCCTACATCCCGGGGATCACCCCCTCGCGTCTCGACGAATGGATGCCCCCATTCATCGCACAAGGACTCCGCCGGGGCCTCGCCACGTTCGGACGCCGGATGCGCGGCTTCGTAACGAACGAAGCGGTCGTCGTGGGCGTCGAATCCCGCACCTCCACCCCGGTGCGCATTCCGCGCGACCCCGCGACGCTCATGCACCCCGAAATCGAGGGGCTCTTTCCGGCGGGCGAAGGCGCCGGCTATGCCGGAGGCATCGTCTCGGCAGCGCTCGACGGACAGCGGACGGCCGATGCCGCCGCTGCCTACATCAAGAAATAAGGCCCATGTACACGATCATCTGCTGTTCCGTCGATCCCGAAGCCGCCGCCGCACTCGAACGCAACGTCGCGCGCACGATCGGCGTCCCGTTCGAATTCATCGCCTTCGACAACCGCAGCCGCGGCTGGGGGCTGTGCAAAGTGTACAACGAGTGCGCCGCCCGCGCCCGTTACGATCTGCTCTGTTTCATACACGAAGATGTCCGGTTCCTGACGGAAGGCTGGGGCGGGAAGCTCGCCCCGCAGCTCCGCGCTCCGGAGACGGGCGTCGTCGGATTCGCGGGCAGCGTCCTCAAACTCCGGCGGATGACGGGCTGGGATACCTGCGGCCGCGACGTGCGGGCCAACTACGTACAACATATGCGGGGCCGACGGCACCCGCGCCGCATCGGCCCCCCGGATGCGGATTATTCGCCCGTCGTAACCCTCGACGGACTCTGCCTCCTCACCCGACGGGAGGTCTGGCGGCAGAGTCCCTTCGACGAGCGGACCTTCCCGGGATTCCATTGCTACGACCTCGATTTCTCGCTCGCCGCCGCCGTGCGCCACACGAACTACGTCTGCCGCACGGTACTCGTCGAGCACTTCTCCGAAGGCTCCTTCTCCCGTGCGTGGGTCGAAGGCATGGAGGCGCTCCATACGAAATGGGCTTCGCATCTGCCGATGTGCGCCGAACCGCTCACGGAAGCGGAACTCGCCCGCTACGACCGGCTGGGCGAGGGCTATTTCATCCGTTTCATGTGGCAGAAGGGGTGTTTCGACGTGCGGGGATTCCGCGATGCGATGCGCTATCTCGTCCGCCGCCCCGAGACCGGCATGGCGTGGTCGCTGCTGCCCAAATACGTGAAATACAAACTCCGCACCCTGCTCCGGAAGTGCCGGAGCGACAAACGCTGATCCCATGGAAACGGTCAAAGTCCTCATTCCGGTCTACCGCTCCGCACTCTCCGAGACCGAGCGGGCCTCCGTCGCGCAAACGGTCCGCATGCTCGGCCGCCATCCGCTCCTCCTGCTCCACCCCTGCAACGTGGATGTCTCCGCCGTCCTCGCGGAGTTTCCCGCCCTTCGTCCGCTGGCCGTGTCGGACGAATGGCTCGGCACGCGCAACGGCATCGCAGGCTACAACCGCATGATGCTCTCGGCGGACTTTTACGATCTGTTCGCCGATACGGAGTATATCCTCGTCTGCCATACGGACGCATGGATCTTCCGCGACGAACTCTCGGAGTGGTGCGCACGGGGCTACGATTGCGTGGCCGCCCCGTGGGTGCGGCGTCCGGTCTACGACCTGCCCCTCGTCCGGCAATGGATGGCTTTGCGTCTCCGGCAGTCGCTCCGCAGCGGCCGGCCCACGCGGCAGATCCTCTACGGACGTGTCGGCAACGGCGGGCTCTCGCTGCGGCGCGTGGCGGCTTTCCGTACCGCCTGCGACCGCTATCACGAACGGATCGAGCGGTTCGCCGCCGATCCGCATCACCTCTTCAACGAGGATGTCTTCTGGGCGACCGTCCCCGCGGAGTTCCGTTACCCGTCGTGGCGCGAAGCGCTCGCATTCGCCGTCGACACCCATCCCGCCTATTGCCTGCGGCTTGCAGGCGGACGGCTGCCTTTCGGCTGCCACAGTTGGTCGAAGCCCCGCATGCGGCGATTCTGGAAACGGATCATCCGCTGGTAACCGCTCCGGGGAAAGAGGCCGCCGACCGAGGCATACCGCCCCTCCCGGTCCTGTATCCGGGGTCGACCGCCGCAAGAGCCGGGAAAAGATAATCGATGGCCGTCCCATAGCCGGACATCACGAATTCGACGTCGGAACAATAGCAATCCGCCCCGGTGCCAATCCGCAGGAACCCGCCGCTGCACACGCTTCCCCGCGAACGGGTCTCGTCCTCCCGAACGGAATTACGGGAGGACGGATACAAGATCTCCCTTCCGACGTACGGCCCCTTTCCGCCGCTCCTCGTACAAACGGACTTCCGGATAGAGAGAAGGGAGGGGGATGCAGGAGGTCCGCGACCCGTCCGAAAGAAACGTCGTACCGGTTTTCACCACACCGGACCCGGCAACCGAAGCTGTACAAGCTTTTCGACGGCTCCGTATCCCACGTCGCGCTGCACTTCGGACGACCTTCGGTAGCGCGGCCTCGAAACCCCCTTTTCGCAGTCATACGACGGAAACGCATCCCTATCGCAACCGAATCCGAATCCGGACATTCCGGAGGCGGGCACGACCCGCGTATGCGGCTCGTCGAGCAGCGCAGTGCACGAAATCGTCGGTAAGAACAGAGGAAACGCGCATGCAGAATAATCTTGCGAAGCGGACTTTTTCCGCAAATGCGCCATTTTCCAGACTTTCCGACACATATTCCGAACGCCTGAAAATGGGATGATTACGGATTTTTCTTTGTAAAAATATTTATAATTTTACTTAAAAATTTGCATAATTTAAAAACACGTTCTATCTTTGTCTCGAAGTTTTAAGGTTCATTTAGGTTAGTAGTTTTTAGGTTGGTTGAGGAAATCGGCAGGTTGCCGCAAAACGGATTCGACAATGCGTTTTGCAGCTAAGACCGGAGGAACGGTGCTCGTTCCGCGGTCGAATACCTCCGAAGACCTCATTTTTTTATGCTTTCCGCTCGCCGCGTCCGAACCGCCCCCATCGCACCCCCGGCCCATGTCCGTTCCGCCTGCTCAGCCGCCGCACAGTCCATACGGCCGCCCAGAAGCCTGCGATGCCGAAAAACTCCCGAACCGCACACGGACCATACGCCTCTTTCCCCGGTCTGGTATGCCGATTGCAGCAGCAAGACGAAACCAACAAATCGTCATCCTATCATGGTAAACAGATTCAACACACTGATCGAAAATTCGAAACAGGCCGTACACTACTGGTGGCTGCTGCTCCTGACGGGCCTCGTGCTCTTCCTGCTCGGTATTGCGACCTTCCTCTTCCCCGAACAGAGCTACATCGGCATGTCGATCCTCTTCGGCTGGGTGATCCTCATCACCGGCATTCTGGAAGTGGTGCTCTCCTCGGCCAACCGACACTTCGTCACGGGCCGCGGATGGATGCTCGCGGGCGGCGTGATCGAGATCATCCTCGGCCTCATCCTGATCTTCAACATCGCTCTATCGGCCGCCACGCTCCCCATCTTCCTCGGGTTCTGGCTGCTGATGCGCGGCTTCAGCACCGTGGGTCTGGGCGGCGACATGAACGCCCTGAGCATTCCGGGTTCCGGTTGGACCATCTTCAGCGGCATTCTGCTGCTGATCTGCGCCATCTGGATCCTGCTCCAACCGCTCGTATTCGGTTCGGCGGCCGTGATCGTATGGGTCGGCATTTCGCTGTTGTTCGCGGGTGCGGCAGCCGTCTCGCTCTCCATGCAGCTCCGCAATGCCCACAAATGTCAGGTGTGAGCGCACTTCGCCTCACACGCAGAAAGCCGGTTCGAGCGGGCGAACCGGCTTTCTTCAGCCGCAGCCTGCACCCTGCCGCCCTTCGCGCCCGGGTTTCCCTTTTCGGCTGCCGCACTGCGCATCCGAAAAAACATCCCGCCCGCACCCCGCCCTGTTCCGGCAAGCGTGCCGAAGATCCCAATCCGTCGACGGCAGCGATGCGCCGGGATTGCGCAACCGCCGCAAACGAAAAAACATACGAGCCTATGTCGACACAAAGCATTCTCGTCGTCGGAAGTTCCAACACCGACATGGTCATCCGGACCAAACACCTGCCCGCACCGGGCGAGACCGTCATCGGAGGCACTTTCTTCATGAATCCGGGCGGGAAAGGAGCCAACCAAGCCGTTGCCGCCGCCCGTCTGGGCGGACGGGTAGCCTTCATCTGCAAAACCGGAGACGATCTCTTCGGCCGTCAGACCCGCGCACTTTTCAACGAAGAGGGAATCGACACCGCCCATCTCTTCACGGACCCGCAGCGCCCTTCGGGCGTCGCTCTGATCACCGTGGATGCGCAGGCCGAGAACTGCATCGTCGTAGCCCCGGGAGCCAACGCCGGCCTCTCGCCTGCGGACATCCGCCTCTCGGCCGAAGCGTTCGATGCGGCGACCCTCGTGCTGCTGCAACTCGAAATACCGATGGAGACCGTCGAAGAGGCCGCATTCGCCGCACACGCCAAGGGCAAAACGGTCGTACTCAACCCGGCTCCCGCTTCGGTCCTTTCCGACCGGCTGCTCCGAGCGGTCGATCTGCTTACCCCCAACGCATCGGAAGCCGAAGCCATCACCGGCATAACGATCGCAGACGAGGCATCGGCCCTCGCGGCGGCGAAACAACTCGTCGGCAGGGGCGTCGGAAACGTGATCGTTACACTCGGTGCGAGTGGGGCGCTCGTCTATGACGGATACGCACACGAGATGGTACCGGCCTGCAAAGTGCAGGCGGCGGACACGACTGCCGCAGGCGACATTTTCAACGGCGCACTGGCGGTGGCTCTCTCCGAAGGCCGCACGCTCGTCGAAGCGGCCCGGTTCGCGGCGAAAGCCTCCGCGATCGCCGTAACACGCATCGGCGCCCAAAGCTCCGCCCCCTACCGGACCGAGGTGGAGCAGTTCCGCACCTAACTCCGGAAAGGCCGATGGCCCGCCGCCCGCCCCGTGCGGCGGCGGGAAACCGTCTCCCGCGGCCGGATACCGACGACGCGCTCGCCGGATGTCCGAAAAGCGACGCAGGCGGATTCGCAACCCTCGGCCGCACGCCTGCGGCATCGCCACGCACGCCCGGCTGCGCCACGGTCCGGCTCGCACAGAATCGCGTCATCTAAAAATCCGACATCATGTACATCGTTCAAAGTTATCCGCTCGCCGTATTTTTCTGCTTCATCACGATGCTCTGCTGGGGTTCGTGGGGCAACACGCAGAAACTCGCCGCACGCACGTGGCGTTACGAACTCTTCTACTGGGACTACGTCGTCGGCGTCCTCCTGTTCTCGCTTCTCATGGCCTTCACGCTGGGCAGCATCGGTTCCGAAGGGCGCAGTTTTCTCGCGGACATCGCTCAGGCCGACGGCCGCAGTCTGCTGTCGGCCTTCGTCGGCGGCGTGATCTTCAACGCCGCCAACCTCCTCCTCGCCGCGGCCATCGCACTCACGGGACTTTCGGTCGCCTTTCCCGTCGGCATAGGCATCGCTCTGGTGCTGGGTGTGGCGGTCAATTACATGAGCGCCGCAAAAGGCGATCCGTTCTTCATCTTCGCCGGCGTGGCGCTGATCGCCGCAGCGATCGTCATGAACGGTATCGCCTACAAAAAAGCCCGAACCGAAAGCCGCAGCCTCACCACCAAAGGCATCCTCATTTCGGTTGCCGCGGGCATTATCATGGCTTTCTTCTACCGCTTCGTGGCCGCGTCGATGGACCTCTCGAATTTCGCGGCTCCGGCATCCGGAAAGCTCACGCCCTACACGGCCGTGGCGATCTTCGCCGCAGGAGTCTTTCTGAGCAACTTCCTTTTCGACACCCTCGCCATGCGGCATCCCGCGGAGGGAGCTCCGGTAAAACCGTCGGACTACTTCCGGGGCGATCTGCGCACCCATCTGGTCGGTCTGCTGGGCGGTGCGATCTGGTGTCTGGGGCAGTCGTTCAGCTTGATCGCCTCGGAAAAGGCCGGCGCCGCGATCTCCTACGGGCTCGGACAGGGCGCGACGCTCGTATCGGCCCTCTGGGGCATATTGATCTGGAAGGAGTTCGAGGGAGCGCCCCGGATTTCCGTCCGGCTCAATACAGGCATGTTCATTTTCTTCCTCATCGGACTGGGATTGCTGATTTACGCCGGAGCGTAGCCGACCTCGCACGAGGAAGAGGCGCAGCGGTCCTCGAAATCGCTGCGCCTCTTCCTCCGTCGTCCGGCCTGCGGGCCGGATCAGTTCATCGGCAGGAGGTATTTCACGAGACAGTAACCGCCCCCGAGAAGCCAAACATACAACAGACCGGCCAACAGGAAGGGCTTGGCACCCGCCTGCCTGAATTTCCGGAAACTGGTCTCCGTGCCGAGCGCCGTCATGGCCATCGTCAGCAGGAACGTGTCGAAATCGTTGATCCCGGCCACCACGTCCGCAGGCAACAGACCGAAGGAGTTGAATCCGATCACGGCGAGAAAGCCGAAAGCGAACCACGGAACCGCAATGCGGCCCTTGCCCCCCTCGGTCCCTCCGACACCGCGTTTGCGGCGAGCCAGCGCAAAGCTCATCACGAGCAGCACGGGAGCCAGCATCATCACGCGGATCATCTTCGTGATGGTCGCCGTATCGGCGATTTCGGCCCCCATGGCATTGCCGGCGCCGACGACGTGCGCGACCTCGTGAAGCGTCGAACCCGTATATACGGCCATTTGGGAGGGGCTGAGCTCCAGCAGGCCGCTGCGCCAGAGCATCGGGTAGAGAAACATCGAAATCGTGCCGAAGATCACCACCGTCGACACGGCGACGGCCGTCTTGTGCGGCTCGGGACGCACCACCCCCTCGGCGCCCAGCACGGCGGCGGCGCCGCAGATCGAACTGCCCGTGGCGGTCAGCAGCGCCGTGTCGCGATCCATACGCAGCACACGGCCCAGTCCCACGCCCAGCAGGAGCGTCCCCGCGACGATCGCCGTATCGGCCGCAATGGCCGGAAGTCCCACGGCCATCACCTCGGCCAAGGTCAGGCGGAATCCGTAGAGGATGATTCCGAGCCGAAGCACCTGCTTCGAACAGAACTTGATCCCCGGAACCCACGTTTCGGGCAGATGATTGCGGAGGCTGTTGGCATAGAGCATACCCAGCAGGATGCCCACGATCAGCGGGCTGAACGACAGGCGTTCGACGAATTCGAAACCGGCGATGTAGAAGGCCGAGAGCGAGAAGAGCGCGATCAGCAGGATTCCGTGCAGGACATTGCTTCGTTTTTCGGTGAATACCATAGGTCTGTCTTTACTTTTTACAGCCGTTTATCGGTCGGCTGCGCAAAGATAGTTCGAAAAGCGCCGATTCGCTCTTCGTATTTCGTTATCCGCTATAACGACCGGTTATCCCGCAGCAGAAAACGCGCGAACAGCGCCCCCAGTCCCTCGCCCGCGCCCTGCGGCTCGGCGATGTGGAAGTCGCGCGACATCTTCAGACCGCTGATATCCACGGCCCGCAACCGTCCGTCGTAGAGTTCGCGGCGCACGGCGCGGACCGACACGATCCCCATGCAATCGCTGTTTTCAAGGTATAGTTTGATGCTCTCCGTGCTGCCCAGATGCAGACGCACGTTCAGCTCCGATAACCTGAGATTATGTTCGGAGAGCGCCCGCGCGATGACTTCGAGCGTACCGGAACCGTTTTCGCGCAGCACGAGCGGCACCGTGCGCAACTCGTCGCACGAAAGCTCGTCGCGCGCACCGAGCGGGTTGGCCGCCCCCACGACAGCCACCAGCTCGTCGCGCAGGAAGTGCGTGTAACGAAGCGAAGGATGATGCGCGAGCCCCTCGACCAGCCCCACATGAATGCGGCGGGCCAGCAGCGCCTCCTCCACCTCACGGGAGTTGCCGCTCCGAAGCGACAGCGCGACCCGCGGAAACTTGTCGAGAAAACGCGCCATCAGCGGCGGCAGCACATACTGCGCGACCGTCGTGCTGGCGCCCACCGACAACTCCCCTTCATGGCTGTGATTCAGGAGACTCATGTCGTAAGACAATCGGTCGTATTCGTCGATGATCCGGTCGCAATGCTCGAGCAGAATCCGTCCGGCATCGGTGAGCCCGATACGGCCTCCGCTCCGCTCGAAAAGCTGCACGCGGTAGGCAGCCTCCAACTCCTGCACATGCCTGCTGACAGCAGGCTGACTGATATACAACTCCTGCGAGGCCTTCGTGAAGCTCAGGTTGCGGGCTACGCTGCGGAATACTTTCAATCGGAAATCGGTCATCGGTTCGTCGGTTTTTCCCGATAAAGGTACGGATTTTTTAGCGTATATCGGTTCGGACACCGGAAAGCCACAAGTATGCAACCCGATTTTTTTACGTACATTTGTCAGACAATCACCTTAATAATTTACAAACGATGAGAAAAATCCTTCTACTCGCAACCGTCGCCGCACTGGCAGCCTGCGGCGGCAACGCTACGAAAAAGGCCGAAACCCCACAGACGAAACGACCGCAGACCGAAACCCGCACGCAGACTGCGGGCGGCTACACCGCAATGCGCGTGCCGACCGCCGAGGACAAGGCGGTTTTCGACGAGGCCATGAAAGGGCTCGCCGGCGTAACCTACACGCCCGACAGCGTGGCGACGCAGATCGTGAACGGCACGAACTACAAGTTCCTCTGCACGGCCCGGACCGCCGCACGCGAACCGATGACCTACCGGGCCGAAGCGGTCGTCTACAAACCGCTGCCCCAATCCGGCGGACAGGCCGTCCTGACGAGCATCGTCCGGCTCGCCGAACCGCACGCAGCAGCCGACGCACGGCCGGCAAAAGCTCCGGCCGACGGCCGCGCCACGGGAGCATACACCGCGATGCGCGTGCCGACCGCCGAGGACAAGGCGGTTTTCGACGAGGCCATGAAAGGGCTCGCCGGCGTAACCTACACGCCCGACAGCGTGGCGACGCAGATCGTGAACGGCACGAACTACAAATTCCTCTGCGAGGGCGAAACGAGCACGAATCCGCCCATGAAATTCGATGCGGAGGTCATCGTTCACCAACCGCTGCCCTCGGCCGGCGATAAACCCTACATAACGGCGATCCGCCGCATGTGATCGAGCAAACCGACCGCTCATGCACGCAGGGACCGCCCTTCGGAGCACAGGACGGGTTTGCGCAGGGAGCGACGGCCCACGACGGCTTGCAGCCGTGCATCACGGCGCTTCCCCCATCCGACTCGCATCCGCGTCCGCGAGCAGTCGTCCCCGAAAGGGAGGGGCTGTCTGACAAGTCTCGGACAGCCCTTTTTGTATTCGTACCGTTATTCGGGAGTTTCGACCGACGGTCCATTCTCGAAGGAAGGGGCAGACCGTCTCGTTATACCGAAAAAAAGGAGAGCCGCCTCTGCGGACAGCTCCTCCTCACCATCAAAATTAACCCTTGAAATCATCCCTTCCGCAGAACCTCCGAAAGATAATGGTGCAGATAACATAGATCCGCATCTCCCTGTATTACCTCTTTCATCAGAAGATCCTCGTCCGAGATACCGTGTAACTCCTCGTTTTTGTCCATATCCTCCATAGGCAGTCCGTATTTGTTTCTTTACTGAACAAACGGCGCCCCGCGGAGATTTATTGCACCCCGCTTAGCATAAAACCAGATTTTTCTCCTTGATCATCCGGCGGAGGTTGATCAGCGCATAACGCATGCGCCCCAGCGCCGTGTTGATGCTCACGTCCGTCTGTTCGGCGATCTCCTTGAAACTCAAACCGGAAAAATAACGCATCATCACCACCTCGCGCTGTTCGGCGGGCAGCAGTTCGACCAACATCCGTATGTCCGCCTCGATCTGCTCGCTCACCATCGCATCCTCCACATTGCCTTCCGAGAAACGGAGGCTGCCCAGCATGTCATAGCCCGCCTCGGCCTCGTTCGTCGTCTTGTCCTGCTTCCGGGCACGGAAATGATCGATCACCTGATTGTGGGCGATGCGCAGGATCCACGAGAGGAACTTACCGTTGTCCGTGTAACGTCCGTCGTCGATCACACGGACGGCCTTGATAAAAGTCTCCTGAAAAATATCGTCGGCCTCGTCTTCGTCCTTGACCATCATCTGGATGTAGTCGCGGACACGACGGCTGTGGCGTTCGATAAGCTGGGAAATGGCATGCTGATCACCTGCAAGATACCGATTAAGCAATACTTGATCGCTTAACACCTGTACATTCATATTTTTCTCTCTTTCAATTTATTAAAGAGTAGATTTCTTGCAATAGGCAATCCGTTTTTAATGAATAAATGGTTTTTCGGAGCGGGCGGCGCATACGCTCCGTCCGCTTTTTGTCCACGCAAGGTAAACACTTTTTGTCAAAAATCCAAATTTTCTCGGTCCGACATCCGGTCTGAACCTATCGCAGCCCTATCGTACATGCAAATCCCGTGCCGCAACCGAGGTCTTGCGCGAGACGGCCGGCAACGTGCGTTCGGCCGAAAGGAAGGCAGCGCCTCCGACCGCCGGGCGCGGACTGGCCGCTGCCGTTCGGAGGCCGCCGCACCGAACCGCACGGCCCGAAGAACCGCATCGGACAGCATGCCGGCGAAGAGACGACATCGCCGGGCACTGCACGAGCGGCGAATCCTTCCCGCGTTGCGCACCCTCCGTCCGCTCTCAGGCAGCTTCTCATCGTCGGGCGGCACCCGCCGGGCACGATCGGCCTCGTACCGGACTACACGGTCCGCAGCGGTTCGCTCAGGTCCGACCGCCGCCGGCGGACCGCAAGACGCTGGTCTCTCATGCGGGATCCCGCAACCGGAGCAGCGCACGCATGGACGACAAACCCGACGAACCGATCCCGAGCAGGAACCCTCCGGCACGGAACACCGCAGAAAGCGGAAGCAGGACCGCCGGATCGCTCCGACCGCCTGCTTCCCCTCTAACCGCCGTTACCGGCGGAATCGCATTTCCAACGTGTGAAAACAAAAGACTATTCCGCTACAGCCATTTCGTTGATCTCGTCTTCGGCAAGGCACGTCAGCAACGAATCGGTCGCCTCCTCCTCCTTGAGCGTATCGGCCAACTGGCGGGCGATCTCCTTCTCGCCCATCATCCGCGCGAATTCGAACAGCGTGCCGTAGGAGGCTATCTCGTAATGCTCGGCTTTCTGCGCGGCGAGGATCAGTCCCGCATCCCGCGTGTAGCTGTCCTTCTCGGTATCGGCGATGACCTCTTCGGCCTCGCTCAGGATGCCCTCCATGGCCATGCACTTCTTCTCGTGCGGCGTCTTGCCCAGCAGTTCGAAGACGCGGTCCAGCCGTTTCACCTGCTCTTCGCTCTGGGCGATGTGTTTTTCGAAAGCCGATGCGAGCGAAGGGCTCGTCGCAGCCTTGCGCATCTTTTTCATTCCTTTGATCAGATGTTTCTCGGCCCAATAAATATCCTTGATCTGGTCGAGGAAAAACTCGCGGAAACAGGACGATTCGGCATTTTTTTGTTTTTTTGCAGTCATAAGTTGTCGCTTTTATAGGTTGAACGTATTTCGCTCATGCGCTGATTCAACCGTCTAAGAGCAAGTTTTGTGCCGCCGGCAACGAACCGGCCCCTCCCCTGCTGCGGCCGTCGAACAGCGCCGACGGCCCTATCGCAGCAGCAGTAGCGGCGGACAATTACATGTCGCCGAAAGAGCGGGAGCAAACGGTCTGCGAGGCCGTGCAACGACAGAAATGCGGAAGACGAGGACCTCCGAACGAATGCGGCCGGAAGTCCTTGGTCCAAAGGGCTCGCGAACATGCCGTTCCGGGCATCGAGACGGGCCGGCCCCAGCCATATTCGGCAGAAACACCGCCTCAGAGACGCGCGGCCCCGCCCCGGATTCCGCCCCGCACCGCAAGCTCCTCTTCGGCGGGCTGATCGACGAAAATCAGCCCCGAGGTTTTGTACCCGCGCCGTTCGGCCAGACGCAGGATGCGGTTGAGCGTCGGCACCGGCAGACGCGGCGTGCGCGACATGATCCAGAGGTATTTGGCCGAACGGCTGCCGACGAGCGCCCAATCGTAATCGTCGCCCAGCTCCATCACATTGTAGTCGGAATAGAAAAACCAGAAAAACGAAACTTGCAACCGCCCCGGCTGCCCCGTGAGACGGGCTTTTCCGCGGGCGCTCTTGCGGCGTTCGCCGTGCAGGGAGGTACCGCTGTTGAGCACATCGACCCGCCCGTCGTCGCGCAGACGATAGGTGGCGCGCACCTCCATCAGCCCCCGTTCGAAACGGTGGTCGTAACGGGCGATCTCATACCAATCGCCCATATAGCGTTCGAGATCGAACACACGGACCGTCCGGCGGTCCACATTGTCGGTTCCGGCTCCGTAAACCACCCCGACGATCAGCAGAGAAATAAAAATCAAGATCAACACGCTGCGCACTTCTTCGTTAATTTAGCACGAAGACACACGCAGATTTTATGCCGCAGAAGGGCGGAAAAAAGAAAAAATCAGAAACTTTTCAGTACGTGCAGAATACCGTCCGCATCGTAGCCGCACTGAGCCCGCAACTGCTCCGGCGTGCCGTGTTCGACGAACGCATCGCCGATGCCGAGCGTCCGCACGCTGACCGCGTAACCGTGCTCCGGAAAGAAAGCCGCGACCGCCTCGCCCACGCCGCCGCGCACCGCGCCGTCCTCGACCGTCAGAACCTTGCGGAACGTGCGGCCGACCTCACGGAGCAACTCCTCGTCGAGCGGTTTGGCGAAGCGCAGATCGTAGTGTGCGACCGACAGCCCCTCGGCGGCAGCCCTACGGGCGGCTTCGGCGGCGAAGTTGCCCGCCGTGCCGATCGAGAGCAAGGCCACGTCCGAGCCTTCGCGCAGGCGGCGGCCACGCCCGACGGGCAACGCTTCGAAAGGCACGTCGCGCCACGGCACGCCTGCGCCGCAGCCGCGCGGATAGCGGATCATGAACGGAGTGCCCGCTTCGAGCGCCGTATACATCATGTTGCGCAGTTCGGATTCGTTCATCGGAGCCGCGACCGTCAGATTCGGCACGGGCGGAAAGGCCGCCAGATCGAAAACGCCGTGGTGGGTTACGCCGTCCTCGCCCACCAGTCCGCCGCGGTCGAGACACATCACGACCGGAAGATTCTGGATTGCGACGTCGTGGATCACATTGTCGTAGGCCCGCTGCATGAACGAAGAGTAGATGTTGCAGAAGGGGCGCAATCCTCCGGCGGCGAGTCCTGCGGAGAAGGTTACGGCGTGCCCCTCGGCGATGCCCACGTCGAAGACCCGTTCGGGCATGGCGCTCTGGAGCACGTTCATCGAACAGCCGGAAGCCATGGCGGGCGTAACGCCCACCACGCGCGGATCGCGGCGGGCCAGATCGAGCAGCGTCCGGCCGAAGACGTCCTGATATTTCGCGGCCGGCGCACTGGACTGCACCCGCTCGCCCGTCTCGGGATTGAACTTGCCCGGGGCATGCCACACGCTCTGGTCGTTCTCGGCCGGACGGTAGCCCTTCCCCTTGACGGTCATCACATGCAGCAGCTTGGGGCCTTCGATGTCCCGCAACACGCGCAGCACGCGCACCAGCTCCTTCAGATCGTGGCCGTCCACAGGACCGAAATAACGGAAATTGAGGCTCTCGAAGAAATTGCTCTTGTTCAGCAGACCGTGTTTCACGGCATTTCCCGCCTTCTGGCAGAGATGCAGCAGGCACGGCGTATGGGACATGATCCCCCAGAGCCTCTGCTTGAAACGGTTGTAGTGGACCGAGGTGGAGATCTTGAGCAGATAGTTGCGCAGGGCGCCCGTAGCCTTGTCGATGGCCATGTCGTTGTCGTTGAGGATCACCAGCAGGTTCGTGCGCTTGCTGGCGCCCGCGTTGTTCAATCCTTCGAACGCCAGTCCGCCCGTCATCGACGAGTCGCCGATCACGGCTACCACCTGCCGCTTTTCGCCCCGCAGTTCGGCAGCCTTGGCCATGCCGAACGCCGCGGAGATCGACACCGAGGCGTGGCCGCCTCCGAATGCGTCGTACGGACTCTCGGCCATGCGCGGGAAGCCGCTGAGGCCGCCCAGCCGCCGGTTGGTGCGGAATGCTTCGCGCCGCCCCGTGAGGATCTTGTGGGCATAGGTCTGATGGCCCACGTCCCAGACGATCTTGTCGTCGGGCGTATCGAACACGTAGTGGAGCGCCGCCGTGAGCTCGACGGTCCCGAGGCTCGACGCGAGGTGCCCGGGGTTCACCGAACACTGTTCGATGATGTAGCGGCGCAGCTCGTCGCAACAGAGACGCAGCTCGTCCGCGGAGAGCCGTTTGAGGTCCGCCGGCGAGTTCACTTTTTCGAGCAGGGTATATTGCATTCCGGTCATCGCCGTGCAAAGATAGTCATAAAAACGGAAAAAGGTACTCCGCACAGCCCGGCTTAAACGCCTGTCGGCGGGAGCGAAGAGACGCCGACGCGAAAATTGTGCGCGGCGAACCGGAGAATTTCGGGAAAAATCCCTATCTTCGCACTACCAAAGGCTGATACCATCCATGAAATACCGCAGAATACTTCTCAAACTGAGCGGCGAATCGCTCCAAGGGTCCCGGCAATACGGCCTTTCGACCGAGGTGCTGCAATCCTATGCCGGGCAGATCAGGGCCGCGGCCGCCACGGGCGTCGAGATCGGCATCGTGATCGGCGGCGGCAACATCTTCCGCGGCCTCACGGGTGCCAAGCGGGGTTTCGACCGCGTGAAGGGCGACCAGATGGGCATGCTGGCCACGATCGTCAACTCGCTGGCCCTGCAATCGGCGCTCGAAGACAACGGCGTGAAGGCCAAAGTGCTCACCTCCATCCGCATGGAGCCCATCGGCGAATACTACTCCAAGTCCAAGGCGCTCGAATACCTCGAATCTGGCACGGTGGTCATCATCGGCGGCGGCACCTCCAATCCCTATTTCTCGACCGACTCGGCCGCGGCGCTGCGCGGCATCGAGATCGAGGCCGACGTACTGTTGAAGGGTACGCGCGTGGACGGCGTCTACACGGCCGACCCCGAGAAAGATCCGCACGCCGCGAAATTCGCTGAAATCACCTTCGACGAAGTCTATGCCCGCAATCTGAAGGTGATGGACCTCACGGCGTTCACGCTCTGCAAGGAGAACGGGCTCGAAATCGTCGTCTTCGACATGGACACTCCGGGCAACCTCGGCAGAGTTCTTGCCGGAGAACCCATCGGAACACTCGTAAAACGCTGACAATATGGCTAAGAAAAAGAGCAACGCCTCCCTGTGGATCATGCTGGCGGCTATCGTCGCCATCGCCGTCCTCATCTTCCTGCTGCCCTCGTGCGGCGACGGCATGGAACGGACGACGCGCGTCGCCGTGGGACAACAGGCGCCCGACTTCACGGTGGAGATGACGGACAGCACGCACGTTACGCTTTCGGACCTGCGCGGTCGGGTCGTGCTGCTCAACTTCTGGGCGACGTGGTGCCCGCCCTGCCGCTCCGAACTGCAAAGGGTGCAGAGCGGAATCGTCGACCGTTTCGCCGGCCGGCCGTTCGTCTTCCTGCCCGTATCGCGGGAGGAGGAGCGCGGGACCGTCGAGGAGTTCCTCCGGCGCAACGGCCATGCCTTCCCGAGCGGTCTCGACCCCGAACGGACGGTCTACGCGCTCTACGCCACGAACTACATTCCGCGCAACTTCCTCATCGACCGCGAGGGACGCATCGCCGGCAGCTACATCGGCTACACGCCCGAAGAGTTCGGGGAGCTGGTCCGTGCGATCGAAAACGAACTGAACAAACCATAACATCACACCGACAATGGATACCAAGACGATTCTCAACGAAGCCTCCGGACGCATGCAGAAGGCCATCGACCACCTCGAAGAGGAGCTGCTCAACATCCGCGCCGGCAAAGCGTCGCCGCACGTGCTGAACAGCGTGATGGTCGACTACTACGGCACGCAGACGCCCGTTTCGGGCGTAGCGAGCGTTACCGTCCCCGATGCCAAGACGATCCTCATACAGCCGTGGGACCAGAAGATGCTGCGCCCGCTCGAAAAGGCGATTCTCGACTCGAACATCGGGCTCACGCCCTCGAACAACGGCGAGCAGATCCGGCTGACGCTTCCGCCCCTGACCGAGGAGCGCCGCAAGGAGCTCGTGAAGCAGGTGCGCGGCGAAGCGGAAACGGCCCGCATCAGCCTGCGCAACGCCCGCCGCGACGCGGTCGACGCCTTCAAGAAGGCTCAGAAGGAGGGCATGCCCGAAGACGAGGCGAAGGACGGCGAAACCCAGTCGCAGAAACTGCTCGAAAAATTCTCGAAACAGCTCGACGCGATCCTCGACCGCAAGGAGAAGGAGATCATGACGGTCTGAGCAAAACGGCGACGACCTATTTCTCGGGCATCTCCTCTTTGCAGTTCGCCCATCCTCTTTGCGAGACTTCGGCGGCGGACGTCGCGGATGATGCGACAAGAGACCACTACGGCCCGCATCCGGCGTTCCTGTCTTTCGGGACTTCAGCCGATCGGGACCGTTCATTCGTCGAACAGAATCCATCCGAATCCCCTCCGCAGAGGGGATTCGGCATTTCAGGCAGCCACCCGCGAAGACAAATTCAAAAGCCGAAGGCGGCGACAGAACCGGATCGGAAGCGCAAGCCGCTCCGCACGTGCATATTTCGCCTACCGCCGATTGCAGCGGCAGGGGGGACCAGACCGCGCGAGCCGCGACCCCGACACACGAAAGAGATCACCGCGCACGCAAGGCCGATCCCGACAAACGGCGACACGCAACCTCCGGCTCCGCAAAACGACAGTAACCCCGCACCACCGCACGAACCGAGCCCCCCCGTTAACGACAGAACGGACCGCTCCAGCAGTCCGTTCCCCGCAACGCCGGCTTTCGCAAGTGGGCGGTGCGAACCTTGATAATTATGACGCGGCCCTCCACTCCGACTGCCGGACCGCTGGCAGTTTACCAAAAAAGCGGAGCCGATATCGCTTGGGACCGATACCGACCCGCCCGGCAAACGGCGGCTTTCACAAGCGGCCGAAAGCCCCCTAAACAAATTTAAAGCTCTTTCGGGATTGTTTATTCTGCCTCCCGAAACGGCAGTCGGTCGAAAAGGTTCGACAGGTGAGTGCCCTAAGGACTTCTGTGTTCCTCGTCGCAATGTGAGTGCACACCGTGCCGAACCTCGCTGAATTCGCCCGCCGCGCATACATTCGCATCCCGATTCGAGACCAGATTCCCACTTCGAGAATACGGCGGGCGAGACTAAAAAAGGCAACGGCTCCTCATGGCGTTTGAACGGACCGTGCGATTGCGACGCGCGGTGCGCAAGGGCGAACCTTGTTTGAGGATTTGGAGCCGTTGCCGGAATATGATACCCGAAACGCAGGGCATCCGCCGATCTGAATGCGGATAGACCCTCGAAAACACGGGATACGGAACCCAAGCTTGCGAAGCCGAGCGACGCTTCGAAACCGCCGGCGACCAGCTCGAAACCGAATGCGTGAACAAAAACCACAGCGACGCGCAGTCGGTACGACCGGGCGCGAAGCCGCTCCCGGCACCTGAAAAGGTGCCGGGTCGAGTTGCGAAAGCGGAGCGGACATCCGGATGAACAGGCCGTAACATATCGGGTATCTTCATTTGTTTTGCACACGGCACCCGACGCGGCTTTCCATAAACTTTATACAAAAAGCGAGGGCGCAAGGTGCATAATTCCTTTTCGTCAGCCTCGCGAGCTTTAATCCGGAAAAACGCCCTTACGCCCAAGCCTGCCTGCGACACGAAGTCGCAGGCATAGTAACAACTTGGGTTTCAGACAAATTTTACGCCGGATTATAAACCTACTATAAATCATAGTAGTCGCGAGTTTACGAAAAGGCATAAAGGTTGTCTTAACCTCTATTGTATGTTACTCTGCCATAAGTCTACGGCAAAGTTAGCACAATTTCTGTAATAGAAATAAATGTTTACTCGGGCAAATATACGAAAAAGACGAGTAATCCTTGCATTTATACACGTATAAATTACTGAAAAGTGTTATTTTTTTGTATCTGTGGAAAAAGGGAAGCCTAAACGAACAGATATTGAACTAAAGAAGCGGATCATCGAACGCCTGAAAGAGTTGCGTTCGGAGCGGAACTATTCGCAAGAATATGTAATCGAACACACAAGGTTGAACCTCTCCCAATACAAAGCAGGCATCAGATTACCTTCTCTCGATTCGCTCGTCATCCTCTGTAAATTGTATGGAATAACGCTCAAGAAGTTCTTCGAATCGGTCGATTATCCAAAGGAATAATTATACAAAACGAGTGTTCCTCGTAAAGAAACAGAATTTCTGAATTTGCTTGCCCAGAGGTTGAAGAATCTGCGCAATGAACGGGGATTACCTCAAAACAATGGATGATGGAGCTAACGCAAGCCGAGTTGAATCCGGGAAACGTTCGAGCTCAGTTTATTCGGTTGCACCTCTTTGCAAATATTACGATGTGTCCTTAGATGAATTTTTTATGGACATCGACATCATCTTCGTCCCCGTGGGAATAGCGAACTAATGACGAGTTAAAACAGGCGACTGCGTGGGTTTTATGCGGGTCGAAAATTTGCGGGATCTTCAGGGCATAAAGGCTCGCCTCAACCTTCAATAGGTTTCGCTGTCCAAACAGATTCTAATTACGGAACGAAGTCAACATAATTTCTGCAACAGCAAGAATTGTTTCCATGTGCAAATGGAAGAAAAAAGTCCTTCAAGTGCTCATGAATACGTGCATTTGTTTCGATTTGACTATTTTTTTTAAATCACGACCGAAAAAAACAGATATTACAAAGACGAAGAGTTCATCAAAAAACTTGCACAACGCAATAGTGATTTGCGGATCGCACATAATCAGCCCCCCCCAAAAATATCTTATAGATCGCATACATCTGGCCATCAATAGCTACGAAACAGAAAACGAGCTCCCGACACTGATGTCGATCCTGTAGATTTGAAAGTTTTACAAGATAGCCCTCGGCGAATATTTCGCGCCGCTGAACTATCCGCCGAAGAATTAGTCCGAATTCAAAGAATTTCTTCACGATATACCGGAGCTTTTCAAAAGTTTGCGGGAACAATCGTCCGTTTCGGACGCCGGGCCGATGGGCTCAGGTTTTCGCGGCATTCGCACACCTCATGGCGGGGCAATAGGAAGATGCGGAGGCCCATGACTACGAACAGCAAACGACGGAATCCCCCGTCTGCGGAACATGCCTCAAGAGGGCAAACCTCCGCCGCCGGGGAACCGCAACCGGGGAACAGCCCCCACACGGCCCGACGAATCCCGCACAACAATCCCCACAAAGCTCTTGAAACATGCCGCCGCCACGCCTCGAAGAGACCGGTCCGAAAAGCGATCCGCTCGTAGAGCGCCTCGACGACCGCGCAACGTCCGGCCCGACGCCTCGGCAACCGTCCCGGAGCACTCCGCCCGCACCCATCGGCAAGCCGCCGCCCGAACGAGGTCTCCGGGACAGCGCCCCGCAACGATCCGCCCGCGCGCTCCATGGTGCCGCATCCATCCGCAACTGGCAGAATCTTTTAACGCCCCGTCCGAAAAAACCGAAAGACGACGGGCTTTCGTTAACGACAACATATAAATATAGGTATGACGCAGGCACCGTCCCGATACCGGGACTATCCGCGACTGAAGGGTGCGAACCGTCCGGCGGAACATGGATTTTATCTCCCGAAAACTTCATTCCTCCGATTATTTGTACTATTTTTGAGAGCCGAATCTAAAAGCTCCGGAATGAAAAAGTCCATTGCGGCCCTCGCCGTTCTTTTCGTTTTCACGGCCACGGCTCTGCCGGCAGGCGCCCAGACCTACGTGAAACTCAACGGACTCTACGCCCTCGCGGGTGTCGTGAACCCCTCCGTGGAGTTCGTCATATCGCCCAAATCGACCGTGCAGACCGAGATCGTCGTCTCGCCGTGGGAATCCATCGGCGGCAAACACATGCTCTTCGGCATCCTCATGGGCGAATACCGCCGCTATTTCCGCGGGCATAACGACGGCTGGTACCTCGGGGCGAATGCCGGCATGATGGCTTTCGACATGTCGAAACCCTACATGGACGGCTGGCACCTTCGTTTCGAAGACCGCTACTGCAAAGGCTACGGCTTCATGATCGGCATCTGCGCAGGCTACGAATGGCAGTTCCGCGAACGGTGGGTGCTCGACGCTTTTCTCGGCTGGTCGTGGATGTCGAGTTTCTACAACGGCTACAGCATGGACGGCGAGATCGACATGCATCCCCACCGCCCCGTGCAGCCCGAATACCCCGATCCGTTCAACGGCTCGTCGGAGTGGTACCCCAACAAGATCGGCCTCTCGATCGGCTACCGCATCATCTCGCCCAAGCGTTTTCGCGGCGAGGTGCAGCGCTCCGAAGTACATATCGCGGAATAGACCGGCAATCGTCCCGTCTCCGATCCCGCGAGAGTTCTGGCCGCAAAATCCGCCTCTCCGCCGGCCGTGCCATGCCAAAACAAATGTCGGGTTCCGACCCATTAAAACGGCATGGAACAGACAGCCGAACCGTCATACCGATCACAACGCAACAGGCAGCCCTGCGGTCCCTTCCGCTTTTACGGACATTCGTCCGTAAGGCATCCTGCTGCCCTGTCCCATACCGTCTCAAGACTTTGAACTGCCCCTGTTCTCGACCGACGATAAACGGCAGGCGGCCGAGCCTCAACGCCTCCGGCACGCATGCAGTCCGCCATCGAAGCCGCACAGGCGGACGGACTGCCGCCGTCGCAAAAGCGCTGCCGCGGGAGGGGCTCCACCGCCCGTTCCGCACCGAGCAGTGCTTTCGGCACGACGAACTCGACCGCTCGAATCGCACGTCCCCGACAGGCCATCACCTTGGATCGCATCGGAAAGGACCGCAAACGATCCGGTCTCCGGACCGAAAAGCGGAATTCGAAATATCCGGCCGATCGGAATGTCCGGATGGTTTCGATCTGAAAAATCCCCGAAACGCCCCTCCTCGATGGAGAAGCCGTTTCGGGGATCGGAACCCACGGCATGCGGCACGGACCGCATGCAAAACCTACGGGCGAATTACTTGCGGTATACCTTCTCGTAACCGTAAATGGCGTTCTCGCCCAGCTCCTCCTCGATGCGGAGCAGCTGGTTGTACTTGGCCATACGGTCCGAACGCGACATGGAACCGGTCTTGATCTGACCCGAATTGGTCGCCACGGCGATGTCGGCGATCGTCGAATCCTCGGTCTCGCCCGAACGGTGCGACGTAACGGTCGTATACCCCGCACGGTGCGCCATCTCGATAGCGTCGAGCGTCTCGGTCAGCGAACCGATCTGGTTCACCTTGATGAGGATCGAGTTGGCGCAGCCCATCTCGATGCCCTTGCGCAGGAAATCCACGTTCGTTACGAACAGGTCGTCGCCGACGAGCTGGCATTTGTCGCCCAGCTCGCGCGTGAGCAGCTGCCAGCCCTCCCAGTCGTTCTCGGACATGCCGTCCTCGATCGAGTCGATCGGGTATTTGGCCACGAGCCCCTTGAGGTACTCGACCTGCTCCTTCGACGAACGCTTGGCGCCCTTCTCGCCTTCGAACTTCGTATAGTCGTATACGCCGTCCTTATAGAACTCCGACGAAGCGCAGTCCATGCCGATCGCCACGTCGCCGCCCTCGCACTTGCGGCCGGGTTTATATCCGGCAGCCTTGATGGCTTCGATGATCGAATCGAGCGCGTCCTCCGTACCGTTCAGCGCGGGAGCGAAACCGCCCTCGTCGCCCACGGCCGTCGAAAGGCCGCGGTTGTGGAGCACCTTCTTCAGGTTGTGGAACACCTCGGCGCCCATGCGCACGGCCTCCTTGAGCGACGGAGCGCCCACGGGGCGGATCATGAACTCCTGAAAAGCGATGGGAGCGTCGGAGTGCGAACCGCCGTTGATGATGTTCATCATCGGCACGGGCAGACACTTGGCGTTCGAACCGCCGATATAACGGTAGAGAGGCATGCCGAAGTAGTCGGCGGCGGCACGGGCCACGGCCAGCGAAACGCCGAGGATGGCATTGGCGCCCAGATTCGACTTGGTCTTGGTGCCGTCGAGCTCGATCATCGCCTTGTCGATGCCGACCTGATCGGCTACGTTCATGCCGATGATGGCGGGTGCGATCACCTCGTTCACGTTCCGCACGGCTTTCTCCACGCCCTTGCCCAGATAGCGGCTCTTGTCGCCGTCGCGCAGTTCGAGCGCCTCGTTCTCGCCGGTCGAGGCACCGCTCGGAACGGCTGCGCGGCCGAAGGCTCCGGATACGGTACGAACTTCGACCTCCACGGTCGGATTACCTCTCGAATCGAGGATTTCCCTTGCATGAATCTCTACAATCTGCATACTGAAAATAATTTATGAATGTAACAATAACGAAACTAACTTCCCTAAAAGCACGGCAAAGGTACGAAAAAAATCCGGAATAGCGCATCGCCGTTCCGTCCTTTTATCTTATCTTCCTCATACATCGGTCTCGCGCCGCGACCTGCATTCGGATTTATGCCGATACGAACCGACGACTCTAACTCAAAACCATCGCACCATGAAAAAACCGCTGCTTCTTTTCGCCGCTCTCGCAGCCGCCGCGGCTCCGCTCTCGGCCGATAATCCGGAGAAAACCCCGGCGACCGTCCGCTCGCCCAAGCGCATCACGGGAATTCGGGCCGGTCTCAACGCCGCATGGACGACTGCCAAAGCCGAGGGAATATCTGCGAATACGCCTGATCTTCCGTCGGCTCATATCGGACGTTTCGGAGATCATCATACGGCACAGCCTTTCGGGGAAACTCATTATGCTTTCGGGTTCGCAGGAAAATGCTTCGGCAAATAGGGCGGTATGCGCCGCTCCGACTCCGACCCCGGCTCCGGATCGGACCGGCGCCGCATGGAGGAACATCTATTTCGGATTCGGATACGAGAAAGGATTGACCGGCATCCGGAAACACGGTTCGAGAGAAACCCCATATTCAGCACCCGCTGCGTTACGATTTCGGTCGACTACAACTTCGGCTCTTGCGACCGGCAGGCACCCCGCCGGGCAGGAGCGCAACGGCTCCGTCCGATGCCGGAACGGATCAGCGCATCAACACCGACGAATCTCCGTAGCTGAGGAAACGGAAATCGTGCGCGAGCGCATAGTCGTAGATCGTGTGCCATGCCTCGCCGGCATAGGCCGCCACAAGCAGCAGCAGCGTGGACTTGGGCTGGTGGAAATTGGTGATGAGGTTGCGCACGATGCGGAACTCGTACCCCAACGGCGTGATCATGATCTGCGTGGCCGCCTTGAGCCGCTCCGTCCCCTCGCGGTCCATGTATCCGGCGAGCGTATCGAGCGCCTCGCAGCCGGAGAACGAAGCCGGTATGTCGTACAGCTCCCACTGTCCCACGGGCCGCCCGACTTCCGGCGAGCCCGACTTCCGGATGCGCCACGCCAGCGCTGCGAGCGATTCGAGCGTGCGGACCGAAGTGGTACCGACCGCCGTTATGGCTCCCCACCGCTCCCGCAATGCTTCTACGGCCGCACGGCGGATTTCGAAGTGTTCGGTGTGCATCGGATGCCGGGCCGCATCCTCGTCCTTGACGGGCAGGAACGTACCGGCACCCACATGAAGCGTTACCTCCTCGAAGCCGAAGCCGCGCGCCTTCATCCCCTCGATCAGTTCGGACGTGAAATGCAGTCCTGCCGTGGGTGCGGCTACGGAACCTTCGAATTTCGAATAGACCGTCTGATAGCGCGTGTTGTCGATCTCCTCGCTCTCGCGGTCGAGATAGGGCGGAATCGGAATACGCCCGAGGTGTTCGAGCAACTGTCCGAAGGTCCGGTCGACGGTCCATTCGAAGCGGACGATCTGCTCGCGTCCGCCCCCGCCCGTGCGCCACGCACGCAAATGCTCCGTGCGCCCTTCCCATTCGAAACCGACCTCGACGTATCCCTCCTTCCATTTCTTGAGGTTCCCCACGATGCAGCTCCACTCGCAACCGCCTTTCACGGCGAAGGCACGCTCGTAGTCGGCCGGCGCGTGCGGTTCGAGACAGAAGACCTCGATACGGGCTCCCGAGGGTTTGTGCATGATGATTCGTGCACGGATCACCTTCGTGTTGTTGAACACGAGAAGCTGCCCCGCTGGCAGCACGTCGCCGATGTCGCGGAAATGCCGTTCGGCGATCTCTCCGCCGCGCCACACGAGCAGCTTCGAGGCGCTCCGCTCGCCGAGCGGGAACTTGGCGATCCGTCCTTCGGGCAGATCGTAGTCGTAGTCGTTTATGTCGATATGTCGCTCCATTGCGCGCCAAAGGTACGAATAAGTCGAGTGCAAAAGCAAATTTATTTGCATTTTGCCGAGCGGGAGTACCCTACGACGAAGGCAAAGGTACGAATACCGCCGGAGACGAATGCGAATTTATTCGCGGTTGCCGGACGCGGGTACCTGAGACGGAGCCCAAGCTGCAAATTATTCGGATTGCGGATTGCCATTTGCGGATTGTTTCGTACATTTGTCGTTACAAAACGATCATCTTTAGCGTATGAAAACCGATTTTCTGGTGATAGGCTCCGGCGCCGCGGGGCTGAGTTTCGCCCTGAAAGCCGCCGCACACGGGCGCGTAACCGTCGTAACGAAAGGCGAGATGAACGAGTGCAACACCAACTACGCACAGGGCGGCATCTGCTCGGTAACTTATGCGCCGGATTCCTTCGAAAAGCACATACGGGATACGATGGTCTGCGGCGCCGGCAAGTGCGACCGCGAAGCCGTAGAGCTGGTCGTGCGCCATGCGCCCGAGCGGATCCGCGATCTGATCGCATGGGGCACCCGCTTCGACAAGACGGCCGACGGCCGCTTCGAACTCAACCGCGAGGGCGGTCATTCCGAACACCGCATCCTCCACCACGAAGATCTCACGGGCGCCGAAATCGAACGGGCGCTCATACGCTCCGTGCGCGAACATCCGAACATCACGGTCCTCGAACACCGCTTCGCCATCGACCTCTTGACGCAGCACCACCTCGGCGAATTCGTAACGCGCCATACGCGCGGTCTGACGTGCTTCGGTGCCTACGTGCTGAATCTCGGCACCAACGAGATCGAGACCATGCTCGCCAAGTTCACCGTCGTCGCCACGGGCGGCTGCGGCAACATCTACTCCTCGACGACCAATCCCGTGGTGGCCACGGGCGACGGCGTGGCGATGTGCCACCGCGCCAAAGCCATCACCGAGAACATGCAGTTCATCCAGTTCCACCCCACGTCGCTCTATCATCCGGGCGAGAAACCCAACTTCCTCATCACGGAGGCCATGCGCGGTTTCGGAGCCATCCTGCGGCTGCAGAACGGCGAGGAGTTCATGGACCGCTACCACCCGATGAAGTCGCTGGCGCCGCGCGACGTTACGGCTCGTGCGATCTACACCGAAATGACCAAGCGGGGCGAGGATTTCGTCTACCTCGACGTTACGCACAAGGCACCCGACGCCGTCCGCAGCCACTTTCCCAACATTTACGAGAAATGCCTCTCGATCGGCATCGACATCACCCGGCAGTGGATTCCCGTTACGCCTGCCGCCCATTACAGCTGCGGCGGCGTGAAGGTCGACGGCAACGGACAGACCTCGATCCGGCGGCTCTATGCGCTGGGCGAGACCTCCTGCACGGGGTTGCACGGGGCCAACCGGCTCGCATCCAACTCGCTGATCGAAGCGGTCGTCTACGCCGACCGTGCCGCACGCCATACGGCGGGACTGATCGGCCGAACGGAGTTTCAGGAGGGCATTCCCGATTGGGATTTCGAGGGGACGCAGCACACGGAGGAGATGCTGATGATCATCCAGTCGAAGCGCGAGATGCAGCAGATCATGACCAACTACGTAGGCATCGTCCGCTCGAACCTTTCGCTCAAACGGGCCATGCGGAGGCTCGAAATCCTCTACGAGGAGACCGAAGAGCTCTACAACAAGACCAAACCCAACCGCGAGCTGTGCGAACTGCGCAACATGATCGCCGTAGCCTACCTCGTCATCAAGCAGGGCCGCGAACTGAAGGAATCGGTCGGCTGCCACTTCAATACGGACTATCCGCAGAGCGACGCTCCCGAACCGGATGCCGCCGCCGGCACGGCATCCGGTACAGACGCAAGGCCCGACCCCCTACGAGCCCACTGAGGGAGGGTACCGCCGCGGACGATCCGATCCGGCACGGACCGAAGATACGGAAGAAACGCCCGCCGGCATACTCCTGCGGAGCGACACACGGGCAACTGCCCCTGCCCCGCACGACGCAGAGCCCCGCACGCCTCCGGAATCGCGCCGGCCCCGCGGCCGACCGCATAAACAAACGACACGACAGATTCAGATTCAATGACCTTACAGGAAGAAATCGCACGCCGGCGCACGTTCGCCGTCATCGCCCACCCCGATGCGGGCAAAACCACGCTCACGGAGAAACTGCTCCTCTTCGGCGGCGCCATCCATGTCGCCGGAGCCGTGAAAAGCAACAAAATCAAGAAGGGAGCCACCTCGGACTTCATGGAGATCGAGCGCCAGCGCGGCATCTCGGTCGCCACGTCCGTGATGGGCTTCGAATACAAAGGCGACAAAATCAACATCCTCGACACCCCGGGCCACGAAGATTTCGCCGAAGACACCTACCGCACGCTGACGGCCGTCGACTCGGTAATCATCGTCATCGACGGTGCCAAGGGCGTGGAGTCGCAGACACGCAAGCTGATGGAGGTCTGCCGGATGCGTTCGACGCCCGTGATCGTCTTCATCAACAAGCTCGACCGCCCCTCGAAAGACCCGTTCGACCTGTTGGACGAAGTCGAGCGCGAGCTGCGCATCCGCGTGCGGCCGCTGGCCTTCCCGATCTCGAACGGCCCGACGTTCAAAGGCGTCTACAACCTCTACGAAAAGAACCTTTCGCTCTTCACCTCCGACGAGAAGCTCACGGCCTCGGCCTCGACGGCCGAGATCGCCGATCTGGCCTCCGATGCGCTCGACGCGCAGATCGGGGAGCAATTCGCCGCACAGCTGCGCTCGGACGTCGAGCTGGTGGAGGGCGTCTACGACCCGTTCGAGCGCGACGCCTACCTGCGGGGCGAACTGGCACCGGTCTTCTTCGGATCGGCAGTCAACAACTTCGGCGTGCGCGAGCTGCTGGAGTGCTTCGTCCGGATCGCCCCCTCGCCCCGTCCGGCACCGACCGAGACGCGCACCGTGGAGCCGTCGGAGCCGAAGATGACGGGCTTCGTCTTCAAGATCCACGCCAACATGGACCCCAACCACCGCGACCGCATCGCCTTTCTGAAGATCTGTTCCGGCACGTTCGAACGCAACAAAAACTACCTGCACGTCCGCAGCGGCAAGCAGATGAAATTCTCGTCGCCCACGGCCTTCATGGCCGAAAAGAAGTCGGTGATCGACCTCGCCTACCCGGGCGACATCGTGGGCCTGCACGACACGGGCAACTTCAAGATCGGCGACACCTTCACCGAGGGCGAAAAGCTCAAGTTCACGGGCATCCCCTCCTTCGCGCCCGAACAGTTCCGCTACATCGAAAATGCCGATCCGCTGAAATTCAAGCAGCTCGCCAAAGGCATCGATCAACTGATGGACGAAGGAGTGGCCCAGCTCTTCACCAGCTCGCTCAACGGCCGAAAGATCATCGGCACGGTCGGCGCGCTCCAGTTCGAGGTGATCCAGTACCGGCTCGAACACGAGTACAACGCCGCCTGCCGCTGGGAGCCGATCTCGATCTACAAAGCCTGCTGGATCGAGAGCGACGACGCCGCACAGCTGGCCGACTTCAAGCGTCGTAAACACACCAACATGGCCGTCGACAAACACGGGCGCGACGTCTTCCTCGCCGACACGAGTTACGGACTGGCGCTGGCACAGGAGAATTTCAAGAAGATCCGGTTCCACTTCACCTCGGAGTTCTGAATCCGCCGCCCGCCCGGAGCGCACGATGCCGAGCCGTCCGACGCCTCCGATTCGACGACGCCCGTCCCCGCCGAAACGGGTCCGGCAGGGACGGGCGTCGTTTCCGTTCCGCAGTCTTCGGAACGAGTGCCGAAAGGGTCGGCTGCGGCGCAGCCGACCGCCATACAACACCGGCGATTGCGGTATCCGACGGTTTCGCGGCCCCGCACCGCGGTCCGAAGCGGACGGCGCCGCGCACAGCCCCCCGACAACTACTTCGCCTCCCGGACAACGGCTCTCCGTCCGGCGGCGATCATCAGAAGGGCCTGAGGCAGAAAAAGCCAGAAGCCGGACAAGGGTTCGAAAACACATCCGGCAACGGACACCGACAACAGAGCCCAGCCGAGCGACGCCGGCGCCGGCCTTCGCGTCTGCCGAATGTAACAATGCAGAGTGGCGCCCCACAGAACGACGAGTATGCCGCATACCAAAAACCACAACGCATAACTCCGCTCCGCATTCGTGCCGATCGCACCGACCGCTCCGTCCCGAAAAACGGCGATCCAGATCTTCCCCTGAACGATCAGGGCATACAGGGTGTGAATCGAACCCGTGGCTGCGAGAAACACACCGCTCCATCTCCAAAGTCGCATACGCTCCATTCATTAAGTCATGACGGAGCAAATATAACGATTCATTTTCGGAAACGGCGTATTCCGCGCCCTCTCGTGCGCCCCTTCACCACGGCAAACTTCGCACGCACGTTTCGCGTAGAAACGAGTGCCGTCCGTCGGCACGCACGAAGACGGCATCACATCGGCACTTCGATCAGGAGCACCTGCGCCTCGTCTGCAGCCCGTACGGCGAACCTCTCCGTATTCCAGATCCCCATTCCGTCGCGGCGGCCGAGCGTCGCATCCCCGACCTCGACACGCCCCTCCAGCACGAAGAGATAGACGCCGTTGCCGCGTCCGTTGAGCACGTATTCGACCTCGCGTCCCGCCTCGATGTCGGCCGTATAGAACCATGTCGTCTGATGCAGCCATCCCGTGTGTCCGCTGTCGCCGAATCCTTCGGGTGCGACGATCAAACGCAGCCTGTTTTTCTCCGGCGGATCGAGACGCACGGTCTCGTAGCGGGGCGTATGATTCCGCCTGTCGGTCATGATCCAGATTTGCAGAAACTGCACCGGCACCGCGGGATCGGCATTGTACTCGCTGTGCGTAATACCCATTCCGGCCGACATCACCTGTATCTCGCCGACGGAGAGCGTCTCGGCGTGTCCCATGCTGTCGCGATGCATGAGCGTCCCCGACAGCGGAATGGAGACGATCTCCATGTTGTCGTGGGGATGCGTCCCGAAGCCCTTTCCTCCGGCCACCGTATCGTCGTTCAGCACGCGAAGAGCGCCGAAATGAATTCTGTGCGGGTCGTAATAACCCGCGAAACTGAACGTATGAAACGTCCGGAGCCAGCCGTGGTCGGCATATCCGCGCGTATCGGCGCGATGAATCACCTTGTCCATAAAATCGCTTTACGTTTATCGTCCCGTTCCTGCAAACCCCGCGCCGCAAAACGGACTGGATGCAGGGTGGGCGTACATCCGGAAATCGGCGGGCGCGGCAAGCGGTCCCCGCACCGACCTCGCAACAGGAACGGACGCCCGAAGAGCAGGAAAGAACACGCAACGAAAGCGAAAGGCCGAAAAGATGCCGGCCTGAACCGATGCGGCACCGGCATCCGGCGGCGAACTGCGGGTTCAGCCGGACCCGAGCCCGAGAGCCGCTGCGGCAGCTCCGCCCCTTAGCGGCTCCCCGATCGTCCGACGAACGCACCCGCGCCGCTGTCGGGTCGCAGCTGGATCGAAGTCGTCGTGGCTCCGCCGCGTCCTAAACACAAGAGACCGTTTAACAAGTTTTTTCAACCCTCTGAGAATTGCGTATCCGGAAAAGTTCTCGAATAGCAGTACGCATAAAAAAGGCTGTCTAACACGTGTTAGACAGCCCCTTCGGATGATGCGCCGCAGCGCGGAACTATTTCACTTTCGGTCCGGCAGCCACGAGCGACTTGCCCTCGGCGTTGCCGGTGAACTTCGTGAAGTTCTTTACGAAACGATTGGCCAAATCCTCGGCCTTCACCTCCCACTCCTTCGCGTCTTTGTATGTGTCGCGGGGATCGAGGATCTTGGGATCCACGCCGGGCAGCTCCGTCGGAATCTTGAAGTCGAAAATCGGCAGCGTCTTGGTCTTGGCCTTGTCGATCGAACCGTCGAGGATGGCGTCGATGATGCCGCGCGTATCCTTGATCGAGATACGCTTGCCCGTGCCGTTCCAGCCCGTATTGACGAGATAGGCCGTAGCGCCCGACTGTTTCATGCGCTTCACGAGTTCCTCGCCGTACTTCGTGGGGTGCAGCGAGAGGAATGCGGCGCCGAAGCAGGCCGAGAAGGTCGGCGTGGGCTCCGTGATGCCGCGCTCCGTGCCGGCGAGCTTCGCGGTGAAGCCGGAGAGGAAGTAGTACTTCGTCTGCTCGGGCGTCAGGATCGAAACGGGGGGCAGCACGCCGAACGCATCGGCCGAGAGGAAGATCACCTTCTTGGCGGCCGGAGCCTTCGACACGGGCTTCACGATGTTGTCGATGTGGAAGATCGGATACGACACGCGGGTATTCTCCGTTACGGACTTGTCCGTAAAGTCGATCTTGCCCTTCCGGTCCACCGTTACGTTCTCCAACAGGGCGTTGCGGCGGATGGCGTTCCAGATGTCGGGTTCGTTCTCCTTCGAGAGATTGATGACCTTCGCGTAGCAGCCGCCCTCGAAATTGAATACGCCGTCGTCGTCCCAGCCGTGCTCGTCGTCGCCGATGAGCTGGCGCTTCGGATCGGTCGAGAGCGTCGTCTTGCCCGTACCGGACAGGCCGAAGAAGATGGCCGTTTCGCCCTTTTCGTTCGTATTGGCCGAGCAGTGCATCGAAGCGATACCCTTGAGCGGCAGCAGGTAGTTCATGTAGGAGAACATGCCCTTCTTCATCTCGCCGCCGTACCACGTATTGATGATGACCTGCATCTTCTCGGTGAGGTTGAAGACGACGGCCGTTTCGGAGTTCAGACCGAGTTTCTTGTAATCCTTCACCTTGGCTTTCGAAGCGTTGAGCACCACGAAATCGGGCTCGCCGTACTGCTCCAGCTCGGCATCCGTCGGACGGATGAACATGTTCTTCACGAAGTGGGCCTGCCATGCGACCTCCATGATGAAGCGGATCTTCAGACGGGTGTTCTCGTTGGCGCCGCAGAAGGTGTCCACGACATAGAGTTTTTTGCCCGAAAGCTCCTTCGTGGCGATCTTTTTCAGTTCTTTCCACGCAGCTTTCGTAACGGGCTTGTTGTCGTTCTTATATTCGTCCGAAGTCCACCAGATCGTATCTTTGGTCGTCTCGTCCATCACGAAGAACTTGTCCTTGGGCGAACGGCCCGTGTAGACGCCCGTCATCACGTTCACGGCGCCCATGTCGGTCAGCTGGCCCTTCTCGTAGCCGCGCAGCCCTTTCTTGGTCTCTTCGCGGAACAGCTCGTCGTAGGAGGGATTGTACACGATCTCGGTTACGCCCGTGATCCCGTACTTTTTCAAATCCATTTTGTCCATAGTGTTGTCTTATTATGAATTAAACATCGAATCCTTAACCCAACCCGTCGCCCCCGCACAGCGAAGGTGCGGTTTCGACGGCACAAAGGTAGCAAACATTTTTCACAATGTGAAAAAAATAACAGTTAAAACTCTCCTGCCGCAGCCGATTCCACCCCTTTTCGGTCGCGGTCTTCGGAAGAACGAGACAAAGGATACATACAAGAAACGCTCCTGCGCGTTCCGCAATCGCCCGACACGGGCGCACCGGGCGGCAGCGGTCGGGGGAGGATGCACGGCGGCGCATCCGGATTTGGCCCTCCCATCCGGGCATCCGCACGGGGAAACGGGTGCGGAGCAAGGCCGTTCCGTCTCACGGGGCGTGCGCACCGAACATCCGCGCCGAAGAGAGGGCGGCGGCAAAGATTCCGCCGCCGGAAACATACTTGCGAAGAACGCCGAAGCGAAAAAAAGAGCTGCGGAAACCGGTAAGAGGCGGACGCCGTGCGAACGGAGCGGCCCTCTGCATCAGCGGTTCGACATGCACGGCGACGAAGGTGCCTTCGCCGAAACGCTCCCGGAGCCGGCATCCGATGTCGATCGTCAGACGGTGCGAACGTTCGACGGTCATCGCAGCGGCCCCGGCCCCACGGATGCGGACTTCGACAGCGACCGCATTTCCGATGCGGCGCGTGCACAGGTTGTACGGATCGTACTCCGCAGGATCGGCCTGCACGATCTGCATGGTCCCGGCCTCCGTTTCGGCGGGAAGAGAGCGTTCGAGCAATTCGTCGACCCCGCTGCGCAGCAGATCGAAGGCCACCTTGAAGATAAAACGGCGACCCCCATGGCGGCAATAGGGGCGGCGATGCGCCGTTTATCGCCGAAAAAGCAGGCGCAGCCGATGCCGGCGAGCGCAGCGAGCGACGAAAAGGCATCGCAGGGGGGGGGCATGCATCTGCGACGTCCCTCGGGCCGGCGAGCGAACGGCCGGCCTTCACGGTGTACCGGTAGCGCGTCTTCCCAGCTGCGGCGGAGACGGCCGCGGCGATGAGCGCCACGGCGCCCGGGTGCGGCAGGACGATTCCGTACAACGAATTCCGCACGGCCTCGATGCTGCGGACGAGGCTCCCCGCACCCACAGCGGCGGGCGCCAGCGCAATGAAGATCGTAGCGAGCGTTTCGTACTTGCCGTCTCCGTAATCGTGGGCGCATCCTTGGGCTTGGACGAGATTCACGCGAAGACGACGACCGCCACGTCCGTAGCGATGTCCGAGAGCGAATGCACGGCATCGGCGATCATGGCGCCGCCGCCCCCGGCACGCCCGCCGCCAGCTTGGCAGCCGACAAAACGAGATTTACCGCGAACCCCACGAGGGTTACGCGGTAAATCTTCCGTTTACGCTGTCCGGCCGCACCCGTCATCGCTTGCCGCATCAATAGCTTCTGGCGAAGAGCACGCGGCGGTGCGAAGGCCTTCCCGAGTAGACGCAGACGCCCTCCTCGTCGACGGCGTCGATCGGGATGCAGCGGATCGTGGCCTTCGTGGCCTCCTTGATGGCCACCTCCGTTTCGACCGTCCCGTCCCAGTGGGCCGAAACGAAGCCGCCCTTCTCGTCGAGTACGCGCCGGAATTCCTCCCACGTATCGACCCGCGTAATCATCGAATCGCGGTAGGCGAGCGCCTTGCGGTAGATGTTCTCCTGTATTTCGGTCATCAGCCGTTCGATCCGCACGGCCAGTCCGTCGAGCGGCAGCGTCTCCTTTTCGAGCGTATCGCGGCGGAACAGTTCGACCGTACCGTTTTCCAGATCGCGCGGTCCCATCGCCAGACGCACGGGCACACCCTTGAGTTCGTATTCGGCGAACTTGAAGCCCGAACGAACGTTGTCGCGGTCGTCGATCTTGACCGCGAGCCCCTTCGCACGCAGCTCCCCGGCCAGCGCTTCGAACCTTCCGACGATGTCCGCCAGTTGTTCGGGACCTTTGTAGATGGGCACCATCACGACGTGGATCGGCGCCAGCTTCGGCGGCAGCACGAGGCCGTTGTTGTCCGAGTGAGCCATGATGAGGGCGCCCATCAGGCGGGTCGAAACACCCCACGAGGTCGCCCAGACATATTCGAGTTTTCCCTCCCTGTTGACATACTGCACGTCGAACGCCTTGGCGAAATTCTGCCCGAGGAAGTGCGACGTGCCGCTCTGGAGCGCCTTGCCGTCCTGCATCAGGGCCTCGATCGTAAGCGTGTCCTCCGCACCGGCGAAACGTTCGTTGGGCGATTTGTGGCCCACGACGACCGGCAGCGACATCCACTCCTCGGCGAACCGCCGGTAGACGTGGATCATCTTCTCGGCTTCGGCCACAGCCTCCTCGCGCGTGGCGTGAGCCGTGTGGCCCTCCTGCCAGAGGAACTCGGCCGTGCGCAGGAAAAGGCGCGTCCGCATCTCCCAACGGACGACGTTGGCCCACTGGTTGCAAAGAATAGGCAGGTCGCGGTAGGACTGGATCCAATTCTTGTAGGTGTTCCAGATGATCGTCTCCGACGTGGGACGCACGATCAGCTCCTCTTCGAGTCTGGCGTCGGGATCGACCACGACACCCTTGCCTTCGGGATCGTTCTTCAGTCGGTAGTGCGTAACCACGGCGCACTCCTTGGCGAAGCCTTCGACATGGTGGGCCTCCTTCGAAAAGAAGGATTTGGGGATGAAAAGCGGGAAGTAGGCGTTCTGGTGCCCCGTCTCCTTGAACATCCGGTCCAGCGCGTCGTGCATCTTCTCCCAGATCGCATAGCCGTAGGGTTTGATGACCATGCAGCCGCGGACGGCCGAATTCTCTGCGAGGCCCGCTTTCACCACCAGATCGTTATACCATTGCGAATAGTTCTCATCCGACTTGGTCAAGTCTTTCAGCTCCTTTGCCATATCCTTTTTCTTTAGTATCCTTGGTACAGGGCGCAAAATTATAAAATATAATCCACATTTCAGAATCCGCCGCCGGGGAATTGGGGGGGGGTGTGTCCAACAAGTTTTTTCAACCCTCTGGGAATGCGTATTCGGAAAAAGTTCCCGATGAGCAGTACGAATAAAAAAGGGCTGTCCAACAAATCTTAGACAGCCCCGCTCGCCGCCCCCGCGTCGGCAAGCCGAATGCGGGGAACCCTGCGCGCGAACGGCATCAGAAGCGAAAACCGAGCGTCATGGAGACGAAATGGCGCGTATATTTCGTATCGTAAAGCCCGCTGAAGGTCTTCATCTCGCCCGTCTGCTGATCGAGGCTGAAGAAGAGCTGATAGGCCGTCTGCTTCTCCGTGAGGTTCTGGTAGGCGACATCGAGCGTTACCGCACGCGAAAGACTGACGCCCACACCCGCCGAGAAATAATAGCTTTCGGTGGTATAAGGGGCATTGAAGTAGAGCGAACCGTCCTTGAACATCGAGTCCGTATAACCGCCGCCCGCCCGCAGCGCGAGGATCGGGAGCGGCTTCACCTCCACGCCGGCACGCACCGTATTCGTGCCGCGGAAGTTGGACTTGAACTCCGTCTTGTAGCTCTCGGGGTAGATCATAAAGGCGGGGTCGGATACCGGCACGTTCTTCACGCGGATGCCGTTGTACCAGTCGCGCTCGTAGTCCACCGTAACGAGCGCGAACGTTCCGAACGTATACGAAGCGCCGAACATCAGGCGCGACGGCGACACGAAGTCCCAACTGTTGCCGCCTTCGTCATTGAGGATGGGGGTCCAGTCGACATTCACCTTCGTCTCCTTCGTCTCGTTGTTGTAGAGCGACGATTCGACATCGCCTTCGTAGGTGCGGTCGAGCGAATAGAACGTCGGCGTGTGGAACGCGACGCCCAAACGCAGACTCGGCGTCGGACGCACGATCACGCCGATCTTGAAATTCACGCCGCTGCCGTCGAGGACCGTCTTCTGATAGAGCCCCGCATAGTCGAGTTGCGAACGGATGTATTCGCCCGAACTGTTCACCGCCGCCGTAGGATTGCCCGCGGCATCGAAATAGCCGTACTCCTCCTGATAATAGATGCTCTGCTCCCTGTGCACGCTCTGGAATCCGAGCGTGGCGCCCACGTAGACGATATTGCCGAAGTTGGCCCCCACGGAGAAGGCGAACTCGTTGATCGAACCGCTGCTGACGACATCGTTCGAATGGAGCACCGAAGCGTTGCTGCCGATGCAGTCGGGCACCCAGAGCGGGTTGCCCTCGCCATCGGTGTACGGACTGATCATATAGGCGTTGTATCCGAGTACGGCCGGCCAGAAATAGGGATTCACACCGTTGTATCCGAGGCTGCCGTCCGACGTGGGGAAGATGCCGTTCTGTCCGAGCTGCTGCCCGAAGACATCGGCGATGGTCGGCATCAGACGGTCCGGCCGATTCGGATCGTAACGCGACTCCGACGAGAAACTGTAACGCTTGTTGAAGTCGGCGACGCGGTTGAGGCCGAATCCGACCGTAAGGCTCGTAAGAGGTTTCGACGGACTTTGATAGACATTCAGGGCTATGCCGACGTCGGCCATCGAAAAACGATTCTTGTTATCGCCCTTGTACGGAAGCGTGCCTGCCGTTTCGGAATGGGTGAACGACATCATCGGCGTGAGCGTGATTTCGTTGCTGCGATACATACCCAGACCGGCCGGATTGACGAACATCGCCGTCATATCCCCCCCCAACGAGGCGAAAGCTCCGCCGAGCGCCATCGCCCGCGACGTCCCGAAAGGATGCGTCCGCGACATATCGGCGAAATCGCCGCTCATCATCACGTCGTGATCCAGCACCGAGCCACCGAATTTCAACTGCGCCTGTGCCGGAAAGGCCGCTGCGCACATCGCGCCCAGCGCGATTACTCTTATCAATCGTCTCATACGTACGTGTATTATGCTTGTCCGCTGTTCCGTTCCGCAGCCGGCGACGGGCACCCGGCGACTGCGACGGGGCACTCCTCCCGTCCGCCGCTGCTCCGCACAACGGTTCCGAACTTCATTCCGAACCCTGCGCGCCGGCAACACCTCCAATCGTTTTGCAACGAAGGTTCGCGGATAAACGCGGAGGTTTCCCATCGTCTTCCCGCCTCGGCAATCTCCGCGCGAATCCGGATTGCCCTCGGCTTAACGAAATGGTTGAATTTCTTTCGTCCGGTTCCCGCCTCGGCATAGCTCGAACGAGTTCGGCTCCGCACCCGGTTTAACGAAACGGGGCTTTTTACAGCCGCTTCCTCCTGCCGGCCTTCGTACAGGCCCGAATCGCCCCCGTATCGGCGAAAACACCCTCCTTATCGTATAATGCACCTTCGTTACCTTCCGCCGAATCCGCGGCTGCCGCTCGAAGTGCTGCCGCCCCGCGACCCTCCGCCGGAACCGCCCACAGAGCCGCCGCGCGAACCGGCCGAGCCGGTGCTGAAACCGCTGCCGCCGCGCGAAGGGGTACTGTTGTAGGTGGTCCTACTCGGTGTATAAGTATTCCGTTCGGGCGTGTACGTGTTGCGGTTAGGCGTATAGGTATTGCGGTTCGAGCCCGACGAGCCGCTGTTGTATACATTCCGGTCGTTCGCATTGTTACGCCCGCCAGACTGATAGTAGGTCCGGCCTGCGCCCGCATTGCCGCGCGAAGGCGTGGTCGTACCGCTGCGGTAACCGCCCGACTGCCCGGCCTGATAGCGGCTGCCCGAAACGTTGCCCGGACGGTAGCGCGAGGAGGTGCCTCCGCCCGCCAAGCGGTAATTGGGCCGGTGATGATGGCTCCAATGCGGACCGCCCCAGCCCGGATAATAGGGAGGATAACCGGGTGCCCAGCCCCATCCGGGTCCGTACCACCACGGATTGTACCACGGATTGTAATAAGCCATGTTCCAGTCCCACCACGAATAGTGCGGATAGCCCCACCACGAATAGGCCGGACCGAAGCCGAAACCGAAATACCAGCCGTAGTTGTAGACCGAGACACTGCCCCACAATCCGAACATCGAAGTAATGTATTTGGGCTCTACCCACACCTCGTCGCCCATGACGATCACATTATAGAACGCAGGATCGTAGGCCGAGACATAATTCCATGTCGGGCTGTTGTAGCGGAGTTCGAAATAGCTCGACGGCAGATTGTAGGTCATCGACTGAAACCCCCTCAGACGGCGTGCATAGGCGCTTTCATAGTCGTCGGCGACGATACCGTCGTAGGAAAGACCGTCGTAATAGGCCTCTTCCGCCGCCGCAGCCTGTGCTTCGGCCAGCCGGGCTTCCCACTCCGCCTGCCGCGCCTCGGCGGCCGCACGGCGCGCTTCGGCTTCCGCCTGTTGCCGCTTGGCGATCGCGGCACGGTCATGCACGGCATAAAGGTCGTCGTAGGTGCCGCTGTCCGCACGGTAATAGACGGACGAACACCCGGACAATCCCAATGCCAAAGCCGATATTCCGATGATGATTCTTATTTTTTTCATAGCGCATGTATCTTTGCATCCGTTCTGTTCCTGTCATAGTAACGAAAACCGTTCCTCTTTTCGTATTCGCACCGCTATATAAACGGGCACAGCGCAAGATCACTGCACGGAATCGGTTTGTCTTTTCAGAACAAAGATACGGATAAGTCGGGAGCAAAACAAATAAATCCGCATTTGCCGGAACAAAGTCGAAGATACGGATAAGTCGCCAATCGGAATAAATCGCGGGCCGCACGCGCATTTTTTTGGCAGAAACGTGTGAAAATGAAAAAATATGTCTATATTTGCACTCCCGAAACTCAGGGAGAGATGCCGGAGTGGTCGATCGGGCCGCACTCGAAATGCGGTGTACGGGCAACTGTACCGGGGGTTCGAATCCCTCTCTCTCCGCAAAACCCCGAAGACAAGGGAGGGGCGGAAATTAGGACGAAGGGGCTGTGCGACAAGTTTTTCAACCCTTCGAGAATTGGCTCTTCGGAAAAATTCCCAAATTGCAGTACAAATCAAAAAGGGCTGTCTAAGACTTGTTAGACAGTCCTTTCGCCGTTTCCGGGCCAAAGGACCCGAAAGACCGGCCCCGCCCTACTCCCCGAGCCGCGCTTCGATCCGGTCGACGGAAGCATCCTTGAGGAGCACCCGCTTTCCGCGATCGAGCAGGTAGAGCGTGGGCATCGCTTTCAGGTCGTAGATTCCGTCGCGGGTCAGCCGTTCTGCGACATCGCAGCCGTCCGTCCATCCCTGCGGGACGACCTCTTCGCGCCATGCCTCCCCGTCCGCCACGCTCACCGACAACACGGCCAGTCTGCCGCTCCGCACCATGGCACGGATCGCAGGCGAAGAGACCAAACGCGCCTTCACCCGTTCGCATTCGTCGCACGTGGGATCGTAGAAATAGAGCAGCGTGTATTCCGCCTCCAGATGCGACATGCGCCGCTCGCGTCCATCGCGGTCCAGAAATCCGAAATCGGCGGCCCGCTCGCCCGGGCGATTTTTCAATGCCATCTCCAACAGCCGGCGCGGCCGCAGTTTGTCGATCTCCGCGATCCGGGGATTGTCCGTCAGCGACCGCAGCATCAGTATGTGCAGCTCCTCGTCGTGCATGGGCGAATTGGGTTCGTAGAGATACTTGTCGCCCAATTCGATGAAATAATAGAGCACCTCCGTGCACGCCGCCGCCCGCGTATAGAGCGTATCGACCGCGGCCGCGGCATTACGGGCATAGGGCAGGATACTCAGGAAATCGACATAAGCCTGTTCGCTGATTTCCGGACGGGCGACGGAGGACGTATCGGTGAAATCGAAACGGTCCCAATAGTGCAGAGCCAGATAATCGGCCCGGTCGGCCGGATCGCGCAGCGTAGCCGGCACCTCGGGCAGGCGGAACGCGGTTGCACCGGGGACGACGGGATCGAAACCGCCTGCAATTCCGGAATCCCCCGCGACGGCGCGGGATTCCGGAATCACGGCAGGCTCTACGGCCCGTCCTTCAGGCCCTCCGGTCAATGCACACGCTCCGCAGAGCAGCAGCGGCAACAAACTCTTCATCGTCCCGACCGCTCTTCTGTCGCCGGCACCAACACGAGGTCGGGCGACTGCACCAGACGGGCCAGCGTCAGGGGATTGTTCTCGTCGACCTCGTTATGGTAGACCGTACCGTCCTTCGTATAATGCAGTTCGATGCGGTCGTACCACCCGGGATCATACTCTTTGCGCAACCGCAGTTCGTAGCGGCCGTCTGCCGTGATGGTCATCGACCCGACCCGGCTTCCCGTATTCGTCTGCGTGAAGGAGACGAATGCATTGCGCGGCACGGGACGCGGTTCCCCCGTCCCGGGATTGTAGGAGATCTCACCTTCGATCGACTTGTTGGTTACACGGAAAGTCTTTTGAAAGAAGACTACCTGATCCTCGTTCGACGAAAGGGTGATATCGCCGGCGCTCACCACATGATTGACCTTGAACGGCAGTCTCTTACGTTCACCATCCTGCGAAGGCAGCTCCGGCGAAGTGTCGGTGGTATGGGCAGTCGTGAAGCCGAATTCTCGCTCCTCCTCGCGCGATGCGGCGACCGTGTAGATGAAACGCCCCTCGACCGCAGGATCGGCCTTGAGTTTGTCGGGCGTAAGGTGGCACTCCTCCAGCTTCGTCCGGTCGATCTCCAGCATCGGTGCATCGATCCGAATCTCGAACTCCTCGCCGAACGGATCGACCGACTTGCCGTCCGAACCGCGGAAACTGGTTACATCGAATTCGAGGTAGACGTTCGTTTCGTCCGGATTCCGATACTCCCATTCGAGTTCCGTAACCGGCTCCTCGTCGCTGCCCGTGGAAAACTCGCCCTTCCCGTCGACGGTCGCTGCAAAACGGAACGGATTGTAATTGGCCAGTTCGAACGAAGTCGAACGGTATCCGCGGCCCTCATAATCCGCCGTAGGATTTTTCAAGGACTTCTCTCCTTCGATGTTGGAGGCTATGCGCACGACTTCGGCGCTCTGCGGCCGGTTGGTTTTCAGATAGATCGAATAGACTCCTTTGCCTCCCGCCGGTGTCTGGGCACCCCATCGCGGGTAGAAGAGATACATACGTCCGTTCTCCGTCCACTGATTCTCGTTGACAGGCTGGAACGTGCAATCGAACGTAATGCCATCCGGCTCCTCCCCATCGGGAATATGGTCGAGGAACTGCGAGTAGATCAGAAACTCGTCCGCGTCCGTGGCATTGACGAAATCACCGTACTCGTTACCGGGGGCTACAGTCGTATTATCGTGCAAATGCATGGTAAATTGCACGAAAGCTCCCTTCTTCTGCGGAACCAGCCGGTAGTAGATCGCTTCGTCGTCGGCGAAACCGTCGGGATTGCCGGAATCGGCGTCATATTCGTCCAATCCGAAGACCTCGATCATGTACCGGTCGTCGGTATAAGTAACCTCTTTCTCCTGCGTTGCGAAATGTTCGGCCTCGATCGAGACCTTGGTCTTCGCTCCCGTCCCGCTCTGCGGCAGGATCGTACGGAAATAGACCCGCTGCACGCCCGGCTGCTGGGCCGTGTAGACGAACTTGTATTCGATCGGCTCGCCCTTGTCGTTGTAAATATTCTCGCCGAAGTCGGCCTCGCCGCGGCGAACCACCGGCAGCGAAATACCGGCCGCCGCACGCACGTCGAGGTCTTCGACGCCGATCAGCACCCGCAACGGGAACAACTCCGCAGGACAGGTCTCCGGCACGGTGAACATCAGCGTTACATGTTCGCCGTAGGTAGTGCCGTCGCTGCCGGGCGTACCGTATACCTGCGAAGCCACCCACGCCGGCTGGAACGACTGCGTTTTGATCAGAATGACCTTGATCTTGCGCTGCAACAATCCCTTCTTGACGAGCAGCGTACCTTCGAGTTTCTCATTGTCGCCCATGTGTCGCAGGCTGATTCCTATCTTACCCGATCCCGTTCCGTCCTCGTCGATGTGGAACGTGTGCTCGATGCTCTGTCCCGCCACGTTGTTGCCTGCGAGCCACGTTACCGCGGCAGCGTCGTCCGCCGTAACTGGTGTATCGTCGTTTCTGCGGATCGTATAGCCGATCTGGAAGATCTTGCCCGCGTTGCTCTGGTCCAGCACGTAGCTCGTCCGATCCACTTTCAGGGTGTACGTATTGTCCGACACCTCGTCGATATTGTCCTGAATCGAAATCCAGACGTTGTTCGTTGCGGCGGCTTCGAGCGCGTCGCCGAACGACGCCTGCCCGTAGGAGAGAGCCCCCTCGATATGGAGCTTGTAATGATGGTTGCGTCGTATGAGCAGCTGCTCGCCGTCCTGTCCGATCAGCATCACGCGGTAGTAGAGGTCCTTATCTTCGCCTTCACCGATGTTATGGCCGCGCAGGATCACGCTGACGGGTCGGTCGGCCGTATTCTCGCATTCGAAGACATATTGCTGCATGTCGGTCGTTACATCGAGGATGTCGCTCATCACCGACGTATTTTTCGGCAACGTAACGAAAGGTTCCGTACCGGGCCATACGAATCCCTCCTCGGGATGATAGGGCGCCACGGTGCCGAAAGCGTTGGTATTGCAGACTACGAAGCCGGTTGCTTCGAAATACTCGTTGTCCCGGGGAGCGTCCACCGAAATCAGCGCATGGTTGCGCACCAGTTCGATGCTGCCTTGCTCCTTCAGCTGGTCGGCGATCGAACGGTCGTCGTCGGCCTCGCATGCGAACCGCGCCCAGTAGATCATCATGCCCGACGAACCTTCGAGCGACGCCATCACCTGCGCCTCCGACTGGTTGTAGAAATCGCTTTCCGGAAATCCCTCCATGTTCTGATTGCACAGGAAATGAATCAGGCGCGTATTTCGCGGCACCTTGGCCGTAAACGTCCCTCGGTCCATGTCGTCCGTCGTCGTCGTTACCGAAGCCTTCGTCGTCGAGACGAACAACCCGTAGCTGTCGAAACAAAAAAGCGTCATGTTCTGCACGCCCGTTCCGTCGGGATCGACCGAGCGGGTATCGACCACGGGCATCGCCGGAATATCGGCATCGAAACGGATTTCGACATAACCGTCGTCCGCAACATCCGCATCGGGCAGATCGGTCCGCACGCAAGAAGTGCTCGCGGCCAGCATGCCCGCCAGCGCGGCCGCAGCGTATATCATCCTTTTTATCATAGTAGTCGTCGCTTTTTGTGGTGGCTGTTTACAAATCATCGGAATCGTAGACATCGCGGATGCAACGGGTATAGTAGCTGCCGTAATTCGTTACATTATGCCAGTCATCGGTGCTGACCGCACCGGAAGCAGACCAGTATCTGTCGCCCGTCAGCACTCTGTCGAGCGCCATATCATCCGTATTCTCCCTCTCGCCGGGCTGAAGTCCGAGGATCACGCCGATCTCGTATTGGGTCGGCAGACGCCAACCTGTGAGATGAACGGTCCGGCCCTTATCGTCGACATAGGTTTCGACATATTTCGCGCAATGGCTCTCCGCCTGAGCCGTGGAGGAGGCCGTTTGCGTAGCACCCAGCTGCGAAGCGAGCAGGAACGACGGAGAAACGACCTTGGAATTATTGGGCGCTTCGTCGTCGGAAGCCGTATAACCCTCCTCGTTCCGGCGGGGTATGCCCAGCGTGTACTCGCCCGACGAAGCCGCAATCCGGACATGATACATGCGGGCGTTGACAAGCTCCGTCAAAACGTTGGATGTTTGGGGGCTCTCGTCCCATACGTGCTCCCACGCATAATAATAAATATTGGATTTCCCCTGATTTCTCTCCCCCGTTTTCAACTCCGCGACTTTCGAACAAAAATAGTAGGAGTTGGAATACGAATTCAAATAATTCCATCGCTTCCCCCACCTCAAGTAGCTCGCACTGACAATGCCCTTCTCACCCCTATTTTCATAGGTCGTACTGCCGAAATCTTCGCGGTAGGAGTAATATCCCTGCGTGTTGGTGATATAAACCAGCGGATACTGGATAACGATGATATAACGCGGTTCGACTTGGTCCTCGTTTTCCACCTTCAGCTTGATGTAACGCGGTGCATTGTTCGTCGGCACGGGACTGCGCACGCCGATATGTCCCGAGAGGATCGCATCCGGTTCGGCTGCAACATCCTCGGTACCGAGCGGACGTTTTACTCCGAACTTATTGATGAACCACGATTCTTCGACCGTAACCTTCACCTGCGACGACGAGGCGAATTCGATCGACGTCGCGTCGTAGGCCACGTTGTGCATCTCCAGCGAATCGGTATTGACCATCAGGTAGTGCGGACGGGCGGTTTCGCCCCCGATAGGGATCGTCTCTTCCTCCCACTCCTCGACCGAAAATTCGATCGGGCCCAATTCGACCGGCTCCGACGCATCGACCGCACCTTTGGCATTCACCTCGACCGTTACTTCGTAATAGCGGTTGCGTTCGAGCCGTTTGACCGACGGACGGCAGATCGGAATCTGATAGTAGCTATTTAGGAGAAAATTCTTCTCGGTCTTGTCCGGCTCGTAGTCCGCATCGCCCTCCTCGCCGTGGTACCACATCGGCAGGTTGACGACCAGACGGGGCTCCCAGTCGAGCGCACTCTTGTCGTTCCAATCGTGGCTGTACGCATAGGCCGTTACGCGCACCTCGTCGATCGAGGTCTTGTCGCCGACGCCCCACTCGAAATACCCCGCGTTGTTCTTGGCGGGGGTCGCCACGTCGGCATTCTGCTCCACGCCCGCCACCAGAGCGGTCGTAACCGGCAGATTGCGGACGTAATAGCCGCTGCCGTGTGAGGCGGCGGTCGCGTAGTCGTCGAAGGTGATGCTCTTGCCCTTCCTGATGTGCACCACGATCTTGGCGGCCGCACGACGCAGAGTTACCATCAGTTCGGTATCGTTCGACGGCACTCCGTCGTAGAGCTTCACCGTGCCCGGAACATCGGGCTCCGCCTCGTTCCGGGGATAGGCGATGCCGTCCATGAGGAATGTCTCGGGAGCGCCGGTCACATTGGAAAGTCCCGTCATGTGGATGTTCTCGTCCCGCTGCATCATCGCCAGCAGTCCGTCGCGCGTGGTCAGGGCTTCGAAATCCGCCTCGGCATGGGAGGTGTTGGCGATCAGATAGACCCAATAGCCGGCGCCGGCAGCGAAATCGGAGCGTTTGGCCTTGAGCGTTATCACGCCCTCGTCCACGCTGCCGGCCGCTACCCTTTCGTAATGTCGCTTGTCGCCCTCCGCATCGAATATCAGCACGTCGAGCCGGTCAACGCGCGACTCGACGCCCTTGTCCTCGGCGCGCGTCATACGCTCGATGCCCGAGATGCCGAGGCGGATGCTGTTTTCGCTCTCTGCGGGAAGCGCCGGAGCCTCGTCCCGCGTGCAGGCCGCAAACATGCAGGCTGCGAAGCCGAAGAGCGTTAAATAGGATATAATCCGTTTCATCGTCGCTGAATTGTTTAATCTTGAGGTTCCGGTTCGCTACTCGGTTACCGGTATGTTGGCGATATGTCTGATCTCGATCAACTCGGGCACCTGTTCGCTGCCCGAATCGGAACACCACTCGGTTTCGCCCTGCTCGCCGTTGATGAGCAGATAGTTGCCCCCGGAGCTTTCCCACGTCGGCGTATAGGTGATGCCCAGACGGATGCAATTCCCCACGTACTCCGGGTCGTCGTTCAGTGCGCGCACGACGATCCGGTAAAAATCGTCCGAAGCCGCGGGGCTCTCCACCTTCCTGCCGCCGCGGTCGTAGACCGCAACCGAATAGTCCGACGCGGAGACATCGGCCAGCGTCGCCGTCCACTCCTGTCCCGAAGGTGCGGTCAGCTGAAAGAAAAAGGAGTAACTGCCCGCAGCCGCCGGCGACGCTTCATCGAAGGTATCGTCGTCGGACGGGTCGTAGTCGGGATTGTAGTAAATCGTCGGCATCGTCTGAGGTATGGGCGTTTCGGCGTCCGGGCTCGGAAGAAGCGGGTTGGTGTAGGACGGATAGTCGAAAACCAGATCGTCCCAGACGTCGCCCTCACCCCAATCCGCGACCAGATATTCCACGGTGAACTTCCCCGAATTGTTCATCAGGCAGCACACCGTATAGTAGGAATTGCGCTCCGTTGCCGGCAGATATACCACCCCCGTGCGGCTTTCGCCGCCGAACGTGTAGTCGATCTCCAACACGTTGCCTTGCGTGTCGCCCGGAATGTCCCAGCTGCCGCCGTTCTGCCACGGATTCTCGAAGGGATAGAAGGGCGTTCCGAGCACGGGCGTATAATTGGCCGCATCCCGGCGGGCCGCCTCTTCGGTCGTCCCCGAGGGAACCCTCAGTTCGCCGACAGGCGCTTCGACCGGATCGAGCTCGAAAGGCACATCCTTCGCCCCCACCTGTTCCAGCGTCGCGCGGTCCTGTTCCATCAGGTAGTTGCGCATGCGCGTTCCCTCCTTCCGCATCCTCAGACCGGTGATCCGCAGCTCGGCCGTCTCGCCCGGACGCTTGGCGGCGAAAACACCCAGCTTGGCGAAGGGTCGTTTGAGCTGAATATCGACCGTCTGCGCCAACTGCGTATGCCCCGCGTGATCCGGATCCGCCGGAGGATTGGGACTGTCCTCGGACACATTGATCTCCACCTGCGTCTGGCAGTACATCGGCAGTCCTTGCGTCGTGTCGAGTTCCGTGAAAGAGAACTCCTCAAGCTGCCTGCGGGTCGTCGTTTCGGTGAGTTTTTCGTTGCCGCGCGGAGTTATCATCGCCGCCTCGTTGGCCACGACATAGAAATCCACCGTCTGAACGTCCGTCGATTTCAGAGCCATATCCATCAGGAACACGGCAGATGCCCCGAAATCGCCGTCGCTGTAATAGTGGCCGACACGTTCGTCGCCGATGAAGGCATAGACGCGGAGCGAATGCAGGGCCTCTTCTTCGGCCGCAGGCGTTCCGTCCGTGGCATCGACGTCGCGCGATCCGACGTTCAGAAGCACGGAGACACTCCTCTTTCCGGCCGGGTCGGGACTCGCTCCCTCCTCTTTGCCGCAGCCGGACATCGCCCCGGCGCAGCAGGCGGCGCCGAACGCCGCAAGCAACAGGTATCTGACTTTATGCATGGTCGTAATCGCTTAAAATTCGGGTTTGACCTCCTGAACGAACCAATCGGGCACCGAGACCTCCACCCCCACCGAGGTGAATTCGATGCGGATCGGGATAAGCACTTCCTGTTTCGAACAGTCGATCCGGGGATTCCGGGCAAGGAACTCCGCGAGGTTGACCTCGACGAACGAGCCTTCGCCCGAAGCGGGGCGCAGGCAGACGTTCACATCCCCGTGGTTCGTATGCCGCATGATATTGGTTTTCGACGTCAGCAGCATCCTGCCGGCATCGTACTCGGTTTCGAGCGTATAATCGGTCGCCTCTCCGCATGCGCGGTTTTCGAAGTCGGTGCAAGGCGCGACACCGCAAATTTCGAGCTTCGGCACGAGGCCGGCTCTGACATCGGACTGGGGAATGCCCGCGACCTCGACCGATAAGTCGTAGTGGGAACTGGCGAAAGAGACGAGCGTCGTCCGTTCGACGTCCTTTCCGGTATATTCCTGCACCGCAACGGAAGCCGATGCATAGTAGAGCGAGTCGTTCCCCGAAGCGGCTCCGGTATCCAGATAGTCCGCATCGGCGAAACGGATCGCATCGAAACTTCCGGCCGACAAATCCGCAATCTTCGTATGGTAGGTATTGCCCAGACACACCACCCTGTAATCGCCGGGAGCGAGGGGCGGCAGTTGCGCGGTACGGGCCGCGACTTGGTCGTCGGGTACGACGAAATGATCCGTACAATTGTTCTGCGCATCGAAAACATACATCTCGACCCGATCGATCTTGTCGCCGAAGATCTCGGTCTGGCCGTCTCCGAGGTAGCTCAGCACGATCTTGTGCGTGTTAAGACACTCGCTCATGTCCTCCCGGATACACGACGAGGTTACCCCAGCAAGCAACAAGCCCCAAACAAAAATTCTGAATTTCATAGTCTGTATGTTTTTCGTCTGAAAAAAGAACGGAAAGGGAGCGCGGGAGTTTCCGGCTCCCTTTCCGCAAAAATATCGACTTAGAATTCCGGGGAAACCGGTATGACACTCCACGAAGCGACACCGACGTTGACCTCGACGCATTTCTCGGGATTCGACAGATTATCGTCGTTGAAAGCGAATTGCACCTGATAGATCTTGGCAACGTTGCCGGTTACGGCCGGATCGAACTTACTGGTAGCAAGGTAAAGGGGTACCTTTTCACCGTCAGCCGTCGTGCCGAGCAGTTTCACCACGAGCTGCGGATGGTCTGTCGTACCGATATTCTCGGCCATAGGGAAGAAATGGTAAGCCGGACGCTTATCCCCGTCGCCATACGCCGTCTTATAATCATTGCTCGCGGACAAAACGACCTCCGGCAGAGTTGTGTTATCGAGCATATCGTTATACCAAGCATCCGATTGAGCAGCATTTGCGAAAAATTCGAAAGCCGAACCTTCATTGATCTCGGTATTGGTCTTTTCGCCGCTAACGGCTCCGGTCAAGAAATCGGCCCCATCGTAGTAGTTGTTCAACACGACTTGCTCGATCTCGATGCTTGCATACTTACGAGGGTTCTCCCCCACAGCCTGATATTCGAAGCCGACCACCTCGATACGCGCCACGCGGGGTTCGAGCGTCAGCTTCGCCACGTAAAGCGGGTGTCCGGCCTCATCCGTCCCGGAGACCGTCGTCAGCTCCGTCTCGTCGTACAGCGAAAGATTCTTTTCGTTCTGCTCATCGGCAATCTCCAGCGTGCGTTTCAGGTTATCGACGGTTGTAACGCCCGTTTGCTCCGTACCGAGGTTGCCCACGACGATCACCTTGCTCACGTTGGCCGGCAGGAAATGGAACACCTTGTCCTCGCGCACGTCGAACTGATCCGTAGTGAAATAGTGTTGTGCAGGCTGGTTGTCCAGCGTCTTGCCCTGCACCAGATTGCCATCGGATGTGGCGAAGAACACCTGAAGGTCCGAGAACTTCACCTTACTATCAGGTTCTACCTTGCTGCCGGCCGAACGGGATCCGGGCACGACATTCGACACGGTAAGAGTTACGCTCTTCGGAGCGTCGTCTCCTGCGACACTGCTCTGCTCCTTGCTGCAAGACGCGAACGCCGTCGCCGCCGCGAGAGCCAGAACCAAATAATTTTTGACTTTCATAATACTGATAGGATAAATGGATGAATGAATGTAAAAAATTGAATGTTGATTATTATCGGCTTCCCCTTTCGGGAAGCATGGCTTTTCCGAATTACAGTTGGTCGATGACCCTCCGGACCTGTTCCAGATTGCGTCGCGCTTCTTCCGACCCCCGATCCGCCGCCCGACGGAACGCCTCTTCGGCCTTGTACGCTTCGCCGCTGCGGGCATAGGCCACGCCCAGCGTATTGAGCAGCGAGGGGTTCTTCTCCACCGGACCGCGCCCCTCCAGCAAACCGATCGCGGCCGCCGCATCGCCCCTCCCGAGCGCATCGAGCGCCCGATCGTTCAGCACGGCCGGTTCGTCGGGGAAACAACGCGCTGCGGTCTGCATGACCCGCTCGTACTCGGCCGACCCCTTCTCGTAGGATCCGGCGACCTTGTACATCTCCTGCACGCTCAGCAGGTCGGGACGTTCGCCGACCATCCGGCGCGCCTCTTCGAGATTGAAATTACGCACGTTGTATTCGATCCTGTACTCGTTGCGGCGCAACCGCGGATAGACCTCGTTCAACAGGCGGACATAGATTTCCGCAGGCTCCAGCCTGCTGATCTCCAATTCGCAGAAATCCTGATTGTCGGGGTATTCCGCGACCAGTTCGCGGATGCGGTCGAGCCCCAGCAATTGCGGACAGCTGTCCAGCGCCTCGATGAAACCTTCCCAATCCTCGCCGTGCCATTCGACATGCAGCATGTCGGGCACAATGTCGTCATGACGGCGGATGTATTCGGCGAGAGCCTTGGCACGGTTTTCCGAAAGCGTGAGGTTATGCGCCATCGACCCCTCGGGGGATGCGTAACCCGCGATGTAGATACCCGTGATCTTCACATCTTCGTTCTGTTTCACGAGCAGGATCGAATTCGACACCTTGTCCAGCTCGGCCCGGTTGTCCTTGTAATCGGGCAGAATCTTGTAGCTGTCCTGCCGGAACTGCAATCGTGCAGTACGGGTTTCGGCGCGCATCTTCACCGGTTCGGGTTCGGGAAGGATCGTAGCGAAGCCGTATCGGGGGATGAACTCGGGCAGCACGGCGGGCAGAAGTTCCTGTTCCGCCTCGCCGACACCGCAGTTCGCGCAGCCGTGCACCTCTTCGCGCAGTTCCACCCGCCCGTCGAGCATCCATCGCTCGTAAGGCAGCGAAGCCGCATAATCGTAGGTCTGCTCCTTGCCGTTGCGGCGGCGGATGACCACCTCCTCCTGTCCGTCGTGTCGGGGAGGCAGCTCGACGCTCCGCAACCGCTGCGCCCGCAGGTAGACCCTGTTGCGCGTGCCGCCGTCGACCACCACCGGAGCAAACGCCGCCTCGCGCTGTCCGTCGCGCGAAACCAGCACGGGCGTGAGCGCCACCGTATGCTGCGTCCGGATACGCGCTCCGCTCAGATCGACGACCATCGTCAGCTCCACGTTGCGGCCGTTTTTCCGCACCTCACCGTTCGCCACCTCGATGGCCGGCAGATAGCTCGTCTTCCTTTCGGATTTGCCCGCATAGGCCCACGCCGGGCTGCATGCCAGCACCGCCAACAATATGCGAAAGATATGCTTCATCATCTTCTTCCTCCTATTTTATGATGTATATGATGGAAATACCGGCCTTGGTCGGGCCGAAATAATGACGGTCGTTCGTACCGCGGAACTTCCCGCAAGTCCGGCATTCGTAACGATCGTAGTTCGTGTAGACGTATCCCACGCCGACGGTAGCTTCGAGGTTCCAACGTCTGCCCAGCAGCCACGAATAGCCGTAGGAGATACCCAATCCGGTGGCCCACCCCTGATAACGATGGTCTTTCATGGATTTTTTCAGGAACGGGATACGCACACCGCTGATATTGTATTCGCCGTAGCCGGAGTGCAAACCGAAAAAATGACCGTTGAACCGCTCGCAGAGCCAATAGCGGAACTCGGGCATCACCGACCAGAACTTGAGTTTCTTGTTCTGGTCCCTGTCGAGCGGCCAAGGATTGTAGTCGCCCGTCAGTTCGAGCGTAGTGCGCTTGCCCAACCCGATTTCGAGCCCTGCGTTGAGCGTACCGGCCGTCGCCCAATGCAGCGCATTGGTCTTGACTCCAAGCTGCTGCGCAGCCGCCGAACCGGCCGTACAACAGATCAGAAATACCGTGAAAAGCAGTTTTCTCATATGTATGTAAAATTTATCGCTTGTTGCAAATCCGCTACTGCGACGGCAAACCGGCTTCACGCGCAAAGGGAGGGTTCCCCTGCGTCAGCTGCAAACGCCACGGAACGAGACAGATGAACGATAATAAAACATGCCACTCTTTTCCTAAAAGACTGCCATCGTTTTTTTCCTGATGTATGGATTTCTATATTAACCTATTGCACGATTCGATTGCGAATGAATGTTTACTAATTGCACAGTTATCGAAACACGATGAAACTTTGATTTTTTTACGTTGTTTTTCAGGCACATATACCTATACTGACACGTACAAGCGATGAAACAAACAGAAAATTCCGTATGGGGCGGCTTCCATACTCCCGACTGTCCGGCCGGATGCGCGACCTGTTCCGCCGAGAAAGACCGTTTCGCCGCAAGATTCGGACGGACGCGGTTGACCGAAGGCGAAACGCTGCCCGAAGCGCACTACCGCTCGCATCGCATCCTCTTCCTGCTCACGGGACGCATACATGTTCGTATCGGTCGGAACGCAGACTACGAACTCACCGACCGACAGTGCGTATTCCTTGCCCGGAAAAAAGATGTTTCGGTACGGGCTCTGACAGACAGCGAAATGGTGATACTCGATTTCAACAATCGGATCACGCTCTGCCACAACGACATATTGGCCGGGATAGCGACTCGGGCAACTTCCCGCAAGGCTTCTCCGCCCATATTGCCGATCGTCCCCGAGGTGCTCTTCTTTTTCCGGGGGCTGGGACCGGTTCTCGAACCCGAAGGGTTGCATCTGCCTTGCTATCATGTCGTCAAAGAGTACGAGCTCTTTCTGATGATGCGCTATTTCTACGGAGCGGAGGAACTGGGCGATTTCTTGCGGGACGTGATCCGGCCCAAGGATGATTTCCGACTGTTCGTGCTGAGCACCTACCATCAGGCGGAGCATTTGAACGAACTCGCACAAATGGCCAACATGAGCGAAAGCGCCTTCATCCGCAGGTTCCGCGAAACCTTCGGCGAACCCTATCACAGCTGGCGGGTGAAACAAAAAGCGGCCGACATCATTCAGGCCATACGCGACGGAATCAGGAGCAACGACGAACTGATTCGGCTGTTCCGATTCAAAAGTTATCTCGCCTTTTACCGTTTCTGCCAGCGACACATGCACTGTTCGCCTTCGGCACTGAAAACAAAATACTCCTGACCCGCAAAGGGTTAGGAGTACGAAAATGACAACAAACAGATATGTGTTCGGCTGATTTTGGTATGGGGGGGGGTAGAACCTAATAGTAAAATAATCCCTATCTTTGTGCCGATAAAGATACGTCCGAATACAGCTTCGGCAGGACCCCGAACGGGCGCCACAGTCTTTTAGGAAAAGACCGTATTTCGCCGCATGCGCTCTTTCCCGAAGGCATGCGTTCTCCTATGCCAACAAATATACTATTTTTTCCGGTTCTTTCCCCAAGGCGTCCCGCTCTTTTTCAACAAACCCGCCACCGTCTCGTTTGCGGCATCGACCGCACTGTTATCCAGTTCGTCCAGATAGATCTGCGTCGTCTTTTCGGACGTATGTCCCAACCCGACGCTGATTATCGAAACCGGCACGCCCTGCCGGCGGGCCAGACTCGCCCAGCTATGACGCGCCACGTTGAACGAGAGACCGACCGGCAGATCCAGCCGGCGGCGCATGCTCCGCAAGGAGCGCAGATAATGAGAAAGGCTGTATTTATAGCGCAGATAGAGTTTGGTTTCGAAACGGAGGCGTTCGTCGGACGTCGCGCCCTCGAACACGAGCGGATGCAACAGGCCGTCTTCCCCGTAATCGAGCAGTACGGGCAGGGCCCATGGAGCACACTGCTCCCGATAACGGTCGAGAATCGTCTGCACCTCGGGGATGATCCTGACCGTATACACCTGTCCGGTCTTGCGGCGCCTGTAACGGACGAACCCGTCCCGCACGTCCTCCTGCCGCAGATAGGCCATGTCGACGAATGACATTCCCCGCGTGTAGAAACTGAACATGAACAGATCGCGGGCACGATTCAGCTTGTCCGAATCGGGAAACTCGGCCGTGGCTACCCGACGGATGACCTCGGCGCTGACGGCCCGTTTGCGCGTCTTCTGGATATGTACCGGCACAGCCCGGAAAGGCGATCTGTCGTGCGTTACATAACCCCGCTTCTGCGCTTTGTTGTACACGGCCCGAAAATTACTCAAATAAAAAGCCACGGTATTGGGCGACAAGGGTATCTGCCGGAGATAGCGCTCGAAATCGAGCAGCATGTTTTCGTCCACGCTGTCGAAATCGACCCGCCGCAAACCGGCGAACTTCTCGAAAGCGACCAGCGTAGCCTTGTATTTGTTGGCGGTTCCCAACGCCCCCGCCTTGCGCAGGTCCTCGATCTGGCGCCGGAAAAAGGTGTGCACATAGCGGTTGTCGTACCGCTGGCGGTAGGCCGAGGTTACGTCATGCACGGTAAACGGCCGCCCTTCGCGTTCCAGTTCGGAGACGATGCGTCCGAGCTCCTGCCGCTGATTTTCCAAAAACAGATTGACCTCCCGGATGAAAGCCAGATGCGTCTTGCGACGGCATGTTACGACGGCCTTTCGCCTCGCGGCGTCGAACTCCTCGGGCAGCAACCGATAGGGAGTGAAGATCACACCCCGGCGTCGCTCCCGGATCAGTTGGATGACGAGCGTATGACGGCCGTCGCCCGTTCCGCTTCGGATATTGAGCATCGGTTTGATACTCATGCCGGGACATTTGGCACTCGCGTGCGACTCTTTTCCGCCAATCATACGCCCTTCTTATCAGCAGACGATCCCTGCACGTCCGGCGAAGCAGGCATTCGTCGATACGACACAAAACACATTGCCGGAAAGGCGACACCGGCAAGAAGCCGGCAACCGGATCCGGCTGCCGGCGGAAGAATCGGTGTAAGACGCATTTTCATCATCTTTTCGTGTTAGCATTCGGCTTTATGCTACCGACAAAAACAAGGCCGTTCGCTCTTGCGGACAGCCGCAGCGGGCACATGTCGCACCCGAAGAGCCATCGCTCCGGATCCGGCAAAATCAGCAGCGGACCGGGGCAGCCCGGCTTCCGGGCCGCCGCGCATCCGGTCGGCCGGTCCCCGTTCCCGCCCTCCCCGGAATCGTCTTACCCCCGGGCAGCTCCGCAACCGGGAACGACGGCGGATCTGAGTTACCGGTCATATCGACGAATAACGGAAACAGATGTCATATAGTATACGCGATTTCCCGACCTGTTCCGCCGTCCGGGCCCGCCCGCAACCGGCCTTTCCGCTCCGGAGCGGGAGCTCACGCACAGTGCAAGCATAACCGGACCGCCGCAGGATTAGACCCTCCGCCCCTCCATCCGGACCGGGCCGGCGAACGGACTGTCCGAAACATAAAAAAGAGAGCGGTGCCTTTCGCTGCACCGCCCTCACTGCACCGGACGAAACGATTACTCGTTTTCGGCTCCGAGAACCAGAGCATCCGTCATCTTGGCCTTCTTCGTAAGGTCGATCGGCTCGCCGCTACGCAAGCCCGCACCCGGAGCTACCCTAAGCATCGAAGCCTGCGAAGCGGAAGGTTTCTGGTTTTTTATCATCCAAATCATAGCCGGACCTGCGACCGTCTCATAGACACTGCCGAACGGGAAGACGGCATACTCGTTCTCCTTCGGCGAGATGTAGTCGGGCGTGAAGCCGTCCGCATAGTCGCACTCGTCTTTCACATTGTACGCACGGAACGTAATCGGCGAGAACTGGATGGTGGTCGTACCGGAAGTCTGCTGCCAAACCTCCATGCCGACGTTCTTGCCGTGGGTCTGCTGCCCCACCAGACGCACGTCGATGCCTAAGCCGCGCAGACCGTTGATGATCATTTCACTGGCCGAAGCCGTGTCGTACGTGCCGATCACATACACATGATCGAGATTCAGCGAGTATTGCAGAGCGTCCACGATCAGGCTGTAAACGCCGTTGCCGTCGGGAATGGTCGAATTACCGATGCGGTATTCGCCGACCTTTCCGGCTTCGGTGCGCTCCCTGTTATACTCCATCTTGGTGTAGATCTGGTCCTTGTACTTATCGCCGGCAATCAGTGTCGCGAGCATCGTACTCGACATCACATGTCCGCCGCCGTTGTAGCGGAGGTCGAGCACGAGTTCCGTTACGTTCTTCTGCTTGAATTCCTTGAAGAGATCCAGCAACGCCTGATCGTACGTCATTTCGAACTGTCCGTAGGTCAGATAGGCCATCGTTCTGCCATCCTCCAACTGTCCCGTACCTGCATAGTAGAATACGGACTCCTCGTAAGCCGCAGCCGTCAGATTGACGGTGGGACCCTGCTCGTTGATGCTCAGTTGGCCGTCCACCACGGAAATCTCGGCCAACCCCAGTCTCACCGTTCCGCTCGAAATGCTGAGCTGCTTCACGAGCGACTTATAGTTTAATTCGGTGATCGTCGCACCGTTGATCCGGTTGATATACGTACCGCGTCCGATACCGGCCTCTGCCGCCGGCGAATCGGGATACACGGCGAGGACACCGATGCCGACTTTCTTGGGAGAATTCTCGGTGAAGTAGGTGGGCATAAGCCGCACGAATCCGAGACCCGTTATCTGAGCACGTGTCTCCGGCATTGCGGCGGGAGCATACGAAATACCGCCGCTCACCTGCTTCACGTTCGAGAAGAACTCGCGCTCCAGTGCGCCCGTTTCCTTGTTTTTAACCCAGCCGCCGTCCTCGATATTGATGTGATCCATGGCATCCACGCCTTCGAGTCCCGCTTGGAGGAAAGCGCTGAATCCGATGGTCTCGTTCTCAAGGTACGGTGCCATATCGAGCTGACGGTACTCTTCATTCCAGAGATAATACTCGCCCATCATCTCGTGTATCCAGTCGTTCATCGTCGAGGGTTCGGGCGTTTCACCGTTCTGCACGACCGTGCAGAGCACCTCCTGCTTATGGCCCTCTACGGTAATGGTGATTTTCGCCGACCGTTCGGAGCCGCTCTCGTTGGGATCGGTCGTGAGCGTTATGGTGTTCTTGCCGGCCGAACCTTTCGACGGTTCGAAAGAGCACCACGTCTTGGCCGACACGATCGACCATGTCCCCTTCGCATCGAACGTCAGATTCTTCACCTCTCCATCGCCGGATACGGCAACCGTCGCATCGAAATCCTTGGAGTTGATGCCGGATTCGGTGCTGGTTCCCCCCTCCGTTCCCTCGTCATCGCTGCACGCCGCGAAACCTGTCGTTGCAAGGGCGAAGGCGAGGATATAAAATAATTTCTTCATAAAAAATTTAATAGGTTATTGAATGAATGTAAATCAGTTGTTCCCCTTGGGCGATCCTCCGCCCTCGTCAGGGTTTTCCGGTTTCTCGTAATTCGAATATTTGTTCTCGATGGGTTTTGCATCGCGCCGGATGTCGTTGTATTTGCCATCCTTGTCCTTGCAAACCACGAGCAGCATATAGTTGTCGTAAACAGTCTTGGTTTCCGTGATCCACGGCGTCGCGCCTTGGCTGTGCCAACCCGCATCCTGCGTCTTGGCCTGACGGATCAACTCCTTGGTCGGCTGCGCCTCGTAGGCCTCCTTATGGACGATATAGACCCACGATTCGACGCAATCCGCATTGGGCGTGATCTTCAGCTTGTAATCCGTGGCTGCCATGAGCCTGTTGTCTCCGTAGACAGCCTGCTTCTCCTCGCTGATTTCCCACGTTGCGGTCGCCGTGCCCTCCTGATCGTACGAAGCCGTCTTGTAGGCCACCTTCTGCATCGAAGTGAACTTACCCTCTTTATCCAGAATGATGGCGAAGCAGTAATAGTCCTCCGCAGGATCCAGCTGCGTGAATTTATCCAGACGCCCTCGCGTCAACTCGTCGGGAAGAACCGCTATTGTGGGATAGCCGTTTGTAAGCAGCGCATTGAGCACATTCTCGTCCTTACCGCCGAAATAAGTCTGGCTGCTGTAATCGGCGCGGGTAATATTCATGTAACGGATCTCCTGCGCGTCGGTCAGATCCCCCTCGATAGAGAACTGAGCGTTCTCCTGCGGATCGTTTTTCAGCTCCATCTGTTTGAGCTCGAATACCACCGAACTGTCGAATTCGAATCCTTTGGTCGATTCCACGACTTTGACCGGCACGCCGAACTTACCGTCCTTATCCTCGGCGATCGCGCAGAAAGTATAGGACGTTTCGGATTTCAACGAATTGAATGCGATGGTTTGCTCAGCGGTCTGCGCAGGTTTCATCAGGATCAGATGGTTCGCGAGCAAATTGTCGTTGAAGTACAATTTCTCGACGTCGGCCGTCGGAATCGCCACATAATAGTATTGTACGGCATCGGACGAAGGCGTGAACTTCACGCTCGCAGTCGACGTGGAAATCGCCTTCACCGAGACGGCCACCGTAGCGGTGCTGGTCAGATCGAGTTCCTTCGTAGTGAACGAGGTCTTCTGGATCTGCGAAGCGGTGAGCTTCGCGCTCTCTTCCTTATCGTTATCGGGATCTGCGTCGCAGGCGATCCACCAGACTATATAAGTCGTCTCGGGTTCGAGTCCGCCCGTCAGACCGTCGATCTGCAAGTTGGACAAGAGGTCGTCCATGTCATTCGTATGATGAATATCGCTCGTTTCGGCCGCGATCATCTCGAGAATCTCCTCGTTGGTCAGTGCGTTCGACATCGGGAAACCGCCGAGGTAGTAGGAGGCGCAGACGCCTTCCTCCATCGTCGTGCGGATGCGGGCGTCTCTGGCGGTAACTTCCGAGATCGCCACATCGAGTGCCGGAGCCTCGGTCGTGAATTCGTCCTTCACGTGTTCGCCCGTAATGTCGCCGATCGTACCGTAGGCTTCGATCACATAGGCGGTCTCGCCTTCCAGACCTCTCACCTCGACTTCCACGCCCTCTTCTTTGGCGGCTACCGTCTTGAAATTCTCGGGCAGACCCGCGCTCTTTTCATACACTGCATAGTTGTAGCTCGCGCAATCGCCCGTATGGGTGATCTTGAACGTTACGCTCTGTCCGTCGACGACGGGTTCCGAGAGGGTCAGCACCGGAGCTTCGCTCGCAGCGGCCAGCGTCGTGGTGGCTTCGTTCACGGTCTCCGAACGCACTTCGCCGTTGTAGGCCCGTGCGACGATCGTATAGGCCGTCGAAGCCGTCAGTCCCTCGATCTTGATCGGGTCTGCGGGAGCAGCGCCCTCCTCGCGGGTCATCTCGACGATCGCGCCGCTCTCGAATTCGCTCGTCGGAACGCATCCGTATTCATAAGCGGTCGCATCCTTGGTCGTAAGCGTGAAAGTAACGCTCTCCACATCCGGAATGACCTCGGAAATGGCAATCTCGGGTGTAACGATCTGCGGTTCTTCCGTTCCGTCGTCGCTGCACGAAGCCGCGAAAAGACCTACGCAGAGCGAAAGCACCGACGCCCAGATTTTATAACTTTTCATAATTCGCTAAATATTAAATTCATTCCATTTTTAGAAGAGACTCCTCGCCCTGCGATCAGAGCGAAGAAGTCTCTTCCAAACAAAAGTCATCGATCACTTAGTTGCGGATACGCACATGAGCACCTCCGTAACCCGACAGGGGTTTCGCAGCGACACGAGCGGTTTTCTCAGCCTCGAAGCGCTCGGCAACGGCTTTGGCGATCGCCTTCTGGGCCTCCTGCCCGAGCGTGAGCACCTCGGATTCCATGGTGTCGTAGTTCAGACGCATCACGGCCAGATCGCTGACCACGTCTTTGCCGGTCTCGTGATTCTTGCCGATACCGATAGCGAGGGCCAGCATGTCGTCCGTAATCTTACCTTTCGAAGTCGTGGTTACACCGTAGTTCTTCATAGCGGCCTCGCCCATGACATAGTCGGTCCAAGCCTTCAGCTTCTCCTCATCGGTAGCCGACTCGAGGTCGTCGATACGCGCCGAAGCTTCCTCTTCGGTGCAAACCAAGTAACGCATCGAGTATACATCCTCGTTGGGAATGAACTCTACGCTCCACCTCATGTTGTCTTTATCCACCGCATCCTCGCCGAACTCTACCTTCGGGTCCTCACCGCCATCGTTGGGGGCGGTTCTGACATTCATATACTGGACATCCACGAAGTTGCCGTCCCATGTCTCGGCAAGTACGAACGTTACATAGTCCGTATCCGGCTCGCATGCGGTATAGGTGAAGTATGCCTCTGCCTTACCGGCCAGCGGAGTATTTATATTGGCATGCTGGATCATGTACATACGCATCGTCTCGACGTTCTTGGGATCCGTCAGGTCGATGTCGGTCATCTCGCCCGTAACCGGATCGGGATAGCACATACCTTTTTCGAGCGTCATGAAGAAATAGCAGGCGATCTGCTCCTCGTCCGGATAGAAGTTGATGCGGAACTTCGTCTTATCGTTTCCATCGACTTTCTCCCATTTCATCAGATCCTTCGGCTGGTCGAACGTGCCGATCGGCTTGGTGTGGCAGAGATCGAGCTCCTCCATTTTCAATACCTGCTCATCGGTATTCGTAGCAGTTATGAAAATGCTGTAATCGGTATCGGGTTCCACATACTGCCACTGATAAGGATCGTCTTTGGATACCATCCAGCCGCCGTTCAGCACCAGATCGTATTCGTTGTTGGGCAACTGACCGCCGCTCGGATTCAGGCAATAGTAAACCCACTTCGTAGTTTCGCTCTCGAACGTAACATCGAAACGCAGCACCATCGACGAGCACTTCACGAATTCGCACGAATATTTCGCTGGCGCCACATTCGGATCGGGTTCCTTCAGGTCATAATGGGCATAGAAAATAGTCGGGTTGCGCGTCAGGTTGCCGTCCATGGCGATAGCGACTGCCGTAGACCGCGTATCCTTATCTCCCCATGCCAGCAGGTCGCGGACATTTACCACCTCTTCCGTAGCATAGTCCAGCACATACGAGCAGGCGATATCCATAAATTCCTTTTCGGTACCTCCGCTTTCGAAGAACTCGTCGAAGTCGGCTCGCGCCAGCTCCCACCAGAAGAATCCGGCGCAGTCTTCGTTAGGCGTGTAAGTAACCTGCGTATAACGGGTGTTGGTTATCACCGACAGGGTTACCTCCGGATTGCCGATCAGCTCGCCGGCCGAGTTGGTCTTTACTGTCATCTCCGTATACTCGGCCGGGTTGTTGCCGTCGTCGGTCCGGCATCCCCACACCATGATCTGATATTCGGCATCGGGAATCATGACGCCTTGGAAGATCGTCATGTCCGTAGAGAAATCGCGCGGTTCGCCCACACCGTCGACCGCACCCTTCCATGCACCGGCACCCGTACCGTCCGTTGCGAACATACGGACCTTCGTATATTCTTCGTAGGACATATCGGGCTCCGTTCTCAAAGCCATACGATAGTCCTCGGCGAAACGGGCATGCATCTTGAATTCCACACGATAGCTCAAGCACTCCGAATGCGGAGTAACCTGCCACTCGATCTTATCCGTAGACGTCGCTACCAGAGTAATGTCGGCGCCCTCCGTAGTCTGGGCTTCAACCTTCGTCCCCGGTGTAGGGTTGGGATCGGGCTCTGGAGTAGGATTATCCGGATCGTCCGAACAAGCTACGCTCACTGCCGAAAAGAGCAGCAGAGCGGGTAACCATCTGAGAAATTTTTTCATAGTGAAATAGGTTAAGAATGTAATAAAGAAAGTTAGTAATTATTCGTTGTACTTATAGTCGCAGGAGCCGTTTTTAGCTTTGCACTCCACGATATTGTTGATAAATCCGCTGCTGTCGGTCGCATAAACCGCCACGCGCAGATTGTCGACCACCCATTCCGAATCCACTTCGGTGGAAAATTCCATCGTCTTCTCCTTGTCGGCCTCAAGAGTACCTGCCGAATCGCCGACCAAATTGGACGAGAGCAGCTTGCGGACCACATTGAAGTGTTTGAAATCGGGTTTCTCGTAGCCGTCCTGAATCTGCTTGGCCGTGATACCGTCTTCGAGGATGATCGCAGCGAGCCGGTACTCTCCGCCCGTATTGGAGGTGATGCCTACCGTAATGTCGATCTTGCCGGTCGACTCGTTGTAGCTGCTCTCCACCCGCAGGCCGCAGGTAGCCGGATACTCCTCGCGCGACAGGTCGTAAGCGTCGATGACACCGCTCGAAAGACCCGCATTGTCGATCGATTCGCGCAGATCGACCACGACCGAGGGAAAGCCCGAGATCGTGAACATCTTATCGAGCATATCCATCACGGGCGTCGTCATCGGGTCCTTCTCGGCAGGACCGTCGCCATGGACCGCGAGGATAACCATCCGGTCGGGGCGGTTCTGCGCCAGCATTTCGAGCGTCTGTCCGGCAGCCGGGCAGTTCGTGCACCACGTACCCGTAATATCCATCACGCACACTCTGCGGAAATACTTCTCCTCCACAGCCGTAACCTTCACGGTTTTCGACGTCCGGGAATCGTACGTCGCCGCAAAGGTGTAGTCGCCGGCGGTCTTCGTCGAGAACGTCGCATTTTCGAGTTCCTTCTCCTCGCCGCTCGGGTCCGTGCAGCTGATCTTCGCAGACGCAGTAACATCCTTGCCGTTCGATTTGACGGTGAACGTTACCTGATCGTTGCCGTTGGCGACGACACTCGTCTTGCTCGCCTCCAAGCTGACCTCGTTCCCGACAGGCTCCTCTTCCCCGCTGTTCCCCGAACATCCGACCGCCATGAAGACAGGGAAGGCCAGCGCACAGGTCGTAAGTAGGTTTATAATCCGTTTCATAGTTCTTTATTCGTTATAAAGGTAGTCGATAGATTCGTCGATCCCGCAGGTGGCCGCATTGTTGCCGTAGAAGTCGACGCCGTTGGACGAATTGAGCACGCAGACCACGACACGCATGTTGTCGGTGTTCCAACCGTTCTGCACGTTGAACGTGTAGCTCTTGGTCGCTTCCGCGTCTTTCTCGATCGTATTCAGACGATCGCCCACCAGCGAGGCGGCCCCGGCAGCGCGCACGACGTTGTCGTGTACGTAATCGGACGAACCGCCGTCCTGATCCGCCACGATCCCGTCTTCGACGAGGAAGGGCAGGATGCGGTACTCATTGGTTACGGAAGCCTTCACCGTAAATTTCACAGTGATCGTACCCTTGGCCGCATCATGCTTCGAATCGATCTTGACGCCGCACGCGGCCGGATAATCCGCCAACATGCGGTCGATGTTTTCCATCGTCGTCTTTTCGGGCGTCAGACTGTAACAGTTCGTATCGGACCGAAGATCGAGGAAGCAGCCGGGCAAACCGCTCGTATACAGCACGTCGATCATGTAGCTCGTGGTAACATCTATTGCCATCGGATCCATCACCGCGCTGTAGTTCATATGGAACGCACCGATGACCATACGGTCCTGATATTCCTGACTCAAACTCTTCAGCGCCTTGTTCATATTGGGGCAGTTATGGCATCCCGTCGAAGTGAAGTACTGAGTGAAAACCTTCCGATAGAAGACCTCTTCTTCGTTGTTGGCGCTGACCGTAACCGTAACCTTGTTGTCGGAAACCAGTCGCGTGCTGCCTTCGTAGCGGGCTTCGAAAACATAAGTGCCGACGACGGTCGAAGCGAACTGCATGGACGCCTGTTTCTCGCTGACGGCTTTTCCGTCGCGCTCCACCAGATAGAGCCGGGCGCTTGCGTTCGAGGTAATATCTTCGCCCCCCAGCATCACCTGAAACGTAACCTTGTCGGCTCCGTTCGCAATGATAGCGGTTTTATCCGCCTGAAGCGTCAGTTTACCGTCGTTCACGGGACTCTCCCCTCCGTCCGAGCCGGAGCATCCCGCCGATCCGATGATAAACGAAAGAGCGACAAAAATATTCAGAAGTTTTTTCATAATATCCATTACTCGTTATAAGTGTAATCGATCGAACCGCCGTCGAGCTTGCAGCTTGCGGAGTTATTCACATAGTACGCATCCCCGCTCTGAGCCAGAATGAAAGCCACGACACGCATGTCCTCGATGTTGTATTTCGTCGTACTCATGTCGATCGTGAAGGTATGCGAAACCTCTTCGCCGGCATTGATTACCCCGTCGCCGATAAATTCTCCGCGGAGATTGTTGATGGCGATCACCACATTGTTATGAAGGTAATCGGGATCGTTTTCCGCTCCGGTCTGCGTGTATTCGAGTCCGTCAACCACAACGGCGAGACCCAAAGCGTACTTGTTCGTCGCTTCGGCGGCCACGGTAACTTTCGCATCTACCTTCTTAGTCTCCTTGTTATAGGTCGACGCGATTTTCACGCCGCATGTAGCCGGATATTCCAACAGCGACTTGTTGATCGCACGCACCAACGACGAGGTGGTAGCATCCACAGACTTCTGGCGCATGTCGATGACTGCCGAAGGATACCCCCGCAGGTCGGGGAACTGGCTGAACATCTCTTCGGTCTGCGGGATCGCATAAGGATCCGTTCCCTGATAACTGGAACCGTGCATGGCCAGAATCTCGATCCGATCGGGGAACTGCTCCGACACGAGCTTCAGCGAGCGCGTCATGCCCGGACAGTTCACGCACCACGTACCGGTGAGCTGCGAAATCAGAACACGGCGGAAATACTTCTCGTATTTGCTCCGGTTCTTCACCTCCACGGTAACCTCGTTGGAATAGATGCCGTTGTAGCGGGCCTGGAAGGTAACCGTCTCGTTGACGGTGGAAGTGTAGTACATCTCATCGAGGAAAGTAATCTCCTCACCGGGGATCAGAATAACGGCTTTGTCATTGAGGTTCACGCCCGTATCGGATGTAACCGTGAAATTCACGACATCCTCGCCGTTCGCCTCGATGGCATTCTTGTCGACCGTCAGTTTGATCTCTTTGATATCATCGAGACTCGGCTTAGGTTCGTCATCGCTTCCGCTGCATGCGACGAAAGCCGTCGATGCGCCTGCAAAAAGAGCGACTGCAAAAAAGAATTTTTTCATTTTCGTGTATTAAAAATTGGTGTTACTTTGTTTCGTTCTGTCCGGTTACGCAATATTTCGATTGTCCTTACGACTCATAAACGTAATCCGACCTAAAATACTGCATGACCGCGGAATTCAACCTTAGAACGAAATCGTCATCGCAAAATTGGCACCCGTGTAAGCCGAAATGATTCGGCACACACCGCCCGAGCAGACATAACCGGCGCGGTTACGTCCGTAGCTGAGCGACAGGCGCGTATGCGAATGTGCGAAGCTGACGCCGCCGCTGTAATAGTGCAGGCGGTTGGCTTCCGCGTCGTTGCCGTGGTTGTACATGTCGCTGACGAAGATGCTCCACTTGGGGGCGAACGAAGCTTCGAGCAATCCGGCCATCCAGTCTTTATCCCCCTCCTTGGAGGTCAAATACTGCAATTCGAGACGCAGCGAGAACCTCGGCGTGAATTTGTAGAGGAAGTCGCCCACGACGATATGAGCCAACTCGGTTTTGGCGGTCGCACCGTAATCCGTATTGCGCTCCTGCATCGAATAAAGCAGATTCATCTTGAATGCACGGGTCCACTGTTTCTCGATATCCGCGCTGAAATCGCGGAACATCAGCTTGTCGGCACGCGCATTGCCCTTGCCTGCAAGCGAATAATAGGTCGAGAAATTGGCATGCAGCTTCAGACCGCGTCTGCCCCCGAGCCACGTTCCGCGCTTTACATTGTAATAAATATCCGCCTGACCGCCGATCTCGCCGTTTCGGCTGTCCTGCGTCAGCGGCGTATAAGGATGCAGGTTCGTAAGCAGATACGTATACTGCATCGTTACCGCCGGCAGATAATTATACACGTTGGCAGCGCTCGACGACGTACGGTCGAACTTGGAATACATCCACTCGAAGCGGCGGCCGGTGAGGAAAATACCGAGACCGTTGTTGCTGTATCCCAATTCGAGGAGCTGCGCGTTGCCGCGTTTGCCGACGAACTCGCGGGGATCCTCGCTGCTCATCTCCGTATTGGGGAAATAGTTCGTACCGTTATCCACATATTCGGCTTTGGCCATGAACCCGCCGTTTTCGTAGTTCACGCGAGCGGACCACCCCGTTACATTCGGAGACATCCCGTTCTCGTAGCTCTGCGGAACACTCTGATAGTGATTCAGAACGGAACCTTCGAGCAGCAAGGTCGACTTCTTGGCGCCGTACATCTCCGAGATGTTGAGACTCAGATCCAAACCGCGGAACTGAACGCCGGTATCGTACTCCATGCCGAAACGGGGCGTACCCCAGATCGCCTTGAGAGCGACGTAGTTCTTATAATTATAAGTAAAACGCGCCCCCATCAGGGAGTTGTTGATACCCAGCGCACGATCTTCCCACGCTCGGAACAAAAGGCCGCTGCCGAACTGTTCGTAAAACGAACCGGCCGTGATCGAGAACGAGTCATCGACCCACGACGCATAAATATTCGTCAACTTCGTGCCGGTAAATTCCGCAGGGTAGTCCTGAATGACAGGCAAATAGCTTTCGAGCTGAACGCCAGCCGAAAATTTGCTGCGGATATAATCGACCTTCAGATAGTTGTTCGAACCGAAACGATCGTCGGGCGTTTTCTGGCCGGGTACTTCGATATCTTCCTTGACGAAATAAATATTATTGGTCTCGAAGCTGCCAGTGAGGAATCCTTTTTTATCGCGTTCTTCGGCCTCCCCCTCCTGCGCCTGTGCGGTACCTGCACCGGCGACGAGCGTGAAAACGACGAACGGAATCAGTTTGGTGAATTTCATGGGTTCGTGTTATTTCTTGAGTTTAATTATCTCCTTCAGCAATTCCGCTTCTCCTCCCGGATTATAGCCCGTATGAGAATAAACGACCTTACCGTCGGCATCCACTACGAAAACCTGCGGCACGAGGTTGACATTCATGGCGCGTTTGAGATCTTGGTTTTTATCGTAAAGAACCGTGAAGTCGGACCATCCGAAACCGCTGGCCATAGCCTTGGCTTTCGAAGCCGAACGGCTGTCGTCGATCGACACGGCGATCACGCGGAAATCAGCCTGATCCTGCCAATCCACGAATTGATCGTTGATCGCGTTGAGCTCGCGGATGCACGGTTTGCAGGTCGTGGACCAGAACGAAATGATCATGGGGGTCTTCGCATCGAGCAGGGAAGAGGTCTGAATCAATTCGCCTTTCTCATTCTCGATCTTCACGTTAGGAAGACGCATCTGAGCCGATGCCAATGTTGCGAAGCCGGCTAAAGCGACTAAAGTCAGTAAAAGTTTTTTAACCATAAATCAGCACTATTTAAGTATAAAAATAAAAGTTTAGTTAACAAATATAGGCATCAACAGGTAAAGTAACAAATAATTTAGCAGAAAAATTTTAAGATTTTAACGAATAACCTAAAAATTAGCGCAAAAAGATAAGGAGCAACTGGGTTTCCGGCAACAATTTATTGCAATTGACCGAAAAATTGTTACAATCGCATTCCTCGCTGTATATGTGATCATTCCACGGCACGAACCTGCGTGGAAAACGGTATTTGCGCTCCGAACTGCACTTTGCGGAAAATCCCCGAATGATTTCCGGCGAGCCAGCAAGCCGCAAAACCGGTTGAGTGAGCCCCGACCAAATCCAATAACGGGCGCAAAATTACGGATAAATAAGCACATATCCGCATTTTCGACGAAAAATTTATTTGTTCCGGTAACACTTTGAAACCATGAGGCCGGAAAACGGGACCTCGAAATAATACCGAACAAGACCTATACCTATATATAATAATAAATGCCGTCATGTCTGTCTTATACTCCGGAGACATATGCGACAGCATGACGGCACTGCATGTAAAACAGACGCAAACTCCCGCTAAAGACCGATGCGCACTATCCTGTAAGGCAGAACCGGAATGCGCAACGGTGAATTCCGACCGTTTTACGGAATCAAAATTAACCAATTTTTCCGGACAAACAACACTTCCTACGGTTTCCGCATATCATAGCTTCCGGAAATAAACGGCCCGTCGAGGGGTTGCAGAGCGGTCTGAAACCGAGGGGGGGGGTAAAATAAAATATTTACAACAAAGCAGTTGCAACGATACTCCCGCGTATGACATAAAAAAACGCAAAACCGGCAATTACGGCGAACCGCCGTGCAGGCGACGGTCCGTCTTACAGAATTTTCAAGGCGATGTGCGCACAAGCTTCCGCATCGGCCAAGGCATGATGGTGGTTGTCGAGCCGAAAACCGCAAGCCTCGGAAACCGTCTGAAGCCGGTGATTGGGAAGCTGCTTTCCGAACACCCGACGCGAAGCCCTGCAAGTGCAATAGAACCGGTAGTCGGGCCACGGCATGCCGAACAAGCGGAAGCACGCTCGCAGACACCCCTCGTCGAAAGGCGAGTTGTGGGCCACCAGCGGCAGATCAGCGATCAAGGGCGCAATTCCGGCCCACACATCCGGGAAATCGGGTGCATCGGCCGTATCGGCAGCCGTCATACCGTGAACGAGCGTGCAGAACCTACTGTAATAATCCGGCCTCGGGTGGATCAGCCGATAAGCCGTATCGACAACCGCACCGTCGCGCACGACCACCAAACCGACCGAACAGACGCTCGTCCGTTCGCGGTTCGCGGTTTCGAAATCGATAGCGGCGAAATTTTTCATAGGACAAAAATAACGAAAAAAACGGAATCCCTCGGTGAAGGATTCCGTTTTCACGTGTCCCGGACGGTTATTTCACCTCGGTCTCGGACTGAGCCTGCTCGGCGCAGCAGGCGGCCGACGAATCGCACGCGCCGCAATCGTTGTTGCAGTTGTCGGACTTTTCGTTGCAACAGGCGGCAGCCTCGGTCGCAACGGGGGCAGCTTCGGCTTCAGCGGCAGCCTTTTTCGTCGCATTGCCGCAGCAGCCGACCATCGTCGCAGCGGCCAGAACAACTACGAAAGACAAAATCTTTTTCATCGTTTCAACAATTTAGAATTAAACATTTATCATCGCCGCAAAGATACCGATTCGGTGCGGATATGCAAGAAAAAAACGGATATTTTTCGAAAAGTCCCTTTTTTAGTTCACGAGGTCCGCAACGGTCAGCTCTTCGCTCCGGGGGAAAGCCTTGGGGAAAGTCGTCCGGATACGTCCCATCAGGATAATGGCCTCTTCGGCCGTAACGCAGTCGCCCGCCGTAACGGTGAAATAGGGCGCGTTGTAGGAGATATAAACCTTCGTCGACGGATAGGTCGAAGCGAAGAGTTCGCGCGCGGCCTCCGCTCCGGCTCGGGCATCCTGTCCGTTATCGAAAAAGATGCAGACGCGGTAACCTTTGAAGCGCAGCCGGAGATTCTCCTGCGCAGCCTCGGCCACGGCATCCGCCGCATCGCCGTGCTCCGCGACCGTAACGGCGGAGGTTCCGTATCCGGTCGCCCTCGCGAGCGGTTCGGCCAGATGTTCCCGAAACGCGGGAAGAGATTGGGCGGAGAGTTCCGACGCGCCAAATGTCAGAACAAGCGCAAAGAAGATCGAAAAAGCACGCATCATAGGTCGAAATAAGTTTTCAGATCGTCCGTATCGGCACCAAAGATACGAAGAAAATCCGGCAAAGGCATCCGTTCCTTCCGAATATTCACTCCCGCAGGACCTCCCCTGCCCTTCACGCGGAATCCGACCTCGATCTGCGAGAAGTCGCCGCAGCGCAGCCTGCGCAAGAGGGCATAGAGCCCCAACGGATCGTCGATGCTCAGCTTCCAGCGCGTGGTTAGGCTCTGAGTCGTCCGGCGCGGCACTTCGACCCCTTCGCGGAGGCGGACGCCTCCCACGAGCGTTCCGTCATACCAAACTTCCAATTCGGCTTCGTGGAGGAGCAGCTTGTATCGGGAACCGTTATGAATGCGCACGGTGAGGTCGATGCCCGACAAAGCATGGCGTTCGATCCGCTCCACGCCTTCGATCCGGATACTGCGGCGGGCCTTCTCGGCGGCTCGGCGGCACGACGAAAAACTCAGTGCGACGAGGAGCGAAAAAGCCGCAAACAGGAGGGTTGAAAGTCGTCTGCTCATTTTTCACCTACATATATATGCGCGATTCCGAAACTTTGACTGCGGGCCTTGCAGTTGCGGAAGCCTGCACGGGACATCATCTCCAGAAACCGTTCCGGCGCAGGAAACTCGCCGATCGACTCGGGCAGATACTCGTAAGCTTTCCGGTCGCGGGAGACCATACCGCCCACGCGGGGCAGCACGCGGCGGTTCCAGAAGCCGTAGAAAGCCCGCGCCAGCGGATTGCGGGGTGTGGAAAATTCGAGGATCACGATCCGTCCGCCCTCGCGGAGCGTCCGGGCGATATCCCTCAGCCCCGCATCGAGGTCTCCGAAGTTGCGGACGCCGAAAGCGACCGTCGCCACGTCCACCGCGCTGTCCGAAACGAACAGCCGCTCGGCGTCGCCCGTGTCGAGCACGACCCGTCCGTCGAGCCCCGCTTCCGCGACCTTACGGCGGGCGATGTCGAGCATGCCCTCCGAGAGATCGACTCCCAGCACCTGCGTACCGCGGATGCGGCGGGCCATGGCGATCGCCAGATCGCCCGTACCGGTGGCCACGTCGAGAATGCGCCGCGGTGCGAAACGCCGCACCAGACGCACGACGCGGCGGCGCCACAGGCGGTCGATATTCAGCGACAGCGTATGGTTCAGCATGTCGTAGGTCGGAGCGATGCGGTCGAACATCTCGCGCACCTCCTCCTTTTTGGTTTGTTCCGTATTATAAGGTTTCATCGTTCGTAACGTATGGTTTCACTCGGTTTGACCGTCGAAACGACCCGCGCAGGAATCGTCAGCAGCAATACGATCGCAGCCGCCGCACCTCCGTTGAGCAGCAGCCACCAGCCCCATCCCAGCGACACGGGGACTTCGGAGAGCAGATAAGCCTCCGAATCGAGTTTCAGCAAGTGGAAACGGCATTGCACGAAACACAGCCCGAGCCCCGCGACATTGCCCCATGCGAGGCCGCGCAGGGCGATGAAGGCGGCCCGCCAGAGAAAGATGCGCCGCACGGCTCCGTCGCGCATGCCCATCGCCTTCAGCAGGCCGATCATGCGCGTGCGTTCGAGCACGAGGATCATCAGTGCCGTAGCCATGTTGAAAAAAGCGACCGCGAGCATCACGGCGATCACCACCGCGGCATTGACGTCGTGCGCCTTCAGCCAGTCGAAAATATTGGGATACGACTCGCCGACACCGGTCGCAACGAGGTTCTGTCCGTCGTCAGGAGCATCGTAGAGCAGCAGGTGCGACAGACGCCCGGCCAGCGGCTCCGCATCCTCAAAGCGGACCGCATCGACTCCGTAGCCCGAAACCTCGTCGGGCGCCCAGCCCCACAAACGCTGTACGTTGCGCAGATCGGTGAGCACGACGGCGCCGTCCATCTCATCCATGCCCGAACTGTAAAGGCCCGAGATCCGGAACCGGTCGCGGCGGGGCGCATCGTCGGGATCGACGAAAAGCATTTCGACCTTGTCGCCCGTCCCCAGCCCGAGCCGACGGGCCAGAAGGCGCGAAACCAGCACCTCCTTGGTCCGCACCGAGTCCGCCACGCGGGGCAGCGCCCCCTCGGTCAGACACTCCGCGAAAAAGCTCCAGTCGTACGTGTCGTCCACCCCCTTGAGCATCACGCCCTGCACGGCGTCGGCCGTCCGGACGATCCCCTCCTTCACCGCATAGGGCCACATTCCGTCGACTCCGTCGACCGACCGGACCGCCCGTTCGAGCGGTTCGCTCCGGCGAACGGGCACCGACGCCACGGCATCGGCGCCGCGCAGGTCGGTGATCTCCACATGCGCCGTGAAACCCGTCATCAGACGTGCGACCTCACGCTTGAATCCCATGACGACGGCCAGCGCGAGAATCATCGCCGCGACGCTCAGCGCCACGGAGAGCACGGCGATACGCACCATCACCCCCCGACGGCGGCCGTCGGAGGTGCGGGCGGTGCGGCGGGCTATGAAATATTCGAGATTCACGCGGCAAACGGGGTCCGTTTCGGACGGAACCGGATACAAAGTAACGCATTTTTTTCGGTTTTCGTGCCATCGAAGCCACCAAACAGATGCGTGCGAAATAATATGGAGCCGAATTTTTCCGTTTTCCGGGAAAAACGTTATTTTTGCGAGCACGATGACACACATCCGCCTGCCGGCTTGCGACAACCTCCGCGACACGGTCCGACGCGCGGCGTCCGGCCCGGTCGGAGCTCCGGAGTCGGTGCGGCGAAAGCCGCGGACGAAACCGCCGGCTGCGGGGATACCGGTGCGGCGCTCGAAGCACACACGAATGCATCGTAAACTGCAAAAGCATAGTATGATGAGAAAACAGGCATTGATCACGGGAGCCACCTCGGGCATCGGACGCGCCACGGCGCTCCGGCTCGCAGGGCTGGGATACGACATCACGGCCACGGGCCGACGCGCGGAGAGGCTCGCGGAACTGAAAGCCGGAATCGAAGGGAGCGGAGGGCGCTGCACGACGCTCCTCTTCGACGTGCGCAGCGAAGCCGAATGCCGGCGGCATCTCGGGCCGCTGGAGCGTGTGGATCTGCTGGTCAACAACGCCGGACTGGCCGCCGGGCTGGAGCATATCGACTGCGGCGACACCGCCGATTGGGACGCCATGATCGACACCAACGTCAAGGGACTGCTCTACGTAACGCGGATCGTCTCCGAAAAGATGGTCGCGGCAGGCGCGGGGCACATCGTCAACATCGGCTCCATCGCCGGCACGGAGCCCTACGAGAACGGTGCCGTCTATTGCGCGTCGAAACACGCCGTGCACGCCATCTCGCAGGCCATGCGCGCCGATCTGCTGGCCAGCGGCATCAAGGTGAGCGAAATCCGCCCCGGCATGGTCGAGACCGAATTCTCGCTCGTGCGCTTCCACGGCGACAGCGCCCGGGCGGACAAGACCTACGACGGCGTTACGCCGCTCACGGGCGCGGACGTCGCCGAGGCGATCGCGTGGATCGTGCAGTTGCCGGCCCACATGAATGTCAACGACATCGTGCTGATGCCCGCCCAACAGGCCGGAGCCTATTATACGCACCGGAAGAAATAAAGGCCGCAGCCTCCGGCGCCGAAGGCCCGGCAACGGGCACGGTCCGCGCGGAAATGGCTTCCGTATTGCAGGGAAAATCCCTCGGAAAACGGATTTTCACCGAAGAAAAAACGAACACAAAACGACTATTATGACATTACCGCTTTTCGCCGTCCTGCTTCAGGCCGGCCACTACACCTCCGCCTCCCAGCAGGCGGCTCACTATTCGGCTGCTACGCTGGGCATGTTCGTGCTCATCATCCTGATCGGAATCATCGGATTCGGCGTGCAGGCCCGCTTGCAGTCGGTCTTCAGAAAGTACTCGAAAATTCCCTTCGCAGGCGGCCTCACGGGTGCCGAGGTCGCCGAGAAGATGCTGCGCGACAACCGCATCCACAACGTCAAGGTTACCCATGTCCCCGGACAGCTCACCGACCACTTCGATCCCAAGACGATGACCGTCAATCTGAGCGACGCCGTCTACTCGTCGAACAGCGTGGCGGCCGCGGCGGTCGCGGCCCACGAGTGCGGGCATGCCGTACAGCACGCACAGGGCTATGCTCCGCTGGTGATGCGCTCGCAACTGGTGCCCGTGGTGATGTTCTCGTCGCGGATGGCCACGTGGGTGATCCTCATCGGACTGGGCATCCTCGCCACGACGCAGAACGAACTGCTCTGCTGGATCGGCGTGGGCATGATCGCCATGTCGGCGCTCTTCTCGCTCATCACCCTTCCGGTCGAATACAACGCTTCGTCGCGCGCACTCGTATGGCTCGAATCGAGCCGCACGATTCAGGGCGAACAGCTCGCACAGGCTAAGGAGGCCCTCGGCTGGGCGGCCCGCACCTATCTGGTGGCCGCACTCAGCGCCATCGCCTCGCTGCTCTATTACGTCTTCCTGATTCTGGGGCGCCGCGACTGATGTACGACGGGAAGGACTACACCCACCGGAGCTGGCTCGCGGCGGCGGCGCTGATCGCGGTGCTCGTCTGCGTGAGCCTCATCCCTCCCCGCAGCGTGGGCGGAGTCTCGCTCAGACGCGCCAACATCCTCTCGGATCTCATCGATTTCGGAGACGAGGAGGCCGCGCCTGCCGCCTCGCAAGTCCCGCTCGACGAAGAGGAGTTCCGCATAGACCTCGAAAAAGTGGCCGAACAGTTGGCCCGACATTCCGCAGCCGCCCCGCCGGAGCCGACGGAAAGCCCGGCCGACACGCTGTTCGCCCCCGTGCAGACGACCTTCGAATGGACGATCGGAACGGCCGACACGACGTTGCATCCCGTGTGCGCGAACAACCTGCCCCCCGCAGACGTCCTCCAGCCCATCGAGGACTTCGACACCACCGGCAGCAGTCCGCTGCAAGCCCTCTACGACAAACTGCTCGACGGCCGGCCCGTCCGGATCGCCGTGCTGGGCGACTCGTTCATCGAAGGCGACATCCTCACGGCCGATCTGCGCGAAACGCTGCAAGAGACCTACGGAGGCTCCGGCACGGGTTTCGCACCGATGGCCTCGCCGCTCACGGGTTTCCGCCGCACGGTCCGGACCTCGGCGAAGGGATGGACCCCCTACAACATCATGCAGTACAAAACGACGCCCCGGCCCCTGCGCAGCGACTTCTTCGTTTCGGGCTGGGTCTGCCGCCCCGAAAACGGAGCCCAGACCCGCTGGGAGGGGACCGACGCACGCCGCCGGCTCGACCCCTGCGAAGGGGCGCGCATCCTCTTCCTCAGCCGCGGCGACAGCCGCGTGGAGGTCGGCATAAACGATACCCTGCACAGGACTTTCACGGTCCGCGGAGCCGACGTCCTGCGTCAGATCGCCGTTTCGGGCGGTCCGATCCATTCGCTCTCGTTCCGCGTGGCGGAGGGCGCGCCGGGCGTTGTCGGCTACGGCGCCCTGCTCGGCACCGCGGGAGCCGGCGTGGACAACTACTCGGTCCGCAGCAACAACGGGCAGGCCCTCTTCCGCACGAATCCGGCGCTCAACGCACAGGCGCAGGCGATGATCGGCTACGACCTCGTCGTGCTGCAATACGGACTCAACATCATGCAGCAGGGCATCCGCAACTATGCCAACTACGGGGCGCAGATCGTCAAGATGATCGCCTACGTCCGCCAGTGCTTCCCCTCGGCGGCGGTGCTCGTGATGGGCGTGAGCGACCGCTCGGTCCGCACCGACAGGGGCTTCGAACCGATGGACGCCATCCCCTACATGATCGCCTGCCAGCGGGGAGCCGCTGCGGCGCAGGGAGCGGCTTTCTGGGACACGGCGGCGGCCATGGGCGCGATGGGCGGCATGGAGCGGTTCGTGGCGAACGGCTGGGCCGGCAAAGACTATACGCATATCAACTTCGCCGGCGGTCGAGAGGTGGCGCGGGCGCTGGCCGACGCCCTCCACGACGGCGTGCGACGCTCGGCGCACGAACGCGAAGAGAGACGCCTGCGCGAGGAGCGGTCGCAGTGCGTGGCCGACAGCCTCCGGCAGGCGGTGCGCGAACGGCTGATGGCGCCCGTGGCGATAAAATGAGACGACGAGGATGGCATCGGCGGCGGAGATACTGGACAAGGCACTCGGGTTGTTGGTCTACGACACCCACCAACCGCTGATCTTCAACAGCGGACTGTTTCTCTTCCTGTTCGCGGGGTTTCTCCTTTTCTACGCCCTGCTCCGGCGCAGCACGTCGGTGCGGATCATTTACGTCATCCTCTTCTCGCTCTATTTCTACTACAAGTCAAGCGGCGTCTACTTCCTGCTGCTGGTCTTCGCCGCCGCGAGCGACTATTGGATCGCGCGGGCACTCTACCGCACGCGGCGGCCGTGGCTCCGCCGGAGCTGGGTCGTGCTGAGCATCGCGGTGAATATCGGAATGCTGGGTTATTTCAAGTACACCAACTTCCTGATCGACATTTCGAACCGGCTCTTCGGCGAAGGTTTCCTACAGTTCCGCAACATCTTCCTGCCCGTGGGCATCTCGTTCTTCGTCTTCCAATCGCTGAGCTACACGATCGACATCTACCGCCGCCAGCTGCGTCCGCTCGACCGCTGGACGGACTACCTCTTCTACCTCTCGTTCTTCCCGCAGCTCGTGGCCGGCCCCATCGTGCGGGCCAAGGACTTCATTCCCCAGATACGCCGTCCGCTCCATGTCTCGCGCGAAATGTTCGGCACGGGGGTCTTCCTGATCCTCACGGGTCTCTTCAAGAAAGCGATCGTCTCGGACTACATCTCGCTGAACTTCGTCGACCGCATCTTCGACGAACCGCTGCTCTACTCCGGCTTCGAATGCCTCGCGGGCATCTACGGCTACGCCCTGCAGATCTACTGCGACTTCTCGGGCTACTCGGACATGGCCATCGGCATCGCCCTCCTGCTGGGCTTCCGCTTCCCCAAGAACTTCGACTCGCCCTACAAGGCAGCCACCATCACCGAGTTCTGGCGCCGATGGCACATTTCGCTTTCGACGTGGCTGCGCGACTACCTCTACATCCCTCTGGGCGGCAACCGCAAGGGGCGCGTGCGCACCTACATCAACCTCCTCATCACGATGCTTCTGGGCGGCCTGTGGCACGGCGCCGCCGTGCGCTTCGTCCTCTGGGGTGCGCTCCACGGCGCGGCGCTCGCCCTGCACAAGCTCTGGCTGAAGTTCGTGCCCCGCGCGAAGGCCACCGGAGCCGAAATGTCGTGGGGCTGGCGCATCGCGGGCATCTTCTTCACGTTCAACCTCGTCTGCTTCGGGTGGCTGATGTTCCGCGCCGAGTCGATGCAGACCGTCTCGCTGATGCTCCACCAGATCTTCAGCAATTTCAACCTCGCGGTCGCGCCGCAGGTCCTAAAGGGCTACCTGAGCGTCTTCCTGCTGATGGGTGCGGGCTACGCGCTGCACATGCTCCCCGCCTCGGCCGACCGCACGGCCCAGCGCATCGTCGCCGCCTCGCCGACGGTCGTGCAGGTCCTGCTCGCCGCTGGGATGATCTGGTGCGTGATGCAGATCAAGTCGTCGGACATCCAACCTTTCATCTATTTCCAATTCTGACCCCGACATGAATTACGACTGCGACCACGGGCTCTTCATGGCCCTCAACTTCGACGGCGGCCCGCTCACGGACCGTGCGATGACCGTCGTCTCGGGCACGCTCCTGTGGCTGCCCCTCTACGCCCTGATCCTCTGGCTCGTCTACCGGCGCGGCGGCTGGCGCAACCTGCTGCTCTTCGCGGGCTGTCTGGCCGCGGCCCTCGTACTGGCGGACATGTTCGCCGGCATCTTCAAACACTCCGGCGTGCTCAAACACCTCTGGGCCGACTTCCCGCCCCGTCTGCGGCCGATGTTCACCCCCTCGCTCGAAGGGCTCTCCATCCCGGCCGACTCGCTGATCGCCCTCCGGCGCGCCGCCGTCGCCGGCGACTGGGCCGTACACGTCCCGGCGGGCGCCGTGGCGGGCCTCTACGGCACCGTCTCGTCCCATGCGGCCGTGATCGCCGCCCTCGCGGCCCTCTCCGCACCGATCGTCCGCCGCCGGTGGTTCACCGTTCTCATGATCCTCTGCGCGCTGCTCATCTGCTACTCCCGAATCTACCTCGCCAAGCACTTCCCCATCGACCTGCTGCTCGGAACAGCCGTCGGGCTCATCACGGGACGGGCCATGTACCTCCTCTACCGACGCCTCAGCCGGCAGCGGGACGAGACCGCGCGAGCCGCGACCCCGACACACGAAAGAGATCACCGCGCACGCAAGGCCGATCCCGACAAACGGCGACACGCAACCTCCGGCTCCGCAAAACGACAGTAACCCCGCACCACCGCACGAACCGAGCCCCCCCGTTAACGACAGAACGGACCGCTCCAGCAGTCCGTTCCCCGCAACGCCGGCTTTCGCAAGTGGGCGGTGCGAACCTTGATAATTATGACGCGGCCCTCCACTCCGACTGCCGGACCGCTGGCAGTTTACCAAAAAAGCGGAGCCGATATCGCTTGGGACCGATACCGACCCGCCCGGCAAACGGCGGCTTTCACAAGCGGCCGAAAGCCCCCTAAACAAATTTAAAGCTCTTTCGGGATTGTTTATTCTGCCTCCCGAAACGGCAGTCGGTCGAAAAGGTTCGACAGGTGAGTGCCCTAAGGACTTCTGTGTTCCTCGTCGCAATGTGAGTGCACACCGTGCCGAACCTCGCTGAATTCGCCCGCCGCGCATACATTCGCATCCCGATTCGAGACCAGATTCCCACTTCGAGAATACGGCGGGCGAGACTAAAAAAGGCAACGGCTCCTCATGGCGTTTGAACGGACCGTGCGATTGCGACGCGCGGTGCGCAAGGGCGAACCTTGTTTGAGGATTTGGAGCCGTTGCCGGAATATGATACCCGAAACGCAGGGCATCCGCCGATCTGAATGCGGATAGACCCTCGAAAACACGGGATGAGGAGCACAATCTTGCGAAGCCGAACGACGCCTCGAAACCGCCGGCGACCAGCTCGAAACTGAATGCGTGAACAAAAACCACAGCGACGCGAAGTCGGTACGACCGGGCGCGAAGCCGCCCTCCGCACCCCGCCGGCAGAGGCAGGGCAGGGTCCGTAAAACCGGAGAGGCGGAAACAGATGATGCGGGTTGCGACATGGAGCGGTCGATCGGTAAATTCGGAAATAGGCGCGCCCCGAGAATCCTATCCGAACGATAGGCATAAAAAGAGGGCGCGGTGTCAATCTTCTACCGTAGGTATTGGGATACCCGTAATCAGTTGATTGTCCTGCGCCCCTGTTTTGCCCCGCTCGCACGCAGCGAGCAGGACATAACAAGGACTGACAACTTATATACCCGATTACTGCAAAGTTCCCAATTTTACGGTAGGTATAAAGAGTTGTTTACCCTTTATGTGTTATGTCCGTCGGCTATGCCGAACTATCTATCTGCAAAGTTAGCATAATTTCTGCATCCGTTAAAGTCTGTGCGCAAATATAGGAAAAATCCCGTCAATAAGTATTCGCGAGTATGTATAAAAATTAAGATTTGCTTATTTTTTTGCATTCATGGTTAAATCTTCTCGATATTATGTAAATTCCAAATTCGTTGAGCGGGTTGCGCAACGAATAAAAGAGTTGCGCAACGAGCATAACCATACACAGGAATATCTTATCGAGAAGGTGCATTTGAGCATCAATAGCTATGAAGCCGGGACAAAAATTCCAACGTTGATGTCATTATTTAAGATTTGCGAATTTTACAACATCACTCTTGGTGAATTTTTCGCTCCCCTAAATTACCCGCCGAAAAAATAGCCGCATAAAGCCCCAACGCAGAGACGGAACGCCTTTACCTTATAAAACAGTCTGACAGTGCAGCAGACAGACCCCATATTAGTCGATTTAATAGCCAACCGGTTACGCGAAATTCGGGAACGGCATAACCATACCAAAGAGTATGTCTTGCACGAAACCGGATTGGGTATTTCCGATTACGAACGAAAAACAAAATTCCCGACATTGGCTTCGATCGCTAAATTCTGCAAGTTATATCATATCTCTCTTGAAGAGTTTTTCTCCGGTATAATCTATCCGAAAAAATAGTACGTTCACGCCTCACCCGATAAAATAATTCGAACGACTTGCGATCCAAAGACGAAAAACTAAGAGAGATGGTTGCCCGACGTATGTGCCAGATTCGGGAGGCACACAACCACACACAAGAGTATTTAACCAACAATACTCGGCTAAAAATATGGGAGTACGAAAGTAAAAGGAAATTTCCTTCGTTGGAATCCATCGCTACATTCTGTAAATTTTACGATCTGTCTCTCGACGAGTTCTTCTCCGGTATGACCTATCCGAAAAAATAGCCGTATGAAAACGACGAAATCTTTTACCATGTAAATATAAAGTGTCTGTTTTTGCGAACGTGAAACAAAATAAGACAAAATACACAGATGCATTACTGTCTGAAATGATGATTAAACGCATCAAAGAGTTGCGGAACAACAATCATCACTCCCAAGAGTTCGTAATCGAAAATACCGGTGTAGATGTTTCTCACATTGAAAACGGCCGAGATACCCCCTCCGTTCTTTCTATATCGAGGTTATGCAGGTTCTATGAAATCACGCTCGGCGAGTTTTTCGCGCCGCTGAACCATCCCCAGAAAAAATAGCGCGATCCCGCCGAGACCGCAATCGGCAGGGCAAGGTCCGTAAAACCGGATGTGCGGAAACAGATGATGCGGGCTGCGACATGGAGCGGTCGATCGGTAAATTCGGAAATAGGTGCGCCCCGAAAATCCTATCCGAATTATAGACATAAAAAAAGCAAGGGACGCAAGTACAAGTCCTTTCAGGAGGCATTGGGATACCCGAAATCAGGAATGTACTGCGCCCCTGTCTTGCCCGGCCCGCCGGCGAAATCACAGCCCCCAGTCCGCAGGATCGTACGTATCTTTCGGCGCATGGGGCACATTCGGGAAAAAGGTGAAGCCCGTCATGCGCTCCAGTTCGCTCACCGACATCATCATCGAAGCGTTCGGCCTGAGCCCCTTCTGGCTCTTGTGCTCCAGCATGAACACCGCGCATTTCAGCTCGTCGGCCGTACACTCGGCCACCGACTTGTGCGTATTGCCCTTCTTGGTGCGAAGCAGCACCTTATAATAATGCGTGGGAATCACCGTACTGCCGACTTTCGTGTTCTCGTCCGCCCAATAGCAGCCGACCACCTGATAGAGCGTGTCGGCGCACCACTGTCCGTCGGTGAAATCCTCGAGGTTGTTCCAAGCGCCGCCGCCCGTATTGAAGCCGTTCTGCATCTGCGGTGCGATGTTCGAATAGTAAAAAACCTGTTTGTTGGTCTCGCGGCTGACCGTGCGATCGCTCGACCCCAGCATGTGTCCGCGCGTATAACCGCTCCACTTGCCGGCCTGCGTGAACCCGAGCGTAGGATCCTGCGCATAGGCGTCGGTGCGCTTGGCGCTGCCCTTGTAGCTGGAGTGCATCGGCGCGGCTACCCAGACGGGGCTCATCCGCTCGCGGCTGTAACAGACCGTATAGTTGCGGATCGACGCGGCATCGGGACGCATGTGGTAGGTATAGTAATAATCGCCCTTCTTCACGAGTTCCGCGGGCATCTCGGCCCAAGACTTCCCGAAAAGAGCCGTCCCCGGGTCGGGATCCGGGTCGGGATCCGGGTCGGGATCGGGCGTGGGATCGGGCGTGGGATCGCCGCCGCCGAAGCGCGTTACGGCAACGGTGTATTCGGCCGAGCTGGAAGAGACGGTAAAGCTGCTCCGCCCCACGGGAGCGTCGGTCAGAAGGATCAACCCGTCGCCGCTGCCGATCCGACGGTCGGTCTGCGGGGCCGGATCGCCCGACGCGATCCGCCACACGTCGTTCGACTCGACGGACACGACATTCGTATCGGGATTCGCAGGATCGTAGATCAGCGACGTGGGGTAAACCCGCAGATAAGGCTCCTTCTCCGATTCGGAGGAGCATGCCGCCGCCAACAGCACGACGGCCGACAACAGCGATCTCCAATGCAACGTGCAGGAGATCGACGACAGAATTTTTTTATTCATAGGCCCATTTCTTTCGCCGGGCTTCAAATATAAGCATTATTTATGTAATCTCGCAAAAACATTCGCTCCGACCGGCTCCGCCGGCCGAAAAGGGAGCTTATTTTTTGATATTCGGGCCGCTTTTCGTACCTTTGCGCGAAACGCGAAACAGAACGAAAAACGACATACAATGGCTATCGAACTCAGCGAACAGGAACAATTGAGACGCCAGTCCCTCGCCGCGCTGCGCGAGCTGGGAATCAATCCCTACCCCGCCGCAATGTACGACGTGAACGCCACCGCACGCGAAATTACGGAGCACTACGACGAAGCGAAAGGCAACTTCCGGCAGGTGCGCATCGCGGGCCGCATCATGACGCGCCGCATCATGGGCAGCGCCTCCTTCTTCGAACTGCAGGACCACACGGGGCGCATACAGGTCTACATCCGCCGCGACGACATCTGCCCCGAGGGCGATCCGACGTTCTACAACACCGTCTTCAAGAAACTGCTCGACATCGGCGACTTCGTGGGGGTCGAAGGGTCCGCCTTCATCACCAAGACGGGCGAACTGTCGGTGCACTGCCGCCGGCTCACCCTCATCTCGAAGTCGGTGCGGCCGCTTCCCGTCGTGAAGGAGAAGGACGGCCGGACGTTCGACGCCCTGACCGATCCCGAAGTGCGCTACCGGCAGCGCTACGTGGACCTCGCGGTCAATCCGCAGGTGCGCGACGTCTTCGTCAAGCGCGCCCGCATCATCCAGACCATGCGCGACTTCTTCAACGAGCGGGGCTACGTCGAGGTGGAGACCCCGATCCTGCAACCCATTCCGGGCGGTGCGGCCGCCCGGCCCTTCATCACGCACCACAATGCGCTCGACATGGACCAATACCTGCGCATCGCCAGCGAGCTCTACCTCAAGAAGCTGATCGTGGGCGGGTTCGACGGCGTATACGAATTCGGCAAGAACTTCCGCAACGAGGGCATGGACCGCACGCACAACCCCGAGTTCACGGTGATGGAGATCTACGTGGCCTACAAGGACTACCTCTGGATGATGGAGTTCACCGAGCAGATGCTCGAACGGGTGGCGCTGGCCGTCAACGGCACCACGGAGGCGGTGATCGACGGCAAGCCGATCTCGTTCAAGGCCCCCTTCCGGCGTCTGACGATGACCGACGCCATCCGCGAAAAGACGGGCTACGACATCACGGGCCAGAGCGAGGAGCAGCTGCGCGAAGCGTGCCGCCGGCTCGGGGTCGAGACGGACGCGACGATGGGCAAAGGCAAGCTCATCGACGCCATTTTCAGCCAGTACTGCGAGGCCGATCTCGTGCAGCCCACCTTCATGATGGACTATCCGATCGAAATGTCGCCTCTGAGCAAACGCCACCGGAACGATCCCGGTCTCACGGAGCGTTTCGAGCTCTTCGTCAACGGCAAGGAGCTCTGCAACGCCTACTCGGAGCTGAACGACCCGATCGACCAGCTGGAGCGTTTTCAGGAGCAGCTGCGGCTCTCGGAGAAGGGCGACGACGAGGCCATGTTCATCGACATGGACTTCGTGCGGGCGCTCGAATACGGCATGCCCTCCTGCTCGGGCATGGGCATGGGCATCGACCGTCTGACGATGTTCATGACGGGGCAGCCGTCGATTCAGGACGTGCTCTTCTTCCCGCAGATGCGGCCCGAAAAGAAGACCGCGAGCGACCCCGCGGAGAAGTACACCGAAATCGGCGTACCCGAAGAGTGGGTGCCCGTGATTCAGAAAATGGGCTATCCGACCGTCGAATCGCTCAAAAAACTGTCCGCCGGCAAATTCTTCAACGACCTGTGCGGCTTCAACAAGAAAAACAAACTCGGCCTCAAGGCCCCATCAATCGAGGAGGTGAAACGCTGGTGCGAGGCATAGGGCGGCCGACCGCCGCGGCACAGCGAACGAAAGAACCGGAGAGAGATGAAAAGAATCATCGGAATATGGGCGGCTCTCGTCGTCGCCCTGTCGGGATCGGCCCAGACCGCGCCCGGCGATCCCGGCCCGAAGGGTGCGGCGCGGCGCAATGCCGCGCAGACTGCCGGCCAACCGGTACCGGAACTTCGTTTCCGGAGCGACGGGCGCTTTCGCATCATGCAGCTCACCGACCTGCACTACACGGAGAGCGAACGGCAGTCGGGGCATGTGCTGCCGATGGTCGCGGAGCTGATCGAACGTGAAAAACCGGACCTCATCGTCCTTACGGGCGATGTGATCTATGCGCGCAATGCGGAGAAGCTGCTCCGCCGCATCGGCGGATTTCTGCATAAACAGGGCGTACCCTATGCCGTTACGCTCGGCAACCACGACGCCGAACAGGGGCTCACCCGAGCCGAGGTGTACGACATCGTGCGCACGCTGCCCGGCTGCGTCAATGCGCGCTACAACCCTGCCGGCGAACGGCAGGGCGATTTCGTCATTCCCCTCGCGGCGACGGACGGATCGTGCGCCGCGGCGCTCTATGTGATGGATTCGAACGACTACAATGCGGACGACCACTCCTATGCCGGCCTCGAAGCGGAGCAGGTGGCGTGGTACGTGCGGCAGAGCGAAGCGCTGGAGGCCCGCTGCGGCCGCAAAGTCAATGCGCTCGTATTCCTGCACATTCCGCTGCCGGAATACCGCGAGGCGTTCGACGGCGATCCGCAGGCCGTGGGTTTCCGGCTCGAAAAGGAATCGCCCGGGCGCGACAACCGCGGTATGTTCGAGGCGATGGTGCGGCGCGGCGACGTCGCAGGCGTATTCGCCGGACACGACCACGCCAACAACTACGTCGCTCTGAAAGAGGGCATCGCACTCGGATACGGCCGTTACAGCGGCGGATTCGCCGAATATCAAGAACTGCTGAGCGGCGCACGCATGATCGAGTTGCGTCAGGACCGGACGGGATTCGCCACATGGGAGCGGCTGGCCAACGGCCGCGAAATGCGCAGAACCGTCTTCCCGAGGCAATAGAGGTCGAGAGCCGGGACCAGACGAACCAGACGAACCAGACGGCAAACCGCCCACGCCGCCATAGCAGAGTGGACAGACCGCCGCCGAAAGAGGCGAGGCAAGGCGACGGACAGGAGACCGCGGCTCCGCGACAGGCGGGGGCCGGGAAGGGGGGGGGCCGCAGCACAACGGAATGTTTAACCAACAAGCAATAAAGGAGAAGGAAAATGAGAAGTAAAATCGTTGCAGGCAACTGGAAAATGAACACGCTTCCGGCCGAAGGTGTCGAACTGGCAAAAAACATCGTCGCAGGCAAAGGTTCGGTTTGCGAATGCGTGCACTTCATCGTGTGTCCGCCCTATACGCATCTATCGGAAGTGGCGAAGGTCCTCGCGGGCACCGGGATCGCACTCGGTGCGCAGAACTGTGCGGCCGAGGAGAAGGGCGCCTACACGGGCGAGGTATCGGCCGCGATGATCGCCGCGCTCGGCTGCAGGTACGTCATCCTCGGCCACTCGGAGCGCCGGCAATACTACGGCGAAACCTCCGCGACGCTCAACCGGAAGATGGAACAGGCCTATGCCCACGACCTCGTGCCGATCTACTGCGTGGGCGAGAACCTCGAAGAGCGCGAAGCGGGCAAACACTTCGACGTGGTGAAGGCGCAGATCGAAGAGGTCGTATTCAACCTCACGCCCGCACAGTTCGCCCGGCTGATAATCGCCTACGAACCTGTCTGGGCCATCGGCACCGGCAAAACCGCCACAGCCGAGCAGGCACAGGAGATACATGCGTACATCCGCAAGGTGCTGTCCGAGAAATTCGGTGCGGCAGCGGCCGAAACAGCCATCCTGTACGGCGGTTCGTGCAAACCCTCGAACGCCGCGGAACTCTTCGCCAAAGAGGACGTGGACGGCGGTCTGATCGGCGGCGCGGCGCTCAAGGCGGAGGATTTCCTCGCCATCGGAAGCAACGGATTCGGCAAATAAACGATTTCCGCACGAGAGACCGACCGAAGATTCGTCCGGACCGGAGGTCGCAATTTCGTTTCGGACGGAGAAGCACAGGCGGTTCGTCCGCTATTCGGGGCCGATTCGGTTCCGGCTGGGATTTCACCCGCCCCGCATGCGACCGACAAGAGGCTGTCTGATACGTTTAGACAGCCTCTTTCGTTCCCGCCTCCATCCCGAAATAACTTTTCCCGAACGTGCAATTCTCCAAGAGGACACACATCGCCGTACAGCCTCATTCGATCCACGGCCCCGATTCCACCGACCGGAAAATTCCGTCAGCCCCGGGATTCGCAATTCCGTCATCGTCCGCCGAAATCCCCTGAGTGAAAAGAAGCATCCGATTGCCGGTCGTCCTCATCCGAACCGCGCTTCCGTCATTCGTCGCCCCGAAAACCCCTTCGCAACACCGCACCGCTTCATCCGCAGCACACGGCTCAACGGCCGGATCGGAGCGAATCGCAGAACAGGCGCCTCGACAAAGATAAAATTCCTCGTTCCTCCTCCTTGTCCCCGCAGGAAAAACACCGCGGCCATTTCCAACCGCAGAACCGTGCCTTTCGGACCTCGAAACGAGAAATGAAAAGTCCATCGAGGCGAAAAAGCACCCTTGCCGTCCGGGCCGCCATGAATGAAAAGCCATAAGGAGACGGACACCCGCACGTTTTCTCGAACGAACGTTTATCGGCACGACCGCAGCAAAACGACTGACCCCGAACCTTCCGGCATCTTCACCGTCCCGGATGCCCCTTGTCCCGACCGAATCCGCCTCACGGCTCATTCCGCCGAATATTCGCAATACACCGCCCCTCCCAAAAGCAGTCATCGCCTTCACGGAAAATCCTCTTGCATCGAGGCTTGCCAACCGCGCGTTTCGGCCGTCTCAGCCGCCGTTTTCGTCCGGTCCCAAAGCACCGGTCGTCCGCATGCCGCCTCTACCGCCTCCAGATATTCCGCGATCGGCGTCAACCCGGCCGCCGCACGCAGCGAACCGCGCCGTGCCGCATCTTCGACCGGCCAGAGCCGCAAGGCCCCCCCCTCCCATTCGGATCCGCTGCAAACGTCTGCGAGCCGTAGTGCTGCGGCAATTTGTCATGCATCCGCATGCGATCGAACGCCGATGCATCATCCGCCATTTCGATCGTACCTTTCGCCGCAGCCTTTTCGACCATCGGCAGATAGCGTTCAATATCCACCGGCGAAGCATTGCTGAATCACCAGCCGGATTGCTCCGTTCGCCTCCTCGGAAATCCGGCCGGCCCTCCGCACGCACCGAGCATTCCGAAAACGAACCGTCGATTCACGCTGTCGCCCTGTCGCTGGCGGACGAGTGCCAGCGACAGCGAGTCCGTGGCAACAGGCTGCCGGACGTACAAACGCATGACCTCCTCGCGGATTTCCCGATCCGCCGCATGTACCGCACGAAGCAACGAATCGAGCTCCGTACACTCCGCCCCTGACGGGTTTTGAGCCGCAGCCCATGAGAAGGTAAAAAGAGCGATCGAGGTCGACCACAATACCCTGATTCATCGTGTTTGAATCCGAAGGATAATCAAAGTTACCAAAATTCCGAATAACGGCTCATCGGATCGCGGACATTTTCCCATACCGGAAAATGCCTAACGAGCCCGGTTTATCCCCCCCCCGTTTTCTTTTTTCCTTACAGCCGCTTCTCCATCCCGGTCTTCCCCCGAACATAGCCGGGAAACATACCGCCGCAAAAAAAACGTTGAATTTCTTTCGTCCGTTTCCCGCCTCGGCATAGCTCGAACGAGTTCGGCTCTGCACTCGGCTTAACGAAAGGGTTGAATTCCTTTCGTCCGTTTCTCGCCCCGGCATAGCTCGAACGAGTTCGGCTCTGCGCACGGCTTAACGAAATGGTTCGCTTTTCGAACCGCAGATTCCCGGCCTCGCCCCTCCTTGCGAGCTAAAGCCGGGAAACATACCGCCACCCAAAGCCGGCCGTTTTCCTTACTGCCGGTTCCCGGTCCCGAACAAAAGCCGGAACGACTTCCGTCGTCCGGCAATATTTCGTATATCCGCAGCGGAACAGGACCCCGGCACAGACACCCGACATGCAATCGGCCCTACTCCGCAACATCCGCTGAACAGTACGAAAAAGGGGCTGTCCGACAAGTCTCAGACAACCCCTTTTTCGGTCCGTAAGCAATTCGTTACATCTTCTTGCCCACGTTCGTCTTCTTAGCCGCTTTCGGAGCGGCAGTCTTGACCGCGTTTTTCGGAACTGCGGGATTCGCGGCCTTCGGAGCCGCAGCCTTTTTGGCCGGAACTTTCTTTGCAGCTTTCGCTTCACCGTCTACGACCGTAGCCTCCTCGACTGCGTCGACGTTTTTCGCAGCAGCGGATTTGCGCGAACGGCGCGTCTTGGGCTTCGCAGCCTCGGCCGTGGGAACCACACCCAACGTATAGGCTTCGTTGAAATCGACGAACTCGATGATGCACATATCGGCGGCATCGCCCAGACGGAACCCCGTCTTGAGGATACGCGTGTAACCGCCCGGACGATCGGCGATCTTCGGAGCGATCGCGCGGAACAGCTCCGCGACAGCCTCCTTCTGCTTCAGGTACGAGAAGACTACGCGGCGCTGATGCGTCGTATCCTCCTTCGACTTCGTAACCAGAGGCTCGACAAACTGCTTGAGGGCCTTGGCTTTCGCTACCGTAGTCTCGATGCGCTTGTGCAGGATCAGCGACGACGCCATGTTCGACATCAGCGCCTTGCGGTGCCCGGCCTGACGGCCAAGGTGGTTGAAATTCTTATTGTGTCTCATAATTAGTCTTTATCAAGTTTGTAGATAGATACGTCCATACCGAATTTGAGGTTGAGCGAAGCCAGCAGCTCGTCGAGCTCCGTCAGCGACTTCTTGCCGAAATTCCGGAATTTCAGCAGGTCCGTGCGGTTCAGCTTCACCAAATCACCCACCGTATCGACGTCGGCCGCTTTCAGGCAGTTCAGGGCCCGAACGCTCAGATCCTGATCCGACAACTTCGTTTTCAACAGTTGGCGCATGTGAAGCACGTCTTCGTCGAACTCTTCGGTACCGTTGTTGTCCTCCATGTTGACCGTGATCTTCTCGTCCGAGAAAAGCATGAAATGCTGGATCAGAATCTTCGCAGCCTCCTTCAACGCCTCCTTCGGATGGATCGATCCGTCGGTCGTAATCTCCAAATTCAATTTCTCGTAGTCGGTCTTCTGCTCCACGCGGTAGTTCTCGATCGAATACTTCACGTTTTTGATGGGCGTGAAGATCGAGTCGATCGGCAGCGTACCGAATTCGCACTCCGCAGGAGTGTTCTCCTCCGCAGGCACGTATCCGCGGCCCTTGCCGATCGTCAGCGTGAGTTGCATTTTGGTGCCGGGCGCGAGGTGGGCGATGACCAGATCGGGATTCAGCACCTTGAAGAACGAGAGGTAATTCGAGATATATCCGGCAGTAAGCTCCGTAACACCCGCAACGTTCACCGACACCTTTTCGGCATCCTGGTTATCTACTGTACGGATAAAACGAACCTGCTTGAGATTCAGAATGACGTCGATCATTCCTTCCATCACACCGGGGATAGCGGCGAACTCGTGGTCCACAGCGGCTACCTTGACGGTCGTGATCGCGTATCCCTCCAGCGACGAGAGCAGGATACGGCGCAGGGCGTTACCGACGGTCATGCCGAACCCGGGCTCCAACGGACGGAACTCGAACTTTCCGAACGACGAAGTGGATTCGAGCATGATAACCTTCTCAGGTTTCTGGAATGCTAATATTGCCATATGAATGAATTTGTTTAATTACTATTTGGAGTACAACTCGACGATAAGCTGCTCTTTGATGTTCTCGGGTATCTCCTCGCGTTCGGGTTTCTGCAGGAACTTGCCGGCCATCGCCGCACCGTCCCATTCGAGCCAAGCGTAGCGGCTTCTCGAACCGCCTGCCAGAGACGCCGTGATCGCCTCCAAACTCTTCGACTTCTCGCGCACCGAAACAATATCGCCGGCCTTGAGCGAGTACGACGGAATGTTCACCACATTGCCGTTCACGCAGATGTGGCGATGCGAGACGAGCTGACGGGCCGCGGCGCGCGTCGGGGCGATCCCCAGACGGTACACCACATTGTCCAGACGGCACTCGAGCAGCTTCAACAGGTTTTCGCCCGTGATGCCGCCCATGCGGGCAGCCGTCTCGTACGTACGGGCGAACTGCTTCTCCAGCAGGCCGTAGGTATATTTAGCCTTCTGCTTCTCGCTGAGCTGCGTACCGTACTCGGACACCTTCTTGCGCTTGCGCATCAAACCGTGCTGTCCGGGAGGATAGTTGCGCTTCTCGAGCACTTTGTCCGCACCGTAAATAGCTTCGCCGAACTTTCGGGCGATCTTCGATTTTGGTCCTATGTATTTTCCCATTGTAATGACTTTTTAAAAAACCTTGAATTTTTCCGTAACCCCAGCCGATTATACGCGGCGGCGGTTAGGAGCACGGCAACCGTTGTGCGGCAGCGGAGTAACGTCGATGATCTCCATCACTTCGAGACCCGCACCGTGGATCGTGCGCACGGCCGATTCGCGGCCTGCACCCGGACCTTTGACATAGACCTTCACCTTGCGCAGACCCATGTCGTAGGCGACCTTCGCGCAATCGGCGGCCGAAGTCTGAGCAGCGTAGGGAGTGTTCTTCTTAGAACCGCGGAAACCCATCTTGCCGGCCGAAGACCAGCTGATCACATCGCCGTTTTCATTGGTGATGGTGATGATTACGTTGTTGAAAGTCGAGTGAACATAGGCATTGCCCGTGGCACCCACCTTGACAACCTTCTTCTTGACTGTTCCAGTTTTCTTTGCCATAACTCTCTACGATTACTTAGTTGCCTTTTTCTTGTTAGCGACGGTCTTCTTACGGCCTTTGCGCGTGCGGGCATTGTTCTTGGTCGACTGGCCGCGAACGGGCAGTCCCAGACGATGACGGATGCCGCGGTAGCAGCCTATATCCATCAGTCGCTTGATATTGAGCTGCACGGCCGAACGGCACTCGCCCTCGACCTTGATGCCCATCTCGGCGATCGTCGAACGGATGGCGCTCACCTGATCGTCGTTCCAATCCTGAACTTTGAGGTCGTAGCCGATACCGGCGGCCTCGAGAATCTTGCGGGCTGTGGAACGACCGATACCGTAAATGTAGGTAAGGCCGATCTCGCCGCGCTTGTTTTTTGGTAAATCTACACCGACTATACGTGCCATAAATTCTCTTTTTCTTCTTTAAAAAACGGTTTGATCACTATCCCTGACGCATTTTGAATTTGGGATTTTTCTTGCAGATGACGTAGAGTTTACCCTTACGCTTCACAATCTTGCAATCTTCGCTGCGTTTTTTGATGGATGCTTTTACTTTCATGATTTTCAAGCAATCTGTTGTTATTTGTACCTAAAGGAGATTCGGCCCTTCGTCAGATCGTAGGGCGTCATCTCCACTTTCACTTTATCCCCGGGAAGGATCTTGATGTAGTGCATCCGCATCTTTCCGGAGATATGGGCCGTGAGCACGTGGCCGTTGTCCAGCTCGACGCGAAACATCGCGTTGGACAGGGCCTCGATGATCGTTCCGTCCCTTTCGATAGCAGCCTGTTTTGCCATAGAGTCTTAATTTTTGAGTGCGTTTTCGATGATACTAAAGTCGGTCAGCACGTCGGGGCCGTTCTTGCGCACCGCCACCGCGAACTCGAAATGAGCCGCCGGCTTGCGGTCCCGCGTGCGGACCGTCCAACCATCCTGTTCGAAAACCACCGCTTTGGTCCCCATGTTGATCATGGGTTCGATACAGATGACCATGCCCTCCTTGAGCAAAGGTCCTCTGCCGCGCGCGCCGTAGTTCGGAACACCCGGGTCCTCGTGCATTTTGCGACCCAGTCCGTGTCCCTCCAACTCGCGCACGACGCCGTAGCCGAAGCTCTCGGCGTATTCCTGCACGGCCGCCGACACATCGCCTACGCGGTTGCCGGCTTTGGCCTGCGCCGTACCTTTATGAAGAGCCTCTTTGGTAACTTCCATCAGCTGCCACACCTCCGCGGCAACCTCTCCCACGGCGAACGTATACGCCGAATCACCAACAAACCCCTTCATGAACGTACCGCAATCGACCGATACGATGTCCCCCTCCCGGAGGATGCATTTCGAGGATGGAATACCGTGAACTACCTGTTCGTTAACAGAAACGCATAACGAAGCGGGAAATCCCTGATACCCGAGGAAAGCGGGGACGGCACCGTGCGCACGGATGAACTCCTCGGCCACGGTGTCGAGCTCCTTGGTGGAGACGCCCGGCCGAATGTGCTTGCCCACCTCGGCCAGGGTCTTGCTCACCAGAATGTTGTTTTCGCGGAGCAACTCGATCTCCTCGTCTGTCTTTAAGTATATCATTTTTCGTCTGACTCTTCTGAAAAACCTCCTAATGGCGGCCTTGAATACGGCCGGTCTTCATCAGGCCGTCGTAGTGGCGCATCAGCAGGTAGCTCTCGATCTGCTTCAGAGTGTCGAGCACCACACCCACCATAATCAGCAGCGACGTACCTCCGTAGAAGTAGGCGAACGCCTGCTGGATGCCGAGGAATTTCATGGCCAGCGCGGGCAGGATCGCTACGATAGCCAAGAAAATCGAACCGGGGAGCGTAATGCGCGTCATGATGGTGTCGATGTAGTTCACGGTCTGCTTGCCCGGTTTCACGCCCGGAATAAAGCCGCCGTTGCGCTTCATGTCATCGGCCATCATTTGAGGATTGATGATAATCGCGGTATAGAAATAGGTGAACGCGATTACCAGCACCGCCAACGTGAAGTTGTACCAGAAACCGGTCATCGTGCTGAACGCAGCGGCGAAGGCCGTACCGGTGAACAGGGCCGGAATAAACATCAGAGCCTGCGCGAAGATGATGGGCATCACATTCGCGGCATTCATCTTCAGGGGGATGTACTGACGCACACCGCCGTACTGTTTATTGCCGACGATACGTTTGGCGTACTGCACAGGCACCTTGCGGACAGCCTGCACCAAGGCGATCGTTGCCATGAAGACAAGGAACAGCAGCACCAGTTCGAGGATCAGCATGATGGCACTGCCGGTCGACGTCTGAAAACGCGCGTTGACCTCGGCCAGCAGGGCGTGGGGCAGGCGCGCCACGATACCGATCATGATGATCAGCGAGATACCGTTACCGATACCCTTGTCGGTGATCTTCTCGCCGAGCCACATGATGAACATGGTGCCGGCGATCAGGATCGTCGTCGCATAGGCAACGAAGCCGAACGAATTGCCGTAAACGAACGCAGTGGGCACCTGATGATAGAGGTTTGCGATGTACGCAGGACCTTGGATCACCAGCACGACGATCGTCAGAAGACGTGTCCACTGATTCATCTTACGGCGGCCGCTCTCACCCTCTTTCTGCAGCTTCTGGACCGCAGGAATCATCATACCGGCAAGCTGGATGATGATCGAGGCCGTGATATACGGCATGACTCCCAGAGCGAAAATCGCCGCATTGGCGAATGCACCGCCCGAGAAGACGTTCAACAGGCCCAGAAGCCCGTTGCCCTCCAACTGGCTGGCAAGCGCCGATCCCTCGCCCAAGGCGTTGGGATTGATGCCCGGGAGTACGATGAAACTGCCCAGACGGTAGACCAGCAGAAGGCCGATCGTGTAGATCACACGCTTGCGGAGCTCCTCGATCTTGTAGATGTTCTTGAGCGTTTCCACCACTTTCTTGTTGGTCGCCAAAAGAGCGATAATCACCAAAAAGACGATACCAACTACGAGATACTGATTCATAATTTTCGTCGCTTAGGAGGTTACTTAGAGTTTCTCCACGCTGCCGCCCGCAGCAGCGATAGCTGCCTCGGCGTTCTTCGAGAAGGCGTGGGCCTTCACCGCGAGGGGGCGCGTTACGGCGCCGTTGCCGAGGATCTTCACCTTGTCCTTCGACGACACGATGCCCGCGGCCACGAGCGTCTCGGCAGTGATCTCCGTAAGCGACTTCTTGGCGGCCAGCTCCTCGATCGTCGAGAGGTTGATCGCCTTGAATTCGACCCGTTTCAGGTTCGTGAAACCGAACTTCGGCACACGGCGCTGGAGCGGCATCTGTCCGCCTTCGAAGCCTAATTTGCGCGAATAGCCCGAACGCGACTGGGCACCCTTGTTACCGCGGGTGGCGTAGCCGCCGTAGCCCGAACCGGCACCTCGGCCGATACGCTTGTCGTGGTGCGTTGACCCCTTAGCGGGTTTGAGATTATTGAGTTCCATCGTTTATTACTTTGACCTGTTAGACTTATTTTACCTCTTCGACCTTCACGAGGTGCTTCACACGTTCGATCATACCTTTGATGATCGCCGAATCGTCGTGCTCGACCGTCGCGTTGATCCGCTTCAGACCCAGCGCGTCGAGGTTCCGGCACTGACGCTCCGTGGCGCCGATGCGGCTTTTTACCTGAGTGATTTTCAATCTTGCCATAATCCCTTCGAAAAATTAGCCGTTAAACACCTGAGACATCGGAATGCCGCGGAGCTGGGCCACGCTGCGCGCGTCGCGCAGCTCGCAGAGGGCGCCGATCGTGGCTTTCACCAAGTTGTGGGGGTTCGACGAGCCTTTGCTCTTCGCTAACACGTTCTTCACGCCCACCGACTCCAGCACGGCACGCATGGCACCGCCGGCGATGATACCCGTACCGGGAGCGGCCGGACGCACCATCACGAGCGAACCGCCGTAGCGGAACTCCTGCTTGTGGGGAATCGTGCCGTTGATCACGGGGATTTTCACGAGGTTCTTCTTCGCATCTTCGATGCCTTTCGCAATGGCCGACGTAACTTCCGAAGCCTTGCCGAGGCCGTAGCCCACGACGCCGTCTTCGTTGCCGACCACGACGATCGCCGAGAAGCTGAATGTGCGACCGCCCTTGGTTACCTTGGTAACACGCTGAATGCTCACGAGTCTGTCCTTGAGCTCGAGGTCGCTGGTGCGTACTTTCTTTATGTTCGTATTAGACATATCCGCTTAGAATTTAAGACCGCCTTCACGCGCTGCGTCGGCCAACTGTTTAACTCTTCCGTGATAAAGGTAGCCGTTACGGTCGAACGAAACGACCGAGATACCCTTGGCGGCGGCACGCTCGGCGGCCAGCTTGCCCACGAGCGATGCTACGTCGCTCTTGGTCTTGCCGGCGGCAGCCTCCGCCACCTCCTTGTCCAAAGAGGATGCGGCGGCCAGAGTAACCCCCCTAAGGTCGTCGATAAACTGTACGTAGATCTGCTTGTTGCTACGGAACACAGTCATGCGAGGACGCTCGGACGTACCGCTCACGATCTTGCGGATACGCATCTTGATCCTCTCTCTTCTCTCTATTTTATTCAATGACATAACTCTTCACTATTTACTATTTAGCACCTGCTGATTTACCTGCCTTGCGACGGATCTGCTCGCCTACGAACTTGATACCCTTGCCCTTGTAAGGCTCCGGCTTGCGCAGCGAACGGATCTTGGCGGCCACCTGACCGATAAGCTGCTTGTCCGTGCTCTTCAGCGTTACGATGGGGTTGCCCTTTTTCTCCGTAACGGCCGTAGCGGTTACTTCGGGAGGCAGCATCAGATGGGTGTCGTGCGAGTAGCCGAGACTCATCTCGAGGATATTGCCCTTGACTTCGGCCTTGAAACCGACGCCCACGAGCTCCTGCTTGATTTCGTAGCCTTTCGACACGCCGATGACCATGTTGTTGATCAGCGCACGATAGAGACCGTGCAGCGAACGGTGGCGCGGCTGGTTCGTCGGACGCGACACGATGACGGCGGGAATCTCCTTGCCGGTATGCGCGTCGGTATGGCTGCCGACCTCGACCTTGATGTCCGAGTCTACTTTCAGGCTCAGTGTCCCAAGTGGCCCTTTCACGCTAACCACGTTGTCGGGCGCAACCGTAACGGTAACGCCGGCGGGCAGGTTTACAGGTAATTTACCAATTCTTGACATGTGTATTTTCCCTTTTTTATGAAATTGCGTTAGTAGATGTAGCACAGCACCTCGCCGCCCACATTCTCCTTGCGGGCCTTGGCGTCGGTCATGATGCCTTTGGAGGTCGAGAGAATAGCGATGCCCAAACCGTTCAGCACGCGGGGCATTTCGCTCACCGATGCGTACCGGCGCAGACCCGGGCGGCTGACGCGCTTGAGGTCCTTGATGGCGTTCGTCTTCGTGGCGGCATCCCACTTCAGCGCGATCTTGATGCTGGGATGGCCCTTCTCGTCGGTGTCGAATTTGTAGGCGAGAATATAGCCCTGTTCGTAGAGAATCTTGGTGATCTCCTGCTTAATTTTTGAACCGGGAGCTTCAACCACTTTGTGGTTGGCTTTCACCGCGTTTCTAATTCGGGTCAGAAAATCCGCAATAGGATCTGTCATAATGAATTAAAAGTTAAAAATTAAAAAATAAATAGTCTCTTTCCTTGTTTCGCAGCACGTTACGATCTTCGCAGCCGCTCCGCGCCCTCTCGTCGTCCGCCGTCCCGCGCATGCGCACGGCGGGCACAAGTGCGCAAATATACGCATTTTTTCTCAATAAACCGAAAACAGGGCCTTTTATTTCAGCATTTTAGCCATCCCTTCCAGAATGCAGACAATGTCAGCACCTTCGCGTTGCCAACATTTATCCGCACAAATCCTCCGAACGACGACCTCGAACGCCTGACGACTCCGCGCGAAACGCTGCCGGCCTTCCGGCCACGCACCGCCTCGCCGTCCGTCCGGACACTCCGCACGACCGCACGCACGTGCCGCGCCTGCCTCCTGTCCGCACAGGCTTCCTCCCGTTCCGGGAACTTTGTAACCGGCGCCGAATCCCTTCGCAACTCTCTCGGCAGCGAAGTTACCGCTTGCGGCGGCACTTTCCCCTGCTCCGAGCCTCTGCTACTCGGATTCCGCACCCGTATCAGACCCTTCCGCTTCCGGAGAAGCATGGAATCGCGCACGACGAACCAAGCGTTCCGGCACGTGCCTCCACACCCCATCCACCGGGCGAAACCCTCGGCGGAAGAGCCTCTTATTCGGAATGAAAGCGAACGGCCGCAGCAATCCTGCGCACCGCCGCTTCCATACTACCAGCTCGCCTTCTTCACGCCCGGAATCAAGCCCTGAGAAGCCATCTCGCGGAACTGGATACGGCTGATGCCGAACAAACGAATATAGCCCTTCGGACGCCCCGTGATCTTGCAACGGTTGTGCTGACGGATGGGATTCGAGTTCCGGGGCAGTTTCGACAGAGCGATCCATGCCTCCTCGTGATCCATTTCGCCGTTCTTGAGCTTGGCGGCTATCTCTTCGCGTTTGTGTGCATAGCGTTTTGCGAGCTTCTCACGCTTTACCTCGCGTGCTTTCATTGACTCTTTTGCCATCGCTTATTTCTTTTTTGCGTTTTTGAAAGGAAGGCCGAATTCGCGCAGGAGGGCATAGGCCTCCTCGTCGGTCTTGGCCGTCGTTACGAAGGTGATCTCCATGCCGAAAATCTTCGTGATCTTATCGATGTCGATTTCGGGGAAGATGATCTGCTCCGCGATGCCGAGCGTATAGTTGCCCCGGCCGTCGAACTTCTCGTTGATGCCCTTGAAGTCGCGGATGCGGGGAAGAGCCACGGCGACCAGACGCTCCAGAAACTCGTACATCTTCGTGTCGCGCAGCGTTACACGCACGCCGATCGGCATGCCCTTGCGCAGCTTGAAGTTCGAGATGTCCTTGCGCGAACGGGTCTGCACGGCTTTCTGGCCGGTGATCAGCGTGAGTTCCTCCTGCGCCACGTCGATGAGCTTCTTGTCGGCGACGGCCTGACCCATACCCTGATTGACGACGATCTTCACCAGCTTCGGGCACTCCATGATGCTCGAATAGCCGAATTCCTTCATAAGGGCAGCTGCGATCTGCTCCTTATACTGTGTCTTGAGTGTAGGTACGTATGCCATTATTTGATCTCCTCCCCTGACTTTTTAGCGTAACGGACTAATTTACCTTTATCGTTCTCCTTGCGGCCGATGCGCGTCGGCTTGCCGCTCTTGGGGTCTACGACCTGCAAGTTGGAGATGTGGATACCCGCCTCTTTCTCGACGATGCCTCCCTGAGGATTCTGCGCATTGGGCTTGGTGGCCTTCTTGCAGATGTTCACGCCCTCGACGATCGCACGCTGCTTTTCGACATCGACCTTCAGGACTTTGCCCTGCTGCCCCTTGCTGTCGCCGGCGTTGACGTAAACCAGATCCCCCTTTTTAATATGTAATTTCACTGACATATCCGAATGTGTGTTTTAAGATTACAATACTTCGGGTGCGAGCGAGATGATCTTCATGTACTGGTCGCGCAGCTCACGGGCTACGGGACCGAAGATGCGTGTTCCGCGAATCTCACCCTGGTTGTTAAGAAGTACGACGGCATTGTCGTCGAAACGAATGTACGAACCGTTGGCACGCCGGATCTCCTTCGTGGTGCGCACGACCACGGCTTTCGAAACGGCACCCTTCTTCACGTCGCCCGAAGGCGTCGCGCTCTTCACGGCCACCACGATCTTATCGCCGATCGAAGCGTAGCGACGCTTCGTACCGCCGAGCACACGGATGCAGAGGACCTCCTTCGCACCGCTGTTGTCAGCTACTACGAGTCTGCTTTCTTGCTGTATCATAATTACTTCGCTCTTTCAATGATTTGTACTAATCTCCAACGCTTCGTCTTGCTCAGAGGTCGCGTCTCCATGATGCGTACGGTATCGCCCTCCTTGCAGGTCTCGTCCAGACACTCCGACACGAATTTCGTGGTCTTATTGACAAATTTGCCATAGATCGGATGCTTCACCTTGCGGGCCACGGCAACCACGATGGTTTTCTCCATTTTGTTGCTGACAACCACCCCAATACGCTCTTTTCTAAGATTTCTTTCCATAGGTGTAATTAACATTTAGGGTTTTTTTGACGCAGAATTGTCAGCATGCGAGCTATGTCTCTGCGGTTTTTCTTGATGATCGAAGGGTTCTCGACGGGGGAGACCGCGTGCTGCACCTTCAGCTTCGCCAGCTGCGCCTTTTCGGCTTCGATGCGCTCCTCGAGATCCTTGACCGACATCTCCTTTATTTCTGCACTTTTCATGTTGTATCCTTCTTAGATGGTGGTTTCGACGTAATCGCGCCGTACAATGAACTTGGTCGTAATCGGAAGTTTCTGCGCTCCCAGACGCAGCGCCTCCTGAGCTACGGCCAAGGGCACCCCCTCGGCCTCGAAGAGAATACGCCCCGGGGTTACAGGTGCCACGAATCCTTCGGGATTACCTTTACCCTTACCCATACGCACCTCGGCGGGTTTCTTCGTGATGGGTTTGTCGGGGAAGATGCGGATCCAGAGCTGTCCTTCACGTTTCATATAACGCGTGATCGCCTGACGCGCAGCCTCGATCTGACGGCCCGTGATCCACGAACATTCGAGCGCTTTGATGGCGAACGATCCGTATGCAAGTTGGTTACCTCTTTGAGCTAAACCTTTCATACGGCCCTTCTGCATTCTTCTAAATTTGGTCTTTTTTGGCTGTAACATCTTGAGTCTTTGCTTTAAAAGGTCCTACTTACTTATTGTTGTTGCGGCGACGGGACCCGCGGCGGTCGCCCCGCTCTCCGCGATCCCCGCGCGAACGACGATCGCCGTCGCGCTGGCCCGAAGATGCCTGCGCCGATGTGCCTGCGATTTCGAACAGATCGCGTTTGCCGTACACCGTACCGTGGCAGATCCACACCTTCACGCCCAGAATACCCACCTTGGTGAGAGCTTCCGTCAGGCAGTAATCCACGTCCGCACGGAACGTATGCAGCGGAATACGCCCCTCCTTGACGGTCTCGCTGCGCGCCATTTCCGCACCGCCCACACGGCCCGAAACCTGAATCTTGATGCCCTCGGCACCCATGCGGATCGTCGAAGCCACGGCCGTCTTCACGGCGCGGCGGAACGAAACGCGGCCTTCGAGCTGGCGGGCGATGTTCTGGCCCACGATGACGGCATCCACCTCGGGACGCTTCACCTCGAAGATATTGATCTGAATCTCCTTGCCGGTGAGCTTCTTCAGCTCCTCCTTCAGTTTGTCGACCTCCTGACCGCCCTTGCCGATGATGATGCCCGGACGCGCCGTCGAAATGGTAACGGTAACGAGTTTGAGCGTACGCTCGATGATGATCTTCGAAATACTTGCCTTCGCCAAACGGACATTCAGGTATTTGCGGATCTTGGCGTCCTCGACCAGCTTGTCGGAAAAATCCTTGCCGCCGTACCAGTTGGAATCCCAACCGCGGATGATCCCAAGACGATTTGCTATCGGATTGACTTTCTGTCCCATTTGCTTACTTCTTTTCTTCGGTTACCATTTTGTCTACTACGATCGTAACGTGGTTCGAACGCTTGCGGATGCGGTGCGCACGACCCTGCGGAGCAGCCTGAATACGTTTCAGCATGCGCCCTCCGTCCACGAAGATCTCCTTCACGCAGAGCGTCGTGTCTTCCAGACGTTCGGTCTCGTTCTTGGCCTCCCAGTTGGCGATCGCCGATTTGAGGAGTTTCTCCAAACGGATCGACGCCTCTTTCTTCGAATAGCGGAGGATACCCAGCGCCTTATTGATCTCCACGCCGCGGATGATGTCGGCCACGAGGCGCATCTTGCGGGGCGAGGTCGGGCAGTCGCGCATGACGGCGATTGCCTTCTGCTTCTTTTCAGCCTTCAGTTTCTCGGCTCTTATTGCTTTTCTTGCACCCATTTTCTACCTATTTTTTCTTGTTACCACTGTGCCCACGGAATGTACGGGTGGGAGCGAACTCGCCGAGTTTGTGCCCTACCATATTCTCAGTAACATACACCGGAATGAATTTGTTTCCGTTGTGGACAGCGATCGTCTGACCCACGAAGTCAGGCGAAATCATACTTGCTCGCGACCATGTTTTGATCACCGACTTTTTGTTGCTCTCGGCCTGAGCTACGACCTTGGCTTCGAGTTTCGGCTCAATGTACGGTCCTTTTTTCAATGAACGGCTCATTATGTACTCTATTTAATTATTTTTTCTTCGAAATAATAAACTTAGAGGTCGTCTTCTTCGGGTTACGAGTCTTGTAGCCCTTAGCCAAGAGACCCTTGCGCGAACGCGGGTGTCCGCCCGACGCACGGCCTTCGCCGCCACCCATCGGGTGATCGACCGGGTTCATCACCACGCCGCGGTTGCGCGGGCGGCGGCCCAGCCAGCGTTCGCGGCCGGCCTTGCCCGAACTCTCGAGGTTGTGGTCGAGGTTCGAAACGACGCCGATCGTCGCGCGGCAGGTTACGAGTACCATACGAGTCTCGCCTGAAGGCAGTTTGATGATGGCGAACTTGCCTTCACGCGCCAAAAGTTGAGCATACGAGCCGGCCGAGCGAGCCATCGCGGCGCCCTGACCCGGGTAGAGTTCGATATTGTGGATCACCGTACCCAGCGGAATTTCGCTCAGATAGAGCGTATTGCCCACCTCAGGAGCGACGCCTGCGCCGCTCATCACGGTCTGACCCACCTGAAGGCCGTTCGGTGCGATGATGTAGCTCTTCACACCGTCGGCATATACCAGAAGTGCAATGCGAGCCGTACGATTGGGATCGTACTCGATAGTCTTTACAGTGGCTACTACGCCGTCTTTCGTGCGCTTGAAGTCGATGTTGCGGTACATCCGCTTGTGGCCGCCGCCGATGTAGCGGACCGTCATCTTACCGGAGTTGTTGCGGCCGCCGGAGCTCTTCTTCACGCTGAGCAACGACTTTTCGGGGACGTTCGTCGTGATCTCGTCGAACGTGCCGATGATCTTATGTCTTGTACCTGCGGTTACAGGCTTGAACTTTCTTACTGCCATCTTCGTTAGATATTACTGTAAAAATCTATCTTGTCTCCATCCTTCAAGGTAACGATCGCCTTCTTGAAGTTATTCGCGCGGCCCTCCAGCAGACCCGCCTTCGTATAGCGGCTCTTGCGCTTGCCCATGTAGTTCACGGTGTTCACGTCTTTAACGACGACGTTGTACATCTGCTCCACGGCATTCCGGATCTGCAGCTTGTTAGCTCTTGTGTCCACGATAAAACCGTAGCGATTCAACTTATCGCCCTGAATCGTCATTTTCTCGGTCAAAACCGGCTTAATAATAATTTCCATCTTGTACAGCGAATTTTAAGCTAACATTGTATTGAGGACATTCTCCGCGCCCTCCACCAAAACGATCGCCGAAGCGTTCATCACGTCGTACGTGCAGAGATTCCGAGCCAGAACGGGCTTCACGTAGGGGAGGTTGCGGCAGGAGAGCTGCAGGTTCACGTTCGACTCCGGCAGCACCATCAGCACCTTCTTGTCCGAAACTTTCAGCGCATCGGCCAGCGCCACGACGTTCTTGGTCTTCGGGACCTCCATCGAGGGCGACTCCACGACACAAATCGCACCGGCCCGAGCCTTGTAGGTCAGTGCGCTGCGGCGCGCCAGCTGTTTGAGCTTCTTGTTCAGTTTGAAGCTGTAATCGCGGGGCACGGGCCCGAACACGCGGCCGCCGCCCGGGAACAGGGGCGACTTGATGCTGCCCGCACGCGCACCGCCGGTGCCTTTCTGACGCTTGAGCTTGCGCGTGGAACCGGCAACCTCGTTGCGCTGCTTCGACTTGTGGGTACCCTGACGCTGGTCGGCGAGGTACTGCTTCACATCGAGATAGATCGCGTGGTCATTAGCTTCCACGCCGAAGACTGCGTCCGAAAGAACCACCTTGCGGCCGGTCTCATTTCCTTGGGTATTGTATACGGCTAATTCCATACTACTTCTCAATCGTTAAATAAGCACCTTTTGCCCCGGGAATCGAACCTTTCACAAGGATCAGATTGTTTTCGGGAATTACTTTCAAAACCCGCAGGTTCAGAACCTTCACCTGCTCGCCGCCCATCCGGCCCGGCAGACGTTTGCCGGGGAACACGCGCGAAGGATAGGACGACGCACCCAGCGAACCGGGCTTGCGCTGACGGTTGTGCTGGCCGTGGGTCTGGCCGCCCACGCCGCCGAAGCCGTGGCGTTTCACGACGCCCTGAAAGCCCTTGCCCTTCGAGATCCCCGTTACGTCGACCCAATCCTCCTCCGAGAACAGATCCACGGTGAGCGTGTCTCCGAGGTTCACTTCGGGCATTCCCTTGAACTCCGCGAGCTTGCGCTTGGGAGTGGTGCCGGCCTTCTTGAAGTGTCCTAACAAACTGTTGCTGGTGTGTTTTTCACTCTTCTCGTCATAGGCAATCTGCACCGCCTCGTAAGCATCCTTCTCGACGGTTTTGATTTGCGTAACTACACACGGACCAGCCTCAATGACAGTGCATGGTATGTTCTTACCCTCGGCACTGTAAACGGAAGTCATTCCGATTTTCTTTCCAATAAGTCCTGACATTTCTTGTCAAATTACGTTTGTTATGAAATAAGTGATCTTGTTTTTCGGTACATGCCCCAAGATCAGACCTTGATCTCCACCTCTACGCCCGAGGGAAGCTCCAGTTTCATCAGAGCGTCGATCGTTTTGGGCGTCGACGAATAGATATCGAGGATGCGCTTGAACGTGCAGAGCTGGAACTGCTCGCGCGCCTTCTTGTTGACGAAGGTCGAGCGGTTCACGGTAAAGATCTGCTTGCGTGTGGGCAGAGGCACGGGACCGCTCACGACGGCACCCGTACTCTTTACGGTCTTCACGATCTTCTCGGCCGATTTATCGACGAGGTTGTGATCGAACGACTTCAATTTGATTCTAATTTTCTGGCTCATATAATTTTTCTATTCTAAATCCTTACGTTTACCACTCGCCTTCTCGATGATCTCCTTCGCAAGATTGGCGGGAACCTCTTCGTAGTGCGAGAACTCCATCGAGGAGGTCGCGCGGCCCGACGAAATCGTGCGCAGCACGGTTACGTAGCCGAACATTTCCGACAGAGGCACCTTCGCCTTCACCACGCGGGCCGTACCCTTCGACTCCATGCCGGTGATCTGGCCGCGGCGCTTGTTCAGGTCGCCGATGATGTCGCCCATGTTCTCTTCGGGCGTAACGACCTCGACCTCCATGATCGGCTCCATGATGACCGAACCGGCCTTGGGGGCTGCATTGCGATAGCCGTTGCGAGCGGCGATTTCGAACGAGAGCTGGTCGGAGTCCACGGGGTGGAACGAACCGTCCTTCAGGGTGATCTTCATCGAGTCCATGGTGTAACCCGCCAGAGCGCCGTTGGCCATCGCCGCTTCGAAACCTTTCTGAACGGCGGGGATGAACTCCTTGGGAATGTTGCCGCCCTTCACTTCGTCGACGAACGTAAGACCCATCTTGCCCTCCTCGGCAGGACCGATCTCGAAGATGATGTCGGCGAACTTGCCGCGGCCGCCCGTCTGCTTCTTGAAGACTTCGCGGTGCTGCACGGTCTGCGTGAGCGCCTCCTTGTAGTTCACCTGCGGAGCGCCCTGCGTGATCTCGACGCCGAATTCGCGGCGCAGACGGTCCACGATGATATCGAGGTGCAGCTCGCCCATACCGCTGATGACGGTCTGACCCGAATCCTCGTCCGTGTGTACGGTGAACGTCGGATCTTCCTCGGCCAGCTTCGCCAGCGCGATACCCAGCTTGTCGAGGTCCTTCTGCGTCTTGGGCTCCACGGCCAGACCGATCACCGGTTCGGGGAAGGTCATCTGTTCCAGCACGATCGGACGATCCTCCGCACAGAGCGTGTCGCCCGTACGGATCTCCTTGAACCCGACGGCCGCACAGATATCGCCCGCACCGACGGTCTCCATCGGATTCTGCTTGTTGGCGTGCATCTGGTAAATACGGCTGATACGCTCGCGCTTGCCGCTGCGGGAGTTCAGCACGTAGGAACCGGCGTCGAGTTTGCCCGAATAGACGCGGACGAAAGCCAGACGGCCCACGAAAGGATCGGTAGCGATCTTGAACGCCAAACCGCAGAACGGTTCGCTCTCGGATGCGAGGCGCGTCTCCTCCTCGTCGGTCTTGGGGTTGATTCCCTTAACGGCGGGAATATCCAGCGGCGAAGGGAGGAAAGCCATCGCGTAGTCCAGCAATTTCTGCACGCCCTTGTTGTGGAACGACGAACCGCAGAGCATCGGCACGATCTGCATCGAAATTGTCGCTTTGCGGATCGCAGCCAGCAGTTCGTCCGGCGTGATCGACTCGGGATCCTCGAAGAACTTCTCCATCAGCGCATCGTCCGTGGCAGCCGCCTCCTCGATGAGCTTGCCGCGCCACTCGGCGGCTTCGGCCTTCATCGCCTCGGGAATTTCGCGGATTTCGAAGTTGTCGCGGACGGTCTTGTTGTCGTTGTAGTAGATCGCGTTATTATATATAAGGTCTACCAATCCCTCGAATTTGTCCTCGGCACCGATGGGCAGTACGACCGGCAGAGCCGTCGCGCCGAAGTGCTTCTTGATCTGAGCGCACACCGAGAAGAAATCGGCGCCCGTGCGGTCCATCTTGTTGACGTAGCCGATGCGGGGCACGTTGTATTTGTCGGCCTGACGCCATACGGTCTCCGACTGAGGCTCTACGCCGCCCACGGCGCAGAACGTGGCGATCGCACCGTCCAGAACGCGGAGCGAACGCTCCACCTCGACCGTGAAGTCCACGTGTCCCGGGGTGTCGATCAGGTTGATCTGGTACTGCTGGTCCTTGTAGTTCCAGTAGGCCGTCGTCGCGGCCGAAGTGATCGTGATGCCGCGCTCCTGTTCCTGAACCATCCAGTCCATCGTTGCGCCGCCCTCGTGCACCTCGCCGATCTTATGGGTCTTACCCGTATAGAAAAGGATACGCTCCGACGTCGTGGTTTTACCGGCATCGATGTGGGCCATGATACCGATATTGCGCGTATAGTGTAAATCTCTTGTTGCCATCTGTTACGTCTTCGGTTAGAATCTGAAGTGTGCGAATGCCTTGTTGGCCTCGGCCATGCGGTGCATCTCCTCCTTGCGCTTGAAGGCGGCACCCTGCTGGTTGTAGGCATCCACGATTTCGCCTGCGAGTTTGTCAGCCATCGTCTTACCGGCACGCTTGCGCGAATAAAGGACAAGGTTTTTCATGGAAATAGAAATCTTGCGCTCGGGCCGGACCTCCATCGGGACTTGGAACGTCGCACCGCCGATTCGCTTCGATTTCACTTCGACTTGGGGTGTGATATTCTCAAGAGCCTGTTTCCAGACTTCCAGAGGAGATTTATCAGCATCCTTCATCTTCTTGCCCACCAGTTCCAGAGAGTCGTAGAAAATGGTGTAGGCAATACTCTTCTTACCATCCAGCATGAGGTTGTTCACGAAACGGGTTACCTCGATGTCGTTGAACTTCGGATCCGGAAGTAGAATTCGCTTTTTTGGCTTAGCTTTTCTCATTGTCGTTGGCTAAAATAAATGATTGCTTTGTTGTAGTCGTTTTCTCGTTCGGTTATTTGCCTGCCTTGGGGCGTTTGGCTCCGTACTTCGAACGGCGCTGACGGCGCCCGTCCACACCGGCCGAGTCGAGTGCGCCGCGCACGAGGTGGTAACGCACGCCCGGGAGGTCCTTCACACGGCCGCCGCGGACCAGCACGATGGAGTGCTCCTGCAAGTTGTGGCCTTCGCCCGGAATGTAGGCATTCACCTCCTTGCCGTTGGTCAGCCTCACGCGGGCAACCTTACGCATCGCCGAGTTCGGCTTCTTGGGAGTCGTGGTGTACACGCGCGTACATACGCCTCGGCGCTGCGGACATGCGGCCAGTGCCGGAGACTTCGACTTGTCTTCCATGCTCACCCGGCCGTTACGAACTAACTGTTGAATAGTTGGCATTTCTTTTGGTTTTTGTCCTTAATTGTTAATTAAAAATCCATTCCCATTGTCCAAAATGGATTGCAAAGGTAGGCATTTTTTCGGAAATACAATATATAGACAGCGCTTTTTCGTCCTTTTTTCAGGAATTTAATGTTTTTCCCATTCTTTTTATTTATCGAATTTAAAATATTATAAGTCATTATTTATGCAAATATAACAAACCCGCTATCAATCTGCGCATTCTGAGCTCCGGTCCGCATGCGCGGCAACAAGCAGGACGGTGCAGGGTGCGGCCACCGCACCGCCCTGCAAATTTCCCGAATCCGGGCGTACCGCAAATACCCGACGATCGCATCCGCCGTTTCCCGCAAACGGCTCGCCGTCGAACCGTATCAAACTGTCTATGGGCGATTTGCAATCCATCCGTCGCACCGGACCGAGCACGAACCGCATCCCGTCGCGCGAAGCGGCGCCCCGATCCACCGCCAACTCCCCGTACTCGGCAGTCGGAATCGTTCAGCAGTTCGAACTCTCCGAAAGCGAAGTCGCAACCGCCGCACACCAGCCCGCCTCCGAACCAACACCCGTCGCGGCAGAGGCACAATGCGGGCGGCAGGGGGGGGGCAGAGGCGACGCGGTCCGCGTACTTGCATGATTACCTTCGTCTTCCTCTCCGGTCCTTGCAGGTTACGCGAATCGGCGGCTCCGACGCCGATCCCGCGGCCTGCGGATCAAGCAGCTCCCCGCCCGCTGTCCAAACGCCCCGCCGCACGCCGTCCGCTTTTCACGCACGAAATATCCGGCGACGATGCGGGGCGGACAAACGAATTTGTTTGTATATTTGCCGGAGATTTCTGTTTCCCGAACCGAACAAAAAGCCGAAAACCGATGGAATACAATTTTAAAGAGCTGGAATCCAAGTGGCAGCGATACTGGAAAGAACATAAGACCTACAAGGTCGAGCGAGACCCCTCGCGGCCGAAATTCTACGTGCTCGACATGTTTCCCTACCCCTCGGGCGCGGGGCTGCACGTGGGCCATCCGCTCGGCTACATCGCCTCGGACATCTACTCGCGCTACAAGCGTCAGAAGGGATTCAACGTGCTGCACCCGATGGGCTACGACGCATTCGGACTGCCTGCGGAGCAGTATGCCATCCAGACGGGGCAGCATCCCGCCGCAACGACCGAGCGCAACATCGCCCGCTACCGCGAGCAGCTCGACAAGATCGGGTTCTCGTTCGACTGGGACCGCGAAGTGCGCACGTGCGATCCGAAATACTACAAGTGGACCCAGTGGGCCTTCCTCGAAATGTTCGGCCACTACTACGACAAACGGGCCCGGCGGGCCCGGCCGATCGCCGAACTCGAAGCCGCCTTCGCGGCCGGCGGCACCCGGGACGTCGACGCCGCCTGCACGCAGGAGCTTCGTTTCACGGCGGCGGAGTGGAACGGCTGGAACGAACGCGAACGCGAACGGGTGCTTCAGAACTACCGTCTCGCCTACCGCGCCGACACGATGGTCAACTGGTGTCCGCAACTGGGCACGGTGCTCGCCAACGACGAAGTGCGCGACGGCCTCTCGGTGCGCGGCGGCTATCCTGTGGAGCAGAAACGGATGAAGCAGTGGTTGCTGCGCGTAACGGCCTATGCCCAGCGGATGCTCGACGGGCTGGAAAAACTCGCATGGAGCGAGTCGCTCAAGGAGATCCAGCGCAACTGGATCGGCCGTTCGGTCGGCGCGCAGCTCTTCTTCGACCTGAAAGGCTCGGACCGGAAACTGGAGGTCTTCACGACCCGCCCCGACACGATCTTCGGCGTAACGTTCATGGTCATCGCCCCCGAACACGAGCAGGCGGAGGAGCTGACGACGCCCGACCGCCGCGCCGCCGTCGAAGCCTACATCGCCGAAGCGCGCAAGCGGTCGGAACGCGAACGCATCGCCGAGACGCGGCGCGTGAGCGGTGTCTTCACGGGCTCCTACGCCGTCAACCCGTTCACCGGCAAGGAGATACCGGTCTATATTTCGGACTACGTGCTGGCCGGCTACGGCACGGGCGCCATCATGGCCGTACCGGCCCACGACTCGCGCGACTGGGCTTTCGCCCGCCATTTCGGACTGGAGATCGTGCCCGTGGTCGAGGGCGGCGACGTGGAGAAAGCCTCCTACGACGCCAAGGAGGGCCGGCTCATCCACTCGGATTTCCTCGACGGCAGGCAGGTGAAGGAGGCGATCGAACTGATGTTCGCGGAGATCGAACGCCGCGGATTGGGCAGGCGGCTGGTGAACTACCGCCTGCGCGACGCCATCTTCTCGCGCCAGCGCTATTGGGGCGAGCCGTTCCCGATCTATTACAAGAACGACACGGCCTGCCCGCTGCCCGCGGAAGCGTTGCCGCTGGAACTGCCGCCGATCGGCGACTTCGGCCCCACGCCCGAGGGCGAACCGCCGCTGGCCCGCGCCGAGGGGTGGCACACGGCCGAGGGATACCCCTACGAACTGTCGACCATGCCGGGTTTCGCCGGATCGTCGGCCTACTACCTGCGCTACATGGACCCGCACAACGACGAGGCGCTCGTGGGCCGCGAAGCGAACGAATACTGGCGCGACGTCGACCTTTACGTAGGCGGCATCGAACACGCCACGGGACACCTGATGTACTCGCGCTTCTGGAACATGTTCCTCTACGACTTGGGCTGCGTCTGCGAAGAGGAGCCCTTCAAGAAGCTGGTGAATCAGGGCATGATCCAAGGCCGTTCGAACTTCGTCTACCGCGTGGTCGGCACCGACAAGTTCGTTTCGCTGGGACTGAAGGACCGCTACGAGACTCAGGAGATCCACGTCGACGTGAACCTCGTGCGCAACGACATCCTCGACCTCGACGCCTTCCGCGCATGGATGCCCGACTTCCGCAACGCGGAGTTCATCCTCGAAGAGGGGAAGTACGTCTGCGGCTGGGCCGTGGAGAAGATGTCGAAGTCGATGTACAACGTCGTCAACCCCGATTACATCGTCGACCGTTACGGCGCCGACACGCTCCGCATGTACGAAATGTTCCTCGGCCCGCTCGAACAGTCGAAGCCGTGGGACACGAACGGCATCGACGGCGTGCACAAGTTCCTGCGCCGTTTCTGGAGCCGCTTTTTCGACCGCGACGACCGTTTCGCCGTGAGCGACGGGCGGGCCACGGACAAGGAGCTCAAGACCCTGCATAAAACGATCAGAAAAGTGAGCGAGGACATCGAGAACTTCTCGTTCAACACCGCCGTGGCGGCCTTCATGATCTGCCTCAACGAGCTGGGCGAATGCAGCAAGCGCGAGGTGCTCGAACCCCTCGTCGTGCTGCTCGCTCCGTTCGCGCCGCATCTGGCCGAGGAGCTGTGGCACCGCCTCGGGCACGACGGTACGGTCTGCGACGCCCCCTATCCCGTCTGCGACGAGCGCTACCTCGCCGAGAGCGCCTTCGAATACCCCGTGTCGGTCAACGGCAAACTCCGCTTCAAGAGAGAGTACCCGCTCGACGCCGCGACCGCCGACATCGAGGCCGACGTGGTGCGCGCTCCCGAAGCACAGAAGTGGCTGGAAGGCAAGACTCCCAAGAAGGTGATCGTCGTGAAGGGCAAGATCATCAACATCGTGCTCTGACGCGGCATCGACCGCCGTCCGACGCAAGGGGCGGGGCGGTCCAAGCGGCATCGACCGCCATCCGACGTAAGGAGAGGGGCGGTCCAACAAGTTTTCCGACCTTTCGGAAATTGTCCGTCCGGTACAACTCCCGAATAGCGGCACGAATAAAAAGGAGCCGTCCGACAACTCTCGGACAGTTCCCTTTCGTTCCGTTCGCGGCCGCGCCTCAACGATCGCAGGCCGCAGCATACGCCCGGCCCGCACACCTGCCGGGACACCGGCCGGCGCGGTCCCGTCCTGCGAAAATCCCCGGGAAAAACCGTCCCCGGCCTCCGCCGCAAAAGGGCGCCCCGACCTCGCGGCGCACGGATTCCGCACGGTCTTTTCCGCACGCGCGCCGGACGACGGCTCCTTTGTTTTTGCGGAATAAATCGCTATCTTTGCCGTCAAAAGAGCATCCTCTATGGCAGACAACAGCATTCTGAGCCGTCTCGACGGCCTGAAACTCAAATACGAAGAGACGGGGCAGAAACTCACCGACCCCGAGGTGATCGCCGACGTCAAACAGTTCGTACAGCTCAACAAGGAGTACAAGGAGCTGGAACCGATCGTCGAGACCTCCGACCGCTTCCGCACGGCGCTGGCCAATCTGGCCGAAGCGAAGGACGTTCTGGCCAACGACAAGGACGAGGAGATGCGCGAGATGGCCCGCGCCGAGATCGCCGAGCTGGAACCCGCGATCGCACGCATGGAGGAGGAGATCAAATTGCTGCTGATCCCCAAAGACCCGCAGGACGAGAAGAACGCCATCCTCGAAATCCGCGGCGGTACGGGCGGCGACGAAGCGGCGATCTTCGCCGGCGACCTGCTGCGCATGTACACCAAATACATCGAGAACAAGGGGTGGCGCTACGAGATCACCTCCTTCTCGGACGGCGCCGCGGGCGGCTACAAGGAGGTGGTGCTGAAAGTTACGGGGCAGAACGTCTACGGCACCCTCAAATACGAATCGGGCGTGCACCGCGTGCAGCGCGTGCCGCAGACCGAGACGCAGGGCCGCGTGCACACCTCGGCCGCTTCGGTGGCCGTGCTGCCCGAAGCCGAGGAGTTCGACGTCGAGATCTCGATGAACGACATCCGCAAGGACATCTTCTGCGCCAGCGGCCCGGGCGGACAGTCGGTCAACACGACCTACTCGGCCATCCGCCTCACCCACATCCCGACGGGCATCGTCGTGCAGTGTCAGGATCAGAAGTCGCAGCTCAAGAATTTCGACAAGGCGTTCGCCGAATTGCGCACGCGCGTCTTCAACCTCGAATATTCGAAGTATCTCGACGAAATCGCCTCGAAACGCAAGACGATGGTCTCGACGGGCGACCGCTCGGCCAAGATCCGCACCTACAACTACCCGCAGGGACGCATCACCGACCACCGCATCAACTACACGATCTACAACCTCTCGGCTTTCATGGACGGCGACATACAGGACGTGATCGACCATCTGATCGTGGCCGAGAACGCCGAACGGCTGAAAGAGAGCGAACTCTGAATCTTCGGACAGGACGGGACCTTCCGCTTTCCCGCAGCGGCCGACTTTTCCGATATTCCCCCGGCTCGATCATGACGACCATGCAGCACGCGACACCGAATCGTTTCGACGAAGAGGTATACGACATCGTACGGCAGATTCCGGCCGGACGGGTGGCGGCCTACGGCGAAATCGCACGGCTGGCCGGCGAACCGCACTATGCTCGCCGAGTGGGCCGAGCCATGGCCTGCGCACCTGCGGGAGTGCCCTGCCACCGCGTCGTCGCAAGCGGCGGAAGGCTCGTCCCGGGTTGGGGAGCCCAGCGCGGCCTGCTCGAAGCGGAAGGAGTCGCCTTCCGGGCCAACGGATGCGTGGACATGACGCGCCATCGCTGGACCGACGAACTGTACGCCGCGTCCGAACGATGATCCGGGCGCAGGCCGCACGCTCCTCCATCGAAAAAGGCCGTCCGGCAGCGACCGTCCGAAGAAGAGGGGAGACGCGCTCCAAGGATCGCGGGAGAAGAGACCGTATCATCGAGCCGTCTCAGGACCGGCGAAAAAGTTTTCGTACCCGATCGACGGGACGACGGAGAGGACGAAGAAAGGAAGGCGGGGGGGGGCGAAGATCGAATCGTCCGGCAGCACAGCGCAAGGCATCGCGCATCGCAACCGACCGACAGAGGAGCCCCGGCAGCCGACCGGACACGGCGACGGACCGACAGGAGAGGGGCGACAAGAGTGGGGCAGACAGTCTCCCGTCCGAGAGCGGCGAAGGGCAAGTTCCGGCGCATGCAGATCGTCCGCCGAACCGCCCGAAACGGACGGATGCGTGCGGAGCGCCGGCACCGGCCTCCGCCCATCGGAATCCGATACGGGAAAGGGCTCCGGACAATAGAAACGGCTGCACTGCGTTATCCGTAAAAGCAAAGTTCGTCCGCAGGCTCCCCCCCCTCCTCCCGTTGGCGGCGTGCTTCGGTTCTGCAACGGCCATGACACGTGCTTCGGGGACGGCCGGCCGCACGGGGCTGCGGCGAACCGGCGGCATAGCCGAACGGCGCAGCCGGTCAAACCGCAATCGGCCTGCGAACAAAACCGCAGACAAAGAAAAGATACAAAATACCGAAACATGAGAAGCTCCACGACCATCCTTACCGCAGCCGCGGTCTTTCTGCTCGCCACCGCCGCAGCACAGGAACCGCTCTACATCGTCAACGGCGAGCCGCGGGAGCACATCCGCAACATCCCGCCCGACTGGATCGAAAATGCGGAGAGGCTGCCCGCAGACGAGGAGACCATCGCCCGCTACGGCCAACGCGCCGCAAACGGCGTGATGATCGTTACGCTCTGCCACGACCGTACGGCACGCTTCACGGGCGGACGGTCGTTCGAAGAGTATATCGCCGCCCGCGTCGACTGGCCGCAGGACGAACCCGCAGCGCGGGTCATCCTGCGCTACACCGTTACGATCGAAGGCCGTGTCGCGGTCGACAAGGTACTCGAAGCCACCGACAAACGTCTGCGGCGGCGCGTGCTGAAAGCCGTGGAGGAGGCGCCCGCTTGGGAGCCTGCGACGAAACAAGGCGTCCCCGTCGCGAGCGAAGGCGTACTGCACATCCAACTCCCCGCCGGCAAACAGATGCCGCGCGAGGTGGAAGTCGTCCTCCGATAAATCCGCATCTTCCGATCCCGTCCCGGATATTCCGGTCCCGGCATAAACGGATAAACCCGTTCTCGTCCCCGGCCTCCCCTGCTTCCGGCACGGAGGGGCGCCCCGGAAAACCCGGATAAAATTCGTTTTTGTACCCGACTTATTCGTATCTTTGCCCCTGCATGCAACAGTACCTCACCCTCTCCGAATTGCAGCGGCTCGTCAAGGCCACCCTCGACGAGCATTTCGCCTCGCCCCTGTGGGTCAGTGCCGAGATCGCCGAAATCAAGGTCAACTACTCGGGGCACTGCTACATGGAGCTGGTGGAGAAGGGCGGCGACAACGGCGTGCCCACGGCTCAGGCGCGGGCCGTGATCTGGCGCAGCGCCTATCCCCGCATCGCGGCCTGCTTCGAGACCGAGACCGGACAACGGCTCGCGGCCGGCATCCGCATACTGGCCAAAGTCGCCGTCTCCTACCACGAACTCTACGGGTTCTCGCTCCGCATCACGGAGATCGACGCCGCCTATACGCTCGGCGACATGGAGCGGCAGCGGCAGGAGACCATAGCCCGCCTCCGGCAGGACGGCGTGTGGGATATGAACCGCGAAATTCCGATTCCGCTGCCCGTGCAGCGGGTGGCGGTGGTGTCGAGCGCGAACGCCGCAGGTTACCGCGACTTCTGCAAGGAGCTCGAAAAAAGCCCCTACCGGATCGAACACCGCCTCTTCGACGCCTTCATGCAGGGCGCCGCGGCCGAAGAGTCGATCATCGAAGCGCTCTGTGCAGCGGCCGACGCCGGAGAGGCATTCGACGCTGCGGTCATCATCCGCGGCGGCGGCTCGGCCAGCGACCTCAACTGCTTCAACGCCTACCGGCTCTGCTCCTACGTCGCGCAGTTTCCGCTGCCCGTGTTGACCGGCATCGGACACGACAAGGACACGAGCGTGGCGGACATGGTGGCGCACACGGCGCTCAAAACCCCGACCGCAGTGGCCGTATGGCTCGTCGAACGGGCCGCCGAGGCCGATGCGCAGCTCGACACCGCGGCCCAGCAGCTCCACGACGCGACCGTAGCGATGATCCGCAGCCACGAACTGGCGCTCCAACGTTTGCAGGGCGAGGCAGCCCAGTCCTCGTGGGGCCTCACCGCACGACTTGCCGCACGGCTCGACCATCTCGCAGCACAGCTACCGGACGCGGCGAAGAGCTTCCTCGCACGGCAGGGCGAACGCCTCGCAGCCGCCGAAGAGCTCGTCGGCAGCCGTTCGCCGCAGCGTATCCTGCGGCTCGGATTCGCCGTGGTGCGCAGCGAAGGCAGGGCCGTAGTCTCGGCCCGCGAGGTCCGGCCCGGCCAGCGGCTCGAAATCGAAGTAGCCGACGGTCGCTTCACGGCCGAAGTGAAATAAAGACGAAGACCGGCGATCCGGACCGGAAACGGCGGCCGGCCTTCGCGGATACATGGACGGAGACGTTCGACCGCCGTCCCTTTTCGTCAAACCGGATGCAGAATCGGATGCGATCCGGATGTCGACGGGGAGAGCGGAGACCGACGAATATCCGACGTTTTCGGTAAGCCGAGGACGGAGCCGAACTCGTCCGGCAGACTGCCGACGCAGGGGAAACGTCCCCCAAAAAAAGAATGAAAAATATGGCTAAGAAAGAGATCGCCTATGCCGAAGCGATGGCCGAGATCGAACGCATCCTCACGCGCTTCCGCAGCGAGGAGATGGACGTGGACAGCCTCGCGGCCGAGGTGAAACGCGCGACGGAGCTGATCGGGCTCTGCAAGGAGCGGCTCCGCAAGGCGGAGAGCGACGTGAAGAAAATTTTGGAATAGGAGAGGCGGCCCAATGCGGCAGGCCGAAGGGAAAGAATGAATTTCTTTCTTCCGTTTCCCTGCGTCGGCAGTCTGCCGGACGAGTTCGGCTCCGTCCTCGGCTTACCGAAAACGTCGGACATCGTCGTCCCACTTCGTTAAGCCGGGGGGGGGAGCTGGAGACGGAAGCGATTCGGATGTCGATGCAGAGGCGGCCGAAAACGACCCGACGACACACGCCTGCGAACTCTCCGCCTCGGGGGCCTGACGTCCGGTACGGAGAGAGGAAGAGGGAGGTGTGTGTCGGCAGAACGTCGGCCGACGCGATGCACGTCGTCGGCCGGACCGCAGGCACGAAAACGCCGCACGGACGGCAGTCGCAAGGCCGTTCGGCAACCGTCTCCGCCCGAACGCTTTTCCCACCGTCCGGGATGCGTCTGGGAAAAACACGACAAGACCGGCCCGACGCCGGAAGAGAAAAAAGTATGAAAAAATTCGTCAAATGGTGCCTCAACCATGTGCCGCGCCCCGCCATGCAGCGCCTCGCGGGCTGGAGCGTGCCGCTCATGGGGCTGTGTTACAAAGGCAAAGGACGCGAGTGCCCCCTCTGCGGAGCCGAATACCGCCGCTTCCTGCCCTACGGCTATGTCGTGCCGCGCCCCGACGCGCTCTGCCCGCGCTGCCTCGCACTCGAACGCCACCGCCTGCTCTGGCTTTGGCTCACGCGCGAAACGGACCTCGCGGAGCGGCGTCCGCGTCTGCTCCACATCGCGCCCGAAGTGTGCCTCGGGCGGCGGCTGAAGAGAATATACGCCTCCGAACCGTCGCGTTACGTAACGGCCGACCTCGAAAGTCCGCTCGCGGATCTTCACTTCGACATCCAACGGATCCCGTTGCCCGACGCTTCGTTCGACGCGGTGATCTGCAACCATATCCTCGAACACGTCGCCGACGACCGCGCCGCTCTGCGCGAGCTGCACCGCATTCTGTGTCCGGGCGGCTGGGGCATCGTGCTCTCGCCCGTCGATCGTGCACGCGCCGAGACCTTCGAGGACGACTCGATCACCGACCCCGCGGAACGGACCCGCCTCTTCGGGCAGTACGACCACCGGCGCGTCTTCGGCCGCGACTATCCCGACCGGCTGCGCAGCACCGGATTCGAAGCCGAAGAGATCGACTACGCCGCCCGCTTCACGCCCGAAGAACGCGAACGCTACGCTTTAGCCAACGACAGAATTTACCTCGTCAAAAAACCATGAAACCCATCAAGACCAACTCCTTGCGCGCATGGATCGTCGCCGTGCGACCATACAGTTTCGGTGCGGCCGCGATTCCCGTCGCCGCCGGTACGGCCCTCGCATGGCACGACGGCGCCTTCCGCTGGCAGCCCGCCCTGCTGTGTCTCCTGTTCGCGCTGCTGATGCAGTGCGTGGCCAACCTCGTGAACGACCTCTTCGACTTTCTGAAAGGTTCGGACCGACCCGACCGGCTCGGCCCCGACCGCGCTTTCGCCAAGGGATACATCACGCCGCCGGCCATGAAAGCGGGCATCGCCCTCTTCACGGCCGCCGCCGCAGCCGTCGGCATCGGACCGCTCTGGTACGGCGGCTGGTGGCTCGTCTGGATCGGACTGCTCTGCGTAGCGGCCGCCTACCTCTATACGGCAGGACCGTGGCCGCTGGCCTACAAGGGGCTGGGCGATGCGGCCGTCGTCCTCTTTTTCGGGATCGTGCCGCTCGGATTCACCTACTACGTGCAGGCCCGGACGTGGACGACGGAGACCACCTTCGCGGCGCTCGCCTGCGGGCTCGTGATCGACACGATGCTGATGGTCAACAATTTCCGCGACCGGGAGGAGGACGCCCGGTGCGGCAAACGCACCGTCGTGGTCCGTTTCGGCAAAGGGTTCGGCAAATGGGGCTACTTCGCGCTCGGCACCGGGGCGATGCTGTGCTGCCTGCCGCTGGCGATCCGGGGATCGTACTGGGCTCTCGCTCTTCCCGCAGCGTGGTGGCTGCTGCTGTTCGTGCCGGCATGGCGGAGGATGGTGCGGACGGATCACGGCGAGGCGCTCAACGCCTCGCTGGGCGAAACGGCCCGCAATCTGCTCCTCTTCGGAGTGTTGCTGACCCTCGGAATCCTGATTCAGTAGAGGAAAAAGACGATCCCTGCGAAATGGCAGAGCGCACCGAGGTCGATCGTCAGATGCCAGACCATGTGGTGATAGCGGAATCCCTTATTCGCATAGATCCACGCACCGAACGTATAGCAAAGGCCGCCAGCGGCGATCAGCGCCAGCAGCGGCACCGAAGCATGACGCACGAAGGTCGGGAGGAAAAAGACGATCGTCCATCCCATCACGAGGTAGATCGTAAGGCTCAGGGCCGGAATCGGGCGTTTCGACAGCGATTTGTAGAAGATGCCGAAGAGCACCATCGTCCATTGCAGCGCGGCGATGAAGATGCCCTGCCAGCCGCCGATCACCACGAGAGCGATCGGCGTATAGGTGCCGGCGATGGCGACGAAGATGCAAATGTGGTCGAGGACATGGAACACGGCCTTGTGCTTCGACGCAGGAGGCATCGAATGGTAGAGCGTCGATGCGAGCAGCATCAGAAAAATCGAGATCACGAAGACGCTCACCGAGACGGCCGCCACGACCGGCTCGGGATCGCGGACGTAGGCCCAAACCGCCGCGAACGGCAGCGCCGCCAGCGCGACGAGCGACATGACGCCGTGTGTCAGCGTATTGGCGATCTCCTCGCCCCGCGTAGGTACGTAGACCCTTTTCGTTTTTTCCCGTTCCATACTTTCCGACGATTCGTTCATGCCTTCCGCAAGGCGTTCGTTTTCCGGCGGTGCCCCGCCCGCAGCCGACGCGGCCAACAGCATCCCGCCCCTCAGAGGCACCCGGCCACGCCGCCGCACGGCCGCGGCCGGCCGCACACCGGCTGCGCTTCAAAAATAGCGATTTTTTTCTTATCTTTGTCTGCGAGGGTATAAGGTTGGTATAGAATGGACGTTACACGTTACGACAAATTGCGCGACCTCGCACGGACCGGCTTCTCGGCCGAGAGTGCGGCGACGGTGGACCGTGCCTTGGAATACGCCGCCGGCGCACTCGCCGGCCGGACCCGCTACGACGGTACGCCGCTGCTGGACCACGCAGCCGCCGTGGCCTGCATCGTGCTCGGCGAAGTGGGGCTGGAATGCAACCCGGTCGTAGCGACCCTTCTGCACGACGTGGTGCGCATCGCACACAAGTCGCTCGGCACCAAAGAATTCACCGCACTTACGGCCCGCATCCGCGAATCCTTCGGAGCGGAGGTCGTCGGCATCACGATGGGGCTCTGCAACATCTCCGAGACGAAGCTGAAAATCGACAAGGCGCAGATCGACAACTTCCGCGACCTGATCGTCGCCTACTCCGAAGACCCGCGCGTGATTCTCATCAAGCTGGCCGACCGGCTCGAAGTGATGCGCTCGCTGGCCATCTTCCCGCGCGAGAAATGGCGCAGGAAGAGTTGGGAGAGCCTGAATCTCTATGCCCAGATCGCCCATAAACTCGGCCTCTACAACATCAAGAGCGAACTCGAAGACATCGCGCTCAAATACCTCGAACCGCGGGACTATGCCCGCATCGTGGACAAACTCGCCGAGACCGAGGAGGAACGCAAGGCTTTCATCGACCGTTTTCTGCGGCCCGTAACCGAACGGCTCGACCGCACGGGCATCCGCTATCACGTGAAGAGCCGCACCAAGTCGGTCTTCTCGATCTGGAGCAAGATGCGCAAACAGCGCGTCCCGTTCGAGGGCGTCTACGACATCTTCGCCATCCGCATCATCATCGACTGCCCTCCCGAGCAGGAAAAGCAGCAGTGCTGGACGGTCTACTCCGTAGTAACGGATTTCTACACGCCCAACCCCAACCGCATGCGCGACTGGATCTCGATCCCCAAGTCCAACGGCTACGAGTCGCTGCACACCACCGTGTCGGCCGAAGGCCGGTGGGTCGAAGTGCAGATCCGCACCGAGCGCATGGACGCCGTGGCCGAACGCGGCATCGCCGCCCACTGGCGCTACAAGGGCGTCAATCAGGGGGCCCGCACGAGCGAAGAGTGGCTCAGCCAGCTGCGCGAACTGATCGAAGAGACGCCTCATGCGCTGGCCCAGCGCTTCGACGCCAAACCCGCTTCGGGCGAGGTCTTCGCCTTCACGCCCAACGGCGATCTGCGCAAGCTGCCCGAAGGGGCCACGCTGCTCGACTTCGCCTTCGACATCCACACGGCGCTCGGCGCCACCTGCGTGGGCGGCAAGGTGAACAACCGCGCCGTACCGATCCGCGAGGTACTCCGCAACGGCGACATCGTGGAGGTCCTCACTCAAAAGAACCAGACCCCCAAGGCCGACTGGCTGGGATTCGTCGTTACGTCCAAGGCCCGCAACCGGATCAAGGCATACCTGCGCGAGGAGCAGGCCAAGCACGCCCGCATGGGGCGCGAAGAGCTCGAACGCAAACTCAAGAACTGGAAAATGCCCTACACCATCGACGAAGCGGTGGCTTTTCTGGGCAAATACTACAAGCTGAAGACCGGGACCGAGGTCTACGGCCTCATCGCCACGCAACGGCTCGAACTCGGAACCGTGAAGGAGCTGCTCACGCGCGAACTTACGGGAACCGCCTCAGAGGAGCGCCGCGCGGCAGCGGCCGAAGCCGACCGCCAGAAAACGGCGGCCCGCGAACAGGACGCTGCGCATGCGCCTCAGACACCTCACAGCGATGCGTTGGTGATCGACGACCGGATCAACCACATCGAATATAAACTGGCCCGCTGCTGCAATCCCATCCGGGGCGACGAAGTGTTCGGGTTCATCACGATCCACGCCGGCATCACGATCCACCGCACCGACTGCCCCAACGCCCGCCGCATGCGCGAAAACTACCCCTACCGCATCATCGAAGCACGCTGGCGTTCGGAGGCCGAGGGAGCATTCCGCCTCACGATCCGCATCGTGGCGGCCGACCTCACGGGCATCGGCAACCGCATCACCGAGGTCATCAGCCGCGATCACGGGCTCGACATCCGCTCGATGAACTTCTCGACCGAAGACGGCACGGCGACCGGCACAGTCAGCGTCGAAGTACCGGACACGGCCGTCGCAGAGCGTCTGATCCGCTCGATCCTGCGGATCAAAGGCGTGCAGAAAGCCTATCGCATCCGCAACTGAGGATCGCAGCGATCGTCTTTCGCCCGCAGCGGAAAAGAGTGCCGGAGAGCATGCGGCCGCGCCGGCAGCCGCATGGCGGCACTTCGAGCGTTTCCGGCTCCGATTCCTGTCAGGCATCCATAGACCGCGGCAGGCTCCGGATCGGAATCTTCCCAAAATTGGTTCCGCCGATCGAGGCCGCAAGGCCCGTCCCGAAGAGTAAGGATTCCTCCGGAAACGACGTAAGAGAGCGTCATACGTCTTCGGACACCGGAAATTCTTTCGGGAGCTTCCGCCTGCCTGTCGAATGTCTCTTCAGCAGAAAACCCAACCGTGCGACGCATCCGTTCATTACGATCGCACCCCCGCCGGAAACGACTCCGACGAGGGTGATTCTCATCCGAACAGGCGCCTCGAAACGCCTTCCCGTTTCGGAAAATCAGTCGCCCACCGGAATATCCCGGTTGACATTCTTCGATCCGAACAACGCATAGTAGAGGATGTAGGCCAGTCCGGCCAGCACCACCAGATAGCTGGTCAGATAGCCTGCCGAGTCGGCCACGACGCCCTGAACGAGCGGCAGGATGCCGCCGCCGCAGACCATCATCATGAAGATGCCCGAGGCGGCCGAAGTGTATTTGCCAAGCCCTTCGACGGCCATGTTGAAGATACCCCCCCACATCACCGACGTACAGAGGCCGCACAGCACGAAGAACATGACGCCGATCGGCACTTCGAAAAGTCCGAACGAAATGTCCTCGCGGAAGACGGGCATGCTCACCATGATGTCCCGAGGCAGGAACACGGCCAGCAGAATCAGTACGATCCCCAGCGAAGCGACCGTCGTGATCATCGCACGGCTCGAAAATTTCGCGCCGATCATGCCGCCCGCGAAACGGCCGACGAGCATCAGGAACCAATAGGTCCCGACGAGCGCGCCGGCGACCGTGGCGCTGATGCCGAGGTCCGAGGTGGCGTAGAGATTCATGAAGTTGGGGATGCCCACCTCGACGCCCACATAGACGAAGATGGCGATCGTCCCGAGCACGAAGTGGCGGAACGACATGGCGCTGTGCTCGTTCCGTTCGGCCTTCTTCTCCGACGTAACGCCGTAGGGCTCGGGAATCCGCATCGAAAGCAGCACGACGAACACCACGGCGAAGATACCCATGGCGATGAACATGGCCGGCGCGGCGTCGCCGATGGTGGCCGAAGCGGCGTTGCCCATCAGATAGCCCACGAGCACCGGAACGATCGTCGCCGAGAGCGAGTTGAGCGTACCGCCGAACTGTATGAGCTGGTTGCCGCGCTTGCCGCCGCCGCCCAGCGTATTGAGCATGGGGTTGACCACCGTATTGAGCATGCACATCGAAAAGCCCGAAACGAACGCGCCGGCCAGATAGACCGCGAAGCCCGATTCGCCCGCCAGACTCGACAAGTACTGTATGCCGACGCCGACGAATCCCACGGCGACCGCCGCCAGCGCCGTCTTCTTATAGCCGATGCGCTGCAGCATGAGCCCCGCAGGCAGCCCCATGAAGGCATAGGCGATGAAATTGGCCGCATTGCCCAGCTGCGACATCCAGTTGGGGACGGCGAACTGGTTCTTCAGGATCACGCCCATCGGATTGGCGAGCCCCGTAACGAACGAGATCATGGCGAACAGCGCGAACATCATGATGATGGGCAGCGTGTAGTTTTTCTTGTGTTGTTCCATACTACTGTTTTGATTTAATATTATAGTCTCATCATTCTTGCAGCCGTCTCCCCGCCACGGCGCTTCCGCGCGAAGCCCCGACCGGGCCGGGGGGGGGACGTCCGTATCCCTTACCAACCAACCTCTTTTTTCGCCGGTACGTACGCTACCGGCCCGCAGCATGCCATCGTCTCCGCCGCTCCACGCCCCCACCGCAGGCGGATCACCGGTCGCGTTCCGCGATATAAAGGCAGAGGTCCGCCAGCGCCGAACGCGCGGGGCACGCCTCGTATCCGGCGAGCATATCGGTCGCCTTCGCCAAATAGCCGCGCATCACCTCGGCTGCGGCCGTGAGCCCGCCCCCGTTCTCCACGATCCGCTGCAAATACTCCACCGCCGCCTCGTCCCGCCCGCACGATGCGAGTTTCGCGAGCAGTTCGCGGCGGCGGTCGCCGTCCGTACGCTCCAGCACCGCCAGCAACGGGAGCGTGATCTTGCCTTCGCGCAGGTCGTTATTGGCCGGCTTGCCCGTATGGGCCGTGCGCGTATAATCGAGAATGTCGTCCTGAATCTGAAAGGCCATGCCCACCGCCTCGCCGAAGCGGTGCATGAGCGCCACCCGCTCCTGCGATGCGCCGGCGGCCATCGCACCGGCCGAAGCGCTGACCGCGATCAGGCTCGCCGTCTTTTTATGGATGATGTCGAAATAGTCGCGGCGCGTCATGTCGTGCCGCGCCGCGCAATCGCTTTGCAGAGCCTCTCCCTCGCAGAGCGTGGCCATCGAATTGCAGACGTGCGTTACCAGATCGTACTGGCCGCTGGACATGCCGATGCTCAGATTCCGTGCGAGAATGTAGTCGCCCAGCAGTACGGCGCGATGCGACTGCCAGCGGGCGTTGACCGAAGGGCGTCCGCGGCGCGTGTCCGACTCGTCGATCACGTCGTCGTGGATGAGCGACGCCACATGGATCATCTCCACGAGCATCGCCGCGAGATGGACCCGGCGTCCGGCCGCAACTCCCCGAGGAGCGTTCAGCGCCGCCGAAAGCATCACGATCGTGGGACGGATTCCCTTGCCGCGCGAAGAGAGGGCGTAACGCAACATATCGGACAAAAGCTCCCCCTCGGCGCTGATATTCTGGGCCACGAACGCATCGAACGCTTGCAGATCCCGTTCGACGGGTTGGCGGATAGCCTCGAGTGTTACCATAAAAGAGATTTGCAGAATTAACCATGCAAAGATAGTCATTTTTCACATACGCCCCTGCATGCTCCTGTTTTTTTCGCACCTCCGGCATGCCCCCGGGGCATTCCCGCCCGGCAGAACGCAAATAAAGCAAATAAATTTGCTTTTGCGCTCGACTTATTCGTACCTTTGTACCCCGATTAAGCCTTGAAACGATGAAATTTCCGAAACCGGCTCTCGCCCAAGCAGGCTCCGCGGCAGCGGCTCTGCTGCTCTTCCTCCTCGTCAGCGTCGTCTGCTTCGCCCCGCAGTTCGGCGGCGAGGTGCTGCCCCAGCACGACGTGGTGCAGTACGAAGGAATGACCAAGGACATCCGCGACAACCGCGCCGCGACGGGCGAAGACCCCCAGTGGACGGGCAACATGTTCGGCGGCATGCCGGCCTACCTGATCAACGTGGCCTATCCGGCCCAGCTCGTCAAGGAGGCGGCCGCACCGGTCGTCCGCCTGCTCGACACCCCCGCCGCCTTCCTCTTCTTCGCCTCGACGGCCATGTGGATCATGCTGCTGATCGTGGGCGTCGGTCCGTGGGTCGCCGCAGCGGGTGCGCTCGCCTACGGGCTTTCGACCTACTTCTTCCTCATCATCGGCGCCGGACACATCACCAAGATGTGGGCTGCGGTCTACGCTCCGCTGATGATGGGCGGAGCATGGATGACGCTCCGGGGAAATATGTGGGCCGGCGCGGCCCTGACGGCCCTCTTCGCCTCGCTCGAAATCGGCGCCAACCATCCGCAGATCACCTATTACTTCCTGCTGGCGATGGCAGCCCTCTGGATCGCCGAACTCGTCGCAGCCGCGAAAGGACGCACGCTCCGCGACTTCGCACGGCGCACGGCCCTGCTCGCGGGCGCAGGAGTGCTGGCCGTAGGCTCGAACTTTTCGCCACTGTGGTACACGGCCCAGCACACCCCGGAGACCATACGCGGCGGCTCGGAACTGGCCTCCGGCAGCGAAAGCGCCTCCGACGGACTGTCCCTCGACTATGCCACGGCATGGAGCTACGGCAAAACCGAGAGTTTCAACCTGCTGATCCCCGACTTCATGGGCGGCGACTCCGGCTCGGGCTTCTCGGCCGACGGTCCCGTGGCCGCCGCCCTGCACGAATACGGACTGCAAGGCTCCGTCGCGGAGCAGCTGCCCGCCTACTGGGGCGACCAGCCCTACACGGCCGGCCCGACCTATCTGGGCGCCGTCGCGGTGTTCCTCGCCGTGCTGGGCTGTTTCCTCGTGCGCGGCCGCGACCGCTGGTGGCTCCTCGGCATCTCGGGCTTCATGCTCCTGCTGGCGTGGGGCCAGAATTTCATGTGGTTCACCGAGCTGATGTTCAAGCTGCTGCCCGGCTACAACAAGTTCCGCACGGTCTCGATGACCCTCGTCGTGGTGCAGTGGACCGTACCGCTCATGGGTGCGTTGGCGCTCTGGCGGCTGTGGCAGGACGATCTCGATCCCCGACGCCTGCGCAGAGGGATCGCATGGGCCGCCGGCATCACCGGCGGGCTCTGCCTGCTGTTCGCCGTCGCAGGCGGCGCGCTCTTCGACTTCGGCCGCGAGACGGGCGCTTCGTTCATGACCGAACAGTTCGTCTACATGTTCCAGCAAGCGGGCATGCAGGAATACATCGACCGCGGCATGCCCGAGGAGATGGGTCTCGCACTGGGCAATGCGATGGCCGCCGAACGGCTCTCGCTCATGCAGGCCGATGCGTGGCGTTCGCTGCTCTTCATCGTTCTGACGGCGGGCGCCGTCTGGCTCTATGCCGCACGCCGCATCGGCAAATACCTCCTCACGGCGGCCGCCGCGTTGCTCATCGCCGCGGATCTGATCCCCGTCGACCTGCGCTACCTGCCGCACGACAGTTTCGTATCCCCGCAGCGCCGTCGGATCGCAGCGACCGAAGCCGACCGGCAGATCCTCGCCGACAAGGAGCCGGGCTTCCGCGTGCTGAACCTCACGGTGAGCCCCTTCAACGACGCCACGACCTCCTATTTCCACCGCTCGGTGGGAGGCTATCACGGCGCCAAGCTCTCGCGCTATCAGGACCTCATCGACCGCTATCTGTCGCTGCGCGACCCGAACGTGCTGGACATGCTCAACACACGCTACGAAATCCTGCCCTCGGACGACGGCACGCCGACCGCCGTGCGGCGCGGCACGGAGAACGGCGCCGCGTGGTTCGTCGGCGAACTCGCGAACGCCAAGACGCCGCAGGAGGAGATCGACCTTCTGGGCCGCATCGACACCAAGACCACGGCGGTGGTCTCGGGCGTAGAGGCACGGCCGCAGGGAACGGGCGAAATCCGGCTCGCGGAATACCGGCCCAACTACCTCCGCTACGAATACACGGCCGACGCACCGGCCGTCGCGGTCTTCTCGGAGATCTATTACGACAAAGGGTGGACGGCCTATGTCGACGGCCGCGAAGCCCCCTACTTCCGCGCCGACTACGTCCTGCGGGCCATGGAGCTGCCGGCAGGCACGCACACCGTCGAATGGCGCTTCCGGGCCCCTCGCTGGCGGGCGGTCGAAGCGGTAACGCTCCTCTCGTCGCTCGTCATCCTCGCGGGTGCGGGTGCGGTCCTCGCCGTCGGGACCGTCCGACGGCTGCGGCACGCAAAAGAACAGCGGCCGACAAACGGCACGGGCCGCTGAATCCGCCGCAATGCCGGGACGGACACGATGCACGGGACGCCCCGAAACGCCGGAGCGAACGAAAAGCGCCGACCGGATGCGCCGGGAAAAGTAAAAAACGCGGGGAAGCTCCCGGGAAAGAGGCTCCCGGACAGGGAACACGGCGGCACGGCGGCCTCTTCCGAGCCCGCGCCCGGGCGGCGAGCCGCCCGACGAATACGGACCGGAAACCGGCCGAGGCCGACAGACGAGGGGCTGAGACGCGCGTCCGTCTCCGCAAAAACAGAAATTACAGTACGAAACAGACCAAGAACATCGGAAAATGAAAGACGACAAAAGGCTCAAACGCAAAGTCCGCAATTCGTACATCGTATCCACGGTGAGCATCTCGCTGGTGCTCTTCCTGCTGGGTTCGGTGGGCTACCTGATGACGGCGGCGATGAAGATGGCCCGCACGTTGCAGGAGAGCGTATCGGTTACGGTCGAACTCCGCAACGGCCTCTCCGACGAACAGCGCGAGCGGCTCACCGCACAACTCACGGCCGAACCGCTCGTCGGTACGATCGCCTACTCCCCGAAGGAGGAGAAGCTCGCCGACAACGACTTCCGCAAAATGTTCGAAAGCGAGTTCGAGGAGATCCTCGAAGAGAACCCGCTGCTCGACTCGTTCGAGCTGAAGCTCACGTCCCGCTCGGAGCAACGGGAGGAGCTGGAGGCATTCGTCCGCAAGGTCGAAGCGATGGAGGGCGTGGATCGCGTCTCCTATCCGGCGATGATGATCGAACGGCTCCATACGACCGTGAACCGGATCCGTCTGGTGCTGCTGCTCTTCGGCGGCGCACTGCTCGCGATTTCGCTCATCCTGCTGAACAACACCATCCGGCTGGCGATCTTCTCGAAACGCTACCTCATCAACACGATGAAACTGGTGGGTGCGACCAAGTGGTTCATCATGAGGCCGTTCCTTGCGAGCAGCATCACACAGGGCATCCTCGCCGGACTGGGCGCGGCGCTCCTATTCGTACTGGCGGTCTGGGGGCTGAACGAGACCATCCCCGAGCTGACGACCGTCGCCGAAGCGGGCAAGGTGGGCATCATTCTCGGCACGATGGTCGCCGGCGGCATCCTGATCTCGCTGCTGTTCACCTTCTTCGCGGTCAACAAATTCGTCAACATGAAAACCAACAAGATATACCTCTACTGAATGAAAACCACAGAACAGAACACCCCGCAGACGGAAAATCCGAAAATGCCGCTTACGCGCAAAAACTACATCCTGCTGCTCGCCGGCTTCGGCATCATCCTCCTCGGCTTCGTACTGATGGCCGGCGGAGGCAGCGACTCGCCCGACGAGTTCAACTACGCCATGTTCTCGTGGCGGCGCATCACGCTGGCCCCGATCCTCGTGGTCGGCGGCTTCGTCATGGAAATCTACGCCATCCTGAAACGCTATTAGCCTATGGACACCCTACAAGCGATCCTGCTCGGCATCGTGCAGGGAATTACCGAGTTCCTGCCCGTGTCGAGCAGCGGACACCTCCAGATAGCCAAGGAGCTGCTGGGCGTGCGGCTCGAAGAGAACCTCTCGTTCGACGTGGCGCTCCACGCCGCCACGGTGCTGAGCACCCTCGTCGTACTGTGGCCCGAGGTGCGGGGGCTGCTGCTCGGCCTCTTTCGGCGAGGGATGAACGAGGAGAAGAGCTACATCCTCAAACTGATCCTCTCGATGATTCCCATCGGAATCGTGGGGCTCGCCTTCAAGGAGCAGCTCGACGCGCTGCTCGCATCGCCCGCGATCCTCGCCCTCGTAGGCGCCATGCTGCTGCTCACGGCGGCGCTGCTCGCGTTCGCCTACTACGCCAAACCCCGTCCCAAGGAGCACATCTCCTACCGCGACGCCTTCCTGATCGGTCTGGCACAGGCGTGCGCCGCCATGCCGGGTCTTTCGCGCTCGGGTTCGACCATCGCGACGGGACTGCTGCTGGGCAACCGGAAAGCCGCCGTGGCGCAATTCTCGTTCCTCATGGTGCTGGCGCCCATCATGGGCGAAACGCTGCTGCAACTCATCGACGGCTCGCTGACGGCTTCGGTAGGCGCCGGACCGCTCGCCGCAGGGTTCCTCGCATCGTTCGCAACGGGCTGTCTGGCCTGCAAATTCATGATCGAAACCGTCAAACGCGGCCGTCTCATCTGGTTCGCCCTCTACTGCGCACTGGCCGGCACGGTCTCGATCCTCAGTTACCTCTTTTGACGCCATGACCGTGAAACAACCGGTGCGCACCGCCGAACTCGATCTGCGGGGCATCAATTTCGAAGAGGGCTACATCGCCGTGATCGACAAACCGCTCGGATGGACCTCCACGGACGTGGTGCGCAAGATCAAATTCACGCTCCGCAATCTGGGATACCCGAAAATCAAGGTCGGCCACGCCGGCACGCTCGATCCGCTGGCGACGGGCATCCTCGTCGTCTGCATCGGCAAGGCCACCAAAATGGCGGACGCATTGCAGGCCGAGGAGAAGGAGTATGTAACCGACATCCGGCTCGGAGCCACGACACCCAGCTACGACCTCGAACACCCCGTCGACAAGACCTATCCCACGGAGCACATCACGCGCGAGATGGTCCTCGAAGCGCTCGCCTCGCTCACGGGCGAACGCTATCAGACCCCGCCTCTCTATTCGGCCAAAAAAATCGAAGGCACGCGCGCCTACGAACTGGCCCGTGCGGGCGAAGAGGTCGAACTCAGACAGTCGCTCATCCGCATCTACGAAATGAACCTCGTGGCATGCGACCTGCCGCGCATCCGCGTGCACGTGCGTTGCAGCAAGGGAACCTATATCCGTTCGCTGGGCCGCGAAATCGGCGAAGCGCTCCGCAGCGGCGCCCATCTCGAATCGCTCCGGCGCACGCGCAGCGGCGGCTTCCGGCTCGACATGGCCTACGATCTGGAATTTTTTCTGCAAAGACTCGAAATGAGCGAAACAAAATAGATTTTTTCACGTATTTATTTACAATCCATATTTCCGTGTCCGGACCAAACGATCATTTACAGCTATGAAATTATCTCAATACGGGTACGACTTCAGCCCCGAGCTGCTGGCCAAATATCCGGCCGTCAATCGCGACGAATCGCGCCTGATGGTCGTCAACCGTGCGAAAGGAACCGTCGAACACCGCATTTTCAAGGACATCATCGACTACTTCGGCGAAAAGGACGTCTTCGTCTTCAACGACACGAAGGTCTTCCCGGCCCGGCTGTACGGCAACAAGGAGAAAACGGGCGCCGAGATCGAAATCTTCCTGCTGCGCGAACTCAACCGCGAGCTGCGGCTCTGGGACGTGCTGGTGGATCCCGCCCGCAAGATCCGCATCGGCAACAAACTCTACTTCGGCGACGACGACCTTCTGGTGGCCGAAGTGATCGACAACACCACTTCGCGCGGCCGCACGCTGCGTTTTCTGTTCGACGGCTCGTACGAGGAGTTCAAGGAGGCGCTGTTCAAGATGGGCGAAACGCCTCTGCCGAAATGGGTCCGCGAAAAGGTCGAACCCGAAGACGCCGAACGCTATCAGACGATCTTCGCCCGCCACGAGGGCGCCGTGGCCGCTCCGACGGCCGGCATGCACTTCTCGAAACACCTGATGAAGCGCATGGAGATCCGCGGCATCGACAGCGCCTTCGTAACGCTCCACGTCGGGCTGGGCAATTTCCGCACGGTGGACGTCGAGGACCTCTCGAAACACAAGATGGATTCCGAGCAGTTCTTCGTAACGGACGAGGCCGCCCGTATCGTCAACCGCGCCAAGGAACAGGGGCACAAGATCGCAGCGATCGGAACGACCGTCATGCGGACGCTCGAAACGGCCGTTTCGACCCGCGGCATGATCAAGCCCATGGAGGGCTGGACCAACAAGTTCATCTTCTATCCCTACGACTTCACGGTGGCCGATGCCATGGTAACGAACTTCCATCTGCCCTATTCCACGCAGCTGATGATGGTGGCGGCGTTCGGGGGCTACGAACGTATCATGAACGCCTACAAGATCGCCCGCGAAGAAAAATACCGCTTCGGCACCTACGGCGACGCGATGCTGATCCTGTAAATCCGTCCGCAGCGTGCCGACCGCGGCCGCGGCTCCCGTTCCGGCGAGGGAAGAGCGAGGGAAGGGCGAGGGCGCCGCGTTTGCAGGCGGGAAGTTCCGATGTTTCCGATTTTTTTCACTATCTTTGTATCCGTAAAATTTTTCGACCATGGCATCAAGCAGGATATTGTACGTCTGTCAGGAGATCACGCCCTATCTTCCCGAAACGGAGGGTTCCGTTCTGTGCCGCCGTCTTTCGCAGGCCATGCAGGAGCGGGGCAACGAGATCCGTACGTTCATGCCGCGCTACGGCTGCATCAACGAACGCCGCCACCAGCTCCACGAGGTGATCCGGCTTTCGGGCATGAACCTGATTATCGACGACAACGACCACCAGCTCATCATCAAGGTGGCTTCGATCCCCTCGGCGCGCGTGCAGATCTACTTCATCGACAACGACGACTACTTCGCCCGCAAGGCCGTGCTCGAAGACGCAGACGGACACTACTTCCCCGACAACGACGAACGAGCCATCTTTTTTGCGCGGGGTGTGCTGGAAACGGTCAAGAAACTGCGTTGGCCCCCCACGATCGTACACTGCCACGGCTGGTTCACGGGCGTCATGCCCGTCTACCTGAAAAAGGTCTTCGCCGACGACCCCATCTTCCGCCACGTGAAAGTCGTCGTATCGCTCTACGGCGACGGCTTCGACGGGGAGCTGGACAAAGGCTTCCGCACGAAGATCGCCAACGAAGGGGTCAAAGACAAAAATCTCGAAATTCTCGACTCCCCGTCATACGAAAACCTCTGCCGCTTCGTTATGAACTATGCCGACGGTGTGATCGTTGCTTCGGAAGAAGTCGCCCCCGCGGTGTTGGAAATCGCACGCGGCAGCGGAAAGCCCCTCCTCGAATACCAATCGCCCGAGGCGGAGGACTTTTTCGCAAACTACAATCGTTTCTATGATGAGATTCAATAGGTTCCGCCGCATCTTCCGTACGTGGGCCGCGCTGTCGGTCGCCGCCGCAGCGCTGGGCGGCTGCACGACCTCCGACGACACGCTCGGTACGGGCTTCCTGCCCGACAATCAGGAGATGCGCACGGGGACGCTGCGCCTGACCGCGGCCGAACGCCTCTTCGAGACCCGTCTCTATCAGACGGATTCCGTCCGCGCAGCCAATCTCGGCACGGGCTATTTCGGCTCGACGCGCAACGATACCACCGGCTTCGCCGAAGCGGGATTCATGTCCCAATATCTGAGCTATTACACCATCGAGGATGGGTATTTCGGTTATCGTCCGATCTTCGACTCCGCGCAAATCATCCTTTCGATCTCCGCACACGGACGCGACACGATCACTCCGCAGACCTTCAACGTCTACGAAATCACGAGCAACGACTATCTCACGAAAAACGGCGATACGACGTTCTATCTCAACTTCGACCCCACGCCCTACGTGAGCGACGAACCGCTTTTCAGCTTCACCTTTCCGGACGAAAGCGGCCTCGTAACAGGCGAAAACGGACGGTCGGTTACGATGACTCCGACCGAGCGCGGCCGCGAATTCGTCTACCGGCTGATGATCTCGGACGGCAAGACACCCGTGCAGACCGACGTGGACTACACCGTTTATCAGGACCCGAAAAAGTTCGTCGACGTATTCAAAGGCCTCTACATCAAACCGGCAAAGACCGTAACCGAAGCGGGCAAAGGCTCCGTATACGGAACCGCGCTCTCCTCGTCGGGTTTCTCCGTCTATGCCCGCAACCGCGTAGAATCGGACCCTACGCTCATCAAAGACACGATCGGAGCCACCTACTACTTCTACGATTCGCAGGTTACGGCCGCGGGCAATCAGTCGGTGAACATCGTGCGGCACGACTACACAGGCTCCGAAATCAATATCGAAGATGCCGTGGAGACCAATCCCGACCGTCCGATCACGCAGAACGTCATCGTCTCGGGCATGGGAGGCGTCATCACGGAGCTGACCTTCACACAAGCGTTCTTCGACGCCCTCGAAGCGGAAATCGACCGTGTCAACAAAGAGGCGGCCGCCTCGAACGGCGGCGAGCCGTCCGAAAACTACCGGACGCTCGCCGTGAACCGCGCGATCCTGAATCTTTACTTCCGAGGCGCGGACTATGCGTGGGAGAAACTCGATCAGGCGGTCGTAACGCCTCTGATGGAGGCTTCGCTCGACCGCATCGGCAGCTACACCGACTTCAAAACCCTGACCGCCATTCCCGACTACGACTTCTACTCGGAGAAAAATTACGAGAACTACGTACTGGCCTACGGCGGCTACATCAACCGCAGTCAGGGCTGTTTCGCGCTCGACATCTCGGGTTACATCCAGAAGTTGTGGAACAGCTACATCGAGGCGAAAGGCTCCCGCCGCTCGGACGACGAGGCGGTGGACCTCTCGAAAATAGCGGACCGCTCGCTCTATCTCGGCCCCGAAGCATACAGCCTCTACACGAACTATTTCACCGACGTGCAGGGCATGGCCGGCGAGGGGAATACGGCACCGCTGAAAATAGACCTCACGTACACGCTGATAAAGTAAAAGTTACAATACGACAGGAATGTGCGACCGGCCTAAGTACAAGACACTTAGGTTTTCGTATTTATGAAAGACAGATTGGCAATGCAGGAAAATTTAGTAATCGTCGAGTCTCCCGCCAAAGCGAAAACCATCGAAAAATTCCTCGGGAAAGACTACGTCGTGAAATCGAGTTTCGGGCACATCCGTGACCTTTCGAAAAAGGATCTCGGCATCCATATCGACGACGGATTCAAACCCGTCTACGAGATTCCGAGCGACAAGAAGAAAGTCGTGGACGAACTGTCGAAGCTGGCCCGCAACACGAAAACCGTGTGGCTCGCATCCGATGAAGACCGCGAAGGCGAGGCTATCGCATGGCACCTGACCGAAGTGTTGGGCCTCCCGGTCGATCAGACGAAGCGCATCGTTTTCCACGAAATCACCAAACGGGCGATCCTCGAAGCCATCGAGAATCCCCGCACGGTCAACATGAACCTCGTCAACGCGCAGCAGGCGCGCCGCATACTGGACCGTCTGGTGGGCTTCGAACTCTCGCCCGTGCTGTGGAAGAAGGTGCGGCCGTCGCTCTCGGCCGGCCGCGTACAGAGCGTAGCCGTCAGGCTGCTGGTCGAACGCGAACGCGAAATCATCGCCTTCCGGTCGACGCCCTACTTCCGCGTCGTGGCGCAGTTCCATGCCGCCGAAGATCCGGACGAAGTGCTGTTCAAAGCCGAATTGTCGTCGCGGTTCAACACCCGCGACGAGGCCGAGCGGTTCCTCGAAAGCTGCAAAGGCGCCTCTTTCACCGTATCGAAAGCGGAGGAGAAGCCTGCGCAGCGCCATCCGGCTCCGCCTTTCACCACCTCCACGCTCCAGCAGGAGGCGGGCCGCAAGCTGGGCATGTCCGTCTCGCAGACGATGTCGGTGGCGCAGCACCTCTACGAACAGGGTCTAATCACCTACATGCGTACCGACTCGGTGAACCTTTCTCAGCAAGCGCTGGCCCAATGCAAGGAGGAGGTCATCAAACTCTTCGGCGAGAAGTACTCGCACCGGTTCAACTACAAGACCAAAACCAAGGGCGCTCAGGAGGCCCACGAGGCCATCCGTCCGTCCTACATCGACCGCCAGTCGATCGAAGGCACGCCGGCCGAAAAACGGCTCTACGACCTGATCTGGAAGCGCACGGTGGCCTCGCAGATGGTCCCGGCCGAAATCGACCGCACGACCGTGGTGATCGACACCGACGCTTCGCAGCTCCAGTTCGTCGCCACGGGCGAGGTGATCCGCTTCGACGGTTTCCTGCGGCTCTACTCCGAGTCGACCGACGACGATACGGCCGAACAGAGCACTGAGGGGCTCCTGCCCAAAATGCAGCCCGGCGACCGTGTGATCCCGACGCAGATCGCCGCTACGGAGCGCTTCACGCAGGCTCCGCCCCGCTACAACGAGGCGTCGCTCGTCAAACGCCTCGAAGAGCTCGGCATCGGCCGTCCGTCGACCTACGCGCCGACCATCACCACGATCATCAACCGCGGTTACGTGGTCAAACAAAGCAAGGAGGGGCAGAAACGCGCCTACGTGCAGCTCACGCTGGAGCACGGCAAGATCACGCAGAAGAACCTCACGGAGAACTGCGGCAAGGAGAAAAACCGGCTCCAGCCCACGGACATCGGCATGGTGGTGAACGACTACCTCGAAGCGCAGTTCGACACGATCATGGACTACAACTTCACGGCCAATGTCGAGAAGGAATTCGACCGCATAGCCGACGGGGACATCACGTGGGACAAGATGATCGCCACGTTCTACGGTCCTTTCCACCGGATGGTCAACAAGGCCATCGGCACCCAGACCGACAAGCTGGCGCAGGTCCGCGTACTCGGCACCGACCCCGCCACGGGCCACACCGTCAAGGCACGCATCGGCCGCTACGGACCGATGGTGGAGATCGAGGGCGCGGAGGGCGAAAAGGCGCGCTTCGCCTCGCTCAAGAAGGGCCAGCTCATCGAGTCGATCACGCTCGACGAAGCGCTGGCGCTCTTCGCCCTGCCCCGCCGCCTCGGCGAACTCGACGGCGAGGAGCTCGCGGTAGGCATCGGCAAATACGGCGCCTATGTCCGCTACGGCAAGTCGTTCGCCTCGCTGGCCAAGCACGACGATCCCTATACGATCACCTACGAACGCGCCGTGGAACTCGTGCAGGAGCACAAAGCCGCAGCCGCGGCTGCGCATACGCCGCTGAGGACCTTCGAGGAAGACCCGGAAATGCTCGTCAAGAGCGGACGCTACGGTCCCTACATCGCCTACAAAGGCAAGAACTACCGGTTGCCCAAAGGCACCAAACCCGATACGCTGACCCTCGACGACTGCCGCAGGATCGTCGCCGCATCGAAAAAATGAGTTCCGCGATTCCGACATGAAACATGAAAAGGGTAAGGAACAAGCCATCGAATAGCGGGCGGCGCCGAACGACGTAAAACCGGAGCGGGGCGAAATGCAGCGCAGCGCACCGGAACGAATCGAGGCGGCTCGCCCCTGTCCTCGCCGCCGCCGGACGAGAGGGCCTTTTTCGGCCGACCGGCTGCAATCCGGACCGGACAAAGAGGGGGGGGGAGGCAAACCGTAAAAACGACTGCAAGAAAAAGAAATAAAACTCATTCAACCAAACAAAACCTACTTAACGACATGAAAAAAATCCTCACTACCGTCCTGACACTCTGCGTGGCTTTCACCGCCGCAGCACAGACTCCGGAGCAGCCGGCCGAAGAGAAAAAGACCGAAGGGTATGTCTTCACCGACGTGAAGGTCCTCCCGACCACGCCCGTAAAGAACCAGCACCGCAGCGGCACCTGCTGGTGCTATTCGACGCTCACGTTCCTCGAAGGTGAGATTCTGCGTGCGGGCGGCAAGGAGATGCATCTCTCGGAGATGTTCATCGTCCGCCACTCCTTCATGGACAAAGCCGTGAAATACGTACGCCTGCACGGCGAACTCAACTTCGCCGAAGGCGGTGCCGCGCACGACGTAACCGAAGGGATCAAAGCCCACGGCATCGTCCCCTACGAAGTCTATCCGGGATTCAACTACGGCACCGACAAACCCGACTTCCATGAGCTTTCGGCCGTATTGAAAGGCTACCTCGACGCCGTGATCGCAGCCGGCGACAAGACGGGACTTCCCCTCTCGACGGCTTGGCAGCGCGGCTTCAATGCCATCCTCGACGAATACTTCGGCGAGTTGCCCGAGACGTTCACCTACGAGGGCAAGGAGTATACGCCCGAGTCGTTCGCGGCATCGCTGCCGATCCGCATGGACGACTACGTGGACATCTCGTCGTTCACGCACCATCCGTTCTACACGCAATTCATCATGGAAGTTCCCGACAACTGGATGTGGGGCACGGTCTACAACGTACCGCTGGAGGATATGATGGCCATCGTGGACAACGCTCTGGAGAACGGCTATCCGCTCGCATGGGGCACCGACGTAAGCGAAAAGGGCTTCAGCCGCACGAAGGCGATCGGCATCGTCCCCGAAGCCGATCTCGACGGCATGAACGGCACCGAGTCGGCCCGCTGGGGCAAACTCACCGAAGCCGAGAAGGAGGCCGCGCTCTACAAGTTCGACAAACCCGGCAAGGAGAAGCAGATCACGCAGCAGATGCGTCAGGAGGCTTTCGACAACTACCTCACCACCGACGATCACGGCATGGTGATTGTCGGCACGGCAGTCGATCAGGCCGGTAACAAATACTTCAAGGTGCAGAATTCGTGGGACGCACTGCCTCCCTACGACGGATATTGGTATTTTTCGCGTCCGTTCGTAGAGTTCAAGACGATTTCGCTGATGGTCAACAAGAACGCCATCCCGAAAGATATCCGCAAGAAACTCGGTCTCTGACGGAACCGAACCATAACCACCCTGCAAGAGAGGCTGTCTGATGAATTCAGACAGCCTCTCTCTTTTTTGCACGGCCTGCACGCGGATCGGACTTCGGGCGAACTGAACTATGAGCGGAACCGGTCTATTTTTTCGCAACGATGATGCAATAAATAATTGCATCTCCGGTTTTTCTGTTGAATTCGAAACAAACAGATGTCCCCATTGAATCGAATTGCCATGAAAGCGTCTCCGCCCCCGATCTCCGTAGGTGCACTGCGTGTCAGCGCAGCCCTCCCCGCCGGTCCGACAGATCGTCGAAACGAGTCTCCCGGCAAAAGAAACGGTTTCGGGAAACCGAGCGCAGGATCGAACAAGATCTGAGCTATGCCGAGCGAGAAAACGACTGCACAAAAAACGAACCTAAAAACCGCAACCCATGAAAATACGATGCCTATGCCGCAGCTGCAAAAGCAAAACCCGGTCTTTACGAAAAACCGAGCGCACCCCGAGAATAAAATTTGCATGAAAAGGGCCGTCTCCGACCGAATAGCTCTTCTTGAGAACCGAACGGCATACACTCCGTATCGCCGCCCCCATGAGATCGTGCGGAAAGCGCAATCGCAGACGGACAGCCCCGGCTCCCCATTGTCGGAGAAGTCGGCAAGAATCGTCCGGACGGGAACTGTCCGACGGAAGTTCGGGCATCCGTTTTGTGTCCGAAAAAATATTTGCTACCTTTATCCGCTCAAAACCGGAGGTGAGAATGAAAATCGCAACACACATCCTGATGCTGGTCTCCTGCCTGCTGTTCGCCGTCCCGCAGGCCGCAGCCCAGCAACCGGTTCCCCGCGATCACGACAACCTCAACTCCATCGCCGAAGACCTCACCCAGATCGGCAAAGCCGACGGGCTCGCTCCCCGCCAAGCGGCCGATTCGGCTGCACTCGATACGATACCCGCCCAGAAAGCCGGTCTGATCCGCCGTATCATCGACTATTACAGCCGTTCGAACGTGGACCGCACGTTCGAAAAGAAAATGGACTGGAGCATCGCTCCGGGACCGAGCTACTCGTCCGATGTCGGCTTCGGTCTGGGTTTTCTGCTGGCCGGCCTCTACCGCATCGACCGCACCGACTCGGTAACGATCCCCTCGAACATATCGATTTACGGCAACTTCACGACCAAAAAATTCGTGCTGCTGCGCTGCTCGGGCGAAAACAACTACAACCACAACCGCCAGCGATTCAACTACTCGGGTGCTTTCGTCTACTTTCCGGGTGCCTTTTACGGGGTCGGCTACGAGGACGGCCGGCTCGGTTATTCGCAAAAACTCACCACCACGACCGGACTGCTGCGTCTGTCCTACTGCACGGCCATTCTGCCCAAAGCCTATATCGGCGTAAGCGGCGGCATCGACTACTCGGGAGCGAAATACGCGAAAAGCAGCATCGGACAGCAGCTCGAAGAGATAAAAAACGGCGTCATCGAAAACCCGGGCGGGACGATCGGCGAGCTGTACGAGTTATGGACGCAGGGACGCTACGATCCCGCTTTGCAGGACCCCTTCTCGAACTACATCGCCGCCACGGGCGACAAGCCCGACGCATTCAACGCCAACATCGGCCTCTTCTTTCAGTACGATTCGCGCGACGTGCCGTTCAATGCCCGCAAAGGCGTCTTCGTGAAGGCCGAAGCCAAGTGGTATCCCAAGTTTTTAGGCAACACGGGCCGCAATTTCGGCCGCTTTACGCTCACGTTCGACTGGTATCAGCAGCTTTGGAAAGGCGCCGTCGTGGCCTACGACCTCTATGCCGACGTCATAGCCGGCACCCCTTCGTGGCACATGTATGCCAAGCTGGGCGGTATGGAGCGCATGCGCGGTTATTACGAAGGGCGTTACCGCGACAAGCGGATGGTGGAGACGCAGGTCGAACTGCGACAAAGAATCTACCGCCGGCACGGCGTCGTGGGTTGGTTCGGGCTCGGCAATATCTGGGGCCGGCAGCATTTCAGGTGGGACAGGACCCTTTACAGTTTCGGCGTCGGCTATCGTTTCGAGTTCAAGAGCCGGATGAACATCCGCCTCGACTACGGCTGGGGCGTCTTCGGAAACAGCAACCTGCCGTGGGACCGCAAACGTTCGTCGGCCTTTCTCTTCACGGCTTCGGAAGCCTTCTAAAGATACCACACGACCGCCGCGTCGCCCAGATCCCGGACGGAGAGCCGGATGGGTTCTCCGTCGCCGACGCACCCTTCGATCCATCCGTCGCCGGAGGCGGTCAGATGCAGATCGCGCGTCAGCGAAAGTCCCTGCCGGCCGGATAATTTGCAGAGCACCTCCTTCGCACACCACGCCGCAGCCCCGAAGCGCGGATCGGCTTCGCCGAGCGAACGCTCCGCCAAGGTCAGGTAACGCGGTACGACACGCGCGAAATCGCGGTCGTAACGTTCTATATCCACGGCGCACGGCCGGTCGGACAACGCGACGGCCGCACGACCCGCACCGTGCGAAACACCGATGCACACGTCGGGTCTGTCCGCAAGGTATGGGGCTCCGCACGCGGCATAACGGATCGCGACGGGCCCCAGCTCGCGGTAGACTATCGCCCGCCACGACAGGTATTCCCGCCGGCGGGACGGAGCGAACGACGCCGAAGCGATCCGGTCGGCCGCCTTCACCGCCCGCAAAGCATCGGCCTCGGGAAGCAGGGGTTCGACGATGAGCCGTCTATCCATGAAGCACGACCCTGAGTTTGTCGACGCGGCGGCCGTCGAGGCTTTCGACCGTGAAGTCGATGCCGTGGGCCGTGAACGTATCGCCCTTGGCGGGGAAGTCGCGTTTGAGTTCGAGAATCAACCCTCCGAGCGTCTCGGCTTCGCCCTTCACATCGGAGAAGGTCTCCTCGCCGAGACTCAGCACCCGCTCGAAATCGCCGATGTGGGTCTTGCCGTCGAAGAGATAGGTCGTCTCGTCGAGCCGTTTGTAGAAGGTTTCGTCCATGTCGCTCTCGTCGGAAATCTCGCCCACGATCTCCTCGATGATGTCCTCGAGCGAGACGAGCCCCAACGTCGAACCGTACTCGTCGACCACGATCGCCATGTGGACCTTGTTCGCCTGAAAATCCTCCAGCAGATCGCTGATTTTCTTGTTCCCGGGCACGAAATAGGATTTGCGGATCAACTGCTGCCAGCCGAACTCGTCGCCGCGGTCGATGTAGGGCAGCAGATCTTTGACATAGAGCGTGCCCCGAATGTTGTCGATCTCGCCTTCGTAGACCGGAATGCGCGAAAATCCCGAACGGATGATCGAGTCCTTCACCTTCCCGTAGCTGTCGGTGATATTCACGGCCGTAATATCCATCCGCGGCTTCATGATCTCCACGGCCTCGGTATTCACGAAGTTGACGATCCCCGAAAGAATCTCGTGCTCTTCGTGCGACGTGGTTTGCGTCATATCGACCGCATCGGCCAGCTCGTCGAGCGAAATCTCGCTTTTGTGCGCGGCCTTCTCACTGATCCGGCTGCCCGTGTTGACGAGCAGGTAGGAGATCGGATAGAAAAGCCATCGGAGCACGCGGATCGGCCGCGCCACGAGGCACGCGAACCGCACGTGCATGGTCTGCGCCAGCACCTTCGGCAAAATTTCGCCGAAAAGCAGCAGCAGGAAAGTTACGAGCACCGTCTTGAAGAGAAATTCGAACCGGCGGAACGTGAAGATCGAGTCGATGATCCCCGAAGCGAGAATCACGATGCAGATGTTCACGAGGTTGTTGACCACGAGGATCGTAGCCAGCAGCATGTCGACGTTCTTCAGCAGGAAGAGCACCGCTTCGGCCGAAGCGGATTTCTGCTCGCGGATGCGGCGCACATCGGAACGGGACAACGAGAAAAAGGCGGTTTCGGCTCCCGAAACGAGGGCCGAAACCAAAAGCAGACAGCATGCGGCGGCACACATCACCGCGATGCGGGGCGACATGCCGTTACAGATGATCCACGCAGACCCGGGTTCCAAATCGCAAACGAATTAGTTAATCGAACAGCGAACCGTTTTGCGGCTCCTCCGGAGCGGCGTGTTCGGACGCCTCGTCCTTGAGGACCTCCTTGCGGCCCGCGGGCATTTCGACGACCATCTTGGCATTGCGGGCTTTGTAGGCCGGCACGGCCAGAATCTGCGCCATGTTGCTGTAACGGGTCGTCTTGGCTCCCAGCACCACCTGCTCGGACATACCCCGCGACGGCCGTCGTTCGAGCGGCGAGACGGCCGGCTTGATCGGCTCCAGCACGGGTGCCGCAGGTATCTCCTTCACGGGCTCCACCGCTTTCGCCGGCGGAATGATCCGCTTCATGCCGCCGCCGGCCGAAACATCGCCTTCGAAACCCGTGGCGACCACCACCAGTTCGAGCGCACGCCCCAACTGAGGCTTCTCGCTCGTACCCCATATGATGTTGGCGTCGTGGATCACGCCGTCGTCGTCCTTGACACTGGCGTGCGCCTGAATGTACTCCAGAATGGTCATCACCTCCTCGTACATCAGCTCCTCGGCATTGGCCACCGAGATATTCAGCAGAATGTTCTTCGCGCCCGAGATCAGATTGTGGTCGAGCAGCGGCGAGTGGAGCGACGATTCGGCCACGGCCGCAGCGCGGTTCTCGCCTTCGGCGGTCGCCACGCCCATATGGGCGCGCCCGCTGTCGCGCATGACCTTCGACACGTCGGCGAAATCGACATTGACCAGATCGCTCTCGACCGTAATCAGCTCGGCGATGCCTTTGGCCGCCGAAGCCAGAATGTCGTCGGCCTTGCCGAAAGCTTGCTTGAGCGAAAGCCGACCGTACATTTCGAGGATGTTCTCGTTGTTGATGACGAGCAGCGAATCGACGCTCCGGCGCAGCTCTTCGATGCCGCGGAACGCCTGCTCGTAGCGGGTGCGGCCTTCGACCGCGAGCGGCGACGTTACGATGGCCACGGTCAGCAGCCCCATCTCCTTAGCGAGTTTGGCGATCACGGGCGAAGCGCCCGTACCCGTACCGCCGCCCATGCCGGCCGTGATGAAGATCATCCGCGTGCCGGAAGCTTCGAGGTGCTGCCGGATCTCGGGCAGCGTCTCGACAGCCGCCCGACGGCCGTTCTCGGGGTCGTTGCCGGCGCCGAGGCCCTCCGATCCGAGGCGCACCTTGGTCTCCACGGGGCTCTTGTCGAGTGCCTGCTGGTCGGTATTGCAGACCATGAAATCCACACCGCGGATTCCGAGGTTCCACATATGGTTCACGGCATTTCCGCCCGCTCCGCCGACACCGGCCACCATGATGATCGAGCCCTTCGAAGGCTGGGCGTTCAGTTCAGACATCAAATCCTCACTCATATCTCGTTTCTCGTTTTTCCTGCGTTAAATCTCTTCGTCTTCGCCCGGCTCGAACTTCTTGTTGAGCAGTTCGGCGCTGTTCTGCAATGTCCGTTTCATCCGTTCGAGGAATCCCGCACGCCGGGGCTGCGGCTGCGCCGCCGGCTCTCCGCTCCTCTCGGGTGCGGACTGCGGCACCTCGGGCTGCGGCTGTTGCTGCTGCGGGGGTTCGCTCCCGGGCTGCGGCTGCGTTTTGGGCGGCACGTGGCGGAACTCCGCGGGCCGCGGCGGCTCCGCGGCGGCGGAGAAAGCCGGCCGGCGCGGAGCTTCCGGGGCCTGTCTTTCGGCCGCGGGTTTCTCGACCACGGCACAGGGCGCCTGTCCGGCCCCCTTGAGCAGCAGACCGGCCACCGTGGCGAGCGACGGATCGGCGAGCCGTTCCTTCGCCTCGTCCGTAAAACCGGATTCGGCGGCTCCGACGCGCACGTCCATCCCCGTAATCCGGCGGAACAGTTCGTCCACGTCCTTCAGTCCGGCCGAACCGCCCGTCAGCACGATGCCGTAAGCCAATTTCTGCACGTAGCCCGAGTCCTTGAGCTCCTGCATCACGAACTCGGCGATGTCCGTCGCACGCGCCTCGATCACGGTCGCCAGATTGCGCAGCAGAATATCCTTCGCCTCCTTCACGGTGCGGCCGCTGACACGGATGAGTTTGTTCTCCGGCGCCAGATCGGCCACGGCCGAGCCGTATTTGCACTTGAGATTCTCGACGTACTTCTCAGGCACGCTGAGCGAGCGGATGTCGCTGTTGATGGCCGAAGCGCCGATCGGCACGGTCGCGACGTAACGCACCACGTTGCGGTAGTAAACGGCCACATCGGTCGTCCCTGCGCCGAGGTCCACGACGGCCACCCCCTCCTCCTTCTCGTCGGGAAGCAGCACCGCTTCGGGCGTTACGAGCGCATCGGGATAGACCGCCAGCATGCGGATGCCGAGGCGGCGCAGAGCCATGTCGAGCCGCTGCATCGGCGTCTGGAGGCACAGCACGAAATTGAACGTCGAGGAGAGCTTCTTGCCGAACGATCCGACGGGGTTTTTCACCTCCTGCGCATCGTCCACCACGTAGTTCTGGGGCACGCGCTCCATGATGGTCTCGTCGTCGGGTGCCTGCACGTTGCGCATCCGGTCGAAAAGAGCGTCCACATCCCGGCGCGAAACCCCGTTCTGCGGATCGTAGACGAACACATGGTCCGTGTGGCGCGCGCAGCGCACGAACTCGCCCGAAATACCGGCATAGGCCTCCGTGATCCGGATGCCGAGCTGCTCCTCCACGTCGGCCACAGCCTCCTTGACGGCGCGGCTGACCAGTTCGATGTTGTCGATGCGTCCGGCGTTGACCCCTTCGACCGGCTTCACGGCGAGCGCCGCCACGTCGAGGAGCCCCCCGGCATTGCGAACGCCGGCGGCCACTGCGACTTTCGACGAACCGAGGTCGATCGCTACGGTATAACTTCTCTTTTCCACTTATTCAGTATAACGTTTATTATTGGCAACTAACTGCAACTTCCCGCCGCCGCGAAGCCGGCAGCCTCTACGTCCGCCCCTCGGCCGGCATGCCCGCTGTCCGCCCTCGCCCCGAACGGCGTGCAGTCGCACGGGGCGGGACTTCACCGGGCCGCAGCAACGGAAACGAGACCCGCTCCCCCCCGGATTCCGCGGGCAGGTCCGGATCGCGCCCGATTCGGCGAAAACGTCTTATTTTCGGCAAACTACCTGTCCCGCATACCGCACATCGACCGTCCGGTAGCGGTCCCAACCCAGATGATTCAATCCGTGGCGGTAGAAGCGCAGCAACTTGTCGAATTTTTCCTCGACCCGCTCGATGCGTCCGAAGAGCACCGTATGAGTGCCGCTGCGCGGCACCAGCGCCACTTCGAGCGCTCCGCTGTCCGACGTCGACGCCACGATCTGCACCACCTCCGAGCGCCAGAAATCGTCCGATTCCACGAACTCCACAAAGGTAATGAGTTTGCAGAAATCTTCGTAGGATTTCTCCAACTTTTTTTGTTTCGCACGTTCGGCCTCCTGCCGGGCCTCGATGCGGGCGATACCCTCGCCGACGAGCCGTTCCTCGTAGCGGTAGCGGCGGCGCAGCGCCTCCTTCTTCGCACGCAGTTCGCGCACGCGGCCGGCGAAAGCCTCCTCCCGCTCGAACCACCCCTTTTTGATCCGCATGCGGCGCAGGGCGCGGATATTCTCGTCGTTGTCCCGCTCGCGTTTGTAGAAGGGGTATTTTTCGCGTTCGAGTTCGGCGATCCGCTCGTCTATCTTGCGTTTTTCCGCTTCGATGCAATCCTTTGCGAAGCCCGTCCACGACGCCGGAAACGGCAGGCGGAACGAGCCCGTAACGACAGGCACATAGAGCGACGAACGGGCCGGAGCCGCGAAAACGTAGCCGCGCGAGGTTACATAGGCGTTCATCCCGTCGGTCAGCAGCCGCAGCACGGGCCGCCGCTGACTGATGTCGACGCACAGTTCGCCGCCATAGGTGATGTAGGCGTTCGCCTCGTCTACGAAACCGTTGCGGGCGATCAGCTCTTCGATCCCCGCAAGATTCACTTCGGAGACCTTCGCGCCGAGCGTGGGGATGCCGCTCCGCGCGATCCACTCGCGGACCTGCCGCGACGAGACCAGATGGCCCTGCGACGAACTGTCGGTTACGTCGATCACGATTCCCCGAACGGTCTGCGCCGCGCGGCGGGCACGCGCCGCCGAGGCCGCACAAACGATGTATGCGACTACCGCGGCCCACACGAGGGCCAGCACTGCGTATCGGCCTCCTCTATTCAGCTTTGCGTTTCAGTCTTTCGGCCAGCGCTTCGCAGCAGGCGTCGATATTGCCCGCCCCGAAACTGACGACCACGTCCGTCGGCATCGCCGCCACCGTCTCGGCCAGCGCTTCGCGCGGCACGATGCGGCAGGGCACCCGCACCCCTGCGGCGATCAGTTCGCTCGTTACCCCCTCGACGGGCTCCTCGCGGGCCGGATAGATCGGCAGCAGCACCGCCTCGTCGGCCAGCGAAAGCGCCTCGGCGAACTCCGCGTGCAAGTCCCGCGTGCGGGTGTAGAGGTGGGGCTGGAAGAGCGCCGTGATCCGTCGGCCGGGGAACATTTTTCGTACCGAAGTGAGCGTGGCGGTCAATTCGCGCGGATGATGCGCATAATCGTCCATGTAGACCTGCTTCGGCGTATTGAGATAGAACTCGAACCGGCGCTTCACCCCCGCGAACGACGCCAGCGCCCCGCGCAGCCGCTCCTCGTCGAGCCGCTCGCCCCGTGCACGGGCGGCGCACCACATCGCGGCCGCAGCCGCCACCGCATTCTCGACGTTCACCCAACCGGGGATGCCGAGCGTACAGTCCGCGATCACGCGGTCGGGCATTACGAGGTCGTAGCGATAAAATCCTCCGTCGAGCAGCGAGACGTTCGCCGCATAGAAATCGCACGGCTCATCGTACGAATAACGGTAAACATCTATTCCGCCGCCGTCGAGTGCGATCTCCGCCCCCTGTTTCAGCACGAGACATCCGCCTCTGCGGATCCGCCGCACGAACTGCGCGAAAGCCTCCTTCACGGCTTCGTAGGTGCCGTAGATGTCCAGATGATCGGGGTCGACCGACGTAACGACCGCCACATCGGGCTCCAGCCGCAGAAACGACCGGTCGAACTCGTCGGCTTCGACCGCCAGCCGGTCGCCTGCGCCGAGCACGAGGTTGCTCCCGAAATTTTTGGAGATGCCGCCCAGAAAGGCGCTGCCGCCCTCCGTCGTCTCGTGATTGAGCCACGCGACGAGGGTCGAGGTGGTCGTCTTGCCGTGCGTGCCCGCCACGGCCATCACATATTTGCCTGCCGAGAGATAGCCCAGCATTTGCGACCGCTTCTCGACTTCGAATCCCTGCTCGCGGAACCACACCAGCTCGGGATGATCGGCCGGGACAGCCGGCGTGTAGACCACCACCGTCGCGGCCGGATCGCGGAACGGTTCCGGAATGAACCGTACCCCCTCCTCGTAGTGGATCTCGGCCCCTTCGTCCGTCAGCTCGCGCGTGAGGCGCGACTCCGTGCGGTCGTAACCGGCCACCCGTTTGCCCTCGTGCAGGAAATAACGGGCCAGCGCACTCATGCCGATGCCGCCGATGCCCAGAAAATAGACCTTCGAGAACTCCATGTCAACCGATGATTTCGAGAATTTCATCCGCGACCGCCTCCGCCGCCCGGGGCGTCGCCAGCTTTTCGATCGCAGCGCTCAGCGCCTTGAGCCGCTCCCCGTCCGCGAGCACGGCCACCGCCTCGTCCATCGCACGGCCCACGGCCGCGGCATCGGGCACCAGCAGCGCCGCTCCCTGCGAGACGAGCGCCTGCGCATTCTTCGTCTGATGATCCTCGGCCACGTTGGGCGAAGGGACGAAGATCGCCGGCTTCGCCGCGAGACACAGTTCCGAAACCGTGCAGGCCCCGCTGCGCGAGATCACCGCATCGGCCGCGGCATAGGCCAGATCCATGCGGTCGATGAACGCCCCCTGCCAGATGTTTTTCGTCGGATGCGCCGCCAGAAATTCGCGCATCTCGCGTTCGTAGTACTTGCCCGTCTGCCAGATCACCTGCACGGGCGCCTCGCCCCCCTGCCGAGCGATCCACTCCTTCATCGTCTCGTTGAGCGTCCGCGTGCCGAGCGAACCGCCGACCACGAGCACCGTGGGCCGCGTCTCGGCGAAGCCGTAGTAGCGGAGCGCTTCGGCGCGGTCGGCGCCGCTCTTCGAGAAACCGCCCCGCAAGGGATTGCCCGTCCGGACGATCCTATCGGCCGGAAAGAAACGTTCCATGCCGTCGTAGGCCACGCAGATGCGGCGAGCCCTCTTCGCCAAGATCTTATTGGTCAGCCCCGCATAGGAGTTCTGCTCCTGAATGAGCGTCGGCACTCCCATGCGCTGCGCGGCCCACAGAACCGGTGCGCTGGCATAGCCGCCGAAGCCGACCACGATGTCGGCCCCGAAGTCGCGGATCGTGCGCCGCGCCATGCGGATGCTCCGCACGACCTTGAACGGCACGGCCAGATTTTTCGGTTCGAGCCGCCGCTGCAACCCCGCCACGGGAAGGCCCACGATCGGATAGCCCAGCGCCGGGACCTTCTCCATCTCCATCCTCCCCTCGGCCCCCACGAAGAGGATCTGCGCGTCGCCGCCCGATCTGCGGCGGAGCGCTTCGGCCACGGCCACGGCCGGATAGATGTGTCCGCCCGTACCGCCGCCCGACAATATGATTTTCTTTCCCATCGTCCGATGTTTCATCTTTAACACTCGATATTCCCGCAACCGGCGGTTCGCCCTTTCCCGTCTCTTGCGCCACTGTTCCCACATCCGTTACCGTCCCCAGCTCTCGCGGTCGAGCGAGCGGTAGTTGATCGCCTCGGCCACATGCACCGCCGCGATACGCTCCTCGCCCGCCAGATCGGCGATCGTCCGCGCCACTTTCAGAATCCGGTCGTAGGCCCGGGCCGAGAGGCTCAGGCGCTCCATCGCCCGTTCGAGCAGCGCACGCGAGGCGCTGTCGAGCGTGCAGTGTTCCCGCAGCATCTTCGGATTCATCATCGCATTGGTATGCACGCCCCCGATGCCGCGGAACCGCTCCGCCTGCACCGCACGGGCCGCGACGACGCGCGCCCGGATCGCGGCGCTGCTCTCCGCCGGGCGGTCCGCCGCGAGCTCGCCCACGGGCACGGGCACCACCTCGATGTGCAGGTCGATGCGATCGAGCAGCGGTCCCGAAATACGGCCCATGTAGCGGTGCACGGCCCCCGGCGCACACGTGCACTCCTTGTCCGGATGGTTGTAGTAGCCGCACGGACAGGGATTCATCGCCGCCACGAGGGTGAAGTTCGCAGGGTACTCCACGCTGTATTTCGCCCGCGAGACGGTGATCCGCTTCTCTTCGAGCGGCTGTCGCAGCACCTCCAGCACGCTCCGCCCGAACTCGGGCAGCTCGTCGAGAAAGAGGATGCCGTTGTGGGCCAGCGACACCTCGCCCGGCATGGGCGATTGTCCGCCGCCGATCAGCGCCACGCGCGAGGCCAGATGGTGCGGCGCTCGGAACGGCCGCCGCACGAGCAACCCCTGCACGGCCCCGGGCTTGCCGGCCACGGAGTGTATCTTGGTCGTTTCGAGCGCCTCCTCGCCCGAGAGAGGCGGCAGGATGGTCGGCAGACGCCGCGCGAGCATCGTCTTGCCCGACCCGGGCGCACCGATCATCAGCACGTTGTGGCCGCCTGCCGCAGCGATCTCCAGCGCCCGCTTCGCGTGCGCCTGCCCCTTCACGTCGGCGAAGTCCTCGGCATAAAGACCGCTCTGGCCGGGGGTCCGTGCCAAAGCCGCAGCCGTCGGTGCGATCGTCAGCACGCCGTTCAGGTAGTCCGCCACCTCGCGCAACGAGCGGACGCCGATCGCCTCGATCCCCTCCACCACGGCCGCCTCGGCCGCATTCTCCGCCGGCACGATGATCCGCCGCAGCCCTTCGCGCCGGGCGCAGTCGGCCAGCGGCAGCACGCCCCGCACGGGTTTCACCGTCCCGTCGAGCGACAGTTCGCCCGCGAGCATCGACCCCTCCAGCAGATCGGTCCGTATTTCGGACTGGGCCGCGAGGATCCCCACGGCGATCGGGAGGTCGAAGCCCGCCCCCTCCTTCCGCAGATCGGCCGGTGCGAGGTTCACGACGATCTTGCGCCCCGACATACGCCGGTCCGAATTTCCGAACGCGGCGCGGATGCGCTGCTCGCTCTCTTTCACGGCACTGTCGGGCAGCCCCACCAGAAAGAGCCCGAGACCGCCGCCCGTAATATCCACTTCGACCGTTACAGGTACCGCGTCGATCCCGACGACGGCTCCGCTGTGCACTCTGACGAACATTCCGGCGCGAGGTTTAGAACGGCGCCTCGTCCGCAAGGGAGGAAGGCGCGAGGTTGAACTCCGAATTACCCATCGACGCACCCAGCGCGCCGCCTGCCGGCAGGTCGTTCGAGCCGCTGGCGAAATCGTCGTACTGCTGCACGGGCGAACCCGCGGCCGCCGGCATCATCGAATCGTCCATATCGGCGAACCGCGCCTGATCCTTCAGGAAGCGGAGGTTCACGTCGCACACGGCGCCGTTACGGTGCTTGGCGATGATGATCTCCGCCAGACCGGCCGTAGGCATGCCGTTCTCGTCCTGATTGATGCCGTAGTACTCCGGACGGTGGATGAAGGCCACGATGTCGGCGTCCTGCTCGATGGCGCCCGACTCGCGGAGGTCCGAAAGCTGGGGACGCTTCGAACCGCCGCGCATCTCGGTGGCGCGGCTCAGCTGCGAGAGAGCGATGACCGGGACATTGAGCTCCTTGGCTATGGCTTTGAGCGTACGGGAGATGAAGGCCACCTCCTGTTCGCGGTTGCCCTTCGAGTCCTGATTGCCGGTCATCAGCTGCAAGTAGTCGATGATGATGATCTTGATGTCGTTGTGTATCTTCAGCCGGCGGGCCTTCGAGCGGAACTCGAAGACCGACAGCGCCGGCGTATCGTCGATGAAAAGAGGCGCGGCGCCCAGCGGCTTGGTCGCCGCCTCCAGATGGCGCCACTGCTCGGGCGTCAGCCGCCCCGACTTCACGTCATTGCCCGAAAGGCCCGTCTCGGCGATGATCAGACGCATCATCAGCTGCACCGAAGACATTTCGAGCGAGAAGAACGCCACGCCCGCCTCGTGATCCACGGCCATGTTGCGGGCCATCGAGAGCACGAAAGCCGTCTTGCCCATCGAAGGGCGCGCGGCGATGATGATCAGGTCCGAGAGCTGCCAGCCGAGCGTTACGCGGTCGATGGCCATGAAACCCGAAGGCACTCCGTTGAAGGCGCTCGTGTTCTTCGACGCCTCCTCGATCTGAGCCAGCGCACGGGCCAGAATGTCCTTCGACGACTGCACCGAACGTTTCACATGCCCCTCGGCCACCTTGAAGATCTCGCCCTCGGCATAGCCGATGAGCTCCGTAACGTCGGTCGCCTCGTCGTACGAGCGCCGCTGTATCTCGGTCGCCGAACGGATCAGCTCGCGCTGGACGTATTTCTGGGCGATGATCTTGGCGTGGAACTCGACATTGGCCGCCGACCCCACCTTCTGCGTGAGCTGAGCCAGATACGACGCACCTCCGACCTTGGCCAGCTCCTTCTTCACCTTGAGCTTTTCGGTTACGGTATAGAGGTCGATGGGTTTCAGCTCCATCGAAAGCTCCTCGATGGCTTTGTAGATCAGGCGGTGCTCCTCCGTATAGAAAGCCTCGGACGTTACGAACTCCTGCACGGCGATGATGCTGTCCTTTTCGAGCATGAGCGCGCCGAGCACGGCCTCTTCGAGCTCGACCGCCTGCGGAGGCACGTTGCCCGCCGTATCGGTCAGCGCCGCGAACGCCTCGCGGTTGCGCGCGGAGGGGTTGTATTCTTTAGCCATTGCGTAGTGATTGTTTCAGTCCCCAAAAGTACGGATTCGGGACGAGAAAACAAAGCGGCCGCCGCGGAGTTTCCGAAAAAACCGCAGAAAAAGGGTGCGGTTCCGCCTCGCCCCGATCGGCCGGGGACAACCTGCAAACCGGCAGTCGAAACCGTTTCGACGACACCCTGTCGGAGGCGGTCCCGCAACGCACAGGCGGTGAGAAGCGGACCGCAGCCGCAGGGTCGGGGCGAATCGGCGACGCCCGTCCGCGGATGCGGCAGTTCGACGCCCGTCCGCCGGCAGCGGCGACGCACTACCGAAATACGGACGGCCGCAGACCGTTCCACCGCCGTCCCGGAACCGCATCGGAACCGAAGACAGGGAGGAGCGGGGATCGAGGCAGACGAAGGAATAGCGGGCGAATTCCGGAGCAAACCGGACGGACGCCGGGGCGGGAGCCGGTCATCGGTCGAGGCCGAGTTCGTGTTCCGACACGGCGAGCGCCGCGATGCTGATCCGGCAGCCGGGCACGCTCCGCAGGATCGTCTCGGCGCACGAGACGATCGTAGCGCCCGTGGTGAAGACATCGTCCACCAGCAGGATATGGCGGCCGGCCAGCCGCTCGGGATGCCGCACGCCGAAGACGCCTTCGACATTCGCCCAGCGGTCGCTCTTGCGGCTGAGCGCCTGCGACGGGTTGTTGCGGCGGCGCACCACGCTCCGCCGGTCGACCCCGACGCCCAGCTCGGCAGCGATCCCCTCGGCGAGGTATTCCGACTGGTTGTAGCCGCGTTTCAACCGTTTGCGCAGATGGAGCGGCACGGGGACCACCACCTCCACGTCGTCGTACAACCCGCAGTCGGCCAGATAGCTGCCGTACCAGCGGCCCATGTCGCGCGCGAGGCGCCATGCGCCGCGGTATTTGAAGCCGTGGATCAACCGCCGCCAGCCGCCGCCCCCGACGAAAAAGAAGAGGGCCGAAGCGTGGACGACGGGCACGAGTCCCCAAAGCCGGCGCGTCATCGGATTGTCGAACTCCTCCCAGTAACGGGTCAGGGGAATCGTCGTCCGGCAGCGGGTGCAGACCGTGCGCGCCCCTTCGTCCATCGGCCCGCCGCAGACCGGACAGACCGGAGGAAAGAGCAAGGCGTGCAGATCGGAAAGAAAGTTACTGAGGATCGACATTGACGGCGACGGCGACGGATTTGAATTCGGGTGTTTTCGCAAACGACGCGAGGTGCTCGGCCAGCAGCTTCCGGGCGCGGGCGAACGAGGCGCCCGCCTCCACCTTGAGCAGCAGCCCCGCCAGATGCTCTCCGCGGATGCGGTCCACGGGCGGTGCCAGCGGCCCCAGCACGCGGCGGCCGAAGCGGGCGCGCAGACCGGCGGCCAGCGCCTCGGCGGCCCCGCGCAGCAGCGCCGGGTCGCGGTGGCGGAGCGTGAGCGACACCAGACGCGCATAGGGCGGGTAGAAGAATTGCGCGCGTTCGTCGAGCTGCTCGCGGGCCATTCCCTCGTAGTCGCCGGCGGCGACCTGCCGGATGACGGGATGCTGCGGCTCCGCGGTCTGGATCACCACCGTGCCCCCGCCGGCCCGCCGGCCCGCACGCCCGGCGACCTGCGTCATCAGCTGGAAAGCCCGCTCGCCGGCGCGGAAATCGGGATTGTTCAGCAGGTTGTCGGCATTCAGGATTCCGACCAGCGTAACGCCGCCGAAGTCGAACCCCTTGGTAATCATCTGCGTGCCGACCAGAATGTCGTACTCGCGGTTTTCGAATCCCGAGACGACGGCACGAAAAGCCCGCTCGGACGCCGCGGCATCGCGGTCGAGGCGCGCCACACGCGCTTCGGGGAAAAGCCGCGCGATCTCCTCCTCGACCTTCTCCGTCCCGAAGCCCATCGGCACCGCATCGGTTGTTTCGCACGACGGACACTTCGCCGGCACCGCTTCCGTGTGGCCGCAGTAGTGGCACACGAGCCGTCCGCTGCCCTTGTGGAGCGTGAGCGTAACGTTGCAGTCCGGACAGCGGGCCGTCCAACCGCATTCGCGGCATTCGACATAGGGTGCAAAACCCCGCCGGTTCTGGAACAGCATCACCTGCCCGCCGCGGGCGAGCGTCTCCTCCATCCGGTCGAGCAGCAGCTTATTGAAGTGGATGCGCCGTTCGCCCCGCTTCACGGCCCGCAGCGTGTCCGACACGACGATCTGCGGCGGCTGCGCGCCGCCGTAGCGCTCGGCGAGTACCGCGCGGCCGTATTTCCCGCTCTCTGCGTTGAGCCACGTTTCGAGCGACGGGGTCGCACTGCCCAGCACCGCGCGGCCGCTGCAGAGCCGTGCGAGAACCACGGCGCAGTCGCGGGCCCCGTAGCGGGGTGCCGGATCGGCCTGTTTGTAGCTCGCGTCGTGCTCCTCGTCCACGACGATCAGCCGCAGATGCCGCAGCGGCAGAAAGAGCGACGAGCGGACCCCCACGACGAATTCGCCGCCGGACGACCCATTCAGCCGCAGATAGGTCTCCGTACGCTTCCGGTCGGTGAGCTTCGAATGATAGGGGGTAACGCGGCTGCCGAAAATGCGCTCCATGCGCTCGATGAGCTGGGTCGTGAGGGCGATTTCGGGCACCAGCATCAGCACGTCGCCGCCGTCGGCCAGCACCTCGGCGATGAGGTGGATGTAGATCTCGGTCTTGCCCGATCCCGTTGCACCGTGCAGCAGCACCGTCCGCATGCCGGCGGCGAACTGCCGGCGCACCGAAGCCGCCGCCGCGGCCTGTGCGGCGCTCAGCTCGGGCAGCAGGAATTGGGCGGATCGCGGTTCGGCGGCCGTGCGTTCACGTTCGGAGCAGGTAATAAACCCCTTGCTCTCCAGTGCATGAAGCACCGGACGTTCGGCACGCAGCAGACGGCACGGCACCTCGCCCGCGAAGGGGGCGCCGCGAAATACGGGAGCCGCCGCATCCGGGGCATCCGTTCCGTCCGCAGGGTCGGGCGTTCCGCCCGCCGAGGCGATCTCCAGCAGGGCCTCGTACTGGCGCGGCGCGCGGCGTGCGAGCCGTTCGAAAATCCCGTGCAGCCGCGCCTCGTCGCGCAGCTCCGCAGCGAGCGAGGCATAGCGCTCCGTGCGGGGACGGAACTCTTCGCCGGCGAACTCCGCTTCCGAGCGGCCCGAAGGTTTCATCAGCGACGGCAGCGCCGCACGCATCACTTCGCCGAGCGAACACATGTAATAGTCGGCGATCCACTCCCACAACGCCCTCATGCGTTCGTCGACGAGCGGAGCCCCGTACAGCGTTCTGGAAACGGATTTCAGGGTCTTGAAATCGGGCCGGCGGTCGTGGACGCGCCACACGATGCCCGTATAGATCTTGCTGCGGCCCAATGGCACGGCCACGGCCTGTCCCGCTTCGAGCCGCACCCCCTCGGGAACGGCGAACGTGAAGGCAGGCTGCGCCAGCGGCAGGATAATATCGGCATAGAGCATACGTACGAGTATTGGCAATGCACCCCGAAGAGGCGGCGAACCGCGAATCCGCAAAGTCGCACGAACCGGGCTCGTCGGGCCCGCGAAAAACCGCGCCCGGCGACGCTCTCCGCCCTCTCTCTGACCGTCCGGACATTCGGCGGACGCCGCGCCGCCCTTCGGCCGCACTCCGCCGCCCGACGCCCGCACGATCCGGCGAGGCCCCCGGCCGCTCGCAGCAACCGCACAACCTCCCCCCCCTTCCCGGGCTCGTTCGCCTTCCCGGCGGTCCGCCCATGCGGCAGGAGCGGAGAAAAGCGCCTACTCTTTCTTCATTCCGTTGAGCATACCGCCGTCGATCAGACCGAAGCCCTGACCGTAGACGCCCGTAACGGAAGCGACCGAAATGAACGCCTTCGGGTCGATATTCTTGACGATCTTCAGGATGTCGTTCGTCTCGCGCTTGCGGCAGATCACCATCACCACCTGCGACTCCTGTTTCGAGTACCAGCCCATGCCGTTGAGCATCGTAACGCCGCGGCGGGCGCTGCACGTGATCTCTTCGGCGATGCGGTCGTGCTCGTGGCTGATGATGAGCAGCTGGTTGGACTGCTGGTTGCCCGAAAGCAGGGCATCGGTCGTTACGCTGAAGATGATCGTCAGCAGGAAGCCGTAGATCACCGTTTCGGGTCCGTTGCCGACCAGCAGCGACGCCAGAATGATCGTCGAATCGTGGATGACGACCACTCGTCCGTAGTTGATCGGATGGTACTTGTTGATCAGCAGCGCCACGATATCCACGCCGCCCGTCGAGCCGCCCTGCATCAGACACATGTAGATGCCCACACCCGAGAGCAGACCGCCCATCGTAACCAGCAGAATCGGCTCCAGATTGCCGAAGATGCTGATCGAACCGGCGGCGATGACGCCCCGCTCGGTCAGCCATTGCTGGAACACGGGAAGCTCCGCCTGAAAGAAATTCAGCCCGAGCGGCAGGATGATGATGCAGAAGATCGTCTTGATGCCGAACTTCCATCCGATCACGAACCCCGCGATCAGCAGCAGGATGCCGTTGACCAGAAAGGCCATCGTACCGATCCCGATCTGGTAGCCGAACAGGTTTTCGATGGCGGCGCAGAGCACGAGCGAGAGACCCGTCGCACCTCCGCCCGTACCGTGTGCGGGGATGATGCAGGCGATCCATGCGAACGTATAGAACAGGATTCCGACGGTCATCATGAGATACTCCCTGACGCCGGAAAAGACCTCATTCGTGGATAATTTCTTCATAAGTTCAGTTTTAGATGCCGCAAAGGTAGCAAAAAATCGTCTCGATATTCCTGCGGAACGTTATTCTTTGTTGCGCGAATCGATCCAGATCGTAACGGGTCCGTCGTTGACGAGCGCGACCTGCATGTCGGCCCCGAACTCGCCCGTAGCCACGGGCTTGCCGAGCGCCTCGGCGAGCGTCTCCGTGAAGCGCTCGTAGAGCGGACGCGACACGGCTTCGGGCGCCGCCCTGACGTAGGAGGGGCGGTTTCCCTTTTTCGTCGAGGCATAGAGCGTGAACTGGCTCACGACCAGCACCTCGCCTCCGATCTGCCGCACATCGAGGTTCATCACGCCCGCTTCGTCGTCGAAGACGCGCAGTTTCACGATCTTGGCCGCCAGCCACGCGAGGTCCTCCGCCGTGTCGGCCGCCTCGACGCCCGCCAGCACCAGCAATCCCCGGCCGATGGCCGACTTCGTGCGTCCGCCGATCGCCACCGACGCTTCGCGCACCCGTTGAATCAGCACCCTCATCGCACGCTCCGTTCGAAATAGGTCCACAGATTGTCGCCCGACGGCACGGGAGCCGTTACGGCCACGGGTTCGTGCCGCACGGGATGCTCGAACGACACGCTGCGCGAATGGAGCGAGATGCCGCCGTCGGGATTCGAACGCCGGGCTCCGTATTTCAGATCGCCGCGGATCGGACAGCCGATCTTCGAGAGCTGGGCGCGGATCTGGTGGTGGCGGCCCGTGAGCAGTTCGATCTCGACGAGCGTATAGCGGGCCGAGGCGCCCAACGTCGCATAACGCAGCCGCGCCTGCTTCGCATCGCCTTTCGGCGCATCGCAGGCTTTCGAGCGGTTCGTCTTGCCGTCGCGCAGGATGTAGTGGCACAGCTCGCCCGACTCGGGCTCGGGCCTGCGCTCGGTGAGCGCCCAGTAGCGTTTGCCGATCCGCCCCTCGCGGATCATCTCGTTGAGCCGCGCGAGGGCCTTCGAGGTTTTGGCGAAGAGCACGGCGCCGCTCACGGGGCGGTCGATGCGGTGCACGACGCCGAGAAACACCTCCCCGGGTTTCGAATCGCGGCGCTTGAGGTAGGCTTTGATCCGGTCTTCGAGGGCGCTTCCGCCGGACTTGTCGGGCTGGACGAGATCGCCGCAGCGTTTGTTCACCACGAGCAGGTGGTTGTCTTCATAGAGGATGTCGTCGGGCGAGAACATGGGTTACAGGCTGAACGTAAAGGGAAGCAGCAGAGCGGCCGAAGCGACGACCGTGGCGGAACCGTGCCCGCTCATGATCACCCGCATGGGCGAGCCTTGGCGGCGTTCGACATCGACCATCACCTGACGGCACTGGCCGCAGGGGTAGCATTCGCGTCCGGAGGGATCGGAGGCGATGGCCAGCGTCTCGACGGGATCGTCGGCGCAGTTGGCCTCGGCATAGAAGAGCAGGGTCCGCTCGGCGCACAGTCCGGCAGGATAGACTTCGCTTTCGAAGTTGCTGCCATACAATATCCTGCCGCTGCGCAGACGGGCTGCGGCGCCGACGCGGAATTTCGAATAGGGCGCATGTGCATTGGCCGTCGCACGCCCGGCCTCGGCGACCAGTTCGCGGTCCTCCGCAGACAACGCAGCGAGGCTTTCGTAATGTTCGTAATCGAACACGAATTTCTGTTCCATAACCGACCTCTTTTTATAAGGAGTGAATAGCAAAGATAATCAATTTTCGGGAATATCGTCTTCGAAAAACGCCAAAACCGTGCCCCAAAAAACAGCTCCGTCCGCACGAACCGGCAAAAAAAGATCCCGCCCCGGCGGGCAGGATCTCTCATCACGCTTAAAGCATGCAAAACGGCATCTAACCATTATATACGTCGAATTCCGCACTCGACGAGGTATAAGGGTCAAAGTCCGATGCTGATTCGAAGACCGACACGGTCAACGTGTAAGTTCCTACGGGAATATCGGCTCCGAACGCCGACAACGGAATCACTAATCGTACACCGAAACCGTCAGTATCGTTATTCCACTTCACCACGTCGCCCGCATCGGACAGCCACACGTCGCTCGGACTGGCCGTCCACTCCTCGCTGCTTAGATTGAAGAGCACATTGGAAGACTCCGCATTTTTCAGCAACTCTTCTCCCGCTGAGAAGAATATTTCGACGTTGCCCTCGATATAGTCAATGCGATCGATCTTAACCTCGCCCGAAACGGCCTTGTGGTACGTATATTCGTAGCTACGGGTATAAACGGTGCCGGATTCGGACGCCTCGACCACGAAACGCAACTTATCGCCCTCTTTCGGCTGACTGAACAATTTGCTCAATTCGATATCACTGACCACGATAGAGGTAGTGCCGGAAGACAGCTTGATCTTGTCGGACGCCTGACTCCACCTGCTGCCCTGCATACCGCCCGACAATGCCTCGACCCAATACTGATAGGTAGCATTTGGAAGCAACTCCTGTTCCGCATCGAGCGTAGCCGTAACGACGGTATTGTCGGAGGGATTCTCCGCAACCGTAAACTTCGGAGCTTTCTGAACATACTCCAACGGAGCGATCTTCTGAATTCGACCGGCCATGAGCGCGACGATCGACGACGAAGCGGGTTTGGTCTTCGACATCGACGCCCCTTCGGCGTCGGTGATCGTAACCGTGTAACCGCCCTGATAATTGCCGGGCGTTACGGCCACATACACATCCGTAGCGGTTTCGGCCGTCGTACCCAGAGCGATGTCGCCCGTTACGGTTACCTGCGGGGTAACCTCTCCGTATGCGAAGTCGGTACGTTTGTAATACACCTCCGGCGAGCTGTAATCTCCGTATTCGTCGAGCGCCCATGATTTCAGCCCGATTTCACCTGCACCGACATTGCCGGCCGAGCTGCTCTGGAACTGGAATGCCACGCTCGTCAGGGTCGTACCTTCGACTGCGGAATAGACAGGCAGCCGGAGCGCCGAACCCACCGGTTTGAAAAGCACGGACTCATCGCCGTCTCCCCAGATACCGACCATCGGAATAGCGCCTACCGGACCTTTGCCGGCTTCGTATTTCTGATCTTTGGGGACAGTAATTCGCAGCGCTTCGATGGGTTTGGTACCATCGACAACGGTCCCGAACTTGCCGTCGGGATAAACGGCCACATAGCTCAGCGACGACGAAAGGACCGGTTTCACGGACCCCTTGAACATACCGTCGCCGTTCTCGGTCGTATATTCGGTAAAAATCCCATTATCGCCCGTATACACTTTGATCTTGTCGCCTTTCAGCCAGCTGAGTTGCAGCGTCTCGGTATCGAGCGCGGTACGGGTATCCCCGCCTGCGATGATCGAATTGATCGTATATTCTTGAACACCAACTGTTTCCGGCGAAGTAGGTTCGTCCTTGGAGCAACCCGTGAAGGCCGACATCGCAGATGTCAGACCCAGCAGTACAATCGCTTTTTTCATAATCTTTGCATTATGTTAAATGCGAAGATGCGGCAACCCGCTGCCGGTCATAGCGTTATGTAAAAACCGCCCGCATTGCGGGCGGTTTCGACTTTTCGCCGGAGGCGGGAAGAGGTCAAGGCTCCAGCACGAATTTGGCCTGCACGTTATAGGTCAGTTTGATGGTTTTGAAATCCAGCGGTTCGTCCTCCGATGCCGATTCGGCGTATGCGTCCAACGCCGATTTTCCGCGTGCGACCGCCGCCATGTTGCTGTAAAAAACGGGCATCACGTCGCTGTTCGAATCGTAGATGTAGAAACAGGGCCCGATTTTCTGACCGATGGCTTCGGCCAGCGTAGCGGCATTCTGCTTCGCATTCTGCATGGCAGCCACTCGTATCTGCTCCTTGTACTGGTCTATCTTCGTGTGCGATACGCGCAGAATCGCCACATTGGAGATGCCGACGGCGTCGAGTGCGGCATAGACTTTCGAAACCATGGCCGCCGAACCGAGCTTGAGCTGGTATTTGGCGGTGGCGACCGAGGTTTTCTTCTTGAAGAATTCGCTCGACATGTTGGCCATTTTGAGCTGTTTATCGACATCGATACCGAGACGTCCGAGCGCTGCGATCATCTCCTTCTGCTGCTGTTCCACCGTGATTTTACCCTTCGATTCGCGTTCGTTGATGACGATCGACAGGTAGAACTCGTCCGGCGCGATCTCCCGTTCGGCCCGTCCGTTGACCTGAATATAACTGGGGAATTTCTCCTCGTACTGCGCCATGGCGGGCAGTGCCGTCAGCACGACGGCTGCTGCGATAATCCAATTTTTCATAGTATTCTGTTTTTAGAAGTTTGCATCTGCAAATATAACGCCCGACTCTGCGCGAAAGTATGTTTCGCGGACAAATTCATTTTCGTACCTTCTCTATGAATCGGGTAGCGACCTGCAAAAAAAATGACATTTATTTGCTTTTTTCATCGGAATATCGTATATTCGCAGAGAGATGAGTTCCCAAGCCCGTTCGAGAGGCTTATCGGAGGGGTGTCGGTGCGGGTGTCGTCTGAATGAGGGAAGTGTTTTCGGCATCGGGGGGGCGAATGTTTTGCGTGCGTGTGCAGTGAGAGGGTTTCTTGGATTCCGTTCGGTTCTTCGGGCTACATTTATTAACCTAATATAACCTAATATTCTACATTATGAAACAGAATTTACAACTGGGGATGAAAAGCAGTCCCGCACCCTATGTCGCGCCGCAGATCGCGGTGTCGAGCGTAACGGTCGAACGTGGCTTTGCAGAATCCTCTTTCGATTTCACCGGAAGCGGAATTCAGGATTTCGAGAATTCGAACAGCGAATGGGGCTGGGAGTAATTTAACATAATGCAAAGATTATGAAAAAAGCGATTGTACTGCTGGGTCTGGCATCTGCGATGTCGGCCTTCACGGGTTGCTCCAAGGACGACGTTACGGAAAACGGCTGGTCAAACGAAACGAAAGGCAGGCGCGACAACACGCTGGTCGCAAAGATGGCCGGCGACGGGGGGGGGACGCGCACGGCGATGGGCGACAAATCCGCCGTATGGAGCGCCGAAGACCGCATCGCCCTGTATGCTGACATAAGCTCTTCGGAACACTTTCTGCCTTTCGATATTTCGGACGCAGACGCCGGAACCGCGACAGCGGGTTTCACGCTCGATGCAAACTATCAGGACGGATGGGACAACGAAGATTACTATCCTCTGCGAGCCCCCGGCATAAACCAATGCGTAGCCGTCTATCCCTATGCGGCAGCATTCTACTACTCACCTTACAAGGATCTCGTGCGGCTGGGCGCAGCCATTCCCGCCGCGCAGCGGTACGTCGAAGGATCGTTCGACAACCTGTCGGTGCCGATGATCGCCACGAGCACGGAGAGTTACAAGAACGGCGTTTACATCTATTCGCCGATGACGTTCAAGTACCTCGCGGGCCTCATCCACCTGACGATGTCCGCCGCGGAACAGACCGAAATCGAAAAGATCGAGCTGACCGGCGGAGCCTTCGCCGGAAACGTGGTCGTGGAATTCTTAAAACAGGAACCGATGGACGAGGCATTCAAAACGGTGCTTCAGGGCGGAGACGGGTCCTTAGGCACGATCGAAGGCCCGGGCAGCCTCAAATTAGACGGCGCATCGCAGACCGTAACCATGCAGGGCCCGATCGCTCTTTCGTCCGCCCCGAGCAACGTCTATTTCTCCGTTCTTCCATCGGATTACAGCGGGCAGACCCTTACCTTCGAATTCACCCAGAGCAACGGTCTGCGAACCGAGAAATCGCTGGCCGGTCATCGGCTGAACGCAGGCGAGATCGCCCAGCTTCCCGCCTTCGTCTATCGCATTCCGTTCCTGCCGGAGGTAAACGTAACGCAAAAGGAAAACCATCTTCACGCGACGTGTACCGAGAACGATGCCGTTGAAAAATACACGGCCGAAATTCTGTACAACGGGACCGTCGTTCAGAGCATTTCGCTCGATCCGGAAGCAGGCATAAACCTCGACATGCTGGAATTCGACGTACAGGCCCCGGGCAGGCAAACGCTCCAATTGACCGTCAAAGCCGAATTCAAGGACAAATCGGGCGTAGACGCCGTCTACACGCTTCCCGTCGATTTCGAGTACGACGTCAAACCGCAGGTTCCCGTCTTCACCTACCTGACGGACAAGAAGATGATTCAACTGTCAAATTACCAGTCCTACTGGAAGAAAATGGAATACGCCTTCCTGAAAAAGGCCGATGCGACCGCCGAAGATTTCAAGAGCGTCGCATTCACCACGGCGGAGGACGGCGTCATGAGTTATACGCTGGTGGAGAATCCGCCCACCGAAATCGGAGACTACACGTTAGCCGTGCGTACATGGCACGATCCGTCGGATGCCGCGAACGGCTATACGGAGGGTTACCATACTTTCTCGATCACTTCGCAGCTCCCGTCGGTCGCATTGCTCAACGAAGTCGCCGATTTCGGAGACCTCACCATCGAAAACTGGAGCGAGATAAAAAATGGTCTCGACGAAATCAAATATTTGGAGGTCTGCTGGGTCAAAGGCGAATCGGAGGATTTCGACAATCCTTTGAAAACCATCTACAGCAACACGGATGCCGCCTATTTCGAAGACAGCGGAGACATCTATTTCATCCACATCAAGAATGCGATCGGCGCCGAGGGGAAGGGGACCTACTCCGCACTCGTCAAAATATGGTACGACGACAGCGACCCCGACGGCTATATTTCGGCCTCCATGTCATTCTCTCTCTGACGGGGCTCTCCGCAAGACAAGAGGCTGTCCAACGAGTTTCGGACAGCCTCTCTCTTTTCACCTTCGTTTTTACTCCGATCCTATCCCCGCCGCACGAGCTTCACCACATTCTCGACATGGTGCGTGTGGGGAAACATGTCGACCGGCTGCACGCACGCCACGTCGTAGTCCGCCGCCAGCAGCGCCAGATCGCGGGCCTGCGTCGCGGGATTGCAGCTCACGTAGACGATGCGCTCGGGCGCGGCGCGCAAGATCACCCCGACGACGGCCTCGTCCACTCCCGCTCGCGGCGGATCGAGGATCACCACGTCGGGACGTCCGTTCGCCTCGACGAATGCGTCGGAGAGCACCTCCTTCATGTCGCCCGCATAAAACCGCGTGTTGCCGATCCCGTTGACGGCCGAATTGACCTCGGCGTCGGCGATCGCTTCGGGCACGTATTCGATGCCGATCACCCGACGGCACCGCGCGGCGCAGAAGTTGGCGATGGTACCCGTGCCGGTGTAGAGATCGTAGAGCACCTCGTCCCCCGTGAGACCGGCGAAATCGCGCGCCACCTTGTAGAGTTCGTAGGCCTGCGCGGAGTTGGTCTGGTAGAAGGATTTGGGCCCCACCTTGAACTCCAGCCCCTCCATGCGCTCGACGATGTGGTCCTTGCCGCGGTAGCAGACCGCCGCGAGGTCGCCCGTCGAGTCGTTCCACTTGGTGTTGACCATGTACATGAGCGAGGTGATCTGCGGAAAAGCATCGGACAGATGGTCCAGCAGCGCTTCGATGCGCGGACGGTCGTCGGCCCCGAAGACCGCGACGACCATCACCTCGCCCGTCGAAGCGGTGCGGATCATCAGATTGCGCATGAGGCCCCGATGCTCGCGGGCGTTGTGGAACGTGTAGCCGCGTTCGATGCAGAAGCGTCTGGTTTCGAGCCGTATGGCATTCGACGGATCGGGCTGGAGCCAGCAGCGGCGGATGTCGAGCACTTTGTCGAACATGCCCGGAATGTGGAATCCGAGCGCCGGCTCCGGTGCGATGTCGCCTCCCCCGGCCACCTCCTCGTGCGTGAGCCAGCGGCGGTCGGCGAAGGTGTATTCGAGTTTGTTGCGGTAGAAGGTCGTCTGCGCCGAGCCCAGACAGGGCCGGATTTCGGGCAGAGCGACCTTGCCGATGCGCGCAAGCTGGTCGCGGACCTGTTCGGTCTTGAAACGCAGCTGTTCGTCGTAGGGCAGATTCTGCCATTTGCAGCCGCCGCACACGCCGAAATGCTCGCAAAACGGCTCCGCGCGCAGGGGCGAACGGCGCACGTAGCGCACCGCGAAGCCCTCCATGAAGCGGCGGCGCTTCGAGCGGATCTGCACGTCCACCACGTCGCCCGGGACGGTCATCGGGACGAAGACCACCACGTCGTTCCAGCGACCCATCGCCTTGCCCTCGGCTGCGAGGGTCGTTATTTCGAGCCCCTCGATCAGGGGATAATTCGCTTTCTTTCGTGCCATAGTACCTCGGATTTCACCCGCAAAGGTAACAACAATCCCCCGTCCGGCCGCGGACGCCGCCCGCTTTTTCGTTTCATCCGCCCAAAAAACCGGCGGCGGACGCCGCCGAACGACGGGATGCGGCCGCCCGCCCGGCCGCCTCCTCGACCCACTTCTTCACCGGCACTCGGCCTTCAACCGCGCATCCGTCTCTCCTTGGCCCGCGTCCGCACGCTGCCCAGCCAGAACCCGAGCGCGAAGGGGACGCCGAGCACCACCGTCCCGAGCAGAATGAGCCATCCGACCACCTTGCCCACGAGCGACGGGACCCCGTCGAGCGTGGTGCGGATCGCATCGTCGGCCGCAGCGTGCAGCTCGCGCACGAGCGTCTCCCGTTCGACCGAAACGTAGCGCTGCAACTCGTCGCGCTGGCGGTCGAAATTGAAAAACGCATGGTCCACCGAGGCGTTCATCGTACCGATGAGGCTCTGCACCTGTTCGTTCAGCGAACCGACCACGGCATCGGAAATCTGCGGGATGTGCTCCATCACGAGGACGATCCGCCGGAAGTTGCGGTCGAGGCTGTCGAGCTGACGGCCGATCTGCGTCCGGACGCTGTCCTGCTCCAGCCTCAGTTCGAGCAAATCCTTCGACCACCCCAGCGAAGCGGCCATCTGCTGGGTCTGTCCGCCCACGCGGTCGCTCATGTCGGCGAGCACCTCCGAAATCGACCCCGCGGCATAGGCGTGCTCCACGCCGTTGGCCTTCAGAAAACGCACCCACGCCAAGGTCGTATTGGCCGGCTCCACATCCGCCTCGGCCGGAGGATTCGCCGCCATGTACTCACCGACGAAACGGCTCATCAGCGCATAGCGGTCGGCCGCGAGCACGTCTCGGGCCAGCGTATCCACACGCCCGGCGAACCGCTTCGCGGCCGCCCGCGCCAGCGGGCTGTACGCCCCGAAGAGCAGCGAGTCGGGCGCCGCGGCGAACGCCTCGTCCATGCGGCGGCACAGAATCCACGTATCGGCCAGCGACACCTCGGGAATGGGCTGCATGGCGGCCGACACGGCCGCCCGCGTGGCCTGCATCTTCCAGCGGATCGTCCGCATCTTGATTCGCGGATCGGGCGTCGCCGCAGCGATGGAGTCGGCCGCGCGCACGATTCCGTCCGACAGATCGTAGTAGAAGCCGCGGGTCATCAGACGCGCTTCGACATCCTCTTTCGGCAGCGGATCGCCCGTGTCGATATGCAACTTCAGCAGGGAACACCCCGCCAGTGCGGCGGCCGCAGTCAGCGCGGCGGCAATTTTCGCAAACAACAGTCTCATAAGCTCCGATCTATACGAAGGCAACCGCCTTCGGAGCGTAAAGGTAGCAAATTCCCGCAAAAAGCACTATCTTTGCATGCACTATTCGGGCGTTTTCGACGAGCTGCGCGCAATCCGGACCTGCCGGGAGGGGGGGGGCAGACGAGAAAACGGCCCGGGGAACAGAACGTTTCACGCTAAATCAACGGACCATGAAAACAGCTTGCCTGACCTTCAACCCCATACAGGAGAACACCTATGTCGTCTGGGACGACACGCTCGAATGCGTCGTCGTCGACGCCGGAAACTCCACGGAGCGCGAAAACGCCGCCCTGCGGAACTTCATCGAACAGCACGGACTGAAGCCCGTCGCGGCGGTCAACACCCACGGACACTTCGACCACGTGCTCGGAGTGGAGTGGCTCAGGCGCACCTACGGCATCCCCTTCGCCCTCTCGTCGAAGGACCGATTCCTGCTCGACGGAGCCGAGACGGGCAGCACGGTCTACGGCGTGAAGGTCGGTGCCATGCCTTCGGTCGACCTCGACCTCGACGAGGAGCCCGAAATCCGCTTCGGGCGCACGTCATTGCAGGTCATCCCCACTCCGGGGCACACGCCCGGACACGTCTCGCTCTACGAACCGGAGTCGAAGACGCTCTTCACGGGCGACACCCTCTTCCGCGAAAGCATCGGCCGCACGGATCTGCCGGGCGGCGACTACTCGTGGATCATGCGCTCGATCCTCGACCGGATCGTACCCCTCGGCGAGGAGGTGCGCATCTGTCCGGGCCACGGCCCCGAGTCGACCATCGGCCACGAATTGCTCTACAACCCGTTCATCGTCGAGGTGCTCAACGACGAAGTGAACTACCGGAACTGATCCTGCACCGAAACGTCCGACCCATGAAAAACCTCCTCGTCTGTCTGGCTCTGCTGCTCGTCTGCGCCGCTCCGTCTCCGGCCGAAGCGAAAGCCCCGCCGTCCGCGGCGGAAGCCGCACGGCAGGTCGCGGCACTCCTCGACGCCGGCGACTGCCTGACGCTGCAAGAACTACTTCCCGCTCTGCGGGACTCGCTGCCACCGCCGCTCGCACTTCTCTCGGATGCGCTCACGGCCCATCACGGAGGCCGTTTCGCCCGAAGCAACGAAGCCATCGCCCGTCTGGACGAATATGCGGAGGAGCTGGGACCGGAAACCCTGCTCGGCATGCGGAGCCTCGCCATCCACAACTTTCGGGCGCTCGACGACTATGCGGGCGCCTCCCGGGCGATCCGCGCCCTGATCGGGCAGCTCCCGGACGGCGCCGCCGAAGCGCGGCGTTCGCTCGAAGCATTCGACCGCTGGATGTCGGCCCTCGCTGCATGGCCCGCGACGACGCTCCGGCGGCCGGCGGCGGAGACCGCGATTCACGCGGAGCTCCGCAAAGTAGGCCGCGGCGAACACCTGCTCGTCGAAGCGGAAGCGAACGGCTGCACCGAACCCTTCATCTTCGACACGGGATGCAGCGGCAGCAACTTCCTCACCCTTCGGGCCGCCCGACGGCTCGGCGTGCGCATCGTCGCCGATTCGGTACCCGTTACGGGCATGACCACCTCCTACGTCCGGATCGGCGTGGCGGACTCGCTGCGCATCGGCGAACTGCTCGTCCTGCACCCCACGTTCCTCGTCGCCCCCTCCATTTCGGACAACGGCGAAGAGGGGTTGGCGGAGGCCGTGCTGGGATCGGACGTCATCCGCGCCATGGGCGAGGTGCGCATCGAAGCGCGGAACGGCCGGATCGTCCTGCCCGCGGAGCCTTCGCCGGAGCCCCCCTCTCCGAATCTCGGGTTCGACGGCGGGCAATACCACCTCTACTGCACGCATAACGGCGAGCGGCTCCGCCTCCATTTCGACACGGGCAACGTGAAGAGCACCCTCTCGTCCCGCTATTACGACAGACACCGCCGCGCCGTGCGCCGTGCCGGCCGCCGCACGACCTCCACGCAGGGCGGTTTCGGCGGCACCCGCGAACTCGAAGTCCGCATCCTGCCGCATATCACGCTCTGCTGCGGCGCACGGCCCGTTACGCTCCGCGACATCGCCGTAACCCTGCGCGGCAAGGAGATGGACGCGCAGCGCGGCAATGAAGACGGGTCGCTGGGCGTGGATTTCCTCACGGCCTGCGACGCCGTCGTCATAGACCTCGGCCGCATGTTCGTCCGCACCGAATGACCGCCTATGAAGACCCTCCTGCATAAAATCCTCTACAAGACCCTGCCGCTCGAAGGTTACCTGCACACGGTGAGCCGCCTCTTCTTCCTCGCCTATCGCCTCGGCATCGGCCGCCGCGCCGCCGCCACGGAATACGTCTACCATCTGCCGCAACTCGTCCGTGCGGGCGACGTCTGCATCGACATCGGCGCCAACCTCGGCTACTACGCCCGTCCGCTCTCCGAACTCGCGGGTCCCGCGGGCAAGGTCTACGCCGTGGAGCCCGTGCCGCCGATCCTCGCGGTCCTGCGCCGCAACCTCCGCCGATGCCGCAACGCCGAGATCCTCCCCTTTGCGCTCGGCACCGAGGACCGAACGATCCGCATGGGCAACGACTCAGCACGGACGACAGGCTATTTCGGTACCGGTCAGAACTTCGTGAACGACACGGACCGCCCCGCAGCGGTGGAGTTCACGGCCCGGATGCGTCGCGGCAGCGCGCTTTTCGGATCGCTCGAACGGCTCGACTTCGTCAAATGCGACATCGAGGGCTACGAGACGGTCGTCCTCGAAGAGCTGCGCCCCCTGCTCGCCCGCTTCCGCCCCACGGTCCTCTGCGAGACGGGCGGCGACAACCGCCCGCGGATCGTCCGCCTCTTCACCGATCTGGGCTACGACTGCTTCACGCTCGACCGCGGCCGCGAAGTGCCGCTCGCGCCCGAGAGCACCAAAGACATCATATTCCGCCCCCGACAAACATCCCGATCATGCGCATAGACATCATCTCTTCCGTTCCGGAGCTGCTCGCATCGCCCCTCAACGAATCGATCCTCAAGCGCGCACAGGCCAAAGGGCTCGTGCGGATCGTCGTCCACAACCTGCACGACTACGCCCACGACCGCCGCAAGACCACCGACGACTACCCCTTCGGCGGCGAGGCGGGCATGGTGATGAAGCCCGAGCCCGTCTTCGAACTGGTCGAGAAACTGCAAGCCGAACGCACCTACGACGAGATCATCTACACCTCGCCCGACGGCATACGCTACGACCAGCGCGAGGCCAACCGCCTCTCGACGCTCGAAAACATCGTCATCCTCTGCGGCCACTACAAGGGGATCGACCACCGCATCCGCGAACACCTCGTAACGCGCGAAATCTCCATCGGCGACTACGTCCTCACGGGCGGCGAGCTGGCCGCCTGCATCATCGCCGACTCGGTGGTGCGGCTCGTCCCCGGCGCCATCGGCGACGAAGCCTCGGCCCTCACGGACTGTTTCCAAGACAACCTGCTGGCGCCGCCCGTCTACACGAGGCCCGCGGAGTTCCGCGGCTGGCGGGTGCCCGACGTGCTGCTGTCGGGCAACTTCGCGCAGATCGAAAAGTGGCAGGACGACGAGGCATGGGAGCGCACCCGCCGCCTGCGGCCCGACCTGCTCGAAGAGTAGCCGACGAATGTTCTCCCGAAGTGCAAAGTTCCGTTCAACAACACCGAAACCGATGAAATACTACCTCATAGCAGGCGAGCCCTCGGGCGACCTGCACGGCGCGAATCTGATCGAAGGGCTGAAAAAAGCCGACCCCGAAGCCGCATTCCGTTTCTGGGGCGGCGACAAGATGGCCGCTGCCGGCGGTCGCCGGAACCTCGTGAAACACTACCGCGAAACCTCGTTCTTCGGAATCGTGCAGGTCCTGCGCAACCTCGGGACCATCCGCCGCCAGATGCGCGAATGCCGGGACGACGTGGCGGCCTACGGTCCCGACGTGCTGATCCTCGTGGACTACCCCGGCTTCAACATGAAGATGGCCCGCTGGGCCCACGGGCAGGGCCTCCGCGTATTCTACTACATCGCCCCGAAGGTCTGGGCATGGCGCGAGCACCGCGTGAAGGCGATCCGCCGCTATGTGGACCGCCTGTTCGTCATCTTTCCGTTCGAAACGAAGTATTTCCCTGCGAAGGGCATACGTCCGGTCTTCGAGGGCAATCCGCTCGTCGACGCCATCGAGGCGCGGCGGCCGTCGCTCCCCTCGGGCGAAGCGTTCCGGCGCGAGCACGGACTCGACCGGCGCCCGATCGTCGCCCTGCTGGCCGGCAGCCGCAAGGGCGAGATCCGCGACAACCTGCCGCTGATGGCGGCGCTGGCTCGCAAGTTCCCCGACCGCCAGTTCGTCGTCGCGGGCGTCTCGTGGCTCGACCGCTCGCTTTACGAACCTTATCTCGCGGGCAGCGGCATACGCTACGTTTGCGACCGGACCTACGAAACGCTCCACGCGGCCGAAGCCGCCGTGGTTACGTCGGGCACAGCGACCCTCGAAACGGCTCTGCTGGGCATCCCCGAAGTGGTGGTCTACCGCACGCTGTGGCTTCAGGTCAAGCTCCGGCCCTACGTGCTGAAGGTGCCCTACGTCTCGCTGGTGAACCTAAACCTCGGGCGCGAATCGGTGCGCGAGATCATCCAGTCGGACCTCGACATCGCACGGGCCGAACGCGAACTGAGGGCCATCGTCGCCGGAGGCGCCGGAAGGGCCAAGATGCTCGCCGATTTCGACGAGCTGCGCAGCATCATCGGCCCGGCCGGCGCCAGCGACCGTTTCGCGCGGCGGATGGTGGAGGAGTTGTCGAGGCACGAAAAATAAACCGGCAGCAATGGGCGTACACTACCTGATCTCCGGTCTGCTGCTGCTCGTCGCGGCACTCGTCTACCTGCGCCCGCAGTCGATCCCGACGCTGCGCCACTATCCGAAGGAGCGGCTCGCGAAGGTCGATCTTCGGCGGGTGCGCCGCACGGGCTCGCTCGGAATGTTGGCGCTCGCGCTCCTGATCGGGCCGGGAGCCTGCCTGCCGCACTGCACGGGAGTCGACGAGACGACGCTGACCGTGCTCGGATGGATCGTGCTGCCGGTCGGCACAATCGCGATCGCCGCACGGATCGAAACATACGATAAAAACAGATGAGAGGCCGGAAGACGCCCGTCATCGTGCAGCGGCAGTCTGTCTGCGGCTCCCCATTCCGACGCCGATCGCGGGCGCCGCATACGCATCGCTGAAATACGACGTCAAAAACCGTAAAAAACGCAAGTCATGACGATACGTCCCGAACGGCCGGAGGAGTTTCCGGCGATTCACCGCCTCGCCGAGGAGGCTTTCCGCACGGCGAAGGTCTCCGACGGCAAAGAGCAGGATTTCACCGATCGCCTGCGGGCGGCAGGCGGTTACATTCCCTCTCCGGCTCTCGTCGCCGAAGAGGAAGGGCGCCTGATCGGCCGCACGATGCTGACCCGCACGACGCTCCGCGACGGAACGCCCGTCCTGCTGCTGGCCCCGCTTTCGGTCGTCCTCGACTGCCGGAGCCGGGGCATCGGTGCGGCACTCGTCCGCGAAGCGCTCCGCAAGGCCTGCGGCCGGGAGGAACAGGCCGTCGTGCTGGTGGGCGACCCGGCCTACTACGGACGGTTCGGCTTCCGGCGGAGCACGGAGCCGGGCATTCGGAACACGAACGGCATTCCCGACGAGTACGTGCAAGTGCTGGAGCTCGTACCGGGAGCACTCGCCGGCACTCATACGACCATCGCATTCGAAGAGCCATGAAAATCATCTGCATCGGCCGCAACTACGCGGCGCACATCGACGAACTGTCCCGCGGGACGGGCGGCGGCACCGCACGCCCCGCCGCTCCGGTCTGGTTCCTCAAACCCGACACGGCGCTGCTGCGCAACAACGATCCCTTCTACATTCCCCGCTTCTCGCAGGAGGTGCACTACGAGTGCGAACTCGTGGTGCGGATCGACCGCGTCGGGAAGTGCATCGAAGAGCGTTTCGCCCACCGCTACTACCACGAGGTAGGTCTGGGCATCGACTTCACGGCCCGCGACCTCCAGCGCGAGGCCGTCGCCGGCGGGCTGCCGTGGGAAGCGGCCAAGGCGTTCGACCGCTCGGCGGCCGTCGCCCCGCTGTTCGTACCGCTCGCAGAGCTGGGCGGCGAGGTGCAGAACCTGCACTTCGAGCTCGCAGTCAACGGCCTCACGCGGCAGTCGGGTTTCACGGGCGAAATGCTCTTCGGCGTCGACCGCCTCATCGCCCACGTCTCGCAATTCCTCACGCTCCGCATGGGCGACCTGTTCTTTACGGGTACGCCCGCCGGAGTGGGGCCCGTTCGTGCGGGCGACAACCTGCGCGCCGCACTCGAAGGGCGCACGCTGCTCGACTTCGACATCCGCTGAGCGCCGCCGCATTCGCCGCGCCGCCTCCCCGCGAGGCATGCATCCGGCCTCCGCGATCCGGCAGCGTCCGAGAACCGATCCGGCAGCACGCGCCGCTGCGAACGATGCAAAACCGTACCGAACGAAAACAAGACGAAATACTATGCTTCTGCACGAAAAACTCGCCCCCTACCGCCTCATGCTGGCCTCGCAGTCGCCCCGCCGGCGGGAACTGCTCGCCGCCTGCGGCCTGCCGTTCGAACTCGCACCGAAATACGACTGCGAAGAACGCTACCCGCCCACGCTGCCCGCCGAGGAGGTGCCGCTCTACCTCGCACGCCTCAAGAGCGACGCCTATCCCCATCCCCTCGCGCCGCACGAAATTCTGCTCACGGCCGACACGGTGGTCGTCTCGGAAGGCGCCGTGCTGGGCAAGCCCCGCGACCGCGACGACGCGGCCGCGATGCTCCGGCGCCTCTCCGGCGCGACGCACACGGTCGTCTCGGGCGTTACGCTCCGCACCGCGGAGCGCAGCCGCTCGTTCGGCGCACGCACCGACGTCCGCTTCCGGCCCCTCGCCGGCGAGGAGATCGCCTACTACCTCGACACCTTCCGACCCTACGACAAGGCCGGCTCCTACGGCATACAGGAGTGGATCGGATATGCCGCCATCGAACGCATCGAAGGCTCGTTCTACAACGTGATGGGGCTGCCGGTGCAGAAACTCTACGTCGAACTGAACGAATTTCTCGGATAATCCGACGGAATTCCGTATCTTGCACGACAGAATCCGCAACCCTGCTCCGACCGCACTCCGCGCGCATGCGGGAATGTGCCGAAGCGATTAAACGACTGTAAAACACCAAACCCATGAAACGCACACTGTTCGCCGTACTCTGTACGCTGCTCGCACTGCCCGCTCTCGCAGACGAGGGCATGTGGCTCCCGAGCCTCATCCGATCGCGCATCGGGGACATGCGCTCCAAAGGATTCCGCCTCACGGCCGAAGACATCTACTCCGTCAACCGCGCCTCGATGAAGGACGCCGTCGTTTCGTTCGGCGGCTTCTGCACGGGCGAGCTGATCTCCGAACGCGGGCTCCTGCTCACGAACCACCACTGCGGCTACGACGCCGTGCAGGCGTTGTCGAGCGTCGACCACGACTACCTCACGCACGGATTCTGGGCCATGTCCGCGGCCGAGGAGCTGCCGGCCGAGGGGCTCTTCGTGCGCTTTCTGGTGCGCATGGACGATGTAACGGACCGCATCGCGGCGGGCGAAACCGCCGAGCGGATCATCGCCGAAGCCGAGAAGGAGGGCCCCAACTACCGCGCGACGGTCGAGCAGATGTACTACGGCAACCAGCAGTTCCTCTTCGTCTACCAGCAGTTCGACGACGTGCGGCTGGTCGGCGCGCCGCCCTCGTCGATCGGCAAGTTCGGCGGCGACACCGACAACTGGATCTGGCCCCGCCACACGGGCGACTTCTCCCTGTTCCGCATCTATGCCGGTCCGGACAACCAGCCGGCGGCCTACTCGCCCGAGAACGTCCCCTACCGTCCCCGCCGCCACTTCGCCGTCTCGACCCGCGGCGCCGAGGAGGGAGCCTTCACGATGATCTACGGCTTCCCGGGCAACACCCAGCAATACGTCCTCTCCGATGCGGTCGAATACGCGCAGAAAATCTCCGATCCGACCAAAATCGCCATCCGCACCGCAAGGCTCGATCTGATCGGCCGGGCGCAGGAGACGGACCCTGCGCTGCGCATCTTCTATGCGGCCCGCCACGCCAACATCGCCAACGCATGGAAAAAGTGGCAGGGCGAAGTGCTGGGCCTCGAACGGCTGCGGACCGCCGAGCGCAAACGCGCCTATGAAACCGCGTTCGAAGCGTGGGCCGCCGACAAACCCGAATACCGCGACGTCGTGCGCGAGCTGAAGGCCGAATACGCCCGCATCATCCCGATCTTCTTCAACCTCGAAGTCCTCTCAGAGACCCTCCGCACGCTGCCGATGCCCTATCCCGAAGCGGAACGGACCGATCCGCTCTTCGCAGCGCGCCGCCCGACCGAACGGGCGCTCTGGCGGCTCGCCGTGGGCGAATACGCCTCCCTCTGCCAAGGCGACCGCCTGCTGCCCGCCGTGCGCGAAGGCATCCGGCGCGCAGGCGGCGCCGAAGCCTATGCCGACCATCTGTTCGCCCTCGCGGCGGACGATCCCGCGAGCGAAGAGCTCGCCGCACTCGAAAGGGACATACGCCAGAACGTCGGCGAACTGACCGCCGCACTCGGACTGCGCCGCCTGCGCAATCTCGGCAGCGCCCGTCTGGAGGAGCTCTACAAGACCTACATGCGCGGATTGCAGGAGTGGGACACCGGGCGTGCCTTCTTCCCCGACGCCAACTCCACGCTCCGCGTATCCTACGGCACCGTGGCCGGCTACCGCTATGCCGACGGCGAGCGCCACAAAGCGCTCACGACCCTCGACGGCATCATCGCCAAGGACGATCCGACGGTCTACGACTACGACATTCCGCAAGCCCTGCGCGACCTCTACGCCTCGAAAGCCTACGGCCGCTGGGGCACCCAGATCGAAGGCCGGCGCACGGTCCCCGTCTGTTTCCTCGCCACGAACCAGACCACGGGCGGCAACTCGGGTTCGCCCGTGCTGAACGGGCGCGGCGAACTCATCGGCGTCAACTTCGACCGCACGTGGCGCTCGACGATGAGCGATCTGGAGTTCGATCCCGAGATTTGCCGCAACATCGCCGTCGACATCCGCTACGTGCTCTTCGTCATCGACCGCGTGGGAGGCGCGGGCTATCTGCTCGACGAGATGACGCTGCGGAAGTAGCGGCCGCCGAAAGGCGTCTGCGACCGACGAAAAAAGAGATTCGGCCGGGGAGGCTCTGCACCCGATACGGACAGAATCCGCACGGAATGAAGCGAGAAATCCGATTTTTTTCACCGGATATTTTGCAGAAACCGAAATAGTATCTATATTTGCACTCCCGAAGTCCGTATTCGGGAACGCAAGCCCAGGTGGTGAAATTGGTAGACACGCTACTTTGAGGGGGTAGTGAACGTTTAGTTCGTGCAAGTTCGAGTCTTGTCCTGGGCACAGATAGGGGCCGTCTAACAAGCCCCAAAAATCGGAAATCACCCCTGCCGGAATTCATTCTGACAGGGGTGAAATCGTTGAAATCGGATTTGTCAGACAGCCCCTTCGCTTTTCCCGGCGCGGAGCAGGAGGCATCTGCATCATTTACCCCTGAATCCGGCCGCCTCCGAAGACCGAACTCTCCGGCGCTTCTTTCGTCGGCAGGACCGGAGCGCCGCGCCGCATCTGCGCCCACGGTTCCGCCGCACCCTGCGTCCGGTCGGACCGCAAATCGGGTCCATGGGGAAACGATGCCTCCCAACTCCTCTCGACGGGTCGTCAGGCCGATGTCGATTCCGCAGCCCCTTCTCCAGCGGGTTTCGCGGCTTCGTTTCCCGGGATTGCTCCAACCGCATCGGACCGTTGTCCGCCTCCCGATTTCACTCCTCCGGCACCGGCTCCGCCAGCAGCTCTTTCAACTTCCCGACGATCTCGGGAATCCCGACTTCGCTCGTGTCGAGCGCCAGCTTGTCGGCAAGCGACGAGCTGTAGGCGGCCACCTCCTTTTTCGTTACGCCGTGCCACAGCGGAAGAATGACCTTCACGCCGTCGATCTCACGGGCCACCATGCCGTTCAGCTCGTAATCGGGCCAGTTCTTTTTCATGAAGTTGCGGGATATGACCACGATGCCGTATCTCGAATTGGCCAATCCGTGATCGATTTTCCTGCGGAGGCTGTCCCCGAGCTTCAGTTCGGATTCGTCGTACCAGACACGGCATCCGGCCGCCTTGAGCGCTTCGGCCAGCGGACGGACAATGTCTTGTTTGTCCTCCGAGGCGTGGGAGATAAAGAAGTCGAATTTTTTACCCCTATTATTTTCGTCCGGACGTTCCGCGGGCGGCGTCCGCCCTTCGACCACATCCACTTCGGCCGGAGTGAGTCCGTAGAGGTCGTAGACCATCCGGTCGATTTCAGCTTCGAGGGCCGAGGTGTCGGCGGCGGGGTTCTCGCGCTTGGCTTCGAGAATCCGATCGACAAGGGCGATAAAAGGTTGCTGGTTTTCAGCAATTTTAATCGGTAAAAGTTCCAAATCAGACATCAAAATCTGCGGAAAACCTTGCTGATTCGTAATAAACAACTGATGATTATAATAATCTAACAATCTTGAATTAAGAAGACTTATTAAATATCTATTCGAGACATTTGTTGTGGTCGACCAGCACGAATATAATGTACTTTCTGTAAGTGCTGGGACTTCAAGAAACGCACAACATAAAGCGTCTCCTGTGCGTCGAATAAGAATTCTTGGAACTTGCTGATGTTTAGACAACTTTTTTGTACCTCCAATGATCGATAAATTTTTATAATCCGTATGATTTTGTGATTTAACAACCCACTTAGAAATATTTTTCCCCAGCAAGAATATATCTGGCAAATTCCTTTTTTCTGAAAAAATACATTGAGACCGGTTCTTAACGACCATCCCCTTGAAAATAGTAGTTAGTTCGGCGAGCGGAGTTGCACCACTTGAAACTTTAGATAAGATTGGATTATGGGTTTCGACAATCTCTTTCAGATGATAATTAGAATCAAAATGGTATTTTTTTGTAATCGAATCATCATGTTGCTTACGATAAACAAAAATTAAACTACCCGTTACCGCATTTTCAAAAACATAATCCGTGAAAGTAACAGTTATCAATGTATTACCATACATCGACATAACTCCGGTACAACCTTCATAACTTCTCGTTTTGAACAAGCCTTCTGGGATAATATATGCAATAATAGCTCCCTTTTTCAGTAATTTAGTTATACCTAATTCTATAAAAAGTGTAAAAAGATTTTTAGAATATGAATTTTTTATCGACTCATAATCTTTTATATAACAGAACAATTCAGAATTATCCGTATTATTTTTAGTCAAAATTCGGTACGGCGGATTGGCGATCACGATATCGAATCCCCCGCGGTCGAACACATCCTTGAAATAGGTGTGCCACAGGAAGAACGGACAGTTCGTGCGGTCCAGATGCCCGATGTGCACGCGGCTCGCGCCGACCTTTTCGAGCTTCTCCTGCGTCCGCTTCAACTTGGCCTCCTCCGATTTCAGGTTTTTCTCGTACTTGCGGCGGTTGCCTGCGGCGGTCGAAGGGTTATCGATGAACTCGCGGTTCTCTTTCACCGCCCGCATATGCTGCGCCTCTTCGGCCAGCAATTCCCGCTCCCTGAGGTCGAGCGCATTCCCGATATGGCTCCGGATGATCGCGTCGATCTCTCCCCTGATCCCCTCCTTTTCGGCATGGTCCGTTACCGAGAAGTGTTGCCCGATCAGAGGTCCGAGCGCCCGGCGGGTCTGGGCATCGGCCGGCGAACCGAACAGCAAGCCGTCCGCTTCGGGCTGCACGGCGAATCTGCTCAGGTCGATCCCCTCGAAACTTTCGAGCAGCGAGTTGCCCTGCATGATCTTGTAGTCGAGGTTCGGAAGCGGCTGCGGCTCCTCCTCGTCCACCACCAGCGACAGCCAGAAGCGCAGGCGGGCGATATCGACAGCACCCTGTTCGATATCGACGCCGTAGATGTTCTTCTGGATGATTTCGCGCTTGACCTTCGACGGCGAGAAGGCCTCCCGCCGCTTCGTAAAGCCGTACAGCACCCGGCGGCACTTGAAGATTTCGCCCAGCACCCCCATCGGGAAAGCGCCCGAGCCGATCGCCGGATCGCACACCTTGACCTCACGGAGCAGCGTGTCGAGCCGCGCCGCGACCTTGGGGTTCTGCAGCGCAGGATCGACCTCGCCCGTGCGGATCAGCCGGCCGACAGCGGCGTGAACCGCTTCGTCGGTATGCGTCCGCAAATACTGGATCAGGCTCTCGCGGCTCATGTACTGCACGATCTCCTTCGGGGTGTAGAACGTCCCCTTGTCCTTGTTGTCTTCGAGCAGATTCTCGAAGATGTGCCCCAGCATTTCGGGATCGATGCCCACCTCGCTGTCGTCGGGGTCGTTTTCGTCGATCGTGAAGTTGTACTGGGCGAAAAACTCGATCAGCTCGTCGAAATAAGCATACGGGAAGTCGATCCGGTTCCGGTCCAGAGCATCGCGGTCGAACAAACCGCCGTTCAGATAAGGAATGCGGATGCGGTCGCCCAGCAGCGGATCGGCCAGATCGTCCTCCCGCTTGCGGTTGAGCGTCTCGAAAAACAGCAGTTCGAGCACCTCGGCGAGCAGCCGGTCGTTGCCCTTATGACGGTCGAGCAGCGTGCGCATGTAGTTCGCATCGCCGCCCGTCCACCCTCGGGCTTCGGACGGGACACCCATCCAGCCCTTCTTCTGGAGGAATTGCAGGAAGACGAGCCGCCCCAACAGCTTCTTGACATAATCCCGCTGCCACTTCTCCCGCCCGCCGATATACGCGCAGAATTTCCTGAACTGGGCCTTGTAGCCGTTGAAAAAGTCGGCATTCAGTTTCTCGACCGAGAATGCCTCGTATATGTTTTCGGGCGTAACCCCTTTGTTCCTGAGCAGCAGAAACCGATCGACGGGCGTGCGGTACGTCTCGTCGGGATTGCCGAACAAATAGGTAAAACGCTTGGGAGCCGTCTTCCCGTCGCGCAGATTGCAGATGTACGACAGCCGCCACTGACGGTCGTCGTAATAGACCACCAGCGCGGCCTCGACATCGTAGGCCGTATAGCTTTTGACCAACGAGCGCAGACCGACACGATTCAGCCCGATGCGGTATCCCCTGATCTCGAACTCATACAGACCGATATCGAACCCCGGCAAACGGAGCTTTCCGAGTTCGTAACCCGTAACTTTCTCGTCGTGCTCCGAGGTCAGCACGCGCGCCTCCCGGCGCATTTCCGTCGCACCGAAAAAATCGATCAGCATCCGCTTCCATTTCTCCGAATCGTAGGGCTGCCGGAACAGCTTTCTCAATTCGCTTCTCGGTTCCTCCTGCTGCATAGGTCAGTCTCTTTTTATTCGAAATATTCGGCCAATACGACGCACGATCTGGGATCGCTCCCGGCGCCCGACCTTTTCTCGCTCTTATGATAGCGGATCACGAAAGCCCGGATCGCTTTCTCCACCTCTTCGAACCCGATCTCAGACCGGCGATAACGGCGTTCCAGACGGTTCAGCTCGCGCGAAAGCTTCGTAAAAGTTCCCGCTTCCACGTAATGACCCAAAATTTCGCAATGCTCCTTGGTCGCAGGGTGCTGCCCGCTGCGCCAGATCCATTTGAGGAATCGTTCGGCCGTTTTGGTCGTCTTATCCTGTTCGCTCGACGAAGGTACGGCGTCGTCGAGCATATCCGTAACATCCTTGTCGAAGCGCCTTTGGGCCGCCGACACGCTCTGGTAGTGCCGCTCCGAAAGCGGAAGCGGCTTTTCATCCGGCGCCGCCCGGAACAATGCCGCCGCTTCGAGGAACCCGAGCGGCGCGACCGTGAAGCGCTCCTTCTGCACCGTGAATCCCGGCCGGTCCATACCGGCCGGCTTCGCCGGCGGGGCGTCGTTCGGCTCGACTTTGTAGAACTCCTGTTTGTAGGCCGAACGGACATACACCAGCGCCGTGTCTTTTTTCGGCCCCCCGGTCCGCGACGCGCAGCGCCCCGTGCGGGATTTGACGGGCAGGTTCCGCACGCGCTCGAAATCCGCCGGATGCGCCTTGCGGAACCTGCGCACCTCGTCCAGATATTGCAGCATCTTATCCACATCGTCGCCGATGTTCGGATTGAACAGTTCGAAGCTGCAGAGCACCTCCTCCCGCGAGAAGATCTGCGAGTCCCCGCCATAGGCCGAATGGAAACCCTGCAACTTGGCCAGAATATTCCGGTAGAGCCGGATCTCGGCATCGCCCTCGGCCGACGGATAGAACAGATAGTTATAGATCGTGTCGGCCACGCTGCCGATGCGGTTCACGCGCCCGTTGCGCTGCATGAGGCGCGTGGGGTTCCACGGCGAGTCGTAGTGTACGATCACATTGGCGCGGTGCAGGTCGACACCTTCGGCCAGCACATCCGTCGAAATCAGAATATTGAAGTCGTCCTTGGGCTTGCAGCCTTTCGGACGGGGCTTGAAGTTGGCGAGGATCGTCTCGAAGAGTTTTTTGCGGCTGTCCGACGTCGCGCTCAGAATATCGCTGCGGCCCAAGCGCTCTTTCAAGGCCCGCTCCAGATAGTGCACCGTGTCCTTGCTCTCGGAGAAGATCACCAACTTCCCGGTCGGGTTTTCGCCGGGAGCGAGCATTCGGGTCTCGATCTCTTCGACGAATTTGTCCAGCTTGGGGTCTTCCGTAACCCGCTCCCACTCGTCGATCAGATCGTCGAGCAGAGCGATATCGCTCTTCAGATCGTCGATGAACCAAGGATAGAACGCATCGCGGCGATAGACGAAATCCTCCTTCGAACCGCCGAACTTCTCGATGCCCTTGTCGATGATGTCGTCCAGCTCGAATCCCTTGTCCTGCAACTCCTTCACCTTGAGGTCGGGAGCAATGACGATCTTGTCGGCCTCCCACATGTCGACCATGCCCTGCGTATTCCGCCGGAGGTTATGCAGCGAACGGCGGAACGCCTCGAAGCTGCTCTCCAGACGCTTCACCATGTGAACCCGGTAAATGCCGGCCAGCGCCGCCGAAATCTGCGGCGCATTCGCATAGCGGGCCGCAAAAGCCGGGGTCAGACTCTCGATAGCCTTATAACGCGCGTATTTGAGCCGTTCGGTGAGCACATCCATCGAGGCATTGAACAGCACTTTCAACTTTTCGGGAAGGTAGTAGACCAATCCGCGCGGCTTCTCGATCTTCGGGAAAACCACCCCCTGTTTCTTGAGGTCGTCGCGGTATTCGGCATAATTGAGGATATTCTCACGGGTGCGGCGCACGGTTACTTTGTCGATCACATCCCGACGGATCTGCTCGTAAATCGTCTTGATCGCTTCGATGTCGATCACCTTGTTGGTCGGGGACATCAACTTGGTATAGAGGCCGATGCGGGGTGCGAAATAGTTCTGCAGATTGGGAACGCCCTCGATGCTGCCACTGCGCTTGTCCTGAAACAGCAGCAGCAGATTGTACAAATCCCGGGGACTGATGTTGAGCGGCGTCGCCGACACCAGCATCACCAACTTGTGCACCCCTCCGACACGTCCGATGCGGATGCGGTCGGTCTTGCAGACGCGCTGCAAGTTGTCGTACATATTCGACATATCGCTCCGGAACCGGTGCGCCTCATCGACGACGATCAGGTCGTACTCCTCAAGCGGCAGATAATCGGTCTTTTCCCCGAAAAGTTTCTCCAGATTGCCGCAGGATACGAAATCGGCGTATTTCAGAATGCCGAACGTCTCGAATGTCGAACGCCAGTTGTCGAGCAGCTTCGGCGGGTGCACCACCAGAATTCGGGAGCTGTGCAAGCTGTTCTCTTCGACGAAACGCCGGGCGGTCATCGTGGCAATGACCGTTTTGCCCAAGCCCACCACGTCGGCCAGAAAATAGCCGTTGTATCTTTTCAACATCTGATAACCCTGCCCGACGGCATCCCGCTGATACTTGAGATCCATGAACCCTTCGGGCACATCGAGCGAAAAATCATCTTCGATCTGGTCGCCGAAATAGTCGATCAACAGCTTCATGTAGATTTCGTAGGGCGTAGGCGCCTGTCCCAAGTGCGTCTTCGCTTCGAACCGCTCGATATCGTCGGGCGTAACGGGCAGCCCCTCTTTCCACAGTTTCTCGAACTCGGCTTTGCAGAACGCCACGTCGTCGAAATCCTTCATCGCCACATTCAGTTCGTAGCGCGGCGGCTGCGTAAGACCCAGCCCCGATTCGGAGAAGTTGCTCGATCCCATAATCACCCAGCCGTCGGAATGCGGCGTGTGTTTTTCCGGAAGGAACAGATAGAATTTAGCGTGAAGATCCTTCGTGGCATGAATTTTCATTTCCACCTTGCCCGTCCGCAGATCATCCGCAAGCAGGGCGACCCCCTCCTCGATTTGCCGGTAATAGCCCGCATCGCGTATATCTTCGACAAAATCGTTCTGAAACCGTTCCCGCGCCTGACGATATACCTTATCCCCCGGCAAGAACATCATCGATTTGTTGTAGCGGTGAAAGATATCGTCGATATTGATGCCGACAAGTATCTGAATCTTACCGAGTCCCTGCAACTTTTCACGAATGGCATAATATCCCGAAGACCGGAAATACCCCGCAACGGCATGAAAACTATGGAGCCCCCGCATCTCGGCAAGTATTCCGCTGAACTTGTCGAAAAGGGTATTGGTCAGGTCGTTGGTAAAGAATTTCGAATCTCCCATAATTAGCTCGTTAGCACTTCCAAAATTACACATTTTTCACAAAATCTCGAATCCCGCACCCGATCGATGCGACAATATTCGGTACATCCGCTTGAGCTTCATACGGTATAAGCAAATGCCGGAGGGTTTCCATTTCGCGAGCCGGGATGAATACGTGTACCCCCGAAGAGCATCGGCCGCAGACGAAGAACGGCCCATCGACCGGTTCCGACCGCTCGCGTTCCTCTCCCGCAAGCCGGAACGGCATCGAGGCCGTCGGACCGGAATCCGCTTCTCGACCGCAATTCCCCGGAGCCGGGGTTGTCCTACACATTTTTTACCCCTTTGAGAATTGCCATTCGGGAAAACTCCCGAAGAGCAGTACGGATAAAAAAGGGCTGTCTAAGATTTGTCAGACAGCCCTCTCGATTCTTTTTTTTATTCGTCCGTTTCGATCTTCCCGTCTTGCGCCGCATTCTGCAAGACACGCAGCGGAACATAGAACTTCGTTTGCGTCGGAGTGTAAATGCCGCATGTGATTCCCGAAACGAGCAGATTCAGAAAACTCTGATTGGTCTTTACCACGAAATCGGGCGCATCGTTCACATATTCCGCAGCTTCGAGTTTGTTGCAGCCGACGGGTATCAGACCGCCGATCACATGGTGGTTCCACTGTCGGTTGATTTGCACCAGCGGTTCGTTGGGCTCAACATCCCCATGCAGAACCCGGGTGGAGTAACAGGAGGGCATAATCAGTGCGATGAGAAATCCCCCCCCCAGCATAAAAGTCTCTTCATACCTGTAATTGGATTGGTTAGGTTCTGCAAATATAATAAATTTTCTCGTGCTGCACACAAAAACCGTCCGAAACGACGGCCGCATGCCGAATCGGGAGCGGCGGACCCGAAAAGGTCCGCCGCCCGTTCGCTGCGGCTATCCCCCGGCGGATCGCCGGTACGTGCCCTCCCTGCGCATTGCGCGTCCGGAGTGCGGGAAACGCCTCGTCAGAACGTCGTGGTCATATCCTTCGGCACGCAGATGTAGAAATCGGCGTCGCCGAGCTCCTCCTCGTTCAGCCGCTCCGCATCGTCCTGCCGGACGACCTCTACCGTCGCAATCCGCAGACCGGGCCGGAAGCGGTCGAGGTAGGTCAGGATGCCGGCATGAGCCGTCGAGTGGAAGCTTCCGTTCAGATGCACGAGACGCCCTTCGCCGATCCGCTGCGCGATCGTCCACGCCATCGTGGCGTCCTTGATCGCCTGCGCCTTCGACAGATTCTCGGCCTGCCCGGCCTTCATGCCCGGCATCCGCATGGCCGCGAAATAACGGTCGACGCTCTCGTTGGGCACGTAGTCCAGCGGCAGCGGCACGATATACCCCCGGGCCTCGTCCGTCAACCGCTCCAGCGCTTCGAATCCCCCGCGTGCGACCATGTTCGCATAGCGCCGCGGAATGTTCGTGGCGATGACGGGGATACCGTTCGCCTTGGCGAATTCGACGACGGGCGCGTAATCCGTCTTATAGTTGTCCCACAACTTGGTCTCCTTGCCGAAGCGGTCGGCCGAAATCAGGCCGCCGAGGTATTCGTCCAGCACCAGCTGGTCGTCGCGTTCGAACATCTCGGCGCCGACCGCCAGCCGCTCTCCGTGGAGGGCATAGAGGTCCTTGACGATCTCCAGCTCCATCCAATGCGCGACGGGACAGTTGTGGACTTCGCCGATGAAGACGACGTCCCGCTCGCCCAATGCGCGGAGCATCTCTCCGTAGTCGGTCTTGCGACCCTCGGCATCGAAAATGGCGTAGGCCTTCTTCTCCTGCGCCGTCGCCAGCGTCGCCGCGAGGCAGCACGCCGTCAAAACGATCCATTTTTTCATGTTGCTCTTTCTGTTATTCGGGTACATAGATAATTTCTCCGTTTTCGAGCTCATAGGCGATTCCGACCCGTTTGCCCTTGGCGCCCGTGCTCTGCTCCTCGGAGGGCGTGTATTTGTTGATCTTGTTGCCCTCCTTCATGATGATCTCCATGTTCTCCTTGCCGGGATTCTTCACGATCGTGAAATCCTCCTGCGTGAAGACCTCGGTCATGTTCATGTGCATGACCATCGCCACCATCAGCGCGACGGCGAAGACCATCGCCACATCGAACAGGTTGACGACCACGCTCAGCGGATCGGAATCCTCATCCCCGGCAAAGCGGCTCTTGCGACGCGTCGTACTCATGCCTTTCCGTTTTTTTCGTTGAGTTTACGCGCCACGTAATCGAGGTTGTTCACATCCTTGGCATACCAGCGCTGTTTGAGTTGCAGCGACACCAGCCCTACGCCGCTGACGACCAGACCCACGACCGTCGTGGCGAAGACCACCTGCATGTTGTAGGCCATGCCGCCGATATCGCCCGTCGAGAGCCCCACCAGCGCGGGACTCATGGCGATCAGCGTGCCGATCAGACCCAGCACGGGGCCGATCTTGGTCAACAGGCGCGAGAGGATCACGTCCTTCTCGGCCTCGTTCTCGAACTCCGAGATCAGGAAATCCGCATAGTCGGTGCTGGGCGGCGTCGAGAGCAGATCGCGCAGGTAGCGCACGAAGAGCGAGTTGTCCTTCGCGGGCAGCGCCCCGGCCAGTTCGCCGACCGTCTCGGGGGTCAGCTCCTTGATCCGCAGGTTCAGGCGGCTGTCGTTGCGGCGCTTGGTCATGTACTGGTTGTAGATGCCGCCCACGAGCAGCAGCGAGCGGATGAACAGCAGCAGCAGCAGCAGAATGTCGGGAATGAGCAGGCTGTTGGCCACCCAGAAAAGTGCTTGAGAAATTGTTTCCATAAATTTGCGTTCGGTTATTTTTTATTGATTGTCGTTTGTCCGGCACCGGAATGAGACCGCCTCTTCGCGGACATCCTCTGCAAGAGCGGCCACTTGATCCGCCCCCAGCCCACGCCTGCGAGAAAGAGCGCGAGGAAGAGCCCGAAAGCGAAGCCGAGCGCCTTCCAGTTCATCGGCTCGCGCACGGCGGCGTAGGTTACGTCGCCGTTGACGGTCGTCAGCAGACCGATGATGCAGACGAAGAGGCTTGCGAGGAAGTGGATTTCGAGCCGCATCTCCCCCTCGGGCAGCAGACGCAGGAAAAACAGGCGCAACAGCGGCACGAGTACGACGACGGCTCCGGCGAAAACGTAGGAAATCGTCGTGAAATCCGCCCCCGGGAAACCGAATATCAGTTCGGTCTGCAGGTAGAACAGCACGGGAAAGAGCAGCAGGCTCGGATACCACTTGAGCAGACGCATCCACCACCGCTGCCGCCGCGCGCCCTGCAACACGGCGATGCAGTAGGCGAAACAGACGACCGATTCGAGCGTAACGATGACGGCCATGTTTTTCAGCGCCACGGTATTTTCGAGATAGTCGGCCAGCTGCGTCTTCGATTGCAGGATCGCATAGGGATAGGTCGCCGCGACGAACACACCGCAGACGAGGCCGAACACCGCAGCCTGCCACCCCCGCCAGAAGCTGAGCTTGAGAATGCAGTTGACGACGATGAACAGAACGAGTATGCTGATGATGATTTCCATGAGCCGTCAATCCTCCTTTCGTTTTTTGCGCAGGACAAGCAGCAGCACGACGAATGCGGCGAAGACGCCGCCCGCGATCCATATGCCGTCGAGCGCATTGCGACCGCTCTCTTCGCCCATCGCCATTTGGTCCTTCTTCAGCACCATGCCGCTCTGTCCGGCCGAGACGTCGGCCGTCTGCATCGCCCGGAGCTGCTGCCGGTAAGCGGCCGCACGCTCCGGCGCCGTCTTGCCGGCGATGTACTCCTGCAACTTGGCATTGCCGCCGGAGAAGCCGGCGCCCGTCGAACCGAATTCGCGAACCAGATCGGTGTGCAATCCGGCCAGCGTGGCGATTTGTGCGTCCGAGGCGTGCCACATGCCTTTGCGGGCGGTTTCGAGCATCACGGCCGTGATCTCCTGCAAAGCCGCGGGATTCTGCTGCCGGAAGAACCGCTCGGTCCCCAGACCGTAGCTGTCCTCCACGTAGACATCGTAAAGACGGTCCCACATCGCATCGTCCACCACGTCGGGCTTCGTAACGTTCCAGCCGTACGTGTTGGTTACGACCTCCGTGATCTGCGCGGCGCTCGAAGCGCCGCCCTTCATCACCTCCTTGATGTATTCGGGGTTGAAGACCGTGGCGCGCGACTCGACGCCGATCGCCTCCTTCAATTCCTGCATCTTCACACGGTTGCGGTTGCGGTAGTCGGCGAAGTAGGCGTCGGGATCCTTGCCCGTAACGTTCCGCACGGCGAGGTTCATACCGCCCATGAATTCGTACACATGGTCGAGGCTGAGCGCACCCCACGTATTGCTCTGGCGGGGTTGCACCACGGCATCCGTGTTGTGGAGCACGGCACGCAGCAGCCCGGCCTTCATCTCGCCCCACTCCTCTTCGCCGCCGTACACGGCACCCATGTTGTTGAGGTACGTATCGGCGATCTGCGCCTCGTCCTGCCACTTGTCGCCGCTGGTGACGAGTTCCTGAATACCCGTGCCGTACATGCCGTTGACGCCTCCGAAGACGCGCTTGGTCGACAGTTCGCGGGCCTCCTTGGGCGAGACGCCCTGCCCCACGAGCAGGCGTTCGGTCTCCACCGTACTCTCGGCCACGCGGTTGCCGTTCGCGTCGCCCGTCGCCGAGGCGGCCATCTCCACGGCCCGCGAAATCAACGCGAGACGCGAAGCCGCCAGATCGCGGAACTGGCCCGAGGTCTGGACCACCACGTCGATGCGCGGCCGCCCCAGCTCCTCGGACGGAATGAGCCGCAGATCGCTCACGCGGCCGTAGGCGTCGCGCACGGGTTCGACGCCGAGCATGTAGAGCACCTGCGCGATCGTCGCACCCTCGCTCTCGATGAACTCGCTGCTCCAGAAAGTATAGCTCACCTTGCGCGGATAGTCTCCGTGCGTTTTCCGATATTGTTCGAGCGTCTGCCCGGCCAGCTCTTTGCCCCGCTCCCACGCGCGTTCGGAAGGTGTGGCCTCGGCATTGACCGCATAGAGGTTCCGGCCCGTGGGCACAGCCTGCGGATTGGCCACCGCATCGCCGCCCGATGTCGGGGCCACGTATCCGCCCGCGAGCGCATTGAGCAGCGAGCGCATCTCCGCCTCGGGGCTCTCGCGCAACGCCTTTTCGTAGGCGGCGACGTTCCCGATCGTCCGTGCGACCTCCGCGATAGCCTGCGCACGCCGTTTCTGTTCGCTCGTATAGGCCGCCGGCTTCCGCTCGCTCCGGGACATCATCATGCCCCGCTTGGGCGGTGCGAGCACCTCCCGGGCCTCCGCCAGTTCGGCAGGCGTGATCCCTGCCGTGCGGCAGATCAGAGCTTCGTCGGCCTGCGCTCCGTCCAGAATCCGGACGACCAGCCGGCGGGCCGGCTCCAGATAACGTTTCGTAAAGTACGGCTTGCTTTTCAACTGTCCGTCCGTTACTTTCCCCTCCTCGCGGTCGAGCGCAGCCAGTCCGTAGGCGATCGGATCGACGCTCATGGCCAGCACCGACGAACGGATCTTCGCGGGGCTGTAAGGCACGCCCGTCGTGTAGAGTTCGCCGGTGATCTTCTCGCCCGCGATCTCCTCCGCGAAGTTCTCGATCCGCACGATCTCCTCCTCCGTGTAGGGACGCGAAGGCACGCTGTCGAGCCTCAGATCGCGGTGCAGACCCATTTTCAGCGCGATCTTCTTCACCGCCAGCGACGCCTTCCCGCGCCCGTTTTCCGGAGCTTTCCAATAGTCCTCGATCCGGTCCGTCAGCTCCCTGTACTGGCCGCGGGTCTTGCTTTCGGTGAACGGAGGGGTGAGGTAGGAGATCGTCGCGGCATAGGAGCGCCGCTTGGCCATCATGCTCTCGCCGACGTTGCCGATCGTATAGTAGTAGAAGTGCGGCACGGCGCCCACGAGGCGGTCGGGCCAGTCGTAGTTGCCGAGCGCCACCTGTTTGCTGGGCGTGAACTCCAGACTGCCGTGCGTGCCGAAATGGATCACGGCATCGGCTCCGAATGCGTATTGCGACCAGAGATAGGCGCCGATGTAGGTGTGCGGCGGCGCGGTCTTGGCTCCGTGGACGATGGCGAACGCATCGTCGCCCACGGCGGCCATCGGCTGCGGCAGCAGCACGACGTTGCCCAAGTCGATGCGGGCGACGGCCAGCGAGGGCACTCCGCCGCGCACGGCGCTCATGTAGCTGCCCGGCGCTTCGCCGTACTGCTTCACCACGTCGGCATAGAGCCCTTCGGGAAGCGCCCGGCGCACCCACGACTCGTACTCCTCTTTCGATACCCATGCGGGACGGCCGTCGCGCATGTAGTCGTCGAACGCCCCCTCGGCATAGGTGCTGAGCACGGCGCCCTGCGTCATCAACAGCCGCTCGAACTCCTCCACGGTCGCCGGCAGGCCGTCAACCCGATACCCTTCGGCCCTGAGCCGCCGGAGCAGATTATAGAGCGACGGCACCGTTTCGAGCCCCTGCGCCGTCAGAGAGGATTGTCCCGCACCCTTGAAATAGTAGATCGCCACCCTCTTCTCGGCATTGGGCTTCTCCTTCAGCCGGACGAAGTTGCGGACGACCTGCGTGAACCGGGCCAGCCGGTCGGGCATGGCCCGGAAGAGGTAGACCCCGTCGGCGTCCATCACCTGATCGTTCACGGCATAGGGCCAGATGGCGCCGTCCAGCTCGGGGACGACCACGCTCTGCGAGAGGAAGCCGCCGAACATCCCCTGCGGGTCCTGCTCCCACTCCTCGCGCGTCGAGAGGATCGTGAGGGGCGAGAAGAGCGGAATATTCCGCTCCCGGAGCCATTCGACCGCGGCATCGCCCTCGCCCATGGCCATGCGGCCGTGCGCGAAATAGATGACCGCGTCGGGTTCGATCCCCTTCAGGAAAGCCAGACGTTTGCGATAGGACGAGATGGGATAGACGTTCATTCCTGCCCGTTCGAGCGAGACGATCAGACTGTCCGTATTGGCGCGGTTGCCGCTGAAAGGGTCGTTCAGACCGCCCACGATCGCCACCTTGGGCGCTCCCGCGCGGAAATGGCCCGCCTCGCGCAGATAGGATTCGTATTCGGCGACCGTCTCGAACGCACGCTCCTCGTCGAGATGGTACAACACGTCCGAAGCGCTCTCGACGGCCGCATCGGCCGCATCGGCGAAGAGACGCTTGCGGTCGATCTCGCGGCGGATGTAGCGCGCCATGTTGCGGTAGTTGCGCTTGTTGCCGTTGCTCAGGTAGGACTGCAAGCCCGCCTCTTCGAGGCTGTCGAGCGTCGAGATGTCGTTCTCGGGATTCGTCGCGGCATAGATGTAGACGGGCGTCCCCCGGTCGGCAGCCTTGCGGATCAGGGCCCGCTGCTCCTCGGTGATGTGCAGGCCCATGCCGAAGCCGAGAACGAAGTCGTAACGGCTCAGCCGGTCGAGCCGGTCGAGAGGCACCGTCTCGTATTCGACGAAGCGGTCCTCGTTGGACTTGACGAAGCTCGTGGTCTGGAAATTCTGGAAATTCACCAATCCGATGCGCGTCGCGGAGCCCCAGCGGCTCCATGCGGCCCAGAGGCATACCGCCGCAATCGCGGCAGCCAGCAGGACGATTGCTGTTTTTTTGCGTATCATGTTGTCGATGGACATTTCGGTCCGGATTTTCACACCGTTTGGCCGGCAGTCCCTCCACACGGTTCCGCCAGCCAAACACCTGTTCCGTTATCCGGTTCCGGTTTTCTATTTGAGCAATTCGTATTGGAGTTCCGGACGTCCGCGCTCGCCGCTGTCGCCCGAGCCGAAGCTGAGGAACTGGAGCTTGTAGTAGTTTCCGCCGCAATCCTTGATTACGAAGAAACGGTCGGTCTTGACGCCTCCCGTCGATCCGGGCATGGCAGGCGTACGCCACGTGGTGCCGATGGCATTCGCCGCGGTCTCGAACTCGGCCGAGGCGACGTCCTCGTACTTGAAATCGGCATACGTCTTCGTTTCGGTCATTACGGTGGCGACCTCCACGCCCGAGAGACGGTTGATCGTGATGACATCCTGCGAGAAGGAGAGCATGGGGCCCGAGGCCATCACCGTCGAAGCCGCGGCATAGGACCACATGAAATCCCACTTCTTCGCCTCGGCCTCCGCCTCGGTCGTCTTGCCCGTCGAGAGCGAAAGGCCCACGTAGTTGTAGAGCGGATCCTTGGCGATCTCCACGATCTTCGGTGTCGTGTCGCCCACAGTGCCGTATTCCACCTTATAGCCCTCGCCGTTGCGCACAACCTTCACCTTGTACCACAGCGTGCGGTCCTCCTGCCCCTCGGCATCCTTCTTGTTGTCCTCCGAGGCGACGAAGAATACCTTGGCTTCGTCGTCCGACGAAGCGATCCGACCGAAGACGGTCTTCGTCGGGTCGCCCTCCACATCGTCGATGAGCGACGTGATGTCGTCCGTCATGCCGCCGAGCAGACTCGGCGCCTTCTCGGCGTCTTCGAGCCCGACGGATGCGAAATCGCTCTTCTCCGTCGCCACGGCGAGCGTCGCGTAGGAGGAGTTGAGAATCACGCGGAACTCCTCGCCGCAGCAGAACCCGAGGTTCCAGCTCTTGCGGTCGATCTGCTGCTGGGTGCTGTTGCTCAGATCGACATAAACCATGTTGCGGTAGTTCTCATCACCGACCTTGCCTTCGAGTTGCATCTCCGTACCCGTGGAGACGATCGCCGTGAACGACAGCGTCGTCTCGGTCGTGGTTCCGATCTTATAGCCGGAGGTCGCCGAAAGCGATTCGATCCGGAATTTCACCGTACCCTCGGGATTGCGGCCCTCGGCTTTGGAAATCGTGAAGGAACCCGTAGTCTCGCCCGCAGCGATGGGCACCACGAGCATATCTCCGTCGAGCGCGGGGTCGGATACGATGTCCTCCGGAGCGACGTCGGACGAACTCATCCGGATCGTTACGGTGAATGCTTCCTTCGCCGCCCGGCTCAGTTTGAGTCCCACTTCGGCGGCATCGCCCTCCATGCCGATCTCCGAGACGGCGAAATCGACCGTCGTCTCCTGATAGGTCAGATCGCTGTCGTCGTCGCTGCAACCGCCGGCGACGACGACGGCAGCCATACAGCTCAATGCATAAAACAGTTTTTTCATTTTCTTATAGGTTTTTTGATTCGTTTATTTTTTGAATTTTCCGTTCAGCAACAGCTTCAGTCCGATCGACCAACTGCGGCCGCAGCCCAGATAGCTCGTCGAAGGAGTGTCGTCGGGCGAATCGGAAATCGTCTGGATCGAGGTCAGATCGAACAGATTCTTCACGCCGGCATTGATGCTCAGATAGGGCGTGATCCGCTGCGTTACGACGATCTCGCCCGTGTTGTAGCCCGGCAGACCGCGCAGATAGAATTCGTTCTGCTTCGAGCCGTCCGCCGCCGTGTATTCACGGTAGTAGTACTCTTTCCGCTGGCCCGTGTATTTGTAGAAGATATTGATGTCCGTCCCGCTCTTTTCGATGTGGTAATTGATGCTCGCGCTCACCTCGGGCGAGAAACGGAAGCTGTCCATCCCGTCGGCATCGGCAGAGTAGCGGTTGTAGCGTCCGATGAGCGAGAAGTTCACGCTCGCACGAAGACCGCCCCAGACGAGCGAATTTTCGAGCGATCCGCCGACCGTCTTGTAACGGTCGATGTTGTAGTAGGTGTAGAAGTTCGGCCGCGAGACATTCTCGACGAGACTGATCTTATCCTTGAAATCGTTGTAAAAACCGCTGAGGCTGGTCGTGAGACGAATCCGCTCGTTGTGCAGGATGCGCCATGTGAACGACCCCGTAACGTTGTGGGAATATTCGGCCTTGAGATCCGGGTTGCCGTCGATGTCGTGGTTGTCGTTGTGGTAGGACATGTACAACTCCTGAATGTTCGGCGTCCGGAAACCGTAGGCGTACGAAAGACGCAGGTCGAGCGAGGGCGCGAGGTTGAACTTGGTCAGCAGCGAGGGGATCGCGGCCGGCGTGTGGTAGTCGGCGAAGAAAAACGAGCGCACGCCCGGACGCAGACTCATCCACTCCCACGGCTTGTATTCGGCCGACAGGAACCATGCGGCATACGAAATCTCGGGACGGCCGGCGATCCGGTCGCCGTAGCCCTGCGTCCACTGGTACTCGACGCCGGGCTGGAAACTCAGCTTCGGCGAGACGACCCATGCCGCGGTTACGCGGGCGACCCATGCCTTGTAGGTGGTGGTGTCCTGCTCGGAGGGCAGGTCCGACAGCCAGCGGTCGCCCGTGGACTGGTCGGTGATGGTGGTGAACGTGCGGCGGCGGTAGTTCTGGAACGAGAACGCCCCGTTCAGGCTCAAGCACCGGGAGAGTTTCCAGTCGGCCTGCAGCTGGTGCGTATAGCGTTTCGAAAGATAATCCTTGTCCCGTACCTGCGAAGGGTTTTTCGGATCGTTGCCGTTCATGGGACCGTAGATGGTCTCGTCGAGGAAGTCGAGACGATACCAGACATTCAGGTTGCGCGCGTGATAGCCTACCGTGCCGTTGGCCATCGACTGATCCTTGGGATGCCAGCGTTTTTCGCGCCCCGTGAGATCGCCCGTCCAGCCGCCGTAGTCGTTGCGCGTGTAGCCGCCGTTGACGTAGAATCCGCTTTTGTGGTTGTAGGCCAGATCGACGCTCTCGTTGTGCAGACCGTCGCCGTGGAAGAACTCGTACTCCTTGCCCGCCGACTCCTCCTGCACGCGGGCGCCCACGCGCCACGTACTTACGGAAGTGTCCTCGCTGCCTTTACGGGTGATGATGTTGATGACGCCCGCCAGTGCGTCCGTGCCGTATACGACCGACATGGGACCTTCGACGATCTCGATGCGTTCGATGCTGTTGACGTCGATCTGGCTGAGGCTCGACTGTTTGTCGCCGCGGTCGATCATCGGAATGCCGTTCAGCAGAATCTTGATGTTCGAACCGCTCATGCCCATCAGCTCGAACGAAGTTTCGCCCAACGCCATGTCGTTCGAAAGGCGTATGCCCACCTCGGTGTTGAGCAGCGACTCGACGCTGGTCGGCGTCTTCTGGAGTATCTGTTCGCTGGTGATCGACCGGACCTTATAGAGCGAGTTGCGCATGGACTGAGGCGAGAATTGTCCCGTAACGACCACCTCGTCGAGCTGCGAGACGTTTTCGCGGATGGCGATGTCCGGGAAATCGTACCGGCGTCCCGCTTCGATGTGCACCGGAAACTCCTCGCGGTGGGCGGTGATGGATTGTACGACCATCGTATAATCGCCTGCGGGAGCCGTGAACTCGAACCGTCCGCGGGCGTCGGACGTACCGCCGTAGGTCGTATTCTTCAGCTGGACGGCGATGAACGGAGCCGGAGCGCCGTCCGAAGTGATGATGTTGCCCGCAAGGACTGCCTTGACATCCGATTGTCCCATTACGGCGAACACGGGAGCTATCGCAAGGATCGTGATGAACCAGATTTTCCGTATCATATTTCGTTCCGTCTTTTCGGCTGCAAAATTACGACACGGCCGAGGGTCCGTACAATCACCTCTTTTCGGTATTTTTTCAGCGTACAACTTACCTAAAAGGATACATTGGGGGGGCGGTCCCGGCCCGCCGACCGACCGGACACAAAACACCGGGAGCGGCCCCTCCATCCGGTCCGCTCCCGACACGCCGAAAGCGCCCCCCTACCGAAGCAGCACCCCGTCGATCTTCGCCCTCAAAGCGTCTTTGGGCATCGCGCCGGCGATCATTTGCGGCATACCGCCTTTCGGGACGAAAAGCAGCGCAGGAATGCTTCGGACGTTGAACCTCGCGGCAAGCTCCCGCTCGTCGTCTACGTCGACCTTGTAGACGTCGATTTTCCCCTCGTACTCCCCGGCGATCTCTTCGAGCACGGGCGCCATCATCTTGCAGGGTCCGCACCACGATGCATAGAAATCGACCAACACGGGCTTGTCGCCCTTCGATTCGAACTTCGAGGGCGAAGCCTCGTAATCGTACACGCGGCTCAAAAACTCCGCTTTCGTCAAATGCTTTACTTCCATTTTTTCCGGTTTTTCCCCGCTGCCGCTCCCGCGAACCGTCTGAACGGCTCCGACAGCAGCATCGGCATTGAATAAATAGACCTACAACCCTTATGTTCTCGGATGGCCGAAGACGAGTTTTTCCCTCCTCGCGGGCCTGCGCCGCCCCTCCTGCGCAGCCGCCGCCGTTTCCGTCGCCGCCACGGAGGCGGCCGCCTCCGGCTGCGAGCGGCAGAACGCCTCCTACGAACGGCATCCGAACCTCCCGGCGCCTGATCGCCGGCCAGAACGGGCGGGCGCTCCCTTCGAAAACGGGCTTCGTCTTCTCGCCTCCGCTTTCCGCACTTCACCGTGCAAAGATCGGGCATATCCGCTTTCCGGAGAGAGCCATTTTCACGGAAAGCGCGCAACTCCCCCTCCTCTTCCGATACGGACGGGCACAAAAAAGCCGGCGCACGAAGCCCCGGCTTTCCGTCCGCGCCGCAAGCTCACTTGCGGACATCCAGCGTCAACACCTCCGGATCGTTTTTCGTATAGGGCTTCCACAGAGGCAGCCCATCGGCATTCGGGTCGCCCGTGCGGACGAAATTCGTCCAATAACCGATCATGCGGTCGCTCAGCTCCCGGTCGGCGGCCGTAAACGGACGCCAGCTGCGGTCGAGCGTACCGAAAAGATACCACAGTTCGGCGGAATGGAACGCTCCGGCCCCGTCGCCGGGCAAAGCCCGCGCAAAGGTATAGAGATAAGCGGGCCGACGGCCCAGACTGTCGAGCAGCCGCCCGAAATCGGGTACCGACGCCTTCATCGGCTCCGGGTCTCCGGCGACGGAACCCACCAGATAGGGAATATCGGGCAAACGGCCTGCGAGCGCCGTTTCCTCGAAGCCGGCAGGCAATAGGCATCCGTCCGCATTGGGAGCCGGCCGGAACCCTACGGCGGATTCGGCGGCATATTGCGCCGCGAGTGCGCACAGTCTTTCGGCGGGACAGGCCCGCATCCGGTCGAGCGTACCCAGACCGGCGAACTCCGTGAAAGCCGCACCCGAGGCTTCGGCGTCGGCAAGCTTCTGCCACCGGCCGAGCCCCCGAAGGCCGCCGCCGCTCTGGATCGCGGCGCCGGCGATCATCCCCTCGCACGAGGGCGAAGCCACCAGACACTGCACGCTGCCGGCACCGGCACTCTGACCGAAGACCGTGATCCGGTCGGGATCGCCTCCGAACTGCGCGATATTGCGGCGCAGCCACGCGAGTGCCGCCCGCTGGTCGAGGATGCCGTAGTTGCCCGAAACTCCGCGAGGACTTTCGGCCGACAACAGCGGATGGGCCAGAAAACCCATGATTCCCAGCCGGTAGTTGACCGTTACGAGAATCACGCCCCGCCGTGCGAACGCCTCGCCGTCGAACTCCGTTTCGTGGCCGTAGCCCTGTATGTAGGCGCCGCCGTGAATCCACATTGCCACGGGAAGCTTCGCCTCCGGCTCGCCCGCCGCCGGAGTCCATATGTTGAGGTAGAGGCAGTCCTCGCTGCGAACGGGGTCGCCCATCCAGAAAAACTCCCGCTCATAGAACGATCCGACTGACTGGTCGGCCTGCACCGCAGCCGGGCCGAACGCATCGGCACTCCTCACGCCGCTCCACGGCTCGGGAGGCTGCGGTTCGCGCCAGCGCAAATCGCCCACGGGAGGCGCGGCATAGGGGACGCCCTTGTAGACGATCACCCCTTCGGTCGCGGTTTCCACACCGCGAATACGGCCGCTCTCGACGGTCAGTACGGGATTGTTCGCGGGGCTGCCGCAAGCGGCCAGCAGCGCCGCTCCGCACAGGAGTACGTAAAAAACGGGTGGTTTCATAGCAGGATTCGTTTCGTTTCAGGCCGCAAAGGTAACGATTTCCCGGGAAACGAACGCATCCGGAGCGACGATCCCGCGGCGGAACGGGGCATTCCGCCCGCCGCCCGCATCGGTGCAGCTCCCTCTGCCGCTGCGGCATAACGAACGGCCGGCATGCGCCGAGGACGCCTCTCGCGAGGGAAAAAGTTGTTTCGAAGCGGAATTTGCATTATCTTGCCGAAAAAACCACGCCATGGAGACGAACATACGATTCATACCCTTCGAATCCCCCTCGGACAGGGGGTGGACGGAGGCTTGGGAACTCTACGAGAACGCATTCCCCTACAAGGAGCGCCGCTCGCTCGCCGATCATCTGCGGGCGCTCGCCGATCCCCGCTTCGAAGCCGACGGCATCTGGACGGGCGACGCACTGGCCGGTATCATCTATCATTGGGACTGCGGCAGCGGCAGCCGCTACGTGGAACATCTGGCCATATCCCCCGCTCTGCGGGGGCAGCACATGGGATCGAAGGCGCTCGCGGCATTCTGCGAACGGGTCGGCCGCGTCATACTCGAAATAGATCCGCCGGTGGACGAGATCTCGATCCGCCGGCTCCGCTTCTACCGACGGCTGGGATTCGTCGAAAATCCGCACGAATACCTCCATCCCTCGTTCCGCGAACCTTTCGTTACGCACAAACTGGTGCTGATGAGTTATCCCCGTCCGCTCGACGACGGCGAAGCGCGTCGTTTCGCCGATTTCGTCCGCGAAACGGTGTTGAGCTACTCCGGACACAAAGAGCCCCGACTGCCGAGACTGTAAGGGAAAACCGGCCGGCGAGACAGGCATCCGCATCGCCTGACGGGGCCGTCCGCATCCGGCGCACGGCCAATGCCGCCGGCGAAACGCCCGTTCTGCACCTCCGCGCACCGACCGCCGCGCCCCCTTCGAACCGGACGCAACGGATGCGGCGTTCTCTCTTCGGTTCGATCGCACCGCGACGTGTCTCCGCACCCGGCATTCACGGACAACGCAGGTGCGATCGGATCCGCTCCCGCGGCGTCAGCCCAACCCGCCCGCTTCGGCGAATTCGCGGACCGACCGGACATAGTGGGCGATGGTATCGTCCATCGAGACGAACGACTTGCCGCCGGCCGCATTGCGGTGGCCGCCGCCGTTGAAGTATCTGCGGGCGAAGAGATTCACGTCCACGTCGCCCCTCGAACGCAGCGACACGCGGATGAACTTGCGGTGGGCGAGGAACATGGCCGACATCTTGACCTTCTTGATCGTCAGTGCATAGTTGACGAACCCCTCGCTGTCGCCCTGCTGGAACTGAAACCGACGCATCTCGCTCTCCAGCAACGACATATAGGCAACGGTCCCCTCTTCCAACAACTTCATCTTGCGGTCGATGGCATAGCCGAACAAACGCGCACGGCCCTCGGTATAGGCATTGTAGACATTGTTGTGGATGCGCGGAATGTCGATCCCCGTTTCGGCCAGCACGGCCAAAGCGCGGTAGAGCGCAGGCGTAAGATACGAGAACGAGAAGTTGCCCGTGTCGGTCATCATGCCCACGTAGAGCGCTTCGGCCATGGCCGGCGTGATGATCTGCGTGCCGAACATCTTCTCGATCAAGGCATAGACCACGAAGCACGTGCTCGACGAATCGGGATAGGAGAACATGAGATCGAAATCGGGATCGGGCGAGAGGTGGTGGTCGATCAGCACGCGCTTCGCGGCGGTATTGCCGGCCAGCGTATCGCTCAGGATTTCGAGCCGCGACACGGCATTGAAGTCGAGGCAGAAAATGATGTCGGCCTCCGCGATCGCGGAGGCGGCGACCCCTTTCTCGTCCGTCTTGAAGGTAACGATGCCGTCGATGCCCGTCATCCAGTCGAGGAAATAGGGATAACGGTTCGGAACGACGCACGTTACGCGGTGTCCCATGCGCACCAGCACGTCGCGCCATGCGAGCGACGAACCGACGGCATCGCCGTCGGGGTTGGTATGCGATACGATGACGATCCGCCGTGCGGGAGTTTCGAGCATTCGCCGCAAGCTCTCGGTCTGTTGTAAGGTAATCTCCATAATACGGTTTCGCTTGAGGGGTTGACAAAGATACGAAAAAGTCGAGCGCAAAAACAAATTTATTTGCATTTCGCCGAACGGGAGTATCCAAGACGAAGTCAAAGATACGAAGAACTCGCGTAAAAACGAAAGAATCGGATAGATTAAGATAAGT
>ERZ1643249.46-NODE-46-length-210206-cov-36.075936_pt1 | contig 210206 bp, 194 predicted proteins | sample MGYA00579263_ERZ1643249 | MGnify/ENA primary metagenome ERZ1643249 (study PRJEB29033, sample SAMEA4952264) | chicken gut metagenome | biome: Broiler Chicken; feature: Gastrointestinal Tract; material: Caecum | place: Ireland | collected 2018 | study: Broiler...
GTATATTCAATACAACAGATTTAGAGTCTTGTGGATATAACTGCGGAAACTCAAGGTTTTGAATACTTGTAAAATAAAGGCAAAGGTGATACACTATTACAGAATATATACAAAAACAGTTTAGGAGCATAGCATGTTTAGACATAAAAGCAGAAAGATGATTTATCGGATTCTTTTGCTCGTGTTGATGGATATCCTGATTATTACGTTATCCGGTCCGTTGGCGATCTATGTGCGTTATAATCTGTTCTTCGAGCCACGGGCGATTGAATTTATCGAAAATATTTTTCGCTATCTTCCCATAAATTTAATTATTACAATAGCGGCTTTCTATGCCTTCCGGCTGTATCAGGGGATCTGGAGATATGCCAGCGCTTCGGACCTTGTTAATATTATCATTGCCTGCCTGATATCGGCAGTGACGCAGGCGGCCGGCATGCGGCTGATGCATCTGGATTATCCGAGAAGTTATCCTTTCATGTATTTTTTTATCCTGACTTTCGGAATATCCATATTCCGGTTTATGTACCGGATACTGGGATATATCCAGCAGAAAAGAGAAGGCCTGATCCGCACAGGGAAGAAAAATACCATGATCGTAGGCGCCGGGGAAGCGGGCAATACTTTGTTGAAAGAGCTTCAGAACAGCCGGTTCAGCGAACAGTATGTATGCTGCCTGGTAGACGATGATCCGGGTAAGCAGGGAAAGTATCTGCGCGGCGTCCCTGTGGCGGGGACCCGGAACGATATCTGCCGTCTGGCGGAGGAATACGACATCGACGAGATCATGATCGCGATTCCTTCGGCATCCCACAGTGAGACACAGGAACTTCTGGACATCTGCAGTCAGACCAGCTGTAAACTGAAAGTGCTGCCCGGGCTGTATCAGCTGGCCAATGGAGAGGTCAGTGTCTCCAAGTTGAGGAACGTAGAGATCGAAGACCTGCTGGGAAGAGAGCCGATCAATACCAAGATTGACAGCATCATGGGATATGTGTCGGGAAAGACCGTGCTGGTCACCGGGGGCGGAGGCTCTATCGGAAGCGAATTGTGCCGGCAGATTGCCAGGCATGACCCCAGGCGATTGATTATATTTGATATTTATGAAAACAACGCGTATGATATTCAGCAGGAACTGAAGCATGAGTATCCGGAACTGGATCTGGTCGTGCTGATCGGTTCGGTGAGGAACACGCATCGGATCAACAGTGTGTTTGAAACTTACCGCCCTGAGATTGTGTACCATGCGGCGGCTCACAAACATGTGCCGCTGATGGAAGACAGTCCCAATGAGGCGATCAAGAATAACGTATTCGGTACCTATAAGACCGCCCAGGCTGCCGACAAGTACGGCACATCGCGTTTTGTGCTGATTTCCACGGACAAAGCGGTGAATCCCACCAATATCATGGGGGCCTCCAAACGCATCTGCGAGATGGTGATCCAGATGATGAACAGCCGGTCCAAAACGGAATTTGTGGCGGTCCGCTTTGGAAATGTGCTGGGGAGCAACGGCAGCGTGATTCCGCTGTTCAAGAAACAGATCGAAGAGGGCGGTCCGGTAACGGTAACAGATCCGGACATTATCCGCTATTTCATGACGATCCCGGAGGCGGTTTCTCTGGTATTACAGGCAGGGGCATTTGCGAAAGGCGGGGAGATCTTTGTGCTGGATATGGGAAAACCGGTGAAGATCCTGGATCTGGCGTTAAACCTGATCCGTTTGTCGGGATACAAGCCCTATGAGGATATCGATATCCAGTTTACCGGGCTTCGCCCCGGAGAAAAGCTGTATGAGGAACTTCTGATGGATGAAGAAGGCCTGCAGAGTACCGCCAATGAATTGATCCATATTGGAAAGCCCATAGAATTTGACGAAGAGTTGTTCATACATCAGCTGGAGGAACTGGATCGGCTGTCCAGGGAGGACAGCCCGCTGATCAAGGAGAAAGTGATGGAGGTTGTCCCCACTTATCATATGAATAAGAATTGATGGAAAAGAGGCATGTACATGGCACATATTTATCTGGCTTCCCCGCACATGAGCGCGGAAGGCTATGAACAGGAGTATATCAAGGAAGCGTTTGATACCAACTGGATCGCTCCTCTTGGGAAAAATGTAAATGAATTCGAAAAGGAGCTGGCTTCTTACGTGGGAGCTTCTGACGCGGCGGCCCTTTCTTCCGGCACGTCCGCGATCCATCTGGCGCTGAAGGCGGCAGGAGTGCGGCAGGGGGATGTGGTGATCTGCCAGGACCTGACGTTTTCGGCTACGGTGAATCCGGTGGCGTATGAGAAAGCAGTGCCTGTATTTGTGGACAGCGATTATGAGACCTGGGACATGTCTCCGGAGGCATTAGAAGATGCGCTGAAAAAGTATCCGAATGCGAAGGCGGTGATACCGGTTCATTTGTACGGAAATCCTGCCGATATGGATCGGATCATGGAGATCTGCCGGGAGTATGGTGTGCCTGTGATCGAGGACGCGGCGGAGAGCCTTGGCACCATTTATCATGGGAAGTATACGGGAACTTTTGGAGATTACGGGGCTTTCTCTTTTAATGGGAACAAGATCATCACTACTTCCGGAGGAGGCATGCTGGTCTGCAATCTGGAAGAGGAAAAAGCGAAAGAACGGATCGCGAAGGTACGTTTCTGGGCGACCCAGGCAAGGGAGCCGGCGCGCCATTATGAACACAAAGAAATCGGTTATAATTATCGTATGAGCAATATCCTGGCTGGAATCGGCCGGGGGCAGATGAAGGTGCTGGAGCAGAGAGTAGAGCAGAAGCGGAAGATATTCGCGTATTATCAGGAACATCTGGGAGATCTGGAAGGCATCTCCTTTATGCCCGTACATGAGGACGAGCGGGCTAACTGCTGGCTTTCCGTGATCCAGATCGCGGAGGACTGCCCGGTGAAGCCTCTGGATGTGATGGAGGCGCTGGAACAGGGAGATGTGGAGAGCCGTCCGGTGTGGAAACCCATGCATCTCCAGCCTGTGTTTGCGGGATGCGATTATATTGACCATGGCGGCGTGGCAGAGACGTTATTTAACAGGGGCGTTTGCCTGCCCAGCGATACCAAGATGACGGAAGCGGATCTGGAGAGAGTCTGCGGGATGATCAGAGGATTGTGGAGATAGATGAATTTTTACAGAAAGTACGGAAAGCGTGCGTTGGATTTGTGTCTGACAATTCCAGCATGTATTGTTTTAAGTCCGGTAATGGTGACGACAGCTGTATTGGTGGCTGTTAAACTGGGGAGGCCGGTATTATTTACACAAAAACGTCCCGGATATCATGGAAAGATATTTTGCATGTATAAATTTCGATCTATGACAGATGCGAGAGATAAGAATGGCGAGCTGCTTCCGGATGAAGAGCGTTTAACTCCATTTGGAGAAAAACTCCGCAGTACCAGCCTGGATGAATTACCGGAGCTGATCAATATTTTAAAAGGGGACATGAGCCTGGTGGGGCCAAGACCGCTTTTAGTGCAGTATCTGCCTTTATACAATAAAAGGCAAAGCCGACGCCATGATGTGAAACCCGGAATTACCGGGCTTGCGCAGATTAATGGCAGGAACAGTATCTCCTGGGAAGAGAAGTTTGAATATGATGTGCAGTATGTGGAGACGTTGTCTTTTTTGGGAGATATCAGTATCCTGTTTGAGACAGTCGTAAAGGTGCTGCGTAGAGAGGGAATTAACAGTGAGAACTCAGCGACTATGGAAGATTTTACAGGAACTCCCAAGGAGGAATAAAGTATGATGCAGACCCCGTACTTCCTGATCCATAAAAATATGTTGGACGAAGGCGTAGAAAAACTGAAATCAGCATTACAGAAATACTGGCCGAATGCGCAGATTGGCTATTCTTTTAAGACAAATTCACTGCCCTGGGTAGTCAAATATATGAAAGATCAGGGTTTTTGCGCAGAAGTAGTTTCCGAAGATGAATATAATCTTGCGAAATACATGGGATATCCGCATATTATCTATAATGGACCGGTAAAGGGAAAAAGTAGTTTCTTGAATGCAATCTCAGAAGGCTATATGGTGAATTTAGACGCTAGGAGAGAAATTCGCTGGCTGAAGGAAGCAGCCGACCAGGGATTTCGCGCAAAGGTAGGGATTCGTGTAAACTTTGATCTGGAATCCATGTGCCCTGGTGAAGCATCAGGAGGCGAGGACGGAGGCCGCTTTGGTTTTTCGTATGAAAATGGAGCTTTTGCACATGCGGTGGAAGAAGTGAAAAAAATTCCGGGGATAGAGCTTATAGGTATCCATCTTCACTGCAGTTCCAAAACAAGGAGCCTGAATATCTACAGGGCGATTGCGAAAACGGCATGCCGTATTCGAAGAGAGATGGGGCTCTCTTTTTCTTATTTAGACGTGGGCGGGGGGTATTTTGGCGGATTGGACAATAAGCCTCAATATGCGGATTATATTCGGGAAATGTCAGAAATATTGAGAGAAGAATATAATCCAAAGTATACGGCCTTGGTAGTTGAGCCAGGCACTTCTTTGATTTGTCCGCCCATTGACTATGTAACAACAGTGACAGATGTCAAGACAACCAATAGGAATCATTTTGTAGTCACAGATGGAAGTCGAATCCATATAGACCCGTTGATGAACAAGAAAAGTTATTTTTATCATATTGACTTTCTAAATAAAAGTATGCTGGAGAAGCAGGAAAACTCTCAAATTATTTGCGGATTCACCTGTATGGAGAATGATCGCTTATTTGAATTGGAGAAAGGCCCCAAATTGACGGAAGGAGACCAGATTGTATATGAAAAAGTGGGGGCATATACTATGTGTTTGGCTCCGCTGTTTATAGAATACTTTCCGGCGGTTTATCTGAAGGATGGAGCAAAAACAGTCTGTGTAAGAGAACGATGGACCGTCCAGGAATATGTACAAAAATCGTTGGTGGATGGGGAATGATATGAATATTTTAATTTTGAGCTGCGGAACAAGAAATAAAATTGTGCAGTATGTAAAGCAGGAATTAGGGAGCGATGGCAGAGTAATCGCAACAGATATGAGCCCTAATGCGCCTGCTTTGTATGAAGCGGACGGATATTATCTGGTTCCCCGTATTACAGAACCGGGATATATAGAACTTATTCTGGATATCTGCCGTAAGGAACAGATTGGAGGATTGTTTTCTCTGATTGACCCAGAACTGTCTTTGTTGGCGCTGCATGAGCAGGAATTCCGGGAAATTGGAGTTATGGTGATCGGATCCGCATATGAGTTGTGTGAAAGGTCACTGGACAAATGGCAGATGTATGAGTGGTTATCCGCTCATGGATATAATTGCGCCAGAAGTTATCTGAATATGGAAAATTTTAGGAAAGGCTTGGAGAAAGGAGATATTGCGTTACCTGTATTTGTGAAACCGGTGAGGGGCAGCGCCAGTATCTCCATATCGAAAGCATATGATTATGAGACAGTGGAACTTTTGATGACGCATTCTCCCGATCTGATGATTCAGGAATATTTACATGGACAAGAAATTGGAGCAGATTGCTATATTGATATGCTAAGCGGGGAATTGGTGTCTGCTTTTACGAAAAAAAAGCTGGTAATGAGAGCTGGAGAAACGGACAAGAGCGTATCGTTTAAAGACCCTCAATTATTTCAGTTGATTCAGAAATTCGTAAAAGAGAGTGGATTTCGAGGACAAATAGATATCGATATTTTTGAATGCGGCGGAAGTTATTATATTTCAGAAGTAAATCCCCGGTTTGGAGGAGGGTACCCTCATGCGTATGAAGCGGGGGTTAACAATATGAAATATATAGTGAATAATCTGATGGGAAGATCCAATGCGCCGGAAATTGGTTTTTACGATGATGGAATTATTATGATGAAATATAATGAAGTTATGATACGAAGAGAAGGGCTATGAAAAAAATTTGGATACTGAATCATCATTCAGGGTTAAAAGGTGACAGGCATTATGAACTGGCAAAAGAAATGGCGGAGACTGGGTTGGAAGTTTTCATTTTTTTATCTTCTTTCGACCATGTGAGTAAAGTATATCGCTATGACAAAGAAGTTGTTATCCAGAGAATTCAAGATGGCGTGACATACGTCTGGCTGCATACTTCTCCTGCCTATCATGGCAATGGCGCCGCCCGCATCCTGAATATGATGGATTACAGCCGTTTGATGAATAAGTACGAGAAGAAATTTTATGAACGGTTTGGAAAGCCGGACACGGTAATCGGCTCTTCTGTGCATCCGTTTGCCTGGGAAAGCGCGTACAGGATTGCAAAAAGATGTAAAATTCCGTTTATCTGTGAGATCCGGGATTTCTGGCCGCTGTCTTTTATAGAGATCTACGGATGGTCCAAATACCATCCAGTATGCCTTTTGTTTTCTGCGCTGGAGCGCCGGGCATATCGGAGGGCGGATGCGATTGTGATGACAATGAAGTTTGGATACCAATATCTGAAACAATTCCCATATGTGAAAAAAGACAGGGTCTTCTGGATCCCTAACGGTTATCATACGGAGAGAATTGACCAGATACTGGCGTCGGGCAACGTGCATCTCCCGGAAGAGATAGAGCATTATCTGACGGAGCACTGGTGCGCGGTATATACCGGGAGTTTCGTGGATTCCGAACGTCCGCTGGACATGATTGACGCAGCGGCATACTTAAAGAAACTGGGCCAGGACCAGATCTGTTTTGCTTTTATCGGGGACGGGCATCTGAGAGAGAAAATGGAAGAGAAGGTTCGAAAAGAAAAGCTGGACCATGTTAAAATCTTCGGGCGGATTGAATCGGATCAGGTGGCGGTCGTACTTTCCAAAGCGGGCGCTTGCATCGCGGCGCTGAAGGATGACCGGGTGCTGAACGACCTGGGGCTGAGTCTGAATAAGCTGAATGATTATCTGTATTCAGGAACTCCGACGGTGTTTGCCTGCAATTCTGTCAATGTAGTAGGTGAGTCCGGCGGAGGAATAGTGACGCCGTGCGGGGATCCGAAAGCCTTTGCGGAAGCTCTTTTACAGATCTATCGGATGCCGGATGAAGAGCGCAGGGCAATGGGTGAACGAGGACGCAGGGAAATCCGTGAAAAATATAATTACTCTTTGCTGGCAGGACAGTATCTGGAGATTCTGAACACTTGTATGGGCAGGAAAGGAAGATAGAAGGATGGGCATGAAACAATTACTATTGGATAAAATCGCGAAAAAGGAGATCGTAGTCGGCGTGATCGGTCTGGGCTATGTGGGCCTGCCGCTGGCGGTGGAGAAGGCGAAAGCCGGATTCAGGACGATCGGTTTCGATGAACAGCCGCATAAGGTAAAGATGGTCAACGAAGGCCACAATTATATCGGAGATGTGGTGGATAAGGACCTGAAACGTCTGGTGGAGGAAGGAATGCTGTCTGCCACATCGGATTTTAGTTTTATCAAAGATGTGGATTTTATCGCCATCTGTGTGCCTACGCCGCTGGACGTCCATCAGGAGCCGGATCTGAGCTGTGTGCGGAATTCCACGAAGGACATCGCGAAATATCTGACGAAGAACACCATGGTAGTGCTGGAGTCCACCACCTACCCGGGTACGACGGAAGAACTGGTGAAGCCGATCCTGGAGGAAGGGTCAGGGCTGAAATGCGGTGAAGACTTTTATCTGGGATTTTCTCCGGAACGTGTGGATCCGGGCAATCTGATCTATAAGACGAAGAATACTCCGAAAGTGATCGGCGGCGTGGGCAAAGACGCCACGGAAGTCATCGCGGCCATGTACCGGGCGGTTCTGGAAGGCGATGTGAAAGAGGTATCCTCACCGGCCATCGCGGAGATGGAGAAGATTCTGGAGAACACCTACCGCAACATTAATATCGGGCTGATCAATGAACTGGCGATCCTCTGCAATGAGATGGGGATCAGTATCTGGGAAGTGATCGATGCGGCGAGTACGAAGCCTTATGGGTTCCAGCCGTTTTATCCGGGACCGGGGCTGGGAGGACACTGCATCCCGCTGGATCCGTATTATTTGTCTTGGAAGGCCAGGGAATACGGTTTCCACACTTCTATGATTGAGAGTTCCATGATGATTAACGATAAGATGCCGGCATACTGCGTGGAACGGGCAGGAAAGATCCTGAACCGTTTCCGGAAATCCCTGAATGGGTCCAGAGTGCTGGTTCTTGGCGTGGCCTACAAGCAGGACATCGACGATTACCGGGAGAGTCCGGCCCTGCGCGTGATCGAGGAACTGGAGAAGACAGGAGCGGATGTGATCTATTATGATCCCTGGGTCAGACAGTACAGATTCAAGGGACAGGAGCACGTAAGCGAGCCGGAACTGACTGAGGAGCTGATCGAGAGCGCGGATCTGGTCATGATCACGGCGGCCCATACCAACGTGGATTATGAACTGGTGCAGCGGCATGCAAAAGCCGTCTTTGACACAAAGAACGTCATGAAAAACATAGAAAACAGAGAGAATATCGAGGTATTGTGATGAAATACGCGTTGATCGGATGCGGACGCATCGCCACGAATCATGTAAAAGCGGTATTGAACAACGATCTGGAATTGGCCGCGGTCTGTGACGTGGATCAGCAGCAGATGGAGAGTCTGCTGGCAAAACATGGACTGGAGAAGGATCATTCTATCGCCAGATATACAGACTACCGGAAAATGGTGGAAGAAGTACAGCCGGAGCTGGTGGGAATCGCCACAGAGAGTGGCGTGCACGCGCAGATCGCTTTGTATTGTATCGATTATGGAGTGAACTGCATCATTGAGAAGCCCATAGCCATGAGCATGAAGGACGCGGATGAGATTGTCCGCCGCTCTGAAGAGAAAGGTGTGAAAGTCTCCGCCTGCCATCAGAACCGGTTCAACATCGCGGTGCAGGAGACCAGGAAAGCGTTGGAGTCAGGAAGATTCGGGAAGCTCTCCCACGGTTCTGTTCATGTAAGATGGAACAGGAATAAAAGTTATTATGACCAGGCTCCCTGGAGAGGCAGATGGGCTTCCGACGGGGGAGCGCTGATGAATCAGTGTATTCACGGCATTGATCTCCTTCGCTGGATGTTCGGGGATGAAGTGGAAGAAGTCTACGGACAGACCCGCCAGCAGTTCCATCACTACCTGGAAGCAGAGGATGTGGGCATGGCAGTGGTGAAGTTCAAAAACGGCGCGATTGCCACCATAGAGGGGACGACCAACGTATATCCGCAGAACCTGGAAGAGACTCTGTATATCTTCGGAGAGAAGGGAACTGTGAAGATCGGAGGAAAGTCCACAAATAACATTGATGTGTGGGACTTTGCGGACGAAGAAGCCAGGGATGACGCCAATAAGGGACTTAAAGAGGCCACCAGCAATGTCTACGGGAATGGTCATACCAGTCTTTATGCGGATATGATAGACGCGATAAAGCATGACCGGAAGCCGTATGTGGACGCGGCGGCAGGAAGGAATGCCCTGGAACTGGTGCTGGCCATTTACAAGAGCCAGAAAGAAGGCGTGCCGGTGAAGCTGCCGTTGAAAGATTTTGAAAGTACAGATATGGCGGGAGAGTTCGATGTTTAAAATATGTGAGATCGCGATCCGGGATCTTCTGGAGGGATTTCCTGAGGGAAGAGACCTGGAAGGCAGGATCTACGGCGTGTCTGATCCGGAAGCGCCGGAGGATCATTCTGTTGTATTCGTGAAAAATGATGTGTCCGAGGATGCAAAAAAGGTCAAAGAATGCATTTTCATCACGAAAAAAGATATGGAATTGAGCTTGGATCCATCTAGCATACAACTGAAATGTTCTTTTCCTAAAAATCTCTATGGAGAGATTCTGGAACGGCTGAAAAATCTGATGCCCCATTTAGAACATCGTATGGAGAAAGGATACTGTTTTAGTGAGGACCTTCAAATAGGAGAAGATGTGCAGATCGGTCCTTTCTGTGTTGTCGGAAGAGATGTGGTGATTGGGGACGGGTGCCGGATCGGAGCCGGAACCGTGATCGGAGATCATGTGCGGATCGGAAGAGACGTGCAGATCCGTGAAAAATGCCTGATAGGCGTGGAAGACGCGGATATATACCGGACAGAAGACGGAGCCTGCAGGACGCTGCCTCATCTGGCCGGAACGGTGATCGAGGACGGCTGCCTTATGCTGGCGGGTTCCGTGCTGGCAGCAGGGGACACCAGGACGACCGTGCTTGGAAGAGGATCCATGATCGGCCTTCTGGGAGATGTGGGACATAACTGCCGGATCGGGGAAGAGACCCTGGTCAGCGGGAAGGCCAGTATCTCAGGACACTGCCGGATCGGCGATCAGGTGTACGTAGCGCCCATGGCGGTGACGACGAACCGGATACAGGTCGGGGATCAAGCGTATCTGGGACTTGGGGCAGTGGCGATCAAGGATGTGCCTGAGGGTGAGAAGCAGTTCGGCAATCCGGCCAGGAAGGTGCTGGAAATCAAAAAGAAATAAATGTGAAGACAGGAGAGAGTATATGGTTCAGAATATCCTGGATTATCTGGAGTGCAGCGCGTCGCAGTGCCCGGATAAGGCGGCGTTTGAGGATCTGGAACAGAGCTATACGTACGCGCAGGTCAGAGAATACGGAAAACGCATCGGCAGTGCCCTGGCGGCAGTGCTTCCTCAGAATGCGCCGGTACCGGTTTTGATGGAAAAAGAGGCGTGGACACTGAATGTATTTATGGGAGCAGTCTATGCAGGCTGCTTTTATTCGTTGGTGGAGCCGGAACAGCCGGCGGAGAGGATCCTGACGATCCTGTCCACCCTGGAGGCGGACGTGCTGGTGACCGGCAGGAAGCTGGAACAGAAGGTGCGGGAACTGGGATTTCCCGGACAGATCCTGCTGGCCGAGGACCTGGCGGAGCATGAGATTTGTGAGACTGTGCTGAAGTCCAGGAGAGAAGCTTTCTGCGATGTGGACCCTCTGTATACGAATTTTACTTCGGGCTCCACCGGGGCACCCAAAGGAGTGGTCGTATCCCACCGTTCTGTGATTGATTTTACGGAGCATTTTGTGAGAATATTCGGAATCGGCAGGGATGATGTGATCGCCAATCAGGCTCCTTTTGATTTTGATGTTTCGGTGAAAGACATCTTCCCTGCATTGAAGACAGGGGCCACACTGGAAGTGATTCCAAAGAAATTTTTCTCTGTGCCGAAGAAACTTCTGGATTTCCTGGATGACAGAAAGGTGACAAATCTTACATGGGCGGTTTCCGCGCTGTGTATCATCTCCATGCTGAAAGGATTCCGGTACAAAGTGCCGAAGACGATCCGCAGAGTTATGTTCAGCGGCGAAGTGATGCCGGTGAAACATCTGAACTATTGGAGAAGTTATCTGCCGGATGCGCTCTATGTAAATCTGTACGGACCTACCGAGATTACCTGCAACTGTACGTATTATATCGTAGACAGAGAATTTGCGGAAGATGAGGTACTGCCCATCGGGAAGGCCTTCCCGAATGAGAGAGTCTTCCTTCTGGATGAAGAAGACAGGCTTTTGAAGGAAGCGGGGAAACTGGGGGAGATCTGCGTGTCGGGTACGGCGCTTGCGCTGGGATATTTCCGAAACTGGGAGAAGACGGAAGAAGTATTTGTACAGAACCCGCTGAACCGGCGTTATCTGGAGCCGGTCTACCGCACCGGCGACCTGGGACGCTATGATGAGCAGGGAGAACTTTATTATGTGACGCGGAAAGATTTCCAGATCAAGCATATGGGACACCGGATCGAACTGGGGGAGATCGAGGCGGCGTTCCAGGCATTGGACGGGGTATCGCGCGCATGCTGCATCTATGACGAGCCAAATACGAAGATCGTGGGATTCTATGTGGGCGCTCCGGAAGCGAAAGAGATCATTGAAGGGCTGGCGGAAAAACTGCCCCGCTTTATGATTCCTAACGTGTTTTGTCGGGTAGATGAGATGCCGGTGACCAAGAACGGTAAGATTGACAGGAAGGCCCTGATGGCGGAGTACAGAAAGTGAGGCTTAAATGAACGAGGAAAAGCTGCGGGAACTGGCGGTGTCGCTGGATACGCCGTCCTATGTGTTTGATACAGATATTCTGACAGAGCGTGCCAGGTGGATCGCGGATACGATCCGCCCGGCGAAGCTGTGTTTTGCCATGAAGGCAAACCCGTTTCTGGTGAAAGTATTGGACGGATATGTGGAGAGGTACGAAGTGTGCTCTCCGGGAGAATTCCGTATCTGCGTACAGAATGGGTTGGACATGAAGAAGATTGTTCTGTCAGGCGTGAATAAAGAATATGAAGATGTGCGTTATGCCATGGAGCAGGGCGTGGTACATTATACTGCGGAGTCCAGAGGACAGTTTTATCTGGTGAGCCGCTGTGCGGAAGAACTGGACCGGCATGTGGAAATCCTGCTCCGGGTGACCAGCGGCAACCAGTTTGGAATGAGTGAAGAGGATGTGCGGCATCTGATCCGTGAAAGGGATAAATATCCATATGTAAATATTCGCGGACTTCAGTATTTTACAGGCACCCAGAAGAAAGTAATCAAAAAGATCGCGGCAGAAGTGGAATATATAGAAGAACAGATCCGACGTCTGGAGGAAGAGGAAGGATTTGTGACCAAGGAGCTGGAATTCGGTCCCGGGCTGGGAGTCCCATATTTTACAAAGGACGATTTTGCGGAAGACCGCAGCCTTCTGGAGTCCTTCATGGAACTGTTCCGGGAGAAGAGGCCTTATGAAGTGACGTTTGAGATGGGACGTTATCTGACCGCGTCCTGCGGATATTATATGACGAAGATCATGGACCAGAAGAGGAATGACGCGGTTAATGTGTGCATTGTGGACGGAGGAATCAATCATGTGAATTACTACGGCCAGAATATGGCCATGAAGACACCGATCCTTTCCTACTTCCCGCAGCATCCGCTGGAACAGGAGAAGGAAGAGGAATGGACGGTCTATGGCTCTCTGTGTACGGTGGCGGACATTCTGCTGAAGAAGCTGCCGCTTTGCGATGCAAGGGTTGGGGATTACCTGGTTTTCCATAATATCGGGGCCTATTCGGTGACAGAGGGAATCTATCTGTTCCTGAGCCGCAGGATGCCGAAGATCTACCTTTACGGGGAAAAAGAAGGTGTCAGACTGGTGCGCGGCGCGTTGGAAACATGGCCATGGAACACGGAAGACTTGCGTTCATAATGCAGGCATGATAAAATGTCCTGATAGCAAACAATACTAAGTGCCAGGAGAAAGATTGTAATATGGAAGAATTAATGGAACTTCTTAAGGCCTTGAAGCCTGAGATCGATTTTGAAACAGAAAAAGAACTGATTGATGACGGACTGCTGGAGTCTTTTGATGTGATTACCCTGATCGCAGAGATAGAAGATCAGTTCGGGGTAGAGATCCCGGCAGAGGAGATCGTGCCGGAGAATCTGAATTCCGCGGAGGGGATCTGGAATTTGATCCGGCGGATCAGAGAGGAAGAGTGAGATGGAATTTCGTGATCTGAAAAAGCAGTATCAGGTGCTGAAGCCTGAGATAGACGCCGCGATCGGACAGGTGCTGGAAGAGTCCGCCTATATCGGCGGAAAGCCGGTGGCACAGCTGGAAGCAGAACTGGCGGAGTACGTGGGTGTGAAACACTGTATTGCCTGCGCCAATGGCACGGACGCCCTGACCCTTGCCCTGATGGCATGGGGGATCGGAGAGGGAGACGCGGTCTTTGTGCCGGACTTTACTTTCTTTTCTTCTGCCGAGACCGTGGCGTATGAAGGCGCGACGCCGGTATTTACCGACATCCTGGAAGATACTTTTAATATGGATCCTGACAGTCTGGAGAGGGCGGTGCAGGCGGTACTGGCAGAAGGGAAACTGAAGCCCCGCGTAATCGTGGCGGTGGATCTTTTCGGACTGCCCGCAGATTATGAGCGGATCCGGGAGATTGCGGACCGTTATGGCATGTATATTCTGGAAGACGCGGCCCAGGGATTTGGAGGAAGTCTCCGTGGCAGACGGGCAGGAAGTTTCGGCGATATCGCGGCTACATCCTTTTTCCCGGCCAAGCCCCTGGGATGCTATGGAGACGGCGGCGCCGTCTTCACGGACAATGACGAATGGGCGGAACTGATCCGTTCTCTGCGGATCCATGGAAAGGGAACGGACAAATATGACAATGTCCGGATCGGGATGAATTCCCGCCTGGATACACTCCAGGCAGCGGTACTGCGTGTAAAGCTGAAAGCGTTCCGGGAGTATGAACTGAAGGATACGGACCGTATAGCAGCCCGGTATGAGGAAGAACTGTCAGATTGTGTGAAAGTGCCGAAGATACCGGAGGGATATGGTTCCGGATGGGCACAGTACAGCATCCTCTTAAAAGACGGGGAAGAGCGCGGCGCAGTGCAGGAATATCTGAAGGAGCACGGCGTACCCACGAATATTTATTATCCCAGAGGGATGCACCAGCAGACGGCGTTCGCGGGATGCAGACTGTATGGAGAAACGTTCCCGGTGACGTCAGGCGTATGTCAGAGAGTGCTGGCGCTTCCTTTGTCGCCATATCTGACAGAGGAGGATCAGGCGAAAGTGATCCGGCTGATCCGTGAGAAAACAGGAGCAGATATATGAAGATATTGTTGATTTCCTATGACCATTGGAAATATGATGGGCGTCTTCGGGAACTGGTTAAAGTCGCCAAAGAATTGGGCGAGGTGACCTATATCACCCGCCGTTCCGACGGGGAAGAACCGCAGGAGAAAAGTCATATTCTTTATACAGATCATGGATATCTGGCTTTTATCCGTTTCTGCTGCCTTCAGGCCAGGCGGCTGGGGAAGGCGGATCTGATTTTTATCGATAACCGGAAAGGCATCCTGCCCGGATATCTGGCAAAACGCATCTGTGGTTCCGGATATGTGGTACAGGACTGCAGAGAATTGTATGATATGAAAAGCGCAGCCGGTATTCCGGGAAAGATCGGCTGCATTATGGAAAAAATTTTTACCAGGCATTCGAACGTGGTCATCGCTGCCAATCCATTCCGGGCTAAAATCATGGTAAAAATGTTCGGGCTTAAGAAAACGCCATTGAACTATGAAAACATCCGCAGACTGGAATATACGGAGGCAGGAAAGCAGAGGCAGATGGAGGAAGAAAACGGGGATTTTTTCCGGGAGAAAAGATTCCGTATTATTTCCACTGCAGGCTGCGATATGAGCCGGACTACCGGGAAACTGCTGGAAGCCATGAAGGAACTGGGAGGAGAATATGAACTGCTTCTGGTCGGCGAAAATGACGAGGAAGACGAGATCCTGGCAGGCGCCACGATCCGGGAACTGGGGCTTACGAATGTGAAAATCCTGCCCCGCATGGATCAGGATCATCTGAAGTATTTTATTGAAAATTGTCAGATCGGTTTTGTGGCCTATCATCAGCGGGATCTTAACAATAAATACTGTGCCAGCGGGAAGATCTTTGAATTTCTGTACGAGGGAAAGCCGGTGCTTGCTTCCACAAATCCTCCTCTTAAGGAACTCTGTGAAAAGTATGGCATAGGAATCGCCTCGGATGATTATGTCTCAGCGGTCAGGAAGCTTGCGGGTGATTACAGCAGGTGGACGGAACAGGTGGACGGATTTATCTCCAGAGTGCATGTGGAGAAGAATAATCATAAACTGGCAGAGCAGATCAGAAAAGAACTGAAGGAAGGGTAGCATGAAAAAAGTAATGCTGGTATTCGGGACCAGGCCGGAGGCGATCAAGATGTGTCCGCTGGTCAATGAACTGAAGACAAGAAAAGAGATAGAGACGGCAGTCTGTGTGACCGGTCAGCACCGACAGATGCTGGATCAGGTGCTGGAGGCTTTTTCCGTGGTTCCGGACTACGATCTGTCTGTCATGAAAGACCGTCAGACTTTGTTCGATGTGACGACGAATATTCTGAACCGGATCAGGGAGGTGCTGGAGACGGTGCGTCCCGATGTGGTGCTGGTACATGGGGACACTTCTACCACGTTTGTGACGGCTCTGGCCTGCTATTACCTTCAGATCCCGGTAGGGCATGTGGAGGCGGGACTGCGCACTTATAATATCTATTCTCCGTATCCGGAGGAATTTAACAGACAGGCAGTGGGGATCATCGCTGCCTATCATTTCGCGCCCACAGAATTGTCAAAGGAGAATCTGCTGAAAGAGGGAAAGAAGCCGGAGACCATCTATGTAACGGGCAATACCGCCATCGACGCGCTGAAGACTACCGTGCGGAAAGATTATACGCATCCGGTTCTGGAGTGGGCGAAAGACAGCCGGCTGATTATGATCACGGCGCACCGCAGGGAGAATCTGGGAGAACCCATGAAGCATATGTTCCGGGCGATCCGCCGGGTCTGTGACGAACATCCGGATATCAAGGCGGTCTATCCGATTCATATGAATCCGGCAGTGCGTGAGACTGCCCAGGCCATCCTGGGAGACGACGAACGGATCCGGATCATAGAACCGCTGGACGTGCTGGATTTCCATAATTTTCTGGCCAGGAGCTATCTGATCCTGACAGACAGCGGAGGGATACAGGAAGAGGCGCCGTCTCTGGGCAAGCCGGTATTGGTGATGCGGGATACCACCGAGCGTCCCGAAGGGATCGCGGCCGGCACTCTGAAGCTGGTAGGCACAGATGAAGGGACGATCTATGAGAACTTCAAAATGCTTCTGGAAGATCAGGAAGCTTACAGAAAAATGAGTATGGCGAGCAATCCATACGGTGATGGATTTGCTTCGAAGAGAATTGCAGACATCTTGGAAGGAAAAGCATGAATTTATATTTGATCATATTTTTGATCCTTGCTGCGGGAGCAGTATGGGAATGGTTCCGGCCGCAGTATGGAAAATATATCTACTGGTGCTGCTGGGGACTGGCTGCCGCCTGTCTGAGCCTGCGGTTTGGGCAGGGTACGGATTATGTGACGTATCATGGACTTTATGAAACCATCCCGGCCTATATTGACCTGTCACAGGGATATATCTGCGGATTTTATCCGGAGATCGGGTGGCGTCTCATATCGGCGGTGTTCAAACTGTTCCATGCCCCGTTCTGGGTATTTACTTTTGCCCTGGGACTGGCGGATATGCTGCTTTTGCATCGGTTTTTGAATAAATATGTTCCTTTGAGAACAGCGGGGCTGTTTCTCTCTTATCCGGTATTGTATCTGGTCTATCTGGTGTCCGGACTTCGCCAGGGACTGGCGATCTGCATTTTTCTGGGGATTGCGGTTCCGTTTTACCTTGAGAAGAAGTGGGTGCGGTATATAGTCAGCGTGCTGATCGCGGCATCATTCCACCGGGTGGGATACGCATGGCTGGTACTTCCTGCTGTGTACTATCTGCCGGTATACGTAATCCTGGCCTTGCTCGGCCTTTCTATTGCGGGAGGACTGGTTCTGCAGGTAGGAGCGGTGGAGCAGCTGATTACGAATGTTCTGCCTGTGTATCATGTAAAGCAGTTTCTGCTGGATGGCGAGGTAAGTCTTTTCGCTGTGGGGGAGAGGCTGGTCAGCGCCGCGGCAATACTGATTTTGTATTTCTGGAAAAAGAAAAAGGACGGTCAGCCGGAGCAGAGGACGACGCTTCTTCTGAAAGCTTATTTATGCGGGACATGTTTTTACATGCTGATGTGCGGCAGCTCTTATTATGCGAGCCGGTACTGCGTGATTTTTAAAGTACTGGAATGCGCGTTGGCTATGCTGCTGATATCTGAACGCGATAAAATCGCGAAAACAGGGGCGGCATTCTTTCTGGGTCTGACGCTGGTGATGGGGATTAAAAATTTAAGTGCAATGGTTTCCGAAGGGTATTATTATCGGGAAAATGGCGTGACCGTGTTGACCTATCCGTATATCTCTATATTTAATTCAGATGAGATTAACTCTTATTTTGATTATCAGGATGGAATGTGGAAGATATACAGAAACAATGTGGAAGACCAGGAACTTTGGAGAATTGAAAACCAGAATTAAGGAGAGATTATGCGTCTGGAAATTCTGTTGTCCGCAGTCATATTTTTTGGAGGAACCTTTTTTTCCGGATATGCTCTGCGCCGTCTGTTAAAATTAAAGAATGAAGGATTTTTATTTTCTATAGCAGCCGGGACCATGCTCTGGTGGGCGCTGATGGAATTGATATTGGTGCCTATGACTATGCTGCATGTATCTTTCCAAAGCTTTGTATATGTGTTCAGCGCGGCGGCAGCGGTGCTGACAGTCTGCGGGATCTGCTGCTGGAAAGATATTGCGGAAGATGGAAAGACTCTGATAAAAGAGTGGAGAAAGTATCTGACATTTGGCCATCTGGCTGCACTTGCGCTTATTGTATATCAGTTAGTTTATATTCATCATCATATGTATCTGGAGTGGGATGATACGTATTATGTGAACCTGGCAAATGAAGCCGTCTATTCGAATCAGATCTACTGGGTATATCCTGAGACCGGCTCCTTTCCGGATTTTGATAAAAGATATGTATTGTCATTATGGCCGATTTTCTATGCCTGGCTGTCGAAACTGATCGGGGTTATTCCCACAATTATGGCCCACACGATTCTTCCCTGGCTGGTCATTCCTCTGGCGTATATGGTATATGCTTTGATCGGGAAAAAATTGTTTCTCGAAGACAGCCAATTACAGGGGATGTTTCTGGCCCTGGCAGTTCTGCTGCATCTTTTTATGAGCGGTCAGCATACTGCGGGACTTACTTTTCTGAGCATTACGCCGTGGGTAGGAAAAGGGGTATTGGCGGCAGTGCTTTTGCCGATGCTTTTCCTGCTGGTTTTGCGTGTGTCCCGGAAAAATACTTATAAAGAATGGCTGCTGTTAGGAATCAGCGGTCTTGGTGGATGTCTGCTGTCTTCCATGGGGATTATGCTGATTCCTGTCTTCATTGGAATGGCGGCGGTTCTGATCGCTGTGCAGAAGCAGACAGTTTCTTATGTGTTATGCGGTCTGGCCTCCTGCCTGCCATGTCTGGTACTGGGACTGTATTATATTTATCTGACGCACTAGGAAGGACGGCCTTATGTTACAGGAATTTTTTGAAACGGCAAAATCAGATTTTCTGGCCACTTTCGATGGGGCATGGATTTTCCCGATTTTAATAATCAGTATTATTTGGATTATGGTGAAAGAGAAGGAATGGAGCAGGAAATTTTTGCTTGGAATTCTTCCGCTGGCGTTTCTGGCTTTATACTGGTGTCCTTTATCGGGGCAGCTGTTTATTAAATTATTAGGCGAGGATGTGTATTGGAGAGTATTATGGCTGATCCCTCTGGCGGCGGTTATCCCTTATGCGGGATGCATGCTTCTGAAAATGTTGACGGGTGTTAAGCGCCAAATAGCGTTTGTGGGATTGATGGCATTGCTGGTGCTCGGGGGGAAAAGTGTTCTTTCTAAGGAATGGTTTGAAGTGTCCACCAATGTATACAAGATTCCGCAGTATGTGGTGGACGTGTGCGACTTGCTTCCCGGAAACATTCACGCGGTAATGTCCAACCGCCTGACGCCGTATGTGAGACTGTATGATCCGACTATCACGTTGGAATATGCCAGAAACGCGCTGATTTTTAACAGCATTGAAGATGTATCAAATCGCGGTGCGACAGCCAATCTGTACAAAACGGTTCAGGAATCAGAGATTGATGTGGATGTTGTGGGACCTCTTGCCCGGGAACAGGGGTGCACATTCCTCGTTTTTTCCTTGAACAGAACATATAAAGGGAACTGGGAGGACTACGGATACCGCGAATATGGGACAACCAGCGAATTCCGGATTTTTGTAGATGTAAATTATGAAGAAGGGCAGGATACAAGGAAATGGGAAGAATAAAAGAACTGAAGCCGTTCGCAAAGACTTTTTTTATATTGATTGCCGTCTTTTTTGTCTCTATGACATTGGTATACTGTATTCCGACTTCCTGGATACAAGGAAATGTGGAGAAGTCCTTAGAGGTGATGGAAGGAGAAGGGGAATATCCCATGTACTTTTTCTACCGTCACAGCGCGATTATCGATGTTCATACGGATAAACTGATGTATGAGAGTCTGATCCAGAACAGGGATTATTACAATCCGATTCAGGCAGCAATGAGTATTAACCAATATCCTCGCTACTGGCACGGGTATCAGGTACTGTTGAGACCGCTGACAGTGATCTTTCAGGTTCAGGAGCTGCGGTATCTGGGTATGCTGACTTTTCATCTGTTGTTTTTCTGGAGCGCCTGGCTGATGGCAAAGAAGACAAAGCCATTGTATGCGACGTTATATGTACTGACGGTAGCCAGCGGCTATGTTGTATTTTTGCCTGTGTGTTTCCAGTTCCTGACCACGTTCCTGGTGCTGTTTGTATCGTTGATCGTTCTTTTGAGCAAGTATGATAAAGAGAAACCGCTGCCGGCTGTGAAATGGATGTTATATTTCTTCATTGTGGGCATGGTGGAAAATTTCTTCGATTTTTTGACTTACCCGATCATCACCCTGGGAATTCCGCTGATCCTTCTGCTCTGGTTCCGGGTGAGAGATGAGAAGGCAGACTTCAAAGATAATTTCTGGTTTATGGTCAAGGCGTCGTTATCCTGGTTTTGCGGGTATGCGCTGACCTGGATCAGCAAATGGCTGCTGTCTGCGGCGATCTTAGGCATCCGTTATTTTTGGAGAACCATGGGCGTAATACAATACCGCCTGGAAGGCAGCGAAGAGGAACCGCTGGATCGGATCGGGACGATCCAGAGAAATTTGAAAGCATGGCTGAATGTACAGGATGGAGGAGTGATTTCCTGGAGCAAAATCGCGCTGCTGATTCTGATTGTGGCGGTGGTGCTGATAATATGGAGAAAATTGAAGGACTGGAAGACCATAGGGGCATATGTGCCGATCTTATTTGTGGCAGCATATCCATATATCTGGTATCTGGTGATGTCCAATCATTCCCAGATTCACTATTGGTATACCTATAGGGCACAGCTGGTGGCGCTGTTTGGCGGCTTGGTATTTCTGGCTGCGATTTTGAGGGAAAGAAATTCTGAAGGGAAAATTGTAGAGGAGGCGGGCAAATGAAAAAAGTAATAATTATCGGAGCTGGTCCGGCCGGACTGACAGCGGCATTTGAGCTTTTAAAAAAGGCTTCCAGAGATTATGATGTGACGGTTCTGGAAGAAAGTGAGAATATAGGGGGTATTTCCCGGACTGTCAAGTACAAGAATAACCGGATGGATATTGGCGGGCACCGCTTTTTCTCTAAAGATCCGGAAGTCATGAAATGGTGGAAAGATTTGATGCCGATGCAGGGAGCACCTGCATATGATGACAAAAAGCTTGGCAGGGAAAAACCTCTCGTAAAAGGCGGACCGGATCCGGAGCAAGAAGACCGGGTGATGCTGGTGCGTCAGAGGGTATCCCGTATCTATTATAAGAAAAAGTTTTTTGACTATCCGGTATCCATGAAGCCGCAAACCTTTATCAACATGGGTTTTGCGCAGACGGTAAGGGCCGGGATGAGTTATCTGGAGGCATGCTTTCATAAACTTCCGGAAAATTCTCTGGAGAATTTTTATGTGAACCGTTTTGGCCGCGTCCTCTACGGTATGTTTTTTGAAGGTTATACGGAGAAATTATGGGGACGCCATCCCCGGGAGATTTCTGCCGATTGGGGAGCCCAGAGGGTAAAGGGACTGTCTATTACGGCGGTAGTGAAAGACATGTTCGGGAAAATGGTTCCGGGCAAAAAAAGGCGCAAAGTAGAGACTTCGTTGATCGAAGAATTTATTTATCCCAAATATGGCCCCGGACAGCTCTGGGAGACGGCAGCGGCGGAGATTGAAGCCATGGGTGGCCGGATCTTAAAAAACTGTAAAGTGACCGGGATACAAATAGAAAACGGAAAAGTAACAGCTTTGGAGACGGAAGGCACGAATGGCAGCAAACAGGCTATAGAGGGGGATATTTTTATTTCTTCTATGCCTCTGAAGGATCTTGTGGCAAGCATGGGCGAGACAGTTCCCAAAGATATTCGCGCGATTGCCGAGGGCCTACCATATAGAGATTTTGTCACAGTGGGATTGTTAGTGGATCATTTGAATCTGAAAAATCTGACAAAGATCCGGACATTGAACAATATTGTACCGGACTGCTGGATCTATGTGCAGGACACTGGAGTCAAACTGGGACGGATTCAGATTTTTAATAACTGGTCTCCCTACCTGGTGGAAGATGTGGATTCAAAGGTATGGATTGGCCTGGAATATTTCTGCAACGAAGGCGACTCTTTCTGGAATCTGTCGGAGGATAAATGTGTCCGTCTGGCAGCAGAAGAACTGGTTCGCATGGGAGTGATTAACCGCAGGGAAGATGTGCTGGATTCCCACAGGGAAAAAGTTAAGAAAGCGTATCCGGCTTATTTTGATACTTACAGCCAGATCGACCAGCTGATCTCCTACCTGAACGGATTTGAAAACCTGTACTGCGTAGGCCGCAACGGGCAGCATCGCTACAATAACATGGACCACTCCATGGTAACGGCGTTTGAGACGGTAAAAAATATCCTGACGGGGGAAAAGTCCAGAGAAAATATTTGGAATGTAAATACAGAAAAAGAATATCACGAAGAAAAGGCATAAAATCTGACCGTCTGCGCAACCGTTTCAGCGCAGACGGTTTTTTCTTACTCTGTCAGTCAGACGCTGCCCAAAGAGATATTTGATTCCTTCTTTCCCATAGAATTCTATTTCCCTCAGAAGCCAGCGGGGGGACGGACGGAAGATTCCAAACTCCTTCTGCATCCGCAGCTTTTCTTTGTGGGACAACAGCTTATTTCGGTCAGAATATCCTGATATTTCATAAATGCTGACCGGGAAAGGGCGGTAGTCAAAAGCGATTCCCTTTAAATACATAGACAGGAAGAAATGATGATCGGCACATACCCGGTAGGAAATATCATAAGGCTGTTCTGCCAGAAGTCGGCGTTCTACGAATACAGACTGATGGCAGAATGCCATTTCCCAGCGAAGATGTTCCAGAGGAAGGGCAGGATAAAGCTTCTGCTGCCCTTGATAAACGCATAATGTATCTCCGTAGATGACCTGTCCCCGGGCCGGGACAGAGAATACCTTTTCCAGGACATCCGGAGAAGCCAGCAGGTCACCTGCGTTCAGAAAAAGCAGCCATTTGCCGGCCGCCATAGATACGCCCTTGTTCATAGCGTCATAGATGCCTTTGTCCGGTTCCGAGATAAAATGAAATGGAATTCCTTTTTCTTTAAATTGTATTTGGTTTTCTGCAAGAAGACCGGCCGTGCCATCTGTGGATGCGCCGTCTATAGCCACGTACTCAAACCGGGACCAGGTCTGGTCAAGCAGACTGTCCAGGGTACCCGGCAGTACATCGGAGGAATTATAACATACGGTGATGATGGACAGAATGGGATCTGACATAAAAGTAGCTCCTTTGGTATATGATGGATTATTATAGATTATAGAGAAAAATTGCTCTCAGGGCAAGCCCTGGTGGACAAACGGTGCCGGACAGGGTACAATGGAGCAAAATGGACAGGCAGAAAGGCATATATATGAAAACTCATAAAATTAATCTTTGCCTCGCTCTTGTATGTGCGGCGCTCTACATGGTCATTCTTGGAAGGCTGATCCCATTTGTCTATGGAATTATTGACGACCGGTCTATGATGGAGATCGTATCCGGACAGTATCTTGGGGCGCCGGATCCTCATACTATTTTTCTGGGATATTGGTATTCTGTATTTCTCACTGTACTTTATACTGCAGTGCCGAATATAGACTGGTATGCGTTTTGTTTTCTGATGCTGCAGGCAATATGTATGTGTTTGATTGTGTACCGTCTGCTGTGTTTCAGGGAAGAGAAAAGAGGAAAAGCAGCCTGTATTATATTTTCCTTTCTGGTATTTGTTGCCTTTGGGCTGCAGGCGACTGTTCAGATTTCTTTTACAACAACGGCGGCAGTATTGGGTGTGACGGCAGTTTTCTGGTATGCGATGACGGAAAAAATCTGCGCAAAAGATGTCCTCCTTCTTTTTGCGCTGCTTTTTTTGACCAGCCAGGTACGGTATGATATTTTCTGTATGGTAGTGCCTGTCTGTGCGGTACTCTGGACTTTTCGGACTGTAGTGCAGAAACAAAGATATCCGGAGCAGTATCTGCTTCCGCTTTTTGTGGTTTTGATATTTGCCGCTGCTGCTCTGGGGAATCTTGCCGGATACGGGAGCGCCGAGTGGCGCGCATATAAAGCGTATGATAACAGCCGTACGGCAATCTATGATTTTCCGGATTATACATTTCCCGAATATGAAGGGGCGGAAGAACTTTACAGCAGCGTTGGAATAGAGACAAAAAGCCGTGCGAGGACATTGATTAACTACAACTATACTGCCGATGATCAGATTACGCCGGAATTCTTTCGCGATTATATTGAAGCCTATCAGAAGATGTACCCTTCTGAACAGACAGCTGTACAGAGACTGGTGCAGAGCGTGAAAGATTATCTTAAGGGGGTTCGGGACAATCGGTTTAATATGCAGCATCTTTTGGGATTGGCCATGTATATTGGACTGGTAATCCTGGCATTGGGGAAAAAAGAGTGGAGCCTGCTGGGGAAGACGCTTTGCACAGGGGGAATCCAGGGGATCATGTGGATCTATTTACTTTATAAAGGGCGGATCCCGGACCGTGTAATCTACAGTATGAACCTGATGCTTCTGGTCACAGCGTTTCTTTTGTGGAGGGAAATTTTCCCCCAAATTTCTCTGCCCGGCGCGGCCAGAAAGGCCGGAGCCTTGGCATGTATGTTTGTTCTCTGCTATCTGGCAGGAGCGCAGACGGCGAAGTTTCGCGGGAAAAATCAGGAACTGAGCCGGTGGAACCAGAATATTGAATCACTGAAAGAATACTGTATGGAACATCCCGACAACTTCTATTTCAACGACGTTACATCGCTGGCGTTTACGACCTATAATGTCCGTCTGTGGCGGGATCAGCCGTATGTGATGAACTATATGTCCCTGGGCGACTGGATGAGTTTCAGCCCTGTCTGGAAAGAAAAACTGGAACAGGAGGGCATCACATCCGTAAAAGACGCGTTGTATGGGCAGGATAACGTATATCTGATCTGCAGTTTTGAAAAAGGCCTGGAATATCTGGTAAGCCTTTATCCCGACGTGGAGTGTACGAAAGTGGACGACATCCCCGGATTCGAGATTTACAGTCTGCAATCCTTGTAAACATCGTCAGAAAGTGGTAGAATACTAAAGATTATAAGAAAATGAGGAAGTATGCCTATGGACAGCTTTAACCAGTATAAACGCCTGATCCGCACCGGAGTAGTCAGCCTGGAGATCCTAATTGAAGCGCTTATTTTTGGATATATCTGGCTTGAAATATATAATATCAGGATGGTCACGCCTTTTGAAAATAAGGGCCATTGGATGATGATCGGGTTTTATGTGCTGTATCTGATCGTCTTTGTGTATCTGTACGGAGGAACCAAATATGCCTATTACCGGAAAGGACAGCTGATCCTGTCCCAGGCATTGGGCACTTTGATTGCCAATGCGGTCATGTATGTGCAGATTATTATAGCATTCGGTGTTTTCCCGTTTCCGATCGTGTGGCCTATGCTGCTGGCAAGCGCACTGGATTTTGTGGTGATCGTGATCCTGAATCAGATCTCGGACCGGATGTTCCACAGACTGTTTCCGCCCAAGAGGCTACTGGTGATCTGTGATTTGAAAAACAAGGAAAACCTGCTCCGGAAGATCGCGGGAAGAAAAGACTTGTATGAAGTGTCTAAATGTGTGTCGGCGGAGGAACCGCTGGAGCGTCTGAAGGAAGAGGTACAGGACTGTGACGCCATGATGCTCTATGGCATTGAAGAGCAGAAGCGCAACGATCTGGTGAAGTACTGCTTCGAGAAATCCATCCGCATCTACGTGGCGCCGGAGATCTCGGACATCCTGCTCCGGGGGGCAGACCGCCTGCATTCTTTCGATACGCCGTTTCTGCTGCTTCGCAATTATGGCCTTTCTTTTGAGCAGAAACTGATCAAACGCCTGATGGATATTGTGCTTTCGGCGCTTATGCTGGTGGCGGCGTCCCCGTTTATGCTGGTGACAGCTCTGGCGATCAAGCTTGAGGATCACGGACCGGTATTGTACAAGCAGGAACGGGTCACCCTGAACGGGAAAAAGTTCTGGATCTATAAATTCCGCAGCATGATCGTGGACGCGGAGAAGCAGGGCGCGAGATTCTCTTCCAAGAACGATGACCGGATCACGAAGGTAGGCAGAGTGATCCGCGCATTGAGACTGGACGAGCTGCCCCAGCTCTTGAATATCCTGAAAGGGGATATGAGTATCGTAGGCCCCAGACCGGAACGTCAGACCTATATAGACGAGTTCTGCAAAGAGACGCCGGAATTCACTTACCGGCTGAAAGTGAAGGCTGGGCTGACCGGATATGCGCAGATATACGGCAAGTACAATACCACGCCGCTGGACAAGCTGAAGATGGATCTGATGTATATCGAGAGTTATTCGATCCTGCAGGATATCAGGCTGATCTTCCTGACGCTGAAGATCATGTTTACGAAAGAGAGTACGGAAGGCGTAGAGGAAGGGCAGAACCATGCGTAGATTTTGGATATTTAATCATTATGCCACGACCCCTAAGACAGGGCCGCTTTTGAGACATTATTATTTCGCGGAATATTTAAAAGAAAAGGACATAGAGACGACGGTTTTTGCGGCAAATGAGCTGCATCAGACCGGGACGTCGGTAGATATGATGGGAAAGCCCTATCTTCGCACAGAAGAGGAGGGGGTTCCCTTTGTGTTTGTTAAGACCAGCAAATACCGGGGAAACGGCATTTCCCGGGTTTTTAATATGCTGTCGTTCTTTTTCGGGCTGCTGCGCATTTCAAAAAAATATGCGCGGCAGTACGGAAAGCCGGATCTGATCATGGGATCCAGCGCTCATCCGCTGACCAGTATCGCGGGGATCCTGGCCGCAAAGCGGTTCCATGTGCCGGTGATTGTAGAGGTGCGGGACCTGTGGCCGGAAGCGATCTTCTCATTCGGGAAAGTGAAGATGGACAGTCTGATCGGAAGGGCTTTAAGCGCCGGTGAAAAATGGATGTATGTACACGCGGACGCCATCGTGTTTACAAAAGAAGGGGATGTGGACCATATCAAAGAGATGGGATGGGATGCGGCCCATGGCGGGAAAATTGACCTGGAGAAATGCCATTATGTGAATAACGGAGTGAAACTGGATGATTATTACCGCAGTATTCAGGAGGACGTCCTGCCGGATCCGGACCTGGAGGATGACAGCTTCAAGGTGGTCTATACAGGGACTCTGCGTCCGGTCAATAATGTGGATAATCTGCTGGATACGGCAAAACTGCTGCAGGATCATAAAGACATCCGTTTTCTGATCTTCGGCAGCGGAAATCAGCTGGAGAGACTTAAGAAACGCGCGGAAGACGAGCATCTGGACAATGTGAAGCTGAAGGGATATGTGGAAAAGAAATATATTCCTTACATCCTGAGCCGTTCTTCCGTGAATATTCTGAACTATTCACAGTCCCATTACAACTGGTCCAGGGGAAACAGTTCCAACAAATTGTTTGAGTATATGGCAAGCGGGAAACCGATCATATCTACGGTGAAGATGGGGTACTGCATCCTTGACAGATACCGGTGCGGGCTTTCTCTGGAAGAGTGTACGCCGCGGGCTCTGGCGGATATGATCCTGAAGATTCATGACATGCCGAAAGATACGTATGCACAGATGGCGGAAAATGCCAGAGAGGGCGCAAAGGATTTCGATTTTTCTGTGTTGACGGAACGTTTATATCAGGTGATAAAAAGTGTGGAAAAAGATTGACCGATATTATCAGACATTAAAATATCTGAAAAAAAGCCAGATCAGATACCTGGTCCGCAGCCGGCTGACCGGCAGAAAGAAGGCGGCGACGTCCGCGCAGGCTCCTGCGTACGGGGATCTGCCGCTCTGGATACCGAGGCTGGACCAGCATCCTGATTACCGGAAGCGGTTTTCTGTGGAGGAGCTGCTGGAGGGAAAGGTTACTCTGCTCCATGAGAGCGGCCATCCCGGGGGAACAGGATGGCGGGAGCCGGAGAAATCCCATCTGTGGAATTTTAATCTGCATTATCTGGAATTCCTGATTCCGCTTGCGGCTGCCTGGAGAGAGGAACCGGACCGGAAATACTATGAATGTTTCAGGGACTACTGCCGCAGATGGATAGAGGATAACCGGGAAGGCACCGGAGACGGCTGGCATCCTTATACGATCTCTCTGAGACTTACGAACCTGTGGATCTGCCTGGACGGATTCGGAGAAGTGGTGAGGGAGGATAAGGAATTTTTCCGGCAGCTGAATGACAGTATGTATGCCCAGTACCTGCATCTCCAGAAACGGCTGGAACTGCATCTGCTGGGAAATCATTATTTTGAGAATCTGAAGGCAGTCATGCTGGGCGCGCTGTATTTTAAGGAGCCGGGCGTATATGACGCGTATAAGATCAGGCTGGGCGATGAAATCGCGGAGCAGATTCTGCCGGACGGGGTACACTATGAGCGGAGTCTCATGTACCATAAACTGATTCTGGAGGATCTGATGCGTACCGCAAAAGCGGTAAAACCGGCAGACCGTCTCCTGTATCAGGAACTGTTGGGCACGATCCAGAAGATGGCGGACGCCATGTATTCCCTGGAAGAGGGACTGGGGCGCACGCCGCTGTTCAATGACGCGGGAGATAACGTGGCCCGGAGTATGACAAGCCTGCTGGCGGCGCTGCGGGAAGAGTTTCTGATCACACCGGTGCCGGGACAGGCATTTCCTGACGCGGGATATTACTGCCTGCATGGAAAGAATATCAAGATCCTTATGGATGCGGGAGAGATCGCCCCGTCTTATATGCCGGGACACGGACATTGCGACGCCTTAAGTTTTGAATTGTCCTGGTGCGGGAAGCCTCTCCTGGTCAATTCCGGAACTGGACAGTACCAGGGAGAGCTTCGGCCTTATTTCCGCAGTACGGCAGCGCACAATACCGTGGTGATCGATGGAGAAGAACAGTCCGAGTGCTGGGGAGAACACCGGGTGGCGCGAAGGATAAGCCAGGTGTCCGGACAGGCCGAGGGAGACCGGATCCGGGGGAAGCTTCTTACCTGTACGGGAAAACCGCAGGGACGTTCCATAGAGTGGAACGGACAGAGCGTGGAGATCTGGGATCAGGTCCACGGATTCGCACAGGCTTATTTTCATCTGGCTCCGGGTTTCTTTTATGAAGAACAGGACAGGAAGGCGCAGATCCGAAGTGAAGCCGGAGACCTGGTCTGTACGGTACAGGTCGCGCCGGGGGACCATATCACGGTACACCGTCAGGGGCGGATCTGCTCTTACGCTCCGGAGTTCGGCAGGATCGAGCAGACAGAAGTGCTGGAGGTTTCCTGGCCCGCGGACGGGTCAGAGCACATGATACAGTTGAATTTTACAGAAACGAGGAAAAACATATGATTAACGTAGTAGGTCTGGGATATATCGGCTTGCCCACCGCGCTGATGTTCGCTTCCCACGGAGTGGAAGTGGTCGGCACGGATTACAATAAAAATCTGGTGGATACGCTGGTCGCCGGGAAAACCACATTTGAGGAAGACGGACTGGATGAACTGTTTCAGGAAGCGGTCCGGAAAGGGATCCGTTTCTCCCATGAATATCAGAAGACGGACGTGTATATTGTGGCGGTACCGACGCCTTATGACAAGGCAAGCAAGAAAGTAGACGCAGGCTATGTGGCGGCGGCAGTGGAAAATGTCATGGAAGTGTGCCCGAAAGGAGCCACGGTGGTGATCGAGTCTACCGTATCTCCCGGTACGATTGACAAATACGTGCGTCCGGTAGTGGAAGCAAAAGGTTTTGTGATTGGCCGGGATATCCATCTGGCGCACGCTCCGGAGCGGATCATACCTGGAAATATGGTGTATGAATTGAAGCACAATTCCCGGACGATCGGCGCGGACAGCAGGGAGATCGGAGAGAAGATCAAAAGCCTGTATGCTTCTTTCTGTGAAGGAGAAATTGTAGTGACTGATATCCGTACCGCGGAGATGACGAAAGTGGTGGAAAACACGTTCCGCGATATCAATATTGCGTTTGCCAACGAACTGGCGAAAATCTGCCGGTCTGACAATATGGACGTGTACGAGATCATCCGGATCGCCAACAAACATCCCAGAGTCAATATCCTGACGCCTGGACCCGGCGTGGGCGGCCACTGTATCTCTGTAGATCCCTGGTTCCTGGTAGGGGATTATCCGGGACTTGCCAATATCATACTGGCGGCGAGAAAGATCAATGATTCCATGCCGGACTTTGTGCTGGAGCGGATCCACAATATCATGAAAGAAAAGGGCATGACCGATGTGGGCCGCGTGGGACTGTACGGCCTGACTTACAAGGAAAATGTGGACGATGTGCGGGAAAGTCCCACGCTTCAGATGCTGGAAAGCATGGAGCGGCACCTGTGCGGCGGGCAGATCAAAGTGTATGATCCTTTTGTGACGAAGGACATGGTTCCCAACCAGTATCACGATCTGGATGCGTTTCTGGCAGACGTGGATTTTGTGGTGCTCCTGGTGGGACATGATGAGATCAAAGAGAATATGGATAAGCTGAAAGGAAAAGTGGTGCTGGATACCAGGCATATCTGTTTCCTGGACGGGGTGTACCGGCTGTAGGATGGTGACGTCATGGCTGCCAGGCAGCCATGGCGTTCTTATATGCGGTTTCAAATGCGTCCAGCATCTGTTTTTCTGAAAAATGAAGAACAGCGCGTTGGCGGGAAGCCAGAGATTTTTCTCTCAGGACATCCGCGGAAGAAAAGGCCTTTTCAATCGCCTTCGCCAGACTTTGGCTGTCAATGCTGTGGACACACCATCCGGTATCGGCGATGATCTCTTCCATGGCGCAGATGGAAAACGCAATGACCGGCGTTCCGCAGGACATGGCTTCGATATTGACAAGGCCGAAAGTCTCATACAGGGAAGGATTGACCAGCAGATCGGCCATAGCGTAGAATTCATTCATTTTTTCCTGATCTGAGATATATCCAAAATGCCGCGCTGCGAAACCGCATTGCCGGATCTTTTCCAGCCCGCCTTCGCGTCCCGCGATCAGGAGTAGATAGTCTTCCGGAAAGGGAAGCTTTTCCAAAGCGCCGAGAAGGAGATCCATTCCCTTTGACTTTTTCTGCGGATCGGCGGCGACAAAGGCAAGGATATGCTTATCTGCCGGCAGCCCGTATTTTTCCCTCAGAGAGCTCTTATCTATGGGTTTCCACAGATCTGTGTCCAGACTGTTGTGGATGCAGATACATTTTTGCCGGCCGATCACAGACTGCCGGAACTGCTGTTCCATCCAGCGGGACGGAACCGTGTACAGGATAGAGGAACGGTTAAAGCATTCCTCTTTTTCTTTCAGAAGCGCGGCGGCCTTATCCTGGCGGAGCGGAGGATAATTATCCAGGTGAGGGCAGGAAGAACAACCTTCTTTCCAGAGGTCGGGACAGCCTGTGGGAGAAGCGCAGTGACCGGTCAGCGGCCAGAAATCATGTACGGTCCAGACAACCGGGCAGAGCATGCTCAGCTTCCGGATGTCGCGGATGCCGAGAAAATTGCCGTGCGCATTGTGAAGATGAATAACGTCGATGTGCTTCTCCCTGATAAAAGCGGATATTTTGCGCAGGCTGTAAGGAATGGTCAGGCTGTCGTTCCCATGGTTGTGCGTGATGAGACGGTTCAGTACCAGACGCGCTTTTGTATCGTAAATCGCTGAAACGTTGCCGGGCAGAGGTTCCGGACGTTTGTGGTAGCTGACGATTTCATATACATGATGCCCCCGGGCGGACATCCCCTGCAGGATCTGGCTGGCGACGGATTCGGCGCCTCCGCATATATAAGTGGTGTTTAAAAATAAAATATTCATGATATTAAAACTCCTTCTGGTATGGTATTATACTGTAAGGCAGGATAAAAAGCAAAATGTTCTGAGATTTTGAAGGTCAGGAGATAGAAGAATATGAAACAGTTATTTCTGAATGTAAAGGACGGAAGCATGAAGCTGCTGGACCAGCCCATGCCGACGGTAAAAGAGAATATGGCGCTGGTGGAAAGCCTGTATACCGTGGTCAGCGCGGGAACGGAGAGAGGGCTTACGTCCTTTGGAGGCAAGAACCTGATCCAGAAAGCGCTGGAGCGTCCGGACCAGGTAAAGAAGGTGCTGGAAAAGCTTTCTACGGACGGCATTGTCACTACGATGGAAAGCGCTTTTAATAAGCTGGCGGAGCCCATGCCCATGGGTTATTCCGGAGTAGGCAGGGTGATCGCCTGCGGCAAAGGCGTGACAGAAGTACAGGCAGGGGATCTGGTGGCGATGGTAGGCACCGCGTATCACTGCGAGATCAACCGCGTCAGCCGCACGATGCTGACGAAAGTGCCGGAGGAACTGGAGGATTACCGTCAGGCCGCGTTCTGCGCGCTGGGCGGTATCGCCCTGGAGGGAATCCATCAGGCGGAAGTAGTACCTGGAGAGACGGTGGCTGTGATCGGCCTGGGACTTGTGGGTCATATACTCTGCAGGATCCTGGACGCTTACGGATGCGATGTGATTGCCTATGATGTGGTGGACAAGACCATGCCGGGGACACGTCTGAAAGCTTTCATCAATTCCAATGACGACAACGCGGCGGATAAGACAAAAGCCTTGACCCATGGAAGAGGAGCGGATAAGGTAATCATTACTGCGGCGGCCAATACCAATCAGCCCATGGATCTGGCGGCGGCGATCGCCAGAGACCGGGGGATCATCTGTATGATCGGCGTGACCCAGATGAATATTGACCGGAGACCTTACTATGAGAGAGAGCTGTCTTTCCGGATCGCCCGTTCTTACGGCGCCGGACGTTATGACAGTACTTATGAACAGAAGGGTATCGATTATCCCATCGGTTACGTCCGCTTTACAGAGGGCCGCAACATCGAAGAGTTTGTGCGTCTGATCGCGCAGAAGAGAGCAGACTTCGCGGATCTGATCACTCATGAGATTCCCTTTGAGAGAGCGGCGGACGCCTATGAAATGATCACGAAGAATCCGAATCATGAGCGGTATATCGGCGTTCTCCTGAAATACAGCGATAACCAGGAGAAATGGAGAGAGACAGTAGAAAACCAGGCGGCCAAAAAGGCAGCAGGAAGAGATAAGATCCGTCTGGGACTGATCGGCGCGGGAAATTTTGTGCGGAGCACCATGCTGCCCATCATGAAAGAGACCGGCAAGTTCGAATTCCGGGGGCTGGCTACTACCGGAGGCGTAGGCGGAGCCCAGGCAAACGACGGGACTCCTTTCGCCTATACGACGAACGATTACAAGAAACTGCTGGAGGATCCGGAGATTGATCTGATCGCTGTTTCCACCCAGCATAACAGCCATGCAAGATTTGTAGTGGAGGCGCTGAAGGCCAATAAAAACGTCTACTGTGAGAAACCGCTGTGCCTGACGCTGGAGGAGCTGGATGAAATCCGCAAGGCCTACGATGAGTCAGAGGGAGAATTATTCTGCGGACTGAACCGCCGGCATGCTCCGCTGATCAAACAATTGAAGAGAGAGCTTAAGACGGACCAGGTTCCCGCGGTTTATGATTTTATAGCCAATGCAGGATTTATTCCCAAGGACCACTGGGTGCACGATGAAGAAGCAGGCGGAGGCCGGATCCTGGGAGAGGCGTGCCATTTCGTGGATCTGATCCAGTACCTGGACGGAAGCGAACTCCAGGAACTGAGAGTGACTGCTGCGGAAAATAATGCTTACCCGATGAATGATAATGTCTTGATTACCCTCCGTTTTGCTTCCGGCGCTGTGGGGAATATCATCTATTCTTCCATGGGATCCAAAAAGTATCCAAAAGAACAGCTGCGGGTATTTTCCAACGGTTCCGTTTATGAGATGGATAATTTTATCCGTCTGCGCAAATATGGCAATACGAAGACCGTGAAGGAGAAATTAAAGCAGGATAAAGGAATCAAGGCAGAATATGAATATATCTGCTCTGTCCTGAAAGGAGAAGCGAAAAACGACACGATCGCCGATGCTTTCCGGGGACAGGAACTGTTGATCCGCGCCATGCAGACGGTGAAGGAAAAATGAGAATTCTGGTCTATGATGTAGCTGCCGACAGCGGCGGGGCGGCTACTGTTCTGCAAAGCTTTTATGAGGAATTCCTGCAGGATACGGAGAACGAGTATCTCTTTGTCCTGAGCGTATATGAACTTCCGGAAACGGATCACATCCGGGTGTTGAATTTTCCCTGGGTGAAGAAGAGTCCCCTGCACCGGATGTATTTCGATCATTTTGCGGCGCACCGTCTGGTGGAGCGGTATCACGCGGACAAGGTATTGTCCCTGCAGAATATAGAACTGCCCCATGCGGGAGTGCCGCAGATTGTGTATGAGCACAATGCGCTGCCCTTTTCCGAATATCGGTTTAAACCATGGGAAGCGCTGCGCCCATGGATGACGCAGCAGATATTGGGGCGCATGATGAAAGGATCAATCCGCAGGGCGGAAAAAGTTTTAGTGCAGACCAACTGGATGAAGCAGGAGATCGTACGCCAGTGCAGGATTCCGGAAGACAAAGTAGAAGTAAAATTCCCGCCGGTGGAGATGCTGAAGACAGTGCCTTATCACCTGGATGAGAACTGTCCCGTATTTTTCTATCCGGCGAACGCGTCAGCCTACAAAAACCACCGGACATTTCTGGAGGCGTGTAAGCTCCTGCAAAAAGAAGGATACCAGAATTATGAGGTGATCTGGACAGTAACCGGGGATGAGAATGACGGGATCCGGGGGATCCGAAGAGAAGCGGAGAAACTGGGGCTTCCGATCCGCTTCCGCGGTCCGATGCCCCGGCAGGAGCTTTTTGACCTGTATGCCAGGTCGGTGCTGGTGTTTCCATCTTATATCGAAACCATCGGCCTGCCGCTTCTGGAGGCGCGCTCGGTGGGATCCTGGATCGCGGCGGCGGATTGCCTGTATGCCAGGGACTGTGTGGGAGATTATGAGAGAGCGGAGTTTTTTTCAGTAATGGATGCAGTTGATTTAGAAATGAAAATGATTAAATGGCTGTAATATATAACATTAAATTAATTGAGGTAGATTATGGAGAAGATATCGTTGATTATCCCCTGTTACAATGAAGAAGAATCAATAGAAATAATCTGGAAAGCAATAGGTGAAACGATGGAAATGCTTTCAGATTATGAATATGAGATAATTTTCGTTGATGACGGTTCAACAGACCGGACAATTCAAGTCATTAGGAAGTTGGCATCTTTAGATGCTCATATTAGGTACGTATCATTTTCTCGTAATTTTGGAAAAGAAGCTGCAATGTATGCAGGATTTTGTAATGCAATTGGTGATTATATTGCAGTCCTTGATGCTGATATGCAAGATCCCCCGCAACTTTTGCCCAAAATGTTGGAAATATTAAAAACAGGAACATATGACAGTGTGGCGACCAGAAGAGTTTCAAGAGAAGGTGAGCCTTGGTTACGTTCATTATTTGCCAAAAGCTTTTATAAAATCATAAATCGTATCTCAAATGTAAAAATCGTGGATGGGGCCAGAGATTTTCGGTTAATGAAAAAAGAAATGGTAAATGCAATTGTGAAAATGAGCGAGAGAAACCGTTTTTCGAAAGGAATTTTCGGCTGGATTGGTTTTAATACATATTGGTATTCTTATAAAAATATTGAACGGGCAGCAGGAACTACAAAATGGAATTTTTGGTCATTGCTTCATTATTCTATAGATGGCATAATAAACTTTTCAGAGGTTCCGCTAAGAATTGCCATGGGTGCAGGAGGAGTTACAACAAGCTTTTCCTTTTTGTGGATGGTTTATTTGATTCTAAAAAGGCTTATTTTGGGAAATAAAGTAGATGGATGGACTTCGCTTGCATGTATGATAACCTTTTTTGGGGGTATGCAGCTTATGTGTATGGGAATTGCGGGGCTGTATATTTCAAGAATATATATGGAGACAAAAAGAAGACCGCATTACATTATTAAAGAAACAAACGACATTACAATTGAAAAAGTAAAATAACAGAGGAATGGCAATGAAGATAGGAATTATTACGTTTCATTTTGCAAATAATTTTGGAGCAGCATTACAGACGTATGCATTATCTAATACAATATCAAGATTGTATGGTCATTCGGTGGAAATTATCGATTATAGAAATCGTTTTATAAGTTTTACAGACTTTGTGAGAGTTTTTCCGATTACTCTAAATTTAAAAGAATTGGTTTCAGGATTGACGACTTTTACGAAAAGAGAACAACGTAGAAAAAAGTTTGTTGAATTTCAAAAAAAATATTTTTCTTTATCACAGAAATATACAACGTTAAAATCATTGAGAGATAATCCGCCTATATATGATGTATATATATGTGGCAGTGACCAAATTTGGAATCCAGCGGTAACAGGTGGATTGGATCCTGCGTATTTCCTGGATTTTGTAAAAAACGAAGGGAAAAAAATATCTTTTGCGGCAAGTTTTGGAGTAGGGATACTTAAAAAAATGTATTGGCAAGAGGTAAATAGATGCTTAATGAGTTTGGATGATGTGTCTGTTAGAGAAAAAGAAGGAGTAAATTTAGCGGAGAAAATTACAGGAAGAAAAGTATCACAATTGATAGACCCTACTTTTCTTTTAAATAAAGAAGATTGGGAGAAGATGGCAAAACAGCCGAAGATAGTTGGAGAGTACATTCTGGTTTATGTGATGCAGAATAATAAAAAAGTATATGAATATGCCAAGAGAATAAAAGATATCTTGGGATTGAAAATGGTTGTAATTAGCAGATATGGCTATAGCCTAGATTTTATGGATGAGGTATTGATTGATGTGGGTCCTGAAGAGTATCTCGGATTGTTTAAGAATGCAGCATTTGTGTGCACAAATTCATTTCATGGTTTAGTTTTTTCCATCATTTTTGAAAAAGATTTTTATGTGGTTCCGAGTACACGCTTTAATTCTCGTATAAATAATTTAATGCAGGTGTTAAAAGTAAATAATTACGAAGAATTGACTAAAGAAGTTTTGAAAAAGCCCGGATATTCCAGAGAAAGTGTCAAAAATATTATTTTAGCTGAACAGAAGAAAGCATTCGGTTACTTGAAGAAAAATATGAATGAATAAAATTTAGCTATATAAAAAGCAGATTACAGCAATTTAAGGAAAGAAAAATGATTAAGATAGACGAATCGAAAAACCAAGATTGTTGTGGTTGTGGTGCATGTGTATCAGTATGTCCCAGACAATGTATTACCATGATCATGGACAGGGAAGGTTTTTTATATCCTAGAGTTGATGAAGACCAATGTATAAATTGCAATTTGTGTGAAAAAGTTTGCCCCATAATAAAAAAAATAAAGGCAGGTAACTCAGATACGATTTATATGCCCAGAGCTTTGGGAGGATGGCATAAAGATGAAGTAATTCGTATGTCAAGTTCTTCAGGGGGTGCGTTTAGTTTATTTGCAATATATATTATAGAACATGGGGGAATTGTTTATGGTGCGGCAGTAGATGAGAAGATGCGCACAAGACATATGGGGGTGGAAAACGTTGAGGATCTGCAGAAGTTGCGGGGATCTAAATATGTACAAAGCGATATTGACGGTGTATATAAGGAAATTGAGAACTGGCTCAGTCAAGGGCGTAAAGTTTTTTTTGTGGGAACCCCTTGTCAAGCAGCAGGGCTTACTGCCTTTTTAAAGACAAAATATGAAGGTTTGTATATTGCTGATTTTATTTGCCATGGCGTTCCATCTCCAAAAGTATTTGAAAGTTATTTAGAATGGATCTCTCAAAAATATGGTTCTGCGGTTATTGACTTTAAGTTTCGTTTGAAAGATAAACCATGGAATCCATCAGGGATGCAAATGGGAACAAAAATTACCTTGAACAATGGTAAGGTATTACGTCGATTTCCAGCATATAAAGATTTTTATATGAATGGTTTCCTTGATGATTTATATTTGCGACCTTCTTGCTATAATTGTAGATTTAAAAGCCTTCCTAAAGAGTATGTAGATATAACATTTGCAGATTTTTGGGGGGCTGATAGAATTGATAAAACGATATGTGATAGAAAAGGGACTTCTCTGTTACTGCTCCATTCAAAAAAGGCGGAGGAATTATTTGAAAAAGTGAAGGGGGATTTTTATTATAAAGAATATGATATTCTAAAAGCCATACGCCGAAACCAAAGCTTAATTAAATCTGCCGAATGGAACTCGCATAGAGAGAAATTTTTCCGTGATTATGAAAATAAATCTTTTATATGGGTTGCTCATAGATATATGTCTGGTATTTCTTGGGCGTCCCACAAAGCAGGCAAAGTTGCATGGGGAATAGTACGGAATATAATACAAAAAAGTCTTGGATCTGTATTATCTCTTATTCACGTCTGCTGGAGTGATAAGGAGTGGAATAATTTCTTCCAATTTATTAAATTTGCAATAGTGGGACTGTCAAATACGGTGGTATCCTATTTAATTAATATTTTTGTTTTAACTTTTCTGAAAGTAACAAATTATACTTATGACTATGTAGTCGCCAATACTATCGCGTTTCTATTAAGTGTTCCATGGTCCTTTTTTTGGAATAGCAGAATGGTATTTGTTTCACAAGGAAATAAGAGATCGCCAATTTGTACATTATTAAAAACTTATATGTCATATGCTTTTACAGGAATAATTGTTAATAATCTTTTATCGACAATATGGATTCGTATTTTTAGGGTAACCAAATATTTAGCGCCGCTTTTAAATTTGCCTTTCAGTATGCTGATTAATTTTTTCATTAATAAATTTTGGGCGTATAAGGAATAGAAATAAGATATTGTAGGGAGACCAGGTTTATATGAATAAAAGAAGAACAATTATATTTATGATCGGACTTTTAATGATATTAGCATTAAGATATCGGGATTACTATCATTATGAAACACAAGAGGGGGGATATTTGGAAGAATATGAAAATTCAGTAGAGCAGGAAAAATATGAAGGGATGATTGCAGCCGTAGGTGGATTACATTTAAAGGCTGGGGACTATTCAATACTTATTGATTCGACTAGTTGGGGAAGTGGTAATTATTTTGAGATTGTTGATATTTTATACAGTGACGGGGAAAAAATAGAGGAAAAGGTATTATTTTCTTCCCAATATGAAAAAGGAGTAGCCCGCAATACTTATTATTTCTCCCTGGATGAAGAAGCAGCGAGCGTATATATTCGAAGTTATCAGGTAGATGGAGAATTAAGTTTATCAGAATACCGGTTGAATTCGGAAAAGCCTTATTATACGGATACTTATTTTCTTGCCTTATTATGGATAGTATGTATTGGGATATTTTTCTGGAAGTTTTCTTGGTTTACCTCTGGAAAGGGAAGGTATATATTGGTGATTTGTGCCGTAGGGATCATAGTATCCTTGCCGCTGTTTACCGATTTTATGGGAAATGGACACGATCTTTTCTATCATCTTCAAAGAGTAAACGGTGTTGCCAAAAGTATAATTTTAAAGGATCATTTTCCTATTCGAGTAAATACAGCATTTAATTATGGATATGGGCAAGTTAATCCCATTATGTATCCGGAGCTGTTTTTATATATTCCAGGGGCGTTATGTGCACTTGGAGTTTCTCTGCTGATTTCTATAAAATTCTTTCTTGTTTTGATCAATCTTGCAACAGGGATTATTGGATTTTACAGTATAAGAACCGTTGCAAAGGAACGTACGGCTTTTGCGTTTTCGATTATTTATATGTTGGCTCCATATCGCCTGAATAATTTATACGCCCGGTTTGCCCTTGGAGAGTTCCTTGCAATGACATTTTTACCTGTTTTATTTGTTGGAATCTGGCATATTGTTCGAGGAAATTATAAAAAATGGTGGATGGGCATGATCGGTTGTTGCTGTGTCCTTCAAGCACATCTTTTAACTACAGAAATGAGCATATTGTTTACTGCTGGATTTGTGCTGTTAAATTTTCGATTTTTATTAGACAAGAATCGGATTCTTGCGGCGTTAAAGGCGGTTATATTGTCTGTTGGATTAAACTTATGGTATTTAATCCCTTTGATCCAATTTATGGGATATAATTTTCGACTTGTAGAATCACCTAAAAATCTTGCAGAAAATGGTGTATATTTCAGTCAGATGTTTTCAACTATATATTCTCCAGAGGGAGATAAAGTGATAGGTTCCACATACCACGATATGGCATTATCTGTTGGCCTGACATTGTTGATAGGAATTCTAGCTTTCTTGCTATATAGAAAAGCAATTACTAAGGGAAAAGATGATAAGGAAAAATTTTTACATTGCTGTCTTATTCTAGGTGCTGTTGCAATGTATATGGCATCATGGCTGTTTCCATGGCAGATTATATATCAAAGTGATGCACTGGCAAAACTGTTTGGCATAATACAATTTTCATGGAGGTTCTTGGTTTTTGTCACTCTGTTCTTTTCAATTATTACAGCTTATGTATTGGAATGGAGTTGGGACAATAAGAGAATATTGGGGTATGTGATTTCAATTTGCGCTGTATATTCGATGGTTGTTTTGACTAATGGATATACATATGAAAATGAAACAGCTTTAAAAAACAAATTTGATCAGGCGTATGAAACATATACATATACCGGTTTTTATGAGATGGATTACAATATAAGAAAATTGGAAGAACGGAAAAATATAGTTACTTTAAATAAAGATGCTGATTTGAAAATTGAAAATTACATCCAAAAAGGTACAAATTTATCATTTGATTTTAATCTTGAAAATAAGTCCAGTGGATACGTTATGTCATTTCCTTATTACAATTATGGTTTCTATAAAGTAAGATTGAATGGGAATGAAATACCAACTTTTTCAGATGAATTAAATCTTGTGGCAATTCAGCTGCCCGATGGCATTGAAGATGGCCATATTGAATTAAAGTATTCGGAGAGAAAGTTATATATGGCTGGTGATGCTGCTACACTTGCCACACTTGGATTTATAGTTGTATGGTTAATATTGAAAAGACGGAATGCAAAATGGATAAAAACAACATAAAGAAAATAGGAAGCGAAAGAAATAATAGTATTGATATTTTTAGGATAATTTGTGCAATACTTGTGGTTACTATACATACAAATCCCTTTTTTGAAATAAATACTTATTTAGGCTATTTTATTTCTCAAGTATTGTCAAGGGTATCAGTTCCATTTTTCTTTAGCATCTCAGGGTATTATTATATATGCAAAATGGAGAAGATAAGTGACAGAGGGAAAGCGTTTTCCGTTTTTTTTCCATTTTTTGCTAAAACATTTAGGCTTTATACATTTTGGTCTGTTGTATATATAGTGTGTGATTTTGGAAAATATTATCATAAAGGTGTGACATTGAAAAATATTATAGCAAGTATAATTGTAAACTTTTGTATCAATGGCACCTATTATCATTTATGGTATTTTATCGGACTTTTTTTTTCAATTCTGATTTTTACTTTATGTTATAGGATTCGAGCAGAAAAAATACTTGCCTATGGTTCTATTGCACTATATGCGGTAGGTCTCTTAGGATGTTCTTATTATAGCGTGGGAGATGCGATCCCGGGGATTTCGTGGATTATAAACAGTGCACATTTTACATGGATCAGAAGAGTTATGCTAATGGGGCTTCCATTTTTTGTAATGGGCTATTTTGTAAAAAGGATGCTTTATAGACAAAGAGAACATGCAGCAGTAAGCATTTTTATTTTTGCTGGATTGTTTGTATGTGAAAATGTTTTTATAAATATGTTTAAACTTAGTAAAAATAATGTAATAACTATATTTTTATATATACTCTTAATGCATATTGTTATATGGCTATTAGAACACCCGGTGCCGGAGAAGGATAAATGTGGATCTGTCTGCAGGTATATGGCGAATTTTATTTATTATGCGCATCCTTTATTAATATTAGCTTTTCAGAATATGGGGATTGAGAATCCCAGTATTATATTTGTGTTGACGGTTTTTTCCTCAATGTTAATAGGTTTTTTCATTATGAAGAGACAATGTGCGTGGCTGAACCAGTTCATTTCTTAAAAAAGATTGAAAAAAAACTGGAAATATTGTATAGTTAATCTTGTTTTTGGAATGCATGTTAGTGATCAATATATTCTGATCAGATGAAAGGAAGGATAAATATGGCATTATTGAAAGAGTGGCAGAAGATTGCTTACGATGAGACAAAGGACAAAGGAACTCTTCAGAGATTCTGGGCGAATTATTTTAATCTGGAAAAAGGTGTATATGAAAAACTTCTGGAAGAGCCGGATACAGAAGTAAAAGGAACCGTGAAAGAACTGGCAGAAAAGTACGGTCTCAGCATCATGGAAATGACTGGTTTTCTGGACGGAATCAATGACAGTCTGGCAGAGCCGAATCCGATCGAAGAGATGGAAGAGGATACGGTAGTCAGCCTGAAATTTGACAAAGAGAAGCTCTACAAGAACATGGTAGACGCAAAAGCAGACTGGTTATATAATCTGCCTCAGTGGGAGAAGATCTTTGATGAAGAAAAGAGAAAAGAGCTTTATCTGGAGCAGAAGAAGTCTGGTACGATTGTAAAAGGACCGAAAGTAGGAAGAAACGATCCTTGTCCGTGCGGCAGCGGAAAAAAATATAAATATTGTTGTGGGAAAAAGAATTAAAATCCAAGCGGGGGCTACGATCTTGTATTGCCCCCTTTATTTATAGCTGTGCAAAGGCTGTTAAAAAGGAAAGGAATTGTTATGCGGATAAACCAAAGAAAAGCTGGAGTATTGTTGACTTATATTGCACAAGGAGTTCAGATCCTTTCAGGGCTGTTGTATACCCCTATTATGCTTCGTCTGCTTGGGCAAAGCGAATATGGCTTATACCAATTGGTGGCATCCGTAGTTTCGTATTTGAGTATACTAAGTCTCGGCTTTGGCAGTTCATATATGCGTTTTTACTCACGCATTAAAAAGAATAATGATGAGCAGGAAATTGCCCGGTTTAATGGAATGTTTATGACTATATTTTTAATCATAGCGGTCATATGTCTTCTGTGCGGAGCAGTTATGCTTGGAAATATAGAACTGGTCTTTGGAGACGGTCTTACGGCAGCAGAATATCCTAAGGCCAGAATTTTACTGGCATTAATGGTATTTAATCTTTCGCTTACATTTCCAGCCAGTGTATTTGATTCTTTTATGTCGGCTCATGAACAGTTTATCTTTCAGCGAATGCTGAAAGTTTTACAGTATTTGTTTAATCCATTTATTGCGCTTCCATTACTGATTGCCGGTTATGGTTCGATTGCGCTTGTATTGGTTACAACGGGACTCACAATTGCAAAGTTGATATCCAGCATATGGTTCTGCATGAAAGAATTGCATATTAAAATGGTTTTTCGTGGATTTGAATGGGGACTTTTAAAAGAAATGTGGTTTTTCACTTTCTTTATTTTTATTAATATGATAGTGGATCAGATTAATTGGAATGTGGATAAGTTCCTTTTGGGTAGATTTAGCGGAACCGTAGCTGTGGCAGTATATGGAATTGGAAGTCAACTGAACAATATGTATTTGCAAGTGTCAACTGCTATATCGAATGTCTTTATACCACAAGTGAATCGTATTGTTGCCGAAGGTCAGGGAGACAGGGTTTTAACAGAACTGTTTACAAAGGTTGGGCGTGTCCAATTTATTATTTTGTCGATGATTGTTTCCGGGTTTATCTTTTTGGGTCAGGCATTTATTGCGTTGTGGGCAGGAGACGGATATGAAGACTCGTATTATATTGCTTTGCTTTTGATAGTTCCGGTTACGGTTCCTTTAATACAAAATTTAGGGATAGAGATACAAAGAGCTAAAAATCTTCATAAAGTACGCTCCATAATCTATTTGATTATGGCAATTGCCAATATCTTTATTAGTATTCCATTGATACAAATATGGGATTCTATAGGTGCGGCATTGGGGACTGCAATTGCATTGGTTGCATGCAACTGTATCTTTATGAATATTTACTATCATAAAAAGATAGGTCTCGACATGGTTTACTTCTGGAGACAGATAGCCAGTTTTATCCCTGCACTCATAATTCCGGCGGTTGTGGGAGTCTTTTTACATTATTTATGGGGAATGGAGCACTTTGGAGGATTTCTTGTTGCGGGAATTATATATTTAGCAGTTTTTTGCCTTTCAATGTGGAAACTGGGAATGAACGAAACTGAAAAAGAAATGATAGCAGGTCCGTTGAAAAGAATCAATAGGAGAAGATTGAATTGACAAATATAGATTTAGCGGGCATATCATCAGTGTATGCTTGTTATGCTAAAAATACAGATATTATAAAAAAGAGTTCTTCCGGGGGCGTATTTTACTTGCTCGGGAAAGATGTAATAAGACAAAATGGAGTTGTATTTGGAGCCAGATTTGATGAGCATTGGGAAGTGATACACGATAAAGCTGAAAAAATAGATGAATTGAATCAATATATGGGAAGCAAATATCTGCAAAGTAGAATTGGAGATACCTATATTTTAGCAGAAAAATATTTGAAATCTGGCAGGATAGTTTTATTTAGCGGTACGCCATGCCAGATTGCAGGCCTAAAGTCTTTTCTTAATGTTGATTATGATAATCTGTTGACAATAGATTTACTGTGCCATGGTGTTCCCAGTGCGGTGGTATGGAGAGAATATCTAAAGAAAATTCAGAGAAAAAGCCGGATACAAAACGTCGATTTCAGGGATAAAAAGAATGGGTGGCTCAATTATTCACTTAAAATAGAATTTGAAAATGGGAAGATACATCGGAAAACGAGAGAGACAGATCTGTATATGCGAGGATTTATAAAAAATTCTTATTTAAGACCTTCATGTTATGAGTGCCAAATTAAAAAAAATAATGTTGCAGATATAACTTTAGGAGATTTTTGGCCAGTCTTTATCAAATGTCCCGAAATGTATAATCCAATGGGTACATCTGCAGTTTTAGTTAATTCTGATAAAGGGATGCGTGCTTTGCAGAGTATAGAAGATCAATTGGAAATAAAAAAGGTTGATTTTACAGAAGAGCAAATACAGACACTTTTTAAGGCACCGCAGACAAAACCTGTTTATCGGGATGAAGTATTCGAGAGACCATCGGAGGATATTCTCGAATTTTGCAGAAAGAAAACAGTCCCTCCATATGCGAAAATTTTAAAACAAAAAGTGAAGACAGAACTTCGAAGGTTTATAAAATAAGAAAAATGGAAGAGAAAATTATATTATATGAAAATCAAAAAGACTGCTGCGGATGTGCGGCATGTGCGTCCGTATGCCCTCAGGATGCAATTTGCATGGAAGAAGACAGGGAAGGGTTCTTATATCCTCAAATAAATGAACAAAAGTGCATAAAATGTAAAAAATGTGTCAAAGTATGTCCTGTTAAAAAGCAGCAGGAACCTGTTTTTTTGGGTACTGACAGGGTTGGTATTATTACGTTATATTATGAAAATAATAATTATGGAGGTATGGCACAGGCGTATGCCTTATGGCGCCTGATAAACGATCTTGGATATGATGCGGAACTTATCACATATAAAAGATTAGTGAAATCACAGGCTGCCAGAGCTTCTTTGATCGAAAAAGTAAGACGTAATACTATAAAAAGTCTGATGGCCAGGTATACAAAGAAAATAAAAAATGTATTAGAGAAGAAAATCGGGAAGAACTGGGAAGACGCTTTAAGAGACAGGACGAAGCGCTTAAAAGAATTTCGTGAAAGTATTCCTCACTCAAAGACTTATACTATGACGGACATAAATGAGTGTGCAAGTCAATATTCTATATTTGTCAGTGGAAGCGACCAGATTTGGAAACCTGGAGTTGTGGATGGCGCATTTGCTTTTTCTTTTTTAGATGGAATCTCAGGCAAAAATATTTTTTCTTATGCTTCCAGCGTTGCGGTCACTTCTTTTCCGGATGATTATCTGCGCTTTATGAAAAAAGAATTAAGCAAATACTCAGCTATTTCAGTCCGTGAAGAAAAAAATGCGGCACAGCTTTCGGATTTGCTTGGGTATAAGATTGTCAACGTCTGTGATCCGACATTGCTGCTTTTGTCTGATCAGTGGCAAGGGCTGGCAGCAGCCAGGCAGATAGACGGGTCATATATTTTCGCTTATCTTCTTGGAAATGACAGAAAACATAGAAAAATAATACAAGAGTTTGCTAAGAGAGAAAAGAAGATACTGGTTACAATTCCTCATATTAAAGGAGGCAATCAATTTGCCTTTCGCATAGAAGACTGGAAATTTGGCGATATACAAATGAAATCAGTGGGAATGGAGGAATTTTTCAGCTTAATAAAATATGCCGATTGTATCGTGACGGACTCTTTCCATGCGACAGTTTTTTCATATATATTTGAAAGACCATTTTGGGTCTTTGAAAGAATAGCTAAAGACAAAAACGTGGAAATGAACTCGAGAATATACGACTTACTTGGGAGACTGGGACTTGAAAACCGTATAATAAAAGGCTTTAAAATAGAAGGAGTGATAAATGATATAAATTTTGATGAAGCAAGAAGGTGCATAGAGCCGTATTTACAGTTTTCACGTAGTTATCTGGAAAAGGCATTAAAAAATAAAAAAAGTAGTTGACAACCGGCTTCGCTTTTGGTATTATAACGAAGTCGGTTGAAAAACTGGTCAGAAAATGGGATCTTAGCTCAGCTGGGAGAGCATCTGCCTTACAAGCAGAGGGTCACAGGTTCGAGCCCTGTAGGTCCCATTAAAATAAATATGGCGAAGTAGCTCAGCTGGCTAGAGCACACGGTTCATACCCGTGGTGTCGAGGGTTCGAGTCCCCCCTTCGCTACTGTGGCTTCCTAAGGATTTAGGAAGCTATTTTTGTATCAGCGAATATATTTTGGAGGGAATACAGATGAGAGTTGGTATCGGCTATGATGTTCATCGCCTGGCAGAGGGCCGGGATCTGATTATCGGCGGGGTGAAGATTCCATATGAGAAAGGGCTGCTGGGGCATTCAGATGCGGATGTACTGCTGCATGCGATCATGGACGCTCTTCTCGGAGCGGCGGCCATGGGAGATATCGGAAAACATTTCCCGGATACGGATCCCAAGTATGAGGGAGCATCCAGTATAAAGCTTCTGGAACATGTCGGGGAACTTCTGGAACAGGAAAACTACCAGATTGTAAACATTGACGCGACGATCATCGCGCAGAAGCCGAAGATGGCGCCTCATATCCCGCAGATGATTCAGAATGTGGCGCGGACATTGAAGATTGACGAAAGTCAGGTAAACATCAAGGCGACGACAGAGGAAGGTCTTGGATTTACCGGAAGTGGAGAGGGAATTTCCTCTCAGGCGATCTGCTCGCTGCTTCCGATTACCGCTTATCTGGATGCAGATCTTGAAACGCCGCAAAATATATGTGGAGGCTGTGCCGGATGCCCAAAGGAAGCCTGATGGATGAAATAATGTCGGAGCCGTTCTACTTGCCGGAAGATGAAAAAGAAAGGTCCAGGGGACTCTATAAAGAGGCGTTTCCGGAAGATACGGAAAAGTTTGTAGATTTTTATTATACCTGTAAAACCAGGGATAACCAGATCCTGGCTTTGGAGCAGGATGGAGAACTGGTATCCATGGTGCATCTGAATCCGTATACAATGATTGTAAATGGATTTGAAACACCGGTGAATTATATTGTGGCAGTGGCTACTAGGAAAGAATACCGCCATCGCGGATATATGCGTCTGCTCCTGGTGCGCGCTTTGCAGGATATGGCTGTCCAGAATATGCCTTTTACTTTTTTGATGCCGGCCAGCGAGGGGATTTATGCTCCGTTTGATTTTGTTTGGATTTGTTCCTATACAGAACTTCCTCCTAGAGTAGTTAGAATGGGCGCGGAAGGACAGAACTGTTATTTGGCTTCTCACTATCAAATGTTTTGCAAGCGGGATGCTAGATATATGGAAAATCTAAATGCAGAGAAGGAAGCAGAAAAGGGAGAAAAGGGGTTAGAAAAAATACCTTCTTTTATGGTACGTATCACGGATGTATGTCAAATGCTCCGGATGGTTAGTGGGAGCCAAAGAAAAACGCTGTATCTCAGAATCAGAGATCCAATTATACGGCAAAATGATGGATATTTTGTTTGGGAAATATCTCCGGAGTTTAGCGAAGCAGTGAAAGTAGAACAATGTCCGGGAAGAATAGATATGGATTTAACAGTAGGTGAACTTGCGTCTTTGATATTTGGCGGGTTTAAAATTTGTCTTTCGGAGAATGTATAAAAATTGGTAAAATAGGTGTTGGTTATGAAAAAATACGTATGTAAATCAGTTATTGGAATGCTGCTGTTGGCAACGATAATAATAGCTTTTTTAAATTTTAGCAATATAAAGAATACAGCTGCTAACTGGTATGAGATATCAGTGGTTGCACATGCGGGAGGCGGCATAGATGGAAAAACTTTAACGAACTCTTTGGAAGCGTTGAATCAGTCCGCAAAAAGAGGATACCGAATGATAGAAATGGATTTTGCAATTACAAGTGACCGTGAGCTGGTTTGCAGTCATGGATGGGATGAGGATACTATAGATCAGTTAGAACAGGGAAAATGGATTGATGCAGATGAAGAAGTGGATTTGCAGACCTTTTTGGGAACTCCAATATGCAGAAAGTATACAGCTATTACAGCGGAAAGCCTTATAAGTTGGATGAAAGATCATAAAGGAATTTATATCGTAACGGATACAAAATACTTGAAAGAAGAAGATGTGCTGTTCCAGTTCGGAAAGTTGGCAGAATTATGCGGGTACGATGAAGGACTTCTAGACCGTTTTATAATACAAATATATGATATGGAAATGTATAAAACAGTTCGTGAGATTTATGGTTTTAATAATATCATATATGCCACTTATGTACACGAAGTTGAAGATATACATTATTGGGAGCAAGTAGCGCTTGACTGTTATAAGAATGATATAAAAGTAGTTCTATTATCGCAACAGTATATAAAGGAACCGTATATCAGCCTTTTAAAAGAGTATAATTTGGTGATTTATACGTTTACAATAGATAGCATATCTAGAATGGAAAAAATGATGGGGGCTGGTGTAGACGGAATATATTCCAATTGGCTGATAGAAGAAGATTTACAATATATAGATTACGATTCTTGACAAACTTTTAGTAATCGCATATTCTATAAATATATAGAAAATAAAATGCAGAGAACGGATAGAGTAATCTTCTGTAAACCATCAGAGAGAGACCGTCACCGGCTGAAAGCGGTCTCGGGCAGAGGAAGAGGAAAGTGCATCCGGGAGCAGACAGGAGGAAAGGCATGCGAGTATTCCTGTACGGAGACACACGTTACGTGTATCGAGTGGAAGGCGGGATGCCTTTCAGTAGAGTGGAACCGCGGATACCTTCGTCTCTATTTTTGGGGACGGAGGTTTTATTTTTCTGGAGGGAAGTATATGGGGCTTATTAAATATGTAAAAGAAGAAATCGCCGTGATACGGGAACGGGATCCGGCGATCAAGTCCAACATGGAAGTGTTTTTATACCCTACTTTTCATGCAATTTTGAAGTACCGGCTTGCCCATAAGCTTTATAAGAAAGGACATTATTTCTGGGCCAGATGGATTTCCCAGAGGACAGCGCGCAAGACCGGGATCGAGATTCACCCGGGAGCTACGATCGGAAAAGGACTCTTTATCGATCACGGCACAGGGGTAGTGATTGGCGAGACTGCGATCCTGGGCGACAATGTAACCCTGTATCAGGGAGTGACTCTGGGCGGCACTGGAAAGGAGCATGGAAAACGCCATCCTACGCTGGAGGACAATGTAATGGTCAGCGCGGGAGCCAAGATCCTGGGTTCTTTTACGATTGGAGAAAACTCCAAGATTGGAGCAGGAAGCGTGGTGCTGGGGCCGGTGCCGGCCAACTGTACTGTAGTAGGCGTGCCGGGGCGTATTGTGAAAAAGGACAATGTCCGTATCCCCAGGAATGATCTGGATCAGGTGAATCTGCCGGACCCGGTACTGGATGCGATCCAGGAACTCAGGGAAGAGAACCGGAAATTGCGGGAAGAGTTAGAAATGCTGAAAAAGAAGGTAGAAAACAAATGATGAGGAAAAAGAAAACTCTGTCATTTCTGGCAATTATTCTGGTTGTATTTACATGTGTTTGGCTGCTGAACTATTTTACACATTACACGTCTGATGATTATTGCTATCATTTCTTTTACGGACCGGTGCAAAATGAAAGCGATGTAAGATGGTTATCCGGAGTGGCGGATATCCCGCTGTCCATGTGGAATCATTACAATTTGTGGGGAGGGAGAGTAGTAGCGCATAGTATTGTCCAGTTTTTCTCTCTGTTTCATAAAAATGTATTTAATTTTTTTAATACTCTGGTCTATATCGGGCTCGGAGCTGTCCTGTATCTGCACATTGAAACAAATGTAAAAAGATGGAAGCCATGGGCTTTGTTATTGATTTATCTGTTAATGTGGATGTGGATACCACAGTTCGGAACCTCGGTTTTGTGGATGTCCGGAGCCTGCAATTATCTTTGGATGTGTACGCTGCTGCTATGTTTTTTGCTTCCGTACCGGTTTTATACGGAAGATGAAAAAATAAACAGATTTAAACACTTGTTGACTTTTGCCATGATTCCTCTTGGGCTGCTTTCCGGGTGTACAAATGAAAATGGAGGGGGAGCGGCCATTCTCCTGAGTATTTTATATATGGGAATATGGATATGGAATAAAAAGACAATTCCATTGTGGAGCATCGTGGGAACAGTGACAGCGTGCGTGGGATTCTTGTTTTTGATTGCCGCGCCTGGTAATGGAGAACGTGAAAGTCTCGCACTGATCGGTTGGGGCGAGATTTTGCGGAGGCTGAGAGAAATGGTAGGATTTTCCTATCATGCGGTACTGATTCCGGGAATTATATTCATTATCCTGTTCTGTGTCATAAAGGCAAAAACAAGAATCAGCTTTTGGGAATGTATCCAAAAGTATTTGCTGTCAATCAGCTATGTGATTGCCGGCGCAGCCAGTGTAGTCGTATTGCTGATGTCGCCGATTCTTGCCGCCCGCTCCTGGATGTTTGCAGTGAGTTTTATGATTATAGCGGACGGGATATTATTTTTGGATGCTGTAAAAATATCCGGGTGGAAAGTATTTGTTGTAAGAAAATGGATTCTTTGTGTAAGTGCTTTCTGTATCTGTACGTATTCTGTTGCGCTGTTTGATATACATAAAACTTACGTGCAGATAAATGAGGAAATACGGGAAATTAAAGAGCAGAAGGCAGAAGGTATTTTAGATGTGACAGTTACAAAGTTTGAACCTACGGAAAACCTGTACAATGCATTCAGTAAGACGAGAGATCTTTCCGCGGACAGGAACGATACGTTCAATAAATGGATGGCAAGGTACTATGGAGTAAATTCTATCGGAATTTATGAGAACTCAGAAAAGGAGCAGGAATGAAAGAACGTGACTTGATCTCTCTGGTAATTCCCTGTTACAATGAGCAGGAATCACTTCCTTATCTTTATCCGGAATTACAAAAAATAGCAGATGAACTGCGGGAATTTGAGTTTGAATTTTTGTTTATAAATGATGGATCATCTGATTATACTTCTGATATATTATTAAAGTATGCAAAGAGTGATCCAAGAGTCCGGTATTTTGGATTTTCCAGGAATTTCGGCAAAGAAGCTGCCATGTTTGCGGGTTTCTGCAACGCGCGTGGACCGTACCGGAGAGCCCAAGATTCGCTCCTGGTTCGCAAGGCTTTTCTATAAGATTATCAATCGTATCTCAGACGCGGACATTATGGATGGAGCGAGAGATTTCCGCTTGATGAAGAGAGAGATGGTAGATGCGATTCTTGCCATGAGCGAATACAATCGTTTTTCGAAAGGTATTTTTGGCTGGATCGGTTTTAACACTTACTGGCTCCCCTATGAAAATCAGAATCGTATCGCGGGCGAGACAAAATGGAATTTCTGGAGCCTTCTGAAATACAGTGTGGATGGGATTGTTAATTTTTCACAGGTTCCTTTGTCCATCTCATCGTGGTGCGGAATGGGTTTGACGGTAGTGTCATTTATAATGATCCTGTTTATTGTGGTACGAAAGATTATGTTTGGAGATCCGGTGGCAGGGTGGCCGTCTCTGGTATGTATTATTACTTTTATCGGTGGAGTACAGCTGTTCTGTATGGGAATCATGGGGCAGTATCTGGCTAAAACTTATATGGAAGTTAAGAAAAGACCGCATTTTATTATTGCGGAGACCAATGTGGAAGATGCAGTAAAGATTAAATAATGAGGATTAGGAAAGGAGAACAGATAAAATGATCCGTATTTACAACACATTATCCAAAAAGAAAGAGGATTTCATCCCCCTGGAGGGAAAAAAGGTGCGCATGTACGTGTGCGGACCGACCGTTTATAATTTTATCCATATCGGCAATGCCCGTCCGATGATCGTGTTCGATACGGTGCGCCGTTATCTGGAGCACAAAGGCTATGAAGTGAACTTTGTATCCAACTTTACAGACGTGGACGACAAGATTATCAAAAAAGCCAATGAAGAAGGCGTGAGCGCGGAGGAGATCTCTCAGAGATATATCGCGGAGTGCAAAAAAGATATGGAAGGCATGAATATCATGCCGGCCACGACCCATCCTCTGGCAACTCAGGAGATCGGCGGGATGATCGATATGATCTCTGAACTGATCGATAAAGGGGATGCCTATGCTGTGAATGGCACGGTATATTTCCGGACCCGTCAGTTTAAGGATTATGGAAAACTGTCTCATAAGAATCTGGATGATCTTCAGGCGGGGAACCGTTCGCTGCTGGTATCCGGCGAAGATGAGAAGGAAGATCCTCTGGATTTTGTACTCTGGAAACCGAAAAAAGAGGGAGAACCATACTGGAAATCTCCATGGGGCGACGGCCGTCCGGGCTGGCATATTGAATGCTCTGTCATGTCTAAAAAATATCTGGGCGAGCAGATCGATATCCACGGCGGCGGAGAGGATCTGATCTTCCCCCATCATGAAAACGAGATCGCCCAGAGCGAATCCTGCTCGGGAAAGGAATTTGCCAGATACTGGATGCACAATGCATTTTTGAATATTGACAACCGGAAAATGTCCAAATCTCTGGGAAATTTCTTTACGGTAAGAGAGATCAGCGAGAAATATGACCTTCAGGTACTCCGTTTCTTTATGCTGAACGCCCACTACCGCAGCCCGCTGAATTTCAGCGCGGAACTGATGGAGTCTTCCAAAAATGCGCTGGAAAGAATCCAGACGGCAGTGGATAACCTGAAGTTCCTCGCGGAGCATGCTTCCGCGCGGGAGATGACTCCGGAGGAAACGGCAAAGGCGGAAGAAGCAGCAAAATATGAAAAAGCCTTTGACGATTCCATGGATGACGACTTTAACACAGCCGACGCCATCGCAGCCATCTTTGATCTGGTGAAATTTGCCAATACCACTGCGGACGAGAAAAGCAGCAAAGCTTACGCGGAGACGCTGCGTGAAAAGATCCAGGGGCTGTGCGATATCATGGGACTGATCACCGAGAAAAAAGAAGAACTGCTGGATGAGGATATCGAGAAACTGATCGAAGAGCGTCAGGCGGCCAGAAAGGCAAAGAATTTCGCGCGGGCAGATGAGATCCGGGCAGAACTTCTGGAAAAGGGAATCGTTCTGGAAGATACCCGTGAAGGAGTAAAATGGAAGAGAGCATAAAATACCTGAAAGAGCAGTTTGAACTGGGAGAGCTGGATATCCGCACCTGCTCTCCTGTGGTGCTGGCTTATATCGGAGACGCAGTCTATGAACTGGTGATTCGGACCGTACTGGTATGCAGAGGAGGCCGCCAGGCCAATACGCTGCACAAAAGAGCCAGCAGTTATGTAAAAGCTTCCGCCCAGGCAGCGATGATCGAGGCATTGCAGGAGGATCTGACAGAGGACGAGATGCAGGTCTACAAACGCGGGCGCAATGCCAAGACGGTCAGTATGGCGAAGCATGCCACCATGCATGATTACCGTCATGCCACAGGTTTTGAAGCGTTGATGGGCTACCTGTATCTGACGGATCAGATGAAAAGAATGATAGATCTGGTAAAACTGGGTCTGGAGAAGACGGGAGGTACACCGTGAGATATGAAGAATTGACGATAGAAGGGCGCAACGCCGTACTGGAGGCTTTCCGGTCCGGCAGGACTATTGACAGACTGTTTGTCCTGAAAGGATGCCAGGACGGCCCTATAAACAGCATTCTGCGGGAAGCGCGGAAGCGGGATACGGTGATCAGCTACGTACCCAGAGAGCGTCTGGATCATATGAGCGAGACCGGGAAACATCAGGGAGTGATCGCCTACGCGGCGGCCTATGAGTACGCTCAGGTGGAAGATATCCTGCAGGCAGCCAGGGAGAAGGGGGAGGATCCTTTCCTGATCCTGCTGGATAATATTGAGGATCCGCATAATCTGGGGGCTGTTATCCGGACCGCCAATCTGGCGGGCGCCCATGGGGTCATCATTCCTAAAAGGCGCGCAGCAGGGCTGACCGCCACGGTGGCAAAGGCGTCAGCAGGCGCTCTGAATTATACGCCGGTGGCGAAAGTGACCAATCTGGGCACTGCTATTGATGAGCTGAAAAAGCAGGGCATCTGGTTTGTGTGCGCGGACATGGACGGGACGGTCATGTATGACGTAAACCTGAAAGGTCCTATCGGGCTGGTGATCGGCAACGAGGGCGAAGGGGTCAGCCGGCTGATCCGGGAAAAATGCGATTACCAGGTCTCGGTTCCTATGAAGGGAGATATTGATTCTTTAAATGCTTCTGTGGCGGCGGGCGTGCTGGCCTATGAGATTGTAAGACAGAGAATGCAGTGATTTAAATTGAGGGAGAAACGTGCAGATGAAAACAAGTGTGATCAGATGGAGAACAATAGTTCTGGTTCTGGCTTTTGTAGTTTTGGGTATGTTCTGGCTTCTTTCAGCAAGAAAAAAGGAAGACATGCATTGTGATGAATACTTTTCATATATGGGTGCAAACAGTGAGTTTGAGGAAGAAGATTATCCGTTTAATAATCTGAAAAATTTTGAAAATGGTCAGTGGGTGACTCCGGATTATTTTAATGATTTATATGCTGTAACCAGTGATGAATTGCTGGACTATGGGACTGCATGGAATAATCAGAAACAGGATGTTCATCCTCCGTTGTATTATCTGCTGCTGCATTTGATAACGTCCGTTCGCCTTGGCAGGTTCAGTATGATGGCGGGAGCCTTGTTGAATATCATTTGTATGTTGGCGGCCTTAATATTCTTATATAAAATATTTGTAATTTTATCGGAAGATCAAAGTATGAGTGCAATTGCAGTGCTTGCTTATGGTACTTGTCCAGGTGTCGTAAGCACAATTGTATTCTTACGAATGTATTCGCTGCTGACTTTATTTACAGTAATTGGATTCTATTTATTTGTGGCTTATGAAAACAAGAAAATAAAAGATAAAGCTTTTTTAGCGGGAGTATTTCTGATAAATATTTTAGGGATGCTGACCCAGTATTATTTCCTGTTTATTGCCGTAGGTTTGTTTTTGACATTTGTTTTAAGAAGCGTTTATCTAATTTACCGCAGAAGACGCAAAGTATCATTGCTGTCAGCTTTTGTTGTGACGAATATACTCTCTGCAGTGCTTTATCTTTTTATCTGGCCGGATTGTATTCAGCATATATTGTTTGGCTATCGGGGAGAAGAAACCTTTCAAAATGTTGTTGAGACAAAAAATTTCATCAATAACATATCAGAAATGTTCGTGCATCTGGATCAGGGATTGTTCCTGAATAGTGGTAAATTGATTATAATTTTTACTTGCTTTTTGATTTTATTGTCGTATTTAAAATCCTATTGGGATGAAAAAGATAGTTTTATAGCGATAATAGGGTTAAATGCTGTCTTTTATTATCTGATTGTCTCACACATAAGTGAGATGAAAACGGACAGATATCTGATGCCTATTTATCCATTGATCGCAGTGACGGTATTGGGATGTTTGATTAAGGCACTGAAGCGTTTTGGGAAAAAGGGATTGAAAGCATTTATGCTGCTGATGGCGGTGTTTTGTGTGGCGAACATGCTCCATGCCCCTAATTATTTATATAGTGGGCGGACAGAACAGATCGAGTCTTTGGTATCACATGAACAAGAGAATTGTATGTATATTCATAAGGATTATCACTGGTATCAAATTATGACTAACAGCCGATATTTCATGAATTATCAGAATACAAAGATTATTTACAATATGGATGACCCGAATTTGATTCTTGGAGATGAAAGGCTTCAGAGTTTATCTTCTGTCTGTGTATTTTTTGATATGGACTATGACGAAACGGGTATGAAGGAATATTTTGGAAATAACTTATGGAACGGTCAATATACTTATACCTATCTTGGAAATAGTGAATATTGTAATATTTATTTGTTTACGCGGAATGGGGATAGTTTAGAATAAACAAAATATTTTAAATCCAGAATTCTAGTCAGGCAGGAAAAATATTGAATAAAAAATAAAAAGGTGTTGACACTCGGACGAGCCTGTGATAATATAATCAAGTCGCGAGCGGAAGCGACACGACAGGCTGCTGTGGCTCAGTCGGTAGAGCGTCGCATTGGTAGTGCGGAGGTCACGGGTCCGATTCCCGTCAGCAGCTTTTGAGAGCGGAGATTCGATAGAATTTCCGCTTTTTTAGTATGTGAGGATGGGATAATGATAAGATTAGTAAAAGCAGGCATTCGCAAATTTCAGGAACTGTCGATCCAGGTCAGAGCATCAATGGCCTTTATGATGGTCAATTTTATGCAGCGGGGAATATCCTTTATTACTGCGCCTATATTTACCAGATTGCTTAGCACGGAAGAATATGGAGAGATTACCGTATATTCCTCCTGGCTGGATGTGATCGGTATTTTTGCAATGTTTGGATTGTATAATAATGTATTTTACAATGGTATCATGGAATTTAAAAAAGATGGGGACCGGTTTACTTATTCCATGCTGACTTTATCTAATACGATTACTGTGGTAGTATTTCTGGTTGTTTGGACTGTCAATAAATATATCTTTCGGTTCTTGAATATTTCTGATAGTTTGATACTGTTTATGTTTCTGTCGTTTTTGCTGGAACCTGCTTTTGAGTTTTGGAAGACCAGGCAGCGGTTTGATTTTAAATATAAATTATTGTGCGTATTTATGATACTGGTGATGATATTTTCACCTGTATGCGCAATTGCCGGTATTTTTCTGTTCCCGGGTTCTAAGGTGACGGCAAGAATTGTAGGAGCACAGCTCATGACATTGGCCATTTGTATCGGGTGTTATATATTAGAGTTGGTGCGCGCCAAAGGGAAAACGAAATTCAGTTATTGGAAATATGCTTTCTTTTATAATCTCCCGCTGATACCGTATTTCTTGTCATCCTATATTCTGAGCAGCAGTGACAGACTGATGATTGCTTATTATTGTGGAGAGGATAAAGCAGGAATCTATGGCATTGCATACACAATGTCCGCAGTTGTTAATATTGTCTGGTCGTCAGTAAATGCTACGATGATACCGACAATATATAAGAGATGTGACGAGAAGAGAATGCATACACTGTCAGAATTTGTTATTCCGGTAATCATGGGATATGCGGCAATCTGTATTATGATTGTGCTGATGGCGCCGGAAGTGATTGCGTTTCTGGCACCATCAAGCTATGGAGAAGGCATGTATGTGATCCCGTCAGTTGTAGGCGGAGTATTCTATATGTCCATATTCAGTATCTTTTCTAATGTGATTTATTATCATAAAAAACCTAAATATGTGATGGGAGCAGGCGTGGCGGCAGCGGTGGTCAACTTCATCTTGAATATGATCTTTATTCCGACTGTAGGATATCTTGCCGCCGGATATACGACGCTGGCAGCATATTTGGTTGAAGTTGTCTGGGCATATATAGCGATGAAAAAAGTTACCGGAAGTTCTGTGTACGATATGAAAAAGCTGGTGATTATCGGATCAGGGGTTTTGGTTACGTCGGTTGCAGTTCCTTTGCTGTATCCGTATCTGATCATAAGAGTCTTGATTTTGGCGGGCCTGTTGTTGGTGCTTTGGAAAAATAAAGATTTGATGATATCCATTTTGTGGAAAGGGCGGAAAAATGTCTGATTGGGTAAAACGTAAATTTCTGTTTATATATAAGTATTCAGGAAAATGGATTTCCCGATGGATTAATACAAGAAAAGTAAAAGAGAATGCAGAATATAAGATCCTGCTTTATTGTAATTCGTCTACGATGGAAGAACATCTGCTGAATTATATGGAACAAACGGAGAATTTGGGATATCATTTTTATATATTTTTTGGGGACAGTTATATAAAAGGGAAAAAGCAGCCTCTAGAAGAGACCCTTTTTAAAAATAAAAATATAATCCCGATCAGGTATATGGGGGCTTTGTTCTGGTCAAGATGGGATCTGATTGTATGTGCGGATCTGGAATATCCATTTTGGATGTTTCGAGGGATAATCCCGTTGCTCTACATTGGGCATGGCATTTCTAATGTGAGTTATGATAATGGAAAAAGTGTGTATGATTATGGACCGGAAAGCCGGGACGAAGACGGACGTCTTCTTTTTGATAAAATGCTGGAACCCAATAAAAGAGTCGCTGACATGCTTAGGGGAGAAAACAAAGAATACCGGGAGACAATCTGCCATACCGGATATCGTTTCGCTGGAAAGATTTCCGCTTCGGCAGGTAAAAAAGAGGAATACCGGAAAAGCCTTGGTATTACCGGGGACAAACCGGTCGTAAGTTTTTTCGGTTCCTGGAATAAAGAAAGCCTTTTTCATGTGCTGGGCGAGGAGTTATTCGATGTTTGCGATTCTTTAAAAAGTGAATATACGTTCATTTTTTCGATTCATCCTATTGAATACAGACAGTACTTTCCGGACATAAAACCAATGGGAGAAGTGGTAGAACAGCAAAGGGAAAAGGGACATATAGTCCGGTCTCCCCAAGAGGATTGGATACCATATATTATGGCGAGCGATATTGTGGTGGCGGATTATTCTACAATGTTGTCGTTGGCGATCCTGGCAGGAAAACGAGTGATTTTAAGCGATTTCCCGGATACGAAGATATGTGTTTATTCTTTGGCATATCAGGTGAAGAAAAATTTCCCGGTAATTCGCAGTGCCAAAGAACTGGCGAACGCACTGCACCGGGTTCTGAATGTTCCGGAATTTGAGAAAATGGTGGAGATCTACCGCCAGGAACTGTATGTATCAGAAGAAGAATATAAAAATAGAGTCAGCTGTATTACCGCAAAAATGATAGAAAAAAGACGGGGAAAGTGATAGCCCTTGCAATTCAGAAACCGGATATGCTATGATATACCATAATTTACACGAGGAGGACCCTGTTATGGAAAATACGACTGTTTCCAAAAACTTTATTGAGATAGAGATCGAAAAAGACCTTGCCGAGGGCGTCTACGACACCGTGCACACCCGTTTCCCGCCGGAGCCCAACGGCTACCTGCACATCGGACATGCCAAGTCCATCCTGCTGAACTACGGACTGGCGAAAAAGTACAACGGCAAGTTTAATATGCGTTTTGACGACACGAACCCTACCAAGGAGAAGGTAGAGTTCGTGGAGGCGATCAAGAAAGATATCCAGTGGCTGGGTGCGGACTGGGAGGACAGGCTGTTCTTCGCGTCGGATTATTTCCCGCAGATGTATGAGGCTGCGGTGAAGCTGATCAAAAAGGGAAAGGCATACGTCTGCGACCTGAGCGCGGAGGAGATCAGGGAATACCGCGGTACGCTGACCGAGCCGGGCAAGGACAGCCCGTACCGGAACCGCAGCGTGGAAGAGAACCTGGAACTGTTCGAGAACATGAAGAACGGCGTGTATGGGGACGGAGAGAAGGTGCTGCGCGCCAAGATCGACATGTCCTCTCCCAATATGAATATGCGCGATCCGGTCATCTACCGTGTGGCGCACATGACGCATCACAACACCGGTGATAAATGGTGTATTTATCCCATGTACGACTTTGCCCATCCCATCGAGGACGCCATCGAAGGCATCACGCATTCGATCTGTACGCTGGAATTTGAAGACCACCGTCCGCTGTACGACTGGGTGGTGCGGGAACTGGAGTATCCCCATCCGCCGCGGCAGATCGAGTTTGCCAAACTGTATCTGACCAATGTGGTGACGGGTAAGAGATACATCAAAAAGCTGGTGGAAGAAGGAGTGGTAGACGGCTGGGACGACCCGCGCCTGGTGTCCATCGCGGCGCTTCGCCGCCGGGGATTCACGCCGGAATCGATCCAGATGTTTGTGGATCTCTGCGGCGTATCCAAGAGCCAGAGTTCTGTGGATTATGCCATGTTGGAGTACTGCATCCGGGAGGATCTGAAGATGAAGAGATCCCGTATGATGGCGGTGCTGGATCCGATCAAACTGGTCATCGACAATTATCCGGAAGGTCAGGTAGAGTACCTGGACGCCGCCAATAACCTGGAGAATGAGGAACTGGGATCCCGGAAGATTCCGTTCTGCCGGGAACTGTACATCGAGCGGGATGACTTTATGGAAGAACCGCCGAAGAAATATTTCCGTCTGTTCCCGGGCAACGAGGTGCGCCTGATGCACGCATATTTTGTGAAATGCGTGAGCTTCGTAAAGGATGAAAACGGAAAGGTCGTCGAAGTACACTGCACCTATGATCCGGAGACAAAGGCAGGAAGCGGATTTGCCGGGCGGAAAGTAAAAGGGACGATCCATTGGGTGCCGGCGCCGTACGCAGTGGATGCGGAAGTACGTCTGTACGAGAATCTGATCGACGAAGAAAAGGGCGTTTATAACGAGGACGGCAGCATGAACATCAATCCTGATTCCCTGACGGTGACGCAGGCGAAAGTGGAGCCTGCGCTGGCCGGAGCGGAGGCTTATGAGAGCTTCCAGTTCGTGAGAAACGGATTTTTCTGTGTGGACGCGAAGGACTCCAGGCCGGACGCGCTGGTATTCAACCGGATCGTGTCGCTGAAGAGTTCCTTCAAACTGCCGAAGCAGAATTAGGATATGTATGAGATCGCGCTGCATCTGGACGTACATGGGGAAAAGACTCTGTATGAGCAGATATACGAATACTTGAAGGATGAGATCCAACGGGGAGCTGTCCGTCATGGAGAGCGGCTCCCGTCTACCCGTATGATGGCTTCCAGGCTGGAAGTCAGCCGCACGACGGTGCAGCTGGCCTATGAGCAGCTGGTATCCGAGGGATATGTGGAAAATGTTCCTTGCCGGGGATATTATGTATGTCAGGTTGGAGAGCTGTACCAACTGGATACGCCGGTGCCGGAGAAGGCAGATTCCGGAAGGCAGGAACGGAAAATGTACAAGTATGATTTTTCTCCGAATGGAGTGGATCTGAAGCATTTTCCTTATCCTGCCTGGAGAAAGTTAAACAGAGAAGTGCTGCAGGACGATCAGAAAGAACTTCTCAGGCTGGGTGACGCCCAGGGAGAAGAGGGGCTAAGGAATGCCATAGGCAGTTATCTGCACCAGGCCAGAGGCGTGCAGGTTCATCCGTCCCGCATCGTGGTCGGAGCGGGAAATGATTATCTGCTCATGCTTCTTCGGAGTCTTCTGGGAGGAGAGTACCGGATCGCCATGGAGAGTCCCACATACCGCCACGCTTACCGGGTATTTCAAAGTCTCGGGTATGACTGCTGCACCGTATTCATGGACCGCCATGGGATGAATGTGCAGGAACTGTGGGAGAGCGGGGCGGACATCGCGTACGTGATGCCGTCCCATCAGTTTCCGCTGGGGACAGTGATGCCCATCCGCCGCCGCCAGGAACTGCTGCGCTGGGCGGCAGCGGAACCGGGGAGATATATTCTGGAAGATGATTATGACAGCGAATTCCGCTATGTAGGGAAACCGATCCCTGCTTTGCAGGGCATAGACAGGAATCACAGAGTCATTTATATGGGAACATTTTCCAAATCCATCGCCCCGGCCATCCGGATCAGTTATCTGGTGCTGCCGCCGGAACTGTCGGAAAGATATGAAAGCATCGGAAGAAGTTTTTCCTGTACGGTATCCCGTACGGATCAGAAGATGCTTCAGCTTTTTATGGAACGGGGATATTTTGAACGTCATCTGAACCGGATGCGCGCCGTGTATAAAGGCAGGCACGATATACTTTTGTCGGAGATCCGGCAGATCGGCGGAGTCCGTAAAGTCCTGGGAGAAAGGGCGGGGGTACACATTCTGCTGCAGTTTTCCGCGGACAGATCGGAGAAGAAACTGGTGGAAGGCGCTGCCGGCGCGGGAGTCCGCGTCTACCCGCTTTCAGAGTATTGTATAGATCGGCAGGAACATCCGCCGACAGTCCTGCTGGGATATGCCGGCATGGAAGAAAACAGGATCCGGGAAGCGGTGCGCCTGCTGGCGGAAGCCTGGAATGGAATATAAACAGTCCGGGGCGGCGGAAAAACAGGGACAGAAAGAAAGCGTGACGTTCTGAACTGTTCCAGATAAACATGAAAAAAGAACCGGCGGCGCCGGTCCTTTTTTAATCGGATTACTCTTTTGTGATTTCTTCTTCCGGAGCGGAGGCATCGTCGGATGTCTCTTCATCGGATGCAGACCGGACGGGGATATCTTCGTCTTCGAAGATTTCTTCCTCCGTATCGAAGGCACTGACTTCTTCTTCCTCATCGTCGTCAGCAGCGTTATCTTCATCGAAGACTTCATCCAGTTCTTCGTCTTTTGCAAAAAATCTGCGGTAAACATACAGACCGCCGATGACAGCGCATACAGCCGCCAAAAGAGTCATAAGCGTTTTCAAAAGTTTTTTCATTTTGAACACTCCTTTACATCATGACATTTATTTCCTCTTATTTTATATCAAATAGACCTGGTTGGAAAGATAAAAATCATTAAATTTTAAGAAATTATCCGTTGAGCTTTCCGGTATTTTCTATTACACTATAAGATATGCGGCGGGAAGGCGGCTTTTCGCCATTTTCGCGCGTCTGTAATTTCAAATATAACGATAAAGGAAAAACAATGGTTCGATTAATTATCAGCGATATAGACGGGACTCTGGTGCCGGAGGGATGTACGGCCCTGAATCCGGAGTATTTTAAAGTGATCCGGGATCTGGCGGATCTTGGCGTTTCATTTGCGGCGGCCAGCGGACGCCAGAAGAGCAGCGTGGACGCAGTGTTTCATGAAATATGCGGCATGATTTATTATGTGTCGGATAACGGCGGGTTTATACAGAAAAATGGAATTCCGCTGAGAAAAATATATATGGACAGGGAAAAGCTGGAGCAGTTTCTGGAGGAAGGCCGGAACCTGCCCGGATGCCGGGTGCTTCTGTCCACTCTGGACGGATATTATACAGACGATCAGGATGAAGCGTTTCAGAAACTGGTATTTGGGCAGTATAAAGGCACAGGCGGAGTGACGGACGATCTGTCCCGGTATACGGATCAGTGTATTAAAGTAAGCCTGTACGGGGATAACGGTTCTCAGGGGCTGAGAGAGCAGCTCTATGACAGGTGGAAGGATGTCTTTTCCATCAATATTTCCGGTGAGAAGTGGCTGGATATTAACAGCCCCGAGGCCACCAAGGGAGGCGCGGTCCGCTATATTCAGAACGAACTGCGCGTGACGCCGGCGGAGACCGTGGTATTCGGCGATAATTTTAATGATATTTCCATGTTGAAGTGTGCGGACAGAAGCTACGCGCCGGCAGGCTCTGCTCCGGAAGTCAGGGCGGCGGCCCGGTATGAGGTGGATTCCTATAAAGAAGACGGCGTGCTTCAGGTGTTGAAGCAGTTGCTGGAGGAGGTCAGACATGAAAAAGAATAATAGATATGCGGCCGCGGTTCTGGCGGCAGTGATGGGGATCTCGCTGGCAGGCTGCGGCAATACCCGGATTGTGCTGACAACCGGGCTGGGGGCTGATGAGTTGTTCCGTATCGGGAAAGTATCCTGCAGGCTTCCGGAGGCGCTGGTGTATCTGAATAATCAGAAAAATCAGTATGAAAACATATACGGAGTGGAAGTCTGGGATCATGACTTCGGCGGGATTACGCTGGAAGAATATCTGAAGAACCAGGTGATCTCCCAGCTGGCGCAGGTGAAAAGCATGGTGCTGCTGGCGGAGGAACAGGAGATCACTCTTTCTGATGAGGAGACCGCTTCGGCGGAGCAGGCGGCTGCGGATTATTATGCCGCGCTGAGTGAAGAGGAACTTTCGCTCCTGAAAGTGGACCAGGAAGATCTGACAGGGATGTATGAGGATTACTGCCTCTCCGAGAAAGCTTATGACCAGGTTATGGAGGCCGTCAGTGTGGAGATCAGCGACGATGAAGCCAGGATTATCCAGATCCAGCAGATACTGGTGCCGGAAGAACGGCTTGCCGGCGAACTGAAATCCAGACTGGATGAGGGAGAAGACTTCGAGAGTCTGGCGGCCAATTATTCCCGCGCATCTCAGACTACCGTATCCATTGCCCGCGGAGATATGGACGAGACTTATGAGGAAGTGGCGTTTAATCTGGACAATGGAGAGGTCAGCGATGTATTTGCCGATGACGGAGGCTACTACATCCTGAAATGTGTCAATACCTACATGGAAGACGAATCGGAAGCGAATAAGTCCAGGCTGGAACAGGCCAGAAAAGAAGAAGGTTTCCGGGAGACGTATAATACCCTGATGGCGGATACTCTGTCCGAATATCAGGAAAAATTGTGGGAGAGGGTGAATCTGGCGGATTATGAAGAAGTGAAGACAGATTCCTTTTTTGAAGTGTACCGGAATTATTTTCCGGAAGATTGACAAAAGGGCCTGCGCTGAATCTGACAGCAGATTTTGCGCAGGCTCTTTTCGGGATTATCCCAGCAGTTCTTTCAGGCATTCCATCAATTCTGTATTTTTCTCCGGCATCATAAAGCAGAAACGGAAAAAGGTTTCGTCTTCCAGACCCGGGAAAGTGGAGCAGTCCCGGAGCATCAGGCCCCGGCGAATGGCATGGAGGAAAATGTCGTATGCGGTGACGCCTTCCTTGAGGATGCGCACCAGGATAAAGTTGGCCCAGGGACGGTAGACTTTTACATTTTTCCAGGATGCAAGCTCCCGGAAGACGCGTTCCCGCTCGGAAGAGATCAGTTCCCTGGTCTGTTCGATATATTCCCGGTCTGTGAACATCAGGCTGCCTGCCACATCGGCCAGGCTGTTGAGCGTCCACGGATTTTTTCGTTCGCGGATCTCGGCAAGGAGATCCAGGTTGCTTGTCATGGCGTAGCCCAGGCGCAGCCCGGGCGCGGCGAAGAACTTGGATACTCCCCGCAGAATGACGAAATTCTTATATTCCTTTAACAGCCCTACAGCGGAGACGCCGGCATTTTCCGGAGCGAATTCCGCGTAAGTCTCGTCGATCATGACGAAGGTTCCCAGTTTCCGGCAGCAGTCCAGGATCCGGCGCATCTCGTCGGGGAGAACCGCGGTAGAGGTAGGATTGTTGGGATTGCAGATCACGCAGATATCCGGCTTCTGCGCGGACAGTTCCCGGCAGAAATCTTCTGTGTCCAGCTGGAAATCCAGGGTTTCCTGAAGCGCGTAGTATCGGACGCTTCCTCCGCACAGACGGACTTCCCGCTCGTATTCAGAGTAAGTGGGAGAGACGATCAGGGCCTTCCCCGGGGGATGGATCTGGATAAACAGAGAGATTAACTCTGTACATCCGTTCCCCACAAGGATCTCTTCGGGCCGGCAGCCCGCGTATGCGGCAATATGGCCGCGAAGTTCCGTGTATTCCGGATCCGGATAAGCGGAGACCGCGTCGATATGCGACGCCAGTCCTCTGCGCATACGGGGAGAGATCCCCAGAGGGTTGACATTGGCCCCGAAGGCGGTGATCCGGTCTTTGGGAATTCCGAAATATTTTTCGATTTTTTCCAGGTCGCTGCCGTGAAAATGCTCTTTGGCTTCCAGCAGCTTTTCTTTCGCTGTATTCATAAAAGATTCCTCGCTTGTCTTCTTATGCGCCGCAGTTGCACGGCGCGCCGCGTCAGTGGTATAATAATACCATTGAGGTCAAAATAACTTTTGGCTCCGGTACCTTAGTATAATCTTTAATCAGGAAAATAACAATAGTCAAAGCCGGCTTTTTGCCGGCAGGTTTGGGGCGGGATCTGCATGAAAGAAAAAATCATTGATTTTTCAAATGGGAAATTCACATATGAACAGCCGAAGCTGATTCTGGAACCGTCGGAACTGGAGATGGAACTGGGAGAAGGCGACGAGGCGCGCGGAAGCATCCGTGTCTCTTCTTCAGATGAGAGAAGGGTCAAGGGAACGGTGCTGACAGAGATTCCCGGCATGACGCTTTATGGGAACAGTTTCTTCGCCAGAGCTGCCAGGGTGGAGTTCAGCTATACGCCGCGGTGGATCCGGCCGGGAGAACAGAAGACGGGCAGGCTCCTGTTTCTGACCAGCGCCGGAGAATATGAGATCCCGGTGCAGATCCGGATCCGCAGCCGGGAGGAAGCGCCGGAAAAAGAAGAGATTCCTTTGCCGTCTCTTCCGGAGAAGGAGCCCGAGGAAACTCCTTTCCGGAAGGGCAGAGGAAGAAGCGCCGCGTGGACAGAAATGCGAAAGCAGGAGGAGGCCCTTTTTGAGATTGAACGGGAGCTGGAAAAGGAACGGCGCGGCGCATGCACTCCGAAAGAATCGGTGAAAAGACTCCGGGAACTGGCGGACCGTCTGCGCAGCGCGGACGCGGAGTCGGCTTTTTATCTGCTGCTGGATGCGTGGGTGATGATCCGGGAGGACCGGAGAGAAGAGGCGGGCTGGATCCTCCGCAAGTATGAACGGACACGCCTGTTTCAGCAGAGGGAAGTCTCCGTGCGAGCTCTGTTTCTGTATGTAAACACATTGTACCAGGGACAGGGGGAGAAAAATTCCTCCGGGGTGGCACAGCTGCAGAAACTTTATCAGAGATATCCGGAAAACTGGCTGGTGACCGCCTGCCTGCTCGAACTGGATCCGAAGCTTTCCAGGAATACGCGCACCCGTTATATGGTACTGGAGCGTCAGTTCCGAATGGGAACCCGGAACCGGCTGCTCTATCAGGAGGCGTGGAATATTTTAAGCCGGGATCCGGCGCTCTTTGAGAAGCTGGACGCATTTACTCTGCAGACACTTTACTGGGCTGCTTCCAGAGGGCTGCTTACGCCGGAAGCGGCTCAGGCGGCGGCCCGGCAGGCGTCCAGGCTGAAGAACTGGTCATGGCTGTCCGCGAAGCTTTTAAAAGCCTGTTATCAGGTTCAGCCCTGCAAAGAGACGGCAGGAGCTGTCTGTTCTATCTATATACGGGGGCACAGAACGGATTCAGACGCGTTTGTCTGGTATCAGAAAGGCGTGGAACTGGATGCCAGGATTACGAATCTTTACGAGTATTTTATGTACGCGCTGCCGGAGAACTATTCAAGGATCCTTCCCAAACAGGTGATTCTGTATTTCAGCTACCATAATACGCTTACCAGCCATCAGAAGACGGTATTTTACTGTAATCTGGCAAGATACGGGTCCAGAGAGGATCCGGCGTGCGAGGCGCACCGGAGGCCGCTGCAGGAGTTTTTGATGGAGCAGCTGTCAAAAAGAAAAGTCAATGAAGATCTGGCATGGCTGTATGAACGGTGCCTGCGGGCGGATACTCTGGAGGAACATCTGCTGGAGGCGCTGGCAGATGTGCTGTTTTTGAGGAAATTGACCTGTGAGGAGAAAAGGATCCGCCAGGTGGAGGTCCGTTACGAAGAACTGGAAGAGCGGATCCGGGTTCCCCTTGCAGGGGGAGAGGCCTATGTGCCGGTCTACACACCGGGAGCGCAGATTGTACTCATAGACGAGGAAGGCCGGGAATACCGGCGCACCGTGCCGTACAGCCTGAAAAAGGTCCTGATTGAACCCAGATTTATGCAGGCCTGCGTGTCCGGCCTGAAACATCATACGGGCCTGAATCTGTACCTGTTGGAAGGGAAGGGGAAGCACCGGCTGAACAGCGAAAACGTGGAGACCGCGTACCGGCTGCTGGAAGACAGCCGCATAAAAGAGAGCTGGCGGCGCCGTCTGAAAATAGAGCTGCTGAAATATGAGCGGAAACACGGACGCATGGAAAAACTGGATGAGAGGCTGAGCCTGGGAGATGCAGAGCTTGGGATGCTGACAGGAGAAGAGAGGGCTTCTTATATGGAAGTCCTGGCTGCGTCCGGGGATCGCGGCAAAGCTTTTGAACTTTTGGAACAGTATGGAGCGGACGGCATGAATGCCCGGAGCCTGCTGCGCCTGATCCTCTGGAAACTGGGAGAAGGAGGAGACCATAAGTCTCTGATACCGTTCGCGGTTCAGGTCTTCCGGCAGGGAGTCTATACGGAACAGATCCTGGCTCTGCTGGCAGAATACGGACAGGGAAGCGTGGAAGAACTGCTGGCGGTCTGGAAAGCGGCGGAGGATTTCGGATTGTGTTTTCCGGCGCTGGAAGAACAGATCCTGGCCCAGGCACTGTTCACGGAGCATCATGTATGCCAGGTTTTTCCGGTGTTTGAAGCAATGGACGATCGGGGAGGAGACCGGACTTTGTGTATGGCCTGCCTGAATTATCTTGGATGGCTGGATTTTGTCAGAGGACAGGAGGTGCCCGAAGGGCTGTTTGCCAGTCTGGAACATCATTTCATCTGGGAAGACCGGCTGTCGGAAGCGGCGGGGCTTTCTTATCTGAAACAACTTTCGGTGCTTTTGCTCCTGACAGAGGTGCAGAAAAAGCTGGTGCGTAAGATGATGAAAGAGCTGGGAGAAAAGCGCCGGTATTTTGCTTTTATGCAGAAACTGTCTCCGTTCCTGACGGAACGGGTGATGCCGGACGGACTGACGGTGGTGGAATACCGCTGCAATCCGGCGCACCGGGTAATTCTCCATTATGTACTGGAATACCACGGAAAAAAGACGTTTGATTATATGACGGAACGTATCTACCCGGTCTGCGGGGGCGTGTTCAGCCGGGGCTTCGTGTTGTTTTACGGAGAACGTCTTACCTGGTTTTTTACGGAAGAACGGGAAGATGGATCGTCTGTATCTACAGAATGCCGGACGCAGGAAAACCGGGAAGAACAGATCCTGGGCGGAGGCAGATATCAGAGGCTCTGCCAGATGCAGAAGGCGCTGGACTGCCGTCAGGACCGGAAACTGAAAAAAATGATGGCAGAATATGAAGAACTGACTGATCTGGCAGAGACTCAGTTCCACCGAAAATAAAAGGAGGAACGGGATGAAAATGACGAATGGACAGGCTCGGCTTTTAGCAGGAATTGATTTCAGGGAGGTATCTCCCTGCGTATGTTACCAGACAGAACAGATGAAAGAGCCGGAGGCTCTCCCGCTGGATTTTAGAACATGCAGCGGAAGACAGGGGATGTTTCGCAAGATCCTTTCGGCGCTGAAAAAGTTTGCGCCGAAAGAACAGCTCCAGGCGGCAGTGGTGCTTCCCGATACGGAAGAAGAGACGGTACGGCTGTATCTGAAAGAAGCCTGCGAGGCTGGATTTGACCGGGGACAGCTTCAGGTGCTGGGAGAGGCGGAGAGTTTAGTGCATTTTACCATGCATCAGACGGCGGATATCTGGCAGCAGGGAGTATGGTTTCTGGAATTCGGACAGGAGGAGGTGCGGGCCACCTGCCTGAAAATAAACCGCCGTATGACGCCCCTGCTGGTCGAGACGCAGGAACCGGAATATTGGCATGTGGGAAACTTGCTGGAGGGGAGCCGGGACGAACGGCTGGCGGAGACGGTCAAAGAGCGATTCGGGAAAATGCCGGTATCTGCGGTGTTCCTGACGGGTACAGACCTGAATGCCAGAGAGTACCGCAGGAGCCGGGAGGAGATATGTTTTCACAGGAGGGTGTTTCTTGCGGAGCAGATCTATGCCAGAGGCGCGTGCGTGGCGGCGGGGGATGCGGGCAAGAGCCGTGCTTATCTGTTCCTGAATGAGCAGACCTTGCGCTATAATGTGAATATCCGGAGCCGCCGGGCAGGGAAAGAGCAGTTGTATACGCTGATCAGCGCCGGCTGCAGCTGGTATGAGGCAAAGGCCTCCTGTGAAGTTCTTCTGCTGGAGGAACCGCTGCTGGAGTTTGTATTTTCTTCTATGCTGGGCGGAGAGCCCATCCGGGAGGGACTGCTGCTTACGGATATTCCGGAAAGGCCTCCGGGAGCGGGAAGGCTGCTGGTGGAAATGTGGTTTTCCGGCCCGCGGCAATGTGAAGTGAAGGTGTCGGACCTGGGGTTTGGAGAACTTTATCCGGCATCGGATCTGTACTGGAAAGAAACGTTCTGGCTGGAAGAGGAGGATTCTTATGGGGCTGGTGACGATCTGCAAATATAAAAGAACATCCACGCCTTTTTTCATAGAACAGGCGGGGATCAACCTGTACAGCCTGGAGGAACTGGCATGGTTTTTATACCATAATATATGTCTGGCCGACCGGCAGATGTTCGGAGACCGGTTATGCCGCTGGCTGTCAGAAGAGGCCGGCTGCGCGGATCTTGCACGCCGCATTCAGGCCGGGATCGCTGCAGGCAGCAGTTTCCAGAATCTGGTTCTTTCGGTGGTGGGAGCGGCGGACTTGTATGACAGCCGCGAACTCTCGGAGCTCGGGGAGAGGCTGAAAAGACTGGGATCGCTGCAGGAGCAGGAACGTCTTAAGATGCGGGCGGATGAACTGCTGGATAACCGCAATGAGTGGGCGGCCATGGAAGAATACCGTCATATCCTGCGGATGCATCAAAACAGCCGTTTGGGCATGGCTTTCTATGGCGCGGTATGGAATAACCTGGGGGTCTGTTATGCCAGGCAGTTCCTGTTTCAGGAGGCTGCCGACTGTTTTGAGACATCCTGCGAATATGCTCCGGACGAAGAAGTGGAACGTCAGGCGGATCTTGCCAGACAGCTGGCGGGAGGAGAGATACCTTTCCCGGAGGGAAAAAAGACCGAGGATGCGCTTCCGCAGAAGAAACTGCTCCGATGGGAGAAGGAATACCGTATGAGACAGAAATGAAAAGCTTGACATATGCCTCTCCGTCTGTTATGATTTTGGCGTTATCAGAGCACTTTATCGTGCTAATGTGATACCAAAGGAAATAAGAGGAGGAACTTGGATATGAAAAAGTGGATGGCAGTCATGCTCGCTGGTATGATGACCGCAGCGTCTCTTGGCGGCTGCGGAAGTACAGGAAGCACTGCGGAGACGGAAACACCGGCGGAAGAGACGGGTACTGCGGAGACAGACGCTTCTGACGCGGCTTCGGAAGATGCGGCAGCGGAAGACAGCGCCGCAGGAGAGAGCGATATGGCGTACGTACAGGAAAAAGGTACGCTGGTAGTTGGCATCACCGACTTCGCTCCCATGGATTATAAAGACGAGAACGGCGAATGGATCGGCTTTGACGCGGATATGGCGAAGGCATTTGCCGAGAGCCTGGGCGTGGAAGCAGAGTTTGTAGAGATTGACTGGGATAACAAGATCCTGGAGCTGGATGGAAAAACCATCGACTGCGTATGGAACGGCATGACCTTGACCGAGGATGTGCTGAGCGCCATGGAGTGTTCCAACGCATACTGCAACAACGCGCAGGTAGTGATCGTGCCGGCGGATGTGGCGGATCAGTATCAGGATGAAGAGAGCCTTGCAGATCTGACCTTTGCAGTAGAGGCAGGCAGTGCCGGAGAAGAGCAGGTACAGGCTCTGGGATTGAATTATACGCCGGTGACGGCACAGTCGGACGCTCTGATGGAAGTGGCGGCAGGCACTTCTGACGCGGCAGTGATTGATTCTCTGATGGCGGCGGCCATGGTAGGAGAGGGTACCGGATATGAGGATCTGACCTATACCATCGGACTGAACAGCGAGGAGTACGGCGTGGGTTTCCGCAAAGGTTCCGATCTGGCGGCAGCGCTGAATGAGTTCTTCGCATCCAGTTATGCGGACGGCACCATGGAGTCTGTTGCAGAGACTTACGGAGTACAGGCAGCTCTGATCGAGCAGTAACAGAACATCAGATTTTAAGCGTCGGCGGATCAGGGGCGCAGCCCCCGGTCCGCTGATTTTACGGAATACGACAGAAAGAACAGGGGAGAACTATGGAGTTGATCATGGAGCAGATGCCGATCGTCATTCGGTCGCTGAATATTGGTTTTATACAGACTTTGAAACTGTTTTTTGTGACCCTGGCCGGCGCGCTCCCGCTGGGCCTGGTCATTGCATTTGGCTCGATGTCCCGCTTCCGGCCTCTCAAATGTCTGGCACAGCTGGGGCTGCCCGGATGGCTGACGGAGTTCCGGCCTATAAGCTGCGTGACACGGATCGTGGTATGGATCGTAAGAGGAACCCCGCTGATGATCCAGCTTTTGATTATCTACTATTTTCCGGGGCTGGTATTGAATAATCCCATCTGGGGAGGCGGGGAGAGCGGCCGTTTTCTGGCGGCGTCGGTGGCGTTTATATTTAATTACGCCTGTTATTTCTCTGAGATTTACCGCGGAGGCATCCAGAGTGTTCCGGCGGGGCAGGAAGAAGCCGGTCTGGTGCTGGGCATGACCAGAAGCCAGATCTTTTTCAAGGTTACGCTTCTGCAGATGATCAAACGGATCGTGCCCCCCATGTCCAATGAGATCATTACGCTGGTAAAAGATACTTCTCTTGCCAGGATTATCGCTCTTCAGGAGATTATCTGGGCGGGACAGGCGTTTCTGAAAGGTTCCCAGGGAATCTCCGGACAGATCTGGCCGTTGTTCTTTACAGCGCTTTATTATCTGGTTTTCAGCGGCATCCTGACCATACTGCTGGGAAGGCTGGAAGAAAAACTGAATTTCTTCAGGTAAAGGAGGGAAGAACATGCCTATCTTGGAAGTGGAACATTTATGCAAAACATTTGAGCGCACGGAAGTGCTGAAAGACATCAGCTTTTCCCTGAATCAGGGACAAGTGGTCTCCATCATCGGTTCTTCGGGCAGCGGCAAGACTACGCTTCTGCGCTGCCTGAATTTTCTGGAGCGCCCGGACAGCGGAATCATCCGGGTCAACGGAGAAGTGCTTCTGGACGCGGGAAATCCCAGTCCGGATCCGGATTCCGTGATCCGCAGGAAGCGCCTCCATTTCGGGCTGGTTTTTCAGTCTTTTAACCTGTTCCCGCAGTACACGGCGCTGGAGAATGTGATGCTGGCGAAGGAACTGCTTGCAAAAGAGCAGCCGGATTATAAGGCGAGGAAAAAGGAGATTCATGAGGAGATCCGCGTGCTGGCGGAAGAACTGCTTGAGCAGATGGGGCTTAAAAACCGGATGAGCAATTATCCGCATCAGCTGTCGGGAGGCCAGTGCCAGCGTGTGGCCATTGCCAGGGCTCTGGCGCTGAAGCCGGATATCCTCTGCTTTGACGAGCCTACCTCGGCGCTGGATCCGGAGCTGACCGGAGAAGTGCTCCGGGTCATCAAAGAGCTGGCCGACCAGCAGACAACCATGGTTATCGTCACCCATGAGATGGCGTTTGCCAGAGACGTGGCGCATCATGTGATCTTTATGGATGACGGATATATTCTGGAGCAGGGAACGCCGGAGGAAGTATTCGGAAATACCAGAGAGGAGCGTACCAGACAATTTCTGTCCCGTTTCAATCAGGGATAATTTCTAAATAAAAAAGGTGGCATCAGATGATTTTAAATGTACAGAATCAGTACGGGGAAGAGAATCATGGCCTGCGCGAAGAGTGCGGAGTTTTTGGCATCTATGATTTTGACGGCGGAGATGTGGCGCCTACAGTCTATTATGGACTGCTGGCGCTGCAGCACCGGGGTCAGGAGAGCTGCGGTATCGCGGTGGGGGATACGGACGGCCCCCGCAGGGTGGTGAACCATAAAGATATGGGTCTGGTAAATGAAGTTTTTACGCCAAAGATCCTGGAGAGCATGCACGGTGATATCGGCATCGGGCATACCAGATATTCGACGGCGGGAAGCAGTACGCGGGAGAATGCGCAGCCGCTGGTGCTTAATTATGTAAAAGGTACGCTGGCGGTGGCCCACAACGGGAACCTGATCAACGCGCCAAAGCTCCGGCATGAGCTGGAATACAGCGGGGCGATTTTCCAGACAACGATCGACTCGGAAGTGATTGCGTATTATATTGCCAGAGAACGGTTGAAAACAGGGACGGTGGAGGAAGCTGTGTCCCGTGCCATGGACAAGATCCAGGGCGCTTATTCTCTGGTGGTCATGTCCCCGAGAAAACTGATCGGGGCAAGGGATCCCTACGGATTCCGCCCGCTCTGTATCGGGAAGAGAGATAACACTTATATTCTTGCGTCGGAGACCTGCGCGCTCCAGACCATAGGGGCAGAATTTATCCGCGATGTGGAGCCGGGGGAGATTGTCAGCATATCTCCGAAGTACGGGATTGTATCGGACCGGAGCCATTGTCTTCCCAGAGAAAAGGAAGCGAGATGTATCTTCGAGTATATCTATTTTTCCAGGGCGGACAGTTATATGGACGGAATCAGCGTCTATAATTCCCGGATCCAGGCGGGAAAATATCTGGCCATGGACAGTCCGGTGGACGCGGATCTGGTGGTCGGTGTGCCGGAGTCCGGAAATGCCGCGGCGCTGGGATATTCCCTGCAGTCGGGTATCCCTTATGGGACCGGTTTTGTGAAAAACAGTTATATCGGACGCACCTTCATAAAACCGAAACAGAGCAGCCGGGAATCCAGCGTCAGCGTGAAGCTTAGCCCGCTGAAAGAAGCGGTGGCGGGAAAACGGGTGATCATGATAGACGATTCCATCGTCCGGGGAACCACCAGCGACCGGATCGTGAAGATGCTGCGGGAGGCCGGAGCCGCGGAAGTGCATATGCGGGTCAGTTCGCCGCCATTCTTATATCCCTGCTATTTCGGGACGGACATCCCGGCCAGGGAACAGCTGATTGCCTACAACCGTTCCGTGGAAGATATCCGGAAGATTATAGGGGCCGATACGCTCGCCTATCTCCGGCTGGAACGGCTGAACGACATCGTGGGCGGCCTGCCTCATTGCCAGGGATGCTTTACAGGCGAATATCCCCTGGAGCCTCCCACGGAGGATATCCGGGGCAGTTACGAACCATAAACTAGTGAGAAAGGGAAAGGAAAACAAAGATGAGTACAGACAGATACAACAGTCCGTTGTCAGAACGCTATGCCAGCAAGGAGATGCAGTATATCTTTTCTCCGGACAAAAAATTCCGCACATGGAGAAGACTGTGGATCGCTCTGGCGGAGACAGAGAAAGAACTGGGACTCCCGATTACCCAGGAGCAGATCGATGAGCTGAAAGCTCATGCGGATGACATAAACTATGATGTTGCGAAGGCACGGGAAAAAGAAGTGCGGCATGATGTGATGTCTCATGTATACGCTTACGGCGTTCAGTGCCCGAAAGCCAAAGGAATTATCCATCTGGGAGCGACTTCCTGTTACGTAGGGGATAATACCGACATTATTGTGATGACGGAAGCACTGAGACTGGTCCGTAAAAAACTCATCAATGTGATCGCGGAGCTGGCAAAATTTGCCGACCAGTACAAGGCGCTTCCCACGCTGGCGTTCACACATTTTCAGCCGGCTCAGCCTACTACGGTTGGCAAACGCGCGTCACTGTGGCTGCAGGAATTCTGCATGGATCTGGAAGATCTGGACCATGCTCTTGGGACCATGAAGCTTCTGGGTTCTAAAGGAACCACCGGAACGCAGGCCAGTTTCCTGGAACTGTTTGACGGAGATCAGGAGAAGATCGACAAGATCGATCCCATGATCGCGGAAAAGATGGGATTTGAGAAATGCGTCCCGGTATCCGGCCAGACCTATTCCCGGAAAACTGATACGAGGGTTCTGAATGTGCTGGCAGGGATCGCTGCCAGCGCCCACAAGATGTCCAATGACATCCGTCTTCTGCAGCACCTGAAGGAAGTGGAAGAACCCTTCGAGAAATCCCAGATCGGTTCTTCCGCCATGGCTTACAAGAGAAATCCCATGAGGAGCGAGCGTATCGCCTCTCTTTCCAGATATGTGATGATCGACGCGCTGAATCCTGCCATCACTTCCGCCACCCAGTGGTTTGAGCGTACCCTGGACGATTCTGCCAATAAACGGCTTTCTATTCCGGAAGGCTTCCTGGCAGTGGACGGCATCCTGGATCTTTGCCTGAATGTGGTGGACGGTCTGGTGGTTTACCCGAAAGTGATCGAGAAACATTTAAGAAGCGAGCTTCCGTTCATGGCGACAGAGAATATTATGATGGACGCGGTAAAGGCCGGCGGAGACCGCCAGGAGCTGCATGAAAAGATCCGTACGCTTTCCATGGAAGCCGGAAAGACGGTGAAGGAAGAAGGTAAGGAGAACAACCTGCTGGAGCTGATCGCGGCGGATCCGTCCTTCAACATGACGCTGGAAGAACTGGAAGCCTGCATGGAGCCCTCCCGCTATACCGGACGCTCCGGGCGGCAGGTGGAGATGTTCCTGCGGGATGTGGTGAATCCTGTCCTGGAAGCCAATAAAGACGTACTGGGCATGAAGTCGGAGATTAACGTGTAGTCAGACGTGATATGAAAAGCTCCGCCGGAACGCGCGAAGAGGCGCGCTCCCGGCGGAGCTTTCTGTATGGCGGGCTTTACAGTTTCTTCCCGGTCAGCATCTCATATGCCTGCAGATATTTCTCGATCGTTTTTTCTACAATCTCGTCAGGCAGGGTCCAGTCATTATCCGGATTTGCTTTGAGCCAGTCGCGGGCAAACTGTTTGTCGAAGGACGGCTGGGAATGTCCCGGCTCATAACCGTCCGCCGGCCAGAAACGGGAGCTGTCCGGAGTCAGCATCTCGTCGCCCAGGACAATATTTCCGTTTTCGTCCAGGCCGAATTCAAATTTGGTGTCCGCGATGATGATCCCTTTTTCCAGGGCGTAATCCGCGCATTTTTTGTAGAGAGCGATGGTGTAGTCTCTCAGTTTGGAAGCGTATTCCTCTCCTTTGCCGGGGAAGCATTTCTCCAGGTGCCCGATGCTCTGTTCATAAGAGATATTTTCATCGTGATCTCCGATCTCGGCCTTGGTAGATGGCGTATAGATGGGCTCCGGAAGCTTGTCGGATTCTTTCAGCCCTTCCGGAAGACGGATGCCGCAGACCGTACCGTCTTTCTGATAGCTTGCCCAGCCGCTTCCGGTGATATAGCCGCGGACGATGCACTCTACCGGCAGCATGTTCAGCTTTCTGCACATCATGCTGTTGCCGTCGAACCGTTCCTGGCGGAAAAACTCCGGCATATCGTTCACATCTGTGGATATCATGTGATTCGGAAGAATGTCGGAAGTCAGATCAAACCAGAAGCGGGACATCTGGGTCAGTACAGTACCTTTCTTGCGGATAGTATTTTTCAGGATCACGTCGAAACAGCTGATCCGGTCGGTCGCCACCATAATCAGGCTGTCGCCGTTATCATAGATTTCACGGACTTTACCTTCTTTGATGGGTTTCAAAGTCGTTTCATTCATGGAATGTACCTCTTTTCAATGTATTTTTTTTAGCATAGTAGATTTTAGGGGAAAAATCAAGGATAATTGACGAAAAGGGGTTTTTGTGGCATTATGAAGGATATGGTTTGTCCGGAAAAATGGAGGAAAAGTCATGTATACCTATCATTTTCAGGAATGGTTGATATTTTTTTGCTTTTATTGTGTGTTTGGATGGTGTTTTGAATCGGCATATGTATCTCTTGTCAGCCGCCGTCCGGTAAACAGGGGATTTCTGAAGGGACCTTGGCTCCCTTTGTATGGAAGCGGCGCGGTTGTGGTGCTCTGGCTGACGCTTCCGTTCCGTACGCATCCGTTCATGGTCTATCTGGTGGGGGCGTTGGGAGCGACGGCGTTGGAATATGTGACCGGAGAGGCAATGGTTCGTTTATTCAAAGTCCGGTACTGGGATTACAGCAATCAGAAGTTTCAGTACAAGGGGCATATTTGTCTGAGTTCTTCTATTGTCTGGGGCTTTTTAAGCCTTCTGATGGTTTATGTGGTTCATAAACGGGTGGCGTTGCTGGTATTCAGAATCCCCGGTGAAATCCGGTCAGTGCTGGCTTTCACGGTCGCCATATGCATGGCGTGCGACACAGGAGCCGCGTTCCGCAGAGCCATGGATCTGCGGGAGGTATTGCTGCAGGCAGAACAAATCCGTATGGAACTGGAATGCAGAGCGGCAGAGAAAAAACGTCTGTTTGACGCGGCGGCTGTTTTTACGAAAGCAGCGGTGGAAGAATCCATCGAAAACCGCAAGGAAGCTCTGCTCCAGTCAAAAGACCGTATCGCGAGCCGGACAGCTTCCGTTCTGGAGACGGCGCAGCTGGAGGAACGCCTGGAGCAGCTCAGAGAACGTATGTCCCGTATAGGAGAGCGTCCGCTGCTGCAGAGCCCCAGAGCCCGGTTTATGACGTTGTTTGACGATACAGGAGATATCAGGGAACGGATCCGTAAAAGAAAGAAAAAAAGCTAATATTTTGTGCGAGGAGGAGTTATGAAATGGAACGTCTGAAAAATAATGTGCTGCTGCTTTTGACCGCCTTGATCTGGGGCTGCGCGTTTGTGGCACAGAGCGTTGGCATGGATTATGTGGGGCCATTTACGTTTAACGCGGTAAGATGTCTGATCGGTGCCGCCGTACTTGTGCCGGTGATTTTTCTGATGGACCGTCTGGAAGGAAAGAACGGAAAAAGGGAAAAGAAAGGCGGCGGAAAAACGCTGCTTTTAGGCGGCGTTGGCTGCGGCATGGCTCTTGGCGTTGCCAGCAGCCTTCAGCAGATTGGCATTCAATATACGACTGTGGGAAAAGCAGGATTTATCACGGCCATGTATATTGTCATTGTACCGCTGCTGGGAATCTTTGCGGGGAAAAAGGTACGCCCGGTGATCGGCCTTTGCGTGGTCGGGGCAGTGGCGGGATTGTATTTTCTCTGCATGACCGATGGATTCACTCTGAGCACGGGAGATTTTCTGGTGCTGCTCTGCGCGGCGGCGTTTGCGGTTCACATCCTGATCATTGATCATTTCTCGCCGCTGGTAGACGGCGTGCGCATGTCGGCGATCCAGTTTCTGGTGGCAGGTCTTATGTGCTCCGTGCCTATGCTTCTCTGGGAGAGACCGCAGCCGGCAGTCATTCTGACCGCATGGGCTCCGATCCTGTACGCGGGCGTGCTCTCCTGCGGCGTGGCGTATACGCTGCAGATTCTGGGTCAGAAAGGCGCGGATCCTACGGTGGCGTCGCTGCTTCTGAGCCTGGAGTCTGTATTTTCCGTGCTGGCGGGCTGGGTGATCCTGGGACAGGCCTTAAGCGCCAGGGAACTGTTTGGGTGTGTGCTCATGTTCGGAGCGATCATCCTGGCCCAGCTTCCGGAGAGAAAGACTTTGGTGAACCCCGGGGAGGAGCCGGAGAGAACAGAAAAACAGAGTAGATTCCGGCGAAAAAGATGTGTATAATAAGACAGGATATAGAGAAGGAGAAACATATATGAAAAAAATACTGGATCTGCTGACGCAGGAGACCGCAAAGGCGTTCGCGGCGGCAGGATATGATGAAAAATATGCGCGGGTCAGCCTGTCCAACCGGCCGGATCTGTGCGAGTATCAGTGCAACGGCGCCATGGCGGCCGCAAAGGAATACCACAAAGCGCCGGCCGTGATCGCGGACGCGGTGACAGAGGAGCTGCGTAAATCTCCCGTATTCGAAGATGTACAGGCGGTGAAGCCGGGATTTATCAACATGAAGCTGGCGCCGGAGTTCCTGTGCGGGTATCTAAATGAAATGGAAAGAGACGATAGACTGGGCTGCGACCGTACGGAGCGTCCGGAGACGATCCTGATCGATTACGGCGGACCCAATGTGGCAAAACCGCTGCATGTGGGCCATCTGCGTTCGGCCATCATCGGGGAAAGCATCAAACGGATGGGACGCTTCATGGGACACCATGTGATCGGGGACGTGCATCTGGGAGACTGGGGACTGCAGATGGGACTGATCATTGTGGAACTTAGGAACCGTAAGCCGGAGCTTCCTTATTTTGACGAGGCATATGAAGGAGAATATCCTGAGGAGGCTCCGTTTACGATCGCGGAGCTGGAGGAAATCTATCCGACCGCCAGCGCCAGATCAAAAGAAGACGAGGCATACAAAGAGGAAGCTATGCAGGCAACTTACGAGCTGCAGCATGGACGGAGGGGATATCAGGCGCTTCTGCAGCATATCCTGAATGTGTCGGTTACGGACCTGAAACGCAATTACGCGAACCTGAACGTGGAATTTGACCTGTGGAAAGGCGAATCCGACGCGCAGCCCTATATTCCCGCCATGGTTCAGGAGATGAAGGACAGGGGTTATGCCTACGAGAGCGACGGCGCGCTGGTGGTGGATGTGAAAGAGGACACTGACACCAAAGAAGTGCCGCCTTGCATGATTCTGAAATCCGACGGGGCTTCCCTGTATACGACTACTGATCTGGCGACGCTGGTGGAACGGAGAAAACTGTATGATCCGGATCAGGTTATTTACGTGGTGGACAAGCGACAGGAAATGCATTTTATTCAGGTGTTCCGCTGCGCGAAGAAATGCGGTATTGTCAAAGAAGAGACAAAGCTGAGATTTCTGGGATTCGGCACCATGAACGGCAAGGACGGAAAGCCTTTCAAGACGAGGGAAGGCGGGGTCATGCGTCTGGAATATCTGATCAAGGATATTAATGACGAGATGCTGAAAAAGATACAGGCGAGCCGTCCTATGGAGGAAAAAGAAGCGGAAGCGACCGCGAAGATCGTGGGATTGTCGGCGCTGAAATACGGAGATCTGTCCAACCAGGCGTCCAAAGACTATATTTTTGACGTGGACCGCTTTACTTCCTCGGAGGGAAATACGGGGCCTTATATTTTGTATACGATCGTGCGTATCAAATCCATCCTGAAAAAATATCAGGAAGAGGGCGGAAATGCAAAAGACGCCAGGGTCCTGCCCTGCGGCAACGAAAGCGAAAAATCCCTGATGCTGGAACTGACAAAATTCAACAGCGTCATGGAAACCGCGTTTGAAGAAATCGCTCCCCATAAGATCTGCGCGTATATTTATGACCTGGCTAACGCGTTCAACAAATTCTATCACGAGACAAAGATTCTGGGCACCGAAGAAGATGAGCTGCAGAAGAGCCGTATCCGGCTTCTGACTTTGACGAAGAGAGTGCTGGAAACCTGCATCGATATGCTTGGATTTGAAGCGCCGGAGAGAATGTAGCATGGAAGAGCGTCGAAGGTCCCTGACCGTCGGGAGTCTGGTACATGCCTGCGCGCCGCTGGCGCTGTATTATCTGATCTCTTCCGCGGCGTCCTTTATCTGTATGCAGATTCTGGCGCTGGAGGCCGGTTTTGCCGTACTGGAATCGGGGAGCGGAGACGTTTACGATTATATTTTACAGGAATATCCGGGGAAAATCCTCCAGATGGTTCTGCTGACGGCGGCGGTGGCGGTTCCGGCTTTTGGCTGGCTGTATTACAGGGACTTAAGAGAACGGGAAGGGTTTTCTTTCCGGAGCATGGTGATCGTACTGGAGGTCCGGCCGGCGGCCTGGGCCATGGCGGGCAGCGTGTGCCTGGCGCTGGCGCTGAATCTGCTGCTTCTGGCTTCGCCTCTGCCGGACTGGTCAGCGGGCTTTGAACAGACACAGGAGGCGCTTTATCAGGGAAGTATCTGGATGGAACTGGCAGTGTCCGGCGTGGCTGCGGCTGTCATGGAAGAACTCCTGATGAGGGGGCTTTTTTACGGAAGACTCCGGGAGATGATGGAGTCCGGAGGGGCTGTCTTCTGGAGCGCATTGGCTTTCGCCATGTGCCACGGCAATCTGGTGCAGGGAATCTACGCTTTTCTGATGGGCTGTCTTCTGGCGTGCCTGAAGGAGCGTTTCCGGACCATTTGGATACCGATTCTGGCCCATATGTGCGCCAACATTGCCGTCATCTTTATGAGTGAATCCGGAGGAATGGATTTTCTTTTGCAAAGACCTTTTCTGGCAATTCTGGCGGTTCTGGCCGGCGGTCTGACCGCGGCTCTGTCCCTGCTTCTGGTCTGGGCGTCCGGACAGTCGGTTTCAGAGAGAACAGAGCGAGATAAATGATATGAAAATTTTGAAAATTTAACAGAAATCCCATTTCCAGAATGAGAACGAAGAAGTTTTTTTCTGGAAAATGGGATTTTTTTAACTTTAAATTGAATAAAAAAATAATCAAACTGAAAAATTTATTGTATAAAACAAAACAATATTGATTGAAATTCCATAATTATCAGATAATCTGACGATTATGATGAAAAACGGGATTTACAAATAAAAAAAACAGGAGTAAACTTAAAACCAACAACAGCAAACGAACAGGCGAAGGAGAGGTTACCGCTTATGAAAGATCAAAAGAAGATGGAATGTCCCGCGCAGGGCATGTATGATTCCAGTTTTGAACATGACAACTGCGGCATCGGCGCGGTGGTCAATATTAGAGGTATCAAATCCCACCAGACTGTAGCGGATGCGCTCAGCATCGTAGAGAATCTGGAGCACCGCGCCGGAAAAGACGCGGAAGGCAAGACCGGCGACGGCGTGGGAATCATGGTACAGATCTCCCATAAATTTTTCAAAAAAGAGTGCGCGAAACTGGGCATTCAGCTGGGCGGAGAGAGAGAATACGGCATCGGTATGTTTTTCTTTCCCCAGGATGAGCTGATGCGCAATCAGGCGAAAAAGATGTTTGAGATCATTGTGGAGAAGGAAGGCATGGAGTTTCTGGGATGGAGAGAAGTCGCTACCAATCCCAAAGTGCTTGGATCGAAGGCGCTGGAGAAGATGCCGGCGATCCTTCAGGCATTTATCGCGAAGCCGGATGATGTGGCATGCGGTCTGGATTTTGACCGGAAGCTCTACATTGCCCGCAGGGTTTTTGAACAGTCCAACGACAACACTTATGTAGTATCCTGTTCCAGCAGGACGCTGATTTATAAAGGCATGTTCCTGGTAGGCCAGCTGCGGCAGTTTTTCCCGGATCTGCAGAGCCCGGATTATGAGAGCGCCATCGCGCTGGTGCATTCCCGTTTCTCCACCAATACGCTTCCCAGCTGGGAACGCGCGCATCCGTACCGCTTCCTGGTACATAACGGCGAGATCAATACGATCAAGGGAAATGCGGACAAGATGCTGGCCCGCGAGGAGACGGTGGAATCCGACTGTCTGAAAGGAGAATTTCACAAAGTACTTCCGGCGATCAGTGCTTCCGGTTCCGATTCGGCCATGCTGGACAATACGCTGGAATTCCTTGTGATGAGCGGTATGGATCTGGCGCTGGCAGTCATGATCCTGATTCCGGAGCCGTGGCTGAACAACCGGACCATGTCCCAGAAAAAGAAAGATTTTTATCAGTATTATGCGACCATGATGGAACCCTGGGACGGTCCCGCTTCGATTCTGTTTACCGACGGCGATGTGATGGGCGCCGTACTGGACCGCAACGGTCTGCGTCCGTCCAGATATTATGTGACTACCGACGACCAGCTGATCCTTTCTTCCGAGGTGGGAGTGCTGGATATCGACCCGTCCAGGATCGTGATGAAGGAGCGGCTGCATCCGGGCAAGATGCTTCTGGTGGATACCAGACAGGGCCGGATCATCGACGACAATGAGCTGAAGGAGTCTTACGCGAACCGCCAGCCTTACGGTGAGTGGCTGGATCACAGCCTGGTAAGTCTTTCTGAACTGAAGATTCCCAACCAGAGAATCGAGGAGTACGCGCCGGAAGAACTGGAGCGCCTTCAGAAAGCATTCGGCTACCGGTATGAAGATGTAAGAGGATCTATCATGAGCATGGCGGCCAATGGTTCCGAGGCTACTTCGGCCATGGGAATCGACGTGCCGCTGGCGGCGCTGTCCGACCATCATCAGCCGCTGTTCAATTATTTCAAACAGCTGTTCGCGCAGGTGACCAATCCGCCTATCGACGCTATCCGTGAAAAGATCGTTACTTCCACGGTAGTCTATGTGGGCAAGGACGGAAACCTGCTGGAAGAGAAACCGGAGAACTGCTGCGTGCTCAGAATCAACAACCCGATCCTGACCAACACAGATCTGCTGAAGATCAAGACTATGAAGAAGGAAGGCTTCAAGGTGGAAGTGCTTCCGATCACCTATTATAAAAATACCAGTCTGGAGCGTGCCATCGACCGGCTGTTTGTGGAAGCTGACCGGGCTTACCGGGACGGAGTAAATATCCTGATCCTGTCCGACCGGGGCGTAGATGAGAACCATGTGGCGATCCCGTCTCTGCTGGCGGTGTCCGCGCTGCAGCAGCATCTGGTCCGGACCAAGAAACGTACCGCCGTATCCATCATCCTGGAATCCGGCGAACCCAGGGAAGTACATCATTTCGCAACGCTGCTGGGATACGGCGCCTGCGCGATCAATCCGTACCTGGCGCAGGAGAGCATCAGGGACCTGATCGATAAGGGAATCCTGAATAAAGATTACTACGCGGCAGTAAACGATTACAACCAGGCGGTCATCGGCGGTATTGTGAAGACGGCGTCCAAGATGGGTATTTCTACGATCCAGTCTTACCTGGGTTCCAAGATTTTTGAGGCGATCGGCATCAACAAAGAAGTGGTGGACAAATATTTTACCAACACGGTCAGCCGCATCGGGGGCATCGGCCTGAAAGAGATCGAGGAACAGGTGGAAGCGCTGCATACGGCGGCATTCGATCCGCTGGGACTGGACACCAGCCTGACTCTGGACAGTCTGGGACTTCACAAAGAGAGGAGCGCCGGGGAAGAGCATCTGTACAATCCGCAGACGATTCATCTTCTTCAGAAGTCTACGCGGGAGGGAAGCTATGAACTGTTTAAGCAGTACACGGCACTGATCAACGGAGAGAACAACCACGGGCAGATCCGCACGCTTCTGGATTTCAAATACCCGAAGAAGGGCGTCCCGCTGGAAGAAGTGGAGAGCGTGGATTCCATCGTGACCCGTTTCAAGACCGGAGCCATGTCTTACGGTTCCATCTCCCAGGAGGCCCATGAATGTCTGGCGATTGCCATGAATACCATCCATGGCAAATCCAATACCGGCGAGGGCGGAGAGAGCATCGAACGTCTTACCGTCGGACCGGACGGCCTGAATAAATGTTCCGCGATCAAGCAGGTGGCAAGCGGACGTTTCGGCGTGACCTCCAGATATCTGGTCAGCGCCCAGGAGATTCAGATCAAGATGGCCCAGGGAGCGAAACCGGGCGAAGGCGGACACCTGCCGGGCGGAAAAGTGTATCCGTGGATCGCCAAGACAAGGATGTCCACGCCGGGCGTAAGTCTGATCTCTCCGCCGCCTCATCATGATATTTATTCTATCGAGGACCTGGCGCAGCTGATCTATGACCTGAAGAACGCGAATCCAAGAGCAAGGATTTCTGTGAAACTGGTATCCGAAGCGGGCGTAGGTACTGTCGCCGCCGGCGTGGCAAAGGCAGGGGCTCAGGTTATCCTGATCTCCGGCTACGACGGAGGAACCGGAGCGGCTCCGGCCAGCTCCATTCACAACGCGGGACTTCCGTGGGAACTGGGGCTTTCCGAGACCCATCAGACACTTCTGAGAAACGGTCTGAGAAACAAAGTCCGCATCGAGACCGACGGCAAGCTCATGAGCGGCCGCGATGTGGCGATCGCCGCCATGTTGGGGGCGGAGGAGTTCGGATTTGCGACGGCTCCGCTGGTGACCATGGGATGCGTCATGATGCGCGTCTGCAACCTGGATACCTGCCCGGTGGGCGTGGCTACCCAGAATCCGGAGCTTCGGAAACGCTTCCGCGGCAAACCGGAGTACGTGATCAACTTTATGAGATTTATCGCGCAGGAGATGCGCGAATACATGGCAAAACTGGGAATCCGTACCGTGGATGAACTGGTAGGACGCTCGGATCTGCTGAAGGTGAAAGAAAACCGTGTAGGACGCGCGGCCACCATAGACCTGACCCGTATCCTGGAGAATCCGTATGCGGGCAAAGGGCAGAAGGTGATCTTTGATCCCAGGCAGGTATACAACTTTGAACTGGAGAAGACGCTGGATGAAAAAGTTCTGTTAAAGGAACTGCGCGGCGCGCTGGATAAGAAGCAGAAGAGAAGCATTGAACTGGATGTGGGCAATACGAACCGCGCGTTCGGGACCATGTTCGGATCCGAGATCACCAGACGTTATCCGGAGGGGCTGGAGGAAGATACCTTCACAGTGAAATGCAACGGCGCAGGAGGACAGAGTTTTGGCGCGTTTATTCCGAAGGGCCTGACCCTGGAACTGGAGGGCGATTCCAATGACTACTTCGGAAAAGGACTTTCCGGCGGCAAACTGATCGTCTATCCGCCCAAGAGCGTGACTTTCAGACAGGATGAGAATATCATCATCGGAAACGTGGCGTTCTACGGGGCTACCAGCGGAAAAGCCTATATCAACGGAGTGGCCGGAGAGAGGTTCTGCGTCCGCAACTCAGGCGTCCGGGCAGTAGTGGAAGGCGTCGGCGATCACGGCTGCGAATACATGACCGGAGGCTGCGTGGTGGTTCTGGGCGATGTGGGCAAGAACTTTGCGGCCGGCATGAGCGGCGGCGTCGCCTATGTGCTGGATGAGACCCGCGATCTGTATACCAAGATCAACAAGACTATGGTGACTCTGGAACAGGTGACAAACAAATACGACGTCCAGGAACTGAAGGACATGATCAAAGACCACGTGGCTTATACCAACTCCGTAAAGGGCAAACAGATCCTCGACGATTTCGAACACTATCTGCCGAAGTTCAAGAAAATCATTCCGAACGACTACAAGCGTATGCTGAGCCTGATCGTCCAGATGGAGGAAAAGGGAATGAATACCGAACAGGCACAGATCGAAGCATTTTATACCATCAAGAGAGGATAGGAGGCACGAAGCGATGGGAAAACCGACCGGCTTTTTAGATTATGAGCGCAGGAGTGCGAAAGCGGAAGCTCCTCTGGATAGAATCAAACATTTTAATGAATTTCATACTCCGCTGTCTAAAGAAGAGCAGGAGAAGCAGGGCGCAAGATGTATGGACTGCGGCGTTCCGTTCTGCCAGGCGGGCGTCATGATTTCAGGCATGATGTCCGGATGCCCGCTGCAGAATATGATCCCGGAGTGGAACGACCTTCTGTATCTGGGCAACTGGGAAGAGGCCTACCACCGTCTGGTCAAGACCAGCAACTTTCCGGAATTTACCGGAAGGGTATGTCCGGGACTCTGCGAGGTGGCATGTACCTGCAATCTGAACGGCGACCCGGTGGGCGGCAAGAGCAATGAACTTGCGATTATTGAAAATGCCTACCGTATGGGATATGCCCACGCCAGACCTCCCAAGGTACGCACAGGCAAAAAAGTGGCGGTCGTCGGCTCCGGCCCTTCGGGGCTGGCGGCGGCCGACCAGCTGAACCGCAGGGGTCATTCGGTGACTGTATATGAGAGAGACGACCGGGTAGGCGGTCTCCTGATGTACGGGATTCCGAATATGAAACTGGAGAAACAGTATATTGACCGGAAAATCAATATCATGAAAGAAGAAGGGGTCCGGTTTATCACCAGCTGCAATGTGGGCGTGGATGTGAAAGCGGATCAGCTCCTGAAGGAATACGACAAAGTGATCCTCTGCGGAGGAGCGAAAAATGCCCGGGATATCAAGGCGCCGGGAAGGGATGCCAAGGGAATCTATTTTGCGGTGGATTTCCTGAAAGCCACCACCAAGAGTCTTCTGGATTCCAATTTTGAAGACGGAAAATTTATCCCGGCAGAAGGTAAGAACGTGTTGGTCATCGGCGGCGGAGACACCGGCAATGACTGTGTGGGAACTTCGATCCGCCTGGGCGCGGCATCTGTGACCCAGCTGGAGATGATGCCCAAGGCGCCGGACGACCGTCTTCCTTCCAATCCCTGGCCGGAGTGGCCCAGAGTCTGCAAGACCGACTATGGCCAGGAAGAAGCGATCGCCAAATTCGGCCGTGATCCCCGCATCTATCAGACCACGGTGCAGGAATTTATCAAAGATAAGAACGGCTGCGTAAAACAGGCGAGGATTGTCCGTCTGGAGAGCAGGAAAGATGAAAAAACCGGACGTATGGCGATGATGCCGGTAGAAGGCAGCGAGTTTGTCGTGGATGCGGATCTGGTGCTGATCGCGGCAGGATTTCTGGGAAGCCAGGACTATGTGACGAAAGCGTTCGGCGTAAACGTGGACGGCAGAACCAATGTGGCGACCGAACCGGGGAAACATCTGACCAATGTGCCGAATGTATTTGTGGCAGGAGATATGCACAGCGGACAGTCCCTGGTGGTGCGTGCGATCCGAGACGGACGCGACGCGGCGCGGGAAGTGGACGAAGCGCTGATGGGATATACGAATCTGTAAGTTCCGAAGTATCTGAATGTAAAATACCCACGCAGGGGCAGGCATGGCTTGATCGGAAGCCGCGCCTGCCCCTGCAGCCGGTCTTCAGGTTTTTACAGTTTTGTCTCTCCGGACAGGACCTTTTTGTAATCCTCATAGTTTCGCTTAAGCAGCTCAGGGGTATCAAGGCCGTACGGACATTTTTTCTTACAGGATCCACAATGCCTGCAGTCTTCGATTTTCTTCATTTTTTCCTGCCATTCCGGAGTCAAGTGCGCTTTGGAAGGAGCCCGGCGCAGAAGCAGCGACATGCGGGCGCAGTTGTTGATCTCGATGCCGGCGGGACATGGCATGCAGTAGCCGCAGCCGCGACAGAAATCTCCCTGAAGTTCTCTGCGGTCTTTTTCAATGACGGCAGAAAGTTCTTCATCCATGACCGGGGGATTCTGGATGAAGGATAGAAACTGATCCAGTTCGTTTTCTCTCTGGATGCCCCAGAGCGGCAGAGTTTCCGGATACTGGGCCTGAAAAGCATAGGCGGCGGCCGCGTTGGTGATCAGCCCGCCGGACAGGGCCTTCATGGACAGAAATCCCATGTCCTGTCTGCGGCATCCCTCCAGGAGCTCCTGTTCCTGTTCCCCTGACAGATAGCAGAACGGAAACTGAAGTGTCTCATAGAGCCCGCTTTCAATAGCTTCCCGGGCTATATTCAAACGGTGATTTGTAATTCCGATATGCAGGATCATTCCTTTTTTCTTCGCTTCCAGGGCGGCGTCATACAATCCGCTCTCGTCGCCCGGTTTCGGACAGAAGGACGGGTTGTGAAACTGGTAGATATCCAGATGGTCGGTTTTCAGGTTGCGAAGGGTGACCTCCAGGTCTTTCCAGAATCCTTCCGCGGTCTGAGCGCCGGTTTTGGACGAGATCCGGATGCGGTCGCGCCGGCCGTCAAAAGCCTCGCCCAGTTTCTCTTCGCTGTCTGTATAAGCTCTGGCAGTATCGTAGAAGTTGATGCCGCCGTCAAAAGCCTTGTGGAGCAGATATACCGCTTCGGACTTTGTAATTCTCTGGATCGGCAGCGCTCCGAATCCATTCTTGTTTACGGTGATCTCAGTTTTTCCCAAACGTACAGTCGTCATGTTCAGAACTCCTTTACTGATGGTTTGTTTTCGTTTATACTTATCAGTATAATACGGAAATTAAATCATTGTACAGAAAAATGTCATTTTATGTTTCCGAAAGAGCGGAGTATCAGAAGTATGGGAAAGAAATCAGGGGAAAATCTCAGAAAGTCCAGCGCCCACAACCGGGGGCTGGTGCTGCAGCTGGCGGCCACGGGGGAAGCGGTGACCAGAATAGAACTTGCCAGGCAGACAGGGCTTACGAAGATGACCATCAGCAATATTGTGTCGGAATTTTTGGAGAAAGGGCTGCTGGAAGAGTGCGAGGAGAAGCTGACGCAGAATTGCGGGAGAAATCCCATCTGCCTTAAGGTGTCCGGACTTGCGCCGAAGATCGTCGGTCTGCTGATCTTCCGCAGCCGGCTGGAGACTGTGCTCTGTGATCTTCGTCTGCAGATTCTCAGAAGGGCCCGGTGGGATTTCACCGAACTGGACAGGGAAAGTCTGATCAGCCGTTCCTGCGATCTGATCGATCAGGTCAGCGCGGGAGAGGAACGGATCCTGGGAATCGGAGTGGCCAGCATCGGACCGGTCAACATGAAGGAAGGCATGATACTGAATCCTCCCAGATTCTTCGGCATCAGCCATGTACCTGTGGTGGAGGAACTCCGGAAAAGATATCCGTGGCCTGTCTGCCTGGATCATGACAGCAACAGCGCGGCGCAGGCGGAGAAGTTGTTCGGAGTAGGAAAAAAAGTGCAGGATTTCCTGTTCCTGGAAGTGACCGACGGAATCGGTTCCGGAATCGTCAGCAACGGAGAGGTCATTCACAACAGCCGGGGATACGCTCCGGAGATCGGCCATATCAGTATTCATGGTGACGGGGAACTGTGCTCCTGCGGCAATCGGGGCTGCCTGGAACTGTACGCGGACGCCAATGTTGTGAGCGGGCGGCTCTGCCGGGAACTGGGGATCCGGGCGGATTTCGAGAAACTGTGCAGGATGTGGGAAAGGAAAGAAGTAGACACGGCGCTCCGGAAGATGATGGAGGACCTGTCGGTGGCGCTGGTGTCGGCGGTGAATCTTCTGCAGCCGGAACTGATTGTACTGGGATACGAAGCGGTGTACCTGCCGGAAAGATATGTGGGATATCTGGAAGAACTGGTAAATCAGCGCAAATTTATCCGGGACGGCCAGAGGACGGTCGTGAAGAAAGCATATTTTGGGACGGACGCCCAGCTGGTAGGAGCTGCCGCCAATATTCTTGCGCGGGTGTTTTCGGGAAAAATTTTGGTTTAGATCCGCTTTTGAATTGACAATTTTGTGCGATATGTTAAAATGTTAGTAAAATAAATTTACAATCAAATATACAGGAGGGTTGTATATGAAACGTTCCAGAATTAATCAGGTAATCAAAGACATGGAGGCGCTGGCCAGGGAGCACGGTTTTGAGATCCCGCCGTTCTGCAAATGGACGCCGGAAGAGTGGGCGGAGAAAGGGCCGGAATGCAACGAGATCCGCGACAACATGCTGGGCTGGGATATCACGGACTACGGACTTGGCAGGTTCGACGAGGTGGGCTTCGCGCTGATCACGATCCGCAACGGCAATGTGAAGAATCCGATCTACAAGAAACCGTATGCGGAGAAGCTTCTGATGCTGTATGAAGGACAGACTTCTCCGCTGCATTATCACTGGAGCAAGATGGAAGATATCATCAACCGGGGAGGCAATGATATTTACATTACCGTGTATAACGGAGCGGAAGACGGAAGCAAGCTGGATACGGATGTGGAGGTGTCGACGGACGGCGTGAAGAGAGTCGTTCCGGCCGGTACGCAGATCAAGCTGTCTCCGGGAGAGAGCATCACGATTACTCCGTATCTGTACCATGATTTTGTGGTTCCGAAAGAGGGCGGGCCGGTGCTTCTGGGCGAAGTCTCCATGTGCAATGACGACGAGCATGATAACCGGTTCTATGACGAGATGGGAAGATTCCCGAAGATTGAGGAGGATGAGAAACCTTACCGGTATCTCTGCAACGAGTATCCGAAAGCATAGGGGGAAGCTGCATGGAAAAGAAAATAGTAGTTGCCGGCCATCTCTGCGTGGATATCACGCCGGTATTTCCGGAGGGAAAGAAGAAGCCTATCGCCGAACTTCTGACGCCCGGGAAGCTTCTGCAGATGAAACCTGCCACGGTACATACGGGAGGAGTGGTTTCCAACACCGGACTGGCGCTGAAAAAGATGGGCGCCGACGTTCGCCTGGTGGGAAAAGTAGGAGATGACGCGTTCGGCGACATGGTGCGGAATATGATGAAAGCGCATGGCGCGGACGGAGATATCCTGATAGATCCGGACGATTCTACTTCCTATACCATCGCGCTGGCGCCGCCGGGTATTGACCGGATCTTTCTGCATAATCCGGGAGCAAACGACAGCTTCGACGCCGATGATGTGCCGGATGAACTGCTGGAAGGGGCGGCCGTTTTACATTTTGGATATCCGCCGATCATGAAAAAATTTTATGAAAACGGAAGCGGGGAACTCTTAAAACTGTTTGGAAGAGCCAAGGAGCGCGGCGTGATGGTTTCTATGGATATGACCTCTGTGGATCCGGACTCTGAGGCAGGAAAAGCGGACTGGGAGCAGATTTTGCGGGATGTGCTGCCTTATGTGGATTTCTTTGAACCCAGTGTGGAAGAGCTTTGTTATATGCTGGACCGTCCGCGCTATGAGGAATGGACCGCCCGCGCGGCAGGACGTGACGTGACGGAAGTCCTGACCCTGGAAGACATCCGTCCGCTGGCGCAGAAGACCATGGATCTGGGAGCCAGAGTAATGCTGCTGAAATGCGGTGTGTCCGGAATGTATTACCGGACCGCGCCGGAAGACCGGATGGGCAGCTATGCGGGTGCCGGTCTTGAACTTGGGGCATGGTGCCGGAAAGAAGGATTTGTAAAGAGTTTTATACCGGATCGGGTACGCTCCGGCACCGGTGCGGGGGATACCAGTATCGCCGCTTTCCTGCTGGCGATGCTCAGGGGATATCCTGCGGAACAGTGCGTGAGGCTGGCAGCGGCAGAGGGCGCTTCCTGTGTGGAAGAGTTTGACGCCCTGACCGGAGTGTGTACGCTGGAAGAACTGGAGCAGAAGATCCGTTCCGGTTGGAAACAGAGAGATTAAAGAAAGAAAAGGAGAGAACAAGATGCTGGTAACATTAAAAGAGATCCTGAAGATGGCGGAAGAAAAACAGATCGCGGTGGGCGCTTTCAACGCGCCTAATCTGGAAAGCCTGCAGGCCGTGACTGCGGCGGCAGAAGAGATGGGACTGCCGGTGGTGATCCAGTTCGCGCAGAGCCATGAGATCTACAACCCGGTGGAGGTTATGGGGCCGCTGATGATGCAGTTCGCAAGGAATGCCAAGATTCCCATGTGCGTACACCTGGATCACGGCGAGACGATGGAATACGTGGAAAAATGCCTGGATATGGGATTTACCTCCATTATGTACGACGGTTCCAGACTTCCGTATGAGGAGAATGTGGAGAACACGAAGAAGGCTGTGGCGATGGCGAAAGCCAAAGGGGCTAGCGTGGAAGCGGAGCTGGGCAGCATGGGCAAATACGAATCCGGCGCAGGAGACGGAAGCGAAGACGATACGAAGATTTATACGGATCCGGTTCAGGCGAAGGATTTTGTGGAGCGGACCGGCGTAGACGCGCTGGCGTGCTCTTTCGGCACGACCCATGGCATCTACCTGACCAAACCGCGTCTGGACTTCTCCGTAGTGGAAGGCGTGCGCCGCGAGACCGGAGGAATCCCGGTAGTTATGCACGGCGGTTCCGGAGTCAGCAAGGAAGATTTCCATGCGGCGATCCGCGCCGGAGTGCGTAAGATCAATTATTTCACATATATGGACAAAGCGGCAGGAACCGCTGTGGTAGAGTGGGCAAATTCTCTGAAAGAGGGACAGCCGCCGTTATTCCTGAACGCAGAGATCGAGGCTAAGAAAGCCATGAAAGAAAATCTGAAAGAAGCTATGAAGACATTCGCGTTTATGGACTGACTGCCAGGCCGCGCATGGTTTGCGGCAAACGTGACAAATGTCATCTCGAATTCGTGACAAAGGACAGATGTACTTTTTCCAGAATTTATTTATGATGTAATCACCAAATAAACCTACACCAAGAAGGGGAGGAAAAAGACATGAAAAGAAAAATCTTGAGCGTGCTTCTGTGCGTATCTATGGTTGCAGCAATGGCAGCCGGATGCGGCAGCAGCACCGAAGACACAGCAGCTGACGCGGCTACGACCGAGGAGGCGCCTGCAGAAGAGTCCGCTGAGACGGAAGAAGCAGCTCCGGCAGAAGACACCGCAGAGGCAGACGATGCGGCAGCATCCGAGGGTGGAAGAACCTTTGGCTATACCTGCATGGATGGTACCAACCCATTCTTCGTAGCTCTGGAAGGGGCGATCAGAGAAGTTGTTGAGAGCAACGGCGACACCCTGGTTTCCATGGACCCGGCAAACGATTCCAACACTCAGGTTAACCAGATCGAGGATATGATCTCCAGAGGCGTTGAACTGATGTTCGTGAACCCGGTAGACGCGGACGGCATTATCCCGGCACTGGATATGCTGAAACAGGCTGAGATCCCAATGTTCGGCTTCGATACCGAAGTAGGCGATATGAGCTACCTGGTATCCTATGCAGGCTCTGATAACTACAACGCAGGTTATGTATGCGGCGAAGATCTTGCCAAGAAGATCCCGGAAGGCGGCGATATCCTGGTACTGGATTCCCCGACCATGCAGTCTGTAACTGACCGTACCAACGGTTTCCTGGATGCGATCGAAGAGTCCGGCGTGACCTTCAATATCGTAGGCCAGCAGGATGCGCAGGGCAACCAGCAGGTAGCCAACGAGAAGGCGACAGACCTTCTGACCGCTCATCCGGATGTAGTAGCTATCTTCGGCGGCAACGACCCGACCGCTCTGGGCGCTTACACTGCGGCAGACGCGGCAGGACTTGAGCCTCTGATCTACGGCGTAGACGGATCCCCGGACGTAAAAGCACTTCTGAAAGATACCATGATGGAAGGTACCGGAGCTCAGTCCCCGATCACCATCGGCAAGACCATTGCTGAGACCGCTTACCAGTGGCTGAACGGTGAAGAAGTAGAATCTTACATCCCGATCGAGACATTCCTTGTCACCGCAGACAATGTGGACGAATACGGAACCGATGGATGGCAGTAATTAATCAGATAAGCATATGAATAGAAGGGCTTTGCTCCTGAAGCGGAGCGAAGCCCTTCTCCTTACACGGGAAATCCGTTGGAAAGAAGACAGGTGGTGGCGATTTATGAGTGAACAGTACTTACTGGAGATGAAAGGAATCAGTAAATCCTTCCCTGGCGTCAAAGCCCTTCAGGATGTGAGCCTTCAGCTGAAGGCAGGCGAAGTCCATGCGCTTCTTGGAGAGAACGGCGCAGGAAAGTCCACCCTGATAAAAGTTCTGGGCGGTATCTACCATGCAGAAGAGGGAGAAATCTATATTGACGGCAAGAAGGTGGAGATCGACGGCGTCGTAGCAGCCCGTCATGCAGGCATCTCCATCGTGCATCAGGAACTGGTACTGGTTCCGTATATGACGGTTGCGGAGAATATTTTCCTGGGCAGGGAGCCGGGAAATAAGATGAATATTAACCGTCGCCAGATGTCTGTGGAAGCGCAGAAACTTCTGGATACTTATGAGATGAATATCAACGCGGACACGCTGGTGGAAAAGCTGACGATCGCGCAGCAGCAGATGGTGGAGATCGTGAAGGCGATTTCCCTGAACGCGAAGATTCTGGTTATGGATGAGCCGACATCGTCCATATCTGATAAAGAGGTCGGCTTCTTATTTGAGACTATGCGCTCGCTGGTGAAAAAAGGCGTGGGCATCATCTACATCTCACATAAGATGAGCGAGTTGGAAGAGATCTGTGACCGCGTAACCGTCATGCGCGACGGCCAGACAGTCGGTACGAGAGTGGTCAAAGAGACCAGTACCGACGAGCTGATCGCCTTGATGGTAGGACGTGAGCTGACAAATTATTATACAAGAGACTATCAGGAGCCGGGAGATGTAATCCTCAAATGCGAACATATCTCGGACGGGAAGATGGCGAAAGACGCCAGCTTCGAACTCCGTAAAGGAGAGATCGTCGGATTCGCCGGGCTGGTAGGCGCCGGACGGAGCGAGACGATGAAAGCGATCTTTGGCCTCGCGCCTCATATGACGGGAGACGTCTATGTGGAAGGCAAGAAAGTTTCGATCAAATCCCCGATAGACGCGCTGAAATACGGAATCGCGCTGGTGCCTGAGAGCCGGAAGGAAGAAGGCCTGTATCTGGTACAGAGCGTGAAATTCAACACGACAATAGAGGTTCTTGAGCAGTTTATCAGCAAACTTCGCGTAAATTCCAAAAAAGAAGAGGAGATTACGCAGAAATACATTGATCTGATGGCAACGAAGACCCCCAGCCAGGATCAGGTGATCCGAAACCTGTCCGGCGGAAACCAGCAGAAAGTGATGATCGGCCGCTGGCTGGCGACAGATCCCAAGATCCTCATCCTGGACGAGCCGACCAGAGGCGTGGATGTGGGCGCGAAAGCGGAGATCTATTCCATCATGAATGAACTGGTAAAGAACGGGATGTCTATCATCATGATTTCTTCGGAGCTTCCGGAGATCATCAATATGAGCGACAGGATTTATGTGATGAATGACGGCCGCGTGACAGGATGCCTGGACCATGAGTCTGTGACCCAGGAAGGCATTATGCAGCTGGCTGCAAAGTAAGCATTAGAGCGAAGGAGGAGAAGATATGGCATCCAGATTTGGTAATGGAGTTGTCAAATATTTCAAAGACAATATCGGTATCATCATTGCACTGCTTGCAATGTGTATCTTTTTGGTAATTTTCCCGACGACGAGAACCACGTTTCTGACCCCGAACAATATGTTCAATATCCTGCGTCAGAACGCGTCGAACCTGTTCCTGGCCACTGGTATGACGATGGTCATCATCCTGGGAGGCATCGAGCTTTCCGTAGGCTCCGTCATTGCCCTGTCCGGCTGCGTGGCTGCCGGCTGCGTGGTTAATTTAGGACTTCCGGAAGCGGTAGGATTCTTGGCGGCTATCCTGGTGGGAGCAATCGTTGGTATGTTTAACGGCTTGGTAATCTGCAAGACAGATATCCCGCCTTTCATTGTAACCCTGGCTTCCATGAATATCGCGAAAGGTATCGCCCTTGTGTATACCCAGGGCGCTCCGATCCGCTGTATGACGGACGCATTTAAATTCCCGGGCGCCGGTTATGTGGGTCCGGTACCCACGCCGGTTATCCTGATGCTGATCGTGTTTGTTATCGCGGCGCTGATGATCAACCGGACGCAGCTCGGCCGCCATATCTACGCGGTGGGCGGCAACGCGCAGGCAGCAAAGTTCTCTGGAATTAATGTTTCTAAAGTGAAGTTTATCGTATATACTTATACTGGAATTATGGCCGGTATTGCTGGAGTGGTAGTGGCTTCCCGTCTGTATTCCGGCCAGCCGACTGCAGGAGACGGCGCCGAGATGGACGCCATCGCGGCGGTGGTAGTCGGAGGTACATCCATGAGCGGCGGTTCCGGACGGATCGGAGGAACACTGATCGGCGTGCTGATCATTGGCGTGCTGAACAATGGTCTGAACCTGATGGGCGTGGATTCCAACTGGCAGTATATCGTAAAGGGTCTGGTTATCCTTCTTGCGGTATATGTGGACTTCATCCGTAACAAGAAAGCCGGAAGATAATATAAGGCAGTATACAAGTCTCCTGGGCCTTTCGGGGCCAAGGAGGCTTTTGCGCTGTGGAGGAGAAATGAAAAAATACGCGTGGACGATATTGCTGGCGGTCTGCGTATGGGCGCTTTCCGGGTGCAGGATGCCGGAAGCCCCGGAAGACGCGCATGAGCCCAGAATCTTCGGGGCTACTTATATGACGAGAAACAATCCCTATTTCGACGTGCTCCACGAAGCCATCGAAGAAGTGGTGGAGGGCAACGGGGATATCCTGATTTCCAGGGATCCCAGCCAGGATCAGGAAAAGCAGAACGGGCAGATCATGGAGATGATCGAGGAAGGAATCGAGGTCTTGTTTTTAAATCCGGTGGACTGGGAAAAAGTGAAGCCGGCTCTGGAAGCATGCCGGGAGGCTGGCGTAGTGATTATCAATATCGATACGGTGGTAAAGGATACAGACTATGTAGTGTCCATCGTGGAAACAGACAATTATCAGGCAGGCGTACTGTGCGCAGAAGATATGATGAGCAGAGTGGACAGCGCCAGGATCGTCGTCATCGACAATCCCATACAGACTTCGATTGCCAACCGTGTACAGGGATTTATGGATACAATCGGGGACAACCCCAATTACCAGGTGATCGATACCGAGATCGGAGCCGGGGAAATTGAGGTGTCTGCGGAAGTGATGGCGAATTTTCTGGAAAAGGTTTTGGATGAAGGAATCGAATTCGACGTGGTCCTGGGCGGGAACGATCCGTCTGCGCTGGGAGCGCTGGCAGCGCTTCAACAGTACCGGATGGAGGATGGGGTTCTTATCTATGGGATTGACGGCTCCCCGGATTTTAAATCCATGCTGGAACTTGGATATGTGACGGCGACCAGTTCTCAGAGCCCCAAAACAATCGGAACCGTGGCGGCAGAGACGGCCTATCAGTATCTGGCGGGCGGGGAAGTAGAACCGTATATCAGCATCGAACCATATTTGGTTACAAGGGAAAATCTGGATGAATACGAAATCAATGAATGGCAGTAAAAAACAGAATATGGAAAGCGAAGCGGCGGACCGCCGGGTAGCGGCCCTGCAGGGGGCGATGCTCGCGGTTAATTTTGCCATGGTTTCTTTTATCTGCATTTTTATCTATATGACGACGGAGAGAATCCGGGCGCGCTACGACGCAAGAGAGTTTCTGGACAGCGTGGTGACGATTCCGGCGGATCCCCGGATGAATCTGATTATCTGCCTGTCTTTGATGGGGATGCTGGTGGTGACGTTCGCCATCCGCCATTTCTGGACCAGCCTTTCCAACTCCTGGACGGTAGTCACGCTTCTTGTGGACTTTATCGTATGCGCGGCGGTGATCTATCAGCTGGATTTTAATTATAACGGTCTTCTGCTGCTGGCCTTCGCCAATGTCATTGCCTATGTGCGGGACGGCAAGATAAAGCTTTTGTTCGTAATACTGGCAGTATGCGGTTATCTGGTGGCGGATTATAATCTTCTGTCCATTTACATGCCTTTGTACCGCGTGGTCGACTATATCCGCTATTATCCGGCCAATACGCAGCAGTATCTGTCCAGTATCAACAGTCTCATCGCGTCTTTGAATATGATCCTGTTTATTGCATACTGTATCTATGTGATCAACCGCCAGAGAGGCACCATCGAGGAGGTCAATCAGCTCTATCATGAACTGCAGACGGCGAACGAACAGCTTCATGAATATGCGGACATGTCGGAACGGATGGCCCAGACCAGAGAGAGAAACCGTCTGGCGAGGGAGATTCACGATACGCTGGGTCATACGCTGACAGGGATTGCCACCGGACTGGATGCCTGTCTGGCGCTGATGGATATTTCCCCGGAACAGACCAAAAAGCAGCTGGAACTTTTGTCTAAGGTAAGCAGGGAGGGGATCAAGGATATCCGGCGTTCCGTCAACGAACTCCGGCCGGATTCTTTGGAACGGCTCAGTCTGGAGGTGGCGATCCGGAAAATGGTCACAGAGATGAGTCAGGTGTCCGATGTGAAAATATATTTTGAAACGGATGAGAAACACCTGAAATTTGATGAAGATGAAGAAAACGCGATTTACCGTGTGATTCAGGAGGGAATTACAAACGCGGTGCGGCATGGAAAGGCGAACCGGATCTGGATTACTCTGAAAAAAGTGGACGGTGAGATTATTCTGGTGATCCGCGACGATGGAATCGGCGCCAAGGAGATCAAGAGCGGTTTTGGAACAAAACATATGAAAGAAAGGATCGAGATGCTGAGAGGTACGGTGACTTTCGACGGCAGCAATGGATTTACCGTAGCCGCGCGGATACCGATCCGGTGGGGAGAGACGTATGATTAAAGTATTGATCGCAGACGATCAGGAGCTGATCCGTCAGAGCCTGCAGATAGTATTGGACAGTAAACCGGATATTGAAGTAAGCGATGTGGCGGCGGACGGGCAGGAAGTGATCCGCTGTATCCGGAAACAGAGGCCGGATGTGATTCTGATGGATATCCGGATGCCGAAAATGGACGGCGTACAGTGCACCAAAATCATCAAGGAAAATTATCCGGAGATAAAAATCATCATTCTGACCACGTTTGATGATGACGAATATGTGTACAACGCATTGAAGTTTGGGGCCAGCGGATACCTTTTAAAAGGCGTATCTATGGATGAACTGGAGAATGCCATAAAAACGGTGCACAGGGGACAGGCGATGATTAACCCGGATATCGCCACGAAAGTATTAAAGTTATTTTCGAGGATGGCAAAAGCGGATTATACGATTCCTGTAGGAGACAAAGGCGTGGAAGAGCTGACGAAGACAGAATGGAAAATCATCAGCCAGGTGGCAACCGGAGCTACCAATAAGGAGATTGCCGAAGCTCTGAGCCTGTCTGACGGAACGGTGAGAAATTATCTGAGCACGATTCTGGGAAAACTGGATCTCAGAGACCGTACGCAGCTTGCGATCTGGGCGGTGCAGACGCGGGCAGCGGGCTATGGTCCGGACGAGTGATCCGGGGAGGAGACGGATGAAAAAGAGAAATATTCTGATTGGAGCGGCTGCGGCCGCAGCCTTCGGCGGAATAGGGATCGCCGCGTACGCGGGGAATATGCAGCATGAAACCGTGCTGGAATTCGGGATGTTTGCGGGCAGCAACTGGGATGTGGCGAATGCCAACAGTTTTGTTATTATTGATAAGGCAATCGAACTTTTTGAAAAGGAACATCCGGGCGTGCGCATCCATTATTACAGCGGCGTGCGAAAAGACGATTATTCCGAGTGGTTTTCCAGAAAGCTGCTGGCAGGTCAGGAACCGGACGTATTTATGGTGCTGGGAACGGATTTTAATCAGTTTTCTTCTATGGGCGTTATGAAAGATTTGGAACCGCTGATAGAGAGAGACGCTTCTTTCGACCCTGAAAAATATTTCGACAGCGCTTTTCGGACAGGCCAGTATGGAGGAAAGCAGTACGCGCTGCCTTACGAGGTGGTCCCCACGCTGATGTTCGTCAATAAGTCTCTTCTGACGAAAGAGGGGATTGCCATGCCGGACGAAAACTGGACCTGGGATGACTTGTACGAAATCTGCCAGAAGGTGACGAAGGATGTGGATGGCGACGGACTTCTGGACCAGTTCGGAACTTATAATTATGACTGGTTGGACGCGGTATATACAAACGGGGCGGAGATCTTTGAGTCGGACGGGTCAGAATGCTATCTTGCCGGCGACCGGGTGGTAGAAGCTGTGAAATTTATCGGGCAGATCGACGATCTTTACCAGGGACAGAATGTGACGCAGGAGGATTTCAATGCGGGCGATGTGGCGTTTATGCCTCTGACCTTCGCGGAGTACCGTACTTATAAAACATATCCTTACAGGATTAAAAGATATACGGGATTTCAGTGGGACTGCATTACGATGCCCGCAGGCGGGCAGGGAGAAAATTTGTCTCAGGTAGACACGCTGCTGATGGGGATCAGCACAAATACACGCCACGAGGAACTGGCGTGGGAATTTCTGAAGCTGCTTACTTATAATGAAGAAATTCAGATGGAGATTTTCCGGTCTTCTCAGGGCGCGTCTGTTCTCAAAGAAGTGACGCAGTCAGAAGAAATGGAGAGTATTGTCCAGGAAGATATGGAGGAAGGCGACACGGTTATCAGCGGAGAATTGCTGGGCCAGGTAATTGAAACCGGGAGAATCAAGCCTCAGTTCAAAAAGTATGAACAGGCCATGTCTCTGGCTGACAGCGAGGTCAGCAGTATCCTGGAAAATGACAAGACGGTGGACAGCAGTCTGAAGATTCTGCAGAGAACGATAAATACTTATTTACAGCAATAGCAAATATTTTATGAATGCATCTTGCATCTCTGCCATTGTGTGTTATTATATTACTATCATTGGACAAAAGAATAATATGCAAAATAGGTTTCCATGCGTCAAGTGTTCGGTGGATGGGGAGTTGCCGCCGAAACGAAAAGCCTGTCTTACGATATGGAGACCGCACCCGTTGCAGCAATATCAGATAGCATCTCATATTGTGAAGGGATATTTCGTCATATGTTCTGTCACAAAGATAAGGAGGTGCTTTTTTTATGGATTATGAAAAAATAAAAGAGGGAGTCCGTCTGATGCTGGAAGGTATCGGAGAAGATGTGAACCGGGAAGGGCTTCTGGAGACGCCGGACCGGATCGCCCGTATGTGCGCGGAAATCTACGGAGGACTGTACGAAGATCCGGCAGTGCATCTGAAAAAACAGTTCGCGGCGGAAGGAAGCGGAATGGTCATCGAGAAAGATATCACGTTTTATTCCATGTGCGAACACCATCTGCTCCCTTTTTATGGAAAAGCGCATATCGGATATTTCCCGAACGGAAAAGTAGTGGGGCTGAGCAAGCTGGCGCGTACCGTGGATGTGTTTGCCCGCAGGCCGCAGATTCAGGAGAAGATGACGGCGCAGATCGCGGAGGCGCTGGAAGAGAGCCTGGATCCTGATGGCGTAATCGTGATGCTGGAGGCGGAACATACCTGCATGACCATGCGCGGCATCAAAAAGCCGGGCAGCAGGACGGTGACATTAAAAGCGACCGGTGTATTTCTGGAAAAGCCGGAGCTCCAGGACCGGTTCCTTGCCATGGTAAGGCAGGGATAGCGCCATGCAGGAGATGATGGAGCGTGTGAACCGGATCTGGAGACATCCGGAATATCAGTCCTGTCTGGAGAAAATCCGTGTCTGTGAAAAGGAGAGAATCTTCTGCCGTCATACGCCGGAACATTTTCTGGATGTGGCGAGAATTACCTGTCTGCTGGCATATGAAGAAGATCTTCCGGCAGACCGGGAAACCGTGTACGCTGCTGCGCTGCTGCACGATATCGGACGCCACCTGCAGTATCAGCAGGGAATTCCCCATGAGCAGGCCAGCGCCCGGATAGCGGAAGGTATTCTGCAGGACTGCGGGTTTACAGCCGAAAAAAGTGAGGAGATCCTGAGTTTGATCCTGAGCCATCGGACGAGATCAGACAGGAAAGATCTGAAGGGACTGTTTTACCGCGCGGACAAATTGTCCCGGAACTGTTTTGCCTGTCCGGCGAGAGAACGGTGCGACTGGCCGGAAGAAAAGAAGAACCGGAATATCATTTGCTGACACGAAATGCATCCGTGAAAGACTGAGAGGATCGTTGACATGAGAATCGGAAATAAAGATTTTGACGTAAAAAATAAGACATACATTATGGGAATCCTGAATGTGACGCCCGACTCTTTTTCGGACGGAGGAAAATGGAAGGACCAGGACGCGGCTCTGAGGCACGCGGAAGAGATGATCGCGGATGGAGCCGCTGTCATAGATATCGGAGGGGAATCCACACGGCCGGGGCACCGGCAGATTTCAGATGAAGAAGAGATTGATCGGGTGGCGCCGGTGATCCGGGCGGTAAAAGCCCGCTTTGATGTACCGGTGTCCGTGGATACTTATAAGGCGAAAGTGGCCAAAGCCGCGATTCAGGCAGGCGCCGACCTGGTCAATGATATCTGGGGACTGAAATATGATCCGCAGATGGCGGGCCTGATCGCCGGGGCCGGGGTCGCCTGCTGCCTGATGCACAATAAAGATAAGGCGGAGTATGAGAATTTTTACCCGGACATCCTGCAGGAAACGGCAGAGTGTGTCAGGATTGCCCGGGAAGCGGGGATTGCCAGGGATAAGATCATCCTGGATCCCGGCGTGGGATTTGGCAAAGACTGCACCATGAATCTGGAAACCGTTCATTATATGGAACGTTTCCATACGCTGGGATATCCGCTGCTTCTGGGAACTTCCAGGAAATCTTTTATCGGACTTACGCTGGATCTTCCGGCGGATCAGAGGGAAGAAGGCACGCTGGTGACGACCGTGATGGCGGTTATGAAAAAATATGCGTTTGTGAGAGTGCATGACGTAAAAGCCAATGCCAGAGCGGTCAGGATGACAGAAGCGATCCTGGCGGCCGGAGAGGAATAAAGAAGATGGATAAGATACACATCAAAAATCTGGAAGTGTTTGCGCATCATGGAGTATTTCCCGAGGAGAATGTACTGGGACAGAAATTTCTGGTGTCCGCGACTCTTTATACATCCACCCGGGAAGCCGGAAAGTCGGACGATCTGTCCTGCTCGATCCACTATGGGGAGATCAGCCGTCAGATAGATTCCTTCTTGAAGGAACATACTTTTCAGCTGCTGGAGACGGCGGCGGAAAAGCTGGCGGAGCAGCTGCTTCTGGAGACAAAACATCTGGAGAAGATAAAGATCGAGATCAAAAAACCGTGGGCTCCTGTCTGCCTGCCCCTGGAGACCGTTTCTGTGGAGATCGAGAGGGGATGGCATACGGCGTATATTGCTCTCGGTTCCAATATGGGAGACAAGAAAGCGTATCTGGATATGGGAGTGGAAGAACTCCGGAAAACGCAGGGATGCCGGGTGGAGACAGTCTCGGATTATCTGGTGACAGAACCATACGGAGTGACAGACCAGGACGAATTCTTAAACGGGGTCATGAAAATCCGCACGCTGCTTTTGCCGAAGGAACTGTTGGCCCGTCTGCATGAGATAGAACAGGAGGCAAAGAGGGAAAGAATCCTCCGCTGGGGTCCCAGGACCCTGGATCTGGATATTCTGATGTACGACGACCTGATTCTGGATGATGAGGATCTCCATATTCCGCATATAGAGATGCATAAGCGGGATTTTGTGCTGAAACCTCTCTGTCAGATCGCCCCGTATGCGAGGCATCCGGTGTATAACCGCACAGCCCGGGAACTGCTGGACGCTCTGGAAGGATAATGGATTCATGGCTTGACAAAACGTCTTTTTAATAATATTATTGCATTAGGTAATTAATACAGTAATATGAAAGGCGGGAATCAAATGAATCATGAAAAGATGTTTCTCTGTGTGATCGCGGCGCTGTCGTTGGCTTTCGCCATTTACAACGGAATATCTATGGCGTGTATGTATCATAGGAGCGCCTGTACGAAAGGTACAGTTGTCACGCTTATGTCTCCCGGTCCGGAGAGAGTAAAACGCTGTAATTCTAAGTGGGCACAGGTTTCATATAAAGTTGACGGACGCACCTATACCTCCCGGAACCGTGTCCAGGTACCGATGTGGGCGCAGGTGGGGACTCCTGTTACAGTACGTTATGACATAAAACAGCCGGAAAACCTGTATCATTTTTCAGCGCTGAGGATTTTGGCAGGAACCATAATTGCGCTGGTCTGCATAGCGGCAGTAATATTTTGGTAAATGTCTAAGCGATATGGCATTTAGGAAAAGAGCGCAGCCGGATGCGGGTCTGCGCTCTTAGAAGGATCTTTATTTTTTTTTGCGCCGGTATTTTTCTTCGCAGTATTTGCAGCGGTATATCTCGCGCGCTTCGTCGGTCAGAACGAAGATCTGATCCAGTTCCTGCTCAATGGAAGTGATGCAGCGGGGGTTTTTGCATTTGACAATATTTTTGATCTCTTTCGGCAGGGACAGACGCTTCTTTTCAACTACAGCGTCGTCCTTGATGATGTTGACGGTGATATTGTGATCGATAAATCCTAATACGTCCAGGTCGATCTGGTCGATCGGACACTCGATTTTGATAATATCTTTTTTGCCCATCTTGTTGCTGCGGGCGTTTTTGATGATTGCCACGCAGCAGTCAAATTTATCCAGATTCAGGTATTTATAGATTTCCATGCTTCTGCCTGCCTCAATATGGTCCAGCACAAAGCCTTCGTGGAGCACACCGATATTTAACATACTTTCACCTCCAGAAGTGTAAGGATAAGCGCCATGCGTACATAAACGCCGTATTGTACCTGGCGGAAATAAGCCGCCCGCGGGTCTTTGTCCACCTCCACGGATATTTCGTTCACACGGGGAAGGGGATGCATGACGATCATGTCGTCTTTTGCCAGTCCCATTTTTTTGCAGTCCAGTATATAGAAATCTTTCAGGCGGATATAATCTTCTTCATTGAAGAAACGCTCTCTCTGAACACGGGTCATATACAGGATATCCAGGTCGCCCATGACGTCTTCCAGGCGTTCCACTTCCTGGTATGGAAGGTGATGGGATTCCAGTACGTCTTCTTTGATATAGCTGGGGATGCGCAGTTCTTCCGGAGAGATGAAGATAAATTTTACGCCTTCGTATCGCGCCAGCGCTTTTACCAGAGAATGTACGGTACGGCCAAATTTCAGATCTCCGCACAAACCGATCGTAAGGTTCCCCAGTCTTCCTTTGAGGGAACGGATAGTGAGAAGATCGGTTAGAGTCTGGGTGGGATGCTGATGTCCGCCGTCGCCGGCGTTGATGACAGGAATAGAAGAAACGGCGCTGGCTACCATAGGAGCGCCTTCTTTGTGATGACGCATAGCACAGATATCAGCGTAACAGGAAATCATACGAATCGTATCGGAAACACTTTCCCCCTTGGATGCGGAACTGCTGGCCGCGGAAGAAAAACCGAGAACGCTGCCTCCAAGATTGATCATGGCAGCTTCAAAACTGAGACGGGTTCGTGTGCTTGGTTCATAGAACAGAGTGGCAAGTTTTTTGCCGTCGCACGCGTGCGCGTATTTCTCCGGATGGTTTTCAATGTCGACAGCCAGATCCAGAAGCTGGTCGAGCTCTTCGACACTGAAATCCAGCGGACTCATTAAATGTCTCATAAATACCTCCTGTATGAAATTAATATAGTCTTACGGACAGGGGCCGGGCCCTTCCCATAAGAATACACGATACAGGAGGAAAATTCAACTTGTTTTTGAAGGACTTATCATTCGCTCGAACAGAAGACCTGCCAGAAACCAGAGCGGGGCAAAATCCAGACGGATGACTTCGCGGATCTGAAATGGACTCCGTCCATAATTCCAGGGACACATGCCGCGCAGATTCAACAGACTGCCGCTGATGTATTCTGCCAGATAGATCAGAGACATATAGATCAGGCCTCTCTGCCAGAAAGCATAGCGGCGGAGCCGCCGCATCAGAGGCGCCAGAAAGGCGGCGCATCCGTAGATCGGGAACATCCAGAGAGAGGAGGTCCCGGTAAGTTTCGGGTCGCGCACACGGAAGGAGTGCAGTCCGGTCCAGAAGATTTCCATGGCCCAGCCCAGGATTCCGCATCGAAAAAAATTTTGTTTCATCATAGGCATAGTATTTGAAATATAAACAGAAATATACTATACTGTATACGGCTATCAACAGATGCAGGATGGTGAAAAAAGGATGAATTACAGAGAAGCAAGGGAATTTCTGGAAGGGTGCAACCGGTATGCGGGGGAAGAGCTTTCGCTTGGTCCGCTGTCGGAGATGCTGCGCCGTCTGGGAGACCCGCAGGACAGGCTTTCCCTGGTCCATATCGCAGGAACAAACGGGAAAGGTTCCACATTGGCATTTATATCCTCGGTTCTTCAGGAGGCGGGGTACCGTGTGGGACGTTATATTTCTCCCACGATTTTTGAATATCGGGAACGCATTCAGGTGAACGGCACATATATTCCCGAAGAAGATCTGGCACGCCTGACGGAACGGATTCGTGAGACAGGAAAAGAGATGCTGAAGGAAGGGTATGGACATCCTACCGCTTTCGAAGCGGAGACGGCTCTCGCCTTTCTTTACTTCGCAGAGCAGGGCTGTGACCTGGTGACTCTGGAGTGCGGAAGAGGCGGTCTGACAGACGCCACAAATGTGGTAAAACATCCCAGATTGACAGTGTTTGCTTCTATCAGTCTGGATCATCTGGGGGTGCTGGGTGATTCACTGGGCGAGATTGCCGCCAACAAGGCGGGCATCATTAAGTCGGGCTGTACGGTAGTTACATATAGACAGGAGCCGGAAGCGGAGCGCGAGATTCGCAAAAAAGCAGAAGCGCTTTCATGTCCGGTAGTGCAGGCAGATCCGGAACGGGCGGTCAACCGCAGAAGAGGGATCCGGAGTCAGCGTTTTGATTATAAAACATGGAAAGACATGGAGATTTCCCTGGCAGGAGAGTATCAGTTTGGCAATGCGGCTCTTGCGCTGGAGTCCGTGGAAGCTTTGCGCGGCATGGGATATGAGATTTCGGATGAAGCGGTGTACCGCGGTATGAAGAAAGCATACTGGCCTGCCAGATTTACGGTGTTGAACGATTGTCCCCTTTTTATTATTGACGGAGCCCATAACCGGGACGCTGCGGAAAAACTTCGCCGTACGGTGGAAACTACGCTGAAAGGCCGTCGTATTATTGGAATTATGGGGATGCTGTCGGACAAAGAATATGAACGGGTGACAGAAACCATGGCGCCCTGTCTGGACCGGGTGTTTACAGTGACGCCGCCGGAGAATCCGAGGGCGCTTTCGGCCAGGATTCTGGCTGAAACGGCTGAAAAACACGGACTTACGGCACAGACATGCGCAGATATTCCGGAAGCGGTGGAAAAGGCTCTGGATGCGGCAAAAAAAGATGACGTCATCCTGGCGTTCGGCTCCCTGTCTTATCTGGGAGAACTGGCCGGATATATACAGAAGAGGAGGCAGTAGATGGAAGACTTACAGGAACTGAGAAAACAGATCGACCAGATCGATCAGGAGATGGTCCGTCTGTTTGAAGCGCGTATGGACGTCTGCCGCCAGGTGGCGGAATACAAGATCGCCAATGGAAAGAAAGTGCTGGACCGTTCCAGGGAACTGGAAAAACTGGATACGCTGGGAGGGATGGCGCACAATGATTTTAACCGGCATGGGATCCGGGAGCTTTTTCAGCAGATTATGGCCATGAGCCGCAAGCTGCAGTATCAGCTGCTGGAAAAAGAAGGAGTGTCCGGAAGCCTGCCGTTTACGCGGATCGATCATATCGACCGGAAACACTGCCGGGTAGTGTATCAGGGAGTAGAAGGCGCTTATCAGCACCAGGCCGCTTTGGAGTACTTTGGAAAAGATGTGAATGTGTTCCATATGGATACCTGGAAAGGGTGCATGGAAGCCATCAAGGAAGGAATGGCGGATTACGCGGTGCTTCCCATAGAAAATTCTTCGGCAGGAGAAGTGAACGATATCTATGACCTGTTGGAAGAATATGAGAATTATATTGTAGGGGAGCAGATTATTAAGATTCAGCATGCGCTGCTTGGCGTACCGGGAACAAAACTGGAAGATATCCGGACTGTATTTTCCCATCCGCAGGCATTGATGCAGTGCGCGGGTTATTTAAACCGGCATCCTCAGTGGAAACAGATCAGCCTTTCCAATACGGCGGTTGCGGCGGAAAAAGCGGCGCAGGATGGCGATAAGCGTCAGGCGGCCATCGCCGGAGAAATTACGGCAAAGCTTTACGGTCTGGAGATTCTGGAAATGCCGGTGAACGACTGCCGGTTTAATTCTACACGGTTTATCATTGTTACGAACCGGAAAATGTATGAGAAAGACGCCAGAAAGGTAAGTATCTGCTTTGAACTGCCCCATGTCAGCGGAAGTCTTTACAATATTCTTTCCCATATCATATATAATGATCTGAATATGTGCAAGATCGAATCCCGTCCGATTCCGGAACGCAACTGGGAATATCATTTTTTTGTGGATTTTGAGGGAAATCTTGATGACAGCGCGGTAAAAAACGCCATACGGGGTATCGCGGAAGAAGCGGTAAACTTTAAAATTCTGGGAAATTATTAAGGAGGATCAAATGAGACCATATGTAATTACAACAGACAGCAGCGCGGACCTGGAGAACAGTTATCTGAAAGAGCACCAGATCGGTGTGGTATCTCTGAATTGTCTCATGGACGGGGAAATATATAATGAAGAAAATCCTCTTCCGGTAAAGGAGTTCTATGCGAGGATCCGGGCAGGCGCTATGCCTACTACGGCGCAGGTGAATCCGGAACAGGCGCGTGCGCTTTTTGAACCATATGTAAAAGAAGGAACCGATGTGCTGCATCTGGCGTTCTCTTCAGGCCTCAGCGGCAGCTGCCAGAGCGCGGTGATCGCGGCGAACGAATTGATGGAAGAGTATCCGGACAGCAGGATTGTGGTGGTGGATACGCTGCTGGCGGCCATGGGACAGGGACTTCTGGTGTACAGGGCCGTACAGAAAAAAGAGGCGGGGATGCCTCTGGATGAACTGGCGCAGTGGTGCGAAGCAAATAAGATGAAGATCGCTTCTTATGTAACTGTGGATGATCTGAACCACTTATACCGGGGAGGACGTATCTCCCGGAGCAGCGCGGTCCTGGGCAGCATGGTCGGCATCAAGCCGGTGATCCGCATCAATGATGAAGGGAAACTGGAAGTGATCGGAAAAGCCCGCGGAAGGAAAAAAGCAGTCCAGACGATCATCGAGAAACTGATGGATCTGATTCAGGACGGTGAAAAGACAGTATTTATCAGCCACGGGGACTGTCTGGAAGAAGCGGAGTCCATTCGCGACACATTAATGGAAAAATATGGCGTGGAAGAGACTATGATCAACTTTGTGGGGCCTGTGGTGGGCGCTCATACCGGGGCCGGTGTGCTTGCGGTTTTTGCTATGGCAAAATCCAGGTAAGTATGCTGCAGAAAAGGGTATTGACAGTAAACAGGGAATGATATATTCTTAACAAAGTAGGAGATTTCTGTTTGTACAGCCGTTTCGCGGCTTTGAAATTTCATATTAAATTTATCTGAAACAGGAGGATACAAAAGTGGATTACGCAAAAGAATCTTTAAGACTTCATGAAGAGTGGAAGGGCAAGATTGAAGTGGTGGCGACTGTTCCGGTCAAGACCAAGGAAGATCTGTCTCTGGCTTATACTCCGGGGGTGGCGCAGCCTTGTCTGGAGATCCAGAAGGATGTGGAAAAGAGCTACGACCTGACCCGCCGTCATAATATGTGTCTGGTAGTGACCGACGGAAGCGCGGTGCTCGGACTGGGAGATATCGGACCGGAAGCAGGAATGCCGGTTATGGAAGGAAAATGTGTCCTCTTTAAAACTTTTGGAGATGTGGACGCGTTCCCGCTCTGCATCAAGAGTCATGACGTGGACGAGATCGTCAACACGATCTATCTGATTTCCGGAAGCTTCGGCGGCGTGAACCTGGAGGATATCTCCGCTCCCCGCTGCTTTGAGATCGAGAAAAAGCTGAAAGAGAAATGCGATATTCCGATTTTCCATGACGACCAGCACGGAACCGCCATCATTACGCTGGCAGGACTGACCAACGCGCTGCGTCTGGTAGGCAAGAAAAAAGAAGATGTGAAGATCGTGGTGAACGGAGCGGGCGCAGCCGCAATCTCCATCACGAAACTGCTCCTGACCGCAGGCTGCAAGAATGTAACTCTCTGCGACCGCAAAGGCGCGATTTACGAGGGCCGTCAGGAAGGCATGAATCCGGTGAAAGAAGAGATGGCTAAGATTACCAATCTGGAGAAGAAGGCAGGAAGCCTGGCGGATATGCTGGTAGGCGCCGACGTATTTATCGGCGTAAGCGCTCCGAAGACTGTGACCGTAGATATGGTGAAGACCATGAATAAAGATGCGATCATCTTTGCATGCGCGAACCCGACTCCGGAGATCTTCCCGGATGAGGCGAAAGAAGGCGGCGCAAGAGTCATCGCTACCGGAAGAAGCGATTTCCCGAACCAGATCAACAATGTGCTGGCATTCCCGGGCGTATTCCGCGGAGCATTCGATGTGCGTGCGAAGGACATTAACGATGAGATGAAGCTGGCAGCGGCAGAAGCGCTGGCAAATCTGATCACCGATGAGGAGCTGACCGAGGATTATATCATCCCGAAGGCATTCGATCCGAGAGTCGGTAAAGCAGTGGCTGCGGCAGTAGCGGAGGCTGCAAGAAAGACCGGAGTGGCAAGACTGTAATCAATATAAACATTGAAAATAAGAGGGGCTGCCGCGCCAGATTGGCGCGCAGCCCTCTTTTTAGTGTGCTCATCCTTAACATAGGAAGAGGGAACTGGAAGCACTGGCGGCACAGAAATGACGAAAAAGGAGTGAACTGACAACATTTATAAAAAAACTTTAGAGGGCTTTGACAAAGAAAAAATTTTGGTAAAAGAGCTGGAATAGTAAAAATATACAGAAGAAAGCAAGTATTGCAATAAAAAATAAACAAAGTTAACAATGAGCACAGTGCATGCTATAATGAAGGAAATTTAGGTGTGTCTGCGACGTAGCAGATGCGTTTGGATTGAATCTGAGAGCGTTGAAGTGTCTTGGCTGTTTCCCCTGTCAAAGAAGAGAGGGGGAGTCCGGGCACTTTTTGCGTTTGGAGAAAGGAGGACTAGAATTGGGACAATTTATCTTGAAAACCCGTGTCTATCTGGGGAAAGAAGGACTGGATGAGATCCTGACAGGCGTCAGCCGCGCGTTCATCGTGACCGACAAGTTCATGCATGAAAGCGGAATGGTCGGATACTTGACGGGACCCATGGAGAAAAAGGGAGTCCAGTACCAGATCTTTTCAGATGTGAAACCGGATCCGGACATTGCTACGGTCACGAAAGGGATCGGACAGCTTCTGGACTTTAAGCCGCAGGTTCTGTTCGCCCTTGGCGGAGGTTCGTCGATCGATGCGGCGAAAGCCATGAACTGGCTGTCGGTGAAAGGCGGACTTGCCGAGAAGATGTCATTTGTGGCAGTTCCTACCACCAGCGGCACAGGCTCCGAGGTGACCACTTTCGCGGTCATCAGCGATCCGCAGAAATCCGCGAAGTATCCTCTGGTATCAGAAGATATGCTGCCGGATGCGGCAATTCTGGACGCAGAGCTGGTCCGTTCGGTACCGCCTGCTACAACGGCGGATACGGGCATCGATGTGCTGACGCATGCGATTGAAGCGTTTGTATCTACGAATGCCAATGATTTCACGGACGCGGCGGCAGAAAAAGCCATGAAACTGGTCAAAGCCAACCTGCTCAAGGTTTACAAAAACCCGAATGACATGGAGGCGCGTCAGAAAATGCATGACGCTTCGTGCCTGGCGGGTATCGCATTCAGCAATGCAGGACTGGGACTGAACCACGGCATGGCGCACACTCTGGGCGGGCATTTCCATATTCCTCATGGCAGAGCGAATGGAATCCTGCTTCCCTATGTAATGGCTTTCAATGCAGGCTGTCATGACGGCCTGACTCCGGTAGCGGAACGCTATGCACAGATCGCGGAGGTGCTCCGGCTGGAAGGCCCGAGCGTCCGCCAGAGCGCATTCAGTGTGGTACGCACGACCAAGCAGTACATCCATCAGCTTCATATTCCGAATACGATTGAAGCGGCCGGCATTGCCCGGGAAGATTTCGAGGCGGCGCTGGACGAGATGGCGGAAGCAGCCTACAATGATTCCTGCACCAGGACGAACCCGAGAGCATGCTCTGTGGAGGACATCAAAGAAGTGTTCCAGCGTGCGTACACGGGGAAACTGATCTGACACAGATGCGCGTATAAGCCGGAAGAGGTGACAGAACATGCAGGAAGAGAGAAAAGAACGGATTATACAGGAATCCGTTCCCGGCAAGCAGGTGACGCTGGCGCATGTGATTCCCCATCCGGTGGAAGATCTGTACCGGAAGATCGGCCTGATTGACGCGGAAGGGGCGATCGGTATTTTTACAATCACGCCCAGCGAGGCCGCGATCATCGCGGCGGATGTGGCCAGCAAGGCTGCAGACATCCGGATCGGATTTGTGGACCGATTCAACGGTTCGCTGGTGATCACCGGAGATGTGGCAGGCGTTGAGGCTGCGCTGCGCGATGTGATGGGAGTGCTGTGCGGGAAAATGGGATTTGATTCTACACCGGTTACCCGGTCCTGATTTCCGAGAAAAAAGAAAGGCGTCAGATGGTGACAGAAAATGTATGAAGAAAAAAAAGAACGGATCATACAGGAGTTCGTTCCCGGCAAGCAGGTGACGCTGGCGCATGTAATTCCCCATCCGGTGCAGGATCTGTACGGGAAGATGGGCCTGATCGATGCAAAAGGAGCGATCGGTATTTTTACGATCACACCCAGCGAGGCCGCGATCATCGCGGCGGATGTGGCCAGCAAGGCCGCGGATATCCAGATCGGATTTGTGGACCGTTTTAACGGATCTCTGATTATTACCGGAGATGTGGCGGGAGTAGAAGCGGCGCTGCACGATGTGATGAGCGTGCTGTGCGATCAGATGGGATTTGCTTCGGCTCCGATCACCAGATCATGATTTTCAGGAAGGCAGGACAGGCAGGATGGAGACGAAACCCAAGAGAATAATCCTGATCGGAAGATCGATGGCTGGAAAGACGACGCTGTGTCAGTACATACGACATGAAGATCTGAAATATCACAAGACGCAGACTGTACAGGTGATTAACGGGAATATGATCGACACGCCGGGCGAGTATTTGGAGCGCACTTATCTTCGGGGGGCTCTGACTGTGACTGCGGTGGACGCAGATGTGATTGTGCTGGTTCAGCAGGCCAATGAAGGCGGCACTATGTTCCCGCCGGGGTATTCCAGCACCTTTGCGAAACCATGTATCGGCGTGGTGACAAAAAGTGATCTTGCTGATGACAAGCAGATCGAAGACGCAAAAAAATATCTTGTAGCGGCGGGAGCGAAGGAGGTTTTCGTTACCAGCAGCTACGAAGGAACCGGATTTGAAGCGCTGCTGGAATATCTGACGGAACAGGACTGGTCGCTGGAAGGTACGGCAGAGTAAAAACGCGGATAGCAAAACAGGAAGGATTATATGCCATGCAGGTGGTCATAGCAGACGACGAACCGATTACCAGAATGGATCTGAAAGAGATTCTGGAAAAAGAAGGACATCAGGTGGTGGCGGAGGCGGCAGATGGATTTGACGCCATCGAATGCTGCAGGGACTGTCATCCGGACCTGGTGGTTATGGATGTAAAGATGCCCCTGCTGGACGGCATTACCGCTTCCAAAGTTATTGCGGAAGAAGATCTGGCCGAGACGGTGGTTCTGCTCACGGCGTACTGCGACCGGGAGTTTATCGAAGAAGCGAAAGAAGCGAAAGTCAGCGGATATTTCGTCAAACCGGTGGAGGAGCGGACGTTCCTGCCGGGGCTGGAGATCGCAGTGGACAGAAGCCGCGAGATGAAAAAGCTTCAAAAAGAATGCCGGGATATGACCAAGAGACTGGAAAGCCGGGCGGTGGTGGAACAGGCCAAGGGGCTGATCATGAACAAACGGGGAATGACAGAGCAGGAGGCCTATGATTACATCCGGAATATCAGCCGCATGAAAAATATTTCCATGAAAAAAGTGGCGGAGATCATTCTGATGGGCAGAGGTAAATAAGATGCAGGGAGCGATAAGGCAGCTGTGTCAGGAATATACCGACCTGACTGACGACGAGATCCAGGTGATCGAGATGATGGCAGGTACGCTGCAGCCGCTGGCAAATCTGGAAGCGGCAGATATTTTTGTGGACTGTCCGTGCAGAGAAGGCGACGCCATTGTCGTGGCGGAGGCGAAACCGGAAGAAGATCCGTCCGCATACCGGAACAGTGTGGTGGGCATGCTCGCCAAGTCGGAAAACGAGCCGGCAGTGGCCAGAACTTTTCGTCTGGGAGTCGCCACCAAGCATATGAAAGCCCGGACGCAGGAGGATAATTATACGATCCAGTCTGTGGAGCCGATCAAGTATAATGGCAGGGTAATCGGAGTGCTGATCCGGGAAAAAAGAATTACCGATGAGCAGGACGAGCAGAACGACGGTGACCGCTATATGGCGGTGGAGACGCCGCTGGCGCATATGATTAACGAAAATGAATGGCTGACCGAGAGCATCGACGAGGGACTGATCCTGGTGGATGAGCGGGATGAAGTCATATTCCGCAATATGTATGCGAAAAAGCTGTTTCAGAATCTGGGCTATGTGAGGGACATCCTGGGGCAGAAATATAAAAATGTCTGTCTCACGGAATGGGAAGAGCATCTGAACCGGATGGAGCAGCTCAGGGAAGTCCGCTACGGAAAGTTTTATCTGCAGATTCGTCAGATCCCTCTCAGAAAGGGGAATCTGAGGCTGGCGGTAATCATCCGGGACATCACCTGGAACCGGGAGCAGGAAAAAGATCTGATTCTGAAGTCCGTAGCAGTACGGGAACTGAATCACCGGGTCAAAAATAATCTTCAAATTGTCGCATCGCTCCTGAGACTTCAGGCCAGACGGGTCGACAATGAGGAGACAAAAAAGGTCCTGAACGAGACGATCAGCAGAATTTTATCCATTTCGGTGACGCATCAGCTTCTTTCTCAGACGGGAGAGGACAGGGTGAGTCTGATGGAGGTTCTGCGCACGGTGAAAAACAACGCGATTCAGCCTTTTCTGAAGCCGGAACTGAAATTGAATCTGGAACTCCAGGGTGACGACATTATCGTGGATACGGATATTGCCAGTTCGGTGGCGCTGACAGTCAACGAACTGCTTCAGAACTCCATGAGACATGCGTTTGACGGAAGACGGGAAGGCACGATTTTTATTATTGTGGAGAGAGGAAACGCATATTCCAAACTTACGGTGCGGGATGACGGGATGGGATTTGACACAGAGAATACCCGGGCGGGAAGCCTGGGGCTTGATATCGTCAGATCTGTAGTGCAGGATAAACTGCACGGCAAACTCCGAATCCGGTCCGGAGAGTCGGGAACCAGCGTGAGCTTCGATTTTATCAACGAAACAGCAGATTTTGTGAGTGTTTCGGAATAAGCGGCGGGAAGGAAGTGATAGCCTTTGCAGGAAACGATTTTAAGCGTGGGGATTGATATCGGGACATCCACGACCCAGCTGATTTTCAGCAGGCTGACCATAGAGAATCTGGCAAGCAATTACACGGTACCCCGCATAAGCATTGTAAACAAAGAAGTCATCTACCGGAGCGGCATCCATTTTACTCCTCTGAAATCCCAGACGGAGATCGATGCGGCGCAGGTGAAAGACATTATCAGGGACGAATACCGGAAAGCAGATATGAGGCCGGAGGATCTCCAGACGGGAGCAGTCATTATCACAGGTGAGACGGCCAGGAAACAGAACGCCAACACGGTTTTGGAAAGCTTAAGCGATATGGCCGGAGATTTTGTGGTGGCGACTGCCGGACCGGATCTGGAGTCCGTGCTCTCGGCGAAAGGAGCCGGGACAGACAAAATCTCAGAAGAGAAAAGGGAGGTGGTAGCCAACCTGGATATCGGAGGAGGCACCAGCAACATTGCGTTTTTCCAGAAAGGAAACCTGAAAGGCACCTGCTGTCTGGATATCGGCGGCAGACTGATCAAGGTGGAAGACGGAAAGATCAGCTATATTTTCCCGTCGATCCAGGAACTGGCCGACAGGCATCAGATCCGGATCAGGGTCGGAGACCGGGCGGACGAGAATGTTCTGTACCGTGTCTGCGAATATATGGCGCAGCAGCTGGCGATGGCTCTGTATATCGAGGAACCTGATGAATTTCACAGCAGACTGTACACCAATCAAGGCAGACCTCTGGCGAGAGAGCCAAAAATCCAGGCGGTAACATTCTCCGGAGGCGTGGCGGAGTGCATGCTTCACGAAGAAGGGGATGTGTTCCGGTATGGAGATATCGGTGTACTGCTGGCTAGAGCGGTCAACCGCTGCAGCGCATTCCGGAAAGTGAAAATCTATCCGGCGGCGGAAACAATCCGGGCTACCGTGGTGGGAGCCGGAACGCACACCACAGATGTCAGCGGAAGCACAATCAGTTATTCGAGAGATAAGCTTCCCATCAAAAACATTCCGGTCATGAAACTAACCGAGGAGGAAGAGTCCGATGGAGAGGAAATGAAGGCGGCGATCCGCAGGGGGATTTCCCTTTACGAGTCGCAGGGCGATACAGAACAGATTGCCATTGCATTTTCAGGCAGATACCATACTTCGTTCTCTCAGGTCCAGGAGCTGGCGCGCCTGGTGACGGAGGGGGCAGACAGTATCATACGGGGGCCATATCCGTTGATTCTGGTTATTGAAAATGATATAGCCAAAGTGCTCGGCAACGCCATTCGTGTTCTGCTGGAAGGGAAGAAAGATGTGATCTGTATAGACGGAATCCATACCCGCAACGGCGATTACATCGATATCGGCGAACCTGTGGCGGAAGGCCATGTGGTGCCGGTGGTAACAAAAACGCTGATCTTCAATTCATGACGGAGAAAAGACATCCGGCAATGAAAGAATACAGAAAAGGAGAGGTGAGACAATTTGATTCTCAAAACAAAATTATTCGGCAAAGTGTATGAATTTAAATCTCTTCGCGAAGTAATGGCAAAAGCCAATGAAGAGAAGTCCGGCGACAAGCTGGCAGGCATTGCCGCAGAGACTGCGGAAGAGAGAGTTGCGGCAAAGGTAGTACTCTCCCATATCACGCTGGCAGACCTGAGAAATAATCCGGCTGTTCCTTATGAAGAGGACGAAGTAACCAGGATTATTCAGGACGGCGTAAATGAGACTATTTACAACGAAATTAAAAATATGACGGTGGCAGAGTTCAGAGAGTGGATGCTGGACATCAATACTACCGGAGATATGATCAAGAGAGCTTCCAGAGGTCTTACCAGCGAGATGGTAGCAGCCGTCTGCAAACTGATGACCAATCTGGACCTGATCTACGCGGCGAAGAAGATTCGTATTTCCGCGCATTGTAACACAACAATCGGCCTTGAGGGAACATTCTCGTCCCGTCTGCAGCCGAACCATACCACGGATGATCCGAAGGGCATCATGGCTTCCGTTATGGAAGGATTAAGCCTTGGATGCGGCGACGCCGTAATCGGTCTGAACCCGGTAGACGACTCTGTAGAGAGTGTTACAAGAATTCTGAAGAGCTTTGACGAGTTCAAGAATAAATGGGAGGTACCGACCCAGATCAGCGTTCTGGCGCATGTTACGACCCAGATGGAAGCTATCGAGAAGATGAACGCTCCGTGCGATCTGATGTTCCAGTCTATCGCGGGATCTCAGAAAGGAAACGAGGCATTCGGTCTTACCGCATCCATGCTGGATGAAGGACGCGACCTGATGCTCCACCGCGCGACCAGCACCGGCCCGAACGTTATGTATTTCGAGACCGGACAGGGTTCGGAGCTTTCTTCCGACGCTCACAACGGATGGGACCAGGTAACCATGGAAGCAAGATGCTATGGCTTCGCAAAGAGATATCAGCCGTTCCTGGTAAATACCGTGGTAGGATTCATCGGACCGGAGTACCTGTATGATTCCAAGCAGGTAACCCGTGCAGGTCTTGAGGATCATTTCATGGGCAAACTGACAGGTATCCCGATGGGCTGCGACGCATGCTATACCAATCATATGAAAGCAGACCAGAACGATATTGAGAACCTTGCAACTCTTCTGGTGGCGGCAGGATGCAATTACATCATGGGCGTGCCGCAGGGCGACGACTGTATGCTGATGTATCAGTGCACCGGATATCATGAGGCAGCCAGCCTTCGTGAAGTATTCGGACTCCGTCCGATCAAAGAATTTGATCAGTGGCTGGAAAAAATGGGATTCTCCAAAGACGGCAAACTGACACCGCTGGCAGGCGATGCATCTGTATTTTGTAAATAGGAGGTAGCGGATCTTGGTAAACGAAAACGATTTAAGGACAATTATCGCGCAGGTTCTTTCCGAGATGAACCTGGATCAGAAAGAAGATACAAAAGAAGCGGAGACTTCCGGATGTGCTGCATGCAGCAATGAACCGGTGATCGAAAACGGATGCATCCCGGATGTAACCGAAGTGGATATCCGTAAGCAGTATCTGGTAGAGAACCCGGAGAATGGCGAAGCATATTACGACCTGAAACAGTACGCTCCGTGCCGTCTGGGTATCGGCAAAGCGGGCGCAAGATATAAGACCGATCCGGTCCTGCAGTTCCGCGCAGCTCATTCCGCGGCTCAGGATGCGGTGTTCTCCGATGTGGATCAGGACTTTATCGATAAAATGGGACTTTTTTCCGTGCAGACTCAGTGCGACAGCAAAGATACTTATCTGACCAGACCGGATCTGGGACGTAAGCTGAGCGACGAGGCAGTGAAAACGATCAAAGAAAAATGCCGCATGAACCCGACGGTACAGATTTATGTTTCCGACGGTTTAAGCTCCGCTGCAATCGCTGCAAACGTAGGCGACGTGCTTCCGGCTATCGAGCAGGGCTTAAAGAGCTACGGCATTGATTACGGAACGCCGTTCTTCGTGAAATACGGACGTGTAGGCGCTATGGACCAGATTTCCGAGATTACCGGAGCAGACGTAACCTGTGTGCTGATCGGAGAACGTCCGGGTCTGATCACCGCAGAATCCATGTCTGCATATATTGCTTACAAAGCAACGGTAGGCATGCCGGAGGCGCGCAGAACCGTGGTTTCCAATATTCATAAAGCAGGAACGATTCCGGCTGAAGCAGGCGCTCATATTGCCGATATTATCAAGAAGATTCTTGACAACAAGGCCAGCGGAACAGACCTGAAACTGTAAAACCGTAAAAAGAAAAGATAAAGAGGAGGATATCCATGAAACGAGATCCAGTGAGAGCATCAGTTCTTGCAACCAAAATCATCCCCAACGTCAGCCCGGATATGGCGAAAGAGTTCAATCTTGATCCGAGCATGAAATCTCTGGCACTGATCACCGCCGACAGCGATGATGTGACCTATACCGCTCTGGATGAGGCGACGAAGAAAGCAGACGTAAAAGTCGTATACGCTAAGAGTTTTTACGCAGGCGCTGCGAATGCAAACACCAAGCTGGCCGGTGAAATCATCGGCATCCTGGCGGGCCCGAATCCGGCAGAAGTCAGAAGCGGTCTGGAGGCAGCGGTTGATATGATCGAAAACCAGGCATATTTCATATCCGCAAACGAAGACGACAGCATCATCTACTATGCGCACTGCATTTCCCGTACGGGTTCTTACCTGTCTGAAGGCGCAGGCATTCAGGAAGGCGAAGCGCTCGCATATCTGATCGCGCCGCCTCTGGAAGCAATGTACGGCGTAGATGCGGCCCTGAAAGCAGCAGATGTAAAAATGTGCGTACTGTACGCTCCGCCTTCGGAGACCAACTTCGGCGGCGCGCTGCTCACCGGAAGCCAGTCTGCATGCAAGGCTGCATGCGATGCGTTTGCGGCCGCAGTAGAATTTGTTGCAGATAACCCGAAAGAAGAATAATATCCAGACTCGCAGAGCGGAGGATTGTGCATGAATGCATTGGGAATGATAGAAACTTATGGCTACCTTGCAGCAGTTGAAGCTCTGGACAGTGCACTGAAAGCGGCAAATGTATCTCTGGTAGATGTGACAAAGGTAAAAGGCGGACTGGTTACCGTGATGGTGGAAGGCGATGTGGGTGCAGTCAAAGCAGCTATAGACGCCTCCGCCGCAGCGGCGGAACGTGTGGGTACCGTGGTAAGCGTTCACGTGATCCCCAGACCGGCGCAGGATGTCTGGAATATGCTGGCAAAGCGTGCGGACGGGCCGAAGCAGCCGCCTGAAGGACCGGGTCCCGAACCGGACAAAGAGCCGGAAGGACCGGCGGAAGAGTCTTCTGTCAGCGAAGCAGAACCGGAAGTTCCGGTAATCGAAGAGACCGGTGACAAGGAACCGGAAGAGCCGCATCCAGAAGAGCATGAAGAGCCGGAGATTCCCACAGTGGACCAGTTGGAAAAGATGACGGTGGTGAGCTTAAGGACGCTTGCCAGAAAACTGAAAATCACCAACATGACGCCGCAGGAAATCCGCTTTGCCAAAAAGCAGGAGCTGATTCATGCAATCACAATATTTACTGGACAGGAGAGGTAGGGCATGCAGTTATATGATAAGGATCTTTTGTCAGTCCAGGAAGTACGCGAGCTGGTAGAGAAGGCGAAAGCTGCTCAGGAAGAGCTGAGTACGAAAAGCCAGAAAGAAGTGGACCGTATCGTTCAGTCTATTGCGGAAGCAGGAGTGAGAAACGCAGGACGTCTGGCGAAGCTGGCCCACGAAGAAACCGGGTTTGGCGTAGAGTCTGACAAAGTAATTAAAAATGTATTCGCCAGCGAGGGCGTATACGAACATATTAAAGATATGAAGACGGTCGGAGAGGTAGAAAGGGACGATGTGAATAAGATCCGCAAAATCGCGGTCCCTGTAGGCGTGATCGCAGGTCTGATTCCGTCCACAAATCCTACGTCCACCGTGCTTTACAAGGCGGAAATCGCCATCAAGGCAGGAAATGCCATTGTATTTTCCCCGCATCCGAATGCAAGGAACTGTATTCTGGAGACGGTGAAGGTAGTACGTCAGGCGATTGCCGAGGTGGGAGGAAACGAGGATCTGGTGTCCTGCATCACGATTCCGACGATTCAGGCTACCGACAATCTGATGAAACACCCGGATGTGGCGATGATCCTGGCAACCGGTGGTTCCGCGATGGTACGCGCGGCATATTCATCAGGAACTCCGGCTATCGGCGTAGGTCCCGGAAACGGACCCGCTTATATTGAAAAGACGGCGGATATTCCGCTGGCGGTAAAGAGGATTGTAGATTCCAAGACCTTTGATAATGGTACGATCTGCGCTTCCGAGCAGTCCGTGGTATGCGACGACGACATGAAGGAAGCCGTTCAGAAAGAGATGGAGCGTCAGGGAGCATATTTCCTGAGTCCGGAGCAGATCGCCAAGCTGGGGAAATTCATCCTCAGAGCGAATGGTACCATGAATCCTATGATCGTAGGCAAGAGCGCGCAGGTGATCGCGGATCTGGCCGGCATCGAGATTCCGGCGGGAACCAAGATCCTGGTGGCGCAGGAGACGGGCATCGGCAGAGGCCATCCATATTCCAACGAGAAACTCGCGCCGATCCTGGCATTTTATACGGCTCCGTCCTATGTGGAAGTTTGCGAGCTGTGTAAGGAGATCCTTCATTATGAAGGAGCCGGACATACTTTCTCCATGCACACCAAGGACGAGAAGATGGTAGACTACTTCGCGAAGAGAGTTCCGGCATCCAGGATTATCGTGAATACCCCCAGCGCGCTGGGCGGCATCGGAGGCACCACAAAACTTCAGCCGGCTCTGACCCTGGGCTGCGGCGCAGTGGGCGGAAGCGCGACTTCTGAGAATGTGGGACCGATGCAGCTTCTGAATATGCGCTATGTGGCGGAAGGAGTATCAGAACTGGAAGACATCAAGGCTGCGCTTCCGGATTGCTCTGACGGAGTATGCCGGGCACAGAGAAAATATGACGACATCAATATTGACGAAGTAGTCCGTGAGATCATTAAAAGACTTCAGAACAGCTGATTTAAGGAGGAATAGATTATGGCAGCACAGCAGGCCCTTGGAATGATTGAAACCAAAGGATTGGTTGCATCCATCGAAGCGGCGGATGCAATGGTAAAAGCAGCGAATGTGACGCTGATCGGAAAAGAGCATGTAGGCGGCGGCCTGGTGACCGTTATGGTAAGGGGCGACGTGGGAGCAGTAAAGGCGGCTACGGACGCGGGAGCAGCGGCAGCAGAGAGAGTGGGAGAGCTGGTATCTATCCATGTAATCCCGAGACCGCACGAGGAAGTAGAAGCGATCCTTCCGTCCCTCGGCAAATAATTATAAGCACAGATCAAGGAGGAATAGATTATGGCAGCACAGCAGGCCCTTGGAATGATTGAAACCAAAGGATTGGTTGCATCCATCGAAGCGGCGGATGCAATGGTAAAAGCAGCGAATGTGACGCTGATCGGAAAAGAGCATGTAGGCGGCGGCCTGGTGACCGTTATGGTAAGGGGCGACGTGGGAGCAGTAAAGGCGGCTACGGACGCGGGAGCAGCGGCAGCAGAGAGAGTGGGAGAGCTGGTATCTATCCATGTAATCCCGAGACCGCACGAGGAAGTGGAATCCATTCTGCCTTCTCTTGACAAATAAGATCCGTAAGAAAAAAGTGTTTCCGCCGGGAGTCCCGGCGGCAGCACGGACTCTCACGGCGACATAAGGAGGTGGCTTACCGGATATGAAGGTAATCACAGAAGCGATACTGCGCAGCGAGCTGCGGGCGTCCACTCCGGAATGCTACAAAGTGCCGGAAGGGAAGATCCTTTCTCCGGCGGCAAGAGAATATCTCCAGCAGTGCAAGATACGGATCGATGACGGAAAAGGCCGTCCGGGTCCCAGAAAACAGGAAGACACTTCCAGGGAAGAGTCAGGCGGGGAACAGCAGACCAAAGTGGTTGCGACGGAAGTTCCGCCTATGCCTGAAGTACAGGTGGAAAAAGAGAAGAAGCCTAAATATGTGGATTATGAGACCGGAGCGTATTATTACGAAAAACCGGAGCATATGACGCATCTGTACGGCAATACGCTGGTGGCGAAGGATCATAAAAGGATCCTGTTCCGCGGCAAGCTGGACAGCCTGGAGGCCCTGTTTGTTCTGAATCAGTCGATCCTTCTGGAGATGGGAGAATCGGAGAAACTGATCGAAGATCTGCAGGATATTGTGGGAAGCTTAAGAGAGATGATGCGCTGCGACGTGCTGGAAGAGCCGTTCCGCAGAGAGTTTCTCATCGGACTGAGCCATAAAGAACTCAGAGAACATTCCCATAATCCAATGAAATATTACAATGTAAAACAGATGGTGCTTCCGGACTATACGCTGGGAAGAGCATATGCCCTCCTGAATCAGCTGCGTGCGGCGGTCCGCGAGACAGAAGTGGCGGCAGCCGCGGCTTTCCATGAGGGGAAAACCTATACCAGGGAAGACATCATCGAAGAGCTGAACCGGATGTCCAGTGCCATGCACATCGTTATGTGCAAGTATCTGGCAGGGGAATATAAAAAAGACTGACCGAAGGAACGGGCATGGGAGGAACTATGGAACAGCTGATAGAACAAGTGATGGATACGATGACGAAAGCCGGACTGGTGCAGGTGGAAGTATCGGCAAGACATGTTCATCTGACAGATCAGGATGTGGAAGTTCTGTTCGGGAAGGGAGCGGTTCTGCATGAAAAGAGGCCGCTTTCCCAAAAAGGACAATATCTCAGCGAGGAACGGGTGACTCTGATCGGACCGAAGGGAAAGAAGGAGCGCGTGGCTGTTCTGGGACCGGTCCGCAGCGCGACGCAGGTGGAGCTGTCCGTCAGCGACTGCGTGTCTCTGGGAGTGAAAGCGCCGCTTCGGGAATCTGGTGACGTGGAAGGCTCAGGACCGATCACCATTGAGGGACCGGCGGGGAGCATTTCCATCACTCAGGGCACGATAGTAGCCCACAATCATATCCATGTACCCACAGACGTGGCGCGTATGCTGGATCTGAAAGACAAAGAACATGTGAGTGTGAAGATCTTGAGCGAGCGGCCGGTCACTTTTGAAGATGTGATCATTCGGGTCAGCGATGCGTTTACTTTCCGAATGCACATAGATTTTGATGAGGCCAACGCGGCGTCCGTCAGTGGATTTACTCTGGGGAAGATTATACCCCACGGAAAAGAATAATAGTAGCTTAAGGAGCAGACAGCGGATGGATATCAGACGTGTGGAAGAATTTATGAAACTTGTGGAGGAGTCAGAGACGAAGACCTTTCCATTTACCGGAAAGCTGAAGGTCGGGGTGGATCTGGGAACTGCCTATATCGTACTTGTGGTGCTGGATGAGGAAAATCATCCGGTAGCCTGCGAGAAGCAGGCGGCCAGTGTGTTGAGAGACGGTGTGGTGGTCGATTATACAGGGGCGCTCAGGATCGTCAGAGAACTGAAGGAAAAACTGGAGGCAAGAATCGGACAGGAGCTGGTAAACTGTGCGATCGCCATGCCGGCAGGAACGGAAGGCAGCGTTAAGACCCATCAGTATGTGGCGGAAGGCGCAGGATTTGAAGTGACCGCCATATTGGATGAACCTTCCTCTGCCAACGCGGTCTATCAGATAGAAGACGGCGTGATCGTGGATATCGGAGGAGGAACGACCGGTCTGGCGCTTCTGAAGGGCGGAAAGGTAGTAGAGATCGAAGACGAACCCACAGGAGGAACCCATCTGACGCTGGTACTGGCAGGAAACTACCATATATCATTCGCAGAAGCAGAAGCAATCAAGCAGGATTACAGCCGCCATAAAGAGATTCTGCCGGTGGTAAAGGCGACGGTGGAAAAAATTGCATCCATCATCAATCGCTATATCAGGCCCGGCGATGTGGACACTATTTATCTGTGCGGCGGTACCTGCTGTCTGACAGGGATCGAGCAGATCATACAGAAGGAGACGGGGATCCGGACGATCAAACCGGCGAATCCGTTCCTTGTGACCCCCACGGGTATTGCGATGAACTGCAGGATCAGCTGAGACAGAATTAAATAAAGAGGAAGGAGGGAACTGACGTGGATATGGATGCTTTGATTGACGAGATCTGCCGCAGAGTGCAGCAGAAAATTCAGGCACTGGAAAACAGGACGGAAGACATGAAACCGGCTATCTTAATCCTGACTCCGGACCATGGCACAGCCTGCCATGAGATGCTGGAAGATGAGAAACTGGCGGAATGTTATCGGACGGAATGCGCGCTTTTGAAAGAGTATCAGTGTTCGCCCGCGGATTATGAAGCGGTGGTCGCATACGGCATGAGCAACGAGTCGCTGGGAAAGATCGCGTACGGAATCTTTGACAGCGGTTATACCCGTTTGTTCGGACAGTCGATTTTAGCCGGAAAGAAAATTTATCTGGTGGAAGAAGAGATCGAACTGTACCGTTATAAAGATACTGCGCCGAAGGCGTACTACGGATGCCTGGAAGCCAGTCTGGAGATGCTGAAAAACAGCGGAGTAACCATAGCGTCCCAGTCGCAGATCCCCGACCTGATCCTTCACGGAGAACCGGAGGAAGGCGTGGAGCCGGAAGGGCCGTCCAAAGACTGTGAAGTCCCGAAAAAGGACGAAAGCTGTGTGAAAGAGGCGGTGCTGGACAAGAGGGTTATCACGGAGAAGGATATGATAGACCTGGGAAATAACAGGGTTCGGAAAGTAACCGTAGGTGAAAAGGCGATTCTGACAGACCTGGCGAGGGAATATGCCTCGAAGCACCGGATTACCGTTCTGCGCAGGGGTACCTCTTCAGGAAAGGGGCATAGCCTATGAAAACAGGAAGAGTCATCGGAAATATCTGGGCAACGAGAAAAGCAGATAATCTGTCTGGTCTGAAACTGCTGGTGGTACAGCCGATCAGCCTGCTGGACGACAGCCCGGTAGATACGCCCATTGTGGCGGCAGATATCATCGGAGCCGGTACCGGAGAGAAAGTGATCTATGTAGGCGGCAGCTCCGCAAGGAGCGCCGCCGGCAGCAGAGAGATTCCGGTGGACGCGACGATCGTAGGCATCGTGGACGACCAGGAAATAGACGAAAGCCTGATAAACGGAAAGCGGTGATGCTATGGATTTTGTAGAAGCAGTAAAAGCGGCGGGCGTGGTAGGAGCCGGAGGAGCGGGATTTCCCACTCACGTAAAACTGAACGCGAAAGCGGAGTGGTTCCTGGTTAACGCGGCAGAGTGTGAGCCGCTGATTGAAACAGACAAGTATCTTTGCCGTACCTATCCGGACCGGATCGTGGAGACGGTGAAGACGATTGCCGGACATCTGGGAGCTTCCCACGCGGTGATCGCGCTGAAGGCGAAATACCGGCGCGAGATGGAAGCTCTGCAGGGGGCGATCGATAAAAGCGGAGCGCCGGTGGAACTGTTCGGTCTTCGGACGTTTTATCCGGCAGGCGATGAGCAGACCCTGGTTCAGCAGGTGACGGGCCGGGTAGTGCCGGAACGGGGACTGCCGCTGGATGTGGGGTGCGTTGTGGACAACGTGGGAACGGTTCTTGCCATCGCAGATGCCCTGGAAGGAAAACCGGTGTCGGAAAAGTTCCTGTCTGTGACGGGAGCTGTAAAACAGACCCGGATGTTCCATGTGCCGCTGGGGACTCCGATTACGGAGATTCTGAAGGAGACGGAGATCACAGAGCCCGATTATGCGGTGATTGTAGGCGGGCCCATGATGGGACGCATGCTGAAGGATAAAGAGGCGATCCGGCAGGCAGTAGTTACGAAGACCACAGGCAATCTGCTGGTACTGCCTGCAGATCACTATCTGGTAAAGAGATCGGAACTGACGGAAGAGCAGATGATCCACCGGGCAGCGACGGCCTGCATCCAGTGCAGAATGTGCACCGATATGTGTCCGCGTTTTATGATCGGGCATGAAGTGCGGCCCAATATGGTGATGAGAAACCTGTGGAGAGAGAAGAGCATCAGTTCCAACGAGGAGTTTGAAAAGGCGTTTGGCAGCGCGGTCAACTGCTGCAGCTGCGGCGTCTGCGAGATGTTTGCCTGTCCTATGGGGCTGTCGCCGAGAAAAATGAACGAATACGCCAAGAAGCTCCTGAAGGAGAGAGGAATCAATCCGGCGCGCAATATGCATCCGGTAGCCAGAGAAGCGGTCGAGTATCGGAAGATTCCCACCGAGAGACTGATCGCCAGACTGGACCTTTCCCGGTACGTGACGCACGACCTGCCTCAGTTTACAGAGGTGAAGGTAAAAGAATGTATGATACCGCTGTCCCAGCACATCGGGAAACCTGCTTTGCCGTCGGTGAAGGCGGGAGACCATGTAGAGAAGGGCGCGCTGGTAGCCGCAGCGGCCGAAGGGCTGTCTGTGAACATCCATACAGGAATGAGCGGCGTTGTGACCGAGGTCACGGACAAAGGGATCAGAATCTGTGGAGAGGAGGAATAAACGATGAGCAAAGCGATTGGCATGGTTGAATTGTCCAGCATTGCAAAAGGAATAGAGACCAGTGATTACATGGTAAAAGCTGCTCAGGTAGACTTGTTACGCTCATCCACAGTCTGCCCCGGAAAATATGTGGTGATTGTGGGAGGTGATACCGGAGACGTAAAGGCGGCTATGCAGGAAGGCCTTGCCAGAGGCGGGGAATATGTAGTGGATTCTCTCAGAATCTCCAATGTGCATGAGCAGCTGATTCCGGCGCTTACCGGAACCGTTTCGGTGGAAAACCCGGGAGCAGTGGGAGTGATAGAATTTTACTCCATGGCTTCTGCCATACTGGCGGCGGACGAAGCGGCCAAAGCAGCAAATATTACGCTGATCGAGGTGCGTATGGGATATGCGGTCGGCGGAAAAGGATTCGTGACCCTGACGGGAGATGTGGGTGCGGTCCGGGCTGCGGTAGCGGCAGCAAAACAGGACAAAGATCTGTACGTGGCGAGCACGGTGATTCCAAGGCCGTCGCCGCAGGTCTTCAAGTCTCTGCTGTAGGGAATAGAGACACACTTCAAAGACAACAATGGGCCGTCCGGACGGGCGGCGAGAGGAGGAAAGTATGTTTCAGGAATTAATTGACAACATTACGAACGTGAGTGTATTTACGGACAGTATCTCAGAATGGATCAGCAACATCTCCATCAACTCTGTGATCATTTTGATTATGATGATCTTTATGCTGGTAGGAGCCATCGACAAGATCCGCGGAAATAAACTGGGATATGGCGAAAAATTTGATGAAGGCTTCAATGCGATGGGCCCGCTGGCGGCATCTATGGCCGGCGTTGTGGCGGCGGCTCCGGTATTGGCAATTATTCTGCAGCCGATTATCGTGCCGATCTACAGCCTGTTCGGCGCAGACGCATCCATGTTTGCCACCACGCTGCTGGCATGCGATATGGGCGGTTATCCGCTGGCAATGCAGATGGCAGGGAACGAAGCGATCGGTAACTTCTCAGGTCTGATCCTGGGAACCATGATGGGGCCGACCCTGGTGTTCACGATCCCGGTTGCGCTTTCTATTATTAAGAAAGAAGACAGACCGTATCTTGGCGCAGGTATCTTCGCAGGTATGATCACCATTCCGATCGGCTGTATCGTCGGCGGTCTGGTCATGAATCTGACTCCTTACAAGCTGGATGTCCTTACCATCATCCAGAACCTGATCCCGGTTATCATCATCGCGGCCCTGATCGTTGTAGGTCTGTGGGTAGCGCCGCTTAAGATGATCAACGGATTCAGCAAATTTGGTTCGGGCGTTACAATTGTTATCACCATCTTTACCGCTATTGCAGTATTTGAGTATCAGACAGGCATTAAGTTCCCGCTGCTCAACATCATGGTAGAAGCAGACGCGGACGGCGTAGTTCCTCTGGAAAATGGTCTTCTGACATGCGGTATCATCTCCATCGTGTTGATCGGAGCATTCCCGATGGTTGAGTGGATTACCCGTACCTTCGGCGGCGCTCTGGAAGCTCTGGGCAAGAAGTTCGGCATGAACGAACAGAGTTCTGCAGGTCTTGTGGCAACTCTGGCGAACAACATTGCCATGTTCAACATCATGGGCGATATGAATCCGAAAGGAAAACTGCTCAACGTGGCGTTCGCAGTCAGCGCGGCATTTGTATTCGGCGATCACCTGGGATTCACCGCAGGCGTGAACCAGGATATGATCCTTCCGATGATCATCGGCAAACTGGTTGCAGGCGTTACCGCATTTATCGTAGCCAACGCCCTGTCCGGCAAACTGCTTGAGAAGGTGGACGAGAGCCTTAAGGCGCAGGCAAAAGAAGACTGATAATCAGACGGACATAGAGCTGCCCTTGAAAGAAAGGATAAGATATGAACGTTAGTGAAGAATTGATCCGCGAGGTAGTTAAGCGGATCCTGGAGGAGTCCGCGAAAGCGGATTCCCCCAAGGAAGATTTTGTAAAAGAAAAAGATCCCAGCGGTATTATCAAGATTCAGACAAGCACTGTAAAGTGCGAGCCGTTCAAACAGGAGGGCGTGACGCTGAAGGATGTGGTGACGCTGGAAGAAGCTCCGCGTATGGGGTGCGGCATTATGGAACTGGATCATACCAGCTTCGAGTGGACGCTGACCTACGACGAGTACGACATGGTTATTGACGGCGTATTGGAAATTGAGATTGACGGCCGGGTGCTGACCGGAAATCCGGGAGATATTATCTATATTCCCAAAAACTCCCATATCCATTTCCAGACTCCGTCCAAGACGAGATACGCGTATTTTGTATATCCGGCAGACTGGCAGTAGGATAGAGGCAAATAATCAGAGAGAGAAGGTGCAGGAGATATGGAGATTCGTTTTGTAAGACCGGAGGAGGAAGCGCAGCTGGCAAGAAATATACAGACGGCTTTTCCCTCCAAGACACCCGAGTCTCTCTTAAATAACATGGGAAGCGAACTGGTAAAGCCTGATGAAGGACGTTACCTGGGCTGCTTCGACGATGACGGGACGCTGATCGGTTCCACGCTTCTGATGGATTTTCAGATGAATGTGCGGGGAAAGCTGATGAAAATGGGAGGCACTGCCTATGTGTCTACCAGTTTCCTTCATAAGAAGGAACACATCGCCAGAAATATGATCCGTGTGGGCATCGGCGTCTTTGCGAAAACCGGTACTCCGGTAGGGGCGCTGCACCCTTTTAATCCGGCGTTTTACGGAAAAATGGGATTCGGATACTGCAATGAGTCAGTAATGTATTCTCCAAAACCTCAGTATATCCGCTCGTACGGAGACAAATCCGGTCTGGCTTATGCCGGACCGGGAGATGAGGAAGAAATCCTGGAGTTTTATCGAAACTATGCACGGAAGACGCATGGAGCCACTATACATCCGTATATGGACAGACACAGGATCTTCGATATGCCTTATGTGGTGGTGTGCCGCAGAAACGGCAGGATCACCGGCTATCTGACCTTTGAATTTGTGGAAGTGGATCATTATACGGATATGTACCATGATCTGGCGGTCCGCGAGATTGTGTGCGAGGATATGGAAACGATGAAACAGTTTCTGACATTCTTTGCGTCACAGATAGATCAGATCGATCGCGTCAGAATCTACACCCATGAAGAAAATTTTCACATGCTGTTCACCAATCCGGACAGCGGAGAAAATCGTGCTTTTGACGGCGCGATCCAGGAAGTGGGAAGGAAGAACATGGGTTATATGTTCCGGATCTTCGATGTAAAAGAATATTTCCGTCAGCAGAGCCACTGCGAGCGGCCGGCCGAACGGGAGTTTACGCTGGAACTGCAGGTGGACGACAATTTTGTGGAGGAAAACAGCGGAAGTCTGTATCTTCATGTAAAAAACAACAGCGTGGAACTGACAGACGGTCCCCGGGCAGATGTGGTTCTGCGGACAAATATTGCGGATCTTTCCTCTTTTGTTATGGGAGCGATTCCGCTGAGTGCGTTTCTCTGGACCGGAAGGATGACATGCAGCGACAGAAGCTATGAACAGGACATTCAGAATGCTCTCGGATGGAGCCGGAAGCCGAAGAATTATACTTATTTCTGATAGAAGAGGTGACGCGGATGACAAAAGTGGATGCAGGAACAGGACAGACAGAGATCCTGTCCAGGTATCTGGATAAAGATGATTTCCTGGATCGCTATATCCGCAGGGACGGTTCAGAAGAGGACTGCAGGCTTTGCCCTTATTATGGGAAACGCTGGTCCTGCCCGCCCGGACTTCCTCATGCTTACAGCTATCTGGAAAAGTATCAAAGCCTTTGTCTGGTGGCGCTGAAAGTGAATTATTCACAGGAGGTACGTGGAAAAGCGAAGGATAATCCGGAATACGCGGATCAGATCCGTGAAGAAGTGTATGAATCAGCCAAACGGAAACTGTTGATGAAGCTTCTGGAGCTGGAGAAAAAGATTCCGGGAAGCAGGACTCTGGGAGCGGGGCGCTGTATTCTCTGTGAGCATTGCACCAGGGAAGAAGGAAAACCCTGCAGACATCCGGAACTGAGACGGTATTCCATTACAGGTTTTGGCCTGGATTTCGGAAAGATTCTGGAAGAAGTTTTCGGACTCCCGCTTTTGTGGGCGGCCGATGGTCTTCCGGAGTATGATGTGGCAGTGGCGGCGCTGTTTTTTTAAAAAACCTTTGATTTTATGCTTGCATTTGCCGCAAGTTGTGCTATACTGGAAAAAGCATGATATGTAGACTGAAGAAAGGGGTGGACAAAAGTCCACTCCTTCTTATGTAAGCGGGTTTTTACAGTCCTTTTACATAAGAAGGAGTATAAAGGAGGATCGCAATTGACGAAGAGAGAGACTTACGAACAGAAAACGGAAGCGCTTCTTGCGCCGCTTCTTGAGGAGCACCGGTTTGAACTGGTGGACGTGGAGTTTGTAAAAGAAGCCGGGACCTGGTTCCTGCGCGCTTATATTGATAAGCCCGGCGGAATCACGATCGATGACTGTGAACTGGTCAGCAGAGCTCTGTCGGATCTGCTGGATGAAAAGGATTTTATAGAGGAAACCTATATCCTGGAAGTCAGTTCTCCGGGGCTGGGAAGACCGCTGAAAAAAGACCGGGATTTTGAAAGAAGTCTGGGAGAGTCCGTGGAAGTGCGGCTGTACCGGGCAATTGACCGACAGAAAGAATTTACAGGTATTTTAAAAGCCTGGAACAAAGAAACTGTGACTCTGGAATTTGAGGATGAAGCTGTTCTGGACATAGACAGGGATAATATCGCCCTGATCCGTCTGGCATTTGATTTTTAAGGAGGAAAAGACAGAAAATGAACACGGAATTAAAGATGGCTCTGGAGACGCTGGAGAAAGAGAAAGATATCAGCAAGGACGTCATGCTGGAAGCCATTGAGAATTCGCTGATTACCGCATGCAAAGGCCATTTTGGAAAAGACACGGATAATTTCCGCGTGGAAATAGACCGCGAAACCTATGATTTTCATGTATATGTGGAGAAAACCGTGGTGGAGCAGGTTGAGAATGATGTAACAGAGATCAGTCTGGCGGATGCGAAGCTTCTGGACAGTAAATACGAGATCGGTGATATTGTCAGGGAAGAGATCAAGTCTAAGGAATTCGGCAGGATCACGACTCAGAACGCAAGAAACGTGATCCTTCAGAAGATCCGTGAAGAAGAACGCAAGGTATTGTTTAATCAGTATTATGCAAAAGAGAAAGACGTGGTCACCGGAGTGGTGCAGCGTTATATCGGGAAGAATGTAAGTGTAAATCTGGGTAAGGTGGACGCGATCCTGAATGAGAACGAGATGGTAAAAGGCGAGGTGTATAAGCCGACAGAGCGTATTAAGGTATACATTCTGGAAGTGAAGGATACGCCGAAAGGTCCGAGGATTCTGGTATCCAGAACGCATCCGGAACTGGTGAAAAGGCTGTTCGAGTCTGAGGTGACGGAGGTCCGCGACGGTATTGTAGAGATTAAGAGCATTGCCAGAGAGGCAGGATCCCGTACCAAGATCGCCGTCTGGTCCAACGATCCGGATGTGGATCCGGTGGGCGCGTGCGTAGGTCTGAACGGCGCCAGGGTGAACTCCATTGTCAACGAGCTGAGGGGCGAGAAGATCGATATTATTAACTGGAATGAGAATCCGGCCCTGTTGATCGAGAATGCGCTGAGCCCGGCGAAGGTAGTCGTGGTACTGGCGGATCCGGAAGAAAAGACCGCGAAAGTGGTTGTGCCGGATTACCAGCTTTCCCTGGCAATCGGCAAAGAGGGACAGAACGCGAGACTGGCTGCAAGGCTGACCGGATTCAAGATCGACATCAAGAGCGAGAGTCAGGCAAACGCCATTGAAGGATTCTATGAAGGGTTCTATGATGACGATGAAGAGTATGAGATAGAATACGAGGGAGAGTACGAGGACGGCGAGACAGTTCCGGAAGAGTCATAAAGAGCAGGAGTGATAGATTGAGCGCAGCAAGAAAGATCCCGATGCGTCAGTGCATCGGATGCAGTGAGATGAAAAGCAAAAAAGAGATGATACGCGTCTTAAGGACAACAGAAGGAGACATCGTACTGGATGCTACAGGCAGGAAAAATGGCCGGGGCGCTTACCTCTGTAAGAATCCGGACTGCCTGGAAAAGGCGATGAAGTCCAAAGGACTGGAGCGGTCGCTGAAGACGGCGGTTCCGGAAGAAGTGTATGAGAAACTGGCGAAGGAGATGGAGCAGTTTGCAGAACCGTAAGGTATGGGGCTATCTCGGGCTTGCCGCCAGGGCAGGTAAGGCAGTGAGCGGAAGTTTCTGCGTGGAACGGTCAGTGCGCCGCAGGCGAGCGAAACTGGTGATCGTGTCGCAGGACGCTTCTGAGAACACAAAAAAGGCGTTTCGGGATTTATGTACTTACTATAAAGTACCGCTGTATATTTTTGGAAGCAGCGACGAGCTGGGGAAGACTTTGGGAAAAGAATTCCGCATTCTGGCAGCGATTGAGGACGAAGGACTGGCCAGGGCGGCAGCCGGCCAGCTGGAGCAGGAACCTAGTATCGGAGGTAGTAAGTATGGCGAATAATATCCGCGTGTATGAACTCGCGAAGGAACTGAATAAAACGAGTAAAGAAGTTATGGCCGTACTGGCAGAGAAAAATATTGAGGTGAAGACACATATGGCAACATTGGATGATAAGCAGGCGGAAATGCTCCGCGCAGAACTGGGTGGGAAAAAGGCTGAGAAAGAGGCAAAGCCCTCGCCGGCAGCTGAAGGCTCTCAGGAATCGAAGCCCGCGCCCAAGAAAAAGAAATTTATCGTGGTGCATAATCCGGAAAACAGCAGGGATAAGAAGAGCCCTGAGAGAAGAGTTCCGGTGAAACAGAACCGCCCGCAGCCGCCCAAAAAAGAAGCCGCGGTGAAGGCAGAGGCGGAGATCAAAAAGGCTCCGGAAGAAAAATCAGAGCCGAAAAATGAAAACAGACAGGGAAGCCGTCCGGCAAGACCAGCCGCCGGCGAGCGTCCGCAGGGAGAGAGAAACAATCGTCCGGAGCGTCCGCAGGGAGATCGGAACAACCGTTCTGAACGTCCGCAGGGAGACCGGAACAGCCGTCCCGGCCGTCCGCAGGGGGACCGCGGAAATTATAACCGCTCTGAACGTCCGCAGGGAGACCGGGGCGGGTATGGCCGTCCGCAGGGGGATCGGAACAACCGTTCCGAGCGTCCGCAGGGAGACCGGAGCAACCGTTCTGAACGTCCGCAGGGCGGACGCGGCGGACAGGGAGGAAGAAACAATCTGGGCCGCCAGATGAATAAAGCTTTTGATACCCCGGTGGAGACCAAACCGGAAAACAGAAGGTATGATAACCGGAATCATCAGAAGCAGGAAAAACAGTACAAAGACGAGGATATCAGCAAGCTGAAGAACCGCCCGGGGCGCTTTATCAAACCGGAAGCGAAGCCTCAGCCCAAAAAAGAAAACACCGAGCCGAAGAAGCTGCCGCTTCCGGAGACCATCAGTATCTCGGACCTGGCAGAGCGTATGAAGATCCAGCCGTCGGTTATTATCAAAAAACTGTTCCTGGAAGGGAAGATGCTGACTGTGAATTCCGAGCTGGATTTCGAAGCGGCAGGTGAGATCGCGCTGGAATATAACTTCGATCCGGAGCCGGAAGAAAAAGAAGATGTGATCGGCAAGATGCTGGAGGATCATGAGGATCCGGAAGAGTCTTTGAAGCCGCGGCCGCCGGTGGTTTGCGTCATGGGTCATGTAGACCATGGAAAGACCTCTCTGCTGGATAAAATCCGCCATACCAATGTGACAGACCGGGAGGCGGGCGGCATCACCCAGCATATCGGCGCTTATACAGTGTCTGTGAGCGGAAGACAGATTACCTTCCTGGATACGCCGGGACACGAGGCGTTTACGGCTATGCGTATGCGCGGCGCTAATTCCACAGATATCGCTATCCTGGTAGTCGCTGCGGACGATGGCGTCAAACCGCAGACGGTAGAGGCTATCAACCACGCGAAAGCGGCAGAAGTGGAGATCATTGTGGCGATCAATAAGATCGACAAGCCGGGAGCCAGCGTGGACCGCGTGAAGCAGGAGCTGACAGAGTACGGGCTGGTGGCGGAAGACTGGGGCGGAAGCACGATCTGCGTTCCGGTATCCGCGAAGACCGGCGAAGGCATCGGAGACCTGCTGGAGATGGTGCTCCTGACCGCTGATGTTCTGGAATTGAAAGCAAATCCGAAGCGTCAGGCCAGAGGACTTGTCGTGGAGGCAGAGCTGGATAAAGGAAAAGGTCCGGTGGCAACGGTTCTGGTACAGAAGGGCACGCTGCATGTGGGCGATTTCATCGCGGCAGGAGCGTCTTACGGAAAAGTCCGCGCTATGATGGACGATAAAGGACGCCGTGTGAAAGAAGCAGGGCCTTCTACTCCGGTGGAGATCCTCGGACTTTCCGATGTGCCTATGGCAGGAGAGATCTTCGTGTCTCCGGAGACAGATAAAGAGGCCAGACATTTTGCAGAGACCTTCATTAAGACGAGCCGCGAGAAGATGCTGGAGGATACCAAGATGAAGATGTCCCTGGACGATCTGTATTCCCAGATCCAGACCGGCAGCCTGAAAGAGCTGAACCTGATCATCAAAGCGGATGTGGCAGGTTCCGTGGAAGCGATGAAACAGTCTCTGCTGAAACTCTCCAATGAAGAGGTCGTGGTAAAATGTATCCATGGAGCGGTCGGAGCGATCAATGAGTCCGACGTGACTCTGGCCAGCGCGTCAGGCGCGGTGATCATCGGCTTCAATGTAAAACCGGACGCTGCGGCGAAAGATACGGCAGAGCGCGAGAAAGTGGATATTCATCTGTACCGCGTCATTTATGACGCGATCGCCGATGTGGAGCGCGCGATGAAGGGTATGCTGGATCCGATATATGAGGAGAAGGTGATCGGCCATGCCGAGATCCGTCAGATCTTCAAGGCTTCCGGCGTGGGCAATATCGCCGGTTCCTATGTCCTGGACGGCGTGTTCCAGAGAGGATGCAAGATCCGGATCAGCAGAGAAGGAAAACAGATTTACGAAGGTGAGCTTGCTTCCCTGAAACGTTTCAAGGATGATGTAAAAGAAGTAAAAGCGGGCTTCGAATGCGGACTGGTATTTGAAAAATTCAATGACATCCAGGAACTGGATATTGTCGAAGCTTATATAATGGTAGAGGTGCCAAGATAGAATGAGGAAAAACAGCATAAAAAATACCCGGATTAACGGCGAGGTACAAAAGGTGCTCGCCGGAATCATCCGGGGAGAGATCAAGGATCCGCGGATCCACCCCATGACCTCGGTGGTGGCGGTGGAAGTGGCTCCGGATCTGAAGACCTGCAAGGTCTATGTCAGCGTGCTGGGAGATGAGAAGGCACGTGAAGATACGCTGAAGGGCTTAAGAAGCGCGGAGGGATATATCCGCCGCCAGCTGGCCCATGAACTGAACCTGCGCAACACACCTGAGATCACGTTTATTATGGATCAGTCTATTGCCTATGGAGTCAGTATGTCCAAACTGATCGATGAAGTGACCAGGGATATGGATATGGAGGATAATGAAAAATGATGCGGCTGGAAATGATATTGCAGAACGTACAGACTGTGGGGCTTGCCGGGCACATCCGTCCGGACGGAGACAGCGTAGGGGCCTGTGTGGGACTCTGGAATTATATCAAAGACAATTTCCCTCAGATCCGCGCGGATATCTGGCTGGAACAGCCCGACCGGAAATTTTCCATTCTGGAGGGGTTTGAGATGATCAGGCGTCCGGACGGACAGGATCGGAAGTACGATCTGTTTATATCGCTGGATGCTGCGGATCTGAAGCGTCTGGGCGACGCGCTTCCGTATTTTGAAAACGCAAAAAAAACAGTCTGCGTCGATCATCATATCAGCAATAAGGGATTCGCGGATGAGAACGTAATCGTTCCGGATGCCAGCTCTACCTGTGAAGTGCTTTTTCACATGATGGAGCCGGAACAGATATCCCGGGCTGCGGCGACTGCCATCTATATGGGGATCGCCCACGACACCGGCGTATTCCAGTACAGCTGCACGTCGCCGGATACCATGCGCGCAGCGGCAGTTCTGATGGAAAAAGGGATCCCTTATTCCAGAATTCTGGAGGAGACTTTCTACAAAAAGACCTATCTTCAGAATCAGGTTCTGGGAAGAGCGCTGCTGGAGAGCATGCTGCTTCTGGACGGAAGGTGCATTGTCAGCGTAACCAGGAAGAGAGATATGGAATTCTTCGGAGTGGGGCCGGCGGATCTGGAAGGGATCGTCAGCCAGCTCAAACTGACAGAAGGTGTGGAGGTGGCGATCTATCTCTACGAGACCGGCAATCATGAGTACAAGGTCTCTCTCAGATCCAAGGAATTGGTGGACGTAAGCGAGATCGCGTCATATTTCGGCGGAGGCGGCCATGTGCGAGCGGCCGGAGTAACCATGCAGGGAACTTTTCATGATATTGTCAATAACCTGACACTGCATATCGAACGTCAGCTGACGGAGCAGGAGACAGAGTGAAAAACGGAATTATCAATATTTATAAAGAGCGCGGTTTCACTTCCCATGATGTGGTAGCGAAGCTGCGGGGAATTTTAAAACAGAAAAAGATAGGACATACAGGAACTCTCGATCCGGATGCGGAGGGAGTTCTTCCTGTATGTCTGGGAAAAGGGACGAAGCTCTGCGAACTGCTCACTGATCATGACAAGACATATGAAGCGGTGCTTCTTCTCGGGCAGTCTACCGATACGCAGGACGTAACGGGGACGGTGCTTGAGCAGTCCGAGGTGCAGGTGACCGAAGAACAGGTGCGTAACGCCATCTCCGGATTTACGGGAACATACGATCAGGTGCCTCCCATGTACTCGGCGCTGAAAGTAGGGGGGAAAAAACTCTGCGATCTGGCGAGGGAAGGCAAAGAAGTGGAGCGGAAACCACGGCGCGTGGAGATCTATGGGATCCGTATTCTGGAGGTCTGTCTGCCCAGAGTGCGGATGGAAGTGTCCTGCTCGAAGGGGACCTATATCCGTACCTTGTGCCATGATATCGGAGAAAAGCTGGGATGCCACGGCTGCATGGAAAGCCTGTTGAGGACAAAAGCAGGCCGGTTCCTCCTGAAGGACAGCTGCCGTCTGGAACAGGTGGAAGAGCTGAGAGACGAAGGAAGACTGGATGAGATCATCCTGCCTGTTGACCAGGTGTTTGCATCCTGCCCGGAGACGGTGCTGCGCAGAGAATCAGAACGTCTGGGATACAATGGGAACGCCTTCGCCGCTTCAGATCTGGAAAAGGGAGCCGGTGCGGAAGGACAGGTCCGTGTCTACGATCAGGCGGGGACATTCATTGGTCTGTATGAATACCGGCAGGAAAAACATCTGTATTGTCCGGTGAAAATGTTTTATGAAAAGCGGGAGACGCCATGATTTATCAAACAGGAAAGACTGATTTTTATACAGAAGGACCTTCTGCGGTCAGTATCGGAAAATTTGACGGGCTGCACCGCGGGCATCAGAAGCTGATCGGACGGCTGCTGGAGCAGAAAAAGAAAGGGCTTCAGACTGTGATATTTACTTTCGAAAAAAATCCTACCAGACTTCTCTCCGGGTTGTCAGGGAAAAATATCCTGACCAACGAAGAACGCCGCAGGATGCTGGAGGAGGCGGGCATTGACCGCCTTCTGGAATGTCCGTTTGTCCCGGAGATCTCCCATATGGAACCGGAAGATTTCGTGGAGGAAATACTGGTGCGCCAGATGAAGGCGGCCTACGTGGCTGTAGGCAGAGACTGCGGATTCGGATATCAGAGGCGGGGGGACAGCAAGATGCTGGTCAGCCTGGGAGAAGAATACGGATTTCTGACCGAAATTATTCCGAAAGAACAGAGTCACGGTCAGGATATCAGCAGCAGCTATATCCGGGAGGCTCTGCATGAAGGAAATATTCCTCTGGCAAATGAACTGCTGGGATACCCGTATTTTGTCAGCGGAGAGGTGCTGCATGGCCGCCAGATCGGCAGGACGCTGGGACTTCCGACTACAAATCTTCTGCCTGCGCCGGAGAAACTGCTCCCCCCCAACGGGGTGTACCTGACCAGAACCGTTCTGGATGAGGGAGAATACTGCGGCATCACCAACGTGGGATATAAGCCCACAGTGGGCGGCGAGACAAGAAAAGGCGTGGAGACCTATCTTTTCGATTACAGCGGAAACCTGTACGGCCGCTTTTTGAAAGTGGAATTTCTGGAATTCCGGCGCCCGGAACGGAAGTTTGGGTCCCTGGATGAACTAAAATCACAGATACTTTCCGATGTTCACTGGGGAAAGAATGTTCTGATAAATCAAAAGTCAAAGACCTAGTCCGCTCTTGACAAAAGCAGGGAACTGTGCCATATTAATAACAGGACACCCCGGTGGGGTGCTTGAAAGGAGATGGCACAGGTGAAACAAAAGTTTGATGTGACCGGCATGAGCTGCAGTGCCTGCAGCGCCCATGTAGAAAAAGCAGTCAGCAAAGTGCCGGGCGTAGACCGTGTCCAGGTCAATCTGCTCCAGAATACCATGGAAGTGGAATACGAGCAGGGGGCTGCGGACGCGGATAAAATCATAAACGCCGTGCAGGAAGCAGGATACGGCGCTTCCGTGCGCGGAGGACAGAAAGACCAGGCAAAGGAGAAGAATGAGCTTCAAAAAAAGACCGCGGACGAAGCGCGGAAGATGAAGCACCGTCTGGCATGGTCGATCGCGTTCCTGCTTGTTCTGATGTATGTGTCCATGGGACACATGTTTGGATGGCCGCTGCCGGGGATTCTGCTGGGAGAGAAAAATGTAATGGTGTTCGCGCTTACCCAGCTTTTCCTGACGCTTCCGGTCATGTATCTGAATCGAAAATATTATGAGAACGGTTTCCGGTCTCTGCTTCACGGCGCGCCCAATATGGACACGCTGGTGGCGATGGGTTCCACGGCAGCCGCAGGTTACAGTGCCGCGCAGCTGTTTGTCATGGGCTATGAACTGGGAAGGGGAAATCTGGAAGCGGCGCACATGAGCGCGATGAACCTGTATTTCGAGTCGGCGGCCATGATCCTTGCGCTGGTGACCATAGGGAAATACATGGAGAGCCGCTCCAAGAGCCATACCTCCGATGCGTTGACCAGGTTGATGGACCTGGCGCCCAAAACTGCTCTGGTCTTACGGGACGGCAGGGAGATGGAGATCCCTTCCGAAGAAGTACAGCTGGGCGAGACAGTCATTGTAAAACCGGGGCAGTCGATACCGGTGGACGGTATTCTCATAGAAGGAACAGGAACGGTGGACGAATCTGCCATTACCGGCGAGAGTATTCCGGTGGAGAAAAAAGCCGGAGACCGGGTGACCGGAGCGACTGTGAACAGGGCCGGATATTTTCATATGAAGGCAGACCGGGTGGGCGAAGATACGACGCTTTCCCAGATTATCCGTCTGGTGGAAGAAGCGGGAGGATCCAAAGCTCCTATCGCAAAACTGGCGGACAAAGTAAGCGGTATCTTCGTACCGGTCGTGATCACGATCGCGCTGATTACCATTGCGGTCTGGCTGCTGGCAGGACAGAGTTTCAGCTTCGCGTTGGCGTCCGGAATCGCTGTGCTCGTGATCTCGTGTCCGTGCGCGCTTGGCCTGGCTACCCCTACGGCAATCATGGTTGGAACCGGCCGAGGGGCAGAGCAGGGCATCCTGATTAAATCCGGCGAGAGCCTGGAGACGGCCCATCTGGTGGATACAGTGGTCCTGGATAAGACGGGAACCGTCACCCAGGGGCGTCCGGAGCTGACGGATATCCGGACCGCGGAAGGCGTACAGGAGCAGGAACTCCTGATGCTGGCCGGTTCTCTGGAGCAGGCGTCGGAGCATCCGCTGGCGGAAGCGATTGTGGACGGGGCGCAGAAGAGAGGCGTATCCCTGGAAAAGGTAGAGAATTTTTCCGCTGTGGCAGGACAGGGAGTGCTGGGAACAGTCCGGGGCAGGAAAGTACTGGCGGGAAACCGGAAGATGATGGAAGAAAACGGCATCAGTACGGAGAACTTAAAAGAGGCTGCCGGATTACTGGCAGAAGCGGGAAAGACAGCTCTCTATGTCGCGGCGGACGGTCGTCTCCTGGGGCTTGTGGCCGCGGCTGACCAGGTGAAGAAGACCAGCGTGCAGGCGATCCGCGAGATGGAAAAGATGGGGCTTTCCGTGGTTATGCTTACCGGCGACAACGAACGGACCGCAAAGGCGATTCAGAGACAGCTGGGCATCAGCAGGGTTGTGGCGGAGGTCCTTCCCCAGGATAAGGAAAGAGAAGTGCGCAGGCTGCAGGAAGAAGGCCATAAGGTGGCCATGGTCGGCGACGGCATCAACGACGCGCCCGCTCTTGCCAGAGCCGATGTGGGTATCGCGATCGGGGCAGGCACGGATGTGGCGATTGAATCTGCGGATATTGTGCTGATGAAGAGCGACCTGCTGGACGCGGCGGCAGCCATCCAGCTCAGCCGGGCGGTGATCAAGAATATTAAAGAGAATCTGTTCTGGGCGTTCTTTTATAATGCGCTGGGCATTCCGCTGGCGGCGGGAGTCTTTTACCCGTTTCTGGGATGGCAGTTAAGTCCTATGTTCGGAAGCGCGGCCATGAGCTTCAGCTCTGTGTTCGTAGTATCGAACGCGCTGCGCCTGAAAGGATTCCGTCCTTCTTTCCGAAAGAAAAAAGAATTGACGGCATGCCCGGTTCCTGCGGCAAAGGCAGAGACCGGGGTTCCGGATACAGAACTGGAAAACAATACAGAGCGTAAGGAGGAAAAGAAAATGAAGAAGACGATGAAGATTGAAGGCATGATGTGCGGACACTGCACCGGCAGAGTGGAGAAAGCGCTGAACGCGCTGGATGGCGTACAGGCTGAAGTGAGTCTGGAAGACAAAGCGGCTTATCTGACCATTGACGGGGATGTCAGCGATGACACTCTGAAAAAAGCAGTGGAAGACGAAGGCTATCAGGTCGTCAGCATCGCGTAAGGAGAAAGGCATGCAGGCAGACCGAAAAAAGATTGAACGTCTCTTAAAGACTGCGAAAGGCCAGATCGACGGGATTCTGCGCATGGTGGAAGAAGACCGGTACTGTATGGATATATCGGCGCAGGTCATGGCCACGGACGCTATCCTTCGGAAGGTAAATAATGAAATCATCCGCGCCCACATGAAAGGATGCGTGAAAGAGGCTATTCTGGAAGGAACCGGAGACGAGAAGATCGACGAGCTGATGGCGGTGGTAGACAAGCTCACAAAGTAGTGGAAAGAAGTAGAAAAACAGAATCAGACATTGACAAAATCTCCTATGTATTATAGAATTGTATTCGAAATGTAATAAATGTAATAATTCTGTAATAACTATAGGAGTTTGTCTATGTTTGTATTTAATAATCGAAATAAAAGATGGATCGGAAGCATGGGAGCGGTCCTGATGGGAGCCGCGGTTGTATGCGTGCCGATGGATGTACAGGCGTCCGGAGCGCTGGGAAGCAGCAGTCAGGTCGGTATATCCGCGGATCTGGAGGCAGTGGAAGATACTTCAGTCCTGGAAGTAGCCATGAACGATATCGTGATCTCCGAATTCAATCTGGAAGGATATTCCAATCTGGGTATCGTAACGGTTTCCGAAGGAAAAGTCAATATTCGCGAGACCCCTTCCACAGACGGCAAGATCGTTGGAAAGATCGGAAAAGACGCTGGCTGTGATGTGCTGGGAGAGGAAGGCGAATGGCTTCGCATCAGATCCGGAGAAGTGGAAGGCTATATCAAGGCAGAGTACGTACTGACCGGTACGGACGCGCTGCAGCAGGCGTCTACGCTGCTGAAAAAAGTGGCGAAAGTAACCACCGACGGATTGAAAGTGAGAACAGAGCCGAATACCGAGTGCGAGATCCTGGATATGGTCGGATCCGGACAGAGCTTTGACGTGCTGGAAGAGCTGGACGGATGGGTCCGCATCGATCTGGACGGCGAGACCGGATATCTCTCCACAGATTACGTGGAAGTAGGATCTCAGCTGGACGAAGCGCTGACGATTTCCGAATTGCTCTACGGTGAAGGCGTGTCGAACGTGCGCGTGGCGATCTCCGATTACGCGAAGCAGTTTATCGGCAATCCCTATGTATGGGGAGGTACCAGCTTGACCAGAGGTGCGGACTGTTCCGGGTTCGTACTTTCCATCTTTGCCCATTACGGCATCAGCCTGCCGCATTCTTCCAGGGCGCAGGCGAACTGCGGTACGAGGATCAGCACCGGCGAGCTGCTTCCGGGAGACCTGGTTTTCTATGGAAACGGTTCCGGTATCAACCATGTGGCTCTCTATGTGGGCGGCGGACAGGTAGTGCACGCCAGCAACGCGCGCGTGGGCATCACGATTTCCAGCGTGAACTACAGAACTCCGGTGAAAGCGGTCAGACTGATTCAGGATTGATTGCTGCTATAATTACAGAAAGAAATACCCTGCGGCAGGATACTTCCGGTGTTATATTTAAAGATATCCGGAACTGCCGCAGGTTTTTTATGCGCAGAAAATTTTTGGCAATTAATCTCTTTTAGGGGAACATGGAAATCTGTGTATTGAATTGTGAGGGAAAATGTGATATCTTTGTAACTATGTTGAAAGAATTCGCGGCTTTATACATTGTATGCGCTATTGATTTAAACTGATAAAGTGATAGCAGAGTCCAATGGTCAGGCCATACAGAAGTACAGTGGAAAAGAACGAGAGGAAATCATGAAGCAGTCAGAGACAGTATTGGAAATCAAAGATCTGTGTGTGGAATTTCAGACGGTCGAAGGAAAAGTACAGGCGGTCGATCATCTGAACTATACCTTACATAAAGGAGAGAAGCTGGGAATCGTGGGAGAGAGCGGAAGCGGCAAGAGCGTGTCGTCTCTGGCGGTTCTGCAGCTGATTCCCAATCCGCCCGGACGGGTTACGGGAGGCGAGATCCTGTATAAAGGGAAGGATCTGGTTAAACTTTCCGAAAAAGAGATGCAGAAACTGCGGGGAAACGAGGTGTCCATGATTTTTCAGGAACCTATGACTTCTCTGAATCCTATTATCCAGTGCGGAAAGCAGATCGCGGAGTCTCTGAGACTTCATAGGGGTATGAACAAAAAAGAGGCCATGCAGGAAGCTGTGAATATGATGAGGGCAGTGGGAATCGCCAATCCGGAAGTGAGAGCTCATGAGTATCCGCATCAGATGTCCGGAGGTATGCGTCAGCGTGTGATGATTGCCATGGCGCTGGCCTGTCAGCCGCAGATCCTGATCGCCGATGAACCCACGACGGCACTGGATGTGACGATTCAGGCGCAGATTCTGGATCTGATCCGGGACCTGAACCGGGAGATGAACACTGCCGTGCTTTTCATCACCCATGATCTGGGTGTGGTGAGCGAGCTGTGCGATACAGTGATCGTGATGTATACGGGCCATATCGTGGAGCAGGCTCCGGTCAGAGATCTGTTCCGGGATCCGAAGCACCCGTACACAGTGGGACTTATGAGCGCGATTCCTGCGATCACAAAAGAGAGAAAGCCGCTGCAGACCATCGAAGGCATGGTGCCGAATCCCACGGAGAAGATCGAAGGATGCAGTTTCTGGCCCAGATGTCCCCATGCGTCGGAGCAGTGCAGGAAAAAGGAACCTCCGGTGGCGCGTCTGGGAGAAGAACGTCTGGTCAGATGCTGGATGTACGCGGAAGACAAAGAGAAGACGGGAGGTCCGGACGATGGAGGAAAATAAAAAAGAGACGCTTTTGCAGGCGGATCATGTAAAAGTATATTTTAAGGGAAAAAGCCGGAAAGACGGGGCTGTCAAGGCAGTGGACGACGTGAGCCTGGAGATCCGCAAAGGCGAGACCTTCGGGGTCGTGGGAGAGAGCGGCTGCGGGAAGAGCACGCTGGGACGCACGCTGATCCGCCTGATCGATCCGACGGACGGGCATATTTATCTGAACGGAGAAGATATATCCAAACGGAAGGGCGCAGACCTGAAGGCCATGCGCCGGAAGATGCAGATTATCTTCCAGGATCCGTCAGCCTGTCTGAATCCTAGGAGAACCGTGCGTCAGATTCTGATGGAGCCGTTTGAAATACACAAGATGGATAAAGACCAGGATGTGGAGGCGCGGATTATGGAACTTCTGCAGCTGGTCGGTCTGGATTCTTATCATCTGAGCCGTTATCCGCACGAACTGTCCGGCGGTCAGAAACAGAGGATCGGGATCGCAAGGGCGCTGGCGCTGAAACCGGATCTGATCGTATGCGATGAGGCAGTCTCGGCGCTGGACGTGTCGGTGCAGGCGCAGGTGCTGAATCTGTTGCAGGAACTGAAGCAGAAACTGGGGCTGACCTATTTCTTTATTTCCCACAATCTGAATGTGGTGTATCAGGTCAGCGACCGGGTGGGAGTTATGTATCTGGGAAAGATGGTGGAGATCGCCGATTATGACCAGCTGTATGAAAAGCGTTATCATCCTTATACGGAAGCGCTGCTTTCCGCGATTCCCCAGGTAAATCAGGAGGACCGGAAAGAAAGAATTCATCTGGAAGGAGAAGTCCCCAGCCCGACGGATCCGCCGTCCGGGTGCAGATTCCATACGCGCTGCCCGAAAGCCTGCGACCGCTGCAAAGCGGAAGAACCTGCGCTTCGGGAGATCGCTCCTGGACATCTGGTCGCCTGTCATCTATACGACGCGTAGAGAGGAGATACTGCCGGATAACCGGCGTCTCAATAGATTTAAGGAGGTTTTGTTATGAAAAAGAAACTTTTGGCTGCGGTGCTGTGTCTGGCTATGGCTCTTACGACCGCTGCCTGCGGAAGCAGCAGCGATTCGGCCGACAGCAGCGAACCGGCAGCAGAAGGAACGACGGAAGACACTGCTTCCGGAAGCTCTTCAGATGGCTCCAATACGGTGGTAGTGGCTATGGGATCCGGTTTTTCCACTCTGGATCCGGGTTATGTATATGAAAAATATCCGCCGCTGATTATGAACGCATGTTATGAGAACCTGTTCAAGTTCTATAGCAACGATGGCGCGCCGGAACCGTGTCTTGCCGATACGTATGAGTTTTCCGACGACAACCTGACTCTGACGGTGAATCTGAAACAGAACGTAACGTTTGCCAGCGGCAATCCCATGACGTCCGCTGACGTGGCGTTCAGTATCAACCGCTGCAAGAACCTGCAGGGCAATCCGTCTTTCATCTGCGACACGATCGAGAGCATCGAAACGCCGGATGATTATACGGTGGTATTTCACCTGACCCAGCCGGACAGCGCTTTCCTGTCCAAACTGACTTACAGCTCCCTGGCTGTGCTGGACAGCGAAGTTGTAAAGGCGAACGGCGGTACGGATGCGGAGGACGCGTCCTCTACAGATACCGCGCAGGCTTATCTGAATACTACCAGCGCAGGTTCCGGTATGTATGTGATGACCAGCTACATTCCGGATCAGGAAGTGGTGCTGGAGAAGAACCCGAACTATTGGGGAGAGGCTACCAATGTGGATAAATACATCATTCAGATCCAGCCGGATTCCAATACCCAGATGATGACGCTGTCCACCGGAGATATCGATGTGGCCATGAACATGACCGACGATACCATGGCGGAGCTGGAAGGCCAGGAGAACATCCAGATCATCAACGGCGCAACCAAGACCGTAGGATTTGTGATGATGAACATGAATGAAGAGTACGGCGGACCGGTATCCAATCCGCTGGTACAGCAGGCGATCCGCAAGGCGCTGAACTATGAGAACTTCCAGACCATCTGCGGCGAAGGCTCTGCGACTCCGTATTCTCTGATTCAGGTAGGTTTCATGGGAAGCAAGGGAGAAAGACCTACGGATTACACCAATGTGGAAGAAGCCAAAGAACTGCTGGCAGAGGCAGGATATGCAGACGGATTCGACATCGATCTGACCGTGTGCGATCTGGATATGGAGGGCATCCTTCTGACCGACCTGGCGCAGCTTGTGAAATCTGACCTGGCGCAGATCGGCATCAACGTAAATATCGTATCCCAGCCGTGGGCGGCAGGATACGGCGACGCTTACCGCGACGGAACGCTGGGATTCACCGTGATGTACTGGGCAACCGACTACAACGATCCGAACGTACAGATTGAGTTCCTTCCGGGCAAAACGGTAGGCGTGCGCGCAGGCTGGACAGAGGATATGGATCCGGAACTGGCAGCTCTGTATGACGAGGCTCTGAACGCAACCGACAACGACGCGCGTATCGCTGTTCTGGAGCAGATCCAGGACGCGATGTATGAGGACGGACCGTTTATCTTTGTGGTGCAGGCTCCGGCTCATATCGCATATAATACCAGGCTTGAGGGCGTAGCGATCTCTGATCCCTACTCTCTGGACCTGACTTTGATCAATATTGCAGAATAAACCGTCTTATAAATGGAGAGTCCGCGCAAAAGCGGGCTCTCCCTGCGGACGGCGCGCGGCGGGTCCTGCCGTGAATGCAGGGATGCCCTGCGCTGACGGAAAGATCCGACAGGCAGATTTTCAAAAGAAAAAGAGAGGTGCTGTATGGAACAGTTGAAATTCATAGGGAAACGGCTGCTGTATCTGGTCGTCATGCTGTTGGGAGTGGCGACGCTGGTATTCATCCTGACCAAGATGATTCCGGGAGATCCGACAGTGGCGAATCTAAGCCAGAGAGCATTGAGCGATCCGGAAATCGTGGCGGCTTACCGCGCCAGGTACGGGCTGGATCAACCGTATATTGTCCAGTATTTTCTGTATATCAGAAATCTGCTGCAGTTTGATCTGGGTACGTCGATCCGTACCAACAATCCGGTGCTGCAGGAATTGCTGCGCTGCTATCCGGCTACAATCGAACTGGCCCTGTTTGCGATCATTATCGCCGCGCTGCTGGGGATTCTGTTCGGAGTGATTTCCGCGATCCGCAGAAACAGTATCCTGGATCAGATCGTGCGCGCGATCTCAGTGACGGGCGTCAGCATTCCCAGTTTCTGGTTCGCGCTGCTGATGCTGTATTTTTTCTATTATAAGCTGCATATCTTCCCGGGCCCGGGACGCCTGAGCAACACATTCTCGGCTCCTGCCACGGTGACGGGAATGTATGTAATTGACAGTCTGCTGGAAGGAAATCCGGCGAAGGCGCTGGATGCGCTCAGCCATCTGTTCTTGCCGGCGCTGGTGCTTGCCATGTTTACCATGGGCCTGATCACCAGGACCACCCGTTCCAATCTGCTGGATGTGATGTCTACCGATTATATCCGTACTGCAAAGGCAAAGGGACTTGGCAGGGCGAAGCTGATCCTGCGCCATGCCCTGGGCAACGCGCTGATCCCGGTTCTGACCGTGATCGGTCTGGGCCTGGGCAATCTGCTGGGCGGCATGGTGCTGGTGGAGACGATCTTCAACTGGCCCGGAGTGGGACAGTTCGCCTATGAATCGGTCATGTCGGCGGATTATCCCTCGATCATCGGTGTGGCATTGCTGATCGCGCTGAATTATATGGTGATCAATACGGTGGTGGACATCCTGTATGGACTGATCGACCCGAGAGTGAGGTGTAAGTAATGCTGCATGCGATTAAAAAACTGTTTAAATCCAATTACCTGTTTACTCTGGGCGTGGTTATCTGTCTGGCGTGGATCCTGGCGGCGATTTTTGCGCCGGTGATCGCGCCGTATGACCCGATTGCCAAGGATCTGACGCTCCGCCTGCAGCCGCCGTCTGCCGAACACTGGTTTGGAACGGATACTTTCGGACAGGACATATTCAGCCGTGTCATTTACGGTGGAAGATACTCGCTGCTGGCGGGATGTCTGACTGTGGTGATCGCGGGGATCATCGGCACCTTCTACGGCGCCATCGCCGGATATGTGGGGGGCAGGACGGACAATATCATGATGAGAATCTCCGAGATGATTCTTTCCTTTCCGTCGCTGGTCCTTGCCATGATCATCAACGCAGTGCTGGGTTCCAACCTGTTCAACACCATGTTCGCGCTGGTAGTGGTGGCCTGGCCGACTTACGCGCGTCTGATGCGCAGCGTGGTGCTGAGCGTGAAAGAAAACGAATATGTGACGGCGTCGGAAGCTCTGGGAGCGTCGAGACTCCGTATTCTGGTCAAAGAGATCATACCGAACAGCATCAGCTCGGTGCTGATCATGGCGACCACAGATATCGGAAATCAGATCCTGATGTTCTCCACCCTGAGTTTTCTGGGACTGGGAAGCGCGCCGCCTACGCCGGAATGGGGCATGATGGTTTCTGAAGGCGTGGATTATTTTAATAAATTCTGGGTGGCCGGATTTCCGGGGCTGGCGATCTTCACTATGGCCGTGGGCGCCAACTTTATCGGCGATGGCCTGCGTGATCTGCTGGACCCCAAACTGAGAAAGCAATTCTAAGAAAGAGGGAATTTCAATATGCTGAAGCAAAACAGAGTGGAGCGGGTGCTGAAAGCTCTTGAAGATATGGGACTGTCCCAGATGCTGATTGTGGACCCCATGACCATTTACTATCTAACGGGAGTTTATATAGCGCCGTTTGAACGTTTTTACGGGCTCTATCTGAGAGCGGACGGAAAGCATGTCTATTTTCTGAACCGTCTCTTCCATGTGCCGGAAGATGTGGGGATTGAAAAGGTATGGTATTCTGATACCGATCCGGTGGCAGATCTGATCGCGGAGAGACTGGATAAAAACACGCCTCTGGGTGTAGATAAAGATCTCCGCGCCTCCTTCCTTCTGCCGCTGATCGACCGGATGGCAGCGGCGGGATTTATAAACGCTTCTGTTGCCGCAGACCGGACCAGGGGCGTGAAAGACGCGGAAGAACAGGAACTGATGCGGACTGCTTCCCTGATCAATGACCGTGCGATGGCGCAGTTCAAGACGCTGATTCATGAAGGCGTGACGGAGAAAGAGGCGGCGGATCAGATGCTGAAGATCTATCAGGATCTGGGAGCGGACGGATTTTCTTTTGAACCGCTGGTGGCTTTTGGCGCCAATGCGGCGGATCCGCATCATGCGCCGGATAATACGGCTGTGAAACCGGGAGACTGTGTGCTGTTTGATGTGGGCTGTATCAAGGACGGATATTGCTCGGATATGACAAGAACCTTTTATTATAAAGAAGTCAGTGAGGAGCACCGGAAGATCTATGATATCGTGCGCAGCGCCAATGAGAAGGCGATCTCCATGATCCGGCCGGGCGTGCCGCTCTGCGAACTGGACGGAGCAGCCCGTGATCTGATCACGGATGCGGGATACGGCGAATATTTCACGCATCGGCTGGGGCATTTTATCGGCCTTGCCGAGCACGAGTATGGAGATGTGTCCTCCGCCAATAACTGGAAGGCGGAGCCGGGCATGATCTTCTCGATTGAGCCGGGAATCTATCTGCCCGGCGATACCGGAGTCCGGGTGGAGGATCTGGTTCTGGTGACAGAAGACGGCTGCGAAGTGCTGAACCATTACTCCAAAGATCTGGAGGTGATCGGGTGAATCCGAGAGTGACTCTGCACATGGCCAATGGTTCTAAGATCGTGATGGAACTTCTGCCGGATGCGGCGCCCAACACGGTGAACAGTTTTCTTTTCGCGGCGCTGGGAGGTTATATGGATCATCATGCCATCGAAAGAATCGTGCCGGGCAACTGGATCGATGTGAGTTATACAGCCTTCGGACAGGAAGCCTGCCGGTATCTGATTCCCAATGAGTTTGAACTGCATCCGGAGATTGAACCGATGGATTCTCATCCGGGAGCGGTCTGTATGGGCGGTTATGGAGAAGCCGGGCTTGCCGGATGTGAGTTTTTCTTCCCGCTGAGGGACTGCCCGGAGCATAAAGGAATCTATCCGGTATTCGGAAAAGTTCTGGAAGGCATGGACGAGCTTTACCGGCTGGAAAAGGTAGAGACGGTGCCGGTGACGGATTTCCCTATTGAAGGAGTGGAAGTGAACCGTCCCGTGGAGCCGCAGGTGATCGATCACGTGGAGGTAGAGCTTTTTGGAAAAATGTATCCGGAACCCGTACGTGTAAATGATCCGAAGCTGCCGCCCTGTTGGAAGTAAGAAAAAACGACTTTACAAAAGATAGGGTTTATGCTATTGTTATAAAGTATGAATTCAGCCGTCATTCAGGATCAGGATACTCCGACCGGTTCTTAATGACTGGCGTTAAGGAGAAAAAGGAGGAGAAACACATGATTTCCAAAGAGAAGAAACAGGCGATTATCGCAGAATACGGACGCACTGAGGGCGACACCGGTTCACCGGAAGTTCAGGTTGCTATCCTGACCGCAAGGATTCAGGAGCTGACTGACCACCTGAAAGCAAACCCGAAGGATCATCATTCCAGAAGAGGACTTCTGAAGATGGTAGGTCAGAGACGTGGTATGCTTGCATACCTGAAGAAAATCGATATCGAGAGATACCGTGCGCTGATCGCAAAACTTGGACTGAGAAAATAACAGTCATAAGGGCGGAGGGTTCCTCCGCCCTGTTTTCGTGAAAATTTAAATTTATCTGGCAGAAGATAATCTCCGAGACCACTGAAAAGTGCAAAAAGTACGGATTTGCATTTTTCAGTAGTTTCGGTATCTTCTACAGATAAGACAGAAAGGAGATACAGTTAGTATGTACAAAAGTTACACAATGGAACTGGCAGGCAGAACTCTGAGAGTGGATATCGGCCGTGTGGCAGCTCAGGCGAACGGCGCGGCTTTCATGCACTACGGAGATACGGTAGTGCTGTCCACGGCGACTGCCTCTGAAAAACCGAGAGAGGGTATTGATTTCTTCCCTCTGAGTGTGGATTATGAGGAAAAAATGTACGCGGTAGGAAAGATCCCGGGAGGCTTCAACAAGCGCGAAGGAAAAGCGTCCGAGAACGCGATCCTGACTTCCCGTGTGATCGACCGTCCTATGAGACCGCTGTTTCCGAAGGATTACCGCAATGATGTGACGCTTAACAATATGGTCATGAGCGTGGACCCGGAGTGCCGTCCGGAGCTGGTAGCCATGCTGGGCGCCGCCATCGCGACCAGTATTTCGGATATACCTTTTGACGGTCCCTGCGCTATGACTCAGGTGGGAATGGTCGACGGTGAGTTCATCATCAATCCGTCCCAGCTTCAGTGGAAAGAGGGAGATCTCAATCTGACGGTGGCTTCCACAAGAGAAAAGGTCATCATGATCGAGGCCGGAGCCAATGAGATTCCGGAGGAGAAAATGATCGAGGCCATTTATATGGCGCATGACGTCAACCAGACGATCATTAAATTCATCGATCAGATCGTAGCGGAAGCAGGCAAGGAAAAACATACCTATGAGAGCTGCGCGATTCCGGAAGAACTGTTCGCGGCGATCAAAGAGATCGTTCCCCCGGCAGAGATGGAGGAGGCCGTGTTCACGGATGACAAACAGACCAGAGAGGGCAATATCCGCGCCCTGACCGAGAAGCTGCAGGAGGCATTCGCCGAAAATGAAGAGTGGCTGGCAGTTCTGGACGAGGCTATCTATCAGTATGAGAAGAAGACAGTCCGCAAGATGATCCTGAAAGATCATAAGCGTCCGGACGGCCGTGAGATTACGCAGATCCGTCCGCTGGCGGCAGAAGTGGATATTATCCCGCGCGTACACGGTTCCGCCATGTTTACCCGCGGACAGACCCAGATCTGTAACGTGTGTACGCTGGCTCCCCTTTCCGAACAGCAGAGACTGGACGGACTGGATGAGAATGAAGTCAGCAAGAGATATATGCATCATTACAATTTCCCGAGCTACTCGGTAGGCGAGACCAAGCCGTCCAGAGGACCGGGACGCCGTGAGATCGGACATGGCGCTCTGGCAGAGAGAGCGTTGATCCCGGTACTTCCCAGCGAGGCAGAGTTCCCGTACGCGATCCGTACCGTGTCGGAGACCTTTGAATCCAACGGTTCTACGTCTATGGCGTCCACCTGTGCTTCCTGTATGTCCCTGATGGCTGCAGGCGTACCGATCAAGAAGATGGTGGCAGGTATTTCCTGCGGTCTGGTGACCGGCGATACAGACGATGATTTTGTCCTTCTGACGGATATCCAGGGACTGGAAGATTTCTTCGGCGACATGGATTTCAAGGTAACAGGCACCACCGACGGCATCACGGCGATCCAGATGGATATCAAGATCCATGGACTGACCCGCCCGATCGTGGAGGGTGCCATTGCCAGGTGCCGTGAAGCGAGACTCTTCATCATGGACAACTGTATGAAGAAGGCGATCGCTGAACCGCGTCCGCAGGTTGGACCGTACGCGCCGAAGATCATCCAGATGACGATCGATCCGCAGAAGATCGGCGATGTGGTGGGCCAGAGAGGAAAGACCATCAATGCCATCATCGAGCAGACCGGCGTGAAGATCGATATCGACGACGACGGAGCAGTATCTATCTGCGGTACCGACCAGGCGATGATGAATAAGGCAAAAGAACTGATCGAGATCATCGTGACCGATTTCGAGGAGGGCCAGGTGCTCACCGGTAAAGTGGTCAGCATCAAAGAATTCGGCGCATTCCTGGAGTTCGCTCCGGGCAAGGAAGGCATGGTTCATATCTCCAAGATCGCGAAAGAGAGAATCAACCGCGTGGAGGACGTGCTGACTCTGGGAGACGTGGTGAAGGTGGTATGCCTTGGCAAAGACAAGATGGGACGCGTAAGCTTCTCCATCAAGGACTGCAAACAGTAAGACAGTTAAAATGGAATAAAAAAGAAGCAGGGCTTCCGCAGAAACTGAAATCTGCGGAAGCCTTTTTAGTACACCAAAAAGTGGAAAAAATCAATGGAAAAATAGGGTGTTTTTGGTCAAAATAAAGTATTTCACAGGTAGAAGAAAGGAGAAGATATATGCCGCGGACAGGAACAGACAAGAAAACTCTGGTAAATAAAATGTTTGAATACTGACCGTATACTGCCTCCGTCTTTGCGGTATAAAACCTGTCCCGGTCTCATATATTGGGGGTAAGGAGTGGGAAACATGCAGTGTGACGAAGTATTATCCATATTTCCAAAAGAGATCCGGGAGCTGGTACAGTCTCTCCATCTGTCTCCGGATGGTCTGCAGGAAATCCGGATCCGGGCGGGACGTCCGATATTGATCAGGTACCGGAACCGGGAACTGGTGACAGGCAGGACAGTGAGCCGGGACCGGACGGCAGAGATTCTGGCATATCTGGGAAGTTATTCTCTCTATGCCTATGAAGCTGAAATAAGGCAGGGATTTTTGTCCCTTCCGGGAGGCCACAGGGTGGGGCTCTCCGGAAAGGCGGTGATGGAAGCCGGGCGGGTGAAAACATTGGGAGAGATCTCCTCGCTGAATATCCGGTTCGCCCATCAGATCAGGGGCTGCGCGGATCCGCTGGTGCCGTATATATGGGAAGGGGAGAGACTGCTGCATACATTGATCGTTTCCCCGCCAGGCAGAGGCAAAACGACTCTCCTCCGGGACTGTATCCGCCAGATCTCCGACGGCTCTGACACGCGTCCGGGAAAGACGGTCGGGGTTGTGGACGAGCGTTCGGAGATCGCCGGATGTTTTCGGGGAGTACCGGGAAACGATGTGGGGATGCGTACGGACGTGCTGGACGGCTGTCCGAAAGCGGAGGGTATGATGATGCTGATCCGGTCCATGGCTCCGGATGTGGTGGCTGTGGATGAGATCGGCGGCCGGGAAGACGCGGGATCGCTCCGCTATGCCATGAACTGCGGATGCGTCCTGCTCGCTACGGTCCACGGAAGCTGTATGGAGGAGCTGCTGCAAAAACCCGTGCTGAGAGAACTGGTCGAGCAGGGAATATTTGAAAGATATGTGTTCCTGGAAGCCGGGAAGATTCCCGGCAGGATCGGACAGATCCTGGACAGACAGGGGGAGAGTGTATGCTGAAGGCAGTAGGAATCCTGTGTATCCTGGCGGGAAGTACGGGGCTGGGCATGTCTATGGCCAGGGAACTGGAACTGCGGATCGAGGAACTGCTGCAGCTCCAGAAGCTGATGCTGCGGCTGAGGGGGGAGATCCGGTATATGCACCGGACTCTCCCGGAGGCTTTTTTTAATCTGGCCGGCAGCGCATCGCCTCCTTTTTCCGATTTTTTCCGTCAGACATCTCTGGAACTTCAGGATCGAAGCGGACAGACTGCGGAAGAGATCTGGACGCGGAATCTTCAGAAACATTTTTCGGGCCTGCATATTACCAGACAGGAACTGACAGAACTGGAAAAACTGGGGAGCATGCTGGGCTGCCTGGATGTGGAGATGCAGGTGAGCACGCTGGATTATTATCTGGACCAGCTGAAACAGTCGGCGGAGCAGGCGGAACAGTCGGCGGAAAGCCGCAGAAAACTGTACCGGTATCTGGGAATTTTAAGCGGCGCTGCGCTGGCGGTTCTGATCATATAAAGGAAGGACGGGAAACGGAAGAAAGATGGATGAAACCATGATTTTCAAGATTGCCGCGGTGGGTATCCTGGTGTCGGTCCTTTCTCAGGTACTGAAGCACAGCGGGAGGGAAGAGCAGGCATTTCTGACCAGCCTTGCGGGACTGATTCTGGTGCTCCTGTGGATTGTTCCCTATGTATACGAATTGTTTACTACCATGCAGCGGCTGTTTACTTTATAGGAGGAACAAAGATGGTTCGGGTGGCTTTGCTGGGAATTGCAGGTGTGCTTCTGGCGCTGCAGCTGAAATCGTTAAAGTCAGAATATTCCATATATCTGTGTCTGGGAGTCAGCGCGCTTATTTTCTGGTATATGACGGAGCAGCTGGGAAGCATTCTGGAGGGACTGGAAATGATCCAGGACACTCTGCCGCTGAATGCGGGATATATCCGGACACTGATCAAGATTGTGGGAATCACATATATTGCCGAATTTGCTTCTGATCTGTGCAAAGACGCCGGATATCAGGCGGTGGCCGGACAGATCCAGATGTTTGGAAAGCTGTCGGTGCTTGCTGTCAGTATCCCTATTCTGACGGCGCTTCTGGATACCGTGCGGACATTCCTGGGAGGCTGACATGGGAGATATTGATTTTTCAGAGATCCAGCAGCTGCTGGATGAACTTCTGGGAAACGGCCTGGATTTTGGGGATATGGTAATGCGGGGGACAGAAGGGGGACAGCTGTTTTCCTGGGAATCGCTGACGGGTTTCCTGCAGGATACATTTTTTAAAGAACTGCTGCAGCAACGGCAGATGTGGGTACATATTCTGATTCTGGCAGTCGCGGCGGCGGTTCTGGTTCACTTTGCGGATGTCTTCCAAAACCGCAGTGTTTCACAGATCAGTTTCTGCATGATCTATATGCTCCTTTTTCTGCTTCTGCTGACTTCGTTTCAGAACAGTATGGGGATCGCGGAGCAGGTTATGGATCATATGCAGGATTTTATGACCGTTCTTGCTCCGGCGTATTTTCTGGCTATGACTTTATCGGCGCGGGTGACGTCAGCCGGAGTGTATTATGAATTTATTCTCCTGCTGATTTCGGCGGTCCGCTGGCTGGCAGAGGCGTTTGTGCTTCCCTGTGTTGAGATCTATGTATTACTGACGCTGGTTAATGGGATGTCGGGAGAAGGCAGACTGGGACGTCTTACCGAACTGGTGGAAATGTTGGTGGGATGGAGCCTGAAAGCGGTATTGGCAGCAGTTATGGGATTTCATATGATACAGGGGCTGATTACTCCGGCGGCGGACGCGTTCCGGGCCTCTTCGGTCAGTAAAGGGATCGAGATGGTGCCGGGGGTGGGAGACGTGGGAGGTTCTGTCACAGATCTGGTGCTGGGTTCGGCGATGCTGATCAAGAATGGCGTAGGAGCGGCTGCGCTGGCGGTGCTGATTCTGCTGTGTCTGGTTCCTCTGGCAAAGCTGGGGGTGATCATGGCGGCGTATTATCTGTTGGCAGCCATATTGCAGCCGGTGTCTGAAGAACGCATCACCGGCTGCCTGACCGGGATGGGCCATGCGGTCCGTCTGCTGTTCCAGACTGTTTTTACTGTCCTGGTGCTGTTTTTGCTGACTATTGCCCTGGCGACAGCGGCGTCCGGATAGAGAGGGGGTATGCCGGGATGCAGGAGATTCTGGATATGGTAAGATATGTGGCGGTTTTTTATCTGCTGGAGCAGACGGTGCTGAATCTGCTTCCCGGCAAAATTTATGAGAAATATGTGCGGTTTTATCTGGGGCTTTTGCTGGTACTGCTGCTGCTCCAGCCGGTTTTAAGGATATTCCGTCTGACGGAGACTCTGGATGCGGAAGCGCTGGTATACGAAACCGTGCAGGAAGCGGACGATCTGCGGTAGATGCTGAGAGGAGGCGGGAACTGTGCCGGTGAAATGGAATGAAATCAAAAAGAGATACTGGCCGCCAAGGAAAGATCAGCTGTTGATTCTGGTGCTGTTCGGTCTTTTGCTGGCGGTGATAGCGATTCCGGTAGACAGGGAGAAACCGGTGGGAGAGGAGAAAGAAGAAACAGCGCGGGAGGATGCGGAAAACGACTATGAAACCCGAATGGAGCAGAAACTGGGTGAGCTTCTGTCTCGGGTAGAAGGAGTGGGAAATGTTGAAATTATGCTGACTTTCGAGGGAAGCGGGGAAAAACAGGTGGAGAAGGACCAGACAGTTACGGAAGACAGCACACAGGAAGAGACAGTCTATGAAGAGAGCGGGAACAGCGGACGAACCCCATATGTGGCTTCCGAAACTAATCCGAGAGTGGAAGGAGTTCTGGTGATCGCCGAGGGAGGGGATTCCAGCAGAGTGAAGCAGGAGATTATAGAGGCCGCGCAGGCATTATTTGGCATAGAGGCTCATAAAATTAAAATAATGAAAATGGAGGGAAGCAAGTGAAGCAGATATTTAAGAAACCGGTATTCAAAAAAAATCAGATGATTATCACCGCGCTGGCCGCCATGATCGCGGTGGCCGGATACCTGAATTATTCGGGGACCGGACTGGATGAGGATTTATTAAGCGCCAACAGCTCGGCGATCGAAGATACAGAGGATGCAAGCGTGGCAGAAGATATTTCGGCGGAAGATATCTATGCGCAGACCGGTACGGAGGAGACCGGGGACATCGCCAGCCTGGATGAAGATACGGAAGCTGCAGAAGAAGAGGCAGAACCTGCGGCGGAAGAACAGGCGGAAGCAGAAGTGGGAGATACGGTGATGGTGGGAAGCAGCGTAGGCGTGGGCCTGGTGTCGGAAGCAAAAGTGACCAGGGAACAGACACGTTCCAGAAATAAGGAAATACTTATGGAGTTAATCAACAGCACCAATATTACAGATGAGCAGAAGCAGGGAGCAATCGATGAAATGGTGGAGATGACGGACATTGCGGAGAAGGAACTGGCGGCGGAGACGCTGCTGTCCGCGCAGGGCTTTAACGACGTGGTAGTCAGTATCAATGAATCTTCGGCGGATGTGGTAGTGAGCAACACGCAGGTCAGTGACGCGGAGCGTGCCCAGATCGAGGATATCGTAAAACGGAAAACCGGAATCGAAGCGGCAAATATCACCATCACTCCCGTAACTGCGGCGGAGTAAATCCGGGTCTGTTGCATAAATAATAAAAATTCGCTATAATGCAGCTGATAAATATTATCAGCTGCATTATGATGTTTGAGCCCCGGACAACCGGAGAATAAAGATATCAGCATATATTTGCCGGGGCAGACGAGCGAGAGGTGTACAGATGAGATTGAATGAAGGAGCGAAAGGCAGCAGGCTCAAAGTGCTGCATATGGACCTTCCCGTCCAGACGGAACGCCGCCTGGAAGTGCTGGGAATGCTGGAAGGAACTGTGATTTCTGTGGTGAACAGGAAGAAAAGAGGGGCTATGATTATCAAGATCAGAGGCACCCGGTTTGCAATAGGAGAACAGATCACAAAGAACATCGAGGTGGAACCGGTATGAGTAAGAAGGAATTGACGGTAGGATTTGTAGGAAATCCGAACTGTGGAAAAACGACATTATTTAATGCCTATACAGGAGCTAATCTGAAAGTGGCCAACTGGCCGGGAGTAACGGTGGAAAAAAAAGAAGGAGCCATGCGTTTTCATGACGATACGTTCCGTCTGGTGGATCTGCCCGGTACATACAGCCTGACTTCCTATACAATGGAAGAGACTGTGACAAGGCAGTACATATTGAGCGATGAGGTGGATGTGATCGTGGACGTGGCAGACGCGTCGGCGCTGGAGAGAAATCTCTATCTGACGCTTCAGCTGATTGAACTGGGGAAACCGGTGGTTCTGGCGCTGAATATGATGGATATTGTTCAGGAACGGGGGATGGAGATCGATCTGCACCGCCTGCCGGAGATGCTGGGGATTCCCTGTGTGCCTGTCTCGGCACGCAGAAAGACCGGTCTTGAGATCCTGATTCATACGGTGGCCCATCATAAGGATAAAATTCTGGGAGAGAAACTGATTCACCATCATGAGCCTGAAGAAAGCCACCACAAGGACGCGGAAGAACATCATAAAATGTACGCCATGGTGTACTCCGACGATGTGGAGGACAAGATTGACGAGATATCGGATCTTTTGCAGAAAAATTATCCGAAGATCGATAATCTGCGCTGGCATGCCATAAAAGTGCTGGAGAACGATGTGGAGATCCGCAAAGCATATCCGCTGAACTGGTCGGAGATTCTGGAGAGGGATTATGAAAAAGAAATCATCAACCAGAAGTTTTCTTTTATTGAAGAAATTATGACGGAGTGTGTGGCGAACCGGAGCCGGAAGGCAGAGTCAACAGACCGTATCGACCGGGTCCTGACACATCCGGTATGGGGGCTGCCGGTCTTTCTGCTGATCATGGCGCTGGTGTTTTTCCTGACATTTACTGTGGGAGACTGGCTGAAAGGCTATTTTGAGATCGGGCTGGACAGTCTGACAGGGCTTGTCACATCAGCGATGGAAACGATCCATACGAATCCGCTGCTGATCTCTCTGGTTACGGACGGTATCCTGGCCGGTGTGGGAGGAATTCTGACTTTTCTGCCCAATATATTTATTCTGTTCCTGGCGCTGGCTTTTCTGGAGGACAGCGGATATATGGCCAGAGTGGCGTATGTGATGGACGGTATCATGGGAAAGATCGGCCTTTCCGGACGTGCTTTTCTGCCTATGCTGCTGGGATTCGGCTGTACGGTGCCGGCGGTTATGGCTTCCAGGGTGCTGGAAAATCCCCGGGATCGTCTGAAGACGATCATGGTCACACCGTTTATGTCCTGCAGCGCGCGTCTGCCCATCTATGTGCTTTTTTCTGAGATGTTTTTTGGCGACAGAGCGATGATCGCCGCATTTTCCATGTATGTGCTCGGACTGGCGATGGCGATTCTGGGCGCCTTTATCATGAAGCTGGCGGATCGGAAAGAGAACGGAAATATGCTTTTGATCGAGCTGCCGGAATATAAGACGCCCAATGCCCATACGATCCGGGTCTATGTATGGGAGAAAGTGAAAGATTATCTGACGAAGGCCGGAACGACAATCTTCCTTGCCTCCATGATTATGTGGTGCGTGATGAATTTAGGACCTCAGGGATTTACGACAGATATGGAACAGAGTTTCGGGGCTCTGATCGGCAAAACGCTCGTGCCGGTTTTTGCGCCGCTGGGGCTTGGCTACTGGCAGATCGTACTGGCTCTGATCTCCGGAATCGCGGCAAAAGAAGTTGTGGTGTCCAGCTGCAGCGTCCTGTTCGGCATTGGCAATGTGACCGGAATTTCCGGTATGAACGGACTGGCCGCCGTGCTGGAAGGTATGGGATTCGGAGCGCTCAACGCCTATGCGCTGATGGTATTCTGCCTTCTTTATGTACCTTGTCTGGCGACGCTTGCTACGGTGAAAAGAGAGACAGGGAGCTGGAAATGGACCGGACTTATGGTTTGCGTACAGCTTCTGATTGCCTGGCTGATGGCATTTCTGGTCTTCCAGGCAGGATCTGCTGTTTTTTAGAATACAGGGATTGACAAATGAACCGGGGCAGAGTATTATTGTACTATATTAATAATACAATAATGCGCGGCAAAGGAGTGAGCAGATGGAATGGAAACTGGATGACAGCCGCCCGATCTGGATCCAGCTGCAGGAACAGCTGACCAGAATGATTCTTTCCGGACGATTTCGTGCGGGTGAAAGACTGCCCAGCGTGAGAGAACTGGCATCGGAAGCAGGAGTGAATCCCAATACCATGCAGCGCGCACTGGCAGGGCTGGACGCGGAAGGGCTCACGGTAACGAACCGTACCGCGGGACGGACAGTGACGGAGGATGACTCGGTACTGGAAGGAATGCGTGCGAAGCTGGCGAGAGAACTGATCCGTCAGTTTTATGAAGAGGCGGAGCAGCTGGGATATACCAGAGACCAGGCGCTGGAATTGTTAAAGAGGAGTGGAAGTTAGATGGGTGAAGTTTTGATACAGTGTCAGGATGTGTGGAAATACTACGGGAGAAAAGAAGCGCTGAGAGGCCTGGATTTTCAGCTGTCCGGCGGACGGATTGTAGGACTTCTCGGCCCTAACGGATCCGGAAAGACGACTCTGATGAAGGTGCTGAACGGTCTTCTGCGGCCGGAGAAAGGAGTGGTTCTGATCGACGGAGAGGAGCCTGGAATTTATACGAAATCTGTCGTCAGTTATTTGCCGGACAAGACGTATTTTGCGGATTGGATGAAAGTCAGCGATCTATTTGATCTGTTTCAGGATTTTTATGAAGATTTTGACCGGGAAAAAGCGGAGCAGATGTGCGAAACGCTTCAGATTCAGACAAATCAGAAAATGAAGATCCTGTCCAAAGGTACCAGAGAAAAAGTGCAGTTGATTCTGGTCATGAGCCGCAGCGCAAAGCTGTATCTTCTGGATGAGCCGATCGCAGGGGTGGATCCGGCAGCCCGGGATTATATTCTTGCGACGATTTTGAATAATTATAATCCGGAGGGAACTGTCCTGATCTCCACTCATCTGATTGCGGATGTGGAGAGGGTACTGGACGAAGTCCTTTTTATTCAGGACGGAAAAGTGATCCGCCAGGAGATGGTGGATGATATCCGCGAACAGGAAGGAAAATCAGTGGATGAACTGTTCCGGGAAATATTCCGGACGGTGCCTTATGGCGGAGGTACGGCGAATGTTAGGTAAATTAATTAAATATGATATGAAATCTATCTCAAGGACGTTGATTCCGCTATGGATTCTGGCGCCGGTCATCTCCCTCTTGTTCAGCATATCTATCAGGGGGCTGGTCGGGACAGCGGAGTACGCCGTCCGGAATACTCTGGAGAATCAGGCGCTTATTCAGGGCAGTGCGATTATTACCGGTATCACTACACTGGTTTTTTTCGGAGTTATGATTGCTATTCTGGTGATGACGGTTCTGTTCATTATTCAGAGATTCTGGAACGGACTGCTGAAAGAAGAAGGATACCTGATGTTTACGCTTCCGGTGGAAACATGGGAATTGGTAGTTTCCAAGGGAATCTGTGCGACAGTGGTCAGCTGTGTCAGTATCCTGGTGGGAGTGGTCAGCTGCGTGGTGATGTTTATGGGCGCGATCAGCGGTTTTGATGAACTCTGGAATGGAATCGGACAGCTGATCGGATACGCGGTGAAAGCGGACGGCGTAATGATATGGTCCTGCAATGTGGTTCTTTTTGTGCTGCTGATGATCGTAGGTACGGCGGAGAGCGTCTACCGCGTGTATGCAGCCATGGCTCTGGGCCAGCTTTTTGAAGGGCACAGAGTAGTTGGCGCCTGTGTATCTTATATTGGCATCGGCATTGCGTGGTCGTTGATCTCAGGGATCTTTACAATTATTGTCAGCCTGGCGCTGCCGGATACAGCATATTATCTTACGGAGGACTTTGGCGTATTCGGACTGTTGTATATGCTGGTTCTGCTTCTGATCACATTATTCCAGATTGTGATCTGGCATCTGATGACTGTGCATATTCTGTCCAGGCATTTAAATCTTGAATAAAAAAAGAATTTCCAGTACAATAGTAAGAAATTGGCATGGAAAGGAAAAACACAATTATGGACTATAGTATTTTTGAGCTGCTGTTTTTTCTGTTCATTTATTCTTTTTTGGGCTGGTGTCTGGAAGTCCTGTATATGGCTGTGCAGACCGGCAGGTTCTGCAACAGAGGTGTACTGAATCTGCCGCTGTCCCTTTCTTATGGGATAGCGGCAGTTTTGCTGATTCTGATCCAGCCTACGCTGAGAGAACACTGGCTTTTTCAGCCTGTGGCATATATGGTGATTACTTCCGCAGTGGCTCAGCTGGCGTCGGAAGTGTCATATCGTCTGACCGGAAAGAAGTTGTGGAATCAGGATGAAAAATCAGTATACGCCGGCAGGGTGAAGGGGTTTCTCTATATGGCAGCTGCGGCCGTATGTGCCATGCTGGTGATTCTGCTGGTGCATCCGTTTCTGTATCTGGCGGTTCATGCGCTTCCTGATCTTCTGATACAGATCGTTTCCGGCGTGCTTCTGGTGCTGGTGGTCATAGACGCGTCGGCCGTTTATCTGGCATCCAGGAAAAAGCTGCAGGCGGGCAGAGTGCGGACGCTGGCAGCGGGACTGCAGGTGCAGAAAAAGACTGTGGGAAGCCGTTTGACGGCACATATCTGGAACCGGCTTAAGAAAGCATATCCCAAGCTGCAGGCGGCAGAAGACGGTGAAGAAGAAAACCGGAAAAATTATGTGTTCGCGAAAGGAATCTGTCTGGATAAAGTATTCTGGATTTTCGTGATCACCGCAGTTGCCGGAGTCGTGATTGAGACGGTCTTTGTGGGCGTTACAACCGGAAGGTGGATGAGCCGGGCCAGTCTGCTTTACGGCCCCTTCAGCATTGTATGGGGAGCGGGAGGAGCGCTCCTGACGGTGCTTCTTCATAAATTGTCAAGCAAAGATGACAGGTATATCTTTCTGGGGGGATTTTTCCTGGGAGGCACTTATGAATATATGTGCAGCGTGATCAGCGAGGTCTTTTTCGGAACAGTATTCTGGGACTACAGCGATATGCCCTTCAATATCGGAGGGCGGACAAATCTTTTGTTTTGTATCTTCTGGGGAATCCTTGCTCTGGTATGGGTGAAGATTATTTATCCGAAGCTCAGCGGACTGATTGAAAGGATTCCGCCCATGACGGGCAAGATCGTGACCTGGGTATGCATGGTGCTGATGGCCTGCGATCTGGCGATTTCCGGCATGGCGCTGCTTCGCTACGTAGAGCGGAAAGAAGGAATCCCCGCAAGAAATATTGTGGAAGAATATGTAGATTATCAGTGTCCGGATGAATATGTGGAAGTAATATGGCCCAATATGAGAATGCGCTAGGCATCAAGGACTCCAAGAGCGGCCGGATCCGTGATCTCGATCGTCCCCCGCGAGAGGCGGACGTATCCTTCCCTCTGGAAATACCGAAGCATCCGGGTGACGACCTCTCTGGCGGTTCCCAGGTGAGCAGCGATTTTCTCATGCGTGATTTTCAGTACGGGACTGTCCTCCGCAGAGGATTCCTCCAGAAGGAAAGAGGCCAGACGCCGGTCCATGCTTTTCCACATAATCTGTTCGATCAGCCACATGACCTCTGAAAATCTGGAAGCCATGATCTGATTGGTATAATTGGCCAGAACCGCGGATCCGTCCATGATCTTTTTATAGGTGCCGGAAGGAATGACCCAGAGATCTGTGTCCTGTTCCGCTTCGATAAAGATATCGAACTGAATGTTCTGCATGATGCATGAGGCGGAAAAAAGGCAGATATCCCGGGGATAAAGCCGGTACAGGGTAACTTCCCGGCCGTCTTCAGAAGAGAGGAAGGCGCGCAGACGTCCTGTCCGCACCACAAGAAGGCCAATGCAGTCGCCGGAGCCGCTGTGAAGTATGGTTCCTTTCGAGATAGAGCGGGATGAGCAGGAAGCGGAAAGATTCGTCTGTTCCTTTTCTGTCAGCTGGTCCCAGACCGGAAAATAATTTGAAATATCCATGACTGTTTCTCCTTTATGGAATCAGTATAGGACATTTTCGTGATAATGTCACGGAAGATTTTCGGGAAGCCGGGTACTCTATGAATAAAGATTCTGTTTAAAGACGGAAAAGCTGCGGGGTCTGTGGCTGCGCCGGATTCCAAGGCGGCGATAAAAGCGTTTATAGAAAAATATGGAAATGGCAGGTGAGAGGTATGAGAGAGATTTATGATGTAGTGGTGATCGGAGGAGGTCCGGGCGGATACACGGCAGCATTGTATTGTGTGCGTGCAGGTCTGAAGACAATTCTGCTGGAAAAGCTGTCCGCAGGAGGGCAGATGGCGCTGAGCACGCAGATTGATAATTACCCCGGGTTTGAGGAAGGGATCGACGGTTTTACGCTGGCGGAAAAAATGCAGGCCCAGGCAGAACGTTTCGGAACAGAGACGGAGCTTGCGGATGTTTTCGGAGCGGATTTAACAGGTCCGGTGAAAACCGTGCATACCAGCGAAGGTGATTTCCAGGGGCGCAGCGTGATTCTGGCTGCGGGAGCATTTCCGCGGAAACTGGGCGTTCCGGAAGAGGACTCATTGATCGGGCGCGGGGTCAGTTATTGCGCAGCATGCGACGGTATGTTTTTCAAAGGGAAGACGGTGGCCGTCGTCGGCGGCGGAGACACGGCAGTGATGGATACGCTGGTACTGTCCAGAATTTGCAAGAAAGTCTATATGATTCATAGGAGGGATACGCTGCGGGCCACCAAAGTCTATCATGAACCGCTTATGAAAGCGAAAAATGTGGAGTTTATCTGGGACAGCGAAGTGACGGAGCTTCTTCATGATGATAAGCTTACCGGTCTGAGGATTCATAATAAGAGGACGGGAAAAGGATCTGTCCTCTCTGTGGACGGCGTTTTTGTCAGCGTTGGCAGAGTTCCGGCGTCAGAATTGTTCAAAGGAGTACTGGAGACGGATGAAGCGGGGTACATTGCGGCAGATGAGTCTACCAGAACCAATGTTCCGGGAGTCTTTGCCGTAGGCGATATCCGCACGAAAGCGGTGAGACAGGTAGTGACCGCGGCGGCAGACGGCGCGGTGGCCGCACACTATGCGGAGGAGTATCTGGCGGAGAACAGATAAAATAGAAAATACTTGCAGCTGATCGGACTCTGGATGAAATAGAAGCAAAATTTTTGTAAAAAAATGAAAATAGGACTTGTCAAAAAAATGTCAATAGATTAGGATATATGTTGTGGATATTTTACAATTCATGAACCATGCAGTTATATGAAATAGGTTGATTGCATGAGAGAAAGGAGCTTACTTATATGAAGAGCAAAGTTACTATTATCGGAGCGGGCAGCGTAGGATCTACGATTGCGTATACCCTCTCAACGATGGATATCGCATCTACGATTGTCCTGATCGATATCAATAAGAAAAAGGTAGAAGGAGAAGTGATGGATATCGCGCAGGGAACCTGCTTCCGCGACCCGATCTCTCTGGTGGCAGGAGAGTATGAGGACGCGAAGGATTCCGATATTGTCATCATCACTTCCGGCATTGCGCGTAAACCGGGCCAGACCAGAATCGAACTGACTCAGACAAATGTAAACATCATGAAGAGCATCGCTCCGGAGATCGCGAAAGTTGCTCCGAACGCGCTTTACGTGATTGTGAGCAACCCGGTTGATATTATGACCTATGTATTTACGAAGATTTCCGGTATTCCGGAAAACCAGATCATCGGTTCCGGCACTCTTCTGGATACTGCAAGACTCCGCAACAGCCTGTCTGAGCATTTCCAGGTAGCGCAGGGCAACATCCACGCTTACGTATTTGGCGAGCATGGCGACAGCTCTTTCGTTCCGTGGAGCTGCGCATCCGTATCCGGCGTGGAGCTGGATGAGTACCTGGCGCTGATGAAATCCTTCGGCAAAGAGGTAGAGGATCTGGACAAAGACGGAATGGTTGATTTTGTGCACAAATCCGGCGGAATCGTTATCGCAAACAAGGGCGCTACTTTCTATGCGATTGCTTCTTCCGTATGTAAGCTCTGCTCTATCCTGAGCGCTTCTACAGATTCTGTCATCACCGTATCTTCCATGATGCACGGCGAGTACGGGATCGAGGACGTATGTATCAGTACGCTGACTCTTGCCGGCCCGAACGGTATCCGCGGCAAGGTTCCGGTAAAACTGAATGACGAAGAAGTGGCAAAACTTCAGGCAAGTGCGAATGCGCTGAAAGAAGTCATTGCTCAGATCGAGTTATAAGATCTTTTTCAAATAACAGAGAAGACGCGGCACATGTCCGCGTCTTCTTTTTGTGACGGCGTGCCATGCGGCACGCCCCTGTCATTTTCAGGTTCAGTTCAGTTCATCTTCCGAGACCAGTTCGTCATATTCCATGGAATCCAGCAGTTCATCGAAGGCGTCGGAAGCGATCTCATACTCTTCATCGCTTTCGATGTTATCCAGTTTGGGCTGACCGCTCGCGTCGACAGTATAACGGTACAGATAAACTTCGCCGTCTTCATTCTGTCCGTTTTCGTCCAGAGGAAGCAGTGCGATATATTCTTTGCTTCCCGCGTCAAAAATTCCTACGATAGCGCACTCCACCGTACTGTCATCATCCAGGGTCAAAGTGACAGTGACTCCTTCGCCGCCGCAGGAAGCGCAGTCGCCGTTGCATTTGGTCTCATCACAGTTATTTGACATAGAAAAAACCTCTCATTTCTTTATGTTTTCTGAAGTATCCCTATCAATGTAGCAGAATATGCTTTTATTTGCAATAGCCGGGAAGGCAAAACTTGACTTTCTGTACGGTTCCGTTACAATATACGTAAAAGTTCAGGACGGCGGGAAAAAGGTATGCCGTCCTGAAATGCTGTCAATAAATAAAGAAACAAGGAGCGGATAAGATGAAGATGGAATTTTCCAAAAGATCCCAGGCTTTTCCTGAGGGGATATTTTCTGTGCTGAATAAGAAAAAAGAGGAACTTCTGAAAGAGGGAAGGACAGTCTACAATTTTTCGGTAGGGACGCCTGATTTCCGGCCACCGGCTCATATTATGGAGGCATTTCTGGAAGCGGCAAAGGATCCGGAGAATTATAAATATGCTCTGTCAGACCGCCCGGAGCTTTTGGCGGCTATGCAGGGATTCTATCAGAGGCGTTTTGGCGTGAAACTTGAGACGAATCAGATCATGAGCATGTACGGGTCCCAGGAAGGTATGGCCCATATTGCGCTGGCGCTGTGCGATCCCGGAGACGTGGTGCTTGTACCTGATCCCGGTTATCCGGTATTCGGCATCGGACCGGAGCTGGCCGGAGCCAGAAGCGTGACATATCCTTTGTATAAAGAAAATAATTTCCTTCCGAATTTTGATGATATTCCGGAAGAAACAGCAAGAGAGGCCAAGTTTATGATTATTTCCGCGCCGGCTAATCCGGTGTGTGCGGTGGCGGGGGATGATTTTTATCAAAACGCCATCGCGTTTGCGGAGAAATATCATGTGATTCTGCTGCATGACAACGCTTACGCGGATCTGGTATACGGCGGGAAAACCGGGAAATCTTTTCTTTCTTATCCGGGAGCTATGGAAACCGGCATTGAGTTCTTTTCTCTGTCCAAGTCTTACAATGTGACCGGTATGCGGATCTCCTTTGCTTTGGGCAACGCCGAAGTGATCGAGGCGTTCCGCAAGGTGCGTTCTCAGATAGATTACGGTACGTTCCTGCCGGTCCAGTATGCGGCGATCGCGGCAGTGACGGGTCCGCAGGACAGCGTGGAAGAGCAGTGCAGGGAATATGAACGCAGAAGCCGCGCGCTCAGCCGGGGACTGACCGGGATAGGCTGGAAAGTGCCGGATTGTGACGGAACCATGTTTGTATGGGCTCCTATACCGGAAAATTACGACAACAGTGAAAAGTTTGCCATGGATCTGGCGGAAAAGGCCGGCGTGATCGTGGTGCCGGGCAGCAGTTTCGGAGAGCTGGGAGAAGGCTATGTGCGGCTGGCGCTGGTATATCCGGTGAATACTATCAGGGAAGCAGTGAAGGCTGTTGCGGAGAGCGGGATCCTGAAATGAATGTTCTGGATGTATTTACTGAATTTATATTTCTGGAGGACAAGCCGGAGCGGTCCGATATCATCTTTATCCCCGGTTCGGATGAAGGCGTGCTCGCCGTGCGCGCGGCAGAACTCTGGAAGGAAGGTTATGCTCCGGTGATCCTCCCTTCCGGAAGATACGGGAAGCTGACAGGCAGGTTCACCGGCGATCCTGCTTATGGCACGGAGTGGGAGTATCTTCATCACGTGCTCAGAGAGCAGGGGGTGGCGGAAGACGCGATCTGGAGAGAAGACAGAGCCACTTTTACTTATGAGAATGCTCTTCGTTCGCGGGAAGTGACCGATGCGGCAGGGATGTCCGTCAGGACGGCGATCCTCTGCTGCCAGGCATATCACGCCAGAAGGGCAAGCCTTTATTATCAGGCATGCTTTCCCGAGGCAAAGATTCTCGTCTCTCCGGTAGTCACCAAGGGGATCAGCAGGGAGAACTGGTACCGTTCGGAGGAAGGGGTCCGGCTGGTGCTGACAGAGGTGGAGCACTGCGGTTCCCAGTTTGGGGAAGTCGTCCGCAACGCAGCTGAAAAAAAGCTCACAGGACGCCTTCAAAGTGAGATATGATCTTGAAATGTGCGGAATTTGTGGTATGATAAAAATGTATAATTTTGTATGGAAAGGGAGAGAATCATGCAGACTTTAGAATTGAAGAAAATGGCAAATGAAGTCCGTAAAGGCATTGTGACTGCCGTGCACAGCGCAAAAGCAGGACATCCGGGCGGATCTTTGTCAGCGGCAGACATTTTTACCTACCTGTATTTCGAGGAGATGAACATCGATCCGAAAAATCCGAAAGATCCGGACAGAGACCGTTTTGTATTATCCAAAGGACATACGGCTCCGGGATATTACAGCGCTATGGCTCACAGAGGGTATTTCCCCGTAGAGGATCTGGTAACTCTTCGCCATATCGGTTCTCATTTACAGGGACATCCCTGTATGCAGCATCTTCCGGGCGTGGACATGTCTTCAGGTTCTCTGGGACAGGGCATCTCCGCGGCAGTAGGTATGGCTATTGCCGGAAAGCTGGATCAGAAATCCTACCGTGTGTACACGCTTCTCGGTGACGGCGAGATCCAGGAAGGACAGGTCTGGGAGGCTTCCATGCTCGCGGGACACAGACACCTGGACAATCTGGTAGTAATCGTGGACAATAACGGACTCCAGATCGATGGAAGGATCGAGGATGTAAACTCCCCGTATCCGATCGACAAGAAGTTTGAAGCATTTAACTTCCATGTAATCAATGTGGCGGACGGCAACGATATGGACCAGCTCCGCGCGGCATTTGACGAAGCGAAGACAGTAAAAGGAAAACCGGTGGCGATCATCGCGAAGACAGTAAAAGGAAAAGGCGTTTCTTTCATGGAAAATCAGGCATCCTGGCACGGAACCGCTCCGAACGATGAGCAGTATGCAGTCGCTATGGCAGATTTAGAGAAGGTAGGTGAAGCGTTATGTCAGAAGTAAAGAAGATCGCTACAAGAGAGAGCTACGGTAATGCATTGGCAGAGCTGGGAGCAGAGTATCCGAATATCGTGGTACTGGACGCAGACCTTGCAGGCGCTACGAAGACGGGCGTATTCAAGAAAGCATTCCCGGACAGACATATTGACTGCGGTATCGCAGAAGGAAACATGATGGGCGTGGCGGCAGGACTTGCGACAACGGGCAAGATTCCGTTCGCTTCCAGTTTCGCTATGTTCGCGGCAGGACGTGCGTTTGAGCAGGTCCGCAACTCTATCGGCTATCCGCATCTGAATGTGAAGATCGGTGCGACGCACGCAGGTATATCTGTAGGTGAGGACGGAGCGTCCCATCAGTGTAACGAGGATATTGCGCTTATGAGAGTGATTCCCGGCATGGTGGTGATCTGCCCCGCGGACGACGTGGAAGCGAGAGCGGCAGTGAGAGCGGCTGTCGAGTACGAAGGTCCGGTATATCTGAGATTCGGTCGTCTGGCGGTTCCGGTATTCAATGACCCGGCTACATACAAGTTCGAGATCGGCAAAGGCATCACGCTGAAAGAAGGCAAAGACGTGACGATCATCGCTACCGGCCTGGAAGTGAACGAGAGCCTGGAAGCGGCAAAGATGCTGGAGGCAGACGGTATCTCTGCAGAAGTGATCAATATCCATACCATTAAGCCGCTGGATGCGGAACTGGTATGCGCTTCCGCGAAGAAGACCGGAAAAGTAGTGACTGTGGAAGAACACTCCATCATCGGAGGACTGGGAGGAGCCGTAGCGGAAGCGCTTTCCGAGAACCAGCCGACAAAGATGATGCGTATCGGTATGAACGACGTATTCGGCGAATCCGGTCCGGCGAAAGACCTGATCGCGAAATACGGACTGGACGCAAAGAGCATCTATGAAAAGATCAAAGCATGGATGTAATGCAGATTCTATCCTGAATTGTATACAGAAAATAACAAAGCAGGGACGTCTTCTGACGGCCCTGTTTTTTTGCAGAAATCTTTAAATGCAGTGATTGATAAAAAATCGGAAACTTTGTATACTTGAAACAGTACATTTGAATAGGAGTGAACAATATGCAGTCAGAGACGTTGATACTGCTTGGCACGGGAAATGCCACGGTGACCAGATGCTATAATACCTGTTTTGCGATTCAGATCGGGGAAGAATATTTTCTGACAGATACCGGGGGAGGGAACGGGATTCTGACACAGCTGGAAAAAGCGGAGATTCCGCTGGAAGCCATACATGAGATTTTTATCAGTCATGAACATACAGATCATCTGCTGGGGCTGGTGTGGCTGATCCGCATGATCGCTACCAGGATGAAAAAGGGACAGTATGAAGGTGACCTGCAGATTTACTGTCATAAAGAACTGGAAAAGACGATCCGGACGATCGTGGAGCTTACAGTACAGAAAAAGTTCTGCAGGATGATCGGAGAGAGGATTTTTTTCCGTACCGTAAAAGATGGGGAGACGAAAAAGATCCTGGATTATGATGTGACATTTTTTGATATCCGTTCCACAAAAGCAAAACAGTTCGGATTCACCACAAAGCTTCAGAATGGCAGGAAATTTACATTTCTGGGAGACGAGCCTTATCAGGAACATGAGGAAAAATACGCTGAAAATGCGGACTGGCTGCTCCATGAGGCATTCTGTCTTTACCGCGACCGGGATCTGTACAGTCCTTACGAGAAGCACCACGCGACGGTAAAAGAAGCATGCGAGCAGGCGGAAGCGTTGGGCGTTAAAAACCTGATCCTGTACCATACGGAAGATAAGAATCTGGCAGAGAGGAAGAAGCTGTATACGGAGGAAGGCAGACAGTACTATCACGGAAATCTTCTGGTACCGGAAGACCTGGAGAGGATTATTCTGTAAAATACCGTCATCTGCGGAGGGGGAAAGGAACATCAAAATCGGGGACAACTCTGGTTTCCAGAGATAAGTCCCCGATTTTTGCAGCATCTGAATCAATGCGGCAACTCCCTGAGCCGTCAGTTACTGCGGATACACCAGCCGTTCCTCTGTGATATCGTACAGCACTTCATCCAGATATTTCCTTGCCAGCCATTTTGCCATGGGCAGGTTCATGTCCAGATAATTGCCGCAGTCTCTGGGGCTGGCTCCGGGGATCTCTCCCTCGTAATCCCGGATGAACTCATACATTTCAATCATCAGGTTTACTATATCAGAAGATTCATAGTCTCCTGCCAGCAGCAGATAGAAACCGGTGCGGCAGCCCATGGGGCCAAAATAGATGATTCTGGAACCGAAGACCGGATGATTGCGGAGAAATGTAGCGCCGAGGTGTTCGATGGCATGTACCTCTGCGGTGTTCATAACGGGTTCATCATTGGGGCTGGTCATGCGAAGGTCAAAAGTTGTGATGCATGAACCGTCCACCTGATCTTTGCGGGACACATAGACTCCCGGGATCAGACGGATATGGTCTATGGTAAAACTGGTGATTTTCTCCATAAGTATATGCCTCCTGTAATTAATTTTATCATTGTTTCCATGATAGCAAAGTTTGTTGACAAAGGCAAGGAAGAAAGATAAAATGAAATTCGGATTATAATGGGAGGAGGGCACGGGAAATGGAACAGAATGATGTATCTGAACTGCAGAATTATCTGGACGGGCACAGGTTCCGTGAACTCCGGTCCAGGCTGATGAAGATGAATGAGGCGGACATTGCGGAGTTTCTGGAAGAACTGGACCACAATCAGAAAGTCCTGATTTTCCGGATGCTTCCCAAGGAACTGGCTACAGATGTATTCGCATTTCTGGAAGCGGACGACCAGGAAGATATCATTAATGGCATCACGGATGCGGAGATACAGAATATTATCGAAGACCTGTTTGTGGATGACGCGGTGGATATGCTGGAAGAACTTCCTGCCACAGTGGTGAAAAGAGTCATGCGTATGGCGACGCCGGAGACGAGGACTCTGATCAACCAGTTTCTCCAGTATCCGGAAAACAGCGCCGGAAGCATTATGACCGCGGAGTACATCGGTCTGAAAAAGTATATGAATGTGGAGCAGTCGTTTTCCTATATCCGCGCTCATGGAGTGGATAAGGAGACGATCTATACCTGCTTTGTCATGGATGGGGAGCGTCATCTGGAGGGTGTTGTGACCATCAGGGATCTGTTGATGAATCCTTACGAGACGAAGATCCAGGACATTATGGATATCAATTTTATCAAGGCGGTAACTACGGACGACCAGGAAGAGGTCATGGATCTGTTTAATAAATATGACCTGATCTGTCTTCCGGTTGTGGATCATGAAAACCGTCTGGTAGGTATCGTTACGGTAGACGATGTGGTAGACGTCATGGAAGAAGAGGCTACGGAAGACTTTGAAAAGATGGCGGCCATGCTTCCCAGCGATAAGCCTTATCTGAAGACCGGAATCTTCGAACTGGCAAAGAACCGTATTGTCTGGCTGACGGTGCTCATGGTCAGCTCTATGATTACAGGAGGGATTCTGACTTATTATGAGGAAGCTTTTGCAGTGCTCCCTCTTCTGGTAAGCTTTGTCCCTATGCTTACCGGAACCGGTGGAAACGCCGGCAGTCAGTCCAGTACGATGATTATCCGATGCATGGCCATCGGGGAAGTAGAACCGTCGGATATTCTTAAGGTAATATGGAAAGAAGTGAGAGTGGCGCTTGTGGTGGGATTCCTGCTTGCGGCGCTGAATTTTCTCCGGCTTATGATTATGTATCCGGGGCAGATTATGATCTGCCTGACAGTGGTGATCAGCCTCTACATTACCGTGATCATGGCTAAAAGTATCGGATGCACACTGCCTATTATTGCCAAGCTTTTGAAGCTGGATCCGGCGATCATGGCGGCGCCCCTGATCTCTACGATCGTGGATGCCTGCAGTCTGATCGTGTATTTTAGAATTGCATGTAATTTATTAAATATATAGGAGAGAAACGAAAATGATAAATGGAAAGAAAGTGCTGTTCAGCGGGATGCAGGCCACAGGAAACCTGACTCTTGGAAATTATCTGGGAGCTATGAAGAACTGGGTGACGCTGAGCGATGAATATGAATGTTTCTACAGTGTGGTGGATATGCATTCTATCACGGTGCGTCAGGATCCGTCCACACTGCGTCAGCGTGCCCGCAAACTGCTGATGATCTATATAGCGGCAGGCCTGGACCCGGAAAAGAACTGCCTGTATTATCAGTCGCACGTGTCAGGACATGCGGAGCTGGCATGGATACTGAACTGTTTTACCTATATGGGAGAACTGAATCGCATGACTCAGTTTAAAGATAAGGCGGCAAAACATGCAGATAACATTAACGCGGGACTTTTCACATATCCGGTGCTGATGGCGGCGGACATTCTGCTCTATCAGGCGGATGTGGTTCCGGTAGGCGTGGATCAGATGCAGCATCTGGAGCTGACCCGTGATATCGCGCAGCGTTTTAACGGTATTTACGGTGATGTATTCACGGTCCCGGAGGCGTATGTGGGTAAGGTGGGTGCGAAAATCATGAGCCTGCAGGATCCGTCCAGAAAAATGTCCAAGTCGGATGAGAATCCGAACGCTTCTATTTATCTGATGGACGATCCGGACACAATTATGCGGAAATGCAAGAGAGCTGTCACGGATTCGGAGGGGCAGATCCTTTATCGGGAGGAACAGCCGGGAATCCGTAACCTGATCGATATTTACAGCGCATGCAGCGGCAAGACGCCGGAAGAGACTGTGAAAGAATTCGACGGAAAAGGTTATGGGGAATTCAAGATGGCGGTCGGAGAGGCTGTGAACAGTGTGCTGAAACCGCTGCAGGAGCGTTATGCGCAGCTGGAGAAGGATAAGGCATACATTGACCGGATTATCAAGGAAAATGCTGAAAAAGCGGATTATGTGGCGACGAAAACCCTGCGGAAAGTACAGCGTAAAGTGGGATTCCCGGACCGTATCCGCTGAAAAGAGTACATGATGGAACCGTTCTACAATGAGCGCCGTTTTTCATATATAGCAGGGGAAGCCGAGCAGGGGATGGCCGTAGGGCAGTTTCTAAAAGAGCGGGGCTATTCGCGTCACGCCCTGACTTTACTGAAACAGACAGAAGGCGGAATACTCTGTAACGGAAAAGAAGTGTATCTTAGTCAGCCCCTTCGGAAAGGGGATCGTATGGATCTGTTCCTGAAGGAAGAAGTGCCGGAGGAGATAGAACCTGTAGAACTTCCGTTCGGCATAGTTTATGAAGATGACGACCTGATGGTCGTAGATAAACCGGCAGATATGCCGGTTCATCCATCCATGAAAAATCATGATAATACATTGGCTAACGCGGCGGCATGGTATGGAAGGACAAAGGGAGACAGTTTCGTGTATCGGTGTGTGAACCGCCTGGATCGCGATACTACTGGACTTTTGATTCTGGCAAAGCATATATTGAGCGCGACAGGCCTTTATGGACAGATGAGGGCAAGAGAGATTCGCCGAACATATCTGGCGATTGTAAAAGGAATGATCCGGGAAGAAGGAACCATAGACCTTCCTGTGGGAAGAAAAGAAGATTCCGCGATTGAACGGATGATAGATCTGGAACATGGAGAGCGCGCGGTGACCCATTACCGTCCGGTCCGGCACGGAAAAGACTGGACGCTGATAGAATGCAGGCTGGAGACAGGACGGACGCACCAGATCCGCGTTCATATGAGCAGCTTCGGGCATCCTCTCATAGGAGATTTCCTATACGGGAGCCGGGAGGAACAGATGCCGCGGCAGGCGCTTCATTCCTGGAAACTGTCATTTGTTCATCCCATTATGGGAAGACCGATGGAGTTTGTCAGTCCGCTTCCTCCAGATATGCAAAAATATATAGGAGATCGCTCCTGAGAGATAGTCAGGAGATCTCTGGATGACGCTCTTTCCAGGAATAGATACAGCCGCAGTAATCCTGGCGGTACAGACCGTATTCCCGTGAGAGTTCGATGGAACGTTTATAACCGTTCCGCTTTTTGAAATCGTTGGGGAGCCAGCGCACTCCATGGGAGGCGGCCAGCTCCTCTCCGATTTCGTTTAATTTTTCCGCATTTTTTAAAGGACTGATAGAAAGGGTTGTGGCAAAATAGTCATAGCCCTTTTCCTTTGCCATCCGGACAGCCGCCTCCAGGCGTAGCCGGTAACACGCAAAGCAGCGTTCTCCGCCTTCCGGCAGATGTTCCATTCCCTTGGCGCATGCGTAAAAATCATGAGGGATGTAGTCCCCTTCCAGAAAAGAGACAGGATATTTTGCCGGGAGCGAGCCGATAAAACGTTTCTGTTCCTGTACCCGGGTCCGGTATTCCGACTCGGGATAGATATTCGGATTGTAGTAGAAGACCGTGATGGAAAAATATTCAGACAGATATTCCAGCACGTAACTGCTGCAGGGCGCGCAGCAGCTGTGCAGCAGAAGAGAAGGAACATGTCCTTCCTCCAGTTTTTGGATTTCCCGGTCCAGTTCTTTTTGATAATTTCGCTTGTTCATACGCACTAGTATACCTCCGCCGGAAAAAAATGCAAGTATAATTGTGAAGAATTATGAAGAATGGGAAGGGCATATTGCGGAGAGAATACCGGACAGATATAATAAGCTTTGATAATGAGTAAGAGAGGAAATAACACATGGTTTTCAGCAGTATCGATTTTATTTTTCATTTCCTCCCGGTATTTTTGGCGATTTATTTTCTGGTTCCATTTTCCTGCAAGAACTGGATTTTATTTGGCGGGAGTCTGTGCTTCTATCTGTACGGGACTCAGGGTCACCCTCTGTATATTGGCATGCTTCTTTTTTTCTCCGCGGCTGCTTATCTGGCCGGCCGAGGTATAGAAAAAAGCCGGAACAAGCGCGGAAAAAGAATATATTTACTGGCAGGGCTGGGATACAGCCTGGGAGTCCTCGCGGTTTTTAAATATTCGGGTTTTATCATAGAAAATATAAATCTGCTTATGAATATGGCCGGCGTGCCCGTGCGGATTCCTTCTGTCAGACCCTCGCTTCCTTTGGGAATCAGCTTTTATACGTTTCAGATATGTTCTTATCTGATGGATGTGTATCGCGGCGCGATTCGTGCGGAGCGGTCCTTATTCCGTCTGATGGGTTATGTCTGTATGTTTCCGCAGCTTTTGTCAGGGCCATTGATCCGTTATGGAAAGCTGGTGAGGGAGTGGAAAGGAAGAGAACACTCCATGGAAGGCTTTGAAGAGGGAATCAGAATCTTTACGGTAGGTCTGGGAATGAAAGTGTTGATTGCCAACCAGGTGGGAAATCTGTGGCGGCAGACAACGGCGATCGGTTTTGAGAGCATATCTACTCCTATGGCATGGCTGGGACTTATGGGGTATACTCTTCAGATTTATTTTGATTTTTATGGTTATTCTATGATGGCCTCCGGACTGGGGAGGATCATGGGATTCCATTTTCCGGATAATTTCCGGCAGCCGTATCTGTCTGTGTCCATGACAGAGTTCTGGAGAAGATGGCATATAACGTTGGGAGAATGGTTTCGGGATTATGTATACATACCTCTGGGAGGAAGCAGGACCGGGACGTGGAGGACGCTTCGCAATCTTCTGGCTGTATGGCTCCTGACCGGACTCTGGCATGGAGACAGCTGGAATTATATTTTGTGGGGAGCTGTCCTTTTCCTGATCATTGCCATAGAAAAACTGGGACTCTTGCGGATCCTGGAGAGATACCATATTCTGGGACATTTGTATATGGCTTTCTGGATTCCCATAAGCTGGCTGATATTCGCGGTAGAGGATCTTCCGATGCTGTGGGTCTATCTGACGCGGCTGTTTCCGTTTCTGGGCGAATCCTCGGCGGCGGTATTTTCCGGAGATTATCTCAAATACGGAAAAATATATGGTATATCGTTGCTTTTGGGCATATTGTGTATTGGTGCGCTTCCTGAAAAACTTCTGGGACGTAAACACAGATTCCTTACCGCGGCAGTACTGCTGGTCATTTTCTGGTTCAGTATTTACTGCATATGGAAGGGTATGGATGATCCCTTCCTGTACTTCAGTTTTTAGAGATACGAAAGGAAAAAAATGAAATATACATATACCTGTATGCTGGGAATCAGTCTTTGCGCGGCTATGCTGTTCACACCGGTCAGAGAGGCGATTGTACAGGGCAAACCTGCGCAGGAGGTATTTTCACAGCCGGATATTTTAAATTCTCCGGAAATCATGGAAAGTGAGGAGGAACCGGAGGAATTCCAGTCCGAAGAAAGTGCTGAAACGACGGAGATTCCGCAGAACCCGGAGAGACAGAATCCACAGGATGGAGAACCGGAGGAAGCTGCAGAAGCGGAAACGATTTCCAGAGAACATTTTTTTGATGATGCTCTGTTCATCGGGGACTCCAGAACAGTGGGACTTTTCGAGTATGCGGACATGGGGGCGGCAGATGCTTTTGCCGATTCGGGAATGAGTCTTTATAAAGTGATGGAAGTGCGTCTTTCAATGGGAGACCAGGGAGAAAAAACACTGCAGGAAGTTCTGGAGAACAGACAGTACGGCCGCATATATTTGATGCTCGGCATTAATGAGCTGGGGTACGATCAGGAAGCGACAGCAAAAAAATACCAGGAACTGGTACGGTACCTGGTACAGTCGCAGCCTCAGGCCCGACTCATTCTGGAAATGAATATGCATGTCTCGAAAAAAAGATCAGAAACAGACTCTATTTATAATAATGCAAACATAGACGCGTTTAATAACCGAATCCGGGAGATCGCTTCAGAGGAAGGCCTTGCCTGTATCGATATCAATGAACGGTTTGATGACGGCGAAGGGAATCTTGCAGAAGAGTACACGGCGGATGACGCGCATCTGATGGGCAAATATTATGCAGAATGGGCCGACTGGATATATGAAAACCGGTGAATAACGAACAGCCGCCTGTCCGGAAATGGACAGGCGGCTCGTTTCATGTTAAAAAGAGGTCTGCACTTCGGTACAGGGTTCCGCACCGTAGAAAGGCAGTCTGCCTTCACTGTATCCGTAGGCAAAATAATGGTTCAGAAGAGCTACCGGGTCTTTTCCGATCACCTCCGCCACATCCGGATAGGTATTGTAATAGAATACCGGATCGAGCTTTGGCAGATCGCTGTCGGCATTGTCAGGATCAGATGGATAATTGGTCATGAGGAAAGCGGTACGGTCTTCTTCCGTATCCACGATCCCGGCGGCATCCCGCCATTCTGCCTGCATGTTCGGGAAACGCCCTTCTGCCATCCCGAAAGATTCGTAGTGGTTGAACAGAGCCTGAGGATCAAATCCGGTCACATTGGCCACATCCGGGTATTTCTGAAAATAATAATGCGGATCGAACGCAGTCTCCGCTCTGGCGGGAACTGCGGCGAAAGCCGAGCACAGAAATACGGCGCCGAGGGTGCATAACAGGGTTCTGGTTTTGCTGAACTTCATCTTGCTTCACCTCCATATGGAATCACGTTTTTACTTCTGTATACAGCATAACATCCGGCCCCGCGATTTTCAATACTGTTTAAAATCTGTGCGCGAATTTATTTTTTGTTAAATAAAATGTGGTGAACTAATGTAATGCGCTGCATATTTCGCCAGATTATCTTCTGCAAGATGAACTGACAGAAAATGAAATCACGACGATCAGGGATATTGAAGCTCTCTGGGAAGACGCTTCTCCAAGTAAGCAGGAGCTTGTTTTTACAATGATAAAGGCTTTGGAATTAGCCGAAATAAAGCAGCATAATAATGGTGTATCAGTCCGTTTATCTTTTGGCTTTTTTGCTGGAGACTCACATAATAAAAAAGCTGCCAGGTTGCAGCTGGCAGCTAAATAAAATATGAGTGTTAACCCATATTTCAGAAACGGAGACGGTGGGATTCGAACCCACGTGCCGGTTGCCCGACAACTTGATTTCGAGTCAAGCTCGTTATGGCCACTTCGATACGTCTCCATGATAAAAGCTCTGCGAACAGAACTTTTATAGTATAACACAGTTTTCAGATTTGTGCAATTCCCGAAATGTCAGAATCGATCATCATGGAATAATTTGTATAGTAAACAACGAATCCGGGTTTGGAACCATTCGGTTTTTTTACATGTTTTTTCTCCACATAATCGATCTCCACTTTATCTGCGCCCCGGGCCGCGGAATAATAGGCGGCCAGGCGTGCCGCCTCTTCAAAAGTACGGTCCGGAAGTTCTTTTCCTTCCGTCTGTACGATCACATGGGAACCCGGTATGCCTTTTGCGTGGAACCACCAGTCGTTTCCTCTGGCAAACTGGAAGGTCAGTTCGTCATTCTGGAAGTTATTTTTTCCCACATATATATGAAAACCGTCGCCAGACAGGTAGTGAAAGGGCTTTGAGGTAATCTTCGGTCGTCTGTTTCCCGGAGCACGCTTGCGGATATAGCCCGATTCCATCAGTTCTTCCTTGATCTGGACCAGATCTTCTTCCTGCAGCGCGATATCCAGCGCCGTCTGAATGGATTTCAGGTGTTCGATCTCGGCGGAAGTCTCCTCCAGCAGCTTTGTGACTGCTTCGCAGGTTCTTTTCAGTTTTCCGTATTTATCAAAATATCTGGAAGCGTTGGACTGTATGGAGATCTGAGAATCCAGCGGAACCGTGACAGTCTCGCCGGTGTAGTAGTTTACCGCTTCGAAGCTTTTGCTTCCCGGTTCTACGTTGTAGCCGTAGGCGTTGATCAGCTCTCCGTACACACGGTATTTTTCCCGTTTTTCTGTATCTTTCAGCTGCTTTGCCTGCAGGTCGTATTTTTTTACATTGCGTTCCAGCGCGGTCTGCACGATCCTGCGCAGATCGGTGGATTTCTGGCGGATCCGGGTCAGAGTGTTCCGTTCTGCGTAATAATGCTCCAGCATGGCAGAGACGGAATCATAAGACTCCCTGCGGAAATGTCCGTAGATGGTCAGCGGAAGGCATGAGTATTCCACCGGCGTTTTACCATCGTAATAAATAGCCGGTTCCCAGCCGCCGAAACGCAGCGGTTCCAGAAAACGGCAGAATGTCCGGTACAGATGAATCAATTCCTCAGTTTCGTAGGAAGAGGCCGCCCGGTCAGAATCCAGAGAAGCACGGCAGCAGACCTCTTCGGCAGCGATCGGACTAAGCCCTGTCAGGGAGGTGTAAAGCGCTTTCGACAATTTCGCGGATTTTGCGGACAGGATGGACAGGAACTGCTCTTCCGTGACAGAGAGGGGATCCGCCTTTTCCTGGGTTTCCGGGATGAAGTATGGTCTGCCCGGAAGCACTTCCCGGACAGAACTCATCTGGGAAGAGACATGCTTGATACTGTCGATGATCATGTCCTGGCCGCTGCAGAAGATGATGTTGCTGTGCTTTCCCATGATCTCCACGACCAGATATTTTTTACACAGGTCGCCCATCTCGTCCAGATGCTCGATCTCGAAGCGCAGGATGCGTTCCAGGGAGGGCTGAGTGACGGAAAGGATCCGGCCTCCGCTGATATGCTTGCGCAGAAGCATGCAGAAATTGGGAGCAGTCAGAGGACTGTTTTTATTGGATTCTGTCAGATATATAAGAGGAAGGCTCGCGGACGCGCTGAGCAGGAGACGGAAATTTCCTTCCCGGGTTTTGATGGTCAGGAGCAGTTCGTCTGTCTCCGGCTGGGCGATCTTGGAAATGCGTCCTCCGGCCAGTTTTTCGTTTAACTCATGTGCCACACAGGACACGGTAATGCCGTCAAATGCCATGGTTGGTTCTCCTTTTCATTCCCCCATTATACTTGACGGCATTTTGAAAATCAACTATAATAGACAAAGGTTATGAGGCAGGGGGAACTATCTGCCGGTATTTAAGGAAGAGAATAAGCGATGATAAAAAGTATGACCGGTTTCGGCCGCTGCGAGCTCTCCGAGGGAGAACGAAAGGTCTCGGTTGAGATCAAGACAGTCAATCATCGGTATCTGGATGTTGCGATGAAGATGCCGAAGAAACTGAATTTTTTTGATTCTGCGATCCGTACGGTATTGAAGGAGTATCTTCAGCGGGGGAAAGTGGACGTATTTGTCACTTATGAGGACTTGAGCGAGAGCAATGTATCTCTGGTATATAATCAGAAGGTGGCAGAGCAGTATGTAAAGTATTTCCGGCAGATGGAAGAGCAGTTCGGGCTGGAAAATGACATGAAAGTATCCGTACTGGCCCGCTGTCCGGAAGTCCTGGTGATGGAAGAACAGCAGGAAGATGAGGAAGAGATCTGGCAGCTCCTGGAGAAAGCGGTGCGCGGCGCCTGTGAGAAAGTAGTGGAAACCAGGGTGCGCGAAGGAGAAGCGCTGAAATGCGATCTGCTTGCCAAGCTGGACGAGATGCTGAGGATGACGGCGTTTATTGAAGAACGGTCGCCGCAGATCATGGCGGAGTACCGCCAGAAGCTGGAGGCAAAGGTTCAGGATCTTCTGACAGATGCCCAGACGGACGAGAGCAGGATCGCCATGGAGGTGACCCTCTTTGCTGATAAGATCTGTGTGGATGAAGAGATTGTGCGTCTCAGAAGCCATGTAGAGGCGACGAAAGCGGCACTGGAGAGCGGCGGAAGCGTTGGCCGGAAGCTGGATTTTATCGCACAGGAGATGAACCGGGAGGCGAACACGACGCTGTCCAAAGCCAATGATCTGGAGATTTCCAACTGCGCGATCGATCTTAAGACAGAGATTGAAAAGGTCCGCGAGCAGATTCAAAATATAGAATAGGATATTGTATGATCAGACAGGGAATATTGATAGTGGTGTCCGGTTTTTCGGGAGCCGGCAAGGGCACGGTTATGAAAAGCCTGACAGATCGTTATGACAGTTACGCGCTGTCCGTTTCGGCGACAACCAGGCAGCCCAGACCGGGTGAAGCAGAAGGAAAAGCGTATTTTTTCAAGACAAGGGATGAGTTTGAGCAGATGATTGCCGATGGTTCTCTGATCGAATACGCGCAGTATGTGGATAATTATTATGGGACGCCCAGAGCTTATGTAGAGCAGCAGCTGTTGGAGGGGCGCGATGTGATCCTGGAGATAGAGATCCAGGGCGCGCGCAAGGTGCGTGAACAGTTCCCCGAAGCAGTGCTGCTGTTTGTGACGGCAAAAGATCTGCCCACTCTTCGCAGCCGTCTGACGGGAAGAGGGACAGAAACGCCGGAGGTGGTTGCCCAGAGACTTTGCAGAGCGGCGCAGGAGGCCGAAGGAATCGAGGAGTATGACTATCTGGTGATCAACGACGATCTGGAAACATGCGTGGAAGAAATTCATAGGATCATCGAAAGCGAGCATCGCAGGATCAGCCGGAACAGAGACTTTATATGTCAAATCAGAGAAGAACTGGAAGAGTTTTCGAAAGGAGAATAATTATGTTACATCCGTCTTATACAGATTTAATGAAGACTATCAACGGTGAAGTGGAGGAGGGCGATACCCCTGTGGTGAACAGCCGGTATTCGATCGTACTGGGAACTGCCAAGAGAGCGCGTCAGCTGATCGCCGGTGAAGAGCCCTTTGTGGACGCAAGAGGGAAGAAACCGCTTTCCATCGCTGTCGAGGAGTTCAGCAAAGGTTATGTGACCATTGAACCGGAGAAAGAAGAGGAGAGCGCAGCGCTGGAGGAGCAGACCGTATGATGGGGGCCCGGATTCGGATGGGACGGAAATAATATATGGGGAGGACTGACATGATAGTAAGAGAAGGCAAGAGTGTATTTAAAGGAGTCGCGATCGGCAAGATTTTTGTCTATAAAAAGGCAGAAAACGCAGTGACCAAAGAAACGATTACCGATGTGGATGCGGAACTGGCCCGTTTTGAGGAGGCCAAGGCCAAAGCTATGGAGCAGCTGAAGCGCCTTTATGAGAAAGCGCTCCGTGACGTAGGAGAAGAAGAGGCAATGATCTTCGACGTCCATCAGATGCTGCTGGACGATCTGGACTATAATGAGTCTATTACCAACATTATTAAAGAAGAAAAGATGAATGCCGAATATGCGGTGTTTATGACCTGTGAACAGTTCATGGGAATGTTCCTGGGCATGGATGATGAATATATGAGAGGCCGCGCGGCAGATATCGAGGATATTTCCAAACGTGTGATCTCGATTCTGAATGGCACGCAGGTGAGCCCGGAAGCTATGCCGGAGCCGGTAATTATTGTGGCGGAGGACCTGGCGCCCAGCGAGACCGTACAGTTTGACAAGAGCAAGATTCTGGCTATTGTCATCCAGAAAGGGTCGGCGAATTCCCATACGGCGATTCTTGCGCGTACTATGAATATCCCGTCTCTTGTGACAACGGATATCGAAGTGGATACAAAATATAATGGAAGAACGGCTGTGGTAGACGGTTTCGCCGGACTGTTCTATATCAATCCGGATGACGAGACCATGGCGAAGATGGTGGAAAAGAAAAAACGGGCTGATGAGCAGAGAGCGCTGCTCCAGGAGATGAGAGGAAAAGAGACCGTTACGAAGAGCGGCAAGCATATCCATCTGTACTCAAACATCGGAGGCGTGCAGGACGTGGACGCGGTGCTGGAGAACGATTCCGAAGGCATCGGCCTTTTCCGGAGCGAGTTCCTTTATCTGGGAAGGGATGATTATCCCACGGAAGACGAGCAGTTCGAGGCGTATAAAACAGTTCTGGCCCGGATGCAGGGGAAGAAAGTTATTATCCGTACTCTGGATATTGGAGCGGACAAGCAGGCGGACTATTTCGGTATTCCAAAGGAGGAGAATCCCGCGCTTGGATTCCGTGCGATCCGTATCTGCCTGACCAGAGAGGATGTATTCCGTACTCAGTTGAGGGCGCTGCTGCGCGCATCCGCATTTGGCAATCTGGGGATCATGTTCCCGATGATTATCTCCGTAAAAGAAATTGTCCGCATCAAGGAGATCGTGGATGAAGTGAAACTGGAACTTGACAGGGAAGATATCGCGTACGGGAACTTTGAGCTTGGTATCATGATCGAGACACCGGCGGCAGCTGTGATCAGTGATCTGCTGGCTCCGCATGTGGACTTCTTCAGCATCGGAACCAATGACCTGAGTCAGTATACTCTGGCTATCGACCGTCAGAATCAGTCTCTGGATAACTTCTTTGATCCGCATCACGAAGCGATCCTGCGTTTGATCCAGCTGACGATTGAGAATGCCCACAAGTCCGGCGCATGGTGCGGTATCTGCGGAGAACTTGGAGCTGATATGGAGCTGACGGCCAGATTTATCCAGATGGGTATTGATGAACTTTCCGTTTCTCCGGGCTATACTCTGGAACTGAGAAAACGGATCCGCGAGTGTTAATCAGAGACATTATGGGACTGTCCCTTACAGGGAAAACCATGATATAAAAAGTATAAAAGGAGAATGAACTATGAAATCTTTTACTTACACTGTTCAGGATGAACTGGGAATCCATGCAAGACCGGCAGGAATGCTCGCGAAAGCTGCAGCTGGTTACAAGAGCGTTGTTACTATTGACAACGGCACCAAGAAAGCAGACGCAAAGAGACTGATGGCGATCATGGGAATGGGCGTTAAGAAAGGAACTACGGTTACTGTTACCGTAGAAGGTGAAGACGAAGACGCAGCATGCGCAGCAATGGAAGAGTTCTTCAAATCCAATCTGTAAGGATCAGATGATAAAAAGATGAATAAATCCGTATGGAACCATGTGCGGCAGGCGCATGGATTCATACGGATTTTTGCATTTACTGCAAGGCTGTGTTATACTAGGCGCGGATATGTATATAATAAGTAGAAAATCTGGAGGAAACAATGACGGTAGAATCATTAAAAGCATATGAACTGATCCAAAAAGAACAGATCCCGGATCTGAGATCTACGGGGTATCTGCTGAGGCATAAAAAGACGGGCGCCAGAGTGGCATTGCTGTCCAATGACGATGAGAATAAAGTATTCAATATCGGATTTCGCACGCCGCCTTCAGACAGCACGGGAGTGCCCCATATCATGGAACATTCCGTGCTTTGCGGTTCGACAGATTTTCCGGTCAAAGATCCGTTTGTGGAGCTGGTGAAAGGATCGTTGAATACATTTCTGAACGCGATGACTTATCCGGATAAAACTGTCTATCCGATAGCCAGCTGTAATGACCAGGACTTTCAGAACCTGATGCACGTATATCTGGATGCAGTATTCCATCCCAATATTTATAAAGAGGAAAAGATATTCCGCCAGGAAGGGTGGCATTACGAACTGGAGTCGGAAGACGGGGAAATGTCTTACAATGGTGTGGTCTATAATGAGATGAAAGGCGCGTTTTCCTCTCCGGAGGATATGCTGGACCGGGAAGTGATGACCACTTTATATCCGGATACGACATATTACTATGAATCAGGCGGAGATCCCAGGCATATACCGGAACTGACTTACGGACAGTTTCTGGATTTTCATCGGAGGTTCTATCATCCCTCCAATTGTTATATTTATTTATATGGGAATATGGACATGGCGGAAAAGCTGGAGTGGATCGACGAACACTATCTGAGCAAATATGACCGTCTGGACATTGACTCAGAGATCAGCCTGCAGAAGCCTTTTGAACAGCCGGTGGAACGGATCGTGGATTACCCGGTTTCTTCAGAGGAATCTCCGAAAGGGCAGGCATATCTGTCCTGGAATGCGGTTGTGGGGACTTCCCTGGATGCGGATCTGTATCTTGCTTTTCAAATTATCGAGTACGCATTGCTGTCCGCTCCGGGAGCTCCGCTGAAGCAGGCTCTGCTGGATGCGGGTATCGGTAAAGATATTTTAAGCACATATGAAAACGGTATTGCGCAGCCTTATTTTTCCGTGATCGCGAAGAATGCGGATTTGGAGCAGAAGGACGTTTTTTGCAAGGTGATCCGTGAGACGCTGGAAAAGATCACGGAAGAAGGTTTTGACCGGAAAGCGCTGCTGGCAGGACTTAACTATTATGAATTCCGTTACAGAGAAGCCGATTTCGGGAACTATCCGAAGGGATTGATGTACGGGCTGCAGATGTTTGACAGCTGGCTTTATGATGAGAAAGAACCGTTCCTGCATCTGGCATGTCTGGAGCGTTTTGCCAGATTCCGGAATCAGGTAGGCAGCGGATACTTTGAAGATCTGATTCGGAAATATCTGCTGGAAAACAATCATGCGGCGCTGCTGGTCCTGCGCCCTGTGCCGGGACTGGAAGCGAAAGAACAGGAGTATGTAAAGGAGAAACTGAAAAAATACAAAGATACCCTGTCCCGGACAGAGATAAAACAGGTGATAAAAGATGCGAAAGAGCTGAAGGAATATCAGGATGAGCCTTCACCCCAGGAAGAACTGGAAAAGATTCCCATGCTGAAAAGAGAAGACATCCGCCGGGAGGTGGAACCGCTGGCCAATGAGGTTCTGGATGTGGATGGAACGACGGTTCTCTGGCAGAACATTCCCACCAGCGGGATCAGTTATATCCGGCTCCTGTTTGATGCGGACGATCTCCCTGATGAACTGGTTCCTTATATGGGAATCCTGAAACAGGTCCTGGGCTTTATGGATACGGAAAACTACAGTTATGGAGAGCTGTTTAACGAGATCAACTGTCATACGGGAGGCATCAGTATGGCGGTCAATCTGTACGGGAACATGCGGGAAAAAGAACGTTTCTGTATGAAACTCGAGATGAAGGCAAAGACACTTTATAATAAAACAGACTTTGCATTCGCCATGATGAGAGAGATTCTGCAGAAAACCAGGTTCACAGACACCAAGAGACTTTACGAGATCATTGCCCAGATGAAATCGCGTCTGCAGATGTATCTGATGTCGGCAGGACATTCGGCGGCGGCCGTACGCGCCATGGCGAAATTCTCCAGATCCGCGAAGATCAACGACCGGATGAACGGAGTGGAATTTTACTGGCTGATAGAAGACCTGGAGCAGAATTTTGAGGAGAAAAAGGAAGAACTGATCCGAAAGCTGACGGAAGTCATGCAGTATGTGATTCGGCCGGAAAATCTCATCGTTTCCTGTACGGCGGAAACGGAAGGGATCGAAGCGGTAAAACGGGAGATCCCATCTTTAAAGGAAGCGTTGTATACTGGATCGTTTCCGGCGGCGCCGGAGGAAGAATCGCCCTCCATGGAATGTATGAAAGAAGGGCTGAAAACACCGTCTGCCGTTCAGTATGTGGCGCGCGCGGGACATATCAGCCATTATACGGGCGCTTTCCGGATCCTGAAAGTGATTCTCAGTTATGAATATCTCTGGATCCAGATCAGGGTTAAAGGCGGCGCATATGGATGCATGAGCGGTTTCGGCGTTTATGGAGACAGTTATCTGGTATCTTACCGGGATCCGAATCTGAAAGAGACGAACCAGGTGTTTGAAAATACGGCGGATTATGTGGAACATTTCGACGCTACGGACAGAGATATGACCAAGTATGTCATCGGCACGATCAGCGATATGGATACGCCTCTGACGCCTTCGGCAGCGGGGAACCGGTCTATGTCCGCATGGCTGACACATACGACGTTAGAGGATCTGCAGCGCATGAGGGATCAGGTATTGGAGGCGACACCGGCTGATATCCGCAGCCTGGCATCCGGAATCCGGGAACTTCTGGATGAAGGCAGTCTCTGCGCCATTGGGAATGAGAGCCGTATCGAGAAGGAAAAAGATATGTTTGACCGGACGCGGAATCTGTTCCGCTCTGCGGAAACGTAAAATGAGAAAGGATAAATCTATGGAAGAACAGAAGAAATCCGGATTTGCGGCTCTGGTAGGGCGTCCCAATGTGGGAAAGTCCACACTGATGAACCGGCTGATCGGGCAGAAAATAGCGATTACGTCCAACAAACCACAGACCACCCGCAACAGGATCCAGACGGTCTATACCTGTGAGAAAGGGCAGATTGTTTTTCTGGATACGCCGGGTATCCACAAGGCAAAGAACAAGCTGGGAGAATATATGGTCAATGTGGCGGAACGGACGCTGAAGGAAGTGGATGTGATCCTCTGGCTGGTGGAACCAACGTCTTATATCGGCGCCGGAGAAAAACACATCGCAGAGCAGCTTGCACATATCCATACACCGGTGATACTGGTAATCAACAAGATCGATAAGGTAAAGAAGGATGAACTGCTCGCTTATATTGACGCATACCGGAGACTGCTGGATTTTGCTGAGATTGTACCGGTGTCGGCTTTAAAAGGTATGAACGAGGATGTGCTGCTGGATCAGATTTTCAAGTATCTGCCCTACGGCCCTATGTTCTACGATGAAGATACGGTGACGGATCAGCCTATGAGAGCGATTGTCGCCGAATTGATCCGGGAGAAGGCATTAAAACTGCTGGACGAAGAAATTCCACACGGAATCGCAGTGTCCGTGGATGTGATGAAACAGCGTCCCGGGCAGGGATTGTGGGATATCGAGGCAACGATTGTCTGCGAAAGAGATTCTCATAAGGGAATCATCATTGGAAAAGGCGGAGCCATGCTGAAAAAGATCGGTTCTGCCGCCCGGTACGAGACAGAGAAAATGCTGGAAGCCAGAGTGAATCTGAAATTGTGGGTCAAAGTAAAGAAGGACTGGAGAGATTCTGACTTCCTGATAAAAAATTTCGGGTATGACAAGAAAGAAGTATAGTACCCGGCTGCTTCGGGGATTCTATGAATATACGGATGGAGAAAACGGAGGTTCATAGAATATGGATAAGTGGGAACAGTTTGCACACACCGGAGAAATACGAGATTATCTGGCTTATAAAGCTGAAGAGACAAAAGTCAGAGGGATAGGTGAGAGACATGAGCAGTCAGGCTTGCACAGTGACAGGTATCGTTTTATCTGCAGCGCCGGCCGGAGATTATGATAAACTGGTAGTTCTGCTGACCAGGGAGCGCGGCAAAATCCGCGCATTCGCCAGAGGAGCGAGACGAATGAACAGTCCGCTTCTGGCGGCGGTGAATGTGTTTGCCTTCGGAGAATTTCAGATTTATGAGGGAAGGACCGCTTACAGTATCGCCCAGGCTTCTATCCGGAACTATTTCAGTGATCTGATGACTGATTTTGAAGCTTCCTGTTACGGGCAGTATTTTCTGGAATTCGCAGATTTTTATACGGGAGAAAATGTGGAAGGGACAGACTACCTGAAACTTTTGTATCAATCTCTGAGGGCTTTGTCTGTTCCGGCCCTGCCCAGGATGCTGGTCCGTTACATATTTGAACTGAAAGCTATGGTTTACAGCGGAGAGTGCCCCCAGACTTATGAGCAGTTTGAAAGCTGGAAACTGAATCCGTCCACCATATATGCGCTGCAGTATGTAACGGCGTCTCCGGTGGAAAAACTGTATACATTTACGCTTAGTCCGGAAGTATGCAAAGAATTTGGAAAAGTTGTGGAGTGGCTGAGAGAGAGATATGTGAAGCGGCGCTTCAAATCCCTGGAAATACTTGAAACATGCCTGTAAAATGTGTATAATTACCAGGACAGCGGCGTATGCCGCGGGCTGTGTCCCATGTCTGGAAGGAGGGAACGGAATGAAACGATGGATAATGTGCGTCTGTGTACTGGCGGTTGCTTTGCTGACAGCAGGATGCGGATCCTCATCCTTTGAGCCGTCGGTGACTTCTATTTACATAAAAAAAGACGGTACGCTGACACAGGCGATCGTAGAGAGTTTTGAAAAAGCTTATTATAGCGAGGATGAATTTTCTTCCATGGTGGAGAGTGAGATCGCTGCTTTTAATGAGAATCATGGAGAAGAACTGATTTCAATGGAAAGTCTGGAGGTAAGAGATGATACTATGTACCTTCTGCTGGATTATACAAATGCGGATGCTTATGCAGAATATAACGATACTTTCTGCTATGTTGGGACAATAGGAAGCGCTCTGGAAGAAGGTTTTTCCTTCAATATGGATTTCCGGGACGCGGATTATGTGGAGCAGGAGACCGCAGATGTGACCACGGACCGGGAACGATCGATTGTGATCTTGAAGGACGAGGGGACTGTTCAGCTGGAACAGCCTGTAAGGTACGTCAGCAACAATGTGGAGATTCTTTCCGACCATATGCTTCAGGTGATGACCATTGAAGATCCTGAAGAGTATGCATATATTGTTTATTGAAAAAGTGAGGAGATCGATTCATGGAAAAGACAATGGAGAAAATCGTAGCTCTGGCTAAAAACCGCGGGTTTGTATATCCGGGAAGCGAGATCTACGGCGGCCTGGCGAATACCTGGGACTATGGAAATCTGGGCGTAGAACTGAAGAACAATGTAAAAAGAGCCTGGTGGCAGAAATTTATACAGGAGAATCCCTACAATGTAGGCGTGGACTGCGCGATTCTGATGAATCCGCAGACATGGGTGGCTTCCGGACATCTGGGCGGTTTTTCCGATCCGCTGATGGACTGCAAATGCTGTCATGAGCGTTTCCGCGCGGATAAGCTGATCGAGGACTATATGGAAGAAAACGGCATCGAGCACGAGGGTTCTGTGGACGGCTGGTCCCAGGAAGAGATGAAGAAATATATCGACGAACATGACATTGTGTGTCCGAGCTGCGGAAAGAAGGACTTTACGGACATCCGCCAGTTCAACCTGATGTTCAAGACGTTCCAGGGTGTGACGGAGGACGCAAAGAGCACGGTGTACCTTCGCCCGGAGACGGCACAGGGTATCTTTGTCAATTTCAAGAACGTACAGCGGACTTCCCGCAAAAAAGTACCGTTCGGCATCGGCCAGATCGGGAAATCTTTCCGGAACGAGATTACGCCGGGGAACTTCACGTTCCGTACCAGAGAGTTTGAGCAGATGGAGCTGGAATTCTTCTGCAAGCCGGGAACGGATCTGGAGTGGTTCCAGTACTGGAGAGGTTTCTGCCGCGACTGGCTTCTGAGTCTGGGCATGAAAGAAGAAGAGATGCGTCTGCGCGACCATTCGCCGGAAGAACTCAGCTTCTACAGCAAAGGAACCACGGATATCGAATTCCTGTTCCCGTTTGGCTGGGGCGAGCTGTGGGGCATCGCGGACCGTACGGATTACGACCTGACGCAGCATCAGAATGTGTCCGGTGAGGACATGAGCTACTTTGACGATGAGATGAAAGAAAAATATATCCCGTATGTCATCGAGCCGTCCCTGGGCGCGGACCGCGTGGTGCTGGCGTTCCTCTGCTCCGCATACGACGAAGAGGAACTGGAGGGCGGAGACGTGCGCACCGTACTGCATTTCCATCCGGCGCTGGCTCCGGTGAAGATCGGCGTGCTGCCGCTGTCCAAAAAGCTGGCGGAAGGCGCAGAGAAAATCTACGCGCATCTCTGCAAGAAGTACAACTGCGAGTATGACGACAGAGGAAATATCGGCAAGAGATACCGCCGTCTGGATGAGATCGGCACGCCGTTCTGCGTAACCTACGACTTCGAATCCGAGACCGACGGCTGCGTGACCGTCCGCGACCGCGATACGATGGAGCAGGAGCGCGTGAAGATCGCGGATCTGGACGCATATTTTGAGGAGAAGTTTACATTTTAAACAGTGAAGGATTGAGCAGGGGCGGATGTGATTCATACATCCGCTCCTAAAATTATTGTAGATGGAAACAAAATCGCTGAAGGCATTGAAAACACTGAATATTCTATGCTATAATAAAAATAGTGGTGTGCCGCACCATATTACATTTTCTGGAGGTTAGAAAAATGAGTGAGTTAAGAGGAGCTATGATCATTGGTCAGTCCGGTGGTCCTTCTTCCGTAATCAATGCCAGCTGCTACGGTGCGATCAAGGCTGGACTTGATGCTGACTGTATTACAAAAGTCTATGGAGCAGCTAACGGTATCGTCGGCGTGCTGAATGACAAGCTCTATATCATGGATGAAGAGGATCCGGAAGAGCTTGCAATCATGAAATATACCCCGTCTTCCGCACTGGGTTCCTGCCGTTACAAGATCGCGGACCCGGACGAGGATGAGACCGATTACAAGAGAATTCTTGAGATCTTCAAGAAATACGATGTTCGTTATTTCTTCTACAACGGTGGAAATGATTCCATGGACACCTGCAACAAGATTTCCAAATATATGAAGAAAGTCGGATACGACTGCCGCGTGATGGGTATTCCGAAGACGATCGATAACGACCTGTTCGGAACCGACCATTGCCCGGGATTCGCTTCCGCAGCAAAATACATCGCTACCTCTCTGGTAGAACTGTATCAGGATTCCCACGTATATGACAAAGGCCAGGTGACGATCGTAGAGATCATGGGACGTCATGCAGGATGGCTGGCAGGCGCTGCCGCTCTGGCAAGAGTAGCAGGATATCCGGCAGACCTGATCTATCTTCCGGAAGTAGACTTCAATATGGATGAGTTTATTGAAGACGTACAGAAGATCTGGGAAGAGAACCACAACGTGATCGTGGCTGTATCTGAAGGTATCCACTATGCAGACGGCAAGTTCGTATCTGAAGCAGAGACTTCCGCTACCGACGGATTCGGACATGCTCAGCTGGGCGGACTGGCAGCGAGACTGGCAGATGTGGTGAAGAACGCGATCCCGGGCGTAAAGGTTCGTCCGATCGAGCTTTCCCTGCTGCAGCGCTGCGCAGAGCACTGCGCGTCCCAGACTGACTCCGACGAGTCCTTCATGGCCGGACAGACTGCCGTAAACGAGGCGATCAAAGGCGTAACGGACAAGATGGTTGGCTTCAAGTGCACCCGTGACGAGAACGGTTACAAGTGTGAGGCAGATCTGCTTGATCTTTCTTCTGTAGCTAACTATGAGAAGAAAGTTCCGGTGGAATGGATCAATGAGAGAGGAAATAACGTAAGTGATGCATTCATTGACTACGCGCTTCCGCTGATCCAGGGCGAGATCCAGATGAAAAAAGAGAACTCCCTGCCGCGTTTTGTAAAACTGAAAAAAGTGATTGCAAAATAATCATCAGATTGAAGAGGGGCTGTCTGCCGTGAGCAGGCGGCCTCCGTTTTTTTGATGTAAGGAATATGTATAAAGATTCTTGGGCAATTTGGCCTTTGAAGGTGAAAAGGGGAAGAATAATTGTTAAAATAATGACAAAAATACATTCAAATACAGATGGAAATATGTAAAAACAGCACAAAACATATATTGACTTTCATACAGAATATGGTACAATAATTATGTGCGCAAAGTGAGACACACGTTGCGCACTTTTTATTTCTTATTTATATCACTTTTTAGGAGGGCATGTGATGGCAAAGTGGGTTTATATGTTTACGGAAGGGAATGCGTCCATGAGAAATCTTCTGGGCGGAAAAGGTGCGAACCTTGCTGAGATGACCAGTCTTGGACTTCCGGTTCCCCAGGGATTCACAGTAACGACGGAAGCGTGTACACAGTACTACGAAGATGGAAGACAGATCAATGACGAAATTATGGGTCAGATCATGGAGGCAATGGGCAAACTGGAGGAAATTACCGGGAAAAAATTCGGAGACAAAGAAAATCCGCTCCTGGTTTCCGTACGTTCCGGAGCAAGAGCTTCCATGCCCGGTATGATGGATACGATCCTGAACCTGGGATTGAACGAAGAAGTAGTGGAAACCCTCGCAAAAGCATCCGGCAACCCGCGCTGGGCATGGGACTGCTACAGAAGATTTATCCAGATGTATTCCGACGTGGTTATGGAAGTCGGTAAGAAATATTTTGAAGAACTCATCGACAAGATGAAAAAAGAAAAAGGCGTCGTACAGGATGTGGAGCTGTCCGCAGAGGATTTGAAAACGCTGGCCGGCCAGTTCAAGGCAGAGTATAAAGAGAAGATCGGAGAAGATTTCCCGTCAGACGCAAAGGACCAGCTGGTGGGAGCGGTAAAAGCTGTGTTCCGTTCCTGGGACAACCCCAGAGCGAACGTATACCGCCGCGACAATGACATCCCGTATTCCTGGGGAACCGCAGTTAACGTACAGATGATGGCGTTCGGAAATATGGGCGACGACTGCGGTACCGGCGTCGCGTTTACGAGAGACCCGGCTACCGGCGAGAACGGCCTGTTCGGTGAGTTCCTGACCAACGCGCAGGGCGAGGATGTGGTTGCCGGCGTGCGTACGCCTATGAAGATCTCCGAGATGGAGGAAAAATTCCCGGAGGCATTTGAACAGTTCAAGAATGTATGCAAGACCCTGGAAACCCACTATAGAGATATGCAGGACATGGAGTTTACTGTTGAGCACGGCAAACTGTACATGCTGCAGACCCGTAATGGAAAGAGAACGGCTAAGGCAGCTCTGAAGATTGCCTGCGATCTGGTGGACGAAGGTATGAGAACTGAAGAAGAAGCAGTAGCTATGATCGATCCGAGGAATCTGGATTCTCTGCTTCATCCACAGTTTGATGCAGACGCCCTCAAGAAAGCTGTTCCGATCGGTAAGGCTCTGGGAGCATCTCCGGGGGCTGCATGCGGACGGATCGTATTTACCGCGGACGATGCGGAAGAGTGGGCCAAGAGAGGCGAGAAAGTCGTTCTGGTACGTCTGGAGACTTCACCGGAAGATATCACCGGTATGAAGTACGCGCAGGGTATCCTGACCGCCCGCGGAGGCATGACTTCTCATGCGGCGGTAGTTGCCCGCGGTATGGGGACATGCTGTGTATCCGGATGCGGCGACATGGTGATGGACGAAGCGAACAAGAAGTTCACACTTGGAGGAAAAGAGTTCCATGAGGGCGATCCGATCTCACTGGACGGATCTACCGGCAATATTTATGATGGCATCATTCCTACGGTAGACGCTACGATCGCGGGAGAGTTCGGCAGGATTATGGGATGGGCAGATAAATACAGAAGACTGAGAGTGCGCGCGAATGCAGACACGCCGGCAGATGCGAAGAAAGCCCGCGAACTGGGAGCAGAAGGCATCGGGCTGTGCCGTACGGAGCATATGTTCTTCAATGGCGACCGGATCGACGCATTCCGCGAGATGATCTGCTCTGAGACCAAAGAAGAGAGAGAAGCGGCACTGGAGAAGATCCTTCCGGAACAGCAGGGAGATTTCGAGAAGCTGTATGAGGCACTGGAAGGCAATCCGGTAACCATCCGTTTCCTGGATCCGCCTCTGCATGAATTTGTTCCGACAGAAGAAGAAGATATTAAGAAATTAGCTGACTCCCAGGGCAAGACTGTGGAGCAGATCAAGGCGATCATCGACGGGCTGCACGAGTTCAACCCGATGATGGGACACCGTGGCTGCCGTCTGGCGGTTACCTATCCGGAGATCGCGGTAATGCAGACAAAAGCTGTGATCCGTGCGGCGATCAATGTGAAAAAGAACCATCCGGATTGGAATGTAAAACCGGAGATCATGATCCCGCTGGTAGGCGATGCGAAAGAACTGAAATACGTAAAGAAATTTGTGGTTGAGACTGCGGACGCTGAGATCGCGGCGCAGGGAGCAGATCTGGAGTACGAGGTAGGTACGATGATCGAGATCCCGAGAGCGGCGCTCACAGCCGATGAGATCGCGAAAGAAGCAGATTTCTTCTGCTTCGGTACGAACGACCTGACGCAGATGACGTTTGGTTTCTCCCGTGATGATTCGGGCAAGTTCCTGAGTGCATATTACGACGCGAAAATTTATGAAAATGATCCGTTTGCAAAACTGGATCAGAATGGCGTGGGCAAGCTGATGAAATTGGCCATTGACCTTGGCAAACCGGTGAATCCGAAGCTTCATCTGGGTATCTGCGGTGAGCACGGCGGAGATCCGGCTTCTGTGGAATACTGTGACAGCATCGGACTGGATTATGTATCCTGCTCGCCGTTCCGTGTGCCGATCGCAAGACTGGCAGCAGCGCAGGCAGCTATCAACAGCAAGAATGCTTAAGCTTTTTATGAGATGAAGACAGGCGCACCATCGAAAACGGTGGTGCGCCTATTTATTGCAGATTTATCCTGTCAGAGCAGCAGATAAACTCATCGATATGATTATGAAAACAGCAATTTTTGTCTCAATTCGCTTACGCTGCAGTGGAAAAGAATTGACAACCTATACCCCCATATGTATAATGAACCTATACATATATGGGTATAGGAGGCGCAAATATATGAAATGGACGGAAAAACTGGAGGATTTTCTGGAACTTGGAGGAACCAGAAAAGAGATCATACTGCTGGTACTGTCGGGTATTGCATTGCTGTTCAGTATCTTTGACCTGGTTCCTTTGCCGTTCGATCCGGCGTGGATTGCCATTCTGCTGTGCGGGATTCCGATCATCCTGGAAGCGGTAATCGGCCTGGTCACTTCCTTCGACATCAAGGCGGACGTGCTGGTATCCCTGGCGCTGATTGCTTCTGTCTGCATTGGAGAAGATTTTGCCGCTGGAGAGGTGGCTTTTATCATGCAGCTGGGCGGCCTTCTGGAAGATCTTACGGTAGCCCGCGCGCGGGCAGGGATTGAGAAACTGGTTCATCTGACCCCCAGAACGGCGAGGATTGTAAGCGGCGCTTCGGAGAGAATCGTACCGGCGGAGCAGGTACAGGTGGGAGATATCTTGCGGGTGCTTCCCGGGGAGACCGTGCCGGTGGACGGCGTGATCCGTTCCGGACAGACGTCTGTGAATCAGGCAGTCATGACAGGAGAGTCGCTTCCGGTAGATAAAGGCCCGGGAGAGGAAGTATCCAGCGGAACAGTGAACCAGTTCGGCGCCTTTGAGATGGAAGCGCTGAAAGTAGGGGAAGACAGTTCCATTCAGAGGATGATCCGTCTGGTGCAGTCGGCGGACGCAGGCAAGGCAAAGATCGTAGGCATCGCCGACCGTTGGGCCACCTGGATCGTGGTGACGGCACTGACAGCGGCTGTATTGACCTGGCTTTTCACAGGTGAAATCATCCGCGCCGTAACGATCCTGGTCGTATTCTGCCCCTGCGCGCTGGTGCTGGCTACGCCCACGGCGATCATGGCGGCGATCGGAAACGCGACCAGGCATGGTTTTCTGGTAAGAGAAGGAGATGCGCTGGAACGCCTGGCCGCTGTTACCAGGATCACGTTTGACAAGACGGGAACGCTGACCTATGGGACGCCGGAAGTGACGGCGGTCCGCAGCATCTTACCGGAGTATACAGAGGAAGAACTCTACGGAATCTGTGCCGGTGCGGAACAGTTTTCGGAGCACCCGCTGGGAAAGTCCGTAGTGAGGTGCTACCGGCAGAAATACGGGAAAGAAATCGTTTCGGCCGAAGATTTCCGGATGATACCCGGAAGGGGCGTCAGCTGCGGGATCGCGGGAAAAAGCGTCCTGGCAGGAAACCGGGAACTGATGGCCGCGGAACAGGTCATGGTGCCGGAGGAGATATTACAGGAAGCGGAACAATGGCTTGGACAGGGGAGTACCGTCATATATATCGCGGCAGGAAAAACACTGGCGGGATATCTGGTTCTGTCTGATACCGTGCGGGAAGAAAGCGCAGGAATGATTGACAGACTGAAAGTACTGAAAGTCCGGCCCGTCCTGCTGACGGGAGACCATGAGAACGCCGCGGCGGCCATCGCGGGCCAGCTGCATATAGAGGAAGTTCACGCGGAATGTCTCCCGGAGGATAAATTGAACCGGATCGATCGTTACCAGCGGCAGAATGAATCGGTCTGCATGATCGGAGACGGCATCAACGATGCTCCGGCTCTGAAAAAAGCAAATGTGGGGATCGCCATGGGCGGCGTGGGAAGCGATATCGCCGTGGACGCCGCGGACATAGCGCTGGTGGACGACGAGGTGAAGGAGCTTCCCCATCTGATCGCCCTGTCCCGGAGAATGATGGTAACGATCAAGTGCAATCTGACATTCTCTATGACTTTGAACTTCCTGGCGATCATTCTGGCGATTACCGGGATTCTGAATCCGGTGGTCGGAGCGCTGGTGCATAATGCGGGATCCGTACTGGTGATTATCAATTCGGCGATGCTGCTGAACTGGAAGAAAGCAGCTTGAAAACAGCGGTATTCGCATAGACCAGGGGCCTGTTGTGGGCGAAGAACAGGATGCCAATCATTTCCTGCGGACTACTGTCAAATATCCGATTGACTTCAAAGCATGCTTAGAATACAATTAAAAAAGCAGATGAGGATTTGTGTAAAAATCTTAGGTCGGGCTCCGGTATCTTTGGGATCCGGAGCCTTACCCTTATCGGGGGAGAATATAAAATATATGCTAAGAATTGACTAGAACTTTGGCGTGATGAAAAATAAAAATCAAGGTTGCAATTCTGCGAGAACGTGATATAATAATGGGCATGGAAGCATAGCTCAGCCGGGATGAGCGTTCGCCTCACACGCGAAAGGTCAGGAGTTCGAGCCTCCTTGCTTCCATTTTTTATGCCATAAAGGTTTTGTAAGGAATATCCGGGGAATGCTGATTTTTAGGCATTTCCCGGATATTTCGGTTTTACATTTGATTTTCTGGAGTAACGATATTTTTTCGACATTTTTCCCCACTGATAATTTCGTCGAAACCTATAAATTTTTCCTCTGAATTTTACACATGATCCGAGCTGTTGCAGCATTGATCACAGCAAGCCCCACAATCAAAAGGAGAATCCATGATACGGGCCATGTAAACTTAAAATAGGACAATTTCTGTTCCATATAGTATCGGATTATCAGAAGAGCAGCCATCCCCACGGTCATCAAAAGTCCTGCAGTGAAGAGACAATAATAACCTCCTTCTGCCTGTATCATTGTCCGTTTTTGCTTTTCTGTCATACCCACGCTTTCCATGATCTTCAGTTCTTTTTTCCTTGCAAGAATACCTGTGACCATCACATTGAAATAGTTTGTAAAGCCTGCCAGCAGAAGAACAGCACTGATACTGCCAAAGATCAGCCGGTTTCCCTGGATATAAGAAGCCGCCTCATTCATCAGATCAGACTTGCTAATGCAGAAAATTCCGGCTTCCCCGTTTCCCCCATCGGATGCGGTTTCCGTCATCCGGCTCCGGCGCTGGTTTTCTTCGGAAATAATCCTCTGTACTGAAGTTTTCACAGAGGGCTCTTTTGGCTGATCCACATTCAGCTCCATATACAGTGTTTTCTTTTCTGTAGGAAGCCTCTGGAATCCCTTTTCGCTGATCAGGAAATACATGCTTCCTTCGGAACCGTGCCATGTCTGCCGGATTTTTGGAAAATCTTCCCTTCGGTTATCAAGATACCCGCATAAAGTAAAGTCCTCCGACCGTTTCATTTGGAAATCCCCTGTTTCTTCCTGTTCTGTCCGCTCTTGGGCTGTCATATTATTCCATCGGATCCTGTCTTCTCGTGACATCATCGTCTTAAAATAGACCGGCTCCCCTACACTTTCTTCCGCCAGCTTTTCCTGCGCGGCAGACAATGCATGGTCATGAAGGAGCAGAACTCCTGTACCGTTTTCAAGGGGATCCATATCAACGGGAAGCCTGTTTGATTCCACATATTTTTTCAGAGATGCAATCTCATCCTCCTTCAGGATCTGGATCACATCCTGATCCCATCCCTCGATCATTTCATCGCCCTTAGTATCTTCTGCGGGAAATTCCTGCTCCAACGGGGCGATTCCTTTTTTAGAGATCACAGTATAAAGATAAGCGCCTTCCATAATATAAGACTTGTCCGGATCAACTCCATCTATCTCCATCAGTTGTTTTCTGGCTTCCGAAGATATGGGCGAGAATTCGTCATAATCATTGTCATAGAGCAGATCAAAACAGTCTCCTTCTGTCAGCATGGGATCCTGCCCTGCATCCCGCGTCTGATATTCCTCCCCATAGCCCCGCTCACGTCCAGAATTGCTAAACTGGCCCGCGATCAGGAAATCCGGGCGCTGTTCAATGACATGCACATAGTCGCTTCCTGCCGTGATCACAACGACTCCGAGAAAAGCTTCCAGCCCAAGAAAAAGGGAAAGCACGGTCAGAAGGAATCGTTTTTTGTGCCCGGAAATATTTCTCCATGCCAGATAACGCATTTCCCCGGCAGAGGTCCGTTTCCTTTTCGTGAAAACCGGTTTTCTTTCCTTGTGAGATCTTTTTTTGCAGAGTGTTTCTGTATAACCGGTGCTTTCCACACAGGACATCTTTACCGTTCTTATAATCACTCCTGCTGACGCTGCCAGTAGGATGCCGTCCGTAAAGAGGACAGATAACAGAAGGATCGCCGGATGGAAAAGGCGAAGCCCCTCAGCGCTTCCTGTTTCGTGGAGATACTGGTCGCCAAGGATTGACGGGATGACTCCCGCAAGCAAAATGACAGACAGAGCCGCACCGGCCGCCGTTCCGGGAACGAGGATCCGCCGGATCTGGCTGTAGTATATTTTGGAAAGCTGTTTCTGTGTCGCGCCGATCGTGTTTAAGAGTCCTAGTTTCCGGATATCTCCTGCCATTGAGATCTGCAGCACATTATGGCACAGAAAGAAGGCACCGCACAAAACGATCACAGCCCCAAGAGCCGCCATGCCATAACCGCCCGTTATGCCTGCCACCGCCTGATATCCCGCCGTATCGGTTACCGTGATCTTCTGATTCTGGTCTTTCGTCTGCAGATCTTCATACAGCCGTTCTTCTGTTTTCTGCCATCCAAGCTGGTCCGACTGACGAAAGATCAGATCCGCCTCTTCATCAGGACGAATGCCCCAGTCATCCAGTTTTTCCTCTGAAATATACCCAAGAGCAGCCCCGCTACTGTGATCGGTAAACCAGCCGCTCAAAAGAAAAGTCTCATCCGTACTCTGAAAAAGCCCGATGGAAATATGGAGCGAAATCTCCATGCCCTCCTTAGGATCCGTAATTCCAAGGGTCTTCAGCGCCTTTTCGGAAAGCATAATCTCCGATCCTTTTACGGGATAGCTTCCCTGAAGCTTTGTATAGGCCGGACGAAGCAGATCTTTCCAAGCGTCCCGATCTGCCCATCTGACCATACAGACTGGAGCTGTTTCGCCCTCCGCGCCGGGATCCTCACCTGCAGCTTCAGCCGTTCCCACGGTAACACATCTGCCCGTCTGCTTTATATAATCCAGAGATTTCAGAGATGCATACTGGGACGCAGTTCCGTCTTCCACAACTCCGGACGCAGATGTTCCATTCTCCCGTATTATATTTAACTCTTCTGAGCGGATCTTTCCATGAGAAATACCGAAAACCATTGTCAGGGTGATAATGCTCAAAACCACCGTCATAAAAAGGATGTGGTTCCTTCCTTTCGCCGATCTGGCAAACGAAACGACAAGCAGCCGGATCACATTCTGGTTGTCATTGGGGGTATAGTTTCTTCTCTTCATAGCCTACCCCTTCTGCGTGAAAGCCGCATCACAGATCTGCCCATCCGACATCCGGATGATCCGGTCCGCCATCTGGGCTACTTCCTCCTGATGCGTGACAACAATCACCGTCTGGTGGAACCGGAAGGCGCAGGATTTCAGGAGTCCTGTTACTTCCATTCCGGTAACGGAATCCAGATTTCCTGTGGGTTCATCTGCCAGCAGCACAGCCGGTTTCGTCAGCATCGCCCTTGCGATCGCGGTCCGCTGCTGCTGACCGCCGGAAAGAGTGCCGGGGAGCCGGTCTAGCTTATCCGCCAGGCCGAGAAGATCCGTGATCTCTTCAAAAAATCGTTCATCTATGCCCTGACCGTCCAGCCTGAGAGGAAGGACAATATTTTCATAGACACTGAGAGAGGGAATCAGATTATACTGCTGAAACACAAAACCGATATTCCTCCGCCGGAATACCGTACGCTCTTCCCTGTCCAGATCTTTCAGGCTGATCCCCCGGATCCAGACTCCGCCGGAATCTGGAACATCCAGCCCGCCCAGCATATTCAAAAGAGTGGTCTTTCCGCTACCAGAGGTTCCGACTACCGCAAGGAATTTCCCTTCTCCTGCTGTCAATGACACACCGTCCAGAGCATGGACTTCATAGGTGTCAGTGACATAATATTTCTTCAGATTTACTGCATTTACCATATCCATATCGAAATCTCCTATAGTTGTTTTTCTTTAGTATAAACAGTAAATCTTACAAATTCCTGACAGTCTGCGTAAAAGAACCTTATACAGGAAGATTCACTTCGATCAGAAGCCCGGGCTCCATTTTCTTTGCTGTCATAAAGCCGCCATGCAGATTCATGATCTCTCTTGCAAGGTAAAGTCCGATCCCGAGCCCTTCCTGGACAGTCACCCGCCTGCCCCTGTAAAATCTCCGGAAGATCTGATTTTCTTCTCCTTCTTCTATGCCGATTCCGTAGTCCCGTACCTGAAGTTTCATATACAGTTCATTCTGTTTCAGAGAAACTTCCACCGTACCACCCGGTTCACTGTATTTCACTGCGTTGTCCAGGATATTAAAGACCGCCTCACTAAGCCAGTTGGAGTCATGGACGCAGAGCGCCTGGTTCGGCATAGTAATGTGGAACCGGATCTGTTTTTCCTCCGCCCTGTTCTGAATCTGCCCAAAGGTATTCTGGATCGTTTTCAGCAGATCTTTCTCATTTTTGTGGATCTGAATGATATGCTGCTCCAGCCGGGCCATCTTTACGAAACTGTCTACCAGAAAATGCAGTTTCCGCTCACTTACTTCCAGAGCAGATATATACTGCAGCCCGATCTTTTCATTCCTTCCCGACGCTTCTCCTCCTAGGTTTTGCTCAGCTGTTTCTGTTATATTCCTTAGAAAACCGGTGTAACTTTCAATATTGGTCAGAGGCGTCCGCATCTGGTGGGCAATCTCCGAGATCAGCTTCTGGATTTCATCTCTGCTCTTTTCCGCCTCTTTTCTTCTGCCATCCAGCATCTCCTGTATACGGACAAGCTGATTTTCTATCCGAGCAAGCAATAACTCGTCGCCCGGAGCAGAGGCTCGGAGCCGGTGGCCTGCCAGAATATCTTCCGTCATCGCCGCCGCTTTCCTCAGCTCTTCCATGCGAAGTTTCCTTTGCCGGATGTATATGATGCTCCCGCCTGTGATGATTCCGATCGCGAAAGCAATCCATACTGCAATATCCATTGCTTTATTCCCCCATTCGGTAGCCCAGGCCGAAAACATTTCTGATATGTAATTGCTCACGGCCCAGCTTTTTCTTCAGTCGGCTGATCGTAACGCTTAATGTATTTTCCTCCACGAACTCTCCATCAATGCCCCAGATACGCTCCAGTATGTTCTCCTTTGTCAACACCTGATCCTGATTGGCCATAAAAAGTTCCAGCAGATGATATTCCTTCGCTGTCAGGAAAATTTCTTTATCGCCGCTAAACACCTGCTTTTTCTCCGGGTATAGAGTAATGTCCCCACAGGTAAGAATATCGCCATCTTTATTTCTCTTAAGAACCACTTCGATCCGTTTTAAAAGCACCTTCATGGAAAAGGGCTTTACCACATAGTCATCTGCTCCGGTATCAAAGGCCTCCAGCATATCTTTTTCCTCATCTCTTGCTGTCAAAAAAATTGCCGGAATCTTTTTTACAGCTTTTAATTCACGATATAGCTTCAGACCATCTCCATCCGGGAGACCGATATCGATGAGAAACAGGTCGATACGATCAGCAGACAGATCCAGTGCTTCCTGCTGGGAATGGGCACAGATGGTATCATATCCTTTGTCCGTCAGCATTTTGTTCAGCGCCTGATTCAGAAGGCGGTCATCTTCAATAATCCCTATCACCATGGTTCCCACTTCCTTACTCTGGTCATTTATAAATCTGATTATACTTCTCCGCCGGATAAATAGCCACCGCATTTTCACAGGGACTTTGGAAAAACCGGTATCGGGAAATTATATAATTTGGTTGGTGCTGATAACAAAAAAGACTCTGTCCTATCTGCGGGTTTCTGGCACAGTACCACAGGAGGAATTTTGCTGGCGGATAAAAAGTTTGAAACGATCTTGTTTTTATTGGTTCCACAGGTTGTAAGTAAAGCATGGGAGAGAAGGCGTGTTCTCATTCTTTGCCACAGGGAAGGATAAGTACAATAAAATAAATGATAAAGCGCTTTGATGTGACGAGCTTTCTAGAAGATACAGCGAAGCGGCGGTATTCCTTAGTAGGAGTACCGCTGCTTCCCAAAGACGGACAGCCATAGTATAATAGGATTAACAATAAGTGGAATTTTGAAGAAATGGGGGAGGAAAAATGAAAAAGATAGTATTAGTATTTATGATTTTAGCTATTATGCTTACTGGTTGTAGCAATGCAGAAACTTCTTCTAACGAAACGATAAATGAAACGAATACATCAGAAACAGCAGAAATTTCTGAGGGAGCATTAGACCGAATACCATTTGAAGTATTGATGGACAAACCCTCTTTAGAAAACGGAAAAGAAAAGGAAACGACCGTTACTATTGTCACCGATATAGAGGATTGGGACTATACGGTTTTATCTGAAAATGGAAAAATCTCCAGTATAGAAGCAAACTCATTTGTTTATACAGTTCCTAAAGATGAAAACGAAAGAGAAGATACAATCACAATACAGTTATCAGATAATGACAATGGGACGTCATATGAATATACGATACCCCTTATTTTTCCTGATATCATTTCAGAATGATGTACAGACTCCCTGTTAAACTATCCCTCTTTGAGCCAACCCGACCCGAACTTTCAAAACTGAATACCAACCGCCATAGCGGCACCACCGAGCAGGAAATCATTGTGAACTGCTCCACGTCAAGAGGACAGAGAAAAATATAAAATTTTTTCGGCCAGCAGCTAAGCGTTGCTGGCCGTATTTCATGCAGTAAGGTACAACTCATAGTTCTCCATCGGCGTTAACATGCCCAGATTCTGGCACTTTTTTGTGGATTTATATATTGGGAGAAAAAGACCCTTGAAAATGTGTATTGACCGGTAGTAACTACCGTAACCTATAATCGGCTATAACAGGCGGTTCTGTGAAAAGGAACGGCATGGAATGTATGTAAGGAGGAATGGCTATGAGGCAAAAGAAAGGATGGATTGCGGGAATTGCAGTCATTGCGGTTATTGCCCTTCTCTTTGTTGGTTATAACCTTTATCGTTATCCTGCCATGTTTCGGAGTTTATCAGACAACTCCCTTAACGATTCCCAGGTAGAAGAACTGCGGGAGGAAATTCTCTCGCAGCCTGATGTGGACGTGTTGGTTTCCTATTTTTCTTATTCCGGCAATGCAAGGAATGTGGCTGCTGCTTTGAGCGAAAAAACGGGCGGTGATTTGTTTGAGATTGCTCCACTGAACGGTTATTCTATAGAAATGTCTGTTATGACGGAGGTTTCCGATTTGGAAGCCGTTATGGAAGCAGCGTCAGAATGGGATTTTGCGGATGAAAGCAGAATCGTCCTGCTTGGCACAAGTCAGGGCGGGATTGTCTCCGCTATTGCGGCGGCGCGGCATACGGATCAAGTTTCCGGCCTTGTGTTAATGTACCCCGCTTTTTTGGTCAGCGATGCCATTCACGAGCAGTTTGATTCTCTTGAGGAGGTACCAGACAGTTATCGGTTTAACTGGATTACAGCAGGACGTCCCTATGCAGAGGATATGTGGGATTATGATGTGTATGAAGAAATCGGAAATTACACAGATAAAGTCCTTCTTCTGCATGGCAGCGCAGACAGTATTGTGCCGATTTCCTATTCTGATCGTGCGGCCGAGGTTTATGAAGATGTAGATTATCATGTTATTGACGGTGCGGGCCACGGATTCAGCGGCAGCGCCTTTGATGAAGCCGTAAGATATGTTTTCGACTATTTACAGCAAATCGAGATTATCTGAAAGGAGAAAGTCTATGAATCGTCCTTATACGATTTGTCATATTCTCAGCGCATTAGACGGTAAAATCATGGGAGAGTTTATGAGAATGGAGAGTACTCGTTCCGTCAGCGGGGAGTATGGCCGCATCCGTACAGAATATCATGCGGACGCATGGCTTTATGGAACTGTAACGACAAAGGAATTTACTGGATGGCGGAAACCGGCTAGTATATACAGTAAAGAAGTGATACGATGAAAACAAGAAAAACTCTCTTATTGCTTGTGTTAACAGTGGCTTTCAGCATTGTGCTGGCAGCCTGGCGATATTCAGAAGAATCCTGCGATGCAGGAAGCCTACCAGATGGGCAAAAACATCTGCTGACATATCCCGGGTGAATTGACAAATTTAACAAAGTTTATTGCCAGACTGATAAAACATTTCCAATGATAAGTGTCTTATGATACAATCTCGTCTTTGACACATTCAAAAAGAAAAAAGCGCTACAACCGTTGAAAACACG